>Ga0190265_10000003_pt1 | contig 402502 bp, 323 predicted proteins | sample Popmic124T_FD_133135 | JGI IMG/M metagenome (GOLD analysis project Ga0190265, IMG submission 133135) | Populus adjacent soil microbial communities from riparian zone of Indian Creek, Utah, USA - 124 T | ecosystem: Environmental > Terrestrial > Soil > Riparian zone | place: USA: Utah...
AGGCAGGGCTGATGATCGCCCCACGCGAGATGATTGAGGCGCAGGCAGGGCTGATGATCGCCCCACGCGAGATGATCGAAGCGCAGGCAAGGCCGATGATCGCCCCACGCGAGATGATCGAGGCGCAGGCAAGGCTGATGATTGCCCCACGCGAGATGATCGAAGCGCAGGCAAGGCCGATGATCGCCCCACGCGAGATGATCGAGGCGCAGGCAACCACGTGATTTCCCGAAGGAGTTAACCTGCGAAATGACCTGAGCGCTTACTCTTCCAGGCGCCTCATGTAACAACCTGTGAAAAAACCGTCCGGCTGGAATCGGGCGCCGGCTATTCCGATAGTATGCGGTCAACACGATTTGATAATTTAAAAGGAGGAAGGTCGTGCGTAAGAAACAGAAGAGTACTCACTTTTCAAGGATCCAAACCTACCTTAGGATCAGTTCGGCTTATTTCAGGATCATTCATACCTTGATCGCTGAAATTGCGATTAGTTTTCTTCTAATGGGGCATGCCATCGTTTTGATCGTCATAGAATGGGAAAGAGTGACTCGCAGAATACTGTTATGAAGTCAGCACCGCCGGCGCCATTTGATTCTTTCGAGGTTGAACCAGGTGTGCCACTTATGCTTCATAAAACTCTGTTACGTGGAAAAGCGAATTTGTTGGGGTTCGGAGATCCGCACTTGAAGGAACGGTGACAAACGATGATTGAGGTTTCCATTAAAGACTAGACAGCCATTCCTGCATTTCCTAAATTCCCGGACAGTGGATGTCTGTTCTGCACTTTCAGTCAAGTAGGGGCACGGTAGGCTGTGCCCCTAAGCTATTTGTGAGGAGCGCTGTGTTTCTCCCCTGGCTCGAACGGTGCCGGCGAAGAATGGTATATCCCAACTCTGGCGTGAGCCACTCGCTTTGGGCTACATTGACGCCGGGCAAGCCCCAGGGCGAACCAAAGTCCGGCAGCGGGCATCCGAAAACATGCCTTTTGTCAGACTTTCGTTATGCATTCACAAATCACCCTCTCCCAAGGGGAAACTTCTATGAACAGTCGAAATTTCAAAGCGGCTTTCTTTGTTTTTGCGCTGGTTCTTAGCCTGACGGGTCTGGGGCAAGCGCAATCGAGTCGGCCGCGCCGGGTCAAACAACCAGTGACTCCTGCTGAGGAACCGCTTCTGCGCCCCGAGGCAAAGCCAAGCCCGGTGGCGAAGAGCAGTGCAAACCGCCCGCTGATTGATGTGCAACCCGTGAAGCCGGTCGTAAACACAGCCGCCCCCGGCGATACATCGCACGCTTTCCAACTCCTCGAACAGAAACAATTCGCCGCGGCGGCTAAGGAAGCGAAGGCCATAGCCGCGCAGTTTCCCAATGATGCCGAGGCCTGGAAGATTGCCGGGTTCGCAGAGTTGAATCTCAAACAATACGACCTGGCGATTAGCGACCTCGAGAAAGCCTGGAACCTGCAGCAGGTAGCAAAGCGCGAAGATGCAAACACTATAGACGCCCTGGCGCAGGCTTACGTGCTCTCGGAAAAATTCGCGCAGGCTTTGCCGCTGCTCGTGACTGCGACCACGCGTCCGGGCACGCAGCCCGATCCCTCGATGCTCTATTATCGCGCCCTGGCTGAATACAAAACCGGAAAACTGGTTGAGGCCGAGAAGACGTTTAATGCCGTCGTCAAAGCCAACCCCAAAGACACAACCTCACTGTTCTACCTGGGACAAATGGCGCTGGCCAGAAATGATCTTGATGGAGCCGTGTCCGCGCTTAACCGCGCCACCGTAAACGACCCGCGTTTCGCTGCTGCCTGGACTCTGCTCACTTCCGTTTACCTGCGCCGCGCTGCTTCGAGCACGGACGAAGCCAAGGCGTCTGCTGACTATCTGAACGCGGTGCGCGCCGGCGAGGGATTAATCAAGGTCAGAACTGACGCGGAAGCGATAACTCTTTTCGGACAAGCGCTCATCGGTTCACAGCAATACGCGCGGGCCGCGGCGGCATTGGAACGCGCCACGCTCGCGGCCGATTCCAAAGGAGTCACTTTCTATCTTTTGGGAATTGCGCATTCACGCGCCAAGAATTTCCCCAAAGCCATCGCGGCATTGCAAACTGCCGCGCGAAAATCGCCGGACGATGTAAACGTCTATCGCGAACTTGGCTATGCTTATGAGATCACAAAACAGTATGCGAAAGCTCTTGCCGCTTATCAGAAGGGATTGAGCTTGGCGCCGGCCGATACAGATTTCAAGGAAGCAGTGGAGCGCGTCGGACCGTTCGCAAAATAAATTCGGAATTGGGAACCCTGCTTACCGGCGGGGTTTCGTCATGAGGGTGGAGGTTATTCGAATGAAGTTGATTGGAATTGCACTTTTGATGGGAACGCTGGCATTGGCAGTTAGCGCGCAACGCCCGCGGGCGATGGAAACCACGCCAACCGATGCGTCCAAAGCTACGCCCGCTCCTGCTCCGCAGTCGATGAAAGCGAAGTATGAAGGCGGGATTTTTGGTTATAACAAAACAATGGAGGGCACGCTCCACTTCGACGACACGAATCAGCGTCTGCTTTTCCGCGACAAACAACAGAAGGAACTCTTTTTTATTCCTTACAACGCGGTAAATGCGGCCTTCGGCGACACGCAGAGACGCCGGCCCGCCGCGGCCACTGTCGCCCAGCATGTTCCCATCTTTGGAGCCGGCCTGCTCGGTTTGATAAAGACCAAGGTTCGTTACCTGACTGTGCAATTCAACGATCCAGACACTCACGTTTACGGAGTTACCAGCTTTCGTTTGGATAACAAGGATCTGGTGGAGTCAGTCGTCTTCGCGCTCGCAAACAAAGCCGGCCTGACGCCGCGAGGTGAGATTTACGTGCGCAAGAAAGACACGGCTGGGGTCACTAAAACGTTACCTTAACTTCGTTTTCAAGCAGGAATCTTAGCGGCGGGAGGCGAGTGCCGACTCGCCTCTTTTTTCCCTCACCAGGCAATCACCGCACCGAGTGAAGCCCCGTGATCGTTGTTTTTATTTCCCGCCCCCGGTCACAACGTATTCAATCATATAGCGGCGCAGCTTATCGCGGTTCTTCTCCAAATAGGCGGAGTAATCGGTTGCTATACCGTCGTCTGCGTGAGCCAGCAGAATATATGCTTCGAGCAAGCCCTCATCATCAAGCTGCTTCAATTTCGCCAGCGAAGAACTTAGCTTAACCTTTTTGTCTGACTTTGCGATTGTTAAGACACTGCGCAGGGCTTCCGCTTCCTCCGCCAAACTGTGGCGGTAAGCCAGTTCATTCGGCATTCTTTTGGCGAATAGTTCCTTCCTCCAGGTCGAGCGGGTCACGCCATAAGATATCCAGGCAAACGACCCGTCATCCTTCCCACCCAGCAGCGCACTGGCGTCGAGATTCACCTTGGCATCGCCTTTCTCGTCAAAAGTGACATTAGTGGGGATGGCGATGTCTGGATGGGCCAGCCTGGTGTTGGTTGCTTGCGCCCACTGGATCAAACCGGCGCGGGAAAACTTGCTGAAGGGTTCGGTGATAAAAGCTTCAACGTAGCGATCGCGCGCTGCCTCAGTTTTGCCTTGCTTCATGAGAGGCGTCGCGGAATAACGGTAGGCTGTCTCTCGGTTTGGATCAATCGCAATCGCACGGGTGTACCAAACCTCAGCCTGCTTAAAATCCCCTCGCTGTACGAATACGTCGCCGGCGAAGAGCGCGGCATGGTAAAGCTTTGGGTCAAGCTCCAGCGCTTTTTGGTAGTTATTGAGTGCCTGGTCGAGCTTGCCCTGCGAAAAAAAGGACTCGGCGTCAGTCATCAGACTGTTAGCCGCAACGTTCTGCGAAAATGCCGGCCCTTCAGAGCCGTCAGGGGGAAGACTGTGAATCATCGCGTAAACCAGCGGCGCCGTCTTGCCTAACTCCTGCGACTTCATGAACGCCGCCCGCGCGCGCACGCGCAAGGTCTTCCGTTGGGCCAGGTCTTTGGTGGCATTTGCCTGCCCGATTAACGCGAACCCGAGAAAGAAATGCACCTCTGAATTGTTTGGTTCGGCAACGACAAGCTTCTCCAGCAGCGGCAGAGCTTCAGTGTATTTGGTCTGTTTGGTTAGATCGAAGACCTTTTGCTTCAGCTCGCCTATGCTCTCGCCCGTTTGCGCCGGCACCGGCAGACTGTAGAGACTCACCAGGCAGAACAGCAGGACCGAAACCCGAGTCGCGATGGCCAGCGGTTGAAGTTGTGACATGGATTAACTCCGGTGGTTTGATTATGACTCTAGATGGTTTGCCACGAATCGGCAGCTTTTTCAAGCCAGCACCGTAACCTAATCCACTGATCGTTGGAAAGAGGGCGCAAGGAAACGACACCTCATTGTCTCTCTGGGTTTTTAATCAAGGACGAAAAAGAGACGCTGACTAGCCGCGGCCTGGACGTGAGGGGCCATCAAGTCTCTTCACCAGCTCCAGGATTTTGTTAACTGTGTTCCAGTTCCTGGTAGTCGCCGACACGCCGAATTCTTTCTCGAAAAAAGCATTGGGGAAACTAAACATTCCATTCGGTTTGCGGCGGCAAGCAAGAAAGGCCGTGCGATTCCTGATCACCAGAATCTCAGCATTCTCTTTGGGAATTACAAACGGCAGCCGCGGCGCTCTAAGTGGCTCCGCTGACATGAAAGTCACAAACCTCATTACGTCCTCTTCGGACTCAATATGTTTGAAGTGATCCCCTTCTACCAAATTCTTTAATTCAGCAACGGTTCGCAGGATGACCGTTACTTCATGGCCCAGTGACTGATAGATCGCTTTCTCTATCTTCCTGACGACCTTATCAGCGTCAGAATCCCTGGTCTCAAAAATCACGTTCCCACTTTGAATGTAAGTGCGGACACTCTTGAAGCCCGAACTTTCAAACACTTCGCGCAAGTCCGCCATTTTGATCAGTTTGTTTCCACCAACGTTGATTCCGCGCAGGAGGGCGACGTATGTAATCATCTGTCAGCGCTACTCAAACCAATTTTCTGGGTGTCAGGGTAACTTTCAAAGTCTGCTCACCCCGTTTGACAGTTACTTTATAACTCACGGGTCGCTCAAACATTTCATTCAACTTTGTAAGCGTAAATTCCGCAGCCGGCTTTCCGTCGATGTCGGTGATAATGTCGTCTCGTTTGAGTCCTGCCTCGGAGCCAGGCGAATCCTCCAACACGTTCTTGACTCGGAAGACGCGGAAATCCGGACCTTCCGCATAAACCCTGACGCCCGCAGAGGAGCGCTCAAAGGGTTCGCCGAAAGTTGAATTTGGTTCGAAGATGATTCTGCTGCGACCGTAGTCCAGAAAAATCCTGAACTTGCTGGCTATCTGTGCCCCAATGTTTCCCGCCAGGGCTCGATTTGCAAAAGCTCCTGCCGTGTCTTCAGAAAATAAAGTCACCGGGTTAGAGATTTTGAATTTCCCAATCTTCAATTCAGAAACGCGACCGAGCCGCGCATTAATCTCTCCGCCCGCGCCGGCGCCAAACGCTTTGATAGTCTTACGTTCCGGAGCCAGCAGGCCATGCTCCGCTACAAACGGACTGTGTAACGCCAGCGCCATTCCCGAACCGATATCCAGTACGTATTTGCCTTTGGTGGGTGCGCCACCGATTGGAGTAACTTCCGCTTCCAGTATCGGGTGACCGCTCCCATGCCCCGGCATCTCGAGGCTGATGGGAATGCTTTCCCCCGGACCTGAGTACGTGAATTTGTCTTTATCGTGAAGCTTGATAACTCGCGCCTGGTAGTCGACTTCGACCACAAACTCTTTGATGAAATCGTATCCGATGATCCCGTCAAAGGCTTGTCCCAGACCCTGTGCCATGCTTCCGATCGGCAGGGCCATCCTGATGGGCTGAATGAATCCTTCGAAGCCGGGGATGGTAAAGTTGGATCCTTCCACGAATGATCCGGTTTGAGTTCCGGTGCCCGCGCCACCGACTCGAATCTGACCGTGGAGTTTCAGTCCCAACTCTTTGGCACGTTCCAAATCCAGGATCGCATACTTGTCACCCGTGTCCAGCACAAAGGAGAGCGGTCGCGACCCATCGACTTTTACCTTCAGCATTATGTGCCGGTTGGCCAACTCAAAAGGAATCTCGACCGGTCCCTTTGTCTTTTCCGCTTTGGCACTTGACTGGACTGCTGCAAGCCGGTCAGTCGGGTTTACTCGTGATGCTGCGGTGGGAAGGAGGCTGGTAAAGACCAACGCAACAATTACGATTAGAACTCTTGGACTCATTATTGTTTCTCCTGGCAGGTCTTGGTAGAGCGATACTCCTGGTTTACGCGCGAGTCCGCAATTCGTTCCAAAGATTGGTTGAGTTGACGACGTCAGAGGTCAGCCGCGAAGAGCTTTACGTCCGGTGCGTCTTCAGACAGCTTTGTTACGCGCTCGTATTTCAGGCCCAGTTTCTCAAGCAAAGCGATTGAACCAACGTTGTCGGGAGAAGTGATCGCCAGGATACGTTTTAGCCCCATTGCGTCTCGTCCATGATTCATGACGGCCCTGGCAGATTCCGAGCCGTAACCGCGGGCCCAGAAGTCGGGAAGAAACGCGAAACCAATATCGACATCGGCTAACGCATCACGTTTGAGGAGGCCACAGATCCCGATTGGGACGGAAGTGTCTTTCAGCTCCACCAGATACAAGCCGAAACCAAAACGCTGGTAACTTTGAATTGGTCCATTCAGAATGTAATTATGTGCGTCTTCCAAACTGCGGACCTTTTTGTCTCCAATGAAACGCAGGAAAGAAGGCTCGTTAAGGAGCCGGAGGAAAAAGTCGGCATCGTCAGTCGAGATGAGGCGAAGCCGCAGCCGATCTGTTTCGAGAACTTTCACACACTTGTTTCCATTCTGACGTCTAGTGGCTGTCCAACAGATTAAGTCGATTCCACATAATATCGTTCCAGCTGAACGGGAGTGGCTTGCTGCTTCTCGTCTCGCTTTCTAATCAGCGGAATCTCAGTAACTGTGGATGGGTCTTACTCCTGCGGCTTGCCGGATTTGAGCTTCTTCGATTCCGCTAACAGGCTGTGCCACTTTTCCGGAGCAATCAGAAGCCATGCTTCACGGATATGCAATGCCAACTCTTTGTCCTTCACCCGCGGAAGCTCGATGCCAATCCATCCCGCTGGGCCAACATACGGCGGTTTATAAAACTTTTTCGGCTCTGCTTCGATGAGTGCTGCCTGGACTCCAATCGCAGCAGGGACAGTTACCGCAATGTGACCGTCGCTGTGATGATTGATGGAGCACATCGCAAAGACCCGCTTGCCGACGAAGAATGTTGGTTCACCGTGCGAAATCTTCTCCCACGATTCAGGCAAGGCGAGACAGATGCGCCGCACCCGCTCAACATGTTTGTCGCCCTCATCCGGTTCCTTGGGTTCTGCTTTTGCTTTCATCGATGTCAACAGATATCTCAAATTTAACGGCGGCGCGTGCCCAGAGAAGGTCGTCTGTGATGGTGACGGACGATCAAGATCCGTACCCGGTCACGCACGATTCGGAAGAGAAAATGGTATGGAAACCTTTCGAGATTTACTCGTCGGAGGTCGAGTTCACGAGTGTCATAGGCTTCGGGAGAGTCCGCTGCTCTTTCGAAGGAGGCTCGCAATTCGCTGTAGAATTCCGCCGCGAGTTGCTCTCCCGCGGCACCTTCGTAGTAGTCCATGATCCGAGCTATATCGGAAGAAACTTGCCGATGAAGCTCCAATTGCATCAGCGGAGCCGGCTTTGAAACTGAGAGTCCAACTCCGTGAGAGAAATGGCCTGCGCAGGATCGGCGTCAAGCTCCGCGTCCCGTCGCAAGGCTTCAGCCACGCCTTCATCTGCATCCGATAGAACACCGGGAAGGGAGTTGAGGAGATTGACGGCCAACGCCGCGCGTTCCTTCTCAGTTAATCCGAGCGCAAGTTTCTCCACCTCAATAATAGTGCTCATGAGCGAAGGATAACTCTGAGAAAGGTCAGAGAGCAACGTTGACGTGATGCAAGCGTTCGCCTAATCCACAGTCAATGCCAACGTCGTTTACGTTTTCGGCACCTCAGGCAGGTTCAAGGCTGGCTTAATCTGTCCGCGATGACAGGTCGTGCAATTAACCACCGGGCTTTCGCTCTTCAGGTTCTTGATCTGCTTCAGGTGCTGGTTATTGATCGCTGCCACCATCGCGGCCATGTCGCGAGCAATTTGCTTCGTGGGCTTCTCATCCTTCTCCCACTCGCCGGGAACATGACAGTGCGTGCAGGTGACGCCCAGCGATCTGGAATAACCCATTTCCATGATCCGCAACAAACGCCCTGCAGGAAGACCTTTGAGTAGCTGGATATTCTTGAAGACTTTTTCAGCCGGCTCGTTTTCCTTTCCGGCAATGCTCTTTCTCAACTCAGCGAGCGCCTGCGCCTGATCGAAGGGCTTCTCCGTCTGCGGTGTTGGTGCGGCCTGAGAAGGCGCGGCTGAATTTTGGTTTCGTCCCGTCGAGTTGGTCGCGTTTAGTGTTCCGCTCGCGAGCCAGGCGACCGGAAAAACCAAAGCTGTTGCCAAAAGAAAAAGTTTTCGAACGCGGAGAACGTTCTTCATTGCCTTCCTCCTCATTACTGATGTGTGAACGATGATTTCCGACGTATCGTCGCCAGTTGCTCATTCGTAAAGTTGAGAATAGGTCAGAGGCAAAATGATGTCGAGGAAAAGCAGAAGTTGAGAGAGAACCGTTATCTCGGCGTCGCAGCTGCCTCAATTCCCGCGAGTATGCCGTCCAGGTCTCGTCGTTCCAGAAAACGACCGTTCACCACGACCGCGTTAATCCTCGTGGTGTTGCGAATGTCCACGAGCGGGTTGGCATTGAGCAGGACCAGATCGGCGAACCTCCCCGGCGATATCGTGCCCAGCGAATCGAGTTGATTGAAGAATCTTGCCGGGCTCCGCGTGGCAGATTGCAAGGCTTGCAGCGGGGTCAAGCCTGATTCCACGAGCAGCACAAGTTCGTCGTGAAGACTGAAGCCGGGCATAACGTAAGGATTGCCGTCATCGGTGCCCGCCAAAATGCCGACGCGGGCTTTCTGGAATCTGCCTACCAAAGCCTCCTCTCTTCGCACTGTTTCTTTTCGGCGGACCCATTCTTTCGCCGGCACATTCTTTGATTCATTCGTCATGTATTGCCATGACTTTTTCCATGACGGTTTCATGTATCGAAGACGAGGGTCATTAGCCAGTCCGCCGTCATCCAGGATGGCATAGTTGTTTCGCATGATGAGTGTGGGACAAATCCAGGTGTGATTCTTCCTGAAGATGCGAATCAAGTCGTCGGCCTGGGCCGTGTCGGTCTCAGCCTCGGTCAGACCAGTAAAGTGCTCGATACTTTTTTGTCCAGCCTCGGCAGCTTCTTTTGCCGTCACAGAAAATGGCACGTGACCCGCAAACGTAAGACCCAGTCGTTTGGCTTCCGCGACTACGGCGAAATACATGTCTCGCTGCAGATTATCGTGTACCTTCACGAAATCTGCCCCTTGCTTTCTGGCTTCTCTAACGGCGATGCGCGCTTGTTCCTCGTCGTGTACCTTAAGGACGTCGGCCACGAAAGAACCTGTCCCGTCAATGATTTGGCTCGCGATCACTATTCGCGGCCCCAACAGTGTGGCGCCTTCGATTTCTCTCCGCCAGCCATGATGCGCCGGCCTTCCATTCATGATGCGAATTCCGGTTACTCCGTTAACGATGAAGAGACGCAGATGGGCGGCCCGGTCAAAATCTTCGTCGCCGATGTGGGCGTGCATGTCCCAGAGACCTGGAATGAGAAACTTGCCGGCAGCATTTATTACCCTGACACTTTTTGGGATCTTGACTGTGCGGCTTTTTCCCACAGCCGCGATGCGCTCGCCGGCGATGAGCAAGGTCATATCGCGTTTGACAACTCCGCGGGCGACATCGACAACTGCGACATGAGTAATCGCCAGAGTCTTTTCTGGATTGGCAACGTTCCGCCGCGCACTCGCAGGGTTCTGTTGCGCACACAAGGCCAATGCAAGATTGAGAACGAAGAGCAGCGAAGCGAGAGTCTTTTTCATTGGAGGCGATAATAACGCAGGAGTGGACTGCGCGGCTTTGCCGTCTGATGTGCGGAAGGTCTCTGACCTTCCACGCGCGTCTATTTTCAGCCGAATTTCTGTTAGCTGAGTCGGGTGGGGCGGAGCCGCCACCCCACATCGGCCGGCACAGCCGGAACTCAAACAGTCCGCGCTAGCGGACGGATGACAGTAGCCCAGCGCTTCAGCGCTGGGTAGATGACCAATCAAAAATTTAAAGCCCGCTTTAGCGGGCGACAGAAATTACAGAACCTGGAGCAGTAGCGTCGTGATCGGGAGAATGTTCAAATCAAGCGTTGCATCAAAAAGTCAGTTTGCGGATCGTCGCCCAGTTGAAACACATGCGTGCCCACCTCGACGAAATTCCATTTACGATAAAATGCCTGGGCGCGACTGTTATTCGCCCAAACTCCCAGCCACAGAGTTTCATAACCTCTGGCCTTGGCTTCGTCGAGACAAATCTGCATCAACGCCGCACCAACACCGCTGCCAAGACTCTCCTGGGAAACATACAAACGTACTAACTCAATTGGCTTTGAGCCAGTCACTTCCTCCGGCGCACTTCCGGAACGAAGCATGGCATAGCCCACCGCGACTCCATTGGTCTCAGCGATGCGGATCAATGATCGAGGGTCAGCCAGCTCTGCGGCCTGTTGCTCCGGATTGAATGCCGCGGCGAGATAGGCCGACATGTCTTCCGTTGAGTTGTCGCCAGCAAATGTTTCCGAGAAGGTGCGCGCGCCAAGTTCAGTCAATAACTCTGCATCATCAGCTTGTCCGCGCCGAATAATGAGATTGGGGTTTAAATTTGTTTCCGGTTTCATCAGTGCAGGTATGACTCAGGAGCGATGACGCCAGTAACCAGGTAGTTGGCTGAAGTGCATGACTGCGTATATTGAAACGATTTCCTGCTCAGGTTCCCATCGATAATAGAGTGAATACGGAAACTTTCTCAGCAAGTAACGCCGAATTTGAGGCTCTTCGATTACCGGCCAAATAGCAGGAGACTTGAGGAGAATCTGAATAGCCGCTTCGATTTCCGCGACGAAGGCTGCGGCTACCAGAAGCGAAGCGTGCTCCAGGTAGTAGCGTGCAGCGGCTAAATATTCATCGGCAGCTTCTGAATGAAAGCTGTAGCTCGCCATCGGGCTAGCCCTGTGGGAGATGAGGCGTCAGCAGGTTTCGCACGCGCGTCAAGACCTCGTTTCCAGGAATCAGCGCTGCCTCTCCAGAACCCACCTGAGCAATCCGTCGCCGTACTTCCGCAAGCTGAGCAAGTGAAATCTCCGGCGAAATGTCCTCTGCCAAACTGGCAATCAGCCGCTCCGCAAGTTCAGCACGAACATCAGTGGGTAAAGCCACCGCGTCACGAAAGATCTCTTCTGACGTAGCCATGATTTAAAGACTACAAGCTGGGCGGCGTTTGTGACAAGCTAAACGGTCCGCGACTGCATTTCCGTGCGCAGGCTTTGAAGAAGTCAGATCTGGATCGGAGGTACCTTACGTTGCATTATTTCCAACAAGCGTTCGCACTTATTGCTTAGGAGTTGTAGATTAAAGATCGTTTTCATAAGACCCCTAGTTTCCGATTCCTTTCGCGTAGATATCTCCACCCGCAGCCACAAACTCCTCTGCCTTTTCCTTCAACCCAACACTCAACGCCGCAGCTTCATCGATCGCTTTCTGCGCGGCATACTCACGGACGTCCTGTGTGATCTTCATCGAGCAAAAGTGTGGGCCGCACATGGAACAGAAGTGAGCGAGCTTCGCGCCTTCCTGTGGCAGAGTCTCGTCGTGATACTCGCGCGCCACTTCCGGATCGAGCGAAAGGTTAAACTGATCTTCCCAGCGAAATTCAAAACGTGCTTTGGATAACGCGTTGTCGCGATACTGCGCGCCGGGATGACCCTTGGCGAGGTCGGCTGCATGCGCTGCAATCTTGTATGCGATGACGCCGTCTTTTACGTCTTTCTTGTTTGGCAGGCCGAGGTGTTCTTTTGGCGTAACGTAACAAAGCATCGCGGTGCCGTACCAACCAATCATCGCCGCGCCAATTGCGGAAGTGATGTGATCGTAGCCGGGTGCGATGTCGGTGGTGAGTGGCCCAAGCGTGTAGAACGGAGCTTCCTGGCAGGTCTCGAGTTGCTTGTCCATATTCTCTTTGATCAGATGCATCGGCACATGACCGGGACCTTCGATCATTACCTGGCAGTCGCGCTCCCAGGCGATCTTCGTTAACTCACCTAAGGTTTCCAACTCGGCAAACTGCGCTTCATCGTTAGCATCAGCGATGGAGCCGGGACGCAGGCCATCTCCGAGCGAGAAGGAAACGTCGTAAGCAGCCATGATTTCGCAAATCTCGCGGAAACGTGTGTAGAGAAAGCTTTCCTCATGATGCGCCAGGCACCATTTGGCCATGATGGATCCGCCGCGGCTAACAATTCCTGTTGTTCTCTTCGCCGTCAGCGGAATGTAAGGCAGCCGCACGCCGGCGTGGATAGTGAAGTAGTCGACGCCTTGTTCCGCTTGTTCGATAAGCGTGTCGCGGAAGATTTCCCACGTCAGGTCTTCAGCTTTGCCGCCGACTTTTTCCAGAGCCTGATAGATGGGCACCGTGCCGATGGGCACGGGAGAGTTGCGAATGATCCACTCGCGCGTGGCGTGAATGTTCTTTCCGGTCGACAGATCCATCACCGTGTCTGACCCGCAACGAATCGACCAGCGCATCTTCTCAACTTCATCGTCAATCGATGACAGCACGGCCGAGTTGCCGATGTTGGCGTTGATCTTTACCAGGAAGTTGCGGCCGATGATCATCGGCTCGCTCTCGGGGTGATTAATGTTCAAAGGAATAATCGCGCGGCCGCGGGCGACTTCATCGCGAACGAATTCTGGCGTGACGTAATCAGGAATGGAGGCGCCGAACGATTGGCCACGATGCTGGTGCGCCAACGAGTCGCGTGGAGCATCGGCCGCACCAATGCGGGCGGGACGCCCGCGGTCCCAGTGTGCGCGATCTTCATTTTCGCGAACTGACTGGCGGCCAAGGTTCTCTCTGATGGCGATGAACTCCATCTCCGGAGTAATGAGTCCCTGGCGCGCGTAATGCATTTGGGTTACGCACGCGCCGGCGCGGGCGCGCAGCGGCGTCCGACGCAGGGTGGGAAAATCTTCAAGACGATTTCCGTCCAGCTGACGCGCTTTTTCTTTTTGCCGCGCCTGGTTGGCAGCGTCAAACGTCAGATAGCCATCGTCAATCGGCTGAGTGTCACGACCCTGATATTCCTCTACATCACCGCGAGACAGAATCCAGTGACGACGCAGCGACGGCAAACCTTCACGAACGTCCGCACGAATTCCAGGGTCGCCCCATGGGCCACTCGTATCGTAAACACGAACAGGTGGATTCTCCTCCAGTGAGTTGTCGAAATTGCGCGTTTGATTCTGCGATATCTCGCGAAATGGAACGCGCACGCCCGGCTGTTCACCATCGATATAGATGCGACGTGAATTCGGTAGCCCTTTGTCGTTATTAGTCGAGCTTGATTCGTTGTTTGCTGGTTTGATTGCGGCGCTCATATGAAGAACTCCTTAATGTACGAGACGTGAATGTCGCCAGGCTTCACCCGGTCGCTACCGCTCCCGGTTCCGCATTCTTCGACCCACGCAGTTATCTCTTGCTCACTCAAAACAAAAACCGCTCCACACCTGTCAGGGAAGGATGGAACGGTGGCTGCAGCGTTTCTCCCTTCGACGGTGTTAACCGTATCAGGTTCCAAGGGTCTCACTCGAAGTGACTCTCAGCCCGATCTTAAAGACTGGGGCTCCCCCGAAAACTATAGTTTGCAACCATCAGTCTACTACATCGAGGCAAATCACGCTTATAATCCCGAACGATCGAATAACCCATTAAAACCTACGCGAACCTGGATGGAGATCTGATGATAAACAGACGCGCTCTTGCCCTGTCTCTGATTCTAATTCTGCTGCCATTGCCAACCCTCGCGCAGACATCCGCGCTCAACGATGATGTGCGCGCTCGCATCCGCAAGGAGGGGATGGAGCAATCGCAAATTATGAAGACGATGCACATGCTGGCGGACGTTTATGGACCACGGCTTACCGGCACACCGAATCACAAACGCGCGGCGGAGTGGGCCATTAAGCAAATGCATGAATGGGGACTCCAGAACGGAAAACTTGAACCGTGGAATTTCGGCCATCCTGGCTGGCTTAACGAACGAATGTCGGCACACATCATCGCGCCCGTAAAAGATTCTCTGGTTTGCGAAGTATTGGCCTGGACTCCGAGCACTCGAGGCACAGTGCGAGCGACCACGTATCAGCTCGTGTTGCCGGAGAAACCGACACAGGAACAGCTTACCGCCGCCTTCGAGCAGGAGAAGCGAAAGGTGCGCGGAAAAATTGTGATGGTAGGCAAGCATCAGACGGTGCCGGTTAACCTGCGTCCATCACCCAAGCGCATGGACGACAAGCAGGCGGAGCAGCGCTTTGACCCTGATGCGCGACCATCGCCATCGCCGTCGCCATCTCCAACGCCAGACCCAAAGATATTGACTGCCCGGAAAATCGAAGAACAACTGAGCCTGTTTCTCAAAGCCAGCGGCGCTTTGGTGCGCGTGAATGATGCCGGCCGCGAACATGGACAGATACGCGCCTTCAACAACCGCACCTTTGATCTCCGTAAAGCCGTGCCGACCGTGGTGATGCGCAATGAAGACTTTGGGCGTATCGCCAGACTCCTGGCTGACCGGAGCAAAGTAGTCCTGGAGTTTAATATCGTCAATCGCGTCTATCCGGAGGGAAAGACTTCTTACAACGCAATCGCTGAGATTCCGGGCACGGACAAGGCAGACGAGGTCATCATGTTGGGAGGCCATTTAGACTCATGGCACGCAGCCACAGGGGCCACGGATAATGCCATTGGTTGCGCGATCATGATGGAGGCCGCGCGTATTCTGAAGGCACTGAATCTCAAACCTCGGAGGACGGTTCGGGTCGCGCTCTGGAGCGGCGAGGAGCAGGGACTACTTGGTTCGCAGGCCTACGTGAAAGAACATTTCGGAACGATTGAGACTCCCAAGCCGGGCTTTGAAAAGTTTGGCGGTTATTTCAACATCGATTCAGGCACGGGGCGCATACGCGGCGCTTCGGTGTTTGGGCCGCCCGAGGCGGGAAAGATTTTGCGCGACATCATGAAGCCGTTTAAGGATGATGGCGTCGCTGGTGTGCTTGCAACCAGGAGCCGGCGCAGCGCTGGCACCGACAGCACTTCTTTCAACGCGGCGGGATTGCCGGGAATTGGTCTCAGCCAGGACACGATCGAATACGGCACGCACACCTGGCACACAAATCTGGACACTTACGAGCGCATTCTGGAAGATGATGTGAAGAAAGCGGCTGTCGTAGTCGCCACAGCGGTGTATGCTCTGGCGATGCGCGACGAACTGCTGCCACGATTTTCGAAAGAAGCGATGCCGCCCAAGCCGCGGGTTGAACCTGAAGAGAATTCGCCAACTACACCGACACCAATTCCGGCTCGAACTCGCACTCGTCCGCGAAGACCACGTGGGTGAGCTATGTTGCCGGTTGGGCTTTGCCCCAATAAAAGAAGGGCTTGTCGGAAGGTCAGAGACCTTCCGCACATCGGAAATGCATGGCTTGGTTCCACTCGCGGCTTGCCGCCGCACAGTGCGGAAAGCCTGTGGCTTTCCGGACGGCCACCTCTCCAGTTCTTTCCTGAGGCTCAGCCTCAGGAAATAGTTCTTAATTTATCTCCGCGTCGGTGAGGCAAGCCGCAAGCTCAGGTTGAAAAGCATAGCCGCCTTGGAAGGCACTCTCCTTGAGACCAACAAACACTGGACAATGAAGTAGCAGTATTTCACCGCCTCCCAAAACCACCGCCGCCCGGAGTTTCGATTTTTATTCGATCGCCTGCTTTGAGCTCCCAGCTTCCCTTAGAACCAATCGTAAGATTGCGTCCGTCGCGGATGATCTCAGCGCTGCCCGGTTTTCCGTCGTTGCCGCCTCCGAGTCCATAGGGCCCCCGTTTTCTTCTATCGGAAAGAAGCGACATGTGCGCCGGAACCAGCGTTTCGATCTCGCGAATCACACCATCGCCGCCTCGCTGTCTACCTTTTCCACCTGAACCGCGCCGAATTTTGTACTCACGAACACGCAGCGGATATGCATACTCGAGCGCCTCCGCGGGTGTGTTCAGGCTGTTAGTCATATGCGTATGCACAGCGCTCAGCCCCGCGAGCTCCGGCCGCGCGCCCATCCCTCCGGCCACTGTTTCGTAATAGGAAAACTCGTGCGCGCTGTGGCCTGGTCGCGAATCAATTCCGCCGATCGTGAGGTTGTTCATGGTGCCCTGGCTGGCGGCGGGGATTATATCGGGTAAAGCCTGTGCTAACGCGCGAAAGAGTACGTCGACAATGCGCTGCGACGTTTCGACGTTGCCGCCCGCGACCGATGCCGGATGAACGGCATTGACGACTGTGCCCGCAGGCGCAATCACCTCAATCGGTTTCATTAAGCCTGCGCTCGCAGGAACGTCGTTTCCCAGCAGGCATCGAAACACATAACTAACTGCTGATACGGTGATCGCGGCGACTGCGTTGATTGGTCCAGCCACCTGGGGAGCGCTGCCGCTGAAGTCGACGCTCGCTCGTGAGTTCTTGATGGTAATGCTCACTCTGATTGGAACCGGATCGTCCCAAACTCCATCATCGTCGAGCGCGTCTTCGGATGAGTAAATCCCGTCGGGAATCAAACGGAGTGCGAGGCGCATCAGCCGGTCCGCATAGTCGATCAGATGCGCGGCGTATTGAGTTGCTTCGCGAGCGCCGCGCCTTTCGACGATTTCGAGCAAACGGGCAGCTCCAGTTTTCAGCGAACCAATTTGCGCCTGAAAATCGCTCCGGCGTTCATTGAGACCGCGAACGTTAGCGAGAATCAAGCGCATCACGTCGTCGTCAATTTCGCCACCTCTCACGAGACGAATCGGTGGAATGCAAAGACCTTCGCCGTAGATGTCTGTGGCCAGCCCCATCGATCCGGGCGTTCCACCGCCGATGTCAGCATGATGCGCGCGATTGGCGACATAGAAGAGAGGACGGATGGCCGACGACCGAGGACCGTGGGTCGGAGGGGACTTCACGGTCGCCGGTCGCCCGTCTTCGGTCGCTTTAGCAAACACTGGCATCACCAACGTTACATCCGGTAAGTGTGTGCCGCCGGCAAATGGATCGTTGACGGCTGCTACGTCTCCGGGTTGGAGATCAACCTGCCGGAGAGCGGCAGCGACGGCCATCGGCATTGAGCCGAGATGCACCGGCATGTGATCACCCTGTGCAATCACATTCCCTGCTGCATCGAAGACGGCACAGGAATAGTCACGCCGCTCCTTAATGTTCGGTGAAAAGGCTGTGCGGCGAAGCGCCACGCCCATCTCTTCCGCAACCGAAGTGTAGAGCGCGCGGTAAATCTCAAGCGTGGTCGGATCGAAGTGTTTCATGCTCCTCAAGCTTCTGTTTGGACTATCAGATTCCCAAAGTTATCAACATCAGCTGCGGCGCCGGGCGGAATCAAGGTCGTCGAAGAGTATTCGGTAACAATGCAAGGCGCGCTAAGTTGCATGCCAGGTTTCAATGCGTCTCTTTGATAAACTGCGAAGCGAACTTTCTTTCCCTCGAAAAAGGAAGTCACATACTCAGCTGCTTTGGCGCGCAGCTTCTTGCCGGCAGCCGCTCGCTTCGCTGCCGGCTTGTCGACAATTCCGGACGACCGAAGCCGCACGCTGACTATTTCTACGGTGTTCGCCTCCTGGGCGTAACCATAGCGTTCCAGATGTGCGCGATGAAACGCAGCGACGATACTACCGTTTCTCATTTTGATCTCGAGTTCAAACGACTGGCCCTTGTATCGCACAGCGAGCGAGCGATCGTGGCGTTGGCGCGAGGCGGGAAAACCTTCGCGGCTGAGAGCTTGAAACGCAGTCTGCTCCAACTCGTCGAAGTGGATCCTCAAGTTTCTCTGCACCTGTTGCTCTTCCGATCCGGCGCCGCAATCCAACATGACGGTGCGGCTTTGGCTTTTCACTACGTCTGCGTCAAGAACTCCGATTGCAGACAGGACTCCAGCTCGGCTGGGAACGATCACTTTCGGGATCCGCAGTGCTCTTGCCAAATCTACTGCATGAAGCCCTCCGGCGCCGCCGAAAGGCAGGAGCACGAATTCGCGCGGATCGAAGCCGCGCTCCACAGAGATGAGCCGCAAGGCGCGCTCCATATTCGTATTCGCTATCGCCAACACGCTTTGGGCTGCGTCAATAGTTGTAACTTTCCGGCGTGCGGCTTTACTCAACTCGCGCGCGAGCTGGGCCAACGCTAATCGCGATCGTTTTTCATCAATCGGAAACTCGCCGTCGAGCAGTCCGGTGCTACCAAAATGTCCCAGCATCAAATGAGCATCGGTGACGGTCGGCAGAAGCGAGCGACCGTAACACGCCGGCCCAGGATCAGCGCCGGCAGACTCGGGCCCCACGCGTAGCGATCCGCCCTCATCCAGCTTTGCAATTGAGCCGCCGCCCGCGCCGACGGTATGAATGTCCATCACCGGCACTGCCACTGGTAACCCCGCGACTGAAGCTTCGTTTGTGAGTCGCAAACCGTCGCGCCCGCAAAGTGCGACGTCGGTCGAAGTCCCGCCCATGTCGAAAGTGATAACGCGATCGAAGCCTGCGGCGCGCGCCGTTCGCAGTGCGCCGACAACGCCGCCGGCAGGTCCCGAAAGAATTGTGCGCACCGGTTCATTGGCAGCGACCGTAGCCGAAATGCTGCCGCCTGACGATTGCATCACGCGCAACTGTGGCGTGTTCGTGGCAAGCCGGCTGAGATAGCTTCCCATCAGCGGTTGCAGATATGCATTGATGACAACGGTAGATGTGCGCTCAAACTCGCGATACTCGGGAAGAATTCGATGGGAAACAGAAAGAGGGATGTTCAACTTCGCCAGTGCCTGCGCGATCTTTTCTTCGTGAGCCGAATCGACAAACGAAAACAACAAGCAGATCGCAACCGACTCAACCCTCGCTTTTTTTATGCGTTGGATCACGCTCATTACTTCAGCATCACTGAGCGGTTCCAGAACCTCGCCTGTAGCTGTCACCCGTTCGCGAACACCGAATCGCAATTCGCCGGCGACCAGCGGTGGAGGTTTCACCGCATTCAGGTTGTAGAGTTCGGGCCGTGCCTGCCGCCCGATGGCCAACAGATCTTCAAAGCCTCGGGTGGTGACCAGGGCCGTCCGCGCTCCCCGTCGTTCCAGCAGCGCATTGGTGCCCACGGTTGTTCCGTGAACCACCTCGATGTTCTTCAGGGCGACTCCGGTCTTTTCTGAAATGTGTATGAGGCCTGCGTGAATGGCCAGAGAGGCGTCCAGCGGTGTGGAGGCGAGTTTGAAGATCTCAAACCCGTCGCGCCCGTCAGAGGATTCGTAAACAAAATCGGTGAAGGTGCCGCCGGTGTCTACGCCAACCCGAACCTGGCGATCATTCGCGGGTGATCGTCGTTTCGTGATTTTCTTTGCGACCATTTGACGACGCTTCTTATAAAGCAAACTGTTTTGTTTGCGATTTTTTCTCGCATTCGACGAGGCAAACTAACAGTTTGCGCCAGAGCCAGCAAGACGGTTATCAGCAAAAATGTTGACAAGAGAGACTGGGCAACTAAGATAGCCAACGATTTTTTAGAAGAGAGGAACCCCCCAATGAAACAGAAATCCTGGCCCGGCGCGTTAATGGCGCTTAGTTTGGTTGTCGCCTGCGTATTAGGTTGCAGTAGAGCCGGCGCCGATGTGCCGAAAACGGAGTCCGCAGAAAACAAAAGCGAGCCGGTGGCAGTGGTGCCAAATGCTGCCGATATCGCAGGTGACTACACAGTTGTGGGCACCAACGAGGACGGCAGTCCCTACAAAGGCGCGCTCAAGGTTATCAAACATGGCGATGTCTATCAGTTTCGCTGGGATGCCGGCAAGCAATACGACGGCATCGGCATTCCAAACGGCAACGCCGTGGCGGTGGCTTTCACAGGTGGCAACAATGGAGAAGGCTGTGGTGTGGTGATTTATCAAACGCTTGCCGGCGGCACACTCGAAGGAAATTGGGGCTACTGGGGAGTGAATGAGATGGGCACCGAACAAGCGACGCGCGCGAGTGGGTCTGGACTCGCGGGCGCTTACAATGTCGTCGGAAAGAATCCGAACGGCAGCGGATACAAGGCCCAGCTATCCATTACTCCCAGAGCAAGCGGATACCAGTTTGCATGGAGCAACAATGCTTCGGGTTTTGGGATCAGGCAGGGCAATACTGTGTCGGTTGGAATAGGTGGTCCACGCTGCGCGTTCGTCGCTTATGAAATCAAGCCGAATGGTGTGTTGGACGGCGTTTGGGGCGGTTACGGCAGCGACAAGACCGGGACGGAAAAGGCGACGAAGAAGTAAAACAGAGTGGGCAGTGGGCAGCAGTTGCGGCTTTGCCGCCTTTCGTGCGGAAAGGCTAGGCCTTCCGTTAGCTACCTAAATTGGAAAGGCCAGGCCTGGGCGCCGAGGCGCAGCCTCATAAGTTCAACCTGACTTACCGAAACCCGAAGGCTTTCCGCACGGAGGGCGGCCAAGCCGCCTTTCGAGTGCTTCAATTCTCCTCAACTACATCCGCGTCCAGCAACCGCTCGAGTTTGACGCTCGCGCCGCATCGAGGACGAGTTGAATTCGGTAACCATCTTCAAACGTCGCGGCGCACGGAACTGTCGTCCGTCCTTCACGCAGCGCATCCACTATTGCTGCCGAGAAGGTTGTAAAGCCTCTGGACCAACTTCCCTCGCGCATTCCGGGAGCGATGGGGCTTTGTTCCACCTCCACAGGTTTCCAGTTTGCTGAGCCAGCCGGCGACTGAGACAGATCGCCATTCTCTTCCACCATCAACGCCCCCTTCGTGCCAAACACTTCGAGCCGGTTTTCATACTTTCCCGACTCAACTACGGAAAGCGATGCAGTGCCGGTAACATTTTTTCCGAGTGGCGAATCAGCAAAACGAAACATCAACTTTGCATCGTCGTCAGTAGTTACCTCGCGCAGTTGGCCGCTCTTGTCAGGGCGTTTGGCGATGTGAGTTGCGAGCATGCAGGAAACTTCGCTGACTTCCGTGCCAAGTATCCATCGAAACGAATCAATTGCATGTGAGCCGATCGCTCCCAACGTGCCGCCGCCCATAGCCGAGTCAGACCACCAATCCCACTGACGATCCAAAACACCGCGGTAATCTGAGCGAAACAGATAATTGCAATGTCTCACGTTGCCAATCTCGCCGTGGTGCAACATCGACAGCATCTTCTGACGGCTGTTCAGAAAGCGTAGCTCGTGATCGATAAGGGCAAGCACGCCGGCTTCGCCCGCTTTCTCAGTCATGCGCTTCGCTTCGCCGGCGTTCATCGCCATCGGTTTTTCGCAAAGCACGGCTTTGCCGTGAGCCAGGGCGGCGAGCGTGATTTCCATGTGCGTTGACGGCGGCGTTACGACGCTCACGAGATCGACGTCGTCGCGTTGGACCAGTTCGCGCCAATCCTCAGCGACGTGTTCGATGTCAAACTCTTTAGCTACGTTTTCAGCATTTTCACGATGGCGACTGGTGATTGCCACTACGCGCGCGCCTTCACAATTCTGAAAGCCGGGAATCTGCGTGGTGCGGGCAAAGCCTGCGCCCACAATGCCAATGCCGATTGTTTTTTCGTTAGTCATGATAATGTTTGCCGACTGCCGACTGCCGACTGCCGACTGGACTCTGATATGCCCCCGCAGGGATTCGAACCCCGAACACAGATTATGAGACGGTTTGAGGGGCATCAACAAAGGCGAGACGAAACGAGATAAGCCAATATTTACCGAATCCGCAGCCGTCAAAGCAGGTTAGGTATTGCTAGGTAAGAGGACCACCGCGCGCCATCGAGAAGGCGGTTCGCTGACCGAGCACTTGTCCGCTTATCGCAGAACCTTCTCCTCTTTAGCATCGGGATCTGATTTCTTAAAAGGTAGCGCGCGAGGCCTTCAATCCTTTCAACATCGTCTCGCGGTCCTGAGTTGCCAAAGCATCGAACAACTTCGCCAACCACACGCGGTGAATGACAAGCTTTTCGTTTTGATCAATAAAGTGCCTCGATCCATCAAAGTTCCAGGTAAGCTTGAATTCCGCTGGTTGTTTGCTTACCTCTTCGATCAGCGCATCGATCTTATTTAGCACTTGATCTCCTTTTTCGTCCGCTAGCAGGCTGGCGATCTCCAATGACCGTAGCGCTGTCTTACTACGGACGCCTACTGTCGGCATACTCAGGAGTGTATTAATTTGTTTAATGCATTCGGCGAAGCGTCCAGTGGTGAAATGCGCTTCCGCAAGACCGATTTTGGTATCAATATCATCTGGATGTCTTGCCATCCACTGCTGATACAGGGCGAATGCAGTCTCAAACTTAAATAGCCTATCGTGGTTGAGCGAGACTACTAGTTCATAGACGTCTTTGTTATCGGGATCAATGGCAAGAACATTTGAATAGGCTGCGGCTGCGCCAGACCAATCCTTGAGGTGAAAAAGCGCCCTACCTAAATTCCCTTGGAGTATAACCCACCGCTGTGGGAGGTGCTCGCGCGTCTGTACCGCAAGCGCCGCACGATACGCTGCAACTGCATCATCAATATTCTTTAGACTCTCTGCCCCGCCGACTCGCTCTCCTAAATCTATTAGAACGACACCCATACTGACCTGAATTTCAGCCCAATCCTGCGGAAACTGCTCGCGCTCTTTTACCTCAAGCGCGGCACGATAAGCTGCAACCGCATCCTTCAAGTATCGAATGCTCCCGGATTCAACTACTCGGTTACCTAAGCTTGCAAGCGTGTTGCCAAGATTGTACTGAGTCGCAGCCCAGTCTTGGGGAAAGTGCTCGCGCGTTCTTACTTGAAGCGCGGCTTGGTACGCCGGCACCGCATCTTCCAGATACTGGACACCCTCGGCTCCATCAATTCTCTCACCCAGCGCCGATAGAAAATTGGCGAGGTTGTCATGCATCATTGCCCACTGCTGGGGTATGTCTTCACGAGCCATTACTTCCAGCGCAAGGCGAATCGCGGTCATCCCGTGTTTTAGATATTGAGTGCTCTCTGCCCCACTTGTTAGCTGTGCGGAGTGATAGAAAGAATTGCTAAGGTTATTTTGCGTCATTGCCCATTGTTGCGGCGATTGCTCCCGAGTAAACACCTGTAACGCGGCGCGGTGTGACGCCATGGCATCTTTAAGGTTTTGAATACCTTCCACCCCGCCGATTCGTTGGCCCCGTGAAGTTAGAGCGGTGCCAAGATTCATTTGGGTTAGGGCCCATTGCCGAGGCTGTTTATCCTGCGTAAGTACCTGTAGCGCTTGACGAAAAGCCGCAATCGCGTCATTCAGGTACAGGGTGCTCCCTTGCCCACCTACTCGCTCTCCCAGGCGACGTAGAACGAGGCCCAGATTGTTCTGAGTTCCAGCCCAATCCTCGGGAAACTGCTCGCGAGTTAAGACTTGTAATGCGACTCGGTGTGCCTGACTCGCATCCTCTAGGTATTGGATGCTCTCTGCTCCGCTTACGCGGACTCCCAGGAGCTCCAGAACATTACCTAGATTCGTCTGCGCCAGGGACCAGTCCTGCGGTTGTTTCTCGCGCGCAATGATTTCCAATGCCCCACGAAGAGCGGCAATTCCGTTCTTGAGATACTGGATGCTCTCGTCTCCGCTTACGCGGATTCCCAAGGCCATCATAGTTGTTCCTAAATCCACTTGAACTTTGGCCCATTGCTCGGGTAATTGGTTGCGAGTGAATATGGTAAGGCTCTGTTGCTGTTCGTTCACTGCCTCTCTAAGCAATCGCAAACTGTCCTCACCTTTTCCTCTTTCTCCTAGTCCTGTTTTTACACTACCAATCAACCACTTTGTTGTTGCCCATTCCACTCTAAATTTTTCTTCCGCCAGCGCTTTTGCCTCAAAGCGCTTTTCAATTTCAGTGTAAGCGTCAAGCGCCTCCCTGAGTTTGTCCTGTTGGTAGTAGGAATTTCCGACGAGAGTGTATCGACGAATGACTTTAAGGCTTGCTTCACGTGTCCTTCTGTTAGCTTGCTCCAACTCGTCGTCGGCGGTTAGTGCAGATTCTTGAGCCAGTTTAGCTGCGCTAGCATAGTTCTTACGCCAATACTCCTTGAGTGCTTGGTGTTCTTTGTCATCAGAAGACTTGATTTGTGCCCATTGCTGAGCAGCATCCCGAAACTGTTCCAACGTAAAGCCGTACTCTTTTGCATATTGTCGAATGAATGAGTATTCGTCCAAATTGCTACTAAGCTCTCGCACGCTTCTATTCAGTTTCGTTTTCTCGATTGCCCATTGGGCAATAACTTCGCTTAGTCTTTTAGGCGACAAAGCGAGCGGTGAGCCCTTAGGAACAATAACGACCTGCAACGGTTCATAGTTTCTCTCGACATTTTGGGTAACGCAGTTACCAAACATCGGCTGGTAAATAACCCAATTTGCCTTCGCTATCACAATGCGTGTGGCTTGGCCCGGCTGAACAGAACTAGAGAAACTTATTGTGAAATGACCTCTATTATCCGTTGTCCCGGATTGCCCATTAGGGGAGACAACCCGTGCACCCCCAACAGGTGTATTACGGTGATTAAAGACACGGCCCTCCAGTTTAGCTTGTTGTCCGAACAAGCTCGTTGACAGGACCAAGATGATGGGCGCAGTGAAAGTAATCGAGAATTTCATCACTTTCTCCTCAGTTTGATTATCGGAGGGGTCTTTCCAATTATCACATCCTCTGTGTAAGGAGTGGGTATATAACCTAAGGCAATTACGCGAATCCTTACCCCGTCGCCATAGCTCCTTGGAATATCTTTCAAGATGAATACACCATCGCTAGAAGTCTCAACGGGAGTCATTCCGGGAATATCATCGAGGCTCACCTTCACTCCCCGAAGTGGTTGCTCATTTTGGTCAACTACCGTCCCTGATAATTCCGCTTTCGCAGGTGTCGGTGTAGGCGTTTGCTTGTCACGATTATGATTAGGAATGCGATCGCTCCCATTTTTCCAATTGACTACTAAGTACGCTGCGATACCCAGGACTCCAATTAAAAATACCAGAACAATGATTCGGTTTAGGAGTTTATAGGCTTGCTCTTTGGTTAGCTGGGGAAAGATTTCTTTGCGTATTACTTCTCTGAAGATATAGACAACTGCTGCGAGCGCAAGGCCTCCGATTCCTGCGACCGCTCCAGCTATCTTGAACAACTCATGGTCCATCGGTCCTCCTATATCTTGACAGCAGCCCGCTGCCTTTCATTTGCGAGATTCGCTTGCAGCCTCAATCAATAGCGTCTGATCATGCCGAGCCTGAAACATTGCCTTGTCTGTGTTGCCATACGCGGCTCTGGGAGCATCATGCTCTGTGAGACTGAGTTTAGAGAAAGGTCTCTTAACGTTCGCTTCCGACTGCAGCAAAGGAACCACCTTCCGCGAAGTGCTGGAATTCAGAAACTGCTTGGCTCTTCTATTTGTATTGATGTCTTTGGTTATCGAAGACATGCGCGTTTATACGAAGGAAGGCAAGCGCACCGTCGCCGATAACACCGGCTTCGCCCGCTTTCTCAGTCATGCGCTTCGCTTCGCCGGCGTTCATCGCCATCGGTTTTTCGCAAAGCACGGCTTTGCCGTGAGCCAGGGCGGCGAGCGTTATTTCCATGTGAGTTGACGGCGGCGTTACGACGCTCACGAGATCGACGTCGTCGCGTTGGACCAGTTCGCGCCAATCCTCAGCGACATGTTCGATGTCAAACTCTTTAGCTGCCTTTTCAGCATTTTCACGATGGCGGCTGGTGATTGCCACTACGCGCGCGCCTTCACAATTCTGAAAGCCGGGAATCTGCGTGGTGCGAGCAAAGCCTGCGCCCACAATGCCAATGCCGATTGTTTTTTCGTTAGTCAATATTCCTGTCCGTAGGCAGTTAGTGGTCAGTATTCAGTAGTCAATAGTCAGTAGTCAGGGTATGTCTGAACACGCCATCGCACCATAGTCGCGCCATCTTAGTAGTCATAAACGTCCATAATCCTATTCTCTCAGCCTTCTCATTGACAAATTTCGTGACCCGGCATTATCTTTCCCCGCATATCACCGAACTTTAATCGGCTCCACGCGATTCGTAAACCGCCTTGAAAGAAGTTCGGACCGAATCGATCGTAAAGAAATCTGGTTGGCGCACTCCAACATTGAGCACCTATCTCTAATTTCGCAACAGAACCAAAGGAGATCCAAATGAAGATAGTCACGTCCCCCCGCCGCGTCGAGCCGCGTTCGTCTCATAGGCGCGGCAAATTTCATTGGTTACCATTTTCCCTCACTTTAATCACCGCGATGCTGGTTGGCGTGGTTGCGGCATCGGCCTGCACGTTCATCCTGACATTCGGAACCGTAGGTTCGGACGACGGACAATTCATTACGCCAAGGGGAATCGCGCTTGACCCGGCAGGTAACGTTTATGTCGCGGACGGTTCAGGCGACACCCGTGGTCAAATTCAAAAATTCGACGCGGACGGCAACTTCCTCGCCAGGCTTGGACAGAACAACGGGACGGCTCAAGGGTTTCTTACCGCACATCGAATCACCACCGATTCAAGCGGTAATGTTTATGCGACTGACGGTGCCGTTGAGTCAGCCAGTAATGTTGTGAAAAAGTTTGACTCGAGTGGTGTATTTCAGTTTGCATTTGGCGCGACGGTAAGCGCCGGCGGACAGTTCCAGGCAGCCGGGGGGATAGCTGTCGACTCATTAGGCAATATCTATGTCGCTGACTTAGGCGCCAATGTCGTGCGGAAGTTTTCATCCACCGGTACACCCACCGGCACGATTGGTTCGAGTGGAAGCGGCGACGGCCAGTTCAGCAGCCCCGTAGGCATAGCGATCGATTCAGCTAACAACCTTTACGTAGCCGACACCGGGAACAATCGAATTCAGAAACTGACTACGGGCGGAACGTTCCTCACTAAGTGGGGTACAAGCGGCACGGCCAACGGTGAGTTCAGCGGCCCGAAGGGCGTGGCAGTTGATAGTGTCGGGACAGTTTATGTGGCTGACACCGGAAATAATCGGGTCCAACTTTTTTCCTCCTCGGGAACATTCATCGAAGTTTGTGGAAGCGCAGGCAGCGGCGATGGACAATTTCAAGGTCCCGACGATGTCGCCTCGAACGCCGCCGGCACATTCTTCTACGTCGCAGACACGAATAACTCCCGCATTCAGAAATTCAGCACTGCGGCTACGTCCCCAACTGCTAATGCCGGCGCCGATCAAACAGTCGAGTGTGCAGGCGCAACTACAGCCGTAAATCTCGATGGCTCGGCGTCCACCGCTGGTAGTGGAACCATCAATTCCTACTCCTGGGCCGAAGGAGCAACGCCGCTCGGCACCGGGGCGATGCTGACCGTTAACTTGCCAGTGGGTGTTCACACCATCACACTCACCGTTACAGATACCGGTGGCGGATCTGATACCGACGATGTTGTGATAACGGTTCAGGACACGTTAGCGCCGAACATTTCGTGTCCGGCTGATGTGGTCGTCAATCTACCAATGAATTCGACTGCAACGTCGATGGTGGTTAACTATCCAGCCGTAACTGCGACGGATAGCTGCTCATCCAGTGTCACTGTGAACAGCACGCCCGCCTCAGGCTCAGTGTTCCCAGTCGGCACGACTACGGTCAACGCAACTGCTGATGATGGCGCTGGACATACGTCCGAATGCAGCTTCACCGTCACTGTGCAATATAATTTTGCGGGCTTCTTCCCGCCAATCGCAAACCTTCCCGCAGTGAACATAGTTAACGCAGGAAGGGCAATTCCCGTGAAGTTCAGCCTGGGTGGTAACAAGGGACTGGGAATCTTCGCGGCCGGCTCACCTGCTTCCGGACCATATCCGTGCAATTCCAGCGATCCAGCAACACTTTTGGAAGAGACGGTCACCGCAGGTGGTAGCAGCCTTAGTTACGATCCAACAACCGACCAGTACATCTACGTCTGGAAAACCGAGAAAGGGTGGGCTGGTACATGCCGGCAACTGGTGGTGCAGTTAAATGACGGTAGCATTCACCGCGCAAACTTCCAGTTCAAGTAACTCAGAGTTCGCCGGTTGACTAATGAAGGCCTCGTGACTTGTCGCGAGGCCTTCGCATTTTACGCGATGTCGGTCGCTTGCGCCGCTCATTCATGGTGAGTTTGAACAGACTAAAAGTCGTGGCGGTAGCACCGGCCAGGTTGGCACACAACTGGCGCACAGCATCACAGCATAGCCACGAGCAATTGATCGCCTCATCCCTGTTTTGATAGCAGAGGAAGCCGCATGCAGAAAATCGTGAGGGTCAGGGGTTAGATCCCGCCTCGGGCCCTACAACTGACAGAAAAGATCGATAAACCACCGAAGTGCTTATCGCGGAAACCTCTGCCGATATTCAGTCGACGTCAGAAACGCTTTGACCATCTCCGCCTCTTGAAACTTTCCACCAAAGGCGTTCAGCTTTATGAGCCAAAAGTTGTAACCCGTGAAGTCAGTGTCGGGTCCGGAATCAGCATCTCTGCGCAGGTAACCAAAGTATTGCATTAGCACAAACCCCTGATTGAATTCAGCGCGAGAAAAGTGACTGTTCTCGGCTACGGTTCGGAGCACCTCGGCTCGCGTCCTGGCGTTCGTCGAAAGATCACGTGCCAGTTGGTCCAGATCTGTTTGGGACAACACGAAGCCGGCGTTTTGGTTAAGCGCATCAACGAACTGTTTGTCGTTCATGCTCGCGTAAAGATTGGTAAACCGGGGGCGCTGCACAAACCCTTCGACAAAGGTCTGTTGGTTATTTTCCAGTAGGTCCTGCCATCCATCTCTATTGACCACGACATTCCCGCCAATCGCCTGGGTATCAGGCTTGAATTCACTAAGCCTGATTGGTACCGGCGCGCCCGGAAGATCGCCATAGGCCGCCTGATAAGTTCTGTAGACCAGGTAACCCGTTTGCTGGAACTCAATTGAAAGGAAGAAGGCCGCCGACGTGTCGATCCGTTTAAAGTCGCGACATTTGGCGTCGTCTCCACAGTTGTCAATATTGTCGATCCAGAAGTTTAAGCCCGCCTCATCAGGCTCACGACCGAGGAAGTCGACATACTGCTGCCGCACGAAGTACTCCGTTGTATCCAGCGGGTCCAACACATTGCCGGTGGACGTGGCATTGAAAGTCGCGTCGGTATGTTCGCCGAGTTGGCTGAAGGAACGCTGTGCAGGACTGAACACATAATTCGCGCGGGAAGGCACAAGGGTATAGAAGCCTTTGGTCTCGACATTATCGAACCGGTAGTTGCCGTTAGCATCGGTGACTGTTAAGCGGTTCTGCGTGCCGGCGATGCGAACACTCACGCCTTCCACCGGATTGTCGTTGGTGTCGAGGATCCGGCCGCCGACTGTGGCATCAGTCGCCGTGGGAGAAAGTGCCACGGAAAGGTTGAACTGGCTGTCGGTGATCGTGCCGCAGTTGTCAGTGGCGCGAACGGTAATCGCATGCGTGCCGCCTGGCGATCCGTTGCTGATAGAAATGACCCCCGTCGCTTCGGCGATCGAAACAGTTCCGGTGAACGTTCCTTGCGAATGGATGACGATTGATTGGACGACGCCGTTGTCGCTTGGTCCAGTCGCCGGGTTGATAGTCGTCGAACCACCCGCCGCGACGGCTGCGTTGTTATAGCTCAACGTCGCCGCGGTGTTGGGAACGACTGAGACATTCAAGGTCGCGTCCGCCCAGCCATTCGCGTCCGACGCCCTCAAACTAAAGCTGGCACCGGTAGCCGTACAATCCGCGAGGATGTCGGCGGTGATAGTTCCGGCGTTGTTGACTATGTTGGAAAGAGTCACGCCATTGGACGGGTTCGCGCTGGTTACCGTAACCGCTACGCTGCCTGGTCCGCTTTGCAGATCATTGACCTGAGCGATGGTTGAATTGAAAACTGCGCTGCCCTGCTGCCGCGTTAATGGACCGCCGGCGCTCATAGTTGGCGGCGGCGGCACGGTACTGTTAACGAAAAAGGGGAAAGCCTGGATCTGCCCGATGCGTGGACTGTGACCCGTGTCGCCGCCGTCTGTCGCATAGGCAAAGAGGATATGCATTCCGTCCTCGAGCGGCCCGAAAGTAACAGCCTGCGGATTAGGGCCCAGCGGCGTCGCAGTCATCCAGGGATTTACCCACGTGTCGAGCTGGTAGTGAATTTGCTGCACCGGCGGGGCGGTAGGCGAAAATGCGCTGGCGCCCGTGAAGGTGAAGGTGCGCGAGGTTGAGTTCGGCTGAAATGGCTCGGGTGTGATGCCGACGGTTAATGGACTGGTTGTGACATTCTGTTCGGTGATGACCGCAACGTTGTTACTAATATGATTGGGTGCATAGATTTTGTGGGTTAACGGATTGACCGCGAGGTCGACGCCGCGAGCGCCCGGCAAGCCTGTCGTGGAGTTGTCCACACCATTGATGATGGTGAAACTATTCGAACCAATGCCGGTGACATAGATTTTATTGGTCACCTGATCGACCGCGAGCGCGGCCTGAGCGGCCTCGGTCGGAATGATCGCAGTCGTGTGGTCCGCGCCATTGATGACCGTAACGTCAGCGCTACCCATAGCATAGATTTTGTTAGTGATCGGATTGACCGCGACTGCAAAAGGTTGAGGGCTTGTTGGGATGGTAGACGTAGAGTTGTCCGCGCCATTAATGACCGTCACCGAGTGGAGGCCATAGTTAGTGACAAAGATCTTATTGGTCACTGAATTGACCGCGATGGCCTGCGCTCTGGTAACGCTGGAAGTACCCCCGCCCGAGCCATTCTCGATCGTGACCGTGGAGTTGTCCGCGCCATTGATGATCGTCACGCTGTTGCTAAAATTGTTTAAGACATAGATCTTGTTGGTGATTTGATTAACCGCAATGGCCTTGGGCTGAATCTCGGCAGAAATGGTCGCGGTGGAGTTATCACCGCCGTTGATGACCGTTACATTGTTGCCATTCTCATTTGCAACGTAGATTTTGTTGGTGAAGGGATTGACCGCAATTGCCACGGGCCCCGAGCCGGCGGCGATGGTGGTGGTCGAGTTGTCCGCGCCGTTGATGACGGTCACGTTGTCGCTGTCGTGATTAGCAACGTAGATTTTATTGGTAACCATATTGACCGCGATGGCTAAGGGTTCGGTGCCGGCCGCGACGGTTGCTGTCGAGTTGTCCACGCCATTCATGACAGTCACGTCGTTGCTGTTACGGTTAGCGACATAGACCTTGTTGGTCAGGGGATTTATCGCCGTGGCGTAAGGCTGAGTGCCAACCGGGACGAGCGCGATGGAGTTGTCGGCGCCATTGATGACTGAGACGATGTCAGCGGTCACGGTCTCAGTTCCTGAACTGACTACGTAAATCTTATTGGTCACCGGATTGACCGCCGAGAAAGTGGAATTGGTGCCTCCGCCGGTACCGGTAGGGATTGACTCACTGCTGTTATCGACGCCATCGATGACTGTTAGGTGGGCCGAACTAGTATGAGTCGCATAGATTTTGTTCGCCACCGGATTGACTGTGACGCTACCCGTCGAATCAAAGAGGTGGGTGATTGAGGCGGTGGTGTTATCAGCGCCATTAATAACGGTAATGCGACTACCAAAGTTTGAGACGTAGATCTTGTTGGTTACCGGATTAACGGCGACGGCGTTGGGGGTAGAGTTGAAAGGGCCATTAGGCACAGTTAACGTGCTGTTATCCGGGCCATTGATAATCGTCACGGTACCGTTATTAAGATTCGCCACATAGATCTTATTGGTCACCGGATTAACCGCGACGTCAACCGGAAAAACGCCGGTCGCGACGGGCACGACTGTGTTGTCCACGCCATTGATGACCGTCACGTTATTGCTTCGTGAGTTGACGACATAGATCTTATTGGTAACCGGATTGACTGCGATCGCGAAAGGCTCCGTTCCGGCCGGGACTGTAGCCGTCGAGTTGTCCGCGCCATCAATCACTGTCACGTTGTTGCTGTCTTTGTTGGCCACGTAGATCTTGTTGGTGACTGAATTGACGGTGATGGCTTGAGGCGTCGTTCCGGCAGGAACGGTAACTGTCGAGTAGTCCGCGCCATCGATCACCGTCACGCTAGTGCTACCCATATTAGCGACGTAGATCTTATTGGTAACCGGATTGACCGCGACGGGGCCGGGCTGGGTGCCAACCGGTACAGTCGTCGTCGTATGGTTCGGGCCGTTGATAACAGTCACGTCGTTGCTGCCGGAGTTCGTGACATAAATCTTGTTAGTAACCGAATTGACAGCGACGCCTCCGGGCCTGCTCCCGGCCGGAATGTTGATTTGAAAGCTGGCCATTCGCGCGCGGCTCGCTCCCAGCCACAGGACCATCACTGAGATCGCAACACAGAGCATTAGCAACCGCACTCCTCGGCGGGCAGCCAACCTCTTATTGATAACTCGATTAAAAGAGGGGAGTGACGAACGGAAGATGACAGTGGATTTCATGATCTGCCTCCTAGCAAGTCGAGGGTTTCACGCCGCTACCAAGGTTTTCAATCGCGTGTGTTTCAGGTAGGGCATTGATGATTGCGCGCAGTTGAAACAGGTCTTCTTTGAGGACATAGGCGCAAGCCCCGGCAAGCTGTGCAGCCTGCCGCAGCCTGATGTCGTCGTAGTCAGTGACGATTACTACTTTCGCTTCTGGATAGGCTGCTTTAAGCATTGCGGTGGCCACGATTCCGTCGATCTCTTTGAGTCCGATATCCATCAGGACCCAATCCGGCCGGTGCGCGGCGTAAGCTTCCAGCGCCCGGTTGCCGTCTTCGCATTCAAAGACTCCATAGGCCCACCCGGCGACCACGCTACGAATTGTGCGGCGCATCCTGGGGCTGTTTTCGACGATCAAAATATTCATAGTTATCTCGATTGCAATGCGCACCAGTGTGTGCCTTCGGAAATGAGTTGGTAACGAGGAACCTCGCCAAGGCTCAGGGAACGAATAGAGTCGCTACTGTATGTGCAATGCGGAAGCCCTTATCGCCCAGATTTGGACCGAACCATTTAACGTAACTAACCCATGCGGAATATCGTTCGGTGTGGATGAACAGACCCAGCGCGCCGTTCCGCCGCCCGGCCCGAAGGCCATCGGCAAGGTTGCATTCACAGCGAAATCCGAATTTCCTGGGGGGCGCGGGGAAGTCAGTTGAGGGCGGATTTCCTGATTGATGGTGCCATCGCTCAGTTTGCATATAACAAAGGTCGAATCGGCGACGCCGGCACCGGGCAAGTAGCGGAGACCGACCCTGGCAGAGACGAAGTAGCTTCCCTCCGGCAGTGTGAGTGTGGCCATCTCGACGAATCCACCGCCCGAAGCATTTGGCGAGATGCTCCCATCAAAACCCGCGACCCTGGTCTTTGTGTAGTAGATTTCGGAACTTCCTCCATCGGATGTGCCGGCTGCGCCGTTGCAGACATAGTTGACCCCGCTTGCATCCGTCAGCTGGAGGCCGCCGTAAGCGCAGTTTGCTCCGGCAGCTTCAGCGGTAACGACAGGTGATACTCCAGGATTTCCCGCAGCACCTGGATCACCCTTCGCTCCATTGCAGATGAAGTGGTTCGCGCTACCATCGGTCAGCATCAATCCGCCATTGGTGCAGTTAGCACCCGGCGGCACTGAGATGACGGTGACTGACTGTCCCGCCCGCCCCTGTTGTCCGGCCGCTCCGGTGTCACCCTTATCGCCCTTAAGCCCTTGCGGCCCTGCCGGTCCTCGTGGACCAACTGGGCCCACCGGCCCGGGGTCGCCCTTATCGCCTTTGAACAACTTGCTGTTCCAGGCAATGGAGAATTCATGTTTCCTGCACTCATTCGGATTACCGACAGCACGGAGTTGCCAGTTGTTTAGGTTCACGCATATGTAGATCGTGCCGTTGCTACTCTGCGCCTGCCCCGGTGAACTCATAGCCAGCAGAAAGAAAGTGAAGGCTGCGACGAAGAAAGCTAATTTGATTTTCGACATGAGGGCTCTCCTTTGGGCAAAGTGCTATGCGCTGGCTGTAGCACAGGGTTTGAAGCGCAAGCGTGTTGTTTGACGATCAAGATGTTCAGGGTTGCTCGATTGCAGGGCGCAGTGTGAGGCTTCAGAGGCGAGTTGAGAATCGCCCGTCGGCAGTATTTGAGCTACTCCTTTGGGAGTATTTTGAAACACAGCTCGGCTTTATGATCCAGCGCAAACTTCATGAGCGTGTGTTTGCCTTCGAATCCAAGCTTGACGCTGATGTTGCGTCGGTGGGTTTTGATCGTCAGCGGACTAACGCAGAGTTCGTCTGCGATTTGATTATTAGTTTTGTATTCGGCAATTAGCTTAAGCACTTGCCGCTCAGCCTGGGTCAACTGTTCGAGGGCTGGCTGCTCAGTCTTCGCTGCGCCTTTTTTTTGTTCGAAGAGATAAGAGGTGAGGAGTGGGCTCGCATAATTTTGTCCGGCAGCGACGGAGCGGATACCGTTTACAACATCGGCCAGGGCACTGTCTTTCAACAGGTAGCCTTGCGCTCCGAGTTGCAACGCCCGGTTGAAAAACGCTTCCTCGCGATGCACCGTCAACATGATTACAGCGGTGGTTAACCCGCGCTCACGCAACAGGCGCAACACTTCGAGGCCGTCCATCCCCGGCATATCCACATCGAGCACAGCCACGTCAGGCTGGTGTGCCACGATCTGCTCCAACGCGACCACCCCATCCCCGGCTTCAGCCAGGATCTTCAAGTCGGGCTCACGTTCGATAACCTGACGCAAACCCTGTCTGACTACCGGATGGTCGTCTGCAATGATTAAGCGAATTTCGTCGTTCATGGTTTGACGGCAATTCTCAATTTGATCCTGGTTCCTTGTCCTTTGGCTGATTGAATGACGGGAACACAGCCCAGGATGCGCGCGCGTTCAGTTATACCTGTCAGACCGAAGCCGCTCTTGGTTGATTCGCCCGCCCGAGAGACGTTGGGATCGAAGCCTCGGCCGTTGTCTTTAATCGAGACATCGATCAAAGCCTGACTGCGGTTTATGGTTATAAGGGCTGCGGTCGCGGCCGAGTGTTTGATGATGTTGTTAATGCTTTCCTGCACAATGCGATACAGGTTGATCTCCATTTCCGGCAACAACAGTCCGTCTATATTGTCCAACTCTGCCGTGAAGCGCTGGTCAGGCGAATCGACTTTTGCGACTAAAGACTCAATAGCGCTGGTCAACCCCAGACGGTCAATCTGAAACGGGCGCAGGTTGTAGGCAATTTCGCGCACTTCGCCGAGCGATTGCTCCGCGGCATCGGCGATCTCTTCCATTTGCTCAAGCACATTTTGATGGTTATCGGGTTCCTGCAGGCTAAGCCACGCCCGATTCTTAATGACTACCAGATTTTGGCTGAGGCTGTCGTGAAGTTCTCCCGCGATGCGTTTGCGTTCGCCCTCCTGTGACGCGATTAACTGTTTGGAAAACTCCTCTTGCGCTTGCCGCGCGCGCTGCAGCTGTTGGATCCGCCGTTGATACAGACCAAGGATGACTGCAGTCAGTAGCAGCACCACCAGGAAGCTAAACCACCAGGTGCGCCAGAATGGCGGGATGACTGTGAGCAAAATACGTGCATCATGTGTGCTCCAGACACCGTCGTTGTTGGCCGCCATCACTCTGAAAGTGTAAGAGCCCGGCGCCACCTGAGTGTAATAAGCCACGCGCCGCTCTTGAGCGTCCACCCAATCCCTGTCGTAGCCGTCCAGCTTATACTTGAAACGCACTTTCTCCGGCGCAGTGAGACTCAGGCCGGCGTAATGAATCTCGATGTCGCTCTGTCCCGGGCGCATAGTGATCATCTGCCGCGAGTCGACCTTCGCCTTGTCAACTAACACCTGTTCGACGACAACCGGCGGCGGCAGCTTGTTCAGGTTGTTGGGATCAATTATGACCACGCCCTTGATGGTTGGAAACCAAAGCTTGCCATCTCGGTCTTTCCATCCGGCAGGCAAACCGCCGCCATTGGTTTCATTGCTCTTCATTCCGTCGGCCACGCCGTAAGAAACGCAGGTGATCGCTTTTAGTCGACCTTCGGCCAGATCGTTCAAGTCTTTCCGATTAGCGCGGTAGATGCCCCGGTTGCAACTCATCCACAGGTTGCCATTCTCGTCTTCGAGAATACGCGAGACGATGTTGTCAAACAGCCCCTCCCTGGTCGTGATGGCAGTGAAGCGACCATCTTTGAAGCGATTCAAGCCGCCGCCATAAGTGCCTATCCAGAGCGTACCATCCGCGTCTTCATAGATGTCGCGCACGTAATTGTTGGAAAGACCCTGGTCCGTAGTGTAGTTAGTGAATACATTGTCCTGGTAACGACTCATGCCGTCAGCGCCGCCGAGCCAAAGCGCGCCCTGCCGATCTTCAGCGATGAAGCGCACGTCAGTTAAAGTCAGTCCTTCGGAGGAGCCAAAGGGGGTAAACATTCCATCCTTGAAGCGGTAAAGTCCGCCGAGGTCGTCGGCGCTGCCCGTACCAATCCAAAGGTTGCCCGCGCGGTCTTCATAAATCGCCGCAATAGGATCCCCACTCACTTTATGAACGTCCTTGTCATACACGGTCCAACGTCCATCTCTGAAACGGTGCAATGCTCCATAACTTCCCGCCCAGACGGTTCCTTCGCGATCCTGCAGCAGGGCCCAATAACCCGTGGTGCTGCCGGGAACGCCAACCCATAGGGCATCCTTAGTGAAACTCTGCTTGCGAAAGTGGAAGAGATTGTGGGCGCCTAACCACAGTCCATCGGCGCCATCTCCGGTGATGACTTGAAAGCTATCATCGGATAGCCCCTCTTTGGCGGCATAAGCGTTGACCTGCGCGGCTTTATAGCGGTAGAGGCCCTCGCTGCCGGAGCCAACCCACAGATTGCCTTCACGGTCTTCGATGATGGACTTGGCCCCGGCCCACCCGGCCAGGTTTGGGTCAGTAATTACATCCTCACCCGTGAGGCCGGCGAGGTTCGTCACATTGCTCGACATGAGGAAACGCAGCTGTCCCGATCTGCCTCTGAAAATCGAGACGCGTTCGGGCCCGGTGAGGCCTTCCGGGCCAGAGTAGAAAGTGAAGTTGCCATCGCGAAAACAGGCGAAGGTCCGGATACCGGCAATCCACACACTTCCCTCGGGTCCTTCAAAAAGTGACCTGGCAGTAGCGAGATTGGTTTTTGCCGGAAGGAGATAAGCGTTAAACCGGCCATCCTGCCAGCGTGTCAGGCCCCTGGCCGAGACGAACCATAAGCTATCGTTACGTCCGGCGCCGATCAGCGAGATCACATTTTCGGCCAAGCCGTCACGAGTCGTGTAAATCGTGAAGCGCCCATCCTTGAGTCGGGCTAAACCGTTGCTCGTAGCGATCCATAGGCCACCCTTCGCATCCTCGCCGAGAGACTGGATGTAATTGCCCGGCAGACCATCGTTGGTCATGTAGGTAGTAAACCGGTCCCCTTCGTAGCGGCTCAAACCGTTCTGCTCTGTGCCGATCCAGAGGACGCCCGCGCGATCCTCAAATAACGCAGTAATCCGATTACTCTTCAGGCCAGGCGAATTACCCGCATCGAAGATGGTAAACTTAAGCCCGTCGAAACGCGCGAGACCGCCGAAAGTGCCCACCCACAAGTAGCCGTCACGACTCTGAATGATTGAGGTGACCGAGTTTTGCGGCAGGCCTTTTTCAGTGGTCCAGCTATCGCTTAGATACCTGGTTGGGGGGCTCTGGGCCAGCGAGGGTGTCAGCTCCCACGAGCACATGGTGGCGAGGCTGGTAAGTGCCAGGAGCGTTATGAGAGACAGTTTCTCGCGCATCTCGAATCTCTTTTAATACCTTTGCGCTTGGAACTATGGCACCCCAGTTTAACTCTTCAATTCTTAATGATGGGAGGCCCGAATGGCGCACGGCGCGCTCAGATCACGCCACATGGCTCTGCGCGCAGGGTGCTGTAATTTTTCTCCGCGAGTTTAAGGCGCAAAGCGATCAATAGCGCTTGAAAGTCGCCAGCGGTTCCTTTAGGGAATAAACCTCTATAGCATATCTATATACATGTATACACGCCTACGCAGACTGGTGCCCTTAGGCCCTCCTGCCAGAGTGAACTCCTGAAATGGAGGGTGTTTTCTTGTGAGATCCGCGGCAACTCACTAGGTGCACAAATCGAACGGGCAGCGGGAGCGCTGCCCGTAAACCGGTGATTCTATTGGTGCCCCCGCAGGGATTCGAACCCCGAACCAACAGATTATGAGACGGTTTGAGGGGCATCAACAAGACGAGACGAAGTGAGATGAAGCAGTATTTACCGAATCCGCAGCCGTCAAACTTCGCTTCATCTCGCTACGTCTGAGCACGCCATCGCGCCATAATCGCGCCATCTTCAAAGACTCCCGACGAACGCTTAAAGGGCTAAACAAATGAAGCCAGCTCCTTCAGCTATTTCCTATCTAAGGAATGGGTGCCCGATCGAGATCAGCAAGAATCTCGTTGAGCAATTGTTCCATTTCTCTTTTGGTTAGAATGCCTGCCCAATCCCCGATCAAATGTGATAACGCATCGTTTGCGGTGGAAAGTTCGGAACATACGAAGTATTCATAACTGCACTTTGACGTAGCTTTGTTCACATCGCTGACGTGTACATCAAACGCTGCAGAATGGGATGTACCGAGCAGAAGTTTTCGCGAAGCTATGGGGAAATAGACGGTCTCGATCTTGTCGCCCTTGTCATCAAACGGCTTGAATCTCCTTTCGCCAGCGATCTCAAATAGGCAGCCAATATCCCCAAGAATCAGAGGCTCCGCGACTTCGCGAACGAACCAATTCAATGATTGGTATCCTTCAGATCGCGTCTCTGGTGCCGGATGTTTCGCTAAAGACTTGATATGACCATCCCTCACCGCATTCGGCAGGATACTCTTCATTTGGGAGATCAGTTCTTGGAGGGTGCTCTGGAGATCCGGCATATGTTGGTCAACGATCTCCTGAGCATTCAGTTGTACGAGCTCTATTAGAAAATCTTTATAGGCTTGAGGCACGGGAATCTCTTTAAGAGTTTTTTGAAGCTCCTGCTCTATTAACTCAGGTTTGCTCAGCAGCAGCTTCTTGAGATTCGATGGATTCGACAAATACAGAGTAATCTGATCAATTAGATATTCAGCGGACTCGCGAAAAAACTCGCGTAACTGCTTTGTTCGGATGGTGAGATGAGCCACAAAATCCGAAACTTGCTTGCTATCTACCCGTGCGCCATCCGGCTCGTTACGAAGCTCGTCGATCAACCTGGCATAGCCGCTTTCAAGTTGCGTAATCTCTTCGTCAGCGCTAATTTCTCCAACTTTGCCGTAAAAGTGTTTTTCAAGGCCCACGTTCTCAATAGTCGTTTCAAATTGAGGTCCTCCTTTACGGTACACGCAGGTAAAAATTTTCTTGTCTTGAACGCGACTTGCGAAGCCTTTAAGTAGGAAGCGCGGGAGAATGTGTTGTCGAATTCCGGCCATAAGTTTTATCAGATTGGCATCCGTTATCTTTTAGATGTGCGTTCGGACTACCACAGTATATCGCCTGAACTAGTAATCGATTTGGCCCTGTAAATTGTCCGAATCGCACCCCAAGGGCTGTTCTCACTTTCTTCGACAATAAATACTCCACATGCGACGGGCTTCAATAGTCGATCAGCCGCCGCGCACGTGAAGGCTATATTCGCTCCCTTAGCTTCGGATGCGATACTAGCGTAAGCAATACCGTCGGCCTCCATTTCAACTGGAGCGAGATCGGTTTTTCTGAGGAATCCAAATTCGTTAAGCAGGACACTAGCGATGGAATTAGTGATCTTATATTCGTGTTCGGATCCTGGTTCGACCGTCTTTCTGAACTGTTTTACGAGGAACTCTCGTATGAGCCGGGTTTGCCTTGAAATTCCCTCTCTATCTAAATATCGCCGATACTGCTGGTCTTTATCGGGTGGTGTATCGCCGTAGTTGGGATTAAAGCTTCCTGGTCCCGTGGATACCGGCTTCAAAAATATTTGGTTGGACCTCGTCGTTAACAAACGCGCATTCCAAGATTGTTAAATACTCGCCGACCTTAGCTCTCATCTCCAACACCGCCGTATCGATGGAATCGGCGCAATAAAACACGGATTCTCCGGGACGGTTAACACGCCCACGGGTCATTGAACGCTTGGCGGGCGGATACCATAGCGATCGCACTTCGCTGAAGAGTGGTGGATACCACTCCAGACCTTGATTGCTGCGAATTCGCTCATCGAGATTTTTTCGGATTCGGTAAAAGCGGTTCGATGGGTTGAGGCCTGTTTGCCGAGCCCCATAAAGCGCCATCAACCGCCGGACGCGTTGATAGACTCCATCATCTTCAACGCTTCTAAGGTCAAGCGTTTCTAACTCCGCAATTAAATCTCCGGAAAGAGACGAGTCGTTGCTGTCCAATGACACTCCGTCTGAGCCATAAGCGCCATGTTGACTTACTTTCGAAGGCGCGAACAGTCCGATCCTGATTCCTCACGCTTCAAGCAAAACTTCGGGATGCTTCTTCGCGATCGTGAGCAACTTAAGCGCCGCGTCACCAGGTTCCCGAGATCCTTGTTCCCAAGCCTGCACTGTCTTAGGGCTGATATTCAGCATCATCGCAAAGACAGTCTGCGAGCAGTTGAGTTTTTCTCGTATCCGAGCAATGTCTTTGGGCGACATTGCCTTTGGCGGTCGCGGAGCCTGGATTCGAGTTACCTTCAAATCGCGCCGCTCGCCCCGCTCAAAAGCAAGGGCGCCTTCCATTGCTTCCTTGAGATCGGCGAATGCTTCGTCACTCATATAGTTCGTCTTGTTCGTCTGCACCTTCCGAGTCTTTGTTGTCTTCATGGCTCAACGTTCCTTCCTGATCTCCTGGCTTAGCGCACCTATGATTTGCTTCTGCTGCGGCGACAAGTCAGCTTGCTCGCCCTTGCTGAAGAGGTAGAGCAAGTGAATTCTGCCGGCATGTTCAAGATAGAGATACAGATATCGATAACTGCTACTCTTTCCACGCGACGACGCAGGATCAGCGACTCTGGCTTTCCGAACGCCATGCGTTCCTCTCACCAATGCGCCGCGCTCGGGGTCCTGCACCAGATCTGACTGGATATTTGCCAAGACTTTCAGCGGCCGATCGCGTAGTTGCTTCGAAAATATCTTCGATTCAACGAATTCAAACCAGACAGTATCGTCTGACAACTTCATTTGAGTACTATACTACTCAGTAGCATACTAGGTCAATTTGTTAGGGAAGGGTCGATACCTGTCTCGTAATGTAACTTCGCCTCGCGACTAGTGACTTGATCTTCCGAAAGAAGGGTCTAGGATAAGACGTGAAATGCAGAGACCCTGGAATGATCAATCCCGCCTACGGCCATGCTTCAACTGCGGACAGCAATACAAACGCGATTCGGTTTGCTGTACTACTTGCGGTGCGAAGAGAGGCGTTTTCGGCATTCAACCAGAGGGTGCGTTGAAGGATAAGGCGGAATACATAACGCTTAAAGGAAGCCGGTCGCCAAATTTCGGGCTTCTTGAAGATTCAGTTAGAGACCGGATTGTTAACGTCTTCCAGATGACCGTGGAACTCATGAGGGACTGGCTCGGCGAGCATTGGCTCCATTACAAAAGTCGAATCAGTCCCTCGAAGAGACTAGCAAACGAAGGGATTGATTCAAATACATCGTTAGGCGACTTGTGTCGACTCCACCTAAGAAACAGCGGGGTCAAGCTCAACAATCTTCCTGATATTGCTGCAAGGGTTCCTGACTTGGATTATATCGGCGCGTTCTTCTATGAAGATCTTGTTCGAACGTCCCGACCAACTGATCTTGAGTCATGGCGCTCGTCATTCGAGAAAGTTGACGTTCGGCTAGTCAAGTTGATTCAGCCACATATTGAAGAAGTCTACTGTCGTGGGAAGGCGGTATTCATTGGCGCGGTGCTCAGAGCCTCAGGAGTGTGGCGGTTTGAGAAATGGAAGACTTGCCTGCTGTCGTCATCTACGATTTGAGTGAGAGCTCCAAGTGTCTTTGCTATGAAGGCACTCTAACTCATCAGTATAGCTGCATTTTCAATACTTGAAGTTAGATACTTGACTATCCCCCTGGCCGTTTTTCTTGCTAGTATCCTTTCGCTTCACCAATCCACTCATGAGTCTGGAACCCAAGCCCCATGTTGCACCCTAATCAACTATCGTGGATAGAAGATGACCTTGTGAAAGCAAGAACAATGCTTGAGAGATTTACACCGGCACTACTTCCGTTCTCATCCGGGTTCGATTGTGGTGCAGTTTGCCGACAACTATTCTACATCGGTGGAGACTATTACGATTTTCTTTCCCATCCAAATCAGTCCTCTGTGTTTGCTATCGGTGACGTCTCAGGGAAAGGCATTTCGGCAGCTCTAATGTTAGCGAATCTGCGAGCAGTACTTCATGACGAGATGAAACGAGATAGGGTTAATCTAACGGGCGTGTTAAGCAAGCTAAATAGGCTAGTTTATGAGGCCTCGCCACCTGGCAGCTTCATAACTTTCTTTTACGCTCAGTATGACCAACATAGATCTCGTCTTCACTACGTGAATGCTGGGCACAATCCTCCTTTGCTCTTTAGGAGCCTTTCCAAGAATAAGAAGCCAAAGGAATTATCAGTTGGAGGGTTACCACTTGGTGCTATGCTCAACCCGCCTATGGCGTTCGAGCAAGGCACTGAGAACCTCAGACCTGGCGATGTGTTGGTTGCTTACACGGATGGAATAACAGAAATAACCAACCGTTCGGAGGAGGAGTGGGGCGTTCATAGACTGATAGATACAATTCAAAGACACTCTGATTTGCCTTCTCAAGAGATGGTAAAGCAAGTCTTCAATGCCATCGATAGGTACGCTGCGGGAACTGATCCGATAGACGATATGACACTCATCATCCTGAAAGCCTCACTCTAGCTTCACTACAAATCATGTTCCGGCCTTCCATTAGTCGGCCCGCAGAAAGGTAGATAAGTGAACTCGTACTCGACCGTTTCATTGGTCTTCTTTATGATTTCAATCAGTTTCTTAATCCCTGGCCAACTCTTGAGGATCAGCTTCAAAGACGTATCCCACTCCCTGTGAAAATCCCAGTCGCCGTGAAATGGTTTGTTTCTCAGGTGCGATAATTCTTTCAAACTACCAGCCCATTTCATGTCATGTGTTTCGCCCTTCAACTCGGCAACATGGTAGTAAAAATCGAACAACGTCCCCAAAGTGATTTGCTTAGCATGGTCCTTGTAATGGATGACTCTATACACGTCGCCCACTTGAAGGCCATTCTTGACAGCGAATGGAATGTGGTTTAGCCGCAGAAACTCTTCCAGTTCATTAAAAAGTGTAAACAGCACGATCTTGACATCAGCGTTCTTCTGTTTCAAGTACCCAAGCAGATAGGCGTGCACGAGCTTCTTTGCTTCCATAACAGTCGGCTTGGATACCTCTGAAAACAGTCGCTCAATCTCAACCTTGTTGGAATAATATTTCTCATACAGTTCCGGAATAATATTGTTCACAAACGGGTCCATCCCTCGTATGGCTTGAAAAGTAGCCTTGCTGATCCTGTCCGCCGTCTCAACCAGTGGGGTCGGCAGCGCAACAACATAAGTCTCTGTGCTTGCTTTGAACTCTGAAAGATTGTCGAGTATCCAATCTATCAATTCGCCGATAGCGAAAAAATTACCAACAACGTCTCCCTTAAGAAGGAGATGACAAAATCCAACACCCTGATATATAGACACATTCTCAATCGTTTTCATGTCAGAACTAATGTGTTCAAACAGATCCCAGCTGTAGGCGTCTTTTATTCCCCGCGCTTCCTGAGGCAGTCTTATCGAGAGAAAGAACTTTATCGGGTCTGGCCCGACCTGTTCTCGTGAAAAGACGATACCTGCCTCGACAAGTTGTTTTAGAAGGATTTCATCGTGACCGTCTTGAACAGCTTTGATGATGTCTTCGTTGAAAAGATTGTTTAGGAGGTCTGAGTCCGGAAGATTCAGACTCGGAGGACCAGACAAAATTCTGAAAGGCTCCGTCACCGTAAACTCCTCGAGTTCAATATCGGAAGCTAGGGTTTCTCTCACCCAGCCTGGAAAATCCCGCTTTGCGACGGGATGGAGCCAAGCCCTAACCAATAGATCGTTCCGCCCAAAGATTTCAAAAATCCTCACGCTCTCGAGGTTCTTGCTTTCGAGTAAAGTTCGGAGTTGGTTTTTTATTTCATTGTGAAAAGGCCTGACACGAAGAAGATAGTAAACGAGCTCCTCGCCAAAGCGTTTGTGCACTTCATAATGCCATTCAAGATTGGCCCAAGCATCCATGTGACCCAATATTCAGTATCAAAATGGTTTAGTCAAGATATGTGAGGGACTGCTTGGAACGCTTGATTAGCGCTACGCTTAAGTCACGACACTTCCCTCGCTCAAAAGCGAGAGCCTCCTCTAAAGCCTTCGTCAGAGCAGCGAATGCCTTGTCACTCATGTAGGTTGTTTTGTTCGTCTGCGGCTTAAGTGAGCCTTTTGCTTTCATGAGTTCTATCTCTCAACCTTCGGGTACAGTCTATTTGTAGATAATCTCGTTTGGCGAGGGTGACTACGCACAGAACATACCGAATGTCACGCTCCGCGTATATGTTTCAGGAGAAACGAGGTACGGTAATGGTCTCGTGCTGGTGTTGACGGGGGTAAATCGGAAATGGATGAACTTGAAGGTCGACGGCTGAAGGCCGCTATTCTCCAGGAAGAGGTTAGCGACGACGTTTGGGAGAGACTCATTCCATATGCCGACGGTTTATTGAAGGCCATTAAGGCGTTCTTCTACCAATACACGCACATTCATGATCATACAGACTCTGAAGACGTTTTGAACGCGAGTTTCGCGAAGGTCGTCATAAACATCGATAAATATTCTCCGGAACTACCACTCCTGCCTTGGATCAAGAGGATCGCACATAACGAAGTTGTTAATGTGCTCCGTTCGCGCAGCGAAGAAGTCCAGTTGGACTTTCTGAAATCAAAAAAGAATCGAAGAAAGGCTTATCAGGAGAGGGCGTTCGATGCTGATGTTCGGCCTGAGGCCAAAGGAGAGACATCTGATTTAGATACCGACGCTACCACCGACGAGTCTCTGAATCTACTGAGTTATGTCTATGACTATGGAGACGACGCGTCAAAACTGGCGGGCACAACTAAGAGCAAGATATTCAGACAGGAATTAGAGCTTCTGTCGGACAAAGAGCAAACGCTCATCATCGATCATTACAGTAACGGAATCACTTTAGTTGACTTGGCCAATCGCGAGGGAATCAGTCAGGAAGCAATGCGCAAACGCGCCGAGCGAATGCGCGCGAATCTTTTTGACAGACTTGTTCGTCATCCAGAATTTGCCCGGCTAAAACAAATTAAGGTGGCCAGAGCTCCCTTGCGCAGGTGAGCTTCCACAACAAGAAAGAAGGGGTGATAAATCGTGCCAGAAGAGAGAAAACAAGTTGGCTCTCCCGACCAGGTTGAATATGACGCGGAGACTGACCTCATCTTCGACGAGTATTTGGAAACAGCTGAGAAGAGAGAAGAGTTTGCGATACCAAAGATGAGGGTCACGCAGCCATCACAGATCACGCAGGAAATGAGAGAGCGATTGCTCGACACGATGAAGCAGGCGCACGCTGAGAGACTCTTACTAGATCGGGTTGGACACTGCCGCACTTTTGGCGAATTCTTCCGCGCTATCAAGCAGGCGCGTGGTTTTAATTGGACCGTCATGGCCGCGCAGTTAAACACACCGCCTGCTGACATCGGTAAGATTGAACGAAATGAGGTGCACCCAACTGGTCTATCGGTGGAGATTCATCAACGGGTCATAGTACTGTTCAACCTTCCAGCCCAATACTATATCGACGTGCTCAGCAGTATCTTCATCGTAGAGGCAGAGAATGCCGCAGCCAGCGCGAGAGTTCAATTCGCGAGGAAGGACGAAAAGATACTTAAGGACAAGGAAAAACACCTCGAGGCACTGTGTGCGAGCGCGCTTGATACCGAGCGCGAGGCGTTGGAGCGGTTCAAGGCGCTCATTCGGAATTTGAAAAATGAACTGATTGAAGACGAAGGAGAAGGTCAATGGGAGCTGTAGGCCGGGCTCGGACCGTGGCGCGGAGTATTCTTAAGAAGCACCGAATTACCGCGCCGCCAATTGATGTTAACAAGCTAATAGCGGCCGAAGCGCCGGGATATCGGGTCATTTACGAAGAACGGTGGCCCGCCGATATGTCAGGCCTCACCAATCAGACTGAAAAAACAATCCGCATTAACAAGAAGCATCCACCGCTAAGGCAGAGGTTCAGTATGGCCCACGAACTTGGACACATCTGTCTCGATCACGAGACGATTCTGCCCCACCGTCTCGAAGAGGAAACGTTAGGCAGAGAGTTTGAGAAAGAGGCGGACGAATTCGCTAGTGAACTATTGATGCCGATCCAAATGTTCAAAGCGGCTTTCAAGTCAACTCCCAACCTGGATACCCTCGCAGAGCTATTTCAAGTCAGCACGTCTGCAGTGTCTGTCCGCCTTCTCAAGCTTCATCTCATTTGATTCTCCTTGAAGTGTCACGCGCTTCGTATAGGTGATGGGAGCGATCCCGATCATCTTTCCGAAGGGAGAATTCAAATGGAAAACGAATTAGAGAAGCATGACTCTCCGTGCCACACAATATCTGTCACCACGTTGAGCGGAACAAGCACGGGTTATTTTCACTCAAGCGACACGTTGCAGGAAGTGATTAATTGGGTCGTGCGCAAGCAGAAACTCGTCATTAACGGCCCAATGGTGCTCTCTTACAATGATCGCGCGCTGAATCCGGCGAAAACGATCGAAAGAGAGGAATTACCGCAGGTTGCAAAATTAACGTATCTGGCAGTCGTCAGTGGCGGCGGACAATTGAGGTGACGACGCAGTGGACACTGTGGTCAGTCGCGAATTGTTCGCCGAGCAATTGGAAGAAGTTCGGGAATCCGAATTACTTTCGATTAACCATTGGGAGTTATTGCGAGTGATTTACCCGACGCTTCTAATCCGCATGAGGCACCCAAGCGGCCCAAGCAGGAACTTCTTGCTTGACTTCAGCCGATACGACGATTTTCCCCCGTCCATAAAACTCGTGGACGAAGGCGACGCAACCGTGCTTGACGCGGCGAAGCTACCACAGGGAGGGCCACACTTCTTTCGTTACAACGCACCGACGAGCCCCTACCCGTCTATGTGTTACGACTTTACTTCTGAGTACTACGATTGGTGGCATGCAGGCTCGAATTCGGTGTGGCACAGCAAGCGAGGGAGCGCCGAGTACCGCGTTCTTGGCGTATTGAGTCAGTTGTATCAAACGTATAAACAAACAAATGGATAACGCAAAAATCATCCGTACTGAGTCTGTCGAAGAGTCGGACATTCTTTCCGGCTGGCTCAACAAATCCAAACCCCTGATGACTGCAGAGGAATTCATAGTTCTTTTGCCGCATCTCATATCTATTAACGCAATCGAAGAAACAGAGAGCTTCTTGCGACAGGCAGGTGCTCAGGACTGCGAAGGAGCGGTTCTCTGGATCGGTGAGAGAGAGGTTGACAATTTTAGGGTTCAGCGAGTGATGGCCCCGAGGCAGAGTGCTAGTCGCTGGCATTTTGATGTTCCGCTCGAAGAACGAATACGGATCGCGATGACCCTCGGAGAAAAGGAGGCCGTTCTGCTGCAAGTCCATTCGCATCCGGAAGAAGCATTTCATTCGCCAACGGACGATCGCAAGGCAATGGTTGACCGGCAGTGGGCTTTGTCGATCGTCGTTCCGAACTTCTGCCGTGATGGAATGCGTGACCTGAAAAAGCTGTCTGCGTATGCGCTCCGCGGACCACTCGACTGGGTGCAATTATCTTCCGCCCAATTGCAAAGGCTCTTAGTGATTCAGTAGTTATGAAAGAGATACTCGAACAGAACATTCTGGCGATCAATCAGCTCAAGCTAAACCTAAATGCAGTCGAGCTAGGCGAGTTCCTTCAGACTCGTCAGGTATCCCTGATTCTCTCGGACGAAACAGCTGCTCACATGGCCGCACTGAGAACCGCCATTGATCTCTTGGCTCGCCTTTCTTTTCAGGTGAATGTAGGTGCTAGAACGTCGTCTCTTGACCGTCAAACGAGCATGTTAGTAGAAAGCGCCAGGCGTTTTGGCTTCGACAACATAAGTCAAAAAAGGCCTCCCAATTCTGATTTGATTGTTGCGATCGGCTCTGAGCCAACTTCAGAAAGCAGCCTTCAAGCTTACGCTTCTGGTTGGAATGTTGGCATTACCAGTTCCCCGCGAAAGATTGACTGTGCCAAAGGTTCGAATGCTCTCTGCGGCGCGATGCTAGGAGTATTAGTCGCGTCAGAGGCTTTCAATCGTATGGTTGGCCCGCTGCTTGGAAAGAGTGATTTTCCCTCTGAAATGCTTGTTTCACTTCTCGACTATTCTTCGACTGCATCAGAGGAGCCTGCCGAACTTGAGCCGTTATTCATTCCTCACGGTACACTAATCGGGTGTGGCGCTGTGGGGGGCGCTTTCGTCTACGCTTTATCACTTCTTCCGGCGCTATCTGGCAAACTCGAAATCGTTGATCCAGACTGGTTCACTAGGACAAACCTTCACCGTTACATTCTCGCTAATCCAGTTGATCTAGTTAATCGGGTTTATAAGACTCATCGTGCCCGGGAGCGATTGCGACATCATGCCAAACTGAATGTGTTCGAGCACCGAAAGAACTTTTCCGAATTCCTCGATGAAGACTGTGACGAGAGGAAAATTGCTTTCCTTATTTCAGCTGTAGACAGCCATGGGAAGCGCAGAGATCTCGGTCGTGAAACTCCGTACGAGGCCCTAAATGCTTCGACAGGTAGTTTTACGCTGGCTCTCTCGACGCACTATCAAGGGTATCGGAATTCAAATCCCTGTGTGGGCTGTCACTATCCCGCGAGTGACGGAGAGCAAGAACGCTTTGTCGTGATCGCACGGGAGATCGGGTTGCAGATTGATGACGTTCGGACGCTAAGCATCACGAACGCTCCTATGACGAGCGACTTATTAGCGGCAATCGCGGCGTTTCGAAAGCAGTCTCCGGACAGTTATTGCGAGTTTATGGGGCAGCCGTTCGACAGCTTTTACCAACACGGGATTTGCGGTGCGGTCGAGGTTGAAACTCCCTCAGGTCACGCAGAAATACCACTAGCCCATATTTCTGCAGCCGCTGGCATTCTCCTTGCGATTGAAGTCGTGAAACGGTTTTCGTCGAAGCTAGAACGCTATGGTCTCGATAACTTTCTGCAACTGGATTTGTTGAATCTCACCAGTTGTTGGTTTTCGGACAAGAAGGCTTCACGAGTAGGCTGCGACTGTCAGAAGGAAGTTTATCGCCGGCGTTTTAGAGAAAAATATGAAGCTTGGCTCACGTCACCGTTGACATCCCCCGCCAGCAGGACAGTAACGCTTCAAAATCGTCTGCCGTAGCAGGCGACCCCCTCCGGCACAAACCTATCGGACGGTCATCCGATAACGGCGCATTATGTCCTGGTCAGACAGGCGTCGCGCCACCTGAGAAGCGAGTGTCACGCAGCCTGCACCGGCACATAATGAACGTTATCGTACGCCCGGCGATTGTAGGGTTTTCGCGCGCTTCGTTAGCCGCCACTTTCGTTGCACACTCGATGCCAGCCTTCATCCTTCAACTGAGGAAATCAAAGTCACGCGGTTGGTCGTCGTGCCGCTTTAGCAATCTGTGAGCCATGCTCAGATATCGCGAGGGATAGTTTCGGCGAAAACGAAATAGAGTTGGCTAATAGAGTGGGCAGACAAGATAGAACCAAAAAAACGGATTCGATTCAGCCGTAAGTCATTGGTAATCAATGACTCTAGACTCTAGAAACTCTAGAAATATTCTTGAGAAACTTGAGAATCGACCTAAGCTGTTTTCGTCCAGTCATTTGTGGCTCAAGTTTGTCCGATATTTGCTCGGTTCGGTTTTCTGAAAATAAAGTTTTCCGCGTACCTGGGAAGCAAAGATTTCGTGATGGTTCATTGGCTCAGAACCATCGTTTTGGATCAATTCGGCGAGGTACGTCTGCCGTCGGGCTAATCGGTCGTGGCCGACAACTACGATCTATGAAGACAGTCCGCTGATCAGAACGCTCATCCATGGCCTCACGTCTTCGGGCACCCGCACAGTTAGCTTTGGTTGAAATCCAAAGTGATAAGGCGACACCAAACTTAATAAAGTAACGCAATAAAGTGGGCAGACAAGATAGACGGAAAAATCCATCGAGTGAATCGCGCTAAGTTCTTTGTTTTCCGCAACCTTGGCATATGGAAAAATAAATAAATAAAACTGGGCAAACTGGGATTTCGCGGAAGCAGTCTTGACTCAATTACTTACAGACTTTTTTTGCATGTCATTTTTGAAAGGCCTCCTGAATTGCCGGGGTGTTAGCCTTAGGCGTTGTGATTTACAACTCAGGCGGTCCCTGGCGGAAGGTTTTGGTCCTTAACCGCGACGCCAAACGCTGCTTTCTTAGTGATTCTTCAATTTCCTCTGACAATCTTAGTGCTGGCACATTGCTTGTAATGGTCGATCCCACCATGATCGACCAAAACTTAAACCTTAAAGAGAAACTAGCCAGCGTTATTGATCGCGCGACACAGGACGCGATTGCGCTACTCCTAAGCCAGCGTGAGGCCGAGACTCCTTCAGTTGAATCCGCACCGGAATGGATGACCGCGGCCCAACTCGCACGCTATTGGCAGCTCATCAACGGCAATGGAGAACCCACCACCGCCGGAATAATGAAGTGGGCTCGGCGCTCAGAGAGTGAACATCCGTTGCCACATGCTTACATGGGTGATCTTCTACGCTTTCACCGAGCGGACGTTGATGTATGGGCGCGTCAAGAGGCCGAAAGGCGACGGGTCCAGAACGAACAGCGGCGGTTAAAGATCGCGTGACCATAACAACGTGACACCGAAACCATCTGGATTTAGAATCGAGCCACTTTGACGGCTGGGATTCCTTTTCCAGAAGGGAGAACAGCCAAATGGCAACTTACAAACGATACAAAGGAAGGAGACTCAAGCGCACCGACGCCGATTGGGACGAAGGAACCTGGTGGATTGAATTCAGTTTACAAGGCCAATACATCCATCAATCGGTTCCCGGCGCGCGCACACTGGCTCAGGCTCAGCGAGCTGAGAGCCAAATCAGAGAAGCGGTCTATGAACGGAGATACGATCCGGGCAAGAAACTCTTCTCTGAGTTTGTCGATGAAACATTCTTACCATGGTCGAAGGCTAACAAACGCAGTCACCGCGAGGATCAACAGCGCTCTGTTACCCTCAAAGCTTTCTTTGGTGAGAAACATCTACGGGACATCAAGCCAATGATGATTGAGACATTCAAGCGCGAGCGGTTGGCCACGCCGACCAAGCACGACACGGAGGATCGGCCCAAGCCGAGGACTCCGGCGAGCGTCAATCGCGATCTTGCTTGTCTCTCCAAGATCCTCTCAATGGCTTTTGATAATGAACTGATCGACTCGAATCCGATGAGGCGAGTTCGCTTGCTGAAAGAGAGTCCGAGTCGAGAGAGGTTTATTACCGCAGATGAAGAGCAGAAGCTGTTTGCGCAACTCACCGGCAGGCGAGATCACATTCGCTCCGTTGTCATTATCGCCCTCAACACGGGGATGCGGCGCGGAGAGATCCTCGGTTTGCAATGGGAACACGTGAACTTTCTCGCTCGGACAGTTTTCATCGCCAAGAGCAAAACCGGACGGACTCGAACTATTCCCATGAACGACATCGTCTTCAAGGAATTGATGGCGCTCAAGCAGGATGCTGGACCAAAGGAGTTTGTGTTCAGCAATTCCCGCACGGGTGTGAACATCGATTCCATCAAGACAGGCTGGCGGAATGCTTGCGAAGATGCGGGACTCGTGAATCTCAGGTTTCACGATACGAGGCACACCTTCGCAACGCGTCTGCGAGCCAATGGAGTTCACGAATGGGACATTCGAGACTTGCTCGGTCACACATCGGTGCGGATGACGAGTGTTTACACTCATCAAACGCCACTGAATCTGTGTCATGCAGTTAACACTCTGACCAATCCCAAGCTTGGTAAGGTCGTGAGGTTTCGAAGGAAGAAGCGCGAGCGTAGCACCAAACAAATCGCGCCATCTTCGCGCCATCTTGCTGTCGAGCAGTTATCGACTCAACAGCCTGATGCTGTAAGTGTAAGAACCCTCGCCAGTTGATTGGTGCCCCCGCAGGGATTCGAACCCCGAACCAACAGATTATGAGTCTGCTGCTCTAACCGTTGAGCTACAGGGGCACAGTACTTCGATTCGATTTTCTGAGAGTTTTGCCGGAAGCAGCTTTCACCGAGCTTCTTTCAATAGGCCAGAGGAGTGTATCACGCAGTTATTCGGAAGCTGCAAATGGTCGATTGGTTTTCCCGTGGAGGTTGCGTCAGCAAGAAATGGCTACGCGGGTAGATTCTCAGCCCTTGAAACTATGTCCAGATATTTCTGAATGACTGTCACGGGTTCTCCGTCTTCTATCAAGCGGCCCGCCTCTAATAAAAGTATCCGGCCGCATAATTGTTGGACGGACATCAGGTCGTGGCTGACGTAGAACACCGTTCGACCCTGCTGACTCACTTCTCTCATTTTCTTCAGGCACTTTTCCCGGAAGGCTGCATCGCCCACCGCGAGTACTTCGTCAAGGATCAAAATCTCCGGTACGAAGTGCGCTGCTACGGCGAAGGCCAGGCGGACGTACATACCGGAAGAATAAAATTTGATTGGCGTTTCCAGAAATCTTTCAACCTCGGCGAAAGCTACGATCTCATCAAACTTACGTTTGATTTCTTCGCGTTTCATTCCGATGATTGCGCCGTTAAGAAAAATATTCTCACGCCCGGTAAGATCAGGGTGAAAGCCGGTGCCGATTTCCAGAAGGCTCCCGACCCGGCCATACAGATCCGCTTCGCCGGTAGTAGGTTTGATAATACGAGAGAGGATTTTGAGCAAGGTGGATTTTCCGGCGCCGTTCCTTCCGATAATACCCACCACTTCACCAGCGAAAACTTCAAAGCTAAGGTCTTTAAGCACCCAGAGGAGCTCACCCTTGTGCCGGTCTGCGTAGGCTTTACGACTCCAGGAAGATTTGGCCGCTTTGGTCACAGCCTCGCCCAGCGTCGGACTGTTGCGTGAAAGACCACGCACTCGGTACTGCTTACCGAGGTTTCTGACTTGGAGTATCGGATGCATCGCTAATCAGAGGACGTCTATCAAATTCTCTTCCCAGCGGCAAAAGAGGTAAGTGAAATACACGGCCAGCACGATCGTTAGTGCCATCGAAATCCCGACGGCTGTCCACTGAAGGGGAAGTCCAAACAGCGAACCTCGGAGCGCTTCGAGTATTCCGGTCATTGGATTGAGTGAATACGCAAACCGCCATTTGTCCGGCACCAGGCTCGACGGGTAGACAACCGGCGAGACGAACATCCATAGCTGAATCAGCACCGGCAGCAGCGTTCCGATATCACGATATCTGACGTTCAGAATTGAGAACCATAAGCTGATTCCGAACGTGAAGAGCGTGAGTTGGGCCACCAGGAGAGGCAAAAGCAAGAGCCCGATTTTGAGATTCACCCCGTAGACCAGCATCAATCCGACCAACACTATTGACGCGACGATAAAATCCACCAGGCGCACGCCTACAATAGCAGCGGGAATAATCAGACGCGGAAAATAAACTTTGGTGACTATGTAACTGTTATTGAAGAGACTGTAAGCGCTGGTTGAGACGGAGTTGGAGAAAAACATCCACGGCAAGAGTCCCGCATACGCGAAGAGCGGATAAGGCAGTCCGTCGGAGGGAACCCGCACGAGCTTGTTCATGAAGATTGTGAAGACAATCGTCGTCAGCAGTGGTTGCAGTATGACCCAACCGGCGCCTAACAGAGTTTGACGGTATCTGACCTTCAAGTCACGCCACATGAGGAAGTAAAACAATTCCCGGTGCGCCCAGGCATCTCGTAACTGCGAGGCCACTGGGGAATGACCGGCGCGGATTTTTATGAGCGGACCATGACCCACGGGGTTGTCCGGTGAGATGTTATCCGCTGAAATAGCTTTCATTCCGTTTACCTTAGTCGTCGGACTTAATGAATTCAACTCACGGCGCAAAAGGCGAAATCACGTCGTCACGTCGGACGGGCATGTGGCACCAATTGTCACTTACGCCGCGAAAGTGATGTGAGCTTTGCGGCAAGGAGTCGAACAATTTGGGCGGCGAAAATAAAAGCCCCTTCAGGTAGGCGCCTTAGAGAAACCCGCAAGCTGTAAAAATTCCGCGGCTGCCTTTTCGACAGTAACTGTTGATACAAACTTGCCAGGTCCTCGACGGTGCGTCTGAGACTGAAGCGATCGAGCATGAGCGCGCGGCCGGCGTGGCCCATTGCCGCCGCGCGTTTGGAATCGCGTAACAATTCAAGAATTGCGCGCGCGAGGTCAGGCGGATCGGCAGGGTTCGCCAGAACGCCGGTCTCTTCATTGCGCACCGCGTCGATCATTCCACCCACCCGAGTTGCCACCATCGGGCGGCCAATCATTAGTGCCTCGATCGTGCCGCCGAGATTCTCGTTCAACGATGCCTGGACTGCTACGTCCGACTCATGAAGGATTCGGTTGGCATCAGCTCGATATCCGGTGAAGATTACACTCCTCTCGAGATCCATGTGGCGGACTAGTTCTCTTATTTCCTGCAGGTGCTCCTCGCCATTGGATCCCCATCCTGAACCGACTAGTAGAAATTTTGTATCGGGAAATTCAGCCAGGACCAGAGGAGCGGCCTTGACGAGGTCTTCATGACCCTTATGCCCGAGACCGTGCACTTCCTCGGGTATCCAGCCGGACGTGCCCATGCGGTGATAGAAATAAGCGACCTTGCAAACAATGGGTGTATTCGCCGGCCAGCCGAATTTTTCGCGGATGCCGGCCGGAGTTATACAATCGGGATCGAAGTTTTTCTCATCAGGACCGTAATAAATAATTGGCGCCAGCTTTTCGGCCTCGACGCCGATCTCCCGGCAAAGGTCCAGAACCGCATAGCATGATGGGATGAGCTTTGACTCCATCCAAAAAGTCGCGCGCTCGACTTCGCGCGAGAACCGAGCTTGTAAATGAAACGGGCTCGCGATCATTGCGAGTCGCACCGGCACGTCTGCGAGCCAGGCGGCTGGCCGTGCCGTAATCGCGGTGGCAAAGACGTGGCTTTGCACGATGTCGAAGCGCTCGCGCCTGAAGTAACGCGCCAAACTGAGAACCGAGATCGGAAGGCGCACTAGAGTTCTGAATGAAGCCGCTCCGGTTGCGAAATGGGTGACGTGATAGGGAATGTTTTCAGTCCGCAGCCGGTCGATCAATTTGCCCTCGTTAGCAGAGACAACTGCGGTTACCTCATATCCATACCGATTGCGGAGGTCTCGCAACTGCTCGACCATCCAGGTCGCGCCCTCGGATGAGCAGACCACATGGCAAACCTTAAGTCGCCGATCCGTTAATTTGAAATGATCGTGAGGACGGCTCTGAGTATCCACCGCCTGGCGCAGGGTCATAGTTGTTTTAAGAATTCTTTCCTGCGAACCAATCTGCAGTCGGGCCATAGGGGTTATTTCAATGCCTTGTAGTTCATATTAACGAGGATAAGTCAGGGCCACAAATGCGGGCGGTAACCTGATTGAAATTCGTATCTGCGTAGTCTCAGCGTTGTCTTCCCTCTTTGCCTATGCGATGCTGAATCATCTCCACAGAACTTCGACGCGCAGCAAAATAAATTCGAACATGAGTCTCCTTGAGAAGTTGGGCCTTGCCAGACGCCAGCACGCTAGTCTGGTAATACTTGATGACATTTTTCCCCATTTGCTTTCAGCGTTTCGAATTGCGGAGTTTAATGCTTACCTTGCGAGATACCCGAACTCACGCGCCTACTCAACGGCCTTAGCATTTCCGGCGGTCGGAGAATACCGAAGTTTCGAAGAGGTGCGCGCTGAGTACTTAACCATCTACCCTGATTTTCAAGGGCGAGTATTTCGGTATGGGCGGAAGATTCCTCGAGCTGACCTCTTCTATTTTGTCTTTCTTCAAAACGCGGCTTACTTCATGAATGTCCTGGAGGGGTCAACGACCCCATTTGTCTTCACCCTCTATCCCGGGTTTCAGGCTCACGAGCCAGAGGTTGAAGCCACGCTCCGACAAGTTTGCGCTTTGCCAAACCTTGCCAAAGTGATCACGACCCAGAAAATTTCTCATGAATACATGCTTGGCTTTCTGGAACCCGAAAAAGTCGAATTAATCTACGGGGGCGTGTTTCCTTCAGATCAGCTAGCTGCGGCCGGGTCGGTGCGGAAGTATTACCGAAAAGACAAAGGGACTTTCGATATGTGCTTTGTTGCGTTCAAATATATGCCTGGAGGCTTAAGCAAAGGCTATGACTCATTTATCGAAGTAGCGAAAGAGCTTTGCCGCCAGTATGACGATATTTTTTTTCACGTGGTGGGACCGTACGACAGGTTTGATATCGACGTGACTGATCTCAGGGGAAGAATAAAGTTTTACGGCGTCAGGCAAACGTCTTTCTTCCCCGAGTTTTACTCGGAAATGGATTTGGTTCTCGCCCCGACAGTTCCGTTTATCCTTCGTAAAGGGGCTTTCGACGGTTTCCCTACGGGATGTTGTATCGAGGCTGGTCTCTGCGGCGTAGCGGTTTTCTGCACCGATCCCCTCAAGATGAATGTTGCCTTCAAAGATGGTGAGGAAATCGTCATCGTGCCTGCAGAGGTTCAGGGCATTTGTGACTCTATCGAAAAATACTATTCTGACTCTGACCGACTAATGGAACTTGGGCGTCGCGGTCAGGAGGCTTTTCGCCGAACCTTTGGTCTTGACGCTCAACTAAAAAAGAGATTTGAGATTCTCGATCAATACTTGCCGACGGCGTAGTGCCTTTGAAAAGCGGGGTATTCCACGGCCGGATTAATTCCAGGACATCGATGCGAACGAAAATCGTCTTATGGGGTGCCTCAAGCCATGCGAAGGTGGTCGCGGACATCGTTCGTCTGAACGATACGCATGAGATCGTTGGCTTTTTGGATGACGTGAATGTCAGCAGGCATCGCGCTAATTTTTGCGGGGCCACCATTCTGGGAGGTCTTGAGCAACTCGATCAACTAAAGGAACAGGGTGTGGCCCATCTGATCATGGCATTAGGAAATAACCGGGCCAGACTCAGACTTGCGATGCAGGCTCGCTCAAAGGGTTTTACATTAGTTACCGCCATCCATCCCAGGTCAGTCATCGGACCCTGCGTAAAAATCGGAGCGGGCACAGTAGTGATGGCCGGAGCAGTCGTGAATGCTGATTCCGCGATTGGCGAGAACGCCGTCATCAACACTCTGGCCGTTGTCGAACACGAGTGTGTAATCCATGACGGTGCTCACATTAGTGCGGGCGTGCGATTGGGCGGGGGAGTCACTGTCCACGAGGCAGCAACGATTGAAATTGGAGCTATCGTTGGAACTCGTCTGACTATTGGAACTGACTCTGTCATTGGGGCAGGGGCCGTAGTGCTGAAAGACATTCCAGATAGAGTGCTTGCCCATGGCGTTCCAGCCAGGGTGGTAAGGGCATTGCCAGATGAACAAATCTAGCCCTCAGCGCGATTTCATGAGCCATCTATTCCCCCACCCGCTGTGAGTCTTAAGTAATTTTCCCTTAAATTCTTTGAATTCCTCGTCAAACCTGAATTCGAGATACCTGTTGTAAGTTTCAATGATCTGCAAAAGTATTTCGGTTTTTTCCGCCAACGACTTCTTTGAAAAAATCCCGCCCCAGTGTGCCCGGTAAACCGAAAGAATTTCGGGAATGTACGCGAAAGATCCCTGCAGAGCGACGACTATATTGAAAGGCCATTCGCGAACCTTGAGATCCCAAAGTCCCGGGTCGAGATTATCGATAACGGCGCGACGGTAAGTGCAGGTTGAGAGTCCCCCAACGATATTGACGCGTGCTAGATCGCTCGCCGTGAACATTTTGAACTCATTAGGGCTTTCAATCATCGGATGGACGGAGGCGGTATCGGAGGTCTCGTCAACCTTGATCAGACGGTGAAAACAGAAGGAGCATTCGGGATAGTCATCGAGGAAACCGCCGACGATGCTCAATTTTTTCGGCGAGATCCAGAAGTCGTCACCCTCGATCAACGCGATGTATTTACCGCGGCAAGCCGCCAGACCCCGGCGAAGGTTCTTAGTGATTCCCACATTCTGGTCTGAGGGCAGGAGCGTCACGTTTTGAACCTGAGTCTCATATTGCCGAGCGATGTCGCGAGTTGAATCCTGTGAAAAGTCGTCAGCTATGATCACTTCGACGTCGAAGTCCTGCTGTTGCATGAGGACACTGTCCAAAGCCTGACGAATATACTTCTCGTGATTGTAGGTAATCACGAGGACGCTCATCTTTGGATTCATGTTGACGCTCACCATTTGTTTACCGAGAAGATACCCTTCGTGCCGCTACCCGGAAAACTAAATTTCCGTCACCATACAGCACCCAACGTTGGTCAGCCATATCCCATCTGATATGCTTGACTCTCGTCCCTCCCGAAAGTCGATTCAACTGGTTGATCACGACGGATCAAGGTGATCTGGCCGCGTGGGTGTCTAATCACTTCAGGGGTTTTTCTCTCCTGGAATATATTTATGGCTGAAGCTGTCGCGCTAGTCAAAAATTCAATTTTCAAAGCCAGGGTTCCCATCGTAAAACCCGTCTTGCCTGAGATTGGCGACTTGGCTCAAGAGCTCGGCGACATTCTTCAGAGTGGGATACTAAGCAAGGGAGCAACCCTCGGCCGGTTCGAAGATGAAATCGCCGCACATCTGGGAGTAAAGCACGCGGTGGGTGTTTCAAGTTGCACCACCGGATTAATGCTCACCTATCAGGCTTGCGGGTTGACCGGAGATGTTGTTGTCCCCAGTTTCACCTTTATGGCCACGGTCAGTGCGCTGCGCTGGGCGGGATTGCGCCCGATCTTTGCCGATGTTGATGCAAAGACGACTAATTTGGATCCCGTAGCAGCGGAGGAAGCTATCACTCCTCAAACGCAGGCGATAGTAGCGGTTCATAATTCCGGCAACCCGGCAGAGATTGACGCACTCGAGTTGGTCGCTCGCAAACATGGAATTCGGCTGATCTTTGATTCCGCACACGGCTTCGGATCGTTATATCAGGGGCGGGCACTTGGTCCCCAGGGTGACGCTAGTGTTTTTAGCCTGAGCGCGACAAAACTACTTGTCGCCGGAGAGGGCGGAATTGTCGCCACCAACGATGATGAGATCGCCGGGAGAGTTCGAATCGGACGAGAGTTTGGAAATTGTGGCAACTACGACAGCGTTCATCCCGGCCTTAACGCTCGAATGACCGAGTTCAACGCTCTACTCGGACGCCACGGATTGCGAAACCTGGAGGCAGCTGCCCTTCATCGTAACCGAATAGCCACTTTGTATCGGCAGAAACTGAGCGGCTTGCCCGGCGTGAGGTTCCAGCAAGTGAAGAGCGGAAACCGTTCGTCGTGCAAAGATTTCTCGGTGATGATCGATGCGGATGCGTTCGGTCTCACCCGCAATGAATTGAGCGATGCATTGGCGGCGGAAAACATCGAAACACGGAAGTATTACGACCCGCCGGTTCATCTCCAGCGCGCCTATGAAAAGTTTGCCAGGCCGGGACAGAAACTTCCTAATACTGATCTGCTCGCGTCGAGCATACTCAGTCTCCCGATGTGGTCCGACATGGATGCTTCAGTAGTTTCCGGGATTTGTTTAGCGATTGAGAAAGCTTTGGAATCCGGCGAAGTCAACAGAGCCGAGGTCCAACAGGGAGCTCTGGTTTGATGAGGCACACGACCAGGTCGCGCTAGTTTTGCAGAGACAGCCGAACGTAAGTCATATATGAATGCCACTTCCGTTCGTTGTATATCTCCTCTAATTCGAGGTCGATCGGAAAGCCCATCCCGTCCTCTTTAATCCGGATAGTGTCGAATAAAACCTCATCGATGTCCCAGAGGGCGGGGAAAATTTCGTAGCTTTGCACCTCGCGCTCCAGTTTCGCAGCTGATTCCGAATTTGAGCGATCATCCTCAAGCGACCGATGAGTGCCCACCGCCGGCTTGTTGTCGTCGAAAATTATGTCCGCAATCCCGAAGTCCCTGGCCTGCAGCAAACGCGGAAATTTGTTCTGGTGATCATCAAAGAATACGAGCGGACGCTCCGAGCCGCCGATCAGCCGCTCGATATCCGCACAGGAAAAATCCTGATGAGAATAAGCGGCCCGCGCGGATCGATACGTGGGCCCCAGTTTGTCCGGCTGCAGTAGATGATCGAGAAGAAACAGTGGATCGAAGCAAACAACTTTTGCATCAGGTGCTGCCTGCTCAATTAGCCACGTGCTAAATCCTTTCCAAACACCAACCTCAAAAACAATCGTGGGCTTTACCTGTTTGATAAACCAATACAAAGCAAACGCACTTACTCCACGAAGTCCCTGCTCATTTTGAAATGGACGACGCTTCATCACGCGAGCGAATTCACGCAGCTCTTGAAGTAAGCGCGGTCGATCCTTCTCCCAGTCTGCTTTGGTCTTAACGATCATGTTGTAATTTGCTGCTCTAACCTTGAGCTAAAGGGGAACAATAACCGCAAGGCGGTGAGACTCCAGCGGATAGTAGCGACGCTCCGTCCTCTTCCACTCTTCAACCGCGGGTTTGGTTCGTCAAAACGTTGTAGCGGAGCGAGTGTATCACGCAGTCCTTTGGCGCCGGCAAATCACCGCCGCAGCTTGATGCGCGCGAAGAGTAGTGTCCTAATTTCGGCTTTCTCTGCGTAGTCTCAGCGGCCTCTGCGTCTCAGCGGTGAATCATCCCGCAGGAACACTCACCGCGGAGGCGCAGAGAACGCAGGAGTGGCGCAGAGAATTTCAAATTAGGACGCCACCCGCGCGAAATCAATATCGGCAATATAATCTGAAATGCTATAAGAGCTCTCTGCGATCAAAACCCCGGAGTAATCCTTTATGACAGAGCCATCCCTCGAGGTGTCTCATGGCCCAACGCAAGTCGACCGCCTGCAGGAACCTGGACGCAAACTCAAGGTGTGCCAGGTAGCCGCCACGGCCGAAGGCGGCAGGTGGATGGTTGAACAACTGCGAGAGTTGCGCGACGTTTACGGCTGCGATGTTTTGGCGGTAGTGGGCAGTGACAAAGGAGGATTAAGCGACAATCTGCGCGCCAACAATATTCCTTACTATGCAGAGGATTTTTCCTTTGACGCACTCTGGTCGTTTCTGAGGCTCCCGGCGACGATCCTGCGCCTGGCGCGCATGGTCCGCCGTGAACGAGTTGACGTGGTCCAATCTCATCTATTCGTATCCATGCTGGTTACGCGTTTTGCCGCGTGGCTGGCAGATGTGCCGGTCCGACTCTCAATGTATGCATCGCCCTTTCAGTTGCAGGCGCCCATACCCTTCTGGATGGATCGCGCGACCTGCTGGATGGATTCAACATTGATTCCAACCTGCCAGTTGATAATCGACCTCTGCCGGAAAATGGGCGTCAGGGACGAAAGGCTCGCGCTGGTCCATTACGGACCTGACGAGCGGCGGTTTGACCCTCAGAAATTCGAAGCGGCGAAGATTCGCGAAGAATACGGCTGGCCAGGAGATACGCCGCTCATCGGTCAGGTCGCCCTTTTCTACGCCGAGCAGCATAAGAGCCGGTGGATACCCGAGTCGGTACACGAGCGCGGGATCAAGGGTTTTGATGACATTGTGAATGCTGTTCCTTTTGTTCTCGAAGAAATTCCGAATGCGAAGTTCTTGTTGGTCGGTTCCGCATTCGGAGAGGCAGGCCAAGCGCATCTGGATTACATAAAAGTACTTGTTAACAGGCTGGGGTTAAAAGACAGCGTCATCTTCACCGGTTACCGCCCCGATGTTAACGAAGTATTGAGGGCTTTGGACGTAGCTTTACAGGTGTCGTTGGTTGAATGTTTGGGTGGGGCAGTCGAATCGTTGTTAATGGAACGCCCAACGGTAGCTACGCGGGTGGGGGGCATGGTTGACATCGTGAGAGATGGCGAGACTGGAATTCTGGTTGAGCCGTCGAACCCGCGCGACCTGGCACGCGGAATCCTGCAAATGTTGCGCAGCGGCGAGCAGGGAAAAGCAATGGGCCAAGCAGGTCGGAAACTAATACTCGAGCGGTTTACGTTGCGCAGCACTGCAGCGAGCTTGTTTGAACTTTTCACACGCCTGAGAGGAAATCGCCGCGGATATAACCTGCTGCTGTATCCATGGCGTGCGATTGTCGCGAGCCTCGTCTACGGCTATATAGTCGCTCGGTATGCGTTATTGGAACTACTTCCGATCTACCTTCCTTTCTACGCTTCCAGGATCAAATACCTCGCACATCGGAATTGCTATCGTTTACGAAATTCTTTTACCAGCCGTTACTATCGCACTTACTATCGCACCCGCCGAGTTGGATATCGCATGTTGCTGCCTGTCTGGCGAGCGCTACCAGAGAACTCGCGGCTTCGGATCAAGCACAGCTTGGGAAAACCGGATTAACGCAAGGGATTTCCTAACCTACCTCTCTAATTCCTCGGCTATCAAAAGGCAATGCGCCTCGCGCGGGAAGTGCTGCGACAGCTATTCCGGCGGTGACTCAACTCGCTGTTCGGGAGCACGACTGTCTAAGTCGAAGGCCGTAACTCCGCATGTCGGACAAGGTGCCGCAGAGAGAGTCTCTGCGGCTCTCTTTGCTAACGGAAGGCGGGCGCAAGGTAGCTTTGCAATCGTGTTTAATAACTCAAGAATTTCTCAACCCGATTGCAATACAAAGGTTCCGGTACTGAAGACAAATAGGAAAGGGCACTCACATTAGGGAAAGAGAGAACGGAATCACACAGTTTCTCAGCAAAAATCATGTTTCTAATCGAATCCTCGAACGACCTCCAGCCCGCGCACACGGAGCTGATAGTTGAAAAGATTGTAAGACCGTCCGCGCAAACAGAACTGTCCCGAGGAAGGCTGCTGGCTATCCTCGAAAGCAGTTTGATTTCCTGCACGTCCAGCATCATCAGCGGCCGTGCCGGCACAGGCAAGACTTTCCTCGCCTCCGACTTCGCGGAAAACTGCGACCGCAGCGTAGCCTGGTATAAAGTGGACGCTCCGGACGGTGAAATCCAGATATTCTTTCAATATCTGGTCGCCAGCATCAGGCGCCAGCGACCTTACTTCGGGACGGCTACATTTGCGCAATTGTCCAAAACCTCATCGCCGGAAGACATCGCTGTTCTCGCCGAAACTCTGGCATATGAACTTGCGGAAGGTGAAGACAAACCGCTCCTTGTAGTCGTCGAAGATCTGCACCTTATTTACGACTTTGAATGGGTGATTCCATTCTTTCGCAGGCTCTTGCCGCTGTTGCCACCCGAAGTCCACATCCTGATAACCACCCGTACGATGCCGGCGGCCCCGTTCTGGCGGATGCGCTCAAAGCAGACGCTCACGGTGATAGACGAGGAAACACTAGCATTTACCTGGCAGGAAGCGTTGGAGCTCTTTGAGAGCAAATCGTTGTCGAGCGAACAGGCAAGTATTGCCCTTGACCACACACGCGGTCGGGCCGCGGCGCTCGCGCGATTCGCCAACGAGCTTACCGGTGCTAGTGAAGAATGGCTTGCGGATCAAGTTCCATTGAATGAGGGTCTCTGGACTGCATGAGTGTCGTCAAAAAAACAAAGATGAATTCGCCGGGTCATTGAGGAGAAGTGAATAAGTTACGGCGATGCCTGGTTCCAGTCCAACTTCGCTAGCGGGAGTGGGAGATATTGGCTTCAAGCCGATGGGCCATGCTACTCTGCGCGAACGCGAAACCATCATCCAGAGGCGGACGTCGATGGCCAAAACCCGGCAGGGGAAGCCCCCGCAAAAAGCGCCCCTCCCGGCCGTGCGACAAACTGCCGGCCTTGGGAATTCTGGCAGTCATCCCGGTTTCTTCCTGCGCACGAAGTTGCTGCCGCCGCGTCCTGCGCCCGAACTGCTTTCTCGCGGTCGCCTAACTGAACGGCTCCTGGCTAATCTCGCGAATCCTGTCACGCTGGTTACGGCAAATGCCGGTTCCGGCAAAACCACTCTGGTCGCAGATTTCCTGCGCACGCACAAACGCCCCTTCGTTTGGTATCAACTGGACCACACGGACGCCGATCCATTTGTTTTCCTGGGTTACGTGACGTTTGGCATTCGACAGGTGGTTCCGGGTTTTGGCGAGACGATGTTTTCGTATTTGCAGGAGACCACTGGAGAACTCGAGCAGCACCCGGAACGCGCCGTCGATGTTCTCCTGAACGAAGTCCTCGATCGAGTTGAGCAGCATTTGATTCTGGTCCTCGACGACTATCATCACTTGGGTCCGGACACACCTGTCCACGCCATGCTCGATCGGCTCCTCGCGTATTTGCCGGACGTATTGCACGTCGTAATTATTTCCCGCGAAATGCCGCCGCTATCGCTGGCTCGACTGCGCACCCACGCGCCACACTCAGTTATTGATCGCGCCGATCTGCTGTTCACTGACGACGAAACCCAGGAGCTTTTTCGCAAGGTTTTCGACCTCGAGTTAACCCCCAAACAACTCGCGGAATATCGCGAGCGCACCCACGGCTGGATTACCGCGCTGCAGTTGGTGCGGCAGGTGGCCCATCGAGTGGTGACGAGTTCTCGCGCGGACCATCCGGAACCTCCCGATCTCGTGGATGTGTTGCGACAGTCGGAACGAAATATTTTTGACTACTTTGCCGAGGAAGTGTTTTCAGACGAGCAAGAGGAAATGCAACAGCTCCTCCTGAAAATGTCGATCATCGATCGCATTGATCTGGAAACGTGCGCCTCGCTCTTTGGCGGAATGAATTGCTCGCGAGTCTTGCCAAGCCTGGTCCGCCGAAACGTTTTCATGACCGTTGCCAGTGACGAACGTGGCGAAGAATATCGTTTGCACCCGCTGTTTCAGAGTTTCCTGCGGCGGCGCTTGCGGAGCGAATTGGGGCGGGGTGGAGTTGTAGCCGAACATCAGCGTTGTGCCAAACACTTTCTGGACCGGGACGCCTGGGAGCAAGCGGTAAGACATTTGATTTCCGCTGACGACTTCGACGCCGCAGCCTCAGTTATTGCGGATCAGGGCGGCGCCTGGATTTCATCGGGAGCCATGTCGTCACTCGCTTTGCTGGCTGACTCACTTCCGGCGGCGGCCCTGGAAGCACATCCACGCGCATTGGCCCATCGCGCGGAAGTAGCTCGCTTGCGCGGTGAATATGAAGCGGCACAAACAACTTTTCACCGGGCAGCAATACTGCTTAGACAGCAGGACGACAAAGAGGGCGAAGCTGAAGCGCTGCATTCGTTGGCCACGTTGGCAAGGCGAAAAGGCGACTTTCCGCTGGCCTTCACTTACCTGGATCGTGCCCTGGATTTAGCTGACGCGAATTCCCCTGTGCGAACAAAATGTGGCAATACTCGTGGTCTTTGTCTGGTCGCGATGGGCGAATGGGCGCCCGCGGAACGAGAATTCCGCAGCGCTCTGCAGTTGGCCGAGGAGCAAAACGACGAGCACTATACTCGGCTGATAGCCCACAACCTGGGAACCCCCGCGGGAATTCGCGGCGACTTTGGCGAAGCGCTTCGCTGGTTGCGCCGCATGCTCACCAGAGACCGTCAGGGCGCGCCAATGCCCCAGGAAGCCGTGGCCCATCTCAATATGGCTCGATGCTACTTGTATCGCGGCGACTTCGAACTCTCCGCAAAGCATCTGGATAACGCACTCGAGCGCTGCCAATTGTTCAACCTGGTGGCAGCACGTGCCGAGACTTTCGAAACCTACGCGAATCTCTACCGCGAGCGGGGCGACATTGAAAAGGCGAACGAGTACTACGAACGCGCCGCACGCGCCTATGATGAAGCTGGAATCAGTCTCGCGCGGACCGAGCTTTTTGAGGAGCGCGCGGTTTTGAGTTTGCAAGTCGGAGACTTTAACGCCGCTCGCCACCAGATTGAACGTCTCGTTTCTTCCCGGCCACTGGAGAAAGGCGAGATGAGCTACTACACCGCCTCGCTCACGCGTGGCCGGATCATGACTGCTCAAGGTGATTTCGCAACCGCGCGTAGTGACCTGTCGGAAGCGCTAAAGTATTTTCACTCGCACGGCCTTTATTACTACGAAGCTCAGGCCTGCGTAGCTATCGCCCGGTGTGATTTCAAGGCTAACGACGAACCGAACATGTTGGAGCACCTGAAGCGCGCAGTTGATCTGTCGGTCCGCTACGACTACGAATATTGGATTAAGCGCGAAGCGCTGAACAATCCGGATCTTTTTTCGACGGAAGAAATTGCCGAGCTCCTGCCGGCGGATTTGCGCGCACAGGTTTCTCAGGCTGCGCAGCTTCCCGAAAAGTCGGCAGTCCAGGTCATAGAAATTTCACTGACGAGTAAGCCTGTCACTGATCTTGCGATTAACATGCTGGGTCCGGTCGAGATTCAGCGCGATCCAACGCGGCCTCTGGCAGTTGACGCGTGGACCACCCGGCGGTCGCGCGACATTCTGTGTTTCATAGCCTCAAGGCGTCACCACCGCGCCTCGAAAGATACGATCATCGATACCTTCTGGGGAGAAACGGATTTCGAAGTGGTCGAAAAGAACTTCCACCCGACCGTCTCCCACATACGGAAAGCTCTCAACAGTAATCAGCCGTTAAAGCAAAACTTCCTGCTCTATCGAGATGGCGATTATCAGTTGAACCCGGAATTTTCCTATCGAATCGATCTCGAAGAGTTTGATCGTTTATTGAGCGAAGGTGAAAACGCCCGCCGCGCCAGGGAGTTTGATCGATCCGTGGCCGCGTATGAAAACGCGGTGGCGCTTTACCGCGGCGAATTCATGCAGGGCAGTTATGAGCCCTGGGTTGAGGAACAGAGGACGTATTACCGTGAACAATATTTGCGTTTGCTCGAGGCGCTTGCCGGGGTTGCGCAAAAAACCGGGGATTGGCCGAAATCAATGCGTTTGGCCCAGCGGATCCTGCACGAGGATCAGTTTCGCGAGGACATTCATTGCCTGATCCTGCGAGCCCATGCGGCAATGGGGAATCGAGGCGCGCTAAAAGACCACTTCGAGGGTTTGAAACGACTATTTCAGGCGGAGCTAGGAGTCGAACCCAGCTCAGAAACGAAGAAACTTTATGAAGAATTGCGAAGATAAACGCGAGTCAGGCCATTTCCGTTGATTATTCGGAAACCGCAAGGCTAACGCAACACACCTGACCGGGTCAGCCCATACAATCCAGCACGCTTTTCGGAACATGCAAGGGTTGCTCGGCCACGGACAGGGGGAAGACCAGGGCCGGGCGGCGCCACATCAGCGGATCTTTGGATACGAAAAGCAAAAGTGCGGAAACGCACCCTCGCCCAAACAAGCCAAGTGGCATGACTACGCCGATAAATCCGACTGAGGTGATAGTTTGCTCAGGATGATTGTCTTCATCAGTTCAATAGTAAAAAAAGCGAATAAATCGATCGCGCTGGTTCTGTCTTTGTTGATGAGCTTCTCACCAGCGATGGCCGGCATTGCAATTACTGCGGCAAACGGAATTGTGATGACTGGCGCGGACGGTATCGTCATGACGGGTGCAGACGGCATCGTCATGACCGGGGCCGACGGAGCTTTGACCTGGGGCCCGAACGGCATTGTGATGACCGGCGCGGACGGTATCGTCATGACCGGGGCCGATGGAATTGTGGTGACCGGGGCCGACGGTTTTTCCTACCCAAACAGCGTACGTAGTTCCCACGCGGATGGCATCGTGATGACCGGAGCTGATGGCATCGTGATGACCGGTGCAGACGGCATCGTGATGACCGGAGCTGATGGCACCACCCGGACCGCTGACTCCGTCACGATCACAGTCGCAAATGGAATTGTGATGACTGGAGCTGATGGCATCGTCATGACTGGCGCGGACGGAGTAAGTCGCAACGCTGACGGCATCGTGATGACCGGCGCTGACGGCATTGTGATGACCGGCGCTGATGGCATCGTGATGACCGGAGCTGACGCGGTGAAGGCCAAGGGACCTGATGGCGTCCCCTATTCGGTTGTTCCTAATGGCCTGCGGTTCGCAGGTGTAACCGGAATCGTGATGACCGGCGCTGACGGCATTGTGATGACCGGCGCAGACGGAATCGTGATGACCGGCGCGGACGGTATTATCATGACAGGCGCCGACAACACACCGCGCCCCGGGTTACAGACTGTCGATCCTGAGCTGGCGCTGCTTCTAAATGAGACCGTGGATGACAGCAGCATCAACGCGGTAGTGGTTTATCACCGACTTCCAAATGAATCCGATCTCTCAGACTTGAAGTCGATCGGGATTGCCGGCGGAACGCGTTTTCGCGCGCTGCCGATGGTGAACATTACCGGCACGCGAGATCAGATTGTGGCAATTTCCCACTTGCCGGCGGTTCGATCCATCTACGGAAATCGCACCTTGACCTTCAACAGCGAACCGGAAGTTCGCGCGGTCACGGGTGTAGACCGTGCGCGGCGCGACGCTGAGCTTACGAATAGCAACCGCGGGCTTCCGGTCACCGGCCGCAATGTCACTGTGGCCGTGCTCGATACTGGAATTGATGGCACGCACGGCGACCTCTCCGGCCGGGTAGTGAAGAATATTAAGTTGGCGGATACGCAGAGCGTTGCCGCAGGATTCAGCTATCCGCTCAACTCTGAAAGTCTACCGAATACCGATCAGCTTTACGGGCATGGCAGTTTTGTGGCGGGCATCATCGCGGGCAATGGCAATCTTTCGAATGGCAAGTTTGCAGGCGTGGCGCCGGACGCGCGCCTGGTTGGACTCAGCGCCGGTGACCTGACCCTCGTTTACGTGCTCAACGGCTTCGATTATTTGCTGTCGAGTCCGGACACCGCCGCCAGAGTAGTTAACTGTAGTTTTTCCGCAAACACCGTTTTTGACACAAACGATCCGGTCAACGTCGCCACGAAGATGCTTACCGACGCCGGCGTTAACGTTGTGTTTTCAGCAGGGAACACTGGTCCAGGCGCGCAAACGCTCAACCCTTATGCGGTTGCCCCGTGGGTGGTCAGCGTTGGAGCTACCGATACCCGCGGGCGATTGGCCGGCTTCTCTTCGCGAGGAGACTTCGCCAGCGCATTATTTCGTCCAACGCTCGTAGCGCCAGGCGTTAATGTCGTCAGTGTTCGCGGCTCGGGTATCGCCAATGTCACTGGTGCGCAAGGATTGGCAGGAGCGGATGCGCATCGGCTGAGTTCTTCTGAACTACCAAACTACACCACCGCGAATGGCACCAGCTTTTCCGCTCCGCAGGTGGCAGGCGCTATCGCCCTAATGCTCGAAGCCAATCCCTCGCTCACTCCGGCCGAGGTTCGCGAAATTCTTCAGTTAACCGCAACTCCGTTAGCTCCATATTTCCCGCACGAAACGGGAGCGGGAATGTTGAATGTCCACGCGGCAGTGCTAAGGGCCGAGTTTACTGAACGGCGTTTGGGTGCCTGGCGGGGCATCGCTGATCGAGGCCAGGTACAGTTCATAAAGGATCCGCTCGTTACGTTCACCGGTACCGTTCAAGCCGGAACACCGGCCGAAACCACATTAAGAGTTCCAACCAATGCGCTCTTCGCTTCCGTCAAAATTGGTTGGGGGCCGCTATGGAGCTTGAATGATCTCAGCTTGCAGGTCTTCGATCCCCTCGGGTCTCTGCGCGGGCAGGCGAATGCAATAAACCTGACTGGATTGACTGGTAAACGCGAAAGCGTTTCATTGAAAGCGCCGGCGCCTGGCGCCTGGCGCCTAAGCGTAAGAAATACGCTCGGCGGGCTTAGTACGACGCAACCGTTTGTTGGCGTGCTCGAAGTAGGCCGCGCTCGTCATGCGCGCATGACCGACATGGATCAACTGAGCCCGTCTCAACAGGAGGACATTTATCAAAGCCTCCGTACTTTTACGATGTGGCCCATCGGATCACACTTCCGTCCCGAACATACCGTCAGCCGCATGGATCTGGCAACTGCCCTGGTGGCGGGAGCGCGCGTTCCGCAGTATCTAAGTGGCCAGACCGTCTATAGCGATGTGAAGGACGCGTCGTCGAAATTGTTTGTCGACAGCGTCCAGGCTTCGCCAAACGGACCTTTGTTTGTTGATGCGGCTCCGGGGAGCCGCTTCCGGCCCCACGATAATGTCACCAGACTGGTGGCGGCAATTGCGTTCGTCAGAGCCGCCGGCTTGCGTTCAGAGGCTGAAGCAAAGGCGGGCACTCCTCTCGCATTTCTCGATGCGAGAAATATTCCGTCTGACTTGAGAGGTTATGTCTCGGTAGCGATCTCGAAAGGTTTGCTCCACGGAGATTCACTCTTCCGTCCTGAAGCTTCGATTACTCGGGCAGAGCTCGCTCAGGCAATCGCCGCGTTTGAACGACGGGCCGTTGAATAAAGCCCGACTTGTTCCTCACCAAATGACGACTAGCTCGCTAACACCAGCCAAACACGGCTCAAAAAAAAAACGAACACGCTGCGCCGGGCTTGCACAGAAAGCACCGTTTTTTGAGTCCGCGTTCGCGGACGATTGAAAGTAGCCCAGCGCTTCAGCGCTGGGTGTTGGCGGTGAATTCGAGAGGAAGTCCGTGAAGCGGACGGCTGAAACGATTAGCTGATCTTCCGCTTACATCAGCCGTCCGCTTCACGGACTGCAAATCCTTTTGCACTTCCATCCCAGCGGTGAACTGCTAGGCTAACCTCATTCGTCCGCTTTTGCGGAATAATAAACCTAGTTCTTGTGCAAAGCTTTCCCCCGTCCAATCTTTCGTGCTCGGTCTCTGATTCGCGCGTTGGCCCTGTGTTAAGATTCGGTCACAACTTACAGGCTGGCGACCTCGATGCCTGGAGCGTACGTGTCAAATGCCCAACACCACGGAACTTTCAATTGCTCCTCTCGGCGCCGGCGACCTCATTGATCGCGCTGTCAGACTTTATCGCCGCCATATTTTCGTCCTCATCAGGATCGCTGCTCCCCCGGTATTCGTCTCAGCAGTCGGTTCGGTGCTATGGGCCATCGCGTGGCGCGGGTTTATGTCTACTCCGAGCACGATCGAGCTCGTTATTTACTCGCTGCTGACTTTTGTAAGCGTCATCTTGATGTTGGGCGGTCGCATTTTTAGTTTGATCGTAATGGGCGGCGCTTCTAGGAATCTCGTCACTCACCTGCTATGGAATGAACCTGTCTCTGTTCGGACGACCTACGCCGCGGTACGCTCCCGATTTTGGGCGCTGCTCGGGGCGTCGCTGATAATGATCATCTGGCTCAGCGTGTCCGGGTCGGTGGGGTTTTTCGGTTGGTACATGGTGGTCATCTTTGTTTCCTTTGGCGTGATCTTCCTGAGCACCTGGGCCCCCATCTGGGTGACCGCCCTTATCGGCATCATCGGCTTTCTCGGGGCCACCGGGCTGGCGCTCTGGATATTCTTTTTCATGGCTGGGCGGATTGTTTATGTGCCACAGGCGATGCTGGTGGAAGGGAAGCGCGTCTTTGAGTCTGTCAGTCGAAGCTTTTCTTTGGCAAAGGGAAACGTGCGGCGGCTAATGGCGATGACTTTGTTCGTTACATTTACCACTTATTCCGCATTGATGATCCTCGTGATTCCGCTCGGATGGTACGGCTACGTCAGCGGAGTTGATCCATCGCCCTTTGGCGCTGCTCAATGGCCGGCCTGGTATGCGATCACTTACAGCATCATCGAGCCTTTAAGCCAAATTCTTTTGGCCCCGGTTTGGATGCTCGGCCTCTCCCTGCTTTACATTGACGAGCGCGTCAGACATGAAGGTTATGATGTCGAACTAATGGCTTCGCAAAACCTGACGGAGATGCCGCAGTTAAACTTTACTTCGCCCATGGCCCCGGCGATTTCGGCCGCGCCAGGTTCAGCGAATCGAGCGCCATTGCGTCCACCGTCCACTGCTCACGGAAACACGCTCGGTCTAAGCTGAGGTCCAGATTGATGTCAATGCAAAGTCGCAGACGATCTTTCCGGCACGCCAGGCTCACCCGGTTCGCCCGGTTCGCCCGGTTCGCTTTGACAAGAGCATTGCCTCCGGTAATCGTCCTCCTGACATTTTTGTCCGCCGCCGCCTCTGCGATTCCACTTTCGACCTATCACAGGCACGTCAAACAATCAGTTACCGCTCTCGACACGCTGGCCCAGACTGATGAAACTGAAACCGCTTCGGATTACGCGAGGCGCGACATCGAAACTGTTGACGGAGTGCTCCAGCTCTTGCCGCGCACCGAAACCGTGGAATGGAATGATCATCAGGTGAAGGTTGATAATTCATGGCTTCATGATGAACTTAACAAATATCGGAGCGCGAAACCCCTTGAGCGAGTCGACCTGCAGCGGCGTATGAAGGAGCGCCTTTCCGCTATCGACGAACGAATCACGGATGTCCTGAATCCTGGGACTGCTTCAGTTAACAAGGAGGCCGATAGTGCGCGAATGCGCGAAATCCTGGGACGGGCGGAATACGCTCGAACCGTGAAACAACCGAACGCCATCACGCGCTATTTGCAGCAGTTTATGAAGTGGTTGGAAAGCCTCATTCCCCGACCGAAAACCATGTCACCGGGGGCGGCCGGCCTTTTTAGCACAATTGCCCAAATCCTGGTGCTGGCCCTCGCGCTCGGGGTGCTGATTTTTGTAGCGAAATTGTTCTTGCCGCGGTTGCTTCGTTCGCGTGGGACGAAGCGCAAAAAGACAAAACCGCAGGCCCGGATCATCATGGGCGAGACACTCGATCCTGATCAAACTGCGGTCGATCTGCTTTCGGAAGCGGAAGCCCTGGCGCGTCGCGGTGAGTTGCGCGCTGCAATTCGTAAGGCTTACGTCGCGCTCCTGTTAGAGTTGGGCGACCGGAAGATCATCAGCCTCGCGCAGCATAAGACGAACCGAGACTACCTTCGCGCGGTCAGGGATATCGAGCATCTCTACGGCAATGTAAAGCAGCTTACTGACAGCTTTGAACTGCATTGGTATGGCCTGGCCCAGGCGACTGAAACCGACTGGCTGGCGTTTCGCGCGGCCTACCAACGGGCGCTCTTGAAATGAAAGAAGGGCAGCCACAGATATGCACGGATGAACACGGATGGGAAGTCAAATCCGTTTAAATTTCTTGCTGATTGGCGGCAGGATTCCGCCTTGCTTAACAGGGATTTTAGTTGCGTGGTTCATAGGGTAATCGGTGTTCCATCCGTGTTTATCTGTGGCTGATTAGAGTTTATGCGGCAACGTTTTGGAATCATCATTACGATCTTGCTGGCCCTGGGAGTCCTGGTGGCCATCAACTCACTCGCCTATGTTCAGGAGGAAAAGCGGCAGGATTCGGAATTGGCTCCGAACCGTTCCACGTATAACTCAGGCTCGACAGGGACGCGCGCGCTCTACGATTTCCTCAGCGAGTCTGGTTACAAAGTCATGCGTTGGCGGGAGGCGCCGGAACAACTTCTCGCCGAATCAAGCCCAAAGGTGCAAACTTTCGTGCTGATTGGACGACCACTCGTTGCCGTCGAAAAGCATGAGGCCGCAAGTCTATTGCGCTGGGTGGCACGCGGGGGCCGTTTGGTCCTTATCGATCGCCGGCCCGATGAAATGCTCCTGCCGCCGGCGGGCGATTGGCGGATTCACACTGAGTTTGTAGATTACCCTGGCCTTGACGACGATCCTGCAAACGCGGGACTAATGACGAAAGGCGTGAAGCCGCTCCTCCCGGTTCAACCCACGCTGCTCACTTACAATATTGAAACAGTGCAACCCTCGCGATTCCTCTCCGCGATCAAAGTATTCCCGTTCGATCAGGCTGCGGCAAAGAAGAAGGCTGCTGAGGAAGAATCGGATTTTGAAACCATACTTGACGAAGAATCGGAAGCGCCCCCACCGCCTGTCGTGGCCACCGATGAAGAATCGGCGGCCAGGGTTTCGCCGGCCCCGGTGGTCCACCTGGCAACGTCTCAGTCACCCCTACTGATTGATTACCGTCACGGACAGGGGCGGATTATTTTGCTGAGCGATTCCTACATGGTTGCTAACAATGGAATTGCACTGAAAGACAATCTGCAACTGGCAATTAACTTGCTGGGTGCCTATTCGGGTGCGAGTTCAACAGGAATCATAGCCTTCGATGAGTTTCATCAGGGACGATCAACTACCAGCAATGCCTTTGTGTCTTACTTCGCCGGCACTCCGGTTTTGGCAATCGCCGGACAGACAGTTTTGCTGGTGCTCCTGATTCTCTGGACGCGTGGCAGACGTTTTGCGCGTCCGGTGCCGCTCACGCAAGTGGATCGCCGGTCCAGTCTGGAGTTTGTCGCTTCGATGGCAGAGCTTCAACAACGCGCACACGCCTACGATTTGGCCATCGAAAATGTGTATTCGCGCACGAGGCGAGTGCTTGCACGATATGCTGGCGTAGACTACAACAGCCCGCGTGCGGAGATCGCGGCGCGAGTCGCCTCGCGGTCTACCCTGACGGCTCACCAGATCGAAACTCTGATGCGCCAATCAGAGGAAGCGATCAACGGCGGAGGAATTAGCGAGCGACAGTCGATTCATCTGGTAAAGCGACTACGCGAAGTTGAGAATGCGCTGGGACTTCGCATGCGTTCGCGTGAAGTCAAACAATCGGCGCAGAACATCTGATCTTTGTCCAAAGTCCAAAGCATAAAGCTCTAAGGTTCAAGACATCAGACTACCAAACCATTATGATTGAATACGTCTCCTCTACCGTCGATCACATTCGGCGCGAGCTCAGCAAAATAATCGTCGGACAGGACGAGCCCATCGAGCAAATCCTGGTGGCCCTGTTCGCTGAGGGCCACGCCCTGATTGAAGGAGTGCCGGGTACGGCCAAGACGCTGACCGTAAAAACGCTTTCGCGAATCATCAACGCGAATTTTGGCCGCATACAGTTTACGCCCGACCTGATGCCTTCAGACATTACGGGCACCAACGTCTTTAACGTCGCCACATCGACTTTCAACTTGCGTCCGGGTCCGGTTTTTACCGACATACTTCTGGCGGATGAGATCAATCGCACGCCTCCGAAAACGCAAGCCGCCTTGCTGGAGGCAATGGAAGAGCGCCAGGTCACGATCGACGGTGACGCCCATCAGCTTTCGCCAATTTTTACTGTACTCGCAACTGAGAATCCGATTGAGTATGAAGGGACTTATCCACTGCCTGAGGCTCAACTCGATCGCTTCATGCTGAAGATTCTGCTTGATTATCCCAACGAAACGCACGAGCGACAGGTAGTCGCAAACTGGGATGCCGGGTTCAATTCGCGACGCCTCGACGATGTGAATATTGAACCGCTGGCAGATGCTGATGCCATAGCTCGTTGCCGTCGGGAAGTGAGCACCTCGCGAATGGAGCCAGGCGTGCAGCACTACGCAGTCGATTTGGTGCGTCGCACACGAACGCATCCTTTCATTCACTATGGCGCCAGCCCTCGCGCTTCAGTTGCGCTGCTTTTGTGTTCAAAGGCCCTGGCCGCGATTCGCGGCCGCGAGTTTACAACGCCTGACGACATCCGCGATGTAGCGCGGCCCGTCCTGCGTCACCGGCTGAGCCTGCGTGCGGAAGCCGAGCTCGACGGCGCCACGCCCGACACCGTGATTACCGACATCCTCAAGAGCGCGGAAGTACCGCGGTAGGACGGTCAGAGGTCAGAGGTCAGAGCCAGGACTTTGTGCTTTGGACTTTAGAGGTCAGGGGTCTTTGACGTGACATTCGAAACACTTCCAGGAGGATAGTCAGTATCGACTCTCTAAATACTGACCACTGACCACTGACCACTGACCACTGATCTCTGTTTCCTATGCGCTTCGTTTTCAGCAAACTCTTCTATCTCCTCGTTGCCGCCGGCTTCATTATTCTGTCGTTTTCATGGGGTCGCCCATGGCTCCGTTGGATAGTGCTTGCTTATGACGTAGCGCTGATCGTCTTCGCGTTAGTGGATGCTCGCCTCAGCAAGCTTCCACCGGGCGTGACTATTACTCGCGAGTTTGGCGGCCGCTTTGCCGTGGGCGCGAAAACTGAAGTGCGGGTCAACGTGCAAAACGCGCAGCCGCGTTCAATTTCGCTGCTGATAAAAGATGAGTATCCCGCCCGGATGAAGTTGGCGGATTTGCGTGAAGGCGCGATGCGCGTTGGCGCGCAAACGTCGGCCGCTTTGGTCTACGGGATTACTCCACCCAAACGCGGCCGCTTCGAGTTTGGACAAATAGTCGTGCGTTTTCTCTCGCGATGGAGTTTGGTGTGGGTTGAGACGCGAGTGGGCGAGCCTGTCTCGGTGAAAGTTTATCCAAACATGCGCCGCGCTCGCGAGGCCGAACTGAAAGCGCTCGGTGCTCGTTCCCTGGTCGCATCACATCGAAAGACGTCATGGCGCGGGGAAGGTCGCGAGTTTGAATCGCTGCGAGATTACGTGCGCGGCGACGAACTGCGACACATCTCCTGGACTGCTACCGCGCGTCGCGGCAAGTTAACCACGCGTCAATATCAAATCGAACGCGACCAAACGATTCTAATCGCCATTGACGGCGGACGCCTGATGACTGCTCGCATCGACCAGGAGACCAAACTGGATTCCGCGGTCCATGCTGCACTGGCGCTGATGTCGGCGGCGGCGCGTGCGGGCGACAACGCGGGCTTGCTGGTTTTTGGCCGGAAGATTAAGAGCTACCTGCCTCCCAATCGTGGCCGCGATCACATGGATGCCGCGCTGGAAGCGCTCTATGCCGTCGAGCCCGACATGATTGAACCTTCTTATGCGCATGCGTTGGAGTTCATCGCGGCGCATAGCAAGCGACGCTCGCTGGTGGTGTTGTTGACTGATTTGGTTGATGAAGAAGGTTCGAAGGAGTTGATCGCCTCGTTAAGGTTGTTAAGACCGCGTCATCTTCCCCTGGTAGTTACAATCGCGGATCGCGATCTGAAGGCGGTGGTGAGTAACGTGCCGGAAAACGCACGCGACCTGTTCACCCAATCGGTGGCCGAGGAAATCATGTACCTGCGCGAAGCTGCGTTGCGGCGGGTTGAATCACAAGGTGGTTTGGCGCTGGACGTGACGGCGGCGGCGCTGGCGCCCTCACTGCTCGAGAAGTATCTCCAGGTCAAAGAACGTGGATTGTTGTAGCTCCGGTTTAGCGCCTTCCTTCCAAACACAAGAATCCTTGTATAAAACGTAATTTGGTCCGTTACGGACGGCGATTGATGTATCGACGCTGGTCGGCAATCATGTGGCCGCTTTTCCCAATTCTGTTTCTTGTTAGTCGCGCGCACCCTTGCGCGCCTCACTGAAAAGAAGGACCAAATGAAAAAAATACTCTCTGCAACTTTAACGCTACTCTTCGTGTTCTCGATGCTCGTCGCAGCGCAAAACACGAATAGCTCAACCACCTCTAACTCCAACACCGTGGCCAAACCAAGGAAGCCGCGAAAACCAATCTTCCGGGCCAACAAGGACCAAATCAAGCAGGCGCAAAAGATTCTGAAGGACCGTGCGTTTTATTCGGGCGAGGAAACCGGAAAACTCGACGACGCTACCCGCGACGGTCTGAAGAAATATCAGACGGCAGAAGGCCTTAAGGACACCGGCACGCTCAACAGGGGGACGCTCGAAAAGATGGGGATCGTGCTGACGGAGAAACAGAAGACCATGTAGGGGATTACGCAGGCCGGTTCGGCTACCCAGGGTTGCTGCGCTCGTGGCAACTCTGGGTACCTCCAATGTACCTGGACAACAATCCAACAGTCCGCGTAGCGGACGAATGATAGTAGCCCACCGATTAATCGGTGGGATTACCAAAAAAAACAAAATCAGAGTCCGTGCAGCGGACGATTGAAGGAGTTGCCGTGTCCCACTCTTATATCAGCAACCTAATGCATTGTATTTTCAGTACGAAAACTCGGTATCCATTCATCGATTCAGACTTGGAATCACGTCTATGCCCATACATCGGAGGCATTGCGAGAGAAAATCGAATGAAGGCGCTCGCCATTGGCGGGACAACGGATCACGTTCACGCGTTGCTATCACTTCCGGGAATGGTAAGTTTCGCGAAAGCGGTTCAGCTTATCAAGGGTGGTTCGTCGAAATGGATAAACGACTCATTTTCAAAACCACAAAAGTTTGCATGGCAGGAAGGTTATGGCGCGTTTAGTGTCAGCGCCTCGCAAGTGGCGAAAACTGTTGCGTACATTAACAATCAAAAGGAACACCATCGAAAGAGGACCTTACGCGAGGAGTTTCTAGAACTGCTTGAGAAACATGGAATCGATTACGATCAGCGCTACGTATGATGAGGGGCAAATAAAGCATAGTCCGTGAAGCGGACGGCTGACAGGGTCTATATCTTGCATCCATTTTCAGCCGTCCGCCTCACGGACTTTTCTTCATTTGTCACTGTGATCCCACCGATGAATCGGTGGGCTATTTTCATTCGTCCGCTGGCGCGGACTGAGCTGGGCTCTTGTGAACACGGCTTCATGGTTCCGTGCGTGCGAAGCTCTCATCCGTCTAACCTAACAAGCGCTCGACGATTGCGTAGCTTGCCTCAAGCGCCTCGCCGAGTTTGTCTGCCTGGGTGCCGCCGCCTTCGGCCATGTCGGCTTTACCGCCGCCCTTGCCGCCAACCATCGGCGCTAACTCTTTGATCACTTTGCCGGCGGGTACCCTTGCGGTTAGATCAGCTGACGTACGCACGATCAGCGACACTTTGCCATCGCTGCTGCGACCCAGGACAACCACGCCGGATTTGATGCGCGCGAGCAACGTGTCGGAAAGCTGACGCATGCCGGCGGAGTCGAGGCCGCTGGCTTCACGGGCCACGACGCGCACGCCGGCAACTTCGCGCGATTCATCGCCGTTTGAAGTCGTGCTGATCGCGCCACTCGCGATTTTCATTCGCAGTTCGTCAGCTTCGCGCCTGGCTTTTTTCAGTTCATCCTGCAAGCGCTCGACCTGCGCCGGAAGCTCCGCGCGGGAAGTGCGCAAACCTGAGGTCACCCGTTCGACGATTGCTTCTGATTCACGAAAACGCTCGAAGGCGTCAACTCCGGTGACTGCCCTGATGCGCCGCACTCCGGAAGCTATCGATTCATCGGTGGTGATTTTGAATAGTCCGATGTCGCCGGTCGCCCGCACATGGGTGCCGCCGCAAAGCTCTTTGGAAAAAATGTCCTCATCGCCGCGAGAGCCCTTGATCGAAAGCACGCGCACTTTCTCGCCATACTTTTCGCCAAACAGGGCCATCGCACCTGAACGCATCGCTTCTTCCGTCGCCATCTCATTGGTTTGGACGGGCTCATTGCGAAGGATGTGATGGTTAACGAGATCTTCTATTTCTTTGATCTCGGCGGAGGTCAGCGGTTGATAGTGGGTAAAGTCGAAACGCAGGTAAGTTGGCGCAACCACTGAACCGGCTTGCTTCACGTGGGTGCCGAGCACCTCACGCAACGCTGAGTGCATCAGGTGAGTTGCCGTGTGATTGCGTCGTGTGGCATCGCGCTTTTCGACGTCGACTTCGGCCGTGACCGTGTCACCGACTTTTAAACTACCTTTTTCAACCTTAACTTTATGAACAATCAAACCCTGAGCTGGTGAGTACGTATCAACCACCGACGCTATGAAGTCAGTACCACCAGCGGTAGCGGGTGGGTTGCTTAGTCTGCCTACATCACCAACCTGTCCCCCGCTTTCGGCATAGAACGGAGTGTGATCCAGCACGACCTCGCCATCATCATCTTGGCTTAGCGAGTCACCCTGTGTCTCTGATTTGATCAAGGCGAGGACTTTGGCCGCCTCAACTCGCGTTGCCTCATAGCCTTTGAACTGCGACTGCCCGACATTGCCGGCGACGTTGGGGTAGATCGGATTAGCCTTGGCTTTGCCCGCCTTTTCAGTGGCAACCGATTGCTGAAGACTCTGGAGCGCGCCATCAAATGCGTCGTTAAACTCCGCCTCATCGATTGAAAACCCGCGGCCTTCCAGACCAACGCGAATCAAATCCCTTGGGGTTCCAAAAGTGTCGTAAAGGCGGCCCAACTCTTTGAACTCAGGCATCTCGCCCTTTGTCGAAGCGAACAACTCCTCCAGCTTGTTCAGTCCCACCGTCATCGTCGCGCCAAAACGCTCCTCTTCCAGCCGGACCATCTTATCGATGAAGTCCCGCTGCGACTCCAATTCCGGAAAGGCCTCGTGCATCTGATCCACAACGAAGTTTGTGACCTTGCTGAAGAACAGGCTTTCCATGCCGAGCGTGTGGCGGCCCTGATAGATCGCGCGGCGCATGATTTTGCGGATCACGTAATTGCGGCCTTCGTTGCCAGGCAGGATGCCATCCGCAATTGAGAACGCAGTAGCGCGTGCGTGATCGGCAATTACGCGCATCGCAAAGCCTTCCTGCGTCTCCGCCTCATACTTCCGTCCCGCCAGCCTCGCGATAAACTCGACGATGTCCTTAAGTAGATCAGTTTCGTAGTTTGACTTCACGCCCTGCAGCACCGTGGTGATGCGTTCGAGCCCCATGCCGGTGTCGACTGACGGCGCGGGCAGCGGGGTGAGTTTGAATTTTCCCGGCTCAACTTCGCTGCGATCAAACTGCATGAAAACCAGGTTCCAAATCTCCGTGATTATGTCGCCTGGGCCATTCACGTTTGCCGCGCAGTTCTCAGCGTCGGCAGGATCTGGCCCCATGTAGTAATGGATTTCGCTGCATGGACCGCACGGACCGGTATCGCCCATCTGCCAGAAATTGTCTTTGCGGTCGAAGCGCAGGATTCGTTCGCGCGGCGCGCCCACCTGTTCCCAAAATCTTTCAGCCTCTTCGTCAGGCCCGACCTGATCATCTCCTTCAAAAACAGAGAACCACATCCGGGCCGGATCAAGCTTGTATTCGTTGACGAGCAGGTCCCAGGCAAACTTGACCGCGTCTTCTTTGAAGTAGTCGCCAAACGAAAAATTTCCGAGCATCTCGAAAAACGTTTGGTGCCGCGCAGTCTTACCCACCTCGTCGAGATCGTTGTGTTTGCCTCCCGCGCGCAGGCATTTTTGCGACGAGCAGGCGCGCACGTATTCGCGCTTCTCGGTGCCCAGAAAGACATCCTTGAATTGATTCATCCCGGCGTTGGTGAACAACAACGTCGGATCGTTGGCAGGCAGGAGGGGCGACGAGCGCACGCGCGTGTGGCCCTGCCGCTCAAAATACTTCAGAAAAGTTTCGCGAATTTCGTTTCCAGTCATAAAGGTCAACAACGGCAAATAAGCAATCATTAACAGCAAACAGCAGTCAGCACGAAGGCATTAACTGCAGATTGGTGACTGATTCGAGTTTAGCACGCGCGATTAGACTCGAAGAAACTGCCTTTCCGTTGGGGTGAAACTCGGCGTTGCAGGCGGGAGCTAGATTGTTCAGCGCGAATTCTATTCGATGCCTTCCAGGTCGATTCGCGAAGCTGCGCGAACTTTGTCGCCGACGAGCTCAAAAGCGAAACCCTGGCGCAGCAAGTGATCGAAAAGACTCTTGGCTTCGGCGCGGGTCCCGGGCACGCCGCGGAGACGGATCCGTTTTTCTATTGCTCGATCGATCAGCTCCTCTTCGGGCGTTTCCTCGAAGACTTGATCCAGGGCCTGATCGGCAACTGTACGTTCGACCTTCTTCAGGGTCAGTTCACGTTCGAGCCGGCGCCGGCCGATAGGTCGTTGTTTCACCTTCCATTGCGCGTAACCCAGAGCGAAGCGGTCGTCATCGAGATAACCATATTCACGGAGGCGTTCGATTACGGTTTCCACCACTTCCTTGTTAGTGGACGGGCTTTCCAGCAGCCGTTCGCGCAGTTCTGCGATGGAGCGCGGCTTGGCGGCGAGCAGCTTCGCAGCACGTTGAAATGTGCGCTCGCGCATTTTCTCAGGCGCCACCGGCCTAGTTTCCGAATCGGATTTTGGCTTCCTTGAGTTCACCCGCCGCATGCTTGTATTTAATCACAAAGAAGACCTTGGGCCACGAGAAGTCAGACCGGGAGCGGTAGCGACCGGGTCAATTGCACAAGGAGAGTTTCAGGGCAATTCAAAAAGACCTTTTAGGATCGCTGGGTCTTTGTTCGCACCTTTACCCGGTCGCTACCGCTCCCGGTTCTGACTTCTTGTTGTTAAGTTTTAGCATTGATCCCCAAGGATGCATTGAGCACCGTAAATAGCGCGCGGGAGGCGCGTAGCAGAATCGCCAAGCGCTCGGCGCGGAACTACAATGCAGCGATGGATGGATTTCTGGTTATCGACAAGCCGGCGGGCCTGACCTCGCACGATGTTGTGGCCGAGGTACGGTGGCTTCTTCGCATGAGACGCGTGGGCCACACCGGGACGCTCGATCCATTTGCGACTGGCGTACTCGCGATTATGGTTGGTCGCGCCACTCGACTGGCGCAGTTTCTCAGTGGCGTCGAAAAAGAATATGAGGCTGTGATTCGCCTCGGTTATGCGACAGATACCGGCGACAGGACCGGGCAGCCAATTCCAGCGAGTCAGGATGCAGTGGGTCCGGCGCGATTGGTAAGCGAAGAAGCTGCGAAGGAAATCGAGGCGGCTCTGGCTGCCTTGCGTGGTGAGATTGATCAGGTGCCGCCGATGTTTTCGGCGAAGAAGCAAGGGGGCCGTAGACTTTACGAACTCGCCAGGCGCGGCGAGGAAGTCGAACGAAAGCCCGTCAGCGTTTGCATCTATGAGTTTGAGCCGATTAGTGTCGCCAGTAAGCCAACCCAGGAGTTGCTGAAGGATAATCGTGACGGCACGTTCGATTTTGAAGTGCGCGTTGTCTGTTCCGCGGGAACTTATGTCCGAACTCTGGCGGAAGATTTTGGAAAGCGACTGGGCGTCGGCGCACATCTGGCTGAGTTACGCCGCACTCGAGCTGGAGATTTCAGAATTCAGAACGCTATCACTCTGGAACAGTTGAAAGTGCACCTGGCCGAGGAATCGTTGGGCCAGGTTATGTGTTTGCCGGACGACGGTCTGGCGCGTTTCCCTTTTGTGGACCTGGGAGACGACGATTTGCGACGCGCGCGAAATGGAATGGCGGTGGAAGTTGCAAACACGATAGCCGGCGCGGATTGGAGCGACGGGGAACACGTGCGGATGCGTGACAACATTGGTCGATTGGTTGCAGTTGGAAAATTCGACGGCGCCCGAAACTTGCTACACCCATCTGTAGTCATCGCGCGAGACAAGGCTTCATGAAGAAACGGTATTGGATAGCAGGCATTTCGGCGTCCGCTTTGGCCTTTGTGGCGGCCAAGCTGTGGCTTCGTCCGCGCGATGTCGACTGGGAGAAAAATCGCGAAGCAGTTTTCCATGCTGACTATTCACGTTTCGCGGAAGTTGACGGAGTGAGGGTTCACTACCAGGAAGCTGGCCGGAGCGACGCGCCGCCAATGATTCTGATCCACGGGTTTGCTTCGTCAAATTTGGTATGGAGCAAAGTGCTGCTGGAACTGGCTGCGGCCGGGTTTAGAGTTATCGCCCCCGACCTGCCTGGTTATGGTTACTCTGGAAAACCTCGCGATCTCGATTACACCATCGCTTCCCAGGCCCGCATAATTATAGGTTTGCTGGAGCAACTTGGAATTGAACGGGCGGCGATTGTCGGCAGTTCCTACGGCGGCGCGGTGGCGGCGACGATTGCGCTGGACCACCCCGAACTGGTGGAGAAGTTAGTGCTGGTTGGCGCGGTCACGAATAATAAACCCACGCGCTATCTGCTGATGCGGCTTTTTGGATCTCCGATCATCGGCGACGTCATTTCGCCATTGCTGGTGGGGTCGCGCCGGTTGCTGCGCTCGCGGATGAAGCGTGTGTACGATCGTCATGAATGGGTGCTTGATGAGCGCCGAGTGAATGCCCGGCATCTGCCTTTGCAAACGCGCGGAACGCATCGAGCGATAATTCGCACTGTCCGGCGATGGGATGCGGATCGCGTTTCTCGTGATGCGCATCTGATCAATTTGCCAACCCTGGTGCTCTGGGGTGACGCCGACCGCGAGGTGCCGCTGGAGCATGGCGAAGAGCTTCAGGAGAAACTGCCAAATTCGCAAATGTTCGTTTTTCGTGAGTGCGGGCACTTGCCACACGAAGAGTATCCGGAAGCCTTTACGAAGGTGGTCACTGAGTTTCTAAGTGACATTACGAGCGGAGACGCTTCGCGAGTCCCTCTTCACCCCAACCCATAATCACGTTGTGGTTCCAACTGAAAAACGGACGGGCGAGCGGCGCTATGATGTTCATCCAGGCCTTTGTAGTTTCAACTTTCCAGTCGTAACGAACCGACGTCACCGCATCATTCCCCTCGCTCGAAAACTGCCAACGTCCCACGCCCTGTAGTTCTCCAATCGCCCGGCCTTCGAGCAAGGAACACGGTTCGACGCGGGTGGTTTCCATTTCGAAAATTAGCCGGTAGGGAAGTTTGCTTTTCCAGGTGTAACGGTGGATGGCGCCGACGTGGTTCGCATCGCCTTCTTTGAGCTTCTCCACTCTTTCAACGCCGCGCCACCACTCCGGCCAGCGTTCAGGATCAAAGATCAAACCCCAAACTCGCTCGCGCGGAGCGTTGAATTGCCAGTTAGTGACGAATTCGTACTTGGCCATGAAGCTGAAAGCGATAGACGCGCAGGCCGCAAGTTTCTTAAGCCATGTTCAGCGCTTTGCCGACTGATGGATCGCGGCGGACGCGCCAGATTTTCGAGTCGAGATAGTAATGGATGAAGGCGTAGCCCCAGAGGAATGAAATGCCTAGCTGTGTTGGTAGTGAATGAGATGCGCCGCCAACGTCGTTTCGCAAATGTGTGTAGCCGAGAAACTGTCTTGGTCCCTGGTAAATCAAGCCGAAAAGAATTCCGCACGCGATGTAAAAAAGGAGACGGCGACTGATGAATTCGGCCGCGCCGTATTTTTGGCGTGTTGCAGGCAGGATGCCGGCGCTCCCAGCGACGCTTCCAGCTGTGTATTTTTGATTGTGAAACCAAATCAGGCGATGGTATTGCAGGTTGTGGTAAATGGTCAGAATCGCGACGATGGCAATTGGTTTATGCGGCATTGGCGTCAACAAGACAATCCAATGCATTGGGATCGCAGCGGCAAGCAACAGATATTTCGGGACGTTCAGCGGTGCTCCGGTGACAGCGCGCTGGACTTGGCGCACGGCCCACGCGCCGGCCAGTAGGATAGTCGCAATCAGCAGAATCGTAGCCAGAATCGATACGCCGGACTGAAGTGCCGCCGGCACTCGGGCCATCGCTTCCGCATCGCCGGCGATAAACGCCACAAACGGGTAGTTGAAAGCAAACAGCAACAATAGACGGTCGAGCGCATTATCAACCGGCGCGAGATCATTGTTTTTCTTCTTGTAGAGCACCATGAAACCGTAGTGCTGTTTGACGAGGTGGTAGTAGGCCCAAAGCGCGGCCAGGAAAAAGAAGACGAGCCCAGCGCCGGCGAGCACCATGATTGGCCCAACTGCAAAAAAGAGTAGCGAACCCCACAATAGCCGGCCGCGACCCTGGCGTTCGGTGCGATCGAAGTAAGTGCGGGAAAATGTGCCGAAGACATGGGGCGCATCAATCAGGATAGCCCAGAGCGCAACCATTGGGACGAGTGGCACCACTCCGGAGACGTAAAGAATGAGTAACGCATAACTGGACGCAACTGAGCCGATGAACCAGACCAGATCGTCGCTCGCGCTGATGATCCAGCGCAGGGAAAGTACGCGCGCGTGTGCATTACCGATCACGTCTATTGATGTTGCCATACGTTTGAGCGAACAGCTTTGGGTTTGAAAACGGTTAACAGCGAGGATAGGATTCTAACACTTTCGGAAAACACGCAGAAGCAGAAAGGCCCAAGCGCATGTCCAATGCTGACGCTACCCTCAGCCATCTGAACCTTATGTTTCAAGCGCACCCGTGGCACGGAGTGAGCCCGGGAGCGAATGCCCCTGAGACCATCAACGCTTATATAGAAATTGTGCCCACTGATGCAGTTAAGTACGAGTTGGATAAAAACTCTGGTCATCTGCGCGTCGATCGCCCGCAGAGATTTTCTTCTATGTGCCCTTCGTTATACGGCTTCATTCCGCAGAGCTATTGCGGCGCACTGGTCGCACAGCTCTGTGCCAATCGAACTGGAGCTGAGGGGATCCAGGGCGACGGTGATCCATTGGATATCTGTGTTCTGACTGAAAAAACCTTTGCTCAGGGAAACTTCTTTCTTAATGCGGAACCAATCGGCGGCCTGCGAATGATTGATGGCCAACAGGCTGACGACAAGATCATTGCGGTGTTGCAATCCGACCTTGCGTACGGACATATCAAAGATATCAACGGGTGTCCAAAGGCTCTCGTCGATCGCCTAAAGCACTATTTCCTAAGTTATAAACAATTGCCGGCTGACGCTCCCAGACGCGTGGAAATTGCTGATGTGTACGACAGAGCCGAGGCGCTGGATGTGATTCAGCGCAGCTTTAGAGATTACAAATCCGAGTTTGGTGAAGCGAAAAAAGGGTAGTGATGAATTAGCAACGGCCTCGAAGTAGCTAAACGGGTCAGCTGCTTGCAATCGTTTCTTCGATGTGGCAGCGAGGGCAAGTTAGAGTGTGATGAGAGGAATCAGTCCAACTTGCGAGCGGCAATCCGTGAGGTAAGTTGGCTTTGGTCGATCCACCTTGCTGGCGCGCGTTTTCGCCGTCTTCGGCGCTGCAGTGTTTGCAGAGCCAGCCGTAACCCAGATCAAAAAAGTGGTTTGATTGATTCACGATTCAGGGGTCAGAAGTCAGCGATCAGAGATCAGCGATCAGAGGTCAGAAGTCAGAATTCAGCGATCAGAGATCAGAAATCAGAGATCAGGAATGAAGGATACGAAGAGGTTACTACTTGCTGACTTCTGACTTCTGACTTCTGACCTCCGATCTCTAATCTGTTTGTCGCCGGAACCCGCGCCGGTTGTCGCTTGACGCAGCCAGTCGCACGGAAACTGTCAGGCGTCTGCCATTGCGCACGATCTCCACGCGGACAGTTTGTCCCGGTTGATGTTTCTCAAGCAGGCGATAGAGGTCATCTGAGTTCGCGACCTTTTCGCCATCCAGACTTACAATGATGTCACCGAGGGCAACTTCGCCATCCTCCGTTTGCGCTACTCCGCGCAGACCTGCAGTAGCTGCAGCACCGCCGGGCGCAACCTGCCAGACCATCACGCCGTCCGACACTGGCAGTTCAACCTGACCTTTGATGGTCTCGATGTCGCGAGGAACGAAGTCGAGTTTTGGTCTGGTGACCGTGCCACTGCGAATCAACTGCGGCACGATGCGCTTCGCGATATTAACCGGAACTGCGAAGCCCACGCCTGCTGATGCGCCTGACGGCGAAAGAATTTGCGAGTTTATTCCAATCATACGCCCGTGTGAGTCGAGCAATGGTCCACCGGAGTTGCCGGGATTGATCGAGGCGTCAGTTTGAATCGCGCCTTCGATGGGTCGATTGTTGCGGGCGCGAATTGGTCGCTGAAGTCCGCTGATTACGCCAGTGGTCAACGTTCGATCCAGACCAAACGGATTTCCGATTGCCAAGACCTTCTGGCCAACCGAGAGTTTGTCGGAGTCGCCCAGGGAAATCACCGTCAAAGGTTCACGCGGTTTTTCCAAAAGTCTGATAACTGCCAGATCGGTATCCGGATCGCCACCGATCAGTTTTGCCGGATAATCTTTTTGACCACCCAAACTGACGGAGAGCTTTTGCGCGTTTTCGATCACGTGATAGTTCGTCAGGATATTTCCTTCCTGGTCGAGGATCGAGCCGGAACCTGAACCCTCGCGCGCGTCAACAAACCCGAAAAAGTCGCGGGCGTAAGTAGTTGAGTGAACATTCACGACGCCGGGCGACAGCGTGCGGTAAATCTCGATGTTGTTTTGTTCATCCGGAGCGGAGGCTGGATCAGTGATACCCGCCGGAGGGGCTTCAGTAAAGGCTGCGCCCGGCGGATTAATCTTGTGCGCCACACGGTCTACAACCGCGACTGTACCGGCGGCAAACAATCCGGAAATTAATGCGATGATCAATATTTGGCGGGCTGAAATTCTATACATAGTTTTAACTCTCACCTTGCTTTGGTAATGCAAACATCAACTAGAGCGCAGTGCTGAGATGCAAAGCCGTCCGTGGCCGTTGCGCGAATTATCGTCTTCCGGTCCGGTAACGACAGAGCATTATTTTGGGCTTTTGCCCGGATATCCGCAAGAAGCAAGCAGATCTCCGCACCAGATAGGCTTGAACCAATGGCCCCTAACGAACAATTGAGCTGAAGGTTCCTTTTTTTGGCGATTGAGTTAGTTGGATTTAGAAACTTGAGAACGATACCGGGGTGGTTTGGCACTAAGTGAAGAGAGCAACGAAAGCATTCGGAAGGCTGACAAAATAGGTAAGCACCGTCGCTGGAGCTTCCCACCCCAGCGCAGAAAACCCGGTGACGGCATGCACACCCATCAACGCGATATAGAGTCCTAACACCACCTGCATTCCGCGACGGGCCATCGGATGTTCAGCAAAACGATAGAGGACATAACCGGCGAAAGCGCCGACAGCCAGCTTTACGGCGAGGAACGGGAGTTCACCGAGGTTCAGGACGGTGGCCATTAAACCGTTTCCTTCAGTGGCCACATTCATGCGCACCCACAGTATGGTTAACTGTGCGTCGAGCCAATTCATCGCGAATAACAAGAGTGCCTTTGAAAGTGGTGCCACCGCTTCTCCTGCGAATGTGAAAAGTCGCAACGTTGTTAAACTGTGTGCCCCTTTAACGCCAGAACCTCCGAAGCCAAATGGCCTGGAGGTCCTGTCGCTTACGGAAAGAACGAGACTCGTCCTTGTGCCTAGAAGAAACTCACAATGCGAGACACGTTCCTGAAAATCGCGCGCACTGTTCCGAGCGCAGTCCGAAGTCAACCAACTTCTGTTGCTTACTTATGAACGTTACTATAGCCAAAAGAGTTAGCTATTTACAATCTTGAGCCAGATCAAGCTATTAATGACAATCGCTGAAGCACTATTGCAGGGAACAAACAAGCTACGCAAAGCTGATGTGGCTGAAGCGAGACGTGAGGCCGGTTCGCTGCTCGGCTGCGTGCTCGGGCGCGACCGCACTTTCATCATCAGCCATGCTGAAGATGAAATCACTTCGGATCAGGCGGAGATGTTTGCCCGTTTGATAGAGGACCGGGCGAAAGGAAAACCACTGCAATACATCACGGGCCATCAGGAATTCTTCAACCTCGATTTTGAAGTCACGCCGGCAGTGTTGATACCGCGGCCCGAGACCGAGTTGATGGTTGAAACAGCCCTCCGACTTCTGCCACACGTCGAAGCAGAAACTCTCATTTGTGATGTCGGCACCGGCTCAGGCTGCGTGGCCATCACTCTCCTTCACGAACGACAAAACGCTCGCGGCCTGGCCATCGATATTTCTCCGGCAGCCATAGAGATAGCCAAACGAAACGCTGCAAAACATAACGTCAGCGATCGCCTTGAATTTTTGATTTCAGATTGCTTCGCCGAAGTTAAGCAGGAAGAGAGGTTGTTCGACTTGATCGTTTCCAATCCGCCATATATCCCGGCGAGCGATCTCGAAGGCTTACAGCGCGAGGTGCGCGATTATGAACCACACCTGGCGCTGGAAGCGGGCGCTGACGGCCTCTCGATCATTCGTCGCTTGCTCGCTGACGTTGGAGTCTATTTGAAACCCGGAGGTTACTTTCTTTTTGAAATTGGGTTTGATCAAAGCGACGCGGTTGAAAAGTTGATCGCCCCTATCTTGAGTGCCGGATCGTGGAAGCTCCTGGATATTTACTCCGACCTGCAGGGTATTCCTCGCACTGTTGCGTTACAAAAGCTTATGTAACGCAAAGTTAGTTTGCGAGCGGCCCGAACTATGTCACGACAACGCAAACTAACAGTTTGCGTTACGCTTTTACCTTTCGGACTTTTCCACTAATCTATTTCCATCGTGGATAAATTTCGGATTACCGGCGGGCGCCCGCTCAAGGGTCGGATCTCGATTAGCGGGGCAAAAAACTCAGCCCTTCCGTGCATGGCGGCTGCCGTGCTCAGCGCTGAGACCGTAACACTTCACAATCTGCCTTACGCGAAAGACATCATCACCCAGAGGCGTTTGCTTGAAGACCTGGGAGCAACGGTGCTGACGCCCGAGCTAAGGACGCATAAGATCACCGCGCGGCAGATCGAACTTTTTGAAGCGCCATACGAGCTGGTGAGAACGATGCGCGCATCGGTGCTGGCCCTGGGACCTTTGCTTGCTCGTTTTGGTAAGGCCAAGGTTTCACTTCCCGGCGGCTGTGCGATCGGCACGCGACCCATCGATCTTCATCTCAGGGCGTTTGAGAAACTGGGCGCTGAAGTGCGGCTTGAATCGGGAAATGTAATCGCACGCGCGCCAAAAGGCGGGCGCCTCATCGGCAGCGAGATCAATTTTGATAAAGTTACGGTGACGGGCACTGAAAATCTGATGATGGCCGCAAGCCTCGCGCGCGGGCTGACCGTGTTGCACAACGCAGCCTGCGAGCCGGAGATCAGTGACCTTGCCGAACTTCTGAACAAGATGGGCGCGCGAGTTCGTGGTGCAGGAACCAGCCGTATGGAGGTCGAAGGCGTCGAAGCTCTCGGAGGCGCCGAACACACCATCATCCCTGACCGGATCGAAACCGGCACATTCATCACGGCAGCAGCAATCACAAATGGAGAACTTGAAATAAGAGATTGCGAGCCGCTTCATCTGGGCGCCGTGATTGATAAATTCCGGGAGAGTGGAGTGGAGATCGAAGAACTCAATCCGAGCACGCTACGCGTCTCCCGCGGTCGTGCGTTAATCGCCAGGGATGTCAGAACTGAACCGTATCCGCAGTTTCCTACTGACATGCAGGCGCAGTACATGGCGTTAATGACTCAGGCCGAGGGTCATGCAGCTATCGCAGAAACTGTGTTCGAAAACCGCTTTATGCATGCTTCGGAACTGCAGCGGATGGGCGCGCACATTTCCATCGATGGTCACACTGCATCAGTTACCGGACCCACGCCGCTAACCGGCGCGCCCTTGATTGCCTCCGATTTGCGTGCTTCTGCGTCGCTTGTACTTGCCGGTCTGGTAGCGAGCGGGGAAACAATCATCGACCGCGTCTATCACATTGATCGTGGATATGAAAAGATTGAGGCGAAACTCCGAGCGGTTGGTGCTGATATTGAGCGCATCCGAGAGTCTGTCACGGCGCCATTAGCGCAAGACGCCCATTCCGAAATCGGGTAACGCAAAACGGATTGTTTAGCAAGACCTGGAGTTTCATTGAATACGCAAACTAACAGTTTGCGTTATAAGGATAAGAGATATGTCACAAGAGAACTGTATATTCTGCCGCATGATCGCCGGTGAGATCGCTGCGGACATCGCTTACCGTGATGAGCATGCGATTGTCATTCGAGATATCAATCCGCAAGCGCCAATTCATCTGCTCGTCATTCCAATCGAGCACATTGACTCGCTCGACGATGCTGCGAAACGACAGGAACCGGCGTTGGGCCATATGCTGCGAGTGGTGGCTCGGGTCGCCAACAACGACGGGCTCGCAGATGGCGGCTACCGCACGGTGATCAATACTGGCGCTGGCGCCGGTCAGTCCGTTTCCCATCTTCACATGCATGTCCTCGGCGGACGTCCGATGAGCTGGCCGCCGGGTTAGCTTGCGTGCCCCAGACGTAGTTCGGATGTTATCAGCCAAGGATCAGCGTCGCTCTATCCAAAGAGTCGTGAGGGTCGAGCCCGCGTAGCGGGCTAATGGATCTTGGGTCTTTAACCTGGGGTTTCGTTAGGCTCCACCCCAGGCTTAACGCTGCCACCCGCTGCCGCGGGTTGGAATTTTTAGAGCCGGCAGATGAGCAACTCGCGCTCGTAAATTGTTTCAGGCGGGAGCCGGTCGTGTAGGTCCAGGAAAAGCTCTTCGTGACCGAGCACTTCCTCGCGCCAGGCCGCGCGATCGAACGCCTGCAGCTCGTCAAACTTCTCTTTCGGGAAGTCGAGCCCCTTCCATTCCATGTCTTCGTAGTGCGGCATCCAGCCGATCGGCGTTTCCTTGCCGAGGGCGCGACCGCGAGCGCGATCGACGATCCATTTCAACACCCGCATGTTCTCGCCAAACCCGGGCCACATGAATTTTCCGTCCGCGTCTTTGCGGAACCAGTTCACGTGAAAAATCTTCGGTGTTTCACTGAGCGAACGCTGCATGCGAATCCAGTGTCGGAAATAGTCGCCCATGTGATAACCGCAGAAGGGCAACATGGCCATCGGATCGCGGCGCACTTTGCCAATCGTGCCCGCGGCGGCTGCGGTCATTTCCGATCCCATTGTCGCCCCGATGTAAACGCCTGAGCTCCAATTGAACGACTGATAGACCAACGGCATCGTGGTCGCGCGTCGTCCACCAAAAATAATTGCGTTGATCGGAACGCCGCTGGGATTTTCCCAGTCCGGATCGATGGTCGGACACTGCGACGCCGGAGCGGTAAAACGCGCGTTGGGATGCGCGGCCTTTGCGCCTGTTTCCTTGGCGATTGCGGGAGTCCATTTATTTCCCTGCCAGTCCATGCATTCCGCGGGCTGCTCGTCAGTCATGCCTTCCCACCAGACGCCACCTTCCGGCGTCAAGGCCACATTCGTGAAAATTGAATTCTTCGCTAGCGCAATCATCGCGTTGGGATTGGTTTTCGCAGACGTACCCGGCGCAACTCCAAAGAATCCCGCCTCGGGGTTGATGGCGCGCAGGCGTCCTTGATCGTCAGGCTTGATCCATGCGATGTCGTCGCCGACAGTCCAAACTTTCCAACCCTCAAATCCTTCGGGCGGAATCAGCATCGCGAAATTTGTCTTACCGCAAGCGCTGGGAAACGCCGCAGTCACATAGGTTTTTTCACCCTGTGGATTCTCGACGCCGACGATCAGCATGTGTTCGGCCATCCAACCCTCATCGCGCGCAATGTTTGAAGCGATGCGCAGCGCGAAACACTTCTTACCCAGCAATGCATTCCCGCCGTAGCCGGAGCCGTAAGACCAAATCTCGCGCGTCTCAGGGAAATGGACGATGTACTTCTCTTTATTGCAGGGCCAGGGCACATCAACCTGGCCGGGCTCGAGTGGCGCGCCGACTGAATGCATGCAGGGCACGACGCGTTTGTAGTCTTTGTCGATCTCCGCATAAATCGGCAGGCCGATACGCGCCATGATGCGCATGTTGACCACGACGTAGGGAGAATCAGTGAGTTGAACTCCAATTTGCGACATGGGTGACCCGATCGGTCCCATACTGAACGGCAGTACGTACATGGTGCGCCCGCGCATTGAGCCATCGAAAAGCTCTTTGAGTTTGCGTCGCATCTTGTAGGGCTCTTCCCAGTTATTGGTTGGGCCGGCCGCATCTTTGGAAAGTGAGCAGATGTAGGTGCGATCTTCGACGCGCGCCACATCGCTTGGATGGGAACGTGCGTAGTAACAACCGGGCCACAATTCTTCGTTGAGCTTGGTGAATGTTCCGCCGGCGACCATCTGCGCCTTCAGCGCTTCGTCCTCTTCGGGCGAACCGTCAACCCAATGAATTGCGTCCGGCTTGGTAAGAACAGCCATCTTCTCGACCCAATTGAGCAGGTGAGCGTTTTTGCTTAATGGCTTCGATGAATCTTTAGCAGCCGGAGTGGCGCCTTTTTCGTCTGCTGCTTGCGTGCGACTTGAAGTCATAAAGTCTCCAGAGATTTAAGGTGAAACTTGTGACGCGCGGAGGGCATGCAGTCCGCGTTTATTTAACAGAGTTTGCGGCAATCCGACGCTCATGTGCCAGCTCGCGCAACGCTACAGACAAATCACGCGCGGCGCGTTCGATCCGATCGGCGGCTCCATCCAGTGATTCGTCATCCGTGGTTGATTGAATGGCTACTATGGCAAGCGCATCCTCGATGTGTTCGATCAATCTCGCGGCCTCGGTTTCCGTTTCCTGTTCGCCGCGACTCATTTGCCGCGCCGAAGTATTGTTTTCCATTGATTTATTGCGACCCCTTAATCGCTACCCTGTGGGAGTTGTTTAGTGGCAGCCAGTGCCCCCGCAGTCGCGGCTGAATGAGCCCTCTCCGACTGCTCCTGATCGACGATTACTGATATCAGTCTTACAACACCGGAGGCACTCGAAGCAAGAGCGGCCGCTGCCCGGTAAGTACGAGCCTTTTGCCTTTACGGATTTCATCTGCTAATAGCTCATTAGCAGACAGTAATCAGTAAAGCCAGCGTCCACTAGTCATTCAGCGGCGCAGTGAGGTCAGTACCACTACGCGGTAGCGGGTGGGCCGACTGCGGAATCTCGATTGCGGATTTGCGATTGGCCTCTCGCAAGGAGCAATCATGAAACCGAAATCGTCAATCCCCAATCCATAAGACCCACCCGCTACCGCGTGGTGGTACTGACTCCATCGGACCTCCGCATGAGTAATAACCAACCTGGAATGAATAAGCCGCCCAGAGAGTCGTTTACCAAACCCGAGTGGGGGTTAATCAAGTCTCTCGATACGCCGGCGAAAGTGCAGCGCTTCTTCAGCTTGATGCCCTACAACTGGGAACGCGAAGGCGGAACGTTGCGCTCCTTGCGCGAGGCTTTGCGGCGAAACGAAGCCCATTGCCTGGAAGCGGCCGTCGGCGCGGCCGTGATCCTGGAGCAACACGGGTTTCCGCCTCTACTGCTTGATATCGAATCAGTGGATCTGCTCGATCACGTGATTTTTGTTTTTCAGAAGGGCGGATTGTGGGGCTCGATTGGGCGTTCGCGAGATATTGGATTACATGGACGCAAACCGCGTTATCGCTCGCTCAGGGATTTGACCTGGAGTTATTTCGATCCCTACGTGGACTTTTCCGGCAGGATAAAAGGCTACGGCCTAACCAACCTTTACGATTTGGGGAATTACGACTGGCGATTCTCTTCGCGAAACATGTCGAAGATTGAAAATCACTTGCGCGAGTTGCCGCATCGCCCTCTTAGTTCGTCTGACAAGCGCTACGAACAACTGGCTGCGCGCTACAAAGAATACAAGAAGCGCTACCCAAATCGTTCGCCTTCCTACTACTCGAACCGTCGCGACTGGATGCTGTGAAACGTGCCTGGAAAACGTTGAGGCTCCTGAAAGACAAACTCAAAATCCGACAGCTCTAAGTCCCGTCAGGGAAGTAATGTTTCATAGAACGCGTGAGACCAGAAAAGAGCTTCGCTCCGCCTGCAGCGAAATCGCGGTGAGCAGTCCTTTTGTCAAGAGACACATTGCGCTCCGCTGGAGCGCCTTACAGCTGTTGTATCGGTATCTATAAACATTTGGCACCTGCGGAGCCTTGGCATCTGTGTAAGCTGCGGATAGCTGCCCGCCTTCAGGCAGGTTCTATCCCAAACGTCAGCCTGAGGGCGGAATCCAAACCAGGTATAGCAAACTAAGACTCCGAGACCACCAAACCCTCGCGCGAAAATTTCCAGTCGAGCACCTCGGCGCCGTCTTCCGTCATGAGCGCTTTTTCCACGTCGGCTTTCCGTCCTTCAGCACAAAGGAACGCGATGCAGCCGCCTCCGCCCGCGCCGCAAACCTTCGCGGCCTCAGCGCCCTTGGCCAACGCTTTCTCAACCAGACGGTCCATTTGCGGAGTAGTCACTCCGGGCGCCAGTCGTTTCCGGTTCGGGTAACCGGCGCGCATTGTTTCACGCACTTCGTCCCAATCGTCATTCAACACTGCGGCGCGCATGCGCATGGTCGAATCGCGAATGCCGTCAAACAGTTCAAAGAGTTCGGCGTCGCCATCAATGTGGCGTTTAAAAATCTCCCAGTTGTTGGTGCCGGAGAGACGCGGCTCGCCCGTGTAACAAATAGCAATGCGGCTTTCCAGTTTTGCTGCGTCAATTTCGATGGCTTCTCGCTCAATTCCATCGGCGCGAAAGTGGATGCATGAAGCACCGCCATATTGGGCAGCATAATAATCCTGAAAACCAGCGGGCACTCGAATGACTGTCGTTTCCACGTTGGCGGCGATGGTGATGAACTTGCGTTCGTCGTACCGGTTACCAACGAGGCGATTGAGCGCGCCGATACATGCAATCGCCAGCGATGACGATCCGCCCAGGCCGGCGCCGGCTGGAGCGAGGCTATTGGCTGTCAAATGAAAACCGGTGGTGGGCTTGAAAAAATGGACCAGCTTGGAGATCAGTTCGAGCCGCTCCTCTCGTATGAGATCTTCTATCGCCGCCAGTTCCGTTTCAAAAGCAATTTTGCGATCGCGCGATTCCAGAACGATGCGCCCATCGTCGCGCGTTTGAATCCGGCAGTGTGCCCGGAGCGAAGTGGCGAAATTTAGAGTGGCCGCGCCCGGGTGAAATAAATACAAGGGCCAAATGTCGATCGTGCCGCCGGCAAGATCGACGCGGGTAGGTGCAGAGGATTCAATTAGCACTCAGTTTTTCCAGTTATCCTTTCAGCAGATCCCATTGTCGACGCCGCAGGGTCGAAGATTTTCCATATGTCATTTGTCATTTTTCACTTGTCATTTTTCCGCAAACGAACCTGTGAGCGGAACCCTTGCTCGAAAAAACCTCCGAAGCACATGTTCCAAATGACAAACCTGAAATGATAAATGGAAAATGAGGTTCAGTCTCTCTCAGCTTTGTCAGTTTTGGGATCAATCAGCTTCGATTGTTCATCCTGGCGCGCCGTCTTAAACGGAATGTGTTCCTGAAACTCCTCTTTTAAGTCCTGCAGTTTTTCCTGCGCGGCGTGCTCGAGCTCCTGAAAGCGTTCGGGGTCGGCTTCTTCCACCTTCTTCGATACCCAAAAACGTTCCACCAGATAAAAACCGACAATGCCGACCACTACGATCACCAACAACACTTTTCCCAGCCGCTGGAAGTCGCCAAGGATTCCGATCACTGCGCCACTGAAGAAATAACCTGCCCCAGCGAGCACCAGCACCCAGGTAAAGCAGCTCGCGAGAGACAGTAGCATAAAGCGCAGGTAAGGCATTTTGCCAACGCCGTAAAAAATGCAGGAGGCCCAACGCAGGCCGTAAATGTATTTGGAGAGAAAGATCGAGAGCGGTCCAAAGTTTGTAGTTAGGCGTTCCATGCGAGGCTTGGCCGCCTTGTAAAATCGAATGTCGCGAACGCCTTTGCGAAACTCGCGGCCCATGAGATAGGCGATATTGTCGCTGACCGCACCGCCCAGGGTCCCGGCGAGCAACACCCACGCGAAACTGTGATCGCCGAAAAAATAACTGTGCGCCAACACGCCGGCCAGCAACAATGTGATGTCTCCTTCAATCATTACGAGCACAAATACGGCGTAAAGCCCGTAGCGACCAATGAACTCGTAAAGAAAATCGAGACCCATGATTAAAAAGGTGGCAGTGGGAAGTGGGCGGTGAGGAGTCAAACCTAACCAACAGACTTCAAACTACACACTGCCAGCTGCCCACTAGGACGTTTCTTCCGGAGGCGGTTTCACAACCATCACAGGACACGATGCATGTCGCACAACTGCCTCGGCCGTTGAGCCAAAAAGGATTCGACCGAGACCCGTCCGTCCATGTGATGAGACTACGATTAGGTCAATATTTCTCTCTTTTGCAACTCGCACTATTTCGGCGGCCGCTTCGCCGTGAACAATTAATTCCTCCACCTCCAGGCCGGCACACTCCTCCCGCCCTGCAAGCTTTGGCAACGCCCGTCCCGCGGAATCCTGAAGTTGCTCAGTGATATCCGCCAGGGGCAGAGGTTCGGTCATACCCGAATAGCCCACAGCCGGAACCATCGGCTCAATAACGTGAACGCAAAGCAGCGAGGCGCCGAAAGTTCGAGCCAGCGACGTCGCGTAGGGAAGGGCATAGTCGCCGCACTCGCTGAAGTCGGTTGGCAGAAGTATCGAGCGAATTTGCATAAAGAGACTGGAACTTTGTGCTTTGAGCTTCCTCGTTTGAATCTTATGGCGTTGCCGCGCCTGGCACAAAGTTCAAAGTGCATTTTGAGCTTGATTCCGCAGGGCGGTTTCGATGTGCGGACGGATTCTACACGCAGAAAGACCCGTTTGACAGCCCCAGTACCCTCCATTATCCTTCGGTCAGTTCTCCACTCGCTTTAGTGATCCGGAAGCGCCGCGCGGAAGGTTGCATACATGTCTACACCCCCAAAATCAGAATCAGGCTTCATTGGAATTGATCTGTGCGGAGCCAAACTACGTGCGGCCATCGTGAGTAACGAAGGCGTGATTGGCGAACGCCGGGAGGTTCCGCTGCAACCTGAAGGTGTCGTGGGACAAGTGGCGTCCATCGTTCAGGACCTGCGCGCCTCAAACGGCGAGGTTGGCGCGATTGGGATTGCCATTCCGGGTTTGGTCAATCGCCAATCGGATCGAGTTATCGCTTCGCGCGATCTTCCTTCAACAGTTCAGGAAAACCTCCACGCGGAAGTGATGAAGGCTACCGGGCTCAGAGTTGAGCTTGAGAACGATGCAAACGCGGCAGCCTACGGTGAATACAAGATCGGGGCGGGCAGTGGCAGCCGAAATCTTTTTTACATCACGATCGGCAACGGCATCGGCGGCGCAATCATCCTGGACGGAAAACTTTGGACCGGGGCTTCAGGTTTTGCGGGCGAAGTGGGCCACATAACGATCGACACCGAAGGCTCGGAATGCGAATGTGGCAACACCGGCTGCCTCGAGACAGTGGCTTCAGCGCCCAATATAGTTCGGCGCGCCAATGAGCGTCTCAATCGCGATTCAACTTCATCACTTTCCAAACTGGCGATGAACAAGGATTTCACCGCCGGAGACATGGCGCGCGAAGCAAAAGAGGGCGATGACTTTTCCCTGATGATGATTGAGCGCACCGGAAAATATATCGGGACCGGAGTGGCCAGTGTCATCAATCTCCTGAACATCGAGCGTATCGTGCTCGGCGGCGGCGTAATGCAGGCAGGAGAGTTGATCCTCAACCCGATCATTCAGGAAGCGAAACGCCGTGCTTTCCAGCCTTGTTTTGAAGCTACGCAAATACTTGCCGCTGCCCTGGGCGACGATGCTGCCGTGATTGGCGCCGCCATGTTGGCCCGCGACGCCGCGACGACGTAAAGACAGAGATCAGAGATCAGAAGTCAGAGGTCAGAGATCAGATGTCGACTCCTATCTCTGACCTCTGACCTCTGATCTCCTGGGCCATCCCCCTCCAATGTTAACGAAGTCAACACGAAATTACTCAAATACTACTTCGCCATTGACATTCAGTTGAAAATTTTTTCTCATCTGCTAAAGTACCTTCCACCGTGCAAGTAAAGAATTCGGGCCGAGAGGTTTAGGGCCGCTCTGTCTACGGGTCGGTTGTCTGTCGAGCCCGCGTTTTAAGTTGAGTTCGTTTCAATACCTGTTGGCGCAAACCGTCGGTTGGGTAGTTAGTAACCACCTTGGGCCAGTCCGTTCTGTCGATTCTGTTTTGAAGGATTCACCAAGCTGCGGCAATGCCACAGATTTTTCATCACAGCACTAACGCCCTCGCGAAGCTGACGATTTACGGCGCCATTTTTGTTCTGGTGGCCGCGCTTTGGGTGACGGCGGAATTAAATCGTTCATCCTGGAACACGGGTCAGTGGGTTGAACGACAGCAGCCGGTCCAGTTTAGTCATAAGCACCACGTCGGCGACGACGGCATCGATTGCCGCTACTGCCACACGTCTGTTGAAACCGCCGCGTCCGCGGGAATTCCATCGACCGAAACCTGCATGAACTGTCACAAACAGATCTGGGCGGACAGTCCATATCTGGAGCCGGTCCGTGCGAGCTTTCGCACCGGCAAGCCGATCGAATGGATCCGCGTGCATGACCTGCCTGACTATTCCTACTTCAATCACAGCATCCACGTGAAAAAGGGAGTGGGTTGCTCGACCTGTCATGGGCGCGTGGACCAAATGCCGATTGCCTATCAGGCGTCGACGCTGCAAATGGAATGGTGCCTCGAGTGTCATCGTGAGCCGGAAAAATTTGTGCGACCGGTAAAAGAAATTTTCAATATGGAATGGCGTCCGACAAACACGACGAAAGAAGAGATTGCAGCAGGGAAGTCGCTGGTTTCCGAATATCACATTCAAGGAGCCAATGTGCTGACAAGCTGTTCGACGTGTCACCGATGAACCTGGGAGCGCGAAGCTGGGAGCGCAGGCATCCTGCCTGCAATGGGCGCGAAGCGCGAACCGAAACGTAACGATGTCAGAAGATCGACACATCAATTTCAAGCTGATGCGCGAACGCATACTTGCCGCGCAAGACAATGGCGGGCGGGACGCCGGCGGTCCAAGCAAGTACTGGCGCAGTCTTGAAGAACTAGCTGACGCGCCGGAATTTCGCGAGTTTGTCGAACGCGAGTATCCGCAGCAGGCAGAAGAGTGGAACGATCCATTTGAGCGACGCACGTTCCTAAAATTGATGGGCGCTTCCCTGGCGCTCGCGGGTCTGAGCGGCTGCGCGTTTCAGCCGCCGGAAAAGATTGTTCCTTACGTGACGCAGCCTGAAGGAACGCCCGGCAAGTCGCTCTTCTATGCGACCGCCTCGTCGCTGGGAGGAATTGCGACACCCCTTCTCGCACGCAGCAACGAAGGACGGCCCACGAAGGTTGAAGGCAATCCGGATCATCCGAACAGCCGCAATGGCGATCCGCAGGATCGCGGCTCCAGCGCCACCGACATTTTTGCTCAGGCTTCGATCCTGAGTCTCTACGATCCTGATCGTTCCCAGACGCCGATGTTTCGTGAAGTGGCCCGTCCCTGGACCACCTTCGTCGGCGAGATTCGTACTGTGCTTGATGAGCAACGACCCAAGCAGGGCTCGGGCATGCGCTTTCTGACGGAGACTATTACATCGCCTTCGGTGGCGGCGCAGTTAAAAGCGATTCTGGCGGAGTTTCCTCAGGCGAAGTGGCACCAGTATGAGCCGGTGAACAACGACAACGCGCGCGCCGGGGCTGTGGCGGCGTTCGGCCAGCCGGTCAACACCATCTACGACTTCAGTAAAGCCGATCGCATTCTTTCACTCGACGCTGATTTCCTTGCGGCCCATCCGGGAACGCTGAAATACGCGCGCGACTTCGCGGCGCGCCGCAGAATCACGGAAGGCAAGAAGGAGATGAGCCGCCTTTACGTGATTGAGAGCACGCCGACGACCACGGGCGCAGCGGCCGATCACCATTGGGCAGTCAAGCCGAGCGAGCTACTGAAGGCAGCTAACAGCGTGGCGGCCGGAGCAGGCGTTAGTGGCGTTTCCGGAGACAGCTCGTTGCACGGGCTTGACGCAGTTGCGCGTGATCTGCAGCAGCACAAAGGCGCGAGCATTGTGATCGCCGGCAGAGAAGCGCCACCCGCGGTCCACGCCCTGGCCCATGCCATGAATGCCGCGCTCGGCAACGTCGGCAAGACTGTTTTTTACACCGATCCAATCGAAGCGAACCCAGTGGACCAGCGGCAGTCGCTGCAGGAACTCGTTAACGATATTGACGGCGGGCGCGTCGAGTTGCTGGTGATCGTGGGCGGCAATCCGGTTTACAACACGCCGGCCGATCTGAAGCTCGACAAGAACCGGCTGTTGAAAGACAACATGCGGCGTATTCATCTGAGCCAATACAAAGACGAAACATCCGAGCTTTGTCATTGGCATATTCCGGAGGCGCATTATCTTGAAGCCTGGAGCGATACGCGTTCGTTTGACGGAACGGTCAGTATCGTTCAGCCGCTGATTGAGCCGCTCTATCAAAACAAGAGTGTGCACGAGCTGCTGGCAGTGTTTACGCCGAAGTATGATCAAAAGCCTTACGAGATCATTCGAGAATATTGGCAGGGCTCCGGGCGCAGACCGCAAATCCCAATCAGCAATGAGTTAGCGGGCAGTATTCGGCAGTTGGCGGGAGCAGGGGCAGCAACGGCAACTGCTCAGCCGACGCCAGCGCCGGCAGCGCCGTCGGATGATTTCGAATCCTGGTGGCGGCAGTGTGTGCACGATGGGTTTGTGCCGAACACGACTTTAGCTGCGAAGTCTGTTTCAGCGAGTACTGGAGGGATTTCACCGGAGGCCGGCAGGATGCCTGCGCTCCCAGCGGGTACGTTCGAGATCGTTTTCCGCACCGACCCGACCATCTATGACGGTCGTTTTGCCAACAACGGCTGGCTACAGGAATTGCCGAAGCCACTGACGAAGATCACCTGGGACAATGCCGCGCTGATTAGTCCAAACACCGCGAACCAACTCGGAATCACCAAAACTATTGGCGAGAAGGGTGGCGACATCCACGTCGACACGCTGAAGATAACGCACGCCGGACGAACGATCAGCGAAGCAGTTCCAACCTGGATCACGCCCGGGCATCCCGACGGTGTGGTCACTCTGCATCTGGGCTACGGCCGTCGTCGCGCAGGCCGCGTCGGCAACGATCATGGATTTAGTGCCTACGAAATTCGCACGTCTGATTCGCCCTGGTCTGCCTCCGGGGTGCAGGTAGAAAAAGGCACGGAGCAGCACCTGCTCGCGGTTACCCAGCTCCACTTCAACATGGAAGACCGCGACTTCAGCAAAGAAGATCGCGACATCCTGCGTTCGCAAACGTTGGAAGAATATTTACACCACGGCCCGGACAATCATAAGACCCATATCCCGCGCGAAGACGAGACGCTCTACGATCCGAAGGAGTTTGACTACAAACAGCAGGGCATGGGTTACGCCTGGGGCATGGCGATAGACCTGAACAACTGCGTGGGCTGCAACGCCTGCACCATTGCCTGCCAGTCGGAAAACAATATTCCGGTCGTTGGCAAAGAACAGGTCGTGCGCAGCCGCGAAATGCACTGGATTCGCGTCGATACTTATTTCAAAGGCGACGACGCGGCCCATCCCGAATCCACAAACTTCATGCCCGTGCCCTGCATGCATTGTGAAAACGCGCCGTGCGAGCCGGTTTGTCCGGTCCATGCGACGGTGCACAGCGCCGAAGGTTTGAACGACATGGTCTACAACCGTTGTGTGGGCACGAAGTATTGTTCAAACAACTGCCCGTACAAGGTGCGCCGTTTCAATTTCCTGCTTTACCAGGATTGGGAAACGCCGACTTACCAGTTAATGCGCAACCCGGATGTATCGGTGCGCAGCCGCGGCGTGATGGAGAAGTGCACTTACTGCGTGCAGCGGATTCAGGGCGCAAAGATTCAGTCGGAGCTGGAGGGAAGAAAGGTCCGCGACGGCGAAATTGTGACGGCTTGCCAGGCAGTATGTCCCACTGAGGCGATTGTGTTTGGCGATGTCAACGATCCAAACAGCAAGGTTTCAAAGTTGAAAGCAGAGCAGAGGAACTACGGACTGCTCGCGGATTTGAATACCAAACCGCGCACGAGCTATTTGTCGGCGCTGAGGAATCCAAATCCAGAGCTTAAGTCCGGCGGGCATAGCTGAGCGTGCAGCGAGATGATTGATCATAACCGAGGCATAGCCTCAAGAGAGTAAGAGCAGACCGGTGAGGCAGAGCCTCACCGCACTGTGCGGCGGCAAAGCCGCAGTTAAGCTCGGGAGCTGTAGTGTATTGAGAGCAACGACTCACTGATTTTCGGACAGAACAATGGCTGACGAACCACACAATCTGGATCCGCAGCACACAACGACGCCGGTCGTAGCGCCGGGGCTAACGTTTGCTTCGGTCACGGACAAGATCAGTTCGATCGTCCTGAAAAGGAAGACCCCGATCTGGTGGTTCGCTGGTTTTGCGATCTCGTTTATCCTGTTTCAGCTGCTGCTGCTCACCATCACTCAACTTCTTTTTGTTGGTATCGGACTCTGGGGCATCAACATTCCTGTGGCGTGGGGAATGGACATCCTCAACTTTGTCTGGTGGATCGGGATTGGCCATGCAGGAACGTTGATCTCCGCGATCCTGCTGCTACTGCGCCAGCAATGGCGAACATCAATTAACCGCTTCGCCGAAGCGATGACACTGTTTGCCGTGGCCCAGGCCGGCATGTATCCGATCATGCATTTGGGCCGGCCATGGCTCGCTTACTGGCTGTTCCCGTATCCCAACACGATGGGGGTCTGGCCGCAGTTTCGCAGTCCTTTGATGTGGGACGTGTTTGCGGTTTCAACTTACGCGACCGTCTCGGCGATGTTCTGGTTTGTCGGTTTGATTCCTGACTTCGCGACGCTTCGCGATCGCGCCAAGAGCAAGCCGTGGCAAATTCTTTACGGCCTGCTGGCGATGGGCTGGCGCGGATCCGCGCGCCACTGGCATCGCTATGAAATGGCCTATCTGCTGCTGGCAGGACTGGCGACGCCGCTCGTACTTTCAGTGCACACGATCGTCAGCTTCGACTTTGCCGTCGGCGTCCTGCCAGGTTGGCACGCGACGATCTTTCCCCCGTATTTCGTGGCCGGCGCTATTTATGCCGGCTTCGCGATGGTTCTCCTGCTGACGATTCCCCTGCGAAAGCTCTATGGCCTCGAGGGTTTCATCACCATGCGCCACATGCACAACATGGCGAAGGTAATGCTCGCGACGGGTCTAATTGTCGGCTACGGCTACGTGATGGAAGCGTTCTTTGGCTGGTACAGCGGTAACCGATTTGAGCGGTTCATGATCTGGAACCGCATGCACGGCCCCTACGCCGAATATTACTGGGCCTTGATCGTTTGCAATATCGTGACGCCGCAGTTTCTCTGGATCAAGCGGGTGCGTTCAAACCTGCTGGTGCTCTGGCTGATCTCGATTGTAGTCAGCATCGGCATGTGGCTGGAGCGATTTGTAATCGTGGTGACGAGTCTGCATCGAGACTTCCTGCCCTCGTCCTGGGCGCAGTATCAACCGTCGATGTGGGACTGGACGATGTTTATCGGCACGATCGGATTTTTCTTTACGTTGCTGTTTTTGTTCATCCGGTTCCTGCCGATGATTTCGATTTTCGAGATGCGCACGATTTTGCCCGAAGCGGAAGTGGAGGAGTAGTGATCAGTGGCCAGTGGCCAGTGATCAGGACGCGGAATTGAATGTCGAATAGAACCAATAGGTTTTACTGACCACTGGTCACTGACCACTGGCCAATGACCACTGGCCAATGATTTGAGCTATGGCTGAAGACGAGAAACCTGAGGAGCCCTGGGAACACGATCTGGAGGATCCGGAGCCGTTCCATCATGAGGCGAGCCATACCGCCCATAGCCGGCGGCGAGGGGTGCCTGCGCTCTACGGCATCATGGCGGAGTTTGATAACCCAACCGCGCTGGTGGGCGCGGCGCGGCGAAGTTACGAGCAAGGGTATCGCCGCATTAACGGTTATTCGCCTTATCCGATCGAAGAGCTCGACGAGGCGATTGGTTTCAAACACACCACATTGCCTTTGATTGTTTTGATTGGCGGAATTCTTGGTGGCCTGGGTGGATTCCTGATGCAGTACTGGATCGCTGTCATCAATTATCCGATTAACGTGGGCGGCAAACCTTTGAACAGTTGGCCGGCATTCATTCCTGTCACTTTTGAATGCACGGTTTTGGCAGCCGCAACGGCAGCAGTGCTGGGCATGCTCGTGCTGAACAAACTGCCGCAGCCCTATCATCCGGTTTTCAATAATCCGAATTTTGCGCTCGCCACGCGCGACCGTTTCTTTCTGGTTATCGAGGCAAACGATCCGAAGTTTAACCACGGTGACGCAATGCAGTTTATGAGAACGCTGGGCGCGAGAGATGTTGTTGATGTTGAGGTGTGAGCTGTAGAGCAAAAGTGAAAAGTAAAAAGGCAAAAGTAAGAATCCCAGGTTCGGCGCAGCAACTGCGTCGGAACCTGATCGTTGTTTGCCTTCTACCTTTTGCCTTTTTCCTTTCTGCGTGTCGTCGCGATATGCAGGATCAGCCCAGGATGAAGCCGTATCGCTCGACAACATTTTTCACGGATGGATTGTCGTCGCGAAAGCCGGTTGAGGGGACAGTCGCCCGCGGATATCTGATGACTGATACAGAGTTTTTCACCGGGAAAAAGCGAGGACGAGGCGGTCTTTCCGACGGAACTCAGGCAGGGCCGGGGCCGCAGGAAAACAGCGGAGCGGCGTTGCAGGGCGCTGCAGCTTACCCGGACGACGTCGAGGTGTTTCCGCTGACAATCACCAGGGAGATTGTTACGCGTGGCAAAGAGCGTTATGAGATTTTCTGTTCCGCCTGTCACGGGCCGACCGGTAACGGCGACGGGATGATTGTCAGACGCGGCTTCCGGCGCGCCGCTTCGTTTAATGACGATCGTTTGCGGCAGGCGCCGGTGGGCCACTATTTCGATGCGATCACAAACGGTTGGGGAGCAATGCCCAATTACAAAACGCAGATACCCGCAGAGGATCGCTGGGCCATTATCGCGTACGTTCGAGCTCTGCAATTGAGCCAGCAGAAGCAGGAGACACCGGCGGGGCAGTCTCCCGCAACACCCGCGGCGTCACCGGCAGCTCACAATGGAGGACCTGCGCACTAATGGCCTCATATGCACCTCCAGCCAGCATCGCACGATTTCAACGCCTCGCGCTGATCGTCGGAATTGTGTTCACCGTGCTCTTCGTTGTCGGCTACTTTCTGGATCATGCGCAGTTTTTCCGTTCATATCTTTTTGCATTTAGTTTCTGGGGCGGCATTGCGATCGGATCCCTCGCGCTCTTGATGTTGCAACACCTGACCGGCGGCGGTTGGGGATTCGTAATCCGGCGCGTGCTTGAAGCTTCGACGCGCACGCTGCCATTGGTAACGCTTCTATTCGTACCGATTGTCCTTGGCGCCCATTCACTCTATAGCTGGACGCACCCTGAACATGTCGCTCAGCATCCGGCACTGGTGCTGAAATCAAAGTATTTGAATCTGCCGTTTTTCAGTATCCGAGCTGTTGTCTATTTTGCGATCTGGCTGCTGCTGGCGTTCTTCTTGAACCGCTGGTCGAAGTTGCAGGACACGACAGCCGACCGGCAATTCAACAAGCGCCTGCAAAAGTTGAGCGGGCCGGGCATGGTGCTATTCGTATTCACGGTGACTGGCGCCTCGATCGACTGGTTTATGTCACTTGATCCGGAATGGTATTCCACCATTTACGGATTCGTTTTCGTCGCCTCCTGGGCGTTAAGCGCACTGGCTTTCACGATTGCGGTAATGGCTTCTTTGTCGAAACAAGAACCGATGAATGTGATCGTGGCCCAGTTGCATTTCCACGATCTTGGCAAACTGCTTTTGGCCCTGGTGATGCTCTGGTCTTATTTTGCGTTTTCGCAGTTTCTGATTATCTGGTCGGCAAACCTCCCTGAGGAGATTCGCTGGTACTTGCCGAGAACGAAGGGCGGGTGGGGCGTGATTGCCGTAACGGTGATCGTGCTTCATTTTGCGTTTCCGTTTTTGTTTTTGTTGTCGCGCTCGCTGAAACGCAATGCCGGCAAGCTGGTGATCGTGGCTGTATTGATTCTGGTGATGCGTTTGTTTGATTTGCTGTGGACGATCGCGCCCACGCCTGAGTGGCCGGGCTGGCACGGTTTCCATATCAGCTGGATGGACGTGGTGGCGCCGATCGCCATAGGAGGCTTATGGCTGGCCGCTTTTGCGCGCAGCTTGATGGGCCGGTCGTTAATTCCGATTAACGATCCGCAATACGAAAGCGTGCTGCAACAGGGACAGGTACACGCAGGCCACTAGCAAGTAATTGTGGAATTGAAAATGTCTGGAAATAAACACAAAGGGAACGGCAAACTTCACGTCACGGAAACACCCGACGTGTCGCATATCAAGAACCTCGACGTGACCCACGAGGCGAGCGACGTCAGCGTGGGCGGGATCCTGAAGTTTGTGGTCGGTTTGACGATATTTGCGGTCGTGGTCCACGTGCTCATGTGGGGAATGTTCCGCCTGCTCAAGGCGCAGGAAGAAAAGGAGCCGGCGCCGGGACCGATGGCGATGACTGAGCAGGAGCGGTTGCCGCCGGCTCCCAGGCTTCAGGCCGCTACGGGCTTTGGGGTGAAACAGGAGAATGGTGAGTGGGTCAATCTTGAGTTGCGTGAACCCGAAGCCGAGTACCGCGTGTTGCGAACGCAGTGGGACAGAATTTTGAACGAGGGTTTGAAGGACCAGTCGGGCCAGGTAGTGGGCATGCCTATAAACCAGGCTATGGAGAAGATTGTGGAGTCGGGCCTTCCTTCCCGAAAGCAAGGCGATGGTTCCAGGAGCACAGGGGATTCGCGTTTGAAGCTCCCGACGGCTGAAAGCTCAGGAAGAGTGGCGAGATGACAGAAGGCACTAGGCAGAAGGCAGTAGGCAGTACGCAGAAAGTTTCCAAAGCCGCAGCATCCGCGCCTACTGTTGTAAGTGCGGGACTCTGCCTTCTGCTTTTTGGCTTCTGCCTTCTGCCTTCTGCCCACGCGCAATTCAGGGAGTCGCAGGGAAACTCGCCGCTTTACAGTTCGCGACCTTATCAAGCACGGGCTCCCAGTGGTTTGCCAGAAGCTTTGAAGGACGTGGGCATAGAGCAAAAGTTAAACGAGCAACTACCGCTCGACGCTGTTTTCAAAAATGAGAATGGCCAAAGCGTGAAGCTGGGTGATTACTTCGGCAAGAAACCCGTGCTGCTGTCGCTGGTCTATTACGAGTGCCCGATGCTTTGCAACCAGGTGCTCAATGGCATGGTCACCAACTTTCGGGTGCTGGCATTTCAGCCAGGCCAGGAGTTTGAGGTGGTCACGGTTAGTTTCGACAGCCGCGAAACTCCGGCTCTGGCGAAGGCCAAGAAAAAGACCTACGTCGAATACCTGGCTGCGGAAAAGCGCGCGGGCATCGACAAGGGGTGGCATTTCCTGACCGGCGACGAAACGAATATCAAGCGTTTGACTGAGGCCATCGGGTTTCGCTATCGCTACGACAGCGAGACGAATCAGTTTGCCCACGCCAGCGGGATTTTTGTGGCGACGCCGCAGGGAAAACTGGCGCGCTACTTCTACGGAATCGAATACGCCCCGCGCGACGTGCGGCTCGGATTGATTGAAGCCGCTGACAATAAAATCGGATCGAGCGTCGATCAGTTGCTGCTTTACTGTTTTCACTATGATCCAGCAACCGGTAAGTATGGAGCGCTGATAATGACGAAACTGGTTCCGATTGGCGGGATCGTAACTTTGATAGTGATAGTCGGGATGTTTTTCCTCATGCGCCGGCGGGTAGCGCAAACTGTTAGTTTGCGACGCGCACGAGGAGACGCAGCCTAGCGAGTCGATAACGCAAACTAACAGTTTGCGTTACCAGAACATATGCAAACTTCGTGGATGCCATTCATGCCGGAAAGTGCTTCGACCTACTCACCGCAGGTTGACGCCCTGTATTTTTATTTATCCGGCGTCACTGTCTTTTTCACGCTGCTGATCTCGATTGTTCTCATTTTCTTTGTCGTCAAATATCGCCGCCGCTCGCTCTACGAAATCCCGCGGCCCATCGCCGGCTCACACAAGCTGGAAACGCTGTGGTCAGTGGTTCCTTTCCTGATCGCGATGAGCATGTTTGCCTGGGGGGCGCAGATATATTTCCATCAATACCGTTCACCGAAAAATGCTGATGAGATTTACGTGGTTGCCAAACAATGGATGTGGAAGATTCAACACTCAACCGGGCAACGGGAGATAAACGAATTGCACGTTCCGGTGGGACGAAAGATCAAATTGATCATGACCTCCGAGGACACCATCCACGATTTTTTCGTGCCGGCGTTTCGCATGAAGGCCGACGTGTTGCCGGGGCGTTACACGACCCAGTGGTTCGAAGCCACCAAGCCCGGTACGTATCATCTCTTTTGCGCCGAGTATTGCGGGATGAACCACTCAGGGATGATCGGCTCGGTCATCGTTATGCAGCCGACTGACTTCGACAACTGGTTAAGCGGCAACGCCAGCCAGCAGGCTCCGTCCGTGGCGGGCCAGCAACTTTACGAATCGCTCGGATGCGTTTCGTGTCATGGCGCAAGAGGCGAAGGCGGGCGCGGACCGTCATTGGTGGGAATCTTCGGTCGCAAAGTTTTCCTGACTAATGGCCAAACGCTTACAGCCGACGAGAGCTACATTCGTGAGTCGATCGAAAATCCGCAAGCCAGGCTGGTGTCAGGCTTTGGACCCATCATGCCGACCTTCCAGGGGCAGGTAAGTCCGGAACAGTTGATCCAGTTGATGGCGTTTATGAAGTCGTTGCAAGTGACCGGACCGCAGTCGCCAAGCCCCGCAACTACCGTAGCGCCGCCGGCTGCAGCTGAGACTTCTCGTGCGCCGACGCCGAGCGCGGCTGCGCCAACGCCCAGGTAGGTTTAGTTTTAAGATTATGCAAGCACCCGAAACATTCGAGACTCCGGCAGCCGAGCGCGTGAATTATCTTAATGCGCAGTATGGTCTGAAGTCGTGGCTATTGACGAAAGATCACAAGCGCATTGGGCTGCTTTATCTGGGATCGATTTCGTTTTTCTTCCTGATCGGCGGTCTCTATGCGATGTTTATTCGCCTTGAGTTGCTCACGCCGCAGGGTGACTTTCTTTCTTCGGCTACCTACAACAAAGTCTTCACCCAGCACGGAATCATTATGGTCTTTTTCTTTTTGATTCCGTCTATCCCGGCCACGCTGGGAAATTTCCTGGTGCCGCTCATGATCGGAGCGAAGGACCTGGCGTTTCCGCGTATCAACCTGCTCAGCTGGTACATATATCTGCTCGGCGGAATTATTACGATTTATGCGTTGCTAGCCGGCGGCATCGACACGGGTTGGACTTTTTACGTGCCCTACAGCACGACCTTTTCCAATTCCTACGTAATTGCCACCGGCGCGGGCATTTTCATCAGCGGCTTCTCGTCAATCCTGACGGGGCTGAATTTCATCGTGACGATTCACACGATGCGTGCTCCAGGCATGACCTGGTTCCGCATGCCGCTGTTTATCTGGGCCCACTATGCCACCTCGCTAATCATGATCCTGGGAACGCCGGTGATTGCGATTACGATTTTGCTCCTGGCCTTCGAGCGGCTGGCCCACGTCGGAATATTTGATCCGGCAAACGGCGGCGACCCGGTCCTCTTCCAGCATCTGTTCTGGTTCTATTCCCATCCGGCCGTCTACATCATGGTCTTGCCCGGGATGGGGATCATCAGCGAACTGATCGCCAACTTCTCCCGCAAGAATATTTTTGGTTATTCGTTTGTGGCCTTTTCCAGCCTGGCCATTGCCGTGTTTGGCTTTCTGGTCTGGGGACACCACATGTTTGTCAGTGGCCAGTCAGTGTATGCCGGGATGGTCTTTTCGTTTTTGAGTTTTGCGGTGGCAATTCCTTCGGCGGTAAAAGTCTTCAACTGGACCGCCACGCTCTACCGGGGCTCGATTTCTTACGACACGCCAATGCTGTATGCGCTCGGCTTCATCGGGCTATTCACTATAGGCGGGATGACCGGACTCTTCCTCGCGACGCTCGGAGTGAACGTCCACACCACCGACACTTACTTCGTGGTGGCGCACTTCCACTACGTCATGGTGGGCGGCACGCTGCTGGCTTATATGGGTGGGTTGCACTACTGGTGGCCCAAGATTACGGGGCGCATGTATCCCGAAGGCTGGGGCAGATTTTCGGCGCTCGTGGTTTTCGTCGGTTTCAATCTGACTTTTTTGCCGCAGTTTATCGCCGGCTATTTGGGAATGCCGCGACGCTATCACGCCTATCCGCCGGAGTTTCAGGTTTTCAATGTATTGTCCTCGGCCGGCGCATCGATTCTCGGCGTGGGGCTCTTGATTCCGCTGATCTATTTGATTTGGTCGATGCGTTACGGCCGGCGCGCCGAAGCGAATCCCTGGCACTTGCCCGGGCTCGAATGGCGCACACCCTCGCCGCCGCCGACCGAAAATTTCCTGGTCACGCCTTTAGTTACCTGGGAAGCATACGAGTTTGCGCCGCCGGAAGAATTGCGTGTTATTGGAGTGTTCAAGGAAGACGAATCGCTGGAGAATGCGGATGCGGTAATTGATGGCCGACCGACGTAAGACCGAAATCAGAAGTCAGAAGTCAGAAGTCAGAAGTCAGAAGTCAGAAAAGGCAGGAGCAACTTTGGCAGCAGCAGTGGAACATGAGGTGAGCCATCCGGCGTTACAGCACCACTTTGAAAACCTCGAGCAGCAGCGCGAGGCCGGCACGCTCGGAATGTGGGTTTTCCTGGTTACCGAAATCATGTTTTTCGGCGGGATGTTTTTTGCCTACACGCTCTACCGTTCTAAATTTCCGGATGCGTTTGCGTCCGCGAGTAATCACTTGTCATTGCCGCTGGGAGCTGTCAACACAGTAGTGCTGATTCTTAGCAGCTTGACGATGGCACTGGCGGTTTACTGTGCCCAGGTAGGCAAGCGGCGTAATCTAATTCTCTTCCTGGTGATGACGATTGTGTTGGGCTCAGCGTTTTTGGGAATCAAAGCGGTTGAGTATCGCGACAAGTATGTCGACAGTCTAATTCCCGGAAGACTTGTCCCCGGAAGACCTTTCAACCCGGTGGTAGCTGCGCACGGCGACACCGATCCGCACAAGCTTCATTTGATGGGGTCGGCGACGGTCAAGCATGTGGAGATGTTTTACTGGATCTATTTTGCGATGACCGGCATGCACGCCATTCACATGATTATTGGTGTCGGCCTGCTCTTAGTGCTTCTTTATTTTTCCTGGCGAGGCCGCTATGGACCCGAGTATCACAATCCCGTTGAGATTCTGGGGCTTTACTGGCACTTCGTCGACATCATCTGGATTTTCCTGTTTCCGTTGCTTTACCTGTTAGGCAGGCATATGTTGCATACGTAGGACAGGCATTCCTGCCTGTCCATTTTGAAAACAAGAAGAGAGGACAGACAGGAATGTCTGTCCTACGGTTATGAGCGAACACATTGTCTCTCTGAAAGTTTACTTTACGATTTTTCTGTCGCTGATGGTGGGCACCGCTCTTACCGTCTGGGCCGGGCTGCAGGATTTTCCTGGACCGTTGAATGTGATCGTGGCGCTAACGATTGCGGTAATAAAGGCAACGCTGGTGGTGCTCTACTTCATGCACGTGCGCTACAGTTCGAGATTGATTTGGGTAGTGTTTGCAGCGGCCTTATTCTGGCTGGGAATTCTCTTCGCGCTTACCTTCGGCGACTACTGGACCCGCACCTGGTTATGATTTCCCAAACGTGTGAACCTTAAGCCAGCTCAACCTTCCACCGGATACAACTTCAGATCACGTACCACCACCAGGCGATTGCAGCTCGGGCACTCCAGTCGGATCGCCGTGTCTGACGTCTTGATTTCCGTGCCGCAATAAGGACATGGGGCCGCAATTTCGTTCTGCGTGAGTTGTCCTCGCATCATCAGCAAAGGCACCAGCATCCCGGCGATGATTAGGGGAATACCAAAAACCAAACCGATGGTTGCACCCTGACCAAAGGTTAAACTGATTACCAGTCCAGCGATGAATAAGATGAGGCCAAGCGCGATTGCGAACGAAAAGCTGTAGGCTCCGTCAGCCTTCTTGCCGGGCTTCGCGTAATCCGGTTCCTGGGAACTCATCGTCGTAACCTCCTGCTCTGCCTTGAATATCGTGATGATCTTTTGTGGAATCGACTTTTACCCGCCCACGTTGCTCTTTGTCAACATTTGGGCTGGGAGCGCAGGCATCCTGCCTGCAATGAGCGCATCAGCGCGAACCGGCTCCTGCTCGTTGACTTCAACCGCCGAAGGACTTTCGCGAGCTGTGCTCGCGTTTGCAGGCAGGACGTGCACCCCAACCGGGCTACCCAGTCGGGGACCCCGCGGCCTGCGCTCCCAGCGGCTCAGCTGTGCACTTTGCTGCTTCGTGGTTATAATCGCCGTTTCAAATTATGACTACAAAAACAGACACCGCCACCCTGAGCCCACTCGAAACTTATTTGAGCCGGCATGATGACGAGGCCTGGGCTGCTGCCCTGACCACCCTGCTGCGTTCGATTCATGAAGTGGACAGGAACGCCACGCAGATTTGGTTCGCGTTTTATCCGCTTTCCTTGTTTGAAGCTTTTCAACAGGCTGATGACCAGGAAGAGTTAGCGCGGCAACTGCTCATCAAAGGCAATCATCGGTTAAAAGATCAGATCGATTTGTCACACAAGTTTCTGTTTGGACACCGTTACTGGCCACAGGTCAAACGTGCGGTCGAAGCATCTGCGTTGAGCTTTGCGCCGGTTGAAGGTGAGAAACTTGCGGATCAGATCCTCAAGGTCGCGGGCGAGGTAGCCAAAGCCAACGGGGTGGACCAATCGTTGGTGGTGGGGATAACAGCCGTCGCATTCATGACGCTGCAGCAATCCGGTTTGGCGGATTTCAAAGCTGCGCCGGGCGAAATGCTGCTGGATCACAAGCATGCGAAGAAAACAACTGAACAGATTCTGAGCGACCGGGCGAAGGACAATAGCCAGGGGCTGTTTGGTTTTCTGAAGACTGTCGATAAAAAATGGACTGTCACTTACGACGAAGCGGATGATAAAGCCTCGTATAAGATGAACAACGATCAGGACATGGCCTGGGGCGCCGCCGACGATCGCACGCGCAACTGGCGTGAGATAGATCCTCGTCGTCCTGAAGGTCCCATTCCGGTGGAGTGTCGTTCGGCGTCGTGCGGCACGTGCTGGGTGGGAGTTCTTGGCGGCGCGGAAAAGCTTTCGGACGTTGCCGTTCGTGAGGGTAAACAAATAAAGGACTTCGGTTATATCAACACCACAGAGCCTAAGCCGTTGATTCGTCTTGCTTGCCAGGCGAAGACCTACGGCGCAGTTTCGATCGTTATCCCGCCGTGGAATGGTGTGTTTGGGAAATACTTGAAGACTCAAAGTCAGGCAAGTCAGACAGAGGATCAATCCGAGCAAGTCGACTAGAAGTTCCGTAGGAACGGAATGTTTATAGCTTATAAGCTTCAGCCGAACACGATGCGGGAGCAAAACTGTCAGGCAGTTTTGCTCCCGCGTTTGCTTGTCAGGTGTTCAAATTACTATAAACAACGCGTTCCAAACGGAACGTCGCATCGCAGTGTTTGGGCAGGTCAATAACAATTATTGGCTAAATGGCAGATAAGAAAACTTCCCCACTATTATTCGTGATCGCGGCGGCGGTGCTCTGGAGCACCGGCGGTCTGTTCATCAAGTGGACTTCGATCTCCGGACTTGAGCTTTCCTTTGGCCGTTCGCTACTGGCGGCAATCACCGTTGCCATTTTCACTCGACATGAAGGATTTCGTCTCAACAAAGTAACGGCCCTTGCCGCCGTGTTGTACGCGGCGTTGCTATTGCTCTTCGTGCTGGCCACGAAAGAGACGACGGCTGCAAACGCGATCTTTTTGCAATACACCGCACCGCTTTATCTGCTGATTCTCGAACCGCTGTTCTACAAAGAGAAATTTCGCCGGCGCGATCTGATTACGGTGGCGGCTTGTGTGATTGGCATGTCGCTTTTCTTCGTCGGCAAACTGCGGCCGCAGGATGTAACCGGAAATCTGCTGGCCCTGGCTTCCGGTCTCTGCTTCGCTTGCTACTTTTTATTGCTTCGTCACCGGACAGCACGAGAGGTGAACCGGGCGTCGTCTGTAATCTATGGAAATCTGTTGCTGGTTGTCGTGGCTGCACCGGTCGGTTTGAAAGTATTGCCGCAACTTTCGCTACACGACGCTGTAAGTGTGGCCTACCTTGGAGTGGTGCAAATCGGTTTGGCTTACACGCTTTTCACGGTCGCAATGGCGCGAGGCGCCCGCTCACTCGACGCAGGAATTGTCGGATACATCGAGCCTGTCTTAAATCCTATTTGGGTATTTTTAGTGATTGGCGAGCGCCCGAGTCAGTGGGCATTGATTGGTGGGGCGATTATTGTGTTGGCCGTCGTTCGTCACACGCTGCTGGAGGCCAGAGGAGGACGTCGATCGGAAACACTATCAGCAGATTTCGCAGATTCCGCAAAGAAGACGAATGGAAAATGAGTTGGATCAACTACAACGCGGACTGTGGGATGGCTTACCCGCCTTCAGACCGCTGCTTCGCTGCCGCGGCGACTGCTCTGAGTCGTTCGACCTTCTGCTCGAAAGTTTCGCCGGGGACAGGTCCCGTATCCACGACGCCGGAGTAGGTGCCTCGTAACATCAGGGTGCGATCTGCTTCGCCAGTCGGTTTGTGTTCCGCACCTGGGGTGGGTTTGGGAGACGCTTCCGTAGCAGGCGCGACATCAGCAGCAGCTTCGGGTTCTGGCGGTGTCATTGCCGATTCGAGCACTGTAGCCACCACGGGGGCATCAGGAGCCACCGGGGCTCCGCCACCTTCGTCGGCGCGTTGCTTGGCCGCGGCCGATACTGCTTTGAGTCGCGCTACCTTTTGTTCAAACGTTTCACCCGGTTGTGGCCCAGCATCCGCAACACCGGCATAGGTGTAACGTTTCATCAGGGTTCGATCCGGATTCGCTCCAGCTTTTTCCGTCGCAGCTTTAGACGTCGGAGCGTTTGCTGGTTTCGCTGCGACGGGTTGCGTCGCCTTGGGTGTTGCAGCCGGCGCGGCTGCTGCCGGCGCAGTAGCTGGTTTGGCTGCTGCGTGTGGCGCGGCGCTGGTTTCCATCACGAAGACGCCGCGCGCGTCCTTCTTGATTACCGGCAGTGTCCCGCCCGCCGCTTGTAGCAACGCGGAAAGCTCGGCCTCAACAAAACGAGATTGCTTATGTGGATCGCGGACGTGCCCGAGCGGAGGACCCATGTAGAGTGTGCCGCAGATACTGCATTTGGAAAGCACATCGTCGCCGCGCAGGTGGACCACCGCCGCTTCACCGGCGGTGTTTAATTGTTTCAGGTGTCCGTTGCAGAGTTTCCCCTTCGCGTTTTTCTCGTTACAGACCGTTTGCGCGTTGGTGATCCTTTTCGGCGCCGCGGGGGTGGCGGCCACCTGATTTCCCGAGCCGGCTTCAGAGACAGTTGCGGTCATAGCTGCTGGTTGCTTTCCGAGAATTGTGCTGGTGATTCCGGGACGAATATTACAGAGTCGATCAAAGGTGCGTCAATGAAACTAAAGGGCATGATTGACCAAATGACACGGAGTAACGCCAAAATCCGTTCGTGTTGGTCAGTGTAATTCGTGGACGGCGTTTTCTCTGACCCTTCTGCAAAGTATAGAAGATTAGGCCCCGTGCCACTTTGAACCGGTCTTTGCTATGCTGGGTGAACATGCTTAACGATTTACTCGGAGCAGTCTGGCGGCGGGTGCCAAAGAGCATCAGGCGTTGGATGGTGCGCTCTTATCAGCCCCATTTTGCGGTTTCCGCGGGCGCAATCATTACTGACAACAAGGGCCGCGTGTTGTTGTTAAAGCACCGTTTTCGTCCCAGTCCCGGATGGGGAATTCCTGGCGGCTTCATCGAAAAAGGTGAACAACCTGAAGAGGCTGTGCGGCGCGAGTTGCGGGAGGAAGCCGAGCTCGAGCTGAAAGATGTGAAGTTGTTTGCGACCCGAGCTTTCAAGGAACCAAAACAGATCGAAATACTTTTCACGGCACGGGCCATCGACGACACTGAACGCCTCAGTTTCGAGATTCAGAAGGCCGGGTGGTTTGCGCCAGCCGAGTTACCGAAAGATTTACCGACGGATCAAGCGAGACTAATAAAACGTGCGTTCGATGATGGAGTCACGGCGGGGGATTGATGTATGCTATCGGCCTCGAATTCAATAAGAGATGAGTGCTGAGCGCTGGGTTTCAAAAACTCGGAACTGGAGAACTGGTTGCTTATGGAAAACAAAATGGTAGATCTGATTCCCCCGCCTGAAGTTGTGATGGAGATGCTGAAACGCACCGGCGCTTTTCGCGAGGGGCACTTCGTCTATCCCAATGGCAAGCATTCGCCTTATTACTTTCAGATGCCGCTGGCCTTTCGCTATTACGATACGGCGCGCGTTTTGGCGGTGGCTTTGAGCCGGAAGTTTCGTGTGGATCGCGACATCTCCAGCCAGTTACCAAAGGTGGCCGTGATCAGTCCCAGTTCGGGCGGCATCCCGGTGGCTTTTGGTGTGCGCGACGCGCTCAGCGCCGAGCAGATCTATTGGGCCGAACAGGAAAACGGCAAGCGCATGTTTCGCCAATATATAAACCAGGGCGAAGTGAATCCGTGCATCATCGTTGACGATATCATTCGCAGCGGACATGCAACTGAGGAGACCGCCGGGCTCGTAAAGGCGTTAGGTTCGAAAGTGATAGGCTGCGGCGCGATCGTTAAGTTCACGTCGGCGGATGATAAATTGGAAGATACGCCGATCAAGTCGCTGGTGGAGTTTGATGTGCAGATGTACGAGAGCGGCGATGAGTGTTCTGATTGCAAGAAGAATGCGCCGGTCGAGCACGTTCGCGTCTAAAAAAGTAGAAGGCAGAAAGCAGAAGGCAGAAGGCAGTAGGCACAAGGTATTAGGCACAAGGTATTAGGCAGGACGCTGAAAGAAGAATACCCCTGACCGCTAAACATTCCGCTCCAAAGAAAGGAACGTTACATGTTACGTGGTCATCGAGATCCGAGGTCTATCAACTTGCTTATCGGCTTGCGATGGAAATCTTTCACCTCACTAAACATTTTCCCAGAGAAGAGATCTACTCTTTAACTGACCAGATTCAGCGTTCTTCTCGAAGCGTTTGCGGCAAACCTCGCCGAAGGTTTTCGTAAGCGACGATACCCGAGCTCTCTCTCTCTCTCTTGTACTTGTCTAGATCTCGTGGCGGTTGGAGAGCGCTTTGTCCATCGTCACTTCGTCGACGTATTCCAAATCACTTCCCACCGGCATACCCATCGCGATCCGGGTTACACGCAGACCCAGCGGTTTTAGCAGCCGGCTGATGTAATTTGCCGTTGCTTCACCCTCCGTCGTGGGATTAGTGGCGAGTATTACTTCACTCACTGCCACACCATCATTGTTCTCAGGCTTAAGGCGGGGGAGCAGGTTCGCAAGATGCAACTCATTGGGCCCGATATGCCGCATCGGCGAGAGGCTGCCGTGAAGCACGTGGTAGACGCCTTTGAAGCTGCGGGTTTTTTCCACCGCCACGAGGCTGTGCGGTTCTTCCACAACACAAATCACTGAATGGTCGCGCGACGTCGAAGAGCAAAAGCGGCAAGGGTCGACTTCGGTGAGATTGTTGCAAACGGAGCAAAGGATAATTCGTTCTTTTACTTCCAGCAGCGCAGTGATCAAGCGCTGAATATCAGCATCGGGCGTGCGCATGAAATGAAATGCCAACCGCTGCGCGGACTTGTGCCCTATGCTGGGGAGGCGTTTCAGCTCGTCGATTAATTTGGTGACTGGTTCGGCGTATTCCAACATTATCGATTTCCAATTGCCAATTGCCGATTTGCTCGCATTGGACCGCCAGTTCAGTCAGAAAATTGGCAATCGGCAACTGGCAATCGGAAATGGCGTTAGCCCAGTAGCCCTCCGAGGCCCGGCGGCAGCATCCCGCCAAGTTTTCCCTTCATCGCCTCGTCAACCTTGCGATTTGCTTCATTGATCGCGGCAAGGATCATGTCTTGAAGCATCTCAACGTCGCCTTCTTTCACGGCTTCAGGATCGATCTTGAGCGACACGATCTCATGATTGCCCTTCATCTCGACGGTTACTACTCCGCCGCCGGCTGAAGCATCGACGAGGAGTTCCTGCATTTCCTTTTGCATCTTCTCCTGCATCACCTGCGCCTGCTTCATCATCTGTTGAATATTGAATCCGCCGGGAAATTTCATTGCGCGCACCTCTCTAAATGGTCAGTTGTGGTAAGAAATCGATTGCACGCATCGTAACTTCCCTGAGAAGTGATTGCAACGAAGCGGAACTCGGAGGACTAGTGCCGTTTGCTTTGCGGCTCTTTGCGAAATCTTTGCGGAGGAAGTAAGTCGCAGAGTTACGCAGAGGAAACGCCGGCAAGAAAAGCTGAAAGGCTATCGTTCATGGCCCACTATCTGCTATAAGCTTGGCAATGAGCCATGCGCATTCGGGCCAGACCGGCACGGTCGAAATCAGTCTAAAAAGCGAGATCAAACTTTATTACGATCTGCACGCACCCGCAGTTTTACCAGCGCCGTTGCTGATCGCGCTTCACGGTTACGGAGCAAACAAAAAGCAGATGATGCGCGAGGGGCTCGCCATGGCGCCTGATAACTTTGCGATAGTCTCGCTGCAGGGTTTTCATCAACACATGAAGGAGCCGAAGGAACCCGGCGGACCGCTGCGTTTCGGTTTTGGTTGGCTGACGAACTTTCACCCCGAAGATTCCGTCGCCGTTCACCACCGAGCGCTACTGGATATCATCAACCAGCTGATAGAGGATGGCGCCGTGGATCGTGAACGAATTTTTCTGTTGGGCTTCTCTCAAACGTGTGCGCTTAATTATCGTTTTGCCTTTAGCCACTCCGGCGTCTTGCGCGGCGTGATTGGAATCTGCGGTGGAATCCCCGGTGACTGGGAGACGAGCGAAGCGTACTCGCCCACCGCGGCGCCCATTTTTCATCTGGCAGGAACGCAAGACGAATTTTATCCACCTTCACGAGTTGCGGATTATGCCGAGCGGCTACGCCTCCGTGCTGAGAATGTTGAGTTTAAGAGTTATGACGCAGCGCATGAGATTGTGCCTGCGATGCGCGAGGATGTAAGGGAATGGTTAGGGAAGTATGCTGAGTAAACAATCGCGAAGCCACTGGATGTTTCCTTTGCTGATCGGCGTAGTTCCGCTGCTCGGCGTTGGTTGCAATCAGACCTCCTCAGTGCGCAGTTCGGTGGCGGCATATCCTGTCGCAGCGCCATCGCCCACAGTTAAGCCGTTGCCCGCAAACGCGTCACCCCAGCTGAAACAATTTCTTGAAGCGGCTATCGAGCAAAGCAAGGTGACTACGGGTTACGATCCGGCGTGGGTCAAAATCAGTTATCCAAATGGCGATGTGCCTCTGGAAACTGGAGTTTGTTCGGATGTGGTGGTGCGTGCTTTTCGCAAGGCAGGTATCGACCTGCAAAAGGAAGTTCACGAGGACATGCAGCGAGCCTGGGCAGAGTATCCCAAACGATGGGGAGCGCGCGGAACGGATACAAACATCGATCACCGCCGGGTTTTGAATCTGATGACTTACTTTTCTCGCCAGCGTAAATCACTGGCCGTCACTACCGACCGCGCTGACTATTTACCCGGCGATGTGGTGGCCTGGGAATTGACTGATGGCATCGAACACATCGGCATCCTGACCAATCTTTCTTCCGAAACGAATCAGAACTTTCTGATCGTGCACAACATCGGAGCGGGCGCTCGCATAGAAGACGTCCTCATGTCCTGGAAAATTATCGGGCATTATCGCTACTACTAAGTCTTCAGCCGAACATGAGACATATTCGAGAGTGTTCAACCCCGAGTTGGGTTCGAATCGGGTTGAATGGGTTGTTCGGCAGGCGGTTTCGTAGGCGGTTTCTCAAGGCCATTCAAAATACCTCCGATGCCTCCCAGGGCAATGAATCCAGTTAGCACTGACCACCAGCGAAAGCCGCCCCGCGAAATATATAGAGTAAGAACTGCGAATCCAAAAGAAACCAGGATGCCACCAATAAAATCCCCCCAACTATAGACATGGAATGTCTTGAAACGTGTCGCCTGTTTGATGCGGTAGGTTCTTCTGATGTTTTCGTCAATATTAGACTTAAGAATCGCGTAGTTAGGATCTGCAGGATCAAGCAATTTGAGAATTTCGACATCAATCTTGAGCGTGGAGCGTGTCCGGGGGATTATGTTGCGCAGTTGGTAAACTGAAACAATAATGCCCACGATTATGCCGAGCGCCTTGAACGCTATGTCCCAATCAATCCTGGATACCCAACCCAACTTTGGCTCCTCCTGGAACGTGAAGATCACTCGCTGCAGTTTTGAGAAGTAGCGAAGGACTTATATACACAGTGTGGTCAAAAGTAAACCTTCAGTTTCCATCCGAAGCCCTACACTTCCCGCGCTATTGTTTGCATGGAATACATCTCGGAAAGTTCGAGAACGCGGAGCGAAATCCTTGCCCAAGGGGCAGACTGCATTTATAGTCGGCACCGCCTTCTGCCCACTGCCAATCGCGCAAAGGACAACACAGACGATGTGGCGTAACCAGTTCGTGGCCGCAATTCTGCTTCTTTCGATAGCTCTCCTTTCGGTACAAGCCCAGGAGGGAGCGAGCCCAAACAAACGTGAAAGCAAAGCAATCGCCGCCGTTCGCGCAGTGCTCGAGGCACAGGCTGCCGCCTGGAACCGCGGGGACATCGAAGGATACATGGATGGTTATGCACGCTCCAGGGAAACACTGTTTCTTTCCGGCGGTGACGTCACCAGAGGTTGGCAAACCGTGCTTGACCGCTATAAGAAGAATTACAACTCGCGCGAGAAGATGGGAGTACTCACTTTCTCCGAGCTTGAATTCTCGCCGCTTGGAAGCAACACCACCACTGTCATCGGTCGCTGGCATCTTAAGCGGGCGAACGATGAGCCACACGGCCGTTTCACATTAATCTTCAAGAGAACAAACCAAGGCTGGAGAATTATTCACGATCATACTTCTTCGGCCCAGTAGTCTTTCCCGTCTATCAAGATTTCGCAGCCTGAACTCCTGAGACGTATCTTGACTGCTAATACACAAACACCGACTCCTCCCAAACTCGCCGCACTCGAACGAGACGTCGAGGCGCGCAGCCGACTGTTCAAAAAGGAACTCGGACTTTTTGATCTGGTGTTGACACAGATTGTTTTTGTCGTGGGAACGATTTGGGTAGGCTGGGCCGCCAAGCTCGGCGATCACCAGATGGTGTTTTGGCTGTTAGCCATCGTCACCTTTTACCTGCCGCTGGCTGCCGTAGTTATCTTCCTCAACCGCATGATGCCGCTGGAAGGCGGAGTCTATCAATGGGCCAAGCTGGCCTTCAACGACTTCGTTGCTTTCATGGTGGCGTGGAATCTCTGGATCTTCGGCATCCTGGTGATGTCCGGTATCGGACTGATCATTAAGAGAACCATCATCTACGCCGTTGGACCACGCGCTGACTGGATGCGCGAAAACCGGCTGATGACAACTTTGTTCTGCACTCTGCTAATGGTCATGATGATTGCTGCGTCGCGGCGAGGCCTGGTGCTCGGCAAATGGGTCCAGAATTTTGGCGGCGCGTTTTTATTAATAACCTTCGCCACTTTGATTCTGCTTCCGTTCATCACCGCCGGTCGAGGCACGCTCGCTAACTACCACCCTTTTTCCACCAGTTTTCCGGAACTTACCAGCTACAACATAAATGTCTTCAGCAAGCTCGCGGTGGGCGCTCTCTCCGGTTTTGAATACATCGCTATTCTCGCGGGTGAGTGCCGCGCGCCCGCACGGAACATCAGTCGTTCAGTTATGATCGCCGCGCCCATTATCGCCTTGATGTTTATCCTCGGCACGGGTTCAGTGCTGGCCTTCGTCCATCCTGACAACGTAGATCTCATCGGTCCGATTCCGCAGGTACTCAGTCTGGGTTTCAGTTCGTTTGGCTGGGTAACAATGCTGGTATCGCTCACCATTTTTGGGATAGCAGCGCGACAAATCGCTTTGATGAGTATTTACTTTGCCGGCAATACGCGTCTGCCGATGGTGGCGGGCTGGGACAATCTGCTTCCTTCATGGTTTGCGCGTTTGCACGAGCGTTATCGCACCCCGGTGAACTCCATATTATTTGTCGGCATGATTACTTTGGCGTTCAGCCTCGCCAGCCTGGTGGGAGTGCAGGAACAGGAAGCGTTTCAATTGCAGGACAACGCTGCCACCACGTTTTATTCGTTGATCTACATGGTGCTTTTCGCAATTCCCCTGGTTGCGATCAAACGCTTCGGGGTTAAGGCGCCGATTTGGTTGAAACTCGCGGCGGTCTCGGGTTTTGTAGTGTCGGTGATAGCGTGTTTCTTTACGCTCGTACCGATTACGCCCGTGGATAATCCGGGGATGTTCGCCGCGAAGATTATCGCGGTGGTGGTGGGCGCTAACATTTTCGGAGTTGCGCTCTACCAGCTTCGCAAGAACAAGAGTGCGAGCACCGCGTCGTCGAGCTAGTCAGACTAAACTGGCCTTCACTGTGATCCTGTGATACACCCTGCGGGCGCAGAAGGCGTAAAGCATCCCTAACCCTCAAAGGAGATTAACCATGAGTGTAAACACTGGACGTGTAGTACTTGGCGGTCTGCTGGCCGGACTCGTATTGAACATCGGAGAGTTTATATTTAACGACTTCGTAGTCGGGTCACAGATGAAGACGTGGTTGGCGGCGCACAATTTTGCGGAACCCAGCGGGAGTTTCGTCGCTATCGCCGTTGGCCTGACTTTCGTTATGGGTATTGTCCTCGTGCTCACCTACGCGCTGATCCGGCCTCGGCTCGGACCCGGTGTGAAAACAGCGATAATTGCCGGCTTGATTTCGTGGTTTGTTTGCTACGTCTATGTAGGAATCATCAACGGCGTGCTCTTTGGCTTGACGGTAAACATGATCGGGATCGCGATCGTTTGGGGCCTGGTTGAATATACGCTCGCAGCAATCGCCGGGGCGTGGGCTTACAGAGAAACTTGATTTGCAGAGCGTGAGATAGAAGTTGGCAAGTTCACTCGCCGTAATCAATTGCTCGCAACTGGTCACTCTTAAAGGACCTGCTCGTCCGCGGGTCGGGGCGGAGTTGCGCGAGCTGTCGATCATTCCCGAAGGCTCAATGCTCGTGGTCGGCGACCGAATCGAGAAGGTTGGCACGCACGACGAAATCGCGCGGCTGATAGAGAACGCGGTTGACTGCGATGTGATTGATGCCGGCGGCCGAATCGTGTTGCCGGGATTTGTCGATGCTCACACGCACCCGGTCTTTGCCGGAACCCGCGCCGGTGAGTTTGAAGAACGAGCTGCGGGTGCCACCTATCAGGAGATTGCCGCGCGAGGGGGCGGCATTCAATCCACGGTCAACGCCACGCGCGCCGCTACTATCGACGAACTTGTCGAAGCCGGCCGCCGTTATTCCGAATGGTTTCTTCGCGGAGGAACGACGACGGTCGAAGCAAAGTCTGGCTACGGTCTTTCGCTTGAGGATGAGTTGAAGATCCTTGGAGCTATCAAACGGCTGGACCAGGAAACCGCGCTCAGTTACATGCCGACCTTTCTCGGCGCCCACTCGATTCCGCCGGAGTATCGCGCGCGCCGCGCAGAATACATTTCGCTTCTGGTAGACGAAATGATCCCGCAGGTAGCGAGCCAAAAGCTGGCCGAATTTTGCGACGTGTTTTGCGAGCAAAACGTTTTCACAATTGATGAGTCCCGCCGGATTCTTTCCGCCGCACGCGATCATGGATTCCGCCTTCGAATGCATGCCGATCAGCTTTCGTTATCCGGCGGGGCAAAACTGGCCGCTGAGCTGCGTACCGCGACCGCCGATCATTTGGAACACACTGACGCCGAGGGAATTGCTGCTTTGAAATCTGGCGGAGTTCAGCCGGTGCTTTTGCCTGGTTCCGTTTATGCGCTCGGGTCGAGCCGTTATCCGCAGGCGCGTGAGATGATCGATGCTGGTTTGGCCGTAGTGCTGGCGACGGATTTCAACCCCGGCTCGTCGCCCACGCCCGCAATGACGATGGTTCTTTCGCTCGCGTCAACACAGATGAAGATGTTGCCTTCGGAATCGATCACCGCCGCCACAGTGAATGCAGCGTACAGTTTGGGCCGCGGGGACGAGATTGGGTCACTCGAGGCGGGGAAGATAGCAGACTTCGTTATTCACGACTGCGCAGACTATCGCGACCTGGCTTACTTCTTTGGCATTGAACACCCATGGAAAGTTTTTGCGAGTGGACGCCTGGCGTGTGAGCGCGCACCCTTAGTTCAGTAGTCTTTGCGGTTCTTTAAGGTCCCCTTCTGCGTGCTTTGCGTTAAAGACAACATCGTAAACCGCAAAGAGCGCGAAGCAGAGGCGCAAAGAGCCGCAAAGATAGACGGCGGCGGCCAGTCGATAATTTCTGTTGACGCTGTGTTTCCCGTTATTTTATTATCCCCTCCAACACTGGAAAGGAGGTGATTGAAAATTTATGAGTTCTTATCACAGTGAGGTGGCTGCGGCCTGACCTCTGAACCAAATCTGATTGTTAGGATTAGTGTTCAGTCGTCTAACCTGCAGGTGCTCCTCCTTTTCAGGAAACAGTATCTTGCGGGTTAGCCTCAGGCCAATCCGAACAGTTCACCGGAAGCCGTTCACGAATTAGATCGTGGACGGCTTCTTTCACGTTTCGCTCCTGCTGTCTTAAAGTAAAACTGGAAACGATGGTGAACAACTCGAACAGCAAACGGAACGGAGTAATTGTTTATGCGCTGCTGCTGACCACAGCGTTTTCGTTTCGCGTGGCCGTTGCTCGCTGGCTTCCACACGAGGAACCGGTTGATAGCCAGGTCTATGCTCAGCTCGCTCGCAACCTGATCGAGCAGCGTGTTTATTCACCCGCGCTCGACCCGCCTTATGAGCCGTCGTTTCTGCGTGTCCCCGGTTATCCCTTTTTTCTCGCCGGGGTTTACTCGCTGTTTGGAATGGAAAACAACGCGGCCGTCCGAGTGGTGCAGGCGGTAGTTGACACTGTCTCGTGCGGATTGATCGCCCTGATCGCTTTTCTTTGGGAACCTGATCGAAAGCGGAAACGACTGACCGCGATCGCCGCACTGGCGCTGGCCACCTTTTGTCCCTTCACCGCGATTTATGTTGCGACCGTACTTCCCGAAACGCTCACGATTCTTTTTTCACTCGCGATGGTTTTGACCGCGACTCTCGCTTTCAATGCCATCACTCAAAGGAAGGTCGCTCTGTGGTGGAGCGTGTGCGGGTTGCTCGCCGGCGCGGGTGCCCTGGTTCGTCCGGATAGCGGACTCTTCGCCGCGGCGATCGGAATCACGCTGGTTATCATTACCATCGCGCGCGCGAGTGGAGCTTCATTTACCAGCCGGCGAGACGAAATTCTGTTTAGGGTTGCGCGCGCCTCGGTTCTCGTTGCGTTGTTTTCGTTGGCATTCTGTGTCGCGCTGGTTCCCTGGACGCTTCGAAACCACCGCGTGTTTCGCGTTTTTCAGCCGCTCGCTCCAGCCTATGCCGCGATGCCTGGTGAGTTTGTGCCGCGAGGATATTTCTCCTGGTTGCGGACGTGGGTGGACGACACTCGTTACGTTGGCCCGATGATTTGGGGTTTGAACGAATTTCCAATCAAGCTCGAAGACATTCCCGATAAAGCGTTTGACACTCCGGAGGAAAAGCTGAGGGTCGCGACGTTGCTGGAAAAGTATAACCAGGCGCAATCACCAGATCTGATCACAGACGACGACGGCGCATCGCCGGATCCTTCTCCCTCAGAAGAACCAGGAGAGTCCACTGACGAAACCGAGCCAGATCAGGAAATGGAGCAATCTGACGAACCCGTTGAGCCCGATCCGGACGAAACGTCTGGCGCAGAACCAGGCGATGCACCAGGTGACTCAGATGAGTCAACAGATCGAGCGCCGGCTCAGATGTCGCAGATGACGCCGGAGATCGATGCGGGTTTCGCCAGAATTGCTAAGGAGCGGATTGCGCGCAAACCATTTCGTCACTACCTGCTGTTGCCGGTTAGGCGCGGCGTTTCGCTCTGGTTTGACACCCATTCCCAATACTATCCATTCGAAGGCGAGCTGCTGCCGTTTCAAAATCTGGACGCTAAATCGCAACAGCAGATTTGGCTGCCACTGTTTGCGGGCCTGACATTTCTCTTCACGGTATTAGGAATTCTGGGAGGCCGGCGATTGTGGACGTCAGGCGAGTTTGAGGCGCGACAGTGGTTGCTGCTGGCGACGCTTTTGATCTTTGTGAGGATTGCTTATTTCGCGACGTTGGAAAACCCGGAGCCGCGCTTCACCGTCGAACTATTTCCGTTTCTGGCCATACTAGGCGGGATTGCGTTAACGAGCATCCTCAATGAGATAACAAGTAGAGCAGGACGCCGCAGGTAGGACAGGCATTCTTGCCTGTCCATCTTGATTCTGCTGTTAAGGTTATAGAACAGGCAGGAATGCCTGTTCTAGAGGGGCAGTGCTGTTCTACTGCGGAGTACTCGTTGCAGTTGGTTTGTCGGCTGACACTGCACGCGCCGGATCGGAAGTATGCAGATGAATCACTTTCCATTCTTTCCCCACACGCTTGAAAACCAAAGTCATGCGGCCCGACGCTGCGTCTGGCGCGCCCTTAAAGGTTTGCGACTGCGTCCACAAGCAACTCACCACTGCGCCATCCCGGCCCAGCATTGAAATCGAAACGTCGCGGACTTCAAGCTTCACATCTTTCACGTCTTTGTAAGAGCTTTCCCGGTTGCGGCGCATCTGCTCCCAACCTTTAGTGACGGTGCCGTTGCTATTGAAAAGAATTAGCCGCGGAGAGTTCCAATAGATACTGGTGACTGCGTCAACGTCGGCTTTGCGAATGCCGTTGAGCAATTCGTTGAACGTATCTGAGACACTGCCGGCAACAGGCGCTGGAGTGGCGGCGACTTTGGGCTTGGGTTGCGTGCGACGAGCTGCAGGCGGCGTGGTGGCCGGCTTCTGCACGTCGGTGCTTTGGACAGGCTCTGTCGCAGGCTTGTTTGTGTTAGTGGTAGCCGTGCGAGGGCGCACGGTTTGCGATGAATTAGTGTTCTGCGCCTGGGCCGATGTTATGGAGGCAATAACCAAAAAGGAGCCGACTACCATTCTATTAAGCATAAGTTGTTCCTCAGGATTTTGGTCGAGATGTCTAACTGAAGGTTACCCGGAGCATTCATCTAGCTCCATGGTACTCCACTCCGCAGTCTTTCAACAGAACGTTTTTGACCGAGGAGATCAAACACCTCAAACATCGAAGGTCCAACAGCTTGCCCGGTAAGCATCGTACGCGACCCGTTGATTAGCAGTCCCGCCTTCACTTCTGATTCTTCTGCGAGCTGACGAAGCGCAGCCTCGGCGGTTTCGGCGGTGAACGGATCCAAATTCTCGAGGCGTCCGGCAAGCGCGATTAATAGTTCGCGAGTGCGAGGATCTTTGCGGAGGTTTTTGTTAACTGCCGCCTCATCGAAATCGAAATCATCTGAAAAATAGGCACGACCCTGTTCAGAAAAATCTTTGAGCGTGTGGTAACGCTGGCGAATCAGGTCGAGCGTTTTAACAAACCACTCGAGGTCGTCGTCATCGTATTCTTCGCGCCAAAGTTTATTGGCGCGCAACTCAGCTTTCACCATCGGCAGAAGTTCATTAACTGGCATGGTGCGGACATACTCCGCGTTCATCCAAAGCGCTTTTTCGTCCGTCCAATGACGCGGATCGTTTTCCTGAAAATTAAAAACTGCCGGAGAACGATGAATCGCCTCGAGCGAAAATTGTTCGACTAGCTCTTCCACGGTCAGCACTTCTTTTCCGTCGGGAGGCGCCCACCCGAGCAACGCCAGGAAATTGCGAAACGCTGCGGGGATAAATCCGCGGTCGCGATAAGTGGTTAACGAAACCACTTCGCCGTGTTTTCGTTTTGAAAGCTTTCCCTTGTTAGGTGCGAGTATTAGTGGGAGATGAGCAAACTTCGGCACCGCTGATCCCAGCGCTTCGTAAAGCAAAATTTGCTTGTGTGTGTTCGTCAGATGGTCCTGGCCGCGAATCACGTGTGTGATTCTCATCTCGATATCATCAATCACGACCGACAGGTTGTAGAGAGGATGACCGTCAGACCTTAGTAGCACGAGGTCTTCAATCTCGGAGTAGTCGCGATCCTGAGTGCCGTAAACGATATCTTCAAAATGAGTTTTGCCTTCGCGTGCAACCTTGAGGCGCACTGCGAAAGGTTCTCCGGCTGCCGCGCGAGCGTCCGACTCTGCGGTTGATAAGTCCCGGTAAGGATTGCTGCGCGCATCCACACCTTCCAAAGCATGGGCGCGGGCTCGATCAGCAACCCCCTGTTTTACCCCCGCGTCATCGCGCTCGCGTTTTGGGGTGAAGTCTCGATAGGCTTTTCCTTCTGCGAGGAGTTTGTTGGCAGCGGTGCGGTGTTTGTCCGCATTTGCTGACTGAAAGACCATCTCCTCCTCAAAAGTGAGCCCGAGCCATTCGAGGCCCTCGATGATCGAACGCGTCGATTCGTCAGTTGAACGTTGGAGGTCTGTGTCTTCAATCCGAAGCAGAAACTTGCCGCCGGTCTTCCGCGCGTAGAGCCAGTTGAAGAGTGCAGATCGAGCGGCGCCAATGTGCAGGTAACCGGTTGGGGATGGAGCGAAGCGTACGCGAATGGACATAGTTGTTAGGAGATCAAAGTACTTAGAGGTCAGAGGTCAGAAATCAGAAGTCAGTAGGAAAGGAAATGAACCCTTTACTGCTGATCTCTGACTTCTGACCTCTGTTTTCTGGCCACTGAAACTGGCGGAGATGACAGGATTCGAACCTGTGAAGGGCTTTTGACCCTTAACGGTTTAGCAAACCGCCGCCTTCAGCCACTCGGCCACATCTCCGTGCCCCGGAAAGGCGAAAAATCATTCTAGTCGGCAGGTAAAGATTGTCAAGGGACGGGTCAGAACCGCATGCATTTCGATTAGGACCGCTGAATGGCCATTAACGTCAAGTCGTCCAAAGGCGCTCGACCCTGAGCAAACGTTTTGAATTCGCCCAGACTAAGATCAAGCAACCTGCCCGGTCGACTGTCGGCCTTCTCCTGCTGCAAGAGAAGCGAAAGGCGTTCAATCCCAAACTCCTGGCCGCTTGAGTCCGTCCCTTCCGACAATCCATCCGTGTAGAGAAAGAGTGAGTCCCCAGGCTGCATCTCGAACGAGGTACAGGAGAAGCTTTCGCTGCAAAAAACTCCAATCGGCAAACCCGTCGCATTGATGCGAGTTACTGTTCCCTGCTGAACCAACAACGGAGGCAGATGACCCGCGTTGCAGATTTGCACTTCACCATTTGCTTTTGCCCGACCATAAACCAGCGTCGCAAATTGTGTCGGCAACGTGCTGTCACAGAAAACTCGACTTGCTCTCTCAACCATCTGTTCGAGCGGTAGGTTGATCGAAATCAGCGTGCGAAACATCGCGTGCAGGTGGGCCATCAACATTGATGCCGCGACACCTTTTCCCGAAACGTCTCCGAGCACAAAATGCAACGCTCCATCTTCACCCTTGATCAAATCGCAGTAGTCTCCACTCACAGCGCCGGCCGGTTGGTAATGGTAGGCGACTTCCCATCCATCAATTCGCTGGCTGCGTTCGGGTAGCAATCCATTCTGAATCCTCGCCGCCAGTTCCAAATCATCTTCGAGCGCGCGCTGTTCGCGGGGGGTTAAATCGCCCAGACAAACTCGAACCAAAGGATCAGCCAGCAGTCGCTCGGGCTCGACGGGATCATGGCAGACTTCACAGAGTCCGAAGACCCCAGAGTCCATTCGATGTAAAGCCGCGTCGACTTCATGCAGCAAACGGGATAATTCTTCGGGCCGGTGGAATGGAGTAGCTACGGATTCCAAACGCTGACGACGATCGAGTAGTTGTTCACGGAGTAGCGGCTCAATAGCGGTAACCATTGTTCGTCCTTCCTGGATTTTGTGTCGTTGTTAGGCAACGAGACTCGCGGGTCTGGGGGCTCGCTGCAATTGGACCGGCAGTTTGGGGGCGCAACAAATCTTTGCTAGCCGCGCGCGGTCGTTTTGCATTGCCGAATCACTCTCGAGCCATGCTCGAACTTCGCTGACAATCCGGGCCGCGTGCGCGTCTGGCGGCGATGCGATCCGGTAGTGGATCCATTTGCCGTCCCGGCGAGCTTCAACTACTCCGGCACGTTTCAGGTAAGCCAAATGACGCGAGATTTTCGGCTGGTTTATTTTCAGTACCTCGACGAAGAAACACACGCAGACTTCGTCGTCGCCCATCAGGTTAATTAGCCGCAGACGCGTTCGATCCGCGAGGGCTTTGAACAGTAGTTCGCCACTATTTTCTTTAGTTCCCATCGTGTGCTTTTGCGACAAATTCGAAGGCTGTTTGATTACGAAGTTGACGCTGCAAGAGTTCCTTTTTACGAGGATAATTTAGTTCGAAAATGCCTTTATTTCTATCCGGATCTTGCGGCTTAATCCGGCTCGTTTTTCGGCTCGCCTTAATCGCCGCTTTACAGACAGCTTCGTCTTTCAAGTAAGACTGTATCGCGCCAAATGCCGTCTAATTGGGCGATGCGCTCGCGCCTTCCCACCACACGAAAGCCGCATTGTTGATGAATTTTCAAGCTCGCTTCATTCTCCGGAAAGATGCTGGCTTGCAACGTCCAGATATTGTGGCTCTCGGATTCTGCTATAAGCGCTTCCAGCAACACTTTACCAATACCCTTGCTGCGCCAATCGCCGGCAACATACACCGTCGTTTCGGTCACCCCTGAGTAAACAGTACGCGAAGAGACCGGCGACAAAGCTGCCCAGGCAATGACTTTCCCTTCGGAAGTGGCTACGAGTCGGGCAGCGGAAAGATGGCCCTTGTCCCAATCGAACCACGATGGGGTCGCGGTTTCGAATGTCGCCTCGCCAGTGGCGATTCCATCCTGATAGATCGACCTTACCGCCGGCCAGTCTTCTGCATTCAGAGCCCTGATTTGAACACCTTTAACCAAGAAACCGTCCCCCCATTCATATACGTCTTGACAGATATGACCTCTCAGGGTTAAGGTCTGAATACATTCGCTTGGACGAATATGAATTCTAAAGGAGGATAGTCATGGATAGCAAGTCTGACCGTCAGGTAACTGCGCTGAAAGCCCACTTGGCGCTCAATGTTCGAAACGTTGTCCGGAGCACGGAGTTTTACAATAAAATGCTGGGGATTGAACCGAGCAAAATCCGCACGGGGTATGCGAAGTTTGATGTGCAAAACCCGCCCCTGAACTTAACGCTGAATGAGGGCGCCGTTACTGAGCGAGGCGCGCTCTCGCATATGGGAATACAGGTCGGCTCGACTGAAGACGTGCTCGCCACGCGCCAGAGATGGACGGAAGCCGGACTCATAACCCGAGACGAAATGCAGACGAACTGTTGTTACGCCACGCAGGACAAGTCCTGGGTGCGCGACCCCGATGGCAATGAATGGGAAGTGTTTGTAGTGCTGCAGGACAATCTTCCGGAGACGTCGCCGTGCGAATGCGGGGAGAAGGTCACTGACGTAAATCCACAATCGGTTATGGCTGCTGCGCCGGCGAGCTGTTGTGGCCCCGCAACGATCGGCATCGAACGCCGTGAATCCAATTCCTGTGCGATCGCAAAAGGTTAGATGTGGCAGATCGTAAGCGTGTATTAATTCTCTGCACCGGCAATTCAGCCCGCAGCCAAATGGCGGAAGGACTTTTGCGGGAAATGGCCGGCGATCGGTATGCAGTGGCAAGCGCGGGCGTGGCGCCCACTCGCGTTAGACAGGAAGCCATCGCTGCGATGAAAGAGATCGGCATCGACATCAACGAGCATCGCGCGAAGTCGATCGAAGAATTCACAAATGACAGGTTTGATTATGTAATCACTGTTTGCGATAACGCGAACCAGCAGTGTCCGACGTTTCCAGGCGCGTTTCATGTCCACTGGAGTATCGAAGATCCTGCGGCAGTAGCGGGCGATGACGACACCCGGCTCAAAGCGTTCCGCATTGCTCGTGATGATTTGCTCCGGCGTCTGCGGGAGTTCACTAAGAGTCAGCGGGGACAGGCCGACTAAAAAGCAAAGGCCCGAGCCTGATTGAGGATCGGACCTTCGCCTACTTCAGAACAACCTGGAGCTAGAGGGGTTTAGTCCTGAGTTCCTGTCGTTGCTTCCGGCGCTCCCCGCGTTCTTTCATTCTCTGTTCGTGTTTTGCTTTGCGTTCAGCTTTCTGCTCTTCGAGGCGGGCTCTTTGTTCAGCAGTCAGCACTCCAGACATTTCGGCGCGCGCGCCTTCCATCGAGACACGAATTTCGTCGCGCAAAGCTTTCGCGCGGGTGCCGTCCTCAGCACTGAAGGTGCCGGCGATTCGCTTCTCACGGAGTCTGAATAGTTCTTCGCGTTGCACCTTGGTGCTTTCGAGTCTGCGCTGCATGATCGCGCGACTTTGTTCTCGCTGTGCCTCGCTGAGATTCAAATCACGCATTAGGTGCCCCATTCCAGGACCGCGACGTCCCATTCCTTCAGCGCCTTTATGGCGGCCGGAGCCTTGATGACGACCAATGCGCGCGCGCATTCTTTCCCGGCGCTGCTCATTTCGTTCGCCGCGTAAGGTTCCTTCCGGCGCAGGAGGGGTCTGCGGCTGCGGCTCCTGGGCGAAAGCAACCATGCCTCCCGCCAGAATAATTCCGACTATCCCGAACAAACTTTTTCGCATAAACATTTTCTGTCTAACTCCTTCAGGCATTTAAATATGATTGATTTAGGGGACTTCTTGTAGTTCTCGGGGGTTAGACGCCGTGACCCCGGGAGAAGTTTGGAAAGATCGCGGGATTGACTTTATAAGCAGAGCAGAGTACTTTACGCGACAAAGAGCGCTGGCTTTGAAGGAGCGACTTGCGGATTGCCGCTCTTTTGAAAGCGCGCGAATGTTCCAGTAGTAAAAATCTGAAGCGCCACGATACAATACCCAGCACATGAACCTACTTGAGAAAGTAAACTCGCCAGCAGATCTGAGGCGGCTGCCTATTGATGAGCTGCAGTCAGTTGCCGACGAAATTCGTCAATACATTCTGGAAACGATGTCGCGGATCGGCGGGCACACGGGTGCTTCGTTGGGAGCGATCGAGTTGGCCGTCGCGCTGCACTACGCCTTTGACACGCCTCGTGATCGGCTCGTGTGGGACGTTGGCCACCAGGCTTATGCTCACAAGATTCTGACCGGTCGCCGTGAACAATTGCCAACGATTAAGCAATACGGCGGGATCAGTGGTTTTCTGCGTCGTGACGAATCTGAGTTTGACACGTTCGGCGCGGGTCACGCTTCGACTTCGCTGTCTGCGGCGCTGGGAATGGCCATCGCGCGCGATAAGAAAGGCGAGGATCATCACGTAGTCGCCGTGATTGGCGACGCTTCACTAGCCGGCGGAATGGCCATGGAGGCGATCAACCAGGCAGGACATCTCAAGAGCCGTCTGATTGTGGTTCTCAATGACAATGAAATGTCGATTGCGCCGGCAGTTGGCGCGTTGACGGGATATCTGAATCGCATTCGCGGCGCTCATGGGTACCACCGTTTTAAGGATGAAGTGGAGGAAACTTTGCTGGCGATTCCTTCGGTGGGCGAACGGCTCCATCACGCGGCCAAGACTGTAAAAGACGCGATTGCTGCCGCGGTTTTGCCGGGAGCCCTAATTAACGAACTTGGTTTCAAGTACATCGGTTATGTAGATGGACACAATACGCGTTCACTAGTGAAGGCCCTGCACGAAGCGCAACAGATCAAGGACGGGCCGGTGATCGTTCACGCGTTGACGACCAAAGGCAAGGGACACCCAACGGCGGAAAAAGATTATTACCGCTGGCACGCCACCGGCCCCTTCGATTTGAAAACGGGCAAGGCGATCAAGTCGGCAGCCAGTGCGCCAACTTATACGGCGGTCTTCGGAAATACGCTGACGGAGCTAATGGAAAAGGACGAGAAGATTATCGCCTTGACCGCAGCGATGCCGGATGGGACGGGAATCTGCACGGCGCTCGAAAAGTTTCCTGAGAGATCTTTTGATGTTGGCATTGCTGAACAGCACTGCGTCACGTTTGCCGCAGGAATGTCCTGCGAGGGGCTGAAGCCGGTTTGCGCGATCTATTCCACCTTCCTACAGCGCGGCTTCGATCAACTCGTGCACGACGTCTGCATTCAAAACCTGAATGTGAAGTTTGCCCTGGATCGCGGAGGAGTGGCGGGCGGAGATGGCCCAACTCATCATGGTCTCCTGGATATCTCGTATTTGCGGGGAGTGCCCAATATCGTAGTGATGGCCCCGAAAGATGAGGGCGAGATGCGCGACATGCTGCTCACGATGATGGAGCATGTCGGGCCTGCGGCGATGCGTTATCCGCGCGGCAACGGCGTGGGCGCAGACATTACTCGCGCGCCGCAGGTCCTCGAAATCGGCAAAGGGGAGATTCTGCGTGACGGCGGCGAGATTGCAATCGTAGCGTATGGCTCGATGGTGCATCCAGCGTTGCAGGCCGCCGAAAACCTGGCGAAGGAAAAAATAGAAACGACGGTAGTTAACGCACGCTTTGTAAAACCACTCGACGCGCAGTTGTTGCTGGCTTTGGCGCAAACCAAGCGGCTCATCGTTACGGTTGAGGAAGCTTATCTCGCCGGCGGCTTTGGTTCCGCCATTTTAGAACTGCTGGAAGAGAACGGTTTGCAGGACAAGCTGCGTGTCGTCCGCATGGGAATACCGGATCGACTTGTAACGCACGGCGATCCAAAACTATTGCTGGCGAAGTATGGTCTCGACGCCGATGGCATCTTCACTCGCGTGAAAGAGAGCATTGACGTACTGGATGAACGACGCGCGCGACCTCAAAAAGTCGGTCGATAGTGAATTTTCGCTTGAATCCTATTTCGCGCCCGATCTGGAATACAGACGGGCGCGTTGTTTTGATGCACGATATCGTGAGCTTTTTTTCTTAGTGGGCACTCAAATAGCGGCGCCTCACCCTGCTTTCTGAATACTTTTCTCGCCAGCCCTTCCGCCTTTTTTTGGCCCCGTTCTTGCAGTGCCATGGTAGGTACTAACTAGATCGCTGAAAACTAACATGTCTTCAATTACTTCTGACCAGGAATTTTTAAACGCGAAAGCGAACCTTTCCGAACCGCATTTCGATGAGGAGGCAACGGTGCTTTCTGCTCGACCGGTCGTGCCTTTGGAAGAAGTCAGGTCGTTCAACACCGGGACGGGCTGGAAACGTATCTGGGTTCTTGGCCTGGGGTTAGCAGGTGCTTTATTGGTCGGAGTCTTTGCCACTGCAATTTATTATTCGCAATCAAATGGAGATGATTCGAGTGTGTTCGAGGGTTTTGAAGTCACAGCTGGCGCTGAAGGAATTTCTGACGAAGCTGCAAATAGCTTCTCCGGTCCGGCGTCCCCGCAGCCAATAATCGAAAACGTAAAGCCCGCTTCGATCGCTCAACCAGCAGCGGCAAAAGGCCCGGCTGACAAAGTCACCGTGAAGACGGAAAAGAGGCCTCGTCTGGTGGCTGTGATCAGAGAACGGAAGAGTAATAACCACGTCGAAGAGGAACAGGATCGACGGGCAGCTCGAAGGCAGGCACGACGGGAACGCCGTCGCGGTGAGCGCGAAAGACGAGATGCGAAGTCTTCCGATGAACTCCTGCGTATCCGTGACATATTCGAAGGCTCACCGCGGCCATAAGGAGATCGCTTCACGGTTTCCGTAAGACCTGCTGGAAATCCGCATGCTGCAGATGACGTTAGTTTGCATTTGCATTGCGAACCATTAAATCGAAAAGAAGTTGGTTGACTGTTTCTTTTGCTGGTGGCATCATTTGCCCGCACGCATTCAGAGATAGTTTTTGATTCACAGGTCGCTTGCCCCGTTAGTCAGCTCTCTCACAGTAGCGAAATCCCGACTTAATCTTGAAGATTGATACTGCGCGTAAAAGCGCGAGGGTATTTTTATGAAGAAACAGATGTTTCGTGAACGGGAGTGCGTTCACCGAGAGGATGGCCCGGAAGGCGACTTCTACAATGGCGAATTCTATGTCCAGGCTTTACAGCGACTTCCCATCGATCAGGCGATGAATATTGCCAGTAAAGTAAGCTCATTTTTCTGGGTCGACGCACCTCATATCCTGGTTTGGCTTTGCCAGGATTGCGCAAATGAACTCGGCCTGGTTGATACACCACGAGCGCTAACTCAAGTTGCGCGCAGACAAGCCTGATGGAAAAGGAATTTCAGGCTACTTAGTTCACTCCTACATACCGTCAGGATGGCACGCCAGCGTGGCTACCCGCCGCGGGACTTCGCGATGCCTGCGCTCCCAGCGGCCGCACTCCCCGGGCGATCGAGTTTTGCGGTAAAGTAAAATTCGATGAAAGGTCAGGAACCCCCGTCGACAGGGCGCCCCGAGCGCATTGATAAGTTGCTGGTGCAGCTTGAGCTTGCTGACTCACGCACGAAAGCGCAGGCGATGGTGATGGCCGGCGTGGTCCTGGTTAACGAACAGCGCGTTAATAAACCTTCAGACCTCATCTCCGCAGGCGCCGAAATACGAATCAAAGGTGGCGATGATCCTGCGTCGCGCTTTGTCGGCCGTGGCGGACTAAAACTCGAAGCAGCCCTGCGACAGTTTGAAATCAACGTCGAGGGATTGATCTGCCTCGATGTTGGCGCCTCAACCGGCGGGTTTACGGATTGCCTGCTGCAGCACGGCGCCCGCAAAGTTATCTCTATCGATGTGGGACATAATCAGATCGACTGGAAACTTCGAACTGACCCGCGAGTTGAAGTCAGAGAAGGAGTTAACGCACGCTACCTGAAACCCGAAGACTTCGAAACGAAGTTTGCGGTCGTGGTAATGGATGTCTCCTTCATTTCAGCAACCAAAGTGATGCCTGCGATCGTGCCCTTGCTAACAGATGATGGACTTTTGATCACGCTGATCAAGCCTCAGTTTGAAGTTGGCCGAGGAGAGGTGGGCAAAGGCGGCATCGTGCGTGACGCAAAGCAACATGAGCGCGTCGTTCAAGAAGTAAACAATGCGGCACGCGAGTTGGGGTTGGAGGTGAAGGACGTGATTGAATCGCCAATTCAGGGCGCTGAGGGGAATGTAGAGTTTCTAGCGCTGTACGAGATGAAGCGTTGACGCCCCCCTAACGGTCGGGCCACTGCCCCGCCTGCTCAAGGCGTTGCCCTCAGTCAGTCTTGCAGTTACCATGCGACGGTCTTTTCATTCAATCCCCTCTTAAGATGATTCGGTCTTTTGCTCCGAGATGACTGTTTCTTCAATCAAGCGGATCGGCATCGTTCTCAAACCGCATCAGCCCGATGCGCTCAACACGATGTGCGATTTGGTTTCATGGCTCACCGAGCGCGACATCACTCTCCTGGGCGGCCAGGAAATTGAGCGCGATCGAATTGAGGAAAAAACGGGCTGCGCAGTTGAGCAGGTTGCACCTGAACGATTGGCCGCCAGCGTTGACCTGGTACTCGTTTTGGGTGGCGACGGCACAATGATCGCCGCCGCACGCATGATGGACGCAACGGAAGTTCCGGTGCTCGGCGTTAACTACGGTGGTCTGGGTTACCTGGCTGAGTTTCGCATCGAAGAGTTGTATACGGCACTCGAATCGATTCTGGCCGGCAATTATCGTTTGGATCGCCGCGTGATGCTCGATGTTGAACTTCAACGAGGTGACGAGCAGCCGAAGCGAAATCGCGTGCTCAACGACATCGTCATCAACAAGTCGGCGCTCGCCCGCATAATTGAAATCGAAGCTTACCTGAACCGGCAGTTTGTGAATTCATTTCGCGCCGATGGCCTGATTGTTTCGACTCCGACGGGTTCCACTGCCTACAATCTTTCCGCCGGCGGTCCAGTTATTTTTCCCTCGATGAATGCTGTCGTGATCACCCCGATTTGCCCGTTCACACTTTCGAACCGGCCGATTGTCGTTCCTGACGATGCGGTGATCGAACTCTGTTTGAAAACTGAGCAGGAGGAAGTGGCGCTAACGCTCGATGGGCAAGTTGGCTTTCCTTTACAAGTTGAGGACAGGGTAACGATTCGCAAGAGCGAAACCACCTTCAATATCGTGCAGCCGATGAACAGGAACTATTTCGAAGTCTTGCGGGATAAGCTGCGTTGGGGACGGTAAGAGGAGTGATGAGTGCAGAGTAATGAGTAATGAGTTTTAGTTAGGCAAAAGTTGATTGGGTGTATCAAAAACGTAGTCATGAAGAGCCCGAAAACTGAAACCCAGGACCCGAAAGCTAATAAATATGGCTGACAATCAAAAAGACGAACCGACAAGAAAGATTCAGGAAGACGCGTTTGAGCGGGAAGTCACCACCGACCTGGATGACGAGACGCCCGACAAGCCGAAGGGAATGGCGCTTCACACGCGCATTCTGCTCGGGCTGGCGGTGGGGGTGATTGCCGGAGTTTCCGTCAATCTTGCATTTGGCGGCGAGCATCCACGCGTCACCTGGGTGATTGATAACATCACTCAGCCAATCGGCCAGTTGTTTCTTAACTTGCTGCTGATGATCGTTGTGCCGCTCGTTTTTTCTTCCCTGGTGGTGGGGGTCGCGGGCATCGGCGACATTCGTAAGCTTGGACGCGTCGGGCTAAAGACCTTCGCATACACCATTGTGATTTCAGCTATCTCCGTCGTTATCGGGCTTACCCTCGCTAATACGATTCGACCGGGCGAGCGCGTCGATCCCGCCACTTCAGCAGCATTGGAAGCAAAGTTTAGCTCGAAGGCGACGCAGGAAGTGGAGTCTGCCACGAAGGCAGGCGCGGCAAAGAAATCACCACTAATGACGGTGGTCGAAACTCTCGTGCCGAAGAATCCACTCGCCTCGATCGTTGGGATCAAAGCCGGAGAAGAAAAACAAACTGACGTGCCGAATCTGCTTCACCTGATGTTCTTCGCGCTTATCCTCGGAATAGCTATCACGCTCATTCCCATTTCAGCGACCGCGCCGTTACTAAGAGGCATGGAAGCTGTCTATCTGATTAGCGCAAAAATCATCGACATCATCATGAAGTTTGCGCCTTACGCGGTTGCCTGTTTGCTTTTCAATAGCACGGCAGTGTTTGGCATTAGTCTGTTACGCGCGCTCGGATGGTTTGTCGTCACAGTCCTGGTAGGGCTGTCGCTTCACATGTTCGGCGTATTCTCGCTTTCCATTTATTTTCTATCGCGAATTTCTCCTATCGAGTTTTTCCGTCGCATTAAGACGGTGATCCTCACGGCATTTTCCACCTCGTCGTCAAACGCGACCCTGCCAACCGCCCTCCGCGTCTCGGAAGAGAATCTCGGCGTACCGCAGGAGATAAATAGTTTTGTGTTGACGATTGGGGCCACGGCGAACCAAAACGGCACCGCGCTCTATGAAGGTGTGACGGTCCTTTTCCTGGCGCAACTCGCAGGCATTGACCTAAGCCTTGGACAACAGCTGACCGTGGTTTACCTCGCGATACTCGGCGGCATCGGCACAGCCGGCGTGCCATCCGGCTCAATTCCATTCATCATCGGGGTGCTGGTCACAATTGGAATTAACCCTGCGTTGATTGCGATCATCCTGGGAGTGGATCGAATTCTTGATATGTGCCGGACGACGTTGAATGTTGTCGGCGACTTAACGGCGGCTACTTTTGTGGCGCGCTCCGAAGGGTACGAGTTATTGAAACCACAAGAGCCGGCGATTTTGCGGGCTGGGGTTGGCCCGGAGAAGTGAGCCCAGGAGTTCGCCAGTGGTTCGAAGAATACAGAGCCGGGAGCGTGGCGACCGGGCCCCGACCAACGTGATGATTGAGTTGGCACGCGGTCGCTACAGCTCCCGGTTCTGATTTACTCCTGACAGGCCGGTCTTTTTAACTGGGGAATATTCAGATGGTTTTTCCGCTTTACGATGACAACGCCGATCGCACGACAACGCCGTTTGTTAATTACATCCTGATCGCGATTAACATTTTGGTCTTCGTTTTTCTGCAACAGGTGGGAACGAACGACAGGTTTACTTTCGCTTTCTCAACCGTCCCGCAGGAGATTCGGACCGGGCGCGACATAACCTCACCGGATCGAGTAGTCGAACATCCCGTCACCGGTCAGGAACTTTTGATTCCGGGTCTTCAGCCGACCCCGTTTTCCGTTTACATGACTTTGATCTTTTCGATGTTCATGCATGGCGGCATCGCGCACATCGCGGGCAACATGCTCTTCCTCTGGATCTTTGGTGACAACCTCGAACACACGCTCGGACACATCCGGTATGCGATCTTCTATCTCGTGTGCGGCGTGATCGCCTCGCTAGCGCACGTGTTCACCACGATTGCGTTCGCGACCGAATCAGGAAGTTTACTCATTCCAAGTTTGGGAGCTTCGGGTGCGATCTCAGGCGTGCTGGGTGGTTACCTGCTCTTGCACCCAAAGCGACGCGTGACGGTAATCATGTTTCGTTTCCTCACGGATGTTCCTGCGTATGTCGCGATCGGGATCTGGTTTATCTTTCAGTTGATCAGCGGCTTAGGAATGCTGGGCGGCGGTTCTCAACAGGGCGGTGTGGCTTACGCTGCACATATCGGCGGCTTCATCGCCGGCCTGTTGCTGGTAAAGGTTTTTGCTATCGGGCGTGCACCTTCGTACGGCTAGGTGGGTATTGAGGCAGTTTTGAAAGAGGCCGCTTTTCGATGCAGCAGAACTTCAAATTGCGCTTGTTGCTGCGACCGTCGCTCTCAAGTAAGATCGCGACTGCATGACTAACCCTGAAAATGACCTTGCTCCAATTAATCAGCAGGGACTCGATATCCGTTCGACTTCACGGGAAGAGATGGATTTATTTCCACTCGATACCTTCGCTTACGAGTTTCCTGGCCGTGAGGTCAGAATCAATTTCGAAATCACTGAGTTTACAGCTATCTGCCCGTTTTCGGATTTTCCTGACTTCGCCACGATCCGGCTGGAGTATGTTCCTAACGAGCGGTGCGTGGAACTCAAAAGCCTGAAGCTCTATATCAATTCATTTCGCAACGTGAAAATTTTCCATGAGCACGTTATCAATGTGATTCTTGATGACTTCGTGCGCGCCTGCGATCCACTAAGCGTCGAGCTTGAAGGAGACTTTCACGTACGAGGAAACATCAAGACTATAGTGCGCGCGAGCTATAAGAAGTAGTGGGCAGTGGGACTTGATTAGGATCAGAATGAGTTATCGAATGAATCACAAAACCGTTGTAGCGAATTTGCGCCAGGATTCACCACGCCTCTTGCTGCCCAATGCTCACTGATTCAATATGAGCTTCACCACCATCTTCATCATCGGCGGCATCGTACTGCTGGCAATTCTGATTCTCGTCGCCAAACTCGCGGTGCGTTGGGCGGTGCGCGTCGCGATCGTAAGCGTGATTGTCATCGCACTTCTGGGCGGCGGAGTTTTCTGGTGGTTAACCACGCGTCTCGCACCCACACCACCCCCAAAACAGCGCAACGCACCGGCCCGGCGCACTCCTTCCAAATAGCGGCTGCATTATGGGTGAAACCGACACCGACGCCGCCGATCAATTCGATGAGCGCATAAGCTCCGAAAAGCTTGACGAAGGTTCTCCCAGTCTCTGGCGGCGCTATCGCCGTCTGCCGCGAAATGTCTTCGCCATCAGTCTCGTGAGCCTGCTAAACGATGTCTCGAGCGAAATCATCTATCCGCTCTTGCCGGTATTCCTCAGCGTTACGTTGGGCGTTTCTCCAAGAATTCTGGGAACGATTGAAGGCGCGGCCGAATCGGCCTCCAGCTTTCTTAAACTATTTGCCGGCCACTTTAGCGACCGTGCGGGTAAACGAAAAGGACTGGTGGTTTTTGGTTACGCGCTGTCGAGCCTGATTCGACCGATGCTGGCGCTGGCGTCGACATGGTATCAGGTCCTGGGAATTCGCTTGACCGACCGTGTGGGCAAGGGCATCCGCAGCGCGCCGCGCGACGCGATGATTGCGGACGCCGTAGGAGTACAAGAGCGCGGATTGGCCTTCGGATTCCACCGGGCCATGGACCACAGCGGCGCTGTCATCGGTCCCTTGATTGGTTACTTACTGGTGTTGCTGTTTGCAGTTGATCGAAATGCGCCCTCGGCCGGCGACTTTCAGAACATTTTCCTGTTAGCCTCGATCCCGGCGCTGGCGGCTGTGCTGGTAGTTACCTTCTTCGTTCGGGAATCCCAGTTGCCAAAGAAGACGGCGGTTACCACGCCTGACCAGAGCGTAACGACGCCGCTGCGTCTGACGCTGAAAGGCTTCGACAGCAACTTCAAACGTTTCCTGCCCCTCATTGCCCTTTTTACACTTTCAAATTCTTCAGACTTTTTTCTGATACTTCGGGCGCGCGACGCCGGAGTTTCAGTAGCCAGCATTCCGTTATTGTGGGCCGGTCTGCACGTAACTAAAGTCTTGAGCTCGATATTTGGAGGCGACTTGTCGGACCGACTTGGGCGGCGCCGGCTGATTGTTTCGGGGTGGATACTTTACGCCGCCGTCTATGCCGGCTTCGCGTTCGTTACGAATCCGGTTTCAGTTTGGATACTCTTTCTGATCTATGGGATTTATTTCGGACTGGCTGAAGGCGCTGAGAAGGCGCTGGTTGCCGATCTGGTGCGACCTGAACAGCGTGGCACCGCTTATGGCCTATATAATCTCGCCTTTGGTATTACGGTGTTTCCCGCATCGCTTTTGATGGGCGCGGTTTGGGAATGGCGCGGACCGCAAACAGCGTTCTTACTTAGCGCGGCGCTGGGTGCAGCTGCCGCCCTGTTGCTCCTAATCTTAGTGAAGCCGACGGCGAGGGTAAGAGGAACGATCCACTAAAGCCACGAGATAAGGCCAAAATCCGTTCGTGTTAGTTAGTTTGATTTCGTGGACCGTTTTGCTTAAGCGCATCCAGATCCATCGGAGTTTAAATTCGACCAGATGAAATACCAGGTAATCAAAACAGAGGACGCGCTCCGGAAGGCTATTGAATCCGCTTCGACTCATCAGGTCATCGGTCTCGATTCCGAAACTACGGAACTCGATCCATATCATGGCCGGTTGCGTCTGATTCAGTTGGCAACGCCCGACGGCGTGCACATCGTCGACCTGGACGCGTTCAGTACCGGTGATTTGCGAAACTCAAGCGCGCTTGCTCCGCTGCGTAATCTGCTTTCGGCCCCGCGTCCGATCAAGATTGCGCATAACGCCAAGTTTGACGCGAAATTTATCAAGCACTATTTGGGCGCGGACCTGAATGGCGTCTTCGACACACTGCTGGCGAGTCAGTTGGTAGGTGCTGGCGACATTGAAGAACGTCATGGACTCGACATCGTTGCGTCGCGTTACCTGAATGAGGCGGTAGATAAAACGGAGCGGCTCAGCAATTGGAACTTCGAACTCTCCGAAGCACAACTCGAATATGCCGCCCGCGACGCAGCGATTTTGATCCCGCTCCGCGAAAAATTGTTTGAGCGTTTGAAATCCGATTCGCTGATGGACGTTGCTCGGCTGGAATTCGACTGCATTATGGTCGTGGCCGAGATGGAGCTGACCGGGTTCTACATGCACAAGGATCGCTGGCTCGAGCAACTAGGGATCGTAGATAAGCGGCGAAATCAGCTCGCCGAGGAATTGCAGAACGTGTTGGCGGAAGAGTCGTCGCAGGGCACGCTTTTTGGCGGACCGCAACGCGACGACATCAATCTGGATTCGCACCAACAGTTGACCAAAGCGCTCGAACGTCTGGGCATCGCACTTCCCGATTCAACCAGAAACTGGAAACTGCAGCCGCTCGCCGCCGAGTATCCAATCATCGGCACGCTGCTGGAATACCGCACCGTGCAAAAAGCGCTGACCAGTTATGGCCAGAACATGATCGATCTGATCAACCCAACCACGAACCGGCTGCATGCCGACTTCAGACAGATTGGCGCGCCGACCGGACGTTTCTCCTGTACAAATCCAAATATCCAGCAGGTGCCGCACGCCGTTGAATATCGCCGGTGCTTCAGCGGGTATCCTGAGGGCAGGAAACTGATCATCGCGGATTATTCGCAGATAGAGTTGAGAATTCTGGCGGAGTTTTCCGGTGATCGTGCGTTCATCAACGCATTTAAGTCCGGCGCGGATCTGCATAAGGTGACGGCGGCGGAAGTCTTCGGAGTAGGTGTCGATCAGGTAACGCGAGAGCAGCGCGATTTTGCCAAACGCTTAAATTTCGGCGTGGTCTATGGCATTGGCGCGCAGCGTTTCTCAATTATGACGGGGTTGGGCGTGCCGGAAGCGGAAAACGTCTTGCGGAAATATTTCGCCACGTATCGAGGTCTCGACACATATTTGCACGAAGCCGCAGACCGCGCAGTGCGCGAGCGCCAGGCTCGGACCGGATCGGGCCGTCTGGTTCGATTTCGTTACGACGAACAGGATCGCCAGCAGATTTCCATGACCAAGCGCAACGGCAAGAACACGCCTATTCAGGGCACCAGCGCTGACATACTCAAGCGCGCGCTTCGTCTCCTGAAAGATGAACTACGCGGCACCAACGCGCAGATTGTTAACATCATTCACGATGAAATCGTTGTCGAAGCCGATGCGAACGAAGCCGAGGACGTGGCGAAGCGCGTGGAGCGAGCCATGTGTGTTGCGGGCGAGGAGTATGTGAAGACGGTGCCGGTAAAAGTGGAAACCGAAATCGCGGATGAATGGGTAAAGTAAGTCAGAACCCCGGCACTCCGGGGTAGCGACCGGGTGATTGCTGCTAACAAGATTTCCGGCCTGACAATGACCCGGTCGCTACGCCGGCGTGCCGGGGTTCTGACTTCCTCTCTTGCGCCAGATGAAATACACGGGAATTCCGGTTAGCACAAGTAAGTATCCGATGCCCGAGGTTGAAGGCGCGAGCCAGGCGAGATCGATGACAATCAGCACTGCCAGGAAAATGTAGACGAGCGGGACGAGCGGGTATCCAAAGGTGCGATAAGGTCGTTCCACTTCCGGAGCCTTGCGCCTCATGACAATCACCGCACCCACCATCAACGCGTAAAAAATCAGGTCAACTGAAATGATGTATTCGAGCAGCTGTGTATAGACGTTGCCGTAAACCGGTTCGCCAGTTTGTGGGTTGGTTGTAATTGTTCGCGGCAGAGTTAACACCGCGGCCCATATTCCCTGAACAATCAGCGCGAGCGCTGGAACGTGGCGATTATTCAGTGTCCCTACTTGCCGGAAGAAAAGGTTGTCGCAGGCCATGGCGTAGTAAACGCGGGCGCCGGCCAGAATCAAACCGTTGTTGCAGCCAAACGTAGAAATCATGATAGCAATGGCCATCAATATAGTTCCGCGCGGTCCAAAGATGGCGTTCATCGTGGCAGTCGCCACGCGATTTTGCGGCGCCGTTTGAATGCCTTGCAATGGAAGCGTAACCACGTAGGCGAGATTCGCCAGCAGGTAAAGAGCGACGACCAACCCGCAACCAATCAAGAGCGCGCGCGGGAGGTTGCGCCCCGGGTCGCGTATTTCGCCGCCGGTGAAGGTGACATTGTTCCAGGCTGACTGCGCAAACAAAGGCCCAACCATCGCCTTGCCAAGTAGCATTACCAAAGCCAGACCCATCAAGCCGCTCGCGCTCGCGTCGAAGCCGACCTGAGAAGGCGCGGGCTTCCAGCCGTTATCCCAGGGAGTCCACCACGCAGATGTGTAGGCCGCGCTGTTATCATTCCACCCGAGCGCGAGTCCAAGCGCAATCAATCCCAGCAGCGCCGCGGTCTTGGTAAACGTAAAAGTGTTTTGGATAAACTTGCCGAGCTTGAGCCCGCGGGTGTTTGTGAGGGTAAGAAACAGGATCATCGCCACCGCGAGTAGTTGTTGAGTTGACAAGCTGAGCGCATACCCATTGAACGAAACCGAACCCAATTTAAAAGGCTTAATGATTGCGACAGGAGCTACTAAAAACCTGTCTGCGGAAACCACGTCGGTAAGCACCCCAGTGAAGTTTGCGAAGGCAACCGCGACGGCGGCGATCGTCCCCGTTTGGATAATCAGCAGCAGCGACCACCCGAAGAGAAAACCGATTGAAGGGCTGTAGGCTTCGCGGAGAAATACATACTGGCCTCCTGCGCGTGGCCACATTGCAGCCAGTTCCGCGCAACAGAGAGCGCCGGTGATGGTGAGCAGACCGGCAAGCGCCCACGCCGCCAATAACCATCCGGGCGACCCAACTAAGCGGGCAGACTCAGCGGAGACAAGAAAGATTCCCGAACCGATCATCGAGCCGACGACAATCATCGTCGCATCCAGCAGGCCGAATCCGCGCACAAGCTTCGGAGAAGAGTTGGTGCTTTGCTCGCTCATAGTTGCGGGACGGTATAGTTGGCAGGGGTTCCTGGTGTCAAGAAAAAGTTTGAACTCTCCGAACCGCCAAAGGCGCGAAATGTAATAGCCAGGGGCAAAGCGGTAGCGAAGCCCCTCGTCCTTAATTTAGAAAAAGACTAAGCCCTGAAGCGGCGACAGAGCATTCTGCCGCAAATCTGATTGCGCCTTCAGCGCTCCCGACTTTACCATTTTCCCAAGCCGTGGGCCGTTGGCCCAGGCTTTCTCATTTCGCGCCTTTGGCGCTTTCTTATTCTCCATTGTCGACTAATGATCCCAAGATCAAAGAGTAGTTGAGATTTGAACCTTTCGTCCGAGGAGGTTAACTCTTATCTTAAGTCTTTACTTCTCGGCCCTCATTCAATTAGACATTGTTACGAAACGCGCTAATCGAGGAACTCCCCCTTGCTTGACAGTGTGCAAACCGCTCAATAGTCTTGCTGGTTCTGATTCATCCGAAAGTTCCCATATTGAATAACTCAATGCCCGGTGCGGCGAACATGATCAAGAAATCAATCCTTATCTTTTGCGGCCTGGTTCTGTGTCAGGCTTTGGCATTGAGCCAGGAACCTGTCCCGCCAGTTTCCTATGAAACTCTGCTTGAGCGAGTGAAGAAACAAGATTCGACTGTTGACTTCAAAGAATTACGCCTGGCTTACACGGGAACGAAATTGTACGACCCGTACGGCGGCAGTTTGGACGCGCGGGATGCAATGTTTGCGGCGCTAAACGCGAAAGAGAATGACAAGGCCCTGGCCGCAAGTGAAAAACTGCTCGCCGTAAATTATCTCGACATCAACGCACACTTTGTTGCTTCTGTGGCCAATACCAACCTCAAGCGGCCCGAAAAATCGGACTATCACAAGTATGTTTTCCAGAACCTGTTGAAGTCGATCATCCACTCAGGCGACGGGAAGACATTGGAGACGGCTTTCGTCGTGATCTCAGTTGACGAAGAATACGCGCTGCTCAACTTCATGGGCTTGCGACAGGTCGGCCACCAGAAGGTTGAGGAAAATGGTCATGACTACGACAAGATGACGGCGAAAAATCCGAAGACAGAAAAAACCAGCATCTACTACTTCAATGTCGACAAGCCCTTCAACTGGCTGCGCAATCGGTTCAAGTAGATGAGTGGATTAACGCTCCCAACTAATCCGTGGATCACGAGTCGCCAAATTTAATTGAATAAAATAAATCGGACAGAAGTCCGTGCCGATGGGATAAGGAAAAAGCGAACTACATGATTAAGGAACAGATAATAGAGTTAATTAAGACGAAGAAAGCGCGCGTCGGCGTAGTAGGCCTGGGTTACGTCGGTCTGCCACTGCTGACGGAGTTTGCGCGCGCGGGTCATGAAGCAATCGGCTTTGAAGTTGACGAGAAAAAAGCGGATCAGATTAACGCCGGCAGTTCCTATATAGGCGATGTTGACGCAGCGGTTTTGAAGGAACTGGTCTCAAATAAGCGGTTAGCAGCGACCACGGATTTTGGTCATCTGAGCGTTTGCGACGCGATTATCATCTGTGTGCCCACGCCGCTGCGCAAGACGAAGGAACCCGACGTTTCCTACATCCTGGCGGCGGCCGACGAGATCCAGCAGCGCCTGCGCAGGGGCCAGTTGATCATTCTGGAATCTACCACCTATCCAGGCACGACTGACGAAGTGCTGTTGCCGATGTTTGAGTCGACCGGACTGAAGCTCGATGAGGATTTTCTGCTGGCTTTTTCGCCTGAGCGCGTCGATCCCGGCAACCCGGAGTTTCAAACGCACAATATTCCAAAGGTCGTGGGCGGCGTAACGCCGGATTCAACCGAGGTTGCGGCTTATCTCTATTCACAGGTTGTCAGAGACGTGCACGCTGTCAGTTCCGCGCGGGTGGCTGAAACAGCAAAGCTGCTGGAGAACACTTTTCGCGCTGTGAACATCGGCATGGCAAATGAAATGGCCCGCCTTTGTTATGCGCTGAACATCGACACCTGGGAAGTGATTCGCGCGGCGGCGACCAAGCCGTTTGGATTCATGGCGTTTTATCCGGGTCCCGGCATCGGCGGTCACTGCATCCCGCTTGATCCACATTACCTGTCCTGGAAAGCGCGCCAGCATGGATTTGATTCGCGCTTTATCGGATTGGCCGAGGAAGTGAATTCGCGCATGCCGGACCACGTGGTGCAGTTGGTCTCGGATGGTCTAAACGACGAGAGCAAAGCGATGAAGGGCTCGCGGATTTTGTTACTCGGCGTCGCTTACAAAAAAGATATTGACGACGTGCGCGAGAGTCCGGCGCTTTCGATCATTGACCGACTGCGAGCGAAGGGCGCCAACGTGAGTTATCACGATCCATTCGTGAAGGAAGTACGCTTTGACGACGCGCACACCGAGGGCGGCGGGGAACCACTTCAATCGGTCCCTTTAACAGACGATGCGTTGCGCGAGAGTGATTGTGTGGTCATTGTCGCCAACCATACTGCGACCGATTACCAGCGCGTTTGCCAGATCAGCTCGCTGATTGTCGACACCAGAAACGCGTTGAACGGAGACTTAAGGCGCGGGAGCAGCGCGCGGATAATCCGGCTGTGACTTTGCTGAATGCTTAAAGTAATCAACGTGGTCGGCGCGCGCCCAAACTTCATGAAGGTCGCGCCGATTGTTCAAGCGATGAAGCGGCGTAAACAGGAGTTTGCGCCGCTTGTTCTTCACACCGGACAACATTACGACGCGGCGATGTCAGAAGCTTTCTTTCGCGATCTGGAATTACCCGCGCCTGATGAGTATCTCGGAGTCGGCTCGGCATCCCATGCGGCGCAGACCGCCGCAGTCATGGAGCGCTTTGAACCGGTTTTGCTTCGGGAAAATCCGGATTGGGTAATCGTGGTGGGCGACGTCAATTCCACCCTTGCTTGCGCTCTGGTTTGTTCAAAACTTGGTGTGAAAGTGGCCCACGTTGAGGCAGGACTGCGCAGCCGCGACCGTACCATGCCGGAAGAAATCAACCGCATCCTCACCGATCAAGTTGCCGACCTGCTCTTTACACCTTCCGCAGACGCCGATCAAAACCTGCTTGCCGAAGGAATTCCGGAGGAACGTATTCGCTTCGTAGGCAATGTGATGATCGATTCGCTCCTCAAGCATCTGCCGCGATCCAATAGCTCAACGATCAGAGAAGAACTGGATCTAAACGAGAGAGAGTATGCCGTGGTCACCCTGCATCGTCCGGCAAATGTTGACACGTCTGACACCTTCGCGCGGGTTCTCGGGGCGCTTGAAATGATCGGGCGGCGCCTGCCGGTAGTTTTCCCAGTCCATCCACGCACCCGAAAGACTCTTTCGGAGTTGGGCCTGGCCGAACGGGTCGCCGGATCGAAGAGTTTGAGAATAATCGAGCCGCTTGCTTATCTCGACTTTCTTCGGTTGTATAGCGGCGCACGTTTGGTGCTTACCGATTCGGGGGGTATCCAGGAAGAGACGACGGTGCTCGGCATTCCCTGTCTCACTTTGCGGGAGAATACTGAACGCCCAATCACTGTTGACCAGGGGACAAACACGATAGTGGGCACCGACCCCGAACGGATCGTCCGCGAAGCGATGGCGGTACTGGACCATGGCCCAACAGCCCGGCATAGCATTCCTCCGCTTTGGGACGGCCATACTGCTGATCGCATCCTTGAAGCATTAATGCAATCATGAATGGCCAACCGAGCGAACCAGAAGACACTAACAACGAGCCGGCGACTGACGCTCAAACCACGAATCGTTCACTGTCCCCAGCTTTTTCCCTGCGCACCTCATTTCTGGCAGCCGGATTTCGAAGCGTACTAAGCGGAGAGATTAGCGCAAGGGTTGCGGCGCGTGAGCTAGTGCGGCGCGGACAGGCGATTGCTGCGCGCCGGCGCGAGCGCCAGACGATTGATGAGCTGACCGCTCTGCCTGCGCAACTGCTACCTGAGTTTCAATCGCATTCACCTTCAGAATTGTTGGACCATTTTCGCGAGCGAGGCGCGCCTTCATTTCTGGCCGGGTTCGCTGACATCCATTCAACTTCAGAACTTCAACGCGAGGTTTTTCCCGAAGCAACGCGGCATTTGTTGGAAGCTGCGCGCCGGATTGCGCGGGAGCATCGCTGGGCGCTGCTCGGATTTGGTGAACAGAAGTTTGGTGAGTCGATAAACTGGAATCGCGATCCGCTCTCAGGTCGTCTATGGCCGCTCGACTATCACGCCGCCATCTCGCTTTGGCGCAACGATGGATCGGACATACGGGTGGTGTGGGAACTCAATCGCCTGGGCCACCTGATCACGCTCGGGCGCGCGTATGCGCTCACGGGAGACCGGGACCTCGCCGAGGAATTCTTCGGACAGATTGAAAGCTGGCGCGAGCAAAATCCGTTGGGGCGTGGCGCAAACTGGGCCTGCGCGATGGAAGTTGCCCTGCGCGCCATGAACTTGCTGGCAGCGTTTTCTCTTTTCCGCAGGTCGCCTGCTCTTACCGAAGAACGATTGCGCAACCTTCTAACGCTGCTTGATCAGCACGGCAGGCACATCAAGCGGAACCTTGAATTCTCATACCTGGCTACCAGTAATCATTACTTGTCTGACGTCGCGGGCCTGCTTTGGCTTGGCATCATGTTGCCTGAATTGAGCGCGGCGGCGGAATGGCGAAGCTGGGCCATGGCGGAGATGCTCCGCGAAATGGACGAACAAATTCTCCCGGACGGCGCCGACCATGAAAGGTCAACCGGCTACCACCGTTTCGTGCTGGAGCTATTTCTGTATTCATTTATTCTTTGCGATGCGAACGAGATTGCGATCGAGGAAAAGTACTGGCAGAAGCTGCGCGCAATGTTTGTTTACGTCAGAGGAATTCTGCGGCCTGACGGTTGTGCACCGTTGATTGGCGATACGGACGGTGGGCAAGTCTTGCCAATTGTCAGCCGGAGTGCGGACGATCATGCTTACCTGCTGCCATTTGCCGCGGCGATTTTCGAAGACAATACTTTCAAGCTGCCGGACGCGCGGGCGACTGAAGAACTTCTGTGGGTGCTCGGATCAGACGCCGTGAGCAACTATCAACACCTGGCCGTCTCCACCGCTCCCGTTGAGTCGCAGTCTTTTCCTGATGCCGGGACCTACGTGTTGCGTAAAGACGATTTGTATCTCTTGTTCAACCTGGGTGGCGCAGCCGGGAAGGGACCAGCTTCCCACGTTCACAATGATTCCCTGAGCATTGAGGTTTCGGCGCACGGCCGCGCCTTCCTTGTCGATCCCGGAGCTTACGTTTACACCGCGGATTTAGAACAGCGACACGTCTTTCGTTCGACGGGCTATCACTCGACAGTTCAGGTCGATGACGCCGAACAAAACACTACGAATCAAGATTCGCCATTTGCAATCGGTAATGAAGCCCGCGGTCGTTTGCTGAAATGGGAAACTGGATTAGAGCGCGATCACGTTAGCGCTGAACATGCGGGCTATGGACGACTCGGCTCGCAACTAATACACCGGCGCAGTGTAACGTTTGAGAAAACGGCCGGATGGTGGCTGATTGAAGACGAGATCAGTGGTGAAGGTGAACACACCATTGCGGTGCGGTTTCATTTCGATGCAGGACTTGAGGTGGAAGCACTGATTCGTAATGATCAGACTATTGCCATGGCGTGGGATAAGATGGCCGCCGAGGCTTCGCCGAAACTTTTAGTTTGCGCGATCGACGTGAAAGAACCGCTGCGTTTGGAAGATCAATTTACCTCGAAACACTACGGTTCAAGGTTGCCGTCAATCTCCGCGAGCTGGTCAACGAGAATGAGTTTGCCCTGCAAGTTGCGCTGGGCAATTGTGCCGGTGGGCCCGGGTGAAAGTATCGAGGAACGACTAAAGGCTGTCCAAAGTCCAACGTCCAATGTCCAAAGTCTTCAAACTGAGACTTTAGACTTTGGACGTTAGACTTTGGACTTTTGGACTAAACCGATGTGTGGCATCTGCGGAATCTGGGAATACGGCGCGAGTGATGGGCGAGTGGAGGTGTCGCTCGTGGCCGCGATGCGCGATGAGATGCAACACCGCGGGCCGGACGATACAGGTGAACTCAGTTTCGACCAACAACGCGGCGGCCTCGGCTTTCGTCGTCTCTCCATCGTTGACCTGTCTGCCGCCGGCCATCAACCGATGCGCGGTTGCACCGATCGTGTTTGGTTGGTGTTCAATGGCGAAATTTACAATCACGCCGAGCTGCGCGCTGGTCTGGAGAAACGCGACCACGTCTATTCGTCGCGGACCGACTCCGAGACTATCCTCCACCTTTACGAAGAACGAGGCTTGGATTTCGTCAATGATATCGAGGGCGACTACGCGATCTGCTTGTGGGACGCTGACGAGCGACGTTTGGTATTGGTCCGCGATCGCATCGGTGTCAAACCGCTTTACTACTACCACCGGAATGGCCGCTTCATTTTCGCGTCTGAGATAAAGGCCATTCTCAAGCATCCCGAAGTCACGGCGGAGTTGGATGAAACTTCGCTTTACGACTACCTGACATTTCTGACGACGCCCACACCTAACACGCTTTTCAGTAACATTAAAAAACTTCCGGCCGGTCACCTGCTGACGATCGACCGCGCCGGCACAGTCGAGATCAGGCAATACTGGGACGCCTTGCCTCCCGCGAACCATGCAGAAATTGCAGGCCGCAGCGGCGCAGAGCATGCACAGGAAATTCTCCGCCTACTGCGTGACTCAATCCGCAAACGGATGATGTCGGACGTTCCTTTTGGAGTGTTTCTTTCCGGTGGAGTCGACTCTTCGGCCAACGTTGTGCTGATGGCTGAGTTGATGTCGCAGCCGGTGCGAACTTTCACCGTCGGCTTCAAAGACAATCAGGAGTTGAACGAACTGGATTCGGCACGCGCTATAGCGAAGCGTTTTGCCACGGACCATCACGAAGTCGTCATCGGGCGCGAAGAGATGGAAGAGTTTCTTCCGGAGTTGGTTTTTCACCAGGATGAACCATTGGCCGATCCGGTCTGCGTTCCACTCTATTATGTTTCCCGGCTGGCCCGTGACACCGGAACGATCGTAGTGCAAACGGGGGAAGGAGCTGACGAAATATTTGCCGGCTACGCCTGGTTTGGAAAGTACGTGCGCATCTACGATCGGTTTTGGCGACGGGCTGAGAACCTGCCAGCCTCGCTGCGCCGTACCGGAGCCGCGCTCGCCGGTCAGGTGATGGAAAAGGCGCTGAGCAAACGTACTGCAGCTGAGCTCGTGCGCCGGTTGGGGGCGGGTGAAGCGCTCTTCTGGGGCGGCGCAGTGGTCTACGACGAGGCTTTGAAGCCCCGGATTTTTTCTCGAGAATTTACTGCCCGCGCGAACGGCCAATCGTCCTATGCCGTAGTCAGCGAGTATCTCGACCGGGTGTCCCAGGCACGGCCCGATTCCGATTTCGCAGCGCGCATGTCCTACCTTGAACTTAAGCTCCGTTTGCCCGAACTCCTGCTGATGCGAGTAGACAAAATGACGATGGCGAATTCAGTCGAAGCGCGCGTGCCTTTTCTGGACCATCGCCTGGTTGAGTATGCGATGAGCTTGCCGGTGGACTTAAAAATTCAAGGCAGGAGCGGCAAACACATTTTGAAGCGCGCCCTGGAAAGCGTGTTGCCCCATGAGGTGCTTTACCGCCGCAAGCGCGGTTTCGGAGCTCCCATCCGTGAATGGTTTCGCGGTCCCGGGGGGGAGATGTTGAATGAGCTGATCATGAATTCTTCAATCCGGCGTCGCGGTTTGTTCGACTATGCATTTATCGCGCGGCTGATGGATGAACATCAAAGCAGGAAACGCGACTGGAGTTTTCATCTCTGGGCCTTGTTGAACGTGAGTCTTTGGTATGACCGCTGGATTGATACTAAGTAGGGCAGACATTCTTGTCTGTCCAGCGTGGATGACAATGAAATTGAACCTGGAGAAGAGGGACAGACAGGAATGTCTGTCCTACTCAATAAGTTCAAGCAGCGATCGGCTGATAGTTTCCGCGACAACCTCGGGAGTAAAGTACTTTTCGATCCTCAACCTGCCGTTATGCGCCACCCGTTCCCATAGATCCTGATCCGAATAAAGTCGCGCGACAGCCGCAGCGAAGTCCGCAGGTTCGTTGGCGATCATTACATCTAACTCGTGCGTCAACCCAAAGCCTTCAGCGCCGATCGTCGTTGTAACGACGGGAATCCCATGCGCCATCGCCTCGCCAATCTTGCCTTTGATCCCGGCGCCAAACCGCAGCGGCGCCACGAAGACGCGCCGGTCACGAAGGTAAGGGGCGACATCCTGAATGTACCCGCGGATGTGTATATCTGCGGAGTCGCACGCCATGATCGCCGGCGACGAAAAGTCGCCGATGATATCCATTGCAATGCCTGGCAGCCTTTCACGCAACAACGGAAAAATCTCCCGCACGAAAAAAACGACCGCATCCTCGTTTGGGCGATGGGCGAGGTTGCCGATGAACAGTAAATCTTCGCGAGACTCAAAAGACCCGGAGATGTCGCGGAGTTCATGAATTGTCGGAACGACATCGATTCTTTTGTTTGGTACCAGAAGTTGCATGACCTGCCGATCTTCGTCGGACGCCGACCAGACAATGTCACTCTGTTGCGCTAGAGTTGTCTCGAGTTTTTTATACCGATTTGATTCTGCGAGCACGGCCTCATTTCCTGAGATCTCATACTCGCGCTGACAGCGAAGGAAGTGTGTGTCAACCATATCAAAAACAATTCCGGCCTCCGGGTTCGCTCGCCGAATACGACGAATGAAGGTTGAAGCCATGCTGGGCCGGCTTACGATCGCTGCCTTAACATTCGCATGTTTCAGCACCTGGCGATAATCAGTGGCATCGGCCGTTTCAATACCTTCCTTCCAAAGGGCGCGCTCATAGTCGATGCTCTGGGGCCGGCTATACGGCACGAAAATCACGTGGGCCCATCGCGCGATCGTCTTGAGGATCAGAAACATTCGCAGGCTGCCGGCATCGCGGTCGGGACTCGGCACCCGCTCATCAAATACGATAACTCGGGGTCGGTTTCTATCTCGATGACTGGCGTCTGCGACGAATTTTGGGTGGGGCGGAAGATGATCACGGTCCAGCGTCTCATGCCATTTCTCAACAAACTTTTGGCGATTAATAATCTGAAAGTGCTTGACGCCCGTGGTCACGTCGGAGCCCGCGGTGGCGCCTTCGTAATGCAGTATTCGCGACAGCGGTTGGTAAATGACTCTGTAGCCTAGTGCGCGCACGCCGAAACATAAATCGACGTCTTCGTAATAAGCTGGCGCGAAGCGACGATCGAAACCGCCAAGACGTTCAAAAAGTCCTCTGCGAATCAACAGCGATGCGGCCGAGCAATAATCAACCTCGCGCGCAAAATTGTATCGTCGGTCATCAGGCAAATTTCCCCAACCGTAATGATGCGCCTCACCGTTGTTCCAAACGATTCCGCCCGCCTCCTGAATTGTGCCCTCAGGATAAATAAGCATTGAGCCAACCGCGCCCGCAGCAGAGTCGCTTTCGATTGTTTCCACCAGATGGTTAAGCCAGCCGGGCAATACTTCCGTATCGTTGTTGAGAAACACGAGATATTTTCCCCGGGCGGCGGCGGCGGCTCCTTGATTGCACGCATCTACAAACCCGCGATTCTCTTCATTTCGGATCACGGTTACGAGTTCGCCGAAGCGGGACAGCATAAGTGCCGTGTTGTCCGACGAGGCGTTGTCGACGACGATCACCTCGTTGCGGTTGAAATCAATCTCATCCAACAGGGAACGGAGACATTGAAAAGTGAATTCAGCCTTGTTGAAAACCGGGATAACAATTGAACACTGAATGTCGGCAGTCGCGCGTTGGTCCCGCGCCTTCCTGAAGGCCGTTGAGTTGGTGAGATGGTCGATGTCATCGGTGCTTAGGGTCGGGTTTGGGTGTTTCCTGTGCCTGGCTCGCCCCACAATCCGGCCAGTAAAAAGTTGGAGATTGCGCAGCGCATTCGACCCGCTTGCCGCGAGACCGCGCAGGAACAGTTTGGCGGAAAGCGAAGGGTTCTCCTGAAGCGTTTTCTTGAGACGGCCCAATTGGTTTAGCTCTTCGTTTTGGAAGTGGGCTCGGAGATTTGCCATTGAAGAAGAGGGGCGACCAGGCCCAGGCGTTTATGTCTTTCGGCGAGTGTGTCGTCTGCGGACTCAAAGACTTCAAAATCCAAAACGTCGTTCTCTACAAAAATGATCCGCTCGTTCTTGATGTCGGCGCCCACAGTTCCGAAGTATGAGCCAGCTCTGAGTAGTCCGCCCGGGATCACCACTTCAGTATTGAATCTTCCCACTTTTCGGTCCGCTGCTTCCTCTGTCAACAGGTCATAATCTGATGTCGTGAATACGATGTCGCCTCGCGCATTTCTAATCACGATAAAAAAGCGCGAGCCGGCTAGTGCCTTTTTATTTTCGTATTCCAATCGAATGGTAAACGGTTCGCGGCAATCGATCGCGCTGGTTTCAGTTTCTCGTTGTTCGATGCCCACCCGCTCCAGTTGAATATCAGTATTTTCTTTTTCCGGGAGATCGGCCCAGGTCACCGGTGAATAGAGTTTATTGGCGCTGTCCAGATAGAATCTTGTAACGTCCTCAGTCTCACCTGACTTCAGGATGGATCCTTCGTGCAGAAGAATAGAACGGCTGCAGAGAGCGTTTACGGCGCTGATATCGTGGCTGACAAAGAGCACCGTGCGGCCGTGCCGGGCTACTTCGTTCATTTTCCCCAGACACTTCTTCTGAAAAGCTACATCCCCAACGGCCAACACTTCATCGATGATCAGGATTTCGGGTTCGAGGTGGGCTGCTACAGCGAAGGCGAGTCGGACGGTCATACCGGATGAATAATGCTTCACCGGCGTGTCGAGAAACTGTGCAGTCTCGGCGAAGGCAACAATTTCATCAAACTTACTTTCAATTTCACTCTTACTCATGCCAAGGATCGCGCCGTTGAGAAAAATGTTTTCTCGCCCGGTGAGCTCGGAATGAAAACCAGTGCCAACTTCCAGCAAACTCCCAACTCTTCCAGTCAGCGTAAAGCGCCCGGTTGTTGGTTTAGTTATGCGCGAAAGGATCTTGAGCAGAGTGGATTTGCCTGAGCCGTTGCGTCCGATGATCCCCACCACCTCACCCGGTTGCACCTCGAAGCTGACATCCTTCAACGCCCAAATCGTTGGACTCGTATCGCGCGCCCCTCCGCGCAGGCGGCGAAAGGAAGCGCTGGCCCGTGCGGCCAGATCGTCGCGCAGGCTCGTCTGCGACCGGTTGGCGCCGATAACGTAGCGCTTGCCTAACCCCTCAGCTTTAATGATCGGTTCCATGTGCTAGATAACGTCCGCAAAATTATCTTCAGCCCGCCGGAAGTAAAACACCGAGAGCGCGGTGACCAACAGAGAAACAGCGAATGAGACCGCGAGCGCGGGCCAATCAAAGGGATGGCCGAACAATGCTGAACGCACGCCTTCGATCACTCCGGTCATTGGATTCAGCATGCTCACCCATTTCCACTTCGCCGGCACAATGCTCAGCGGATAAATCACTGGCGAGGCAAACAACCACAGCTGGACCAAAAAAGGTAAAGCGTAACGAATGTCGCGGTATCTCACGTTCAGCGTGGCCATCAGGGTTCCCACGCCGAAGGCAAGCAAAGTGGCCCATGCAAGAAACACGGGCAGGAGTAGTAGTTGCCACGTGATCGTGATGCGGTAGTAAGCCAGCAAGGGGATCACCAGTACGAAAGCAATTGCCAGGTCCACCAGTCCGGCCATGACGGGCGCGGCGGGAATAATCAGACGGGGAAAATAAACCTTAGTGACCAGCCCGGCGCTGCCCACCAAACTGTTGGCACTGCCCGTAATCGAGTTGGCAAAAAAGGTCCACGGGAGCAGGCCGGCATAGGCAAACAGAGGATACGGCACATTGTCGGAAGGAATCTGGGCCAGCCTTGCAAAAATCAGCGTGAACAAAAGCATGGCGAGGAGGGGTTGAATAATCGCCCAGGTCACCCCGAGGATGGTCTGTTTATAACGAAGTTTGACGTCGCGCCAGGTGAGGAAATATAACAACTCGCGATAGCGCCACAGCTCCGCAAGGCCTGAATTAGAAGCTTTCCTTTCAGCGTCAACTACAATTCGGTGTTGCAGGCTACTCTGGATACCTGCAGAAGAAGTGGTCATCCTCGCCGTCCTCTAAAAAGGTTTGCGTGCCGTCGTGAGTAAATTGGAGGTTTCATTTGGCGGGATATCGGTTTGTTTACTTTCGCCTGTGTTGAACGCCTGGAGCGATCTGCTGACTGGGTTTCGTAGCCGTGGAGCAAAGCCGCAGTCTAGTCAGCGCGATCAACCACGTCAAGCACACTGTCGCGTGAATGCGAAGTTCAGAGACCTGGTCCCTCCAAAGCAAGGCCTACCAGAATTCAGGTTATGGTATCGTGCGGATCAGCCCCGATAGGTTCGTCAATATGGACAATAAAACAATAGAGGCCGCGGCTTACGACACTGACAAGGCGGAGCTTCCAAATTATCTGCGGAGCTACGAGGAGTATTTTCGTCCGTTGCTTGGTAAAGAAATAAAGCTGCTCAAACTTGGTATCTATCGAGGCGGCTCACTGCTTTTGTGGCGAGACGAAGGCTGGTTAACGAGAGTCCGATTCGAACTCGGAGTTCATGTGGGGAAGTGACGGTGAACGCCGCCAACAAAAACTCTCCCGAAGTGCTGGCGCGCATAAACCTGTTGGTGCAGCAGGCGGAGCCAGTGTCCGTTCTGGGCGTCATGGTTGGGGTGGCGCCTCACGGCGACCTGTTTTTCTTCCACCTCTTCAGGGTGGAAAATCATTTTTGTTGGTCGTCCGGCGGTCTGCGCTACGCTTCGATCACCGGCTACTGTCTGACCGCCTTTCAGGCTGAGACCCCGCCCGCTTACGCAGGCGGTTCCGACAAGTCATCAACACCTGCTATCGTCTTTCCTCACTAAGCTCTCGAAGCAAGCATGAAACACGTCAAAGCACTCAAGCGAGTTGTGCCCTCAGCGCTCTGGCCCTATCTCGGCGCAGTTCGTCGTCACGCGCGGACCATTCCTGCTCGTACCCGGTTGCAAAAGAAAAAGCTACAGTCAGATCCCGCTCTGACCGAGCGTGACCGCCAGCTGCTGGAAAACGTTAGCAGCCGCATTTACTTTAACGATGGAATGTACCACGGTGATGGCGCCCACTATTTCAAAGTTGGTCTGTCGGCGATCCGTTGCATTGATGAGGCGCTCGATCGCGTGGGTTTGAAAGATGTCGGTGCGATTCTCGATTTTCCTTGTGGCAGCGGACGCGTGATGAGGTTTCTGCGGCAGCGTTTTCCTGACGCGCGAATCACCGCCTGCGAGCTAGCGGAAGGGCCGGTCCAATTTTGCGTTCGAACGTTTGGCGCCGAGCCGGCTTACTCATCACCAAACCTTGACAACGTTTCACTCCGCAAGCACTTCGATCTCATCTGGTGCGGCTCGCTCGTTACACACTTGAATGCGCAAGGCATCGCCGCACTGCTTCGGCTCTTTCGCCGGCATCTGGCGCCAGGCGGTCTCATGATATTCACAACTCACGGTGATTTTGTCGCGCGCCGAATCCCGACACGAGATTTCGACTACGGATTGCTGCCTGAACAAATTCAGAGGATTGGTGATAACTACCCAGAGACCGGATACGGCTTTGAAGACTATCGCGGCGAGAAGGATTACGGCGTTTCGTTGACCTCGCCTGAGTGGATCCGCGAACGCGTTGGCGAAGTTGGTGGCTTGGGCGAAGTTTTCTTCAAGGAACGTGGTTGGGATGATCACCAGGATGTCTTCGCTTTCGTTATGAGTAGATGAGGAAATTATCCGGAGTTTACTTACCTTCCATGGTTCAAAGAGATGCGAATCGCACCAGGTCAGGTCTCTATTGTGAAAGCCTCGGAGCAATAGGGTTGGTTCTAATTTGAAATTCTCGGTACCCCTTGCGGTCTCTGCGTGTCTTCTGTGGCTTATCACGGAGCGCTTGACAGACCACGGGCATGGCGTCGAACATGCGCGGGCTAAACAACCGCGACTCTGGAGCGCACAGACGCGCGGGCTCGATCCGCCAATTGCTCTCCGTCAAAACGAGGTGAAAAGGATGTCCCAAAAATTGTTCGCATTGTGCTTGTGCCTGTCCTTCCTTATATCTGGTGTGGTTGGTCAGCAACCCTCGCCGACGCCCACGCCCACACCAGAGCCGAAGACGCAGGAGGAGCGCAAGCAAGCCGAGCAGAAGGAGAAGAAAGAAGAGAAGTGGGACATCGAAGCCGACCACGGACCGAGCACCACGGTGGAGTTCGACACAGACGAGGGCACCTGGATGAGTTGCGATGTTTCGCCGGACGGGCAACGCCTCGTCTTCGATCTGCTCGGTGACATTTATCAAATGCCGATCAGCGGTGGCGCAGCGCAGTTGCTCGCAGGCGGGCGCGCGTGGGAGGCGCAACCGCGCTACAGTCCTGACGGCAAGTGGATCGCTTTCACCTCCGATCGCGACGGCGCTGACAACATCTGGATGATGGACACTGCGGGACAGAATCGCCGCCAGATCACGAAAGAAACTCAACGGCTCACCAACACGCCCTCCTGGACGCCCGACGGCCAATACGTAGTCGCGCGCAAGCACTTCGTTGACCAGCGTTCTCTCGGCGCGGGTGAAATCTGGCTGTACAGCATTAGCGGCGGGTCGGGCGTGCAATTGACGGAGAAGACGAGTTGGACTGCGAACGTCGGCGAGCCTGTGTTTGATCCAAAAGGCCGCTTCGTTTACTTCGTTAATAGCGGCGATTTCGACTACAACAAAAACGTCTATACCGGAATTTACTGGATCGAGCGATACGACACGCAGTTGGGCCGCAAGGGGGTTTTCATACGGGGCAGGGGCGGCGCGATTCGACCACAGCCTTCCGCCGACGGCAAATATATCGCTTTCATTCGCCGCGACCGTCTGAAGACCGTGCTCTACCTGCGCGAGATCGAGTCAGGCCGCGAATGGCCCATCTATGACAAGCTCACGCGCGATCAGCAGGAGACGTGGTCAGTCTTCGGCACGTACCCCGGATACGCCTGGACGCCGGACAATCAGTCGATCATTATCACGGCGGGCGGCAAGTTTGTGCGTGTAAACGTCGCCACAAAGCAGGCGACGCCGTTGCCGTTCACGGCGCACATCAGCCAGAAGGTAACTGAGGCGGTGCGCTTCCCGCAGAAAGTTGGACCAGAGCGCGACAAGGCGCGGCTCTTGCGCTGGGCGCGCAAGTACGACGACCGCGTAATCTACAGCGCGCTCGGCAAGCTCTACCTCAAGGAAGGCGCGAACGCGCCGCGTACACTTTTAAAGACCAACGATCTCGAATACGCGCCGAAGTTCAGCGCGGACGGTCGTCGCATCACGTTCGTCACCTGGTCGGACGCAGGTAAGGGCGCGGTCTGGATCGCAGATGTTGACGGCAAGAACGCGCGCAAGATCACGAGCGTCGGCGATCAGTATGCGAATCCCGTCTTCTCGCCCGACGGCAAAAAGGTCGCTTACCTCAAAGGACGCGGCAGCATTAACCACGAGGAAGAGCTGGCGAGCGAGTCGACCTTCGAGATTCATTACTGGGAAGGCGGCAAGAGTCATTACGTGATGGACGTGCTGAGCCGTGGCTCAAACGCGCGGATGCCAGTGCTCAATTTCGATACGAAGGGCGAGCGCATCTACTTCATGGAGTCGCCGCCGGTGCCGGCGCCGCCGGGCGCGCCTTCCAACATCCTGACATTCCTGAGCAGCGTCAAGCTGTCGGGCGACGACTACAAGCGCCATGTCGAAGCTAAGTTTGCCTCAGAGATCGTGCCCTCGCCCGACATGCAGTGGGTTTTCTTCAAAGAGCTGCACAAGCTCTATCTCGCGCCGTTTCCGCAGACAGGGAAATTACTAAAACTGAACTCCGGCGAATCCATTCTGCCTGTCAAGACCGTGTCGCAAGACTCAGGCAACTGGCTCGCGTGGTCGCCAGACAGCAAGGTCGTTCAGTGGACACTCGGAGAAAATTTCCACGAACAGGCACTCACTAACATACTGAAGGAGACAGCCAGGGATCAAAAACCCCCTGCGCCCATGGCGACCAGGATCGGCTTTGAGTTTGATACAGCACGCCCGCGCGGTTTGGTAGCGCTCACCAACGCGCGCATCGTCACGATGAAGGGCGACGAAGTGATCGAGCGCGGCTCAATCCTCATCGAACACAACCGCATCAAGGCCATTGGCGCGAAGATAGATATTCCCGCTAACGCGCGCCGGATTGATATGACGGGGAAGACCATCATGCCCGGCCTGGTGGACGTGCACGCGCACATGGGCTACACCACGCTCGACATCATCCCCGAAAAGCAGGCGCCCTACTACGCCAACCTCGCCTACGGCGTGACGACCACACACGATCCTTCGGCCTCCACACAGTCAGTCTTCGCCCAGTCCGAGATGGTCAAGGCCGGCGTCATGGTGGGCCCGCGTATTTTCTCGACGGGCTTCATACTTTACGGTGCGGAAAACGCTGAGAAGGCGCCAGTCAAGAACCTGGAAGACGCTCAGCGCCACCTGGTGCGATTGCAGGCCGACGGCGCGTTTTCCGTCAAGAGTTACAACCATCTGCGGCGCGACGTGCGACAGATGTTCATCAAGGCGGCCCGCGACACCCGGATGATGGTCGTGCCCGAAGGCGGCTCGACCTTCTACTACAACATGACCATGATTCTTGACGGACACACGGGCATCGAGCACACAGTGCCCGTCGCTCCTCTCTACAAAGACGTGGTCACGCTTTTTGCTCGCAGCCACACGCAGTACACGCCCACGCTCATCGTCGGTTACGGCGGCATCTGGGGCGAGAACTACTGGTATCAGCACACGAACGTCTGGGAGAACGAAAAGCTGCTGCGCTTCGTGCCGCGCGAAACGGTAGACGCGCGATCGCGCCGCCGGCTGATGGTGCCCGAAGACGACTTCTATCACTTTGATCTGGCGCGCTCTGTTCGCGACGTAGTACGTGCGGGCGGCAAGGCGCAGCTCGGAGCACACGGCCAACTGCAAGGCCTCGGTGCGCAATGGGAGCTCTGGATGCTGCAACAGGGAGGCATGACGCCGATGGAGGCGCTGCGCTGCGCCACGCTGTACGGTGCGCAGTATCTGGGCCTCGACGGCGACATTGGCTCGCTCGAACCCGGCAAGCTGGCGGACCTGGTCGTCCTGGACAAGAACCCGCTCGAAAGCATTCGCAACACCGAGTCGATTCGCAATGTGATGATTAACGGCGTGCTCTACGAAACGGAGAACATGAACGAGGTCTACCCCGAGGCGAAGCCCCGCAGGAAGTTTTTCTGGGAGCGTTAGCGTTTGTTACGGCAATCCAGGGCCAACGCCGGTGGGCGGCGACAGAATGGCGGGTGCCTGCTGAATTTTTCCGGCTTGCTTCAGCGAATCTACGAGCTGCTTATACTCCGCCACAGCCCCTTCAAAGTCGTTAATTGTGCGCTCAAGAAGCTGGCTGTATGGCTTCTGATTTTTGATCTGACACTTCCTGTCCTTAGTCATGAATGGGACGAATTTCTGCTCTCTGCTATCTGAGGCCGGCAGCCTCTCTTTCAGATTGATCTGTATGCCCACAAAATACATGCGGAACCGGGTCCCGCCCTTCTTCTCTAAATCTGTCCGCGGTACGTCAAACGCGTGCGCCGTGTCACCCTGAGCAACTACAAAGCTGATCCGGGATGGCGTTATGTAGAGCCACCCGTCCTCTGGAAACTTGAACTTTCCAAACAGCGCGCGCTGATGCATGTGTGCGACCCTGACAGCAAATAAGTCCTCATGCCGACCTGTGATCGAATGGCTGATGAATAATCCGCACTCCGGCTTGTCCTTCTTGTTAGCAAACTTGAGAGTGGTCCAATGGGTGTTGTCAACACTGAGCGTTTGCGCCTCGCCATCCTTTTGCGCCCACGAGATTTCTGCAGTCGCCGGAAAAAACAACGTCACTGCAATTATCATTAACAGAGTTTTGATTCTCATTTAACCCTTACCTTGTGAATTGTTGACTACCTACTTTGCACAAAAGCATTCGAGTCAGCGTTAGCGACCACCGAGCGTACCCAGCTTTAATCGACGGAATTGCCGAACCTAAACCCAAAGTCCGTTTGGCAGCGCAGGCATCTTGCCATGAGAGCGTAGCGCGAACAACGCCTACGTCCTTGGTAGGAATCCCCGTTCGAGTTCACTCCCTTTTTTGTCAGGGATCAAACCGCAAGCGCAAGACGGAGGTCGCAACCGCGAACGCTGTGACAAGAGTGTGTTTAGAGAAACGCATTAGACGCTGATCTTTTTTTTGCTTACCGACAATCCCACGCCGTCAGCAGCAACGCTTTGTTAGGTCGCCGGCAAACCCTACGACGCTTTGTTGGATTTCGCATTTACTTTCTTGATGTCGGCGGGGGCGACATCCTCGATCACTCGATAGACAATCGGATGGCAGCTCATCAGTTTCAGGCGACCCTATTGTCCGCACCTCTTCCTGTACTCGACGGATTGAATGAAGGCTCTGGCCATCTCGGCCCGGCGTTGGTCGCCGCCGGACTCGTTTAGCTTGTTCAGCCAGAAGTTGTACCCGCCGAAATCGGTCTCCGGGCCCGTGTCGGGGTCTCGCCGGAGGTAGGCGAAGTACAGCATCAGCACGAAGGCCCGGTTGAACTCTTGCTGCCGCATGTCCGCGTCCTCGGCCACCGCCTTCAGGACCTGCGCCCTCGTCTTCACACCATTCTTCAGCTCCGAAACGAGCGCGTCCCTCTCAGCTTGAGAGAGCGCCCCGCCGGAGTTGGCATTGAGCGCGTCCGTGAATCCCTCCGGCGTTATCGACTGCGGGTAGGCGGCCGCGAACTCGGGCCGGGAGGTGAAGCCGGCCGCGAACGCGCGCTTGTTCACCTCCAGCTTCTGCTGCCACCCGTCCTGGCCGACCACCACCTCTTGCCTGAGCTCGCTCATGTCCTGAAGGAAGTCGGCGAGGCGCACCGGTACCGGGGTTCCGGGAATATCGCCATAGGCGGCTTTGCGCATGAGGTAGGCTAGGTAGCCGTTTTCCTGGAACTCGATCGAGAGGAAGAAGGCCGCCGAGGGGTCGCCATGCTTGACCTCACGGCAGCCGGCGTTGGCGCCGCTCCAGCCTTGCCATGAATATGCTCGCCGCGGTGTCGGCAGATACATCGCGAGAAACTGTGGTTGTCTCCAGTCCCAGGCACGCGCCGGGTACAGATCGACGTCGAGGGGAGGCCCCTCGTTCCACTCCCACGTCGCCTGGTGAATCGCGCCGTTCGCGTTGATAAAAACGCTCGAGACCAAAAGCGCGGCGCCGAACGCGAACTGCGCGCGCCAACCTGCGAGAGAGTTAGACGCGCGCTCTCCTCGCCATGTCAGGCTCGCGCGCAAGCCGAGCGTGCCGAGCAGCACGAACCATGGGACCGACCCGGTCAGAAAGCGCGGTCCGAAGCAATGCCCGGCCCACCACACCGGGAAGACAGAGACGACCAGCACGTCCGCCGTAATTATGATGAGCGAGAGCCAGACGAGTCGCCGGTGGACTAGTTGACGCCTGTGCCGGACGAGGAGGAAGGCCACGAACAACAGTATCGGGACATAAATCAAGAGGCCGCGCGACGGGCTGATGAGATTGGCCGCCAGCGCCTCGCGGAAATGATCGGGTGCGAAACGACTGGCAAGGTAGTAGTAGCTGGGAAGAAGCTGGCCGAAGTGAGTCCATGAATAAAGAGCGAAGACCATCAGCCACAACGTCCCGGTGACGGCGTAGCGAGGGAACAGGCGCCGTTGAAAGAGAAAGAAGTAAACGGTGACCGCAAGAATGGAGACGGCGAATGTGGGGCGAATGAAGTACAACCACGAAAGTAAGCTCGCCAGCAACACGGGTGTGAGGCCGCGCTGCCGGGCTTCAAGTCGCAGGAGTAGAAAGACTACGATGCCCAGCAGCAAAATTCCCCACGTATGCGACCACAGAGCGCGCGACGCGGTGCTGTAAACCTGCGTCCCCAGCGCGCCGCCCAGAGCGACGAAGACGCTCCACTTGGTCGGCAATATCAACCGCGCCGTATAAAAAAAGAGACACGACAGCGCAGCCATCAAGAAGGCCGCGAGGATCGCTTCAATCTGCACTTCGCCCTGATGGTCGTAAGCGTTGTCATCGCCGACCGCGGAGAGTCCGAAGAGATTCAAGAGGGCGACGAACGGCACGGAGAGGACGGAACTGCCCGGCGGTAGATAGTAGTAAACGTGTCCGCGCGATGCTTCCAGCCGATAATCGCCGTGCCTGAAGTAGGTTTGATCCCACTCGGGCTGATGGCGCGGGAGCGCGTAATGATCGAGCCGAAAGCTGCCGTGATCAAGCAGGCTCTGTGTGAGGAGCATGGAATACCGCGAGTCTGTCACCTGACGCACGGGCGAAAGCAGAAAAACAATCAACATCAGGGCAAACACCAGGGGGCCCATCAATGATTCAAGTTTTTTTATTCGGGTGATCATCCAGCGAAACTCAGTCTTCACGGGCGCAGGACCGAGCCATCGGCGGCAAAGGGAGCGGAGAATTCACGCTTGTGGGAAAAAGAGTTGTCAGACACGGCCTGACGATCGAACGCCCGCCACCAGCCACCATCCCCACAAAGCATCTAACGACTGCCTTCAGCTGCGGCGTGCTCAGCATTAAAGCTGAACAGAAGCTACTTGAGAAGCATGCTAGCGCGCCGTCAGCCGCCAGCTCCCGCTCGCAACAGCAAATCTTCAATCGCTTCCGCGAGGAGTTCAATAACGAGCGACCTCATGAAGCTCTCGCTCTGGCAACCCCGGCTGCAGTTTATCAACCCTCGCCTCGTCCCTTTCCCACCAAGCTGCCGCCGCTCGAATATCCTGACCACTTCGAGACTCGCTATGTCAGTTACAGTGGCGGCATTCGCTGGAAGTCAGCTTGGGTCCACGTCAGTATTACTTGTGCAGGTCAATATCTGGGGCTAGAAGCGGTCGACAACCAAATCTGGAACGTTTACTTTGGACCGCTGAGACTCGGTCGCCTCAGCGAACAACATATGCGCATCCAAGACGAACATGGCAGCCTCTGGCGCCACAACAAGAAACAAAAACTGTAACCCATGTCCCCGCGCTTTTCTGTTACCTATCTCCCCGTCCGCTCAACGATTACTTAGGCTGTCTGCCTTTACCGATTTCCCTCAAATACGCTTTTAGGAACTGGGCACGACGGCCACCACTGGCCAGATCGAGTTCGGTTGTCCCATTACAATAATTCGTTCCCAGAGTCTTCTTTGCCGGAAGAAATTTGGGCGCGAGAAATTCTTCATTTGGATATGCAAAAACCAGATAATCCTCACCTGTTTTGAAGTAATAGCCTTCGCAAGTGGTTTTATTGTACACGGTGTGCAGAACAACCGTTTTTCGAACGAAACCTTTCCAGACCCGGGAAACTGAAATCGTAACGACGATTCTTGGTTCGGACAGGGGCGTGTCGATATCTAAATAATCAATGTTTGTGACTGTGCCCCTGAAAGCCACACGGGAGGCTTTCAGAGCCTCTTTGCCGGAAGGGTTTGATAAACAACTACACGCGAAAGTCTGCGATGAGTAGATTGATAAAAATCCAATCAAGCTCATAGGAAACATCAGCACGTTGGCAGTTTTCACATAGCGCATTTCCAGGATTCCTTTCCAAGCGAGCTAGCCTAACGCTGGGCATCAGCTGCGGCGCGCGATCTGCATCAGCTGAAGGAATAAAGTTACTTGAGAAACATGCTATCGCGCCGTCAGCAACAAGGCTTTGTTATGCGCGCTCTCAATTATCATCGCCCCATCTGCGATAGGTCGATGAATGTTCATGAGGTTGCCTCGGTCGAAGGCTGATAATGTCTGAGTCCTCAAATTCATGTTTTTCTTCGCTCTCAATGTCTCTCCCATGAGCCTTACGCCACTGAAGAATATGTCGGTTTAGCGCGGTCAGGGGAATTAGCAAGATCGGCACGATAATGAAGGAAGCAATTAGCGGCGAGACATATCCAATAAATGGGAGGCGAATGCCCTGCGACGCTGCGAACCATCTGAGTAAGAAGACGATTGCGAGTGCCAGAATGAAGCAAATACCAAATAGCGTTTTCTTTCTCAAGGGTTACCTGCTTTTCAATTCAGGAGTTCGGTAGGAGCGCATAACGCGATCAGCATCCCAGCTGAAGGAACAAAGTTACTTGAGAAACATGCTATCGCACCGTCAGCTGCAAAAGTTTGCCAGGCAGCTCGGTGGAACGAAGCGAGTATGGCTGAGACATCCCATAACTGGCATGTTGTTGATTTTCGCTCATTCAATTCCGCTGAACTGCTCGAAACTCTGACCGCTCGCCAGGAATACCAGCGAGCCAATGAACAGGCCCACATTGATGACGACCGCCATGCTTACAATCGTCCAACCCACCACCCGGCGAGAATGTAGGTGGTAGGCGATGTTGAAGAAGGCTGGCGCGGCAAGGGGCAGGTTGTGAACCCCAAGCGCCAGGAGCGTGATCGCCAGCCAGGCGTTGAGAGCAAGCGTCGCTCGCCCGTGATCATCGTCGGAGGTTAGCACCCTGCGCGTGTGATAGATGAGCAACCAGGACGGCACGGCGAGGGCGGTGCCAATCACGTAGAACACCGGAACAGAGCCTTCCAGCGTCTTCAATGCGAGCTTCGTAGTCACCGCTAAGAGGTGTCCAAACGCCATGGTCCCGATCGTGACCCCGAAAAACAGATTCATCGCTGCCAGAACTCGACGTCGGGCGGGGAGGTCCGAAAGGCGGTGCCGATAGAGCAGAACGGTAACGGCCAGCAGGGCGAGACCCATTGACGCCGACAGCCATTTGCCTTCATCCACGATGAGCGCGACGAGTTGATCGATCATCCCCTTGACCTTACGACTTGCATGGTGGTTCGTGCTGCCTAAAGTTGATCTTCAGCTGCGGCGCGTGATCAGCATCCGAGGTGAAGGAAAGAGAAGTTACTTGAGAAACATGCTATCGCGCCGTCAGCTGCAGATTTTGTTCTGCTGGAGCGCTAGCAAGTAACCGTGTGTATCTTGCCCTGCCACTTTTCACCCGACCTGCTGAATTGATATCTGTAAACCGAAAAATGATATGGTAACCCACCGCGGCTTTCGCTGATTCCGACACTGAGACCTACGACTTCGCTTCCGCCAGAGAACTCTCCAACCCAAAGATACTTAAACGTCCTCGACCTTTTCCATCTCTTTCGAATCTCTTTCTCTCCCATCAGGCTAAATCGAAAGCCCTCGAGCTTGGGCAGTAGAGCTGGAGACATATTCTTTTTGGAAACGATCATAAGCTCCGACAACCTGGACAGATGCCCTTTACCCTTCGACCGTGCTTCCATCTCAATGATCAATTCCACTGCCAGCTGGATAATGGCGGCCTGATCCGCGTTGGATAAAGCCGGCCGACCCAAAGGACGTGCGATGATCGACGGGGAAGAAACAACCAAAGCGAAAAGTAACAACGATAGAAGCGCTTTTGTCATAAACAACCAACCTAAAGCATAGCGCTGGGCCTTTAGCTGCGGCGCGCGATCAGCATTCACTGAAGGTAAGAAATTATTTGAGAAACATGCTATCGCGCCGTCAGCTGCAGGGCCTGGTTGGACTTCGGCGGGCCAAAGTGTTGCGGTAGCCCTCGCGGAGCCGGTCTAACGATTGGCGGGACCGATCGCCTCAATTCTCCGGTCCACGAACCAGACTCTTTGCGATATTCACCTTTGAAGCAGCTAGTTGAAGAAAACCAACCAAAGCACGTACCAACGCTAACTCTACAAACCTCAACATTGACCTTTCCGTCTTTGCCTTTCATTGGGCTGAAGACTAGATATCGTATATTGCCACTGCGATTGGTTAGCTCTTTGATTTTGCCTGGCTCGAGTAATTCAAATTCATAACCAGAGATTCTTGGGAGCATGCTCTCCGTCATGTTTTCTGCAGAAACAATTTCGGTCCATGAAATATTAAAAGTAGTAATCGGGTCTGCTATCGCCTGCTCCAACACGGATTTCACGATCTCTGCCTGATCCTTATTGTTGAGGATGTTTGAAGATTGAGCCCCAGCTCTGGCCTCCTGACAACCGTAACCATCAGGGGAACTGATAAATACGCACAGCGAAATCGAGATTGCCATTCCGACGAACTGCCTGTTTAGACCCATCTCTTTGCACATACTGTTGATTTCTTTTCATGACCACTCAACAAGAAGCCCAACGAATTTGGTGGTATTAAGCCGCTCCGCTTAGACCGCAGCTAATTACCCCTAAGGTCCCGAAGTATAGGCTATTCCCGAGGCAATGCCGACTCCCAAAATTCTCGATCAGGTGCCGCTGACGTTTTCGCAGTTAATGATTGATACCCAGCGTCTGGGTCGAAACGTGATGGTGAACGTAGGCAACTGGCAGCAACAACTCAATATCAACAAGCAGGCTTTTTTCAATGGATGGATGCAGCGTCCCGATTTTCTCGCTCGCTATCCATTGTCAATGAGTCCGGCTGCTTTTGTAGACGCACTCAATGCAAATACCGGCAACGCGATCAGCGCATCAGAGCGCGACATCCTCGTCGGCCTGCTCTCGCCCAACAGCAATGTGGGACGTGCTCTGGTCATGCGACAAGTGACCGAGAATGCGGAGTTTTCACGACGCCAGTTCAACCGCGCTTTCGTCCTGATGCAATACTTCGGTTATTTGCGCCGCAACCCGGACGAAGCTCCCGAGGCTGGACTCAACTTCGATGGTTTCAACTTCTGGCTGACGAAGCTTGAACAGCACAACGGGAATTTCATTCAGGCGGAGATGGTGAAAGCATTCATCGACAGCAATGAATACCGGGGCCGCTTCGGGCCGTGAGCATGTTCCATTCCTGTACTTTGCACAAAAAGTCTCTCACGGCTGTCTTAAGCGCCAACGGCGCAAAATGTAAGAGCCCAGGCCAACGGCCTGGGTGGTGATGTGTTGGTATTCTCTAAGCGCTGAAGGTGCGCAATCCGAGCGATTAATTGAGAACCAAGTATTTCGCGCTTTCAGCGCTTTGGATACTTCGCATCGGCTGAACCCTGGGCCGCTGGCCCAGGCTATTATATTTCGCGCCTTTGGCGCTTCAAGAAAAGACTATGAGCCCTAGAGGGTTACTTTTTGTGCAAAGCCCCATTCCTGAGTAACGCAAACTGGTAGTTTGCGGTGCTGTGAAACTTCGCAACTTGGATGAGTCCTCGTAAGCAAACTAGTTTGCGTTACAAACTTCCGTGCCGCCGCGGATGCGATCTACACATCAATCGTTCCGTACCGTTCACACGCCTTTTGCTGCCGGGCGCGCGCACGCCCGCGCATGAACGAATTCGGGATCAAGAGTCGGAATAGCATTCTGGCGGTAGCGCGTGGTGAGTTCGCACCCTGCAGATTCCGCGTTATCAAACGCCACGCTTCCGACTTGTGGCCGAGTCTCAGAAAGTCTTCGGCACGGTTGAATCGGGTTGACGTTTGTAACGTTTCCACTTGTTTATCAGTGAAGCCAAACCTTAATGCGGCGGTGCGTTGGGCCTTCAACTGTTCGTCGAGCATTAACGCCTGATCCCAACTCACATTCGACCCATGTCGCCGCCAGGCAGAGAGGATTCGGCGATCGAATGCGAATTCGCCAAGCTCGCTCAAGCGCAGATATAGATCGTAGTCCTCAAGTCTTGATTCTTCGTTCCAGCCCTCTCGTTCGAGTGCGTTGCGGCGATAGACAACCGTCGGGCTCATTGGGCCAATGGTCTGCAACAACATCTGTCGCACATCGCCATCAACGTATTGCGCCCAATCTGAGGTGGAATCAATGACGCGATTTTTGTCGTCGATGTAATAGGCATGCCCATATGCCAGGACTGCTTTCTGACGAGATTCGAGCAGCGAAACGCGCGCCTCGAGAAAATCGGGAAGCCAGATATCATCCGAGCCGAGATAAGCGAAGTAGTCTCCGCCGACTCGCGCGAAGCCTTCGTTGAGAGTTGCGGACAATCCACGATTTTCCCGGGCGATGAATTCGCACGCAAAGGGACAGTCGCGCAGGGCTCGCTCGATGATCGCTGGCGAGTCGTCCGTCGAGCCGTCGTCAATAACCAGGAGCTTTGCCGGCGGCAGCGTCTGCTTCATGATCGAGCGCAAGCTCGCTTCAACAAACGGAGCGTGATTGTAAGAGGGCACGACGACCGAGACGCTCCCCGGCCGACGCTGAATTTGCTCCACCTCTTCCTGCAACTCGGTTGCTATCATTTTTTACTTACTTTACAGTTCGTTGCCGGCAGCCACGCAGTTTAAAGTTCACGCTTTCGCCTGCGGCCCGGCAAAAAGACACCCTGAAGGTTGAACTTTGAATCTCTTGAGTTCCGACCAGGTCAGGAACGCCGGCGACTGGTTCCCAGCAAGCTTCCTAACAACGCTCCTGCATGACCAAAAGAATTATACTCTTTGGACCACTGCCACCGCCTCAGGGAGGCGTCGCGATCTACCTGAAAGAGCTCGTGGGCCATCTTAGCGGCTCAGGGGTTTGTGTGTGGACTTACACCGGCGCCAGATCCAGCCACCCGAATGTGCGCTTCGTATCTCACCGAAGACTCGGGACGCTCGGAGCGTTGATAGCAGAAGGAAGGCGGTCGCGCATCCTCGACGCCTCCCACTTTCATCTGGAGTATCCCAATCCTCTCCTGCTGCCAGTCTGGCTGTTTATGAAGCGCTGTTTGCAGTTCGAATGGTACAAGAACATTCTCGATGGTTCCCTGCCGAAACGTTATCCGCAGTTTGGTCCAATGCAACGATGGCTGTTCCATCGCGGCGTAGATGCGGTAGACGAATTTGTAGTTGCGAGCGACGAATTGCGCCGTTGGCTGCAGGAAGATCTCAAGATCAGTCAACGGGTGACGGTCGTTCCTTGTCTATTGCCACCTACGAGCGGGACGGTCACCAATCTACCAACTGAAACCGCCCGGGCACTAGAGCGTTACTTGTCTCATGACCACCGCGTTTGTTCCATTGGCGTGTTTTTTCCGAGTTATGGATTTAAACATGTCGCGGAAGCAGTCGAGGAATTGCGCCGGCGTAGTGGCAAGGATATCCGTTTACTTTTGCTGGACGGCGGCTTTGTGCGTGACGACGCTTACCGGCACGAGGTGCTGCAGAATCGAGACTGGATCACAGTGATCGAAGAAGTTCCAAATTCTGAGGTGCCACAGATTTTGAAACAAAGTGATGTCTTCGTGCGTGCGTTTGGTGATGAGAGTTACGGCATTTCGCGGATCGAAGCGCTTTGGGCCGGCATCCCGGTGATCGCAACGCGTGCGGGAGAAACACGTGGGATGCTGACCTACGATTTTGGCGACCTGGACCAACTGATCAGTCATTTGCAATCTGTGTTGTTCGACGCGTCTTCGCACAAAGAGAGTCAATGGCCGGAGCTTTACCGCAAAGAGGCGGAGAATAATCTGGCGCAACTCGCGGAAGTTCTGGGGATTGAGATTCACGCTCGATGATTCAACGGTCGACAAAACTGAGAGTGCTCCTCGGAGTCATGCTCCTCTTCGCTCCTGCATCAGTATGGGCGGCGCGGCCAATTTCGCTCGAGGGATACTGGAACTTTGAGATAGACCCCAACGATGCGGGTGAACAGCAGCAGTGGTTCAATAGAAACCTGCGGAATGGCATGAGGTTGCCGGGATTGCTCCAGGGTCCCTACCAGGGAAATCCGATCACCATCCAGACGCCTTGGGTGATGACCCAGTACGACCGCTTCTGGTATTTGCGCGACGATTACAAAGCTTATCTCGAGCCGGGCAAGATCGTCGTGCCATTCCTCTCTCAACCTCCTCGTCATTACCTCGGTGCAGCCTGGTATCAACGCGATGTTCATCTTACGCCGCAGACTTCCGGCCGGCGCATCGTGTTAACTCTTGAACGGCCACACTGGGAAACTACTGTTTGGTTCGATGGGCAGAAGATTGGTTCAAACAAGAGTCTGGTGGCGCCTCACGTTTACGATCTGAGCGCCGCCGCGCCGGGGCGGCACCGGCTCACGATCCGCGTCGACAATCGAATGGTAATGCCATACCGGCCAGACGCGCACAGCGTTTCGGATTCGCTGGGCGCCAGCTGGAACGGGATCGCGGGCAAGATCGAGCTGTCTGATACAGGCCGAGTATGGATCGAGGATGCGCAGGTCTTTCCCAATCTGGACAAAAAAAACATGCTGATCAAAGTCAGGATCAGCAACCAGACGGGACGCAGTGGCGCGGGAACATTAACCGCCATATGGCCGGACATTGGAGTCGTTCCGGTGAACTGGGATGAGACTGGCGGCACGGCCGAAGTTGAAGTGCCATTGCGCGAAGATGCGCCGAGGTGGGATGAGTTTAATCCGAAGTTGCATCCGCTCAGGCTCTGGTTAAGAGGAACGGGAGTTGACGAATACAGCGAGTTAAGAGTCGGACTGCGAAACTTTCGTGCCGAAGGAAAAGAGTTTTGGCTCAACGGTCGTCCCATCATTTTCCGCGGCACGCATAACGGCGGCGACTTTCCCCTCACCGGTTATCCACCCACTGATGTTGCGTCATGGCGCAAACTGTTTGAGACCTGCCGGCGCTGGGGTTTGAATCACATGCGATTTCATTCCTGGTGTCCCCCGGAAGCTGCTTTTGAGGCTGCCGATGAGCTCGGGTTTTACCTGCAGGTTGAGCCAGGCATGTGGAATGAGATCAGTCCGGGCACGCCGATGGAGCGAATGCTCTACGAAGAAACCGATCGGATGATCAAAGCTTACGGTAATCATCCATCGTTCATGCTGTTGTCGGCCAGCCACGAACCGCAGGGTAAATGGAAGGAAGCGTTGACGAAATGGGTCGAGCATTATCGTAAACAAGATCCCCGCCGGCTCTACACGCCTGGCACTGGCCACCCTGAAAGAGAAGTACCGGATCTCACGGAAGGCACCGACTATCTGGCTGTTCATCGCGTTGGCGCGAGTCTGTTGCGGCGCGAGTCTGGTTGGTTTGGCGGTGATTACCGGCAAGCTCTCGAAGTGGTAAACCTGCCCGTAATCGCACACGAGGTGGGCCAATGGGCCGCTTATCCGGATTTCGAAATTATCAAGAAGTTTAAGGGTTACCTGCGGCCCGGCAACTTCGAAATATTTCGCGACTCCTTGAAGGCGCACGGGCTACTCGAGAAGAACAGGTTCTTTGTGCAAGCTTCGGGCGAGTTTCAACTCGCCTGTTACAAAGAAGACATCGAAGCTAACTTGCGCACGCCCGGCCTAGGCGGTTTCCAGTTGCTCGACCTGCACGACTACCTGGGGAGGGGCACCGCACTCGTCGGCTTGCTTGATCCATTCTGGGACGCGAAGGCCTACGCAAAACCGGAAGACTTCAAGTCGTTTTGTAATACCACTGTGCCGCTCGCCCGATTGCGCCAGCGCGTGTTCACGACCGCGGAGACCTTGAATGCCGATCTCGAAGTGGCACATTTCGGCCCCGAACCAATTGAAAATGCCATTGCGGTTTGGAAGATAATCGGCGGTGGCCCTAGCGCGCAGGGGGAATCGGAAGCTCGCACTGTCCCGATTGGGAAAAATATTCCCATGGGTAAAGCCATTTTCGACTTGTCGAAGTTGGCGCCGGGAGAATACAGGTTGGCAGTGACCGTTGCTCCCATTTCATTCTTCACTCCAGTGGACCGGAGGATCATTCCGGGGCCGAGCGTCGTGCGCGGAGTTACCTATTTTGAAAACGACTGGCGGTTCTGGGTTTTTCCAGCCGCAGGCGAGATGCACGACTCACCCTCCTGTCCGCCCTCGCGAAATTCTGAGGTTCTAGTCACTCGTTCATGGGAGGAAGCCGAGAAAAAACTCGCGACGGGTGGCCGGGTTCTGTTTGTGCCGTACCCTTCAGATCTTAATTGGACCAATCCACCGCTGGACTCCGTGCCTATCTTTTTCAACCGGTTGACGACCCCTGCATGGGGGCGCACGTTGGGGCTATGGATTGACATTAAGCCAGAGGAATCGAAGAGTCGCGCACTCCTTGGGTTTCCCACCTCGTATCATTTCGATTGGCAGTGGGCGCAGGTAACTCAAAATGTGCGCGCGGTGAATCTCGATCGATTGCCGGCCGAGCTGGAGCCCGTAGTGTGGGCCATCGACGACTGGAATCGCAACTACAAGCTTGGTGTTATCTTCGAAGGGGCAGTCGGCGATGGACGCTTGCTGGTCTCGGCATTCGATATAACCAAGCCTGCCGAGACGAATCCGGTGGCCAGACACCTGCGCAATGTGCTGGTGCGTTATGCAAGAAGCGATTGCTTCCAGCCGAACGTTTCGCTACTGCCCGAACTAATGCGTGGTCTATTCTTTGATACGCTTATCATGAAAAAGCTGGGCGCGGTTGCAGAAGTGGATGGCGCCTCGGCGAATAATCTAATTGATGGCGATCCAAACACGTTTGTGAGGGTCGGGCATCAGAGCGCAGAAACACGCGAGCAGGTGGATATCGTTGTGAAGCTTCCTTCACCGGTGGCCATTTCGGGTCTGATGCTGATGCCCCGGCAAGGCCACCGCGAACACGAAGGTGACATTCGCGCTTATGCTGTCCAGGTGAGTGACGACGGCAACGATTGGCGCGACGTGGCACGTGGGGAACTACTTTCAACCTTTGCTCCGCAACAGATCGAATTCTCGCGAACTGTCACTGCTCGATATCTTAAGTTCATGTCGCTCTCCGGATTTGGAACAGACAAAACTACGTCTCTGGCCGAGCTTGCGGTGATGTACGCCGGACCAAAGCTCGCGGGGAAATAAGCGACTGACACTGGAGTTTGCGCACTATTCAAAAACTGCGCTGTTCTATACTAGCCTGCGGCAGCAGGCGACAGCATCTAGCCTGGGGCGTGAACCCCAGGTCACAGCCAACAAAGAGTGCGAAGCCCGCGCGGCGGGCGACAGCCAGTATCCGCATTCTCAAATCCTTCAAGGCGCAACGGCTGCCGCCCGTTACATGGGCTGGTTCCAATGTGTCCTATGAATCATTTTGTAAATACTCCGGGCTTATCCTGTCCTATTCTTGAACAGATCACTCAATGCTCAACGGCCGTTCGATTATTTGTTTTGGCGGTGAAGACTGGTGGTATCACCATCCGCATTCCAAAAAGCATCTGATGCGCCGCTTCGCGCGCGCGGGTAATCGAGTGATTTTCGTTAACTCGATTTCCATGGGCCTCGCTCCCATCGCCAACAAGGATTTTCTCCCGCGGATCACGCGGAAGCTGCGCAGCTATGCGAAATTCGCGCGCCAAACGGCGGAAGGCGTCACGGTTGTTTCACCCGCGGCGTTACCCTTTTTTGGGAGCAGGCCGGCGCGGTTCGCGAATCGCCACCTGCTGACCACGCAAATTGCGGCACTTGCGAAGCACCGCGGGTTGGAAAAGCCGATTCTGTGGATCGCCATCCCGACGGCTGCGGAAATGATGGGACGTTTGGACGAGTCGTTGGTAATCTATCAGGTCTCGGACAAGTATGATTCGAACACGATGGACCACGCTACTGATCCACTGGAAATAGCCGCGCTGCACGAAAAAGCAATTACCGCGGCCGACATCATCCTCTACTCGGGCCGCAAACTTATGGCGGAGGCGACGAGCGGCCGCGAGCGATCGTACCTGTTGGAGCAGGCAGTGGATTTTGAACATTGGGCACGCGTCGGCAGCGGAGAGTTAACCGTTGCGCCCGAAGTCGAAAGAATCCCCGGACCGCGCATTGGCTATTTTGGGGCGATTGAGCCGTGGCTAATCGATCAGGAGTTGATCAAGCGTGCGGCGCTCGAACGCCCGGATTGGCAGTGGATTTTTATCGGTAATCGTTCGCGCGGGCTGGACATCGAGAGTCTCCCAAACACGCACTTCATCCCGGCGGTTGATTACAATGAGCTGCCCCGCTACGCTGCCGGCTTCGACGTATGCGTGCTGCCGTGGGAAACTGAGCAGGCCTTCACAAGTTATGGTTCGGCAATCAAGGTGCGTGAGTATCTGGCGACCGGGAAGCCAGTGGTGATCGCGGCATTGCCTGAATACGAAGCCATGAGCGACGTGCTGCACATCGCGCGGAGCCGCGACGACTTTTTCAGGTTGATCACCGAGGCGCTGAATGAAACTGACCCTGACGCTCCGCGCAGACGCCAGGCTGCGGTGAAGGATGGCACGTGGGACGCCCGCGCGGAATGGGTGAGCGATCTAATTGAAGAAAAGCTGGCAGCGAAAGAGATTGTCTAGAGTCAGTGCCCCGTTGGTTTGTTCATTCAACGAGCCTGCTCCGCAAGCTCGTTGAACGTTTGTTCTGAAAACAACAGTTTGGTTACGGTCAACCAATGAAACAGGTCCTGCAAAATCGGAAGACTGGAAAAACCGCGGTGATGGATGTGCCGGTGCCGGCGGCGCAGCACGGACGGGTGCTGGTCCGGAGCGTCGCGTCACTGATCAGCGCGGGCACAGAGCGGGTGGCGGTCGAGACGGTGCGCAAAGGCCTCATGCAGGAAGCACGGGAACGTCCTGACCTCGTGCGGGCCGTTATCGACAAGGCTCGCAGCCAGGGTCTTCGCCAAACGTTTAACTCGGTGCGAGATAAGTTGGCGGCGTCGCAGGCCCTTGGCTATAGCGCATCGGGCGTAGTGATTGAAGCCGACCCCGAGGTGAAGGGATTTAGTCCCGGTGATCGAGTTGCTTGCGCCGGCCTCGGTTACGCTTCACACGCGGAAGTTATTTCAGTCCCGCAGAATCTGTGCGTCAGCCTGCCTGAGAATGTCAGCTTCGAAGCCGGCGCTTTTGGCACGCTGGGCGCGATTGCCCTGCAAGGGGTTCGCCTGGCCGAGCCGACGCTGGGCGAATACATCGTGGTGATGGGACTCGGTTTAGTGGGTCAACTGGCTGTGCAGCTCCTGGTCGCGAATGGCTGTCGCGTGTTTGGCGTTGATCTCGATCCAGCGCGGGTCGAACTTGCTCGCGGACTCGGCGCTGATGCCGGCGGGCAACCCGATCCGGAAATAAAAGATTTCATTCTTGATTGGACTCGCGGCCGGGGCGCGGATGCAGTTGTGATTACGACCGCTACTGAATCGAATCAGCCGGTCGAGTTGGCCGGAGAGATATCGCGATTGAAAGGACGCGTGATCGTAGTTGGCACCACCGGTCTGGAGATTCCCCGGCAGAGTTACTACGCGCGCGAGCTGTCTCTCAAGCTCTCGATGTCGTATGGCCCAGGCCGCTACGATTCGGATTACGAGGAGCGCGGTCATGATTATCCGTTTGGATATGTGCGTTGGACTGAAAACAGAAACATCGGGGCATTTTTAGAGTTGGTGGATCAGCAACGCATAACCGTCGAACCTTTGATCAGTCACCGGTTTGAAATTGACGATGCCGAACAGGCCTATCAACTGATCGCCGGAGACGGGCACGAGCCACATTTGGGTGTGCTGCTTCGTTATGATCCCGAGCGACCGCTGGCTCGCAATGTCGAGATATCAGAGGCACGCCGGCCGGAGCAACCCGCTGCTTCGGTGAATGTTGGGGTGATTGGTGCGGGAAACTATGTGCGCGCGATGTTGCTCCCGCATTTCCAGAACGAACATGCGAATCTGGTTGCCATCGCTACTGCTTCCGGAGTTACGGCCGTTGACGCGGCGAAGAAGTTTGGTTTCGCCCGCGCGGTTTCCGGAGCAGATGAGATTATTGAGGATGCTGCGATAAATCTCGTTGTGATTGGCACGCACAACAATCTGCACGCAGAGCTCGCATCGAAAGCACTCGGGGCCGGCCAGCATGTTTTTGTCGAAAAACCGTTGGCGCTCAACGAAGAGGAGCTGGATGAAGTGGTTCATGCGGCGGCAATTGCTGAAGGTAAGCTGATGGTAGGTTTCAACCGGCGCTTTTCGCCGCTGGCCGTTAAAGCTCGCGATTCCTTTGCCGGTAGACGTGCACCACTTTCAATTCTCTACCGCGTAAACGCGGGACGAGTTTCGCCACAGGATTGGACGCAGGATGAGCGTGAAGGTGGTGGCAGGATCATCGGCGAGGTTTGTCACTTCATAGACCTGATGCAGTTTTGGACCAATTCCATTCCCGTTTCCGTCTTCGCACAAGCGGTTTCTGCCAATCGTTCAGATATCACGAACGACGATTCAGTATTTATTACCCTCAGTTTTGCTGACGGGTCGAATGGCTGCATCGCCTATCTCGCTGAAGGTGACAAAGGATTGGCGAAGGAGCGAGTGGAGATTTTTTGCGAAGGCAGGACTTTCGTGCTTGATGATTTTCGGGGCGCAAGCATTTTTCGCGATGATCGTGAAGAAAAGATTCGCGCGGGAGCTCAAGACAAGGGGCAGTCAGCGCAGGTGCGCGCTGTTTGTGAGGTTGTGCTGAAAGGAAGCCCGGCTCCAATTGCATTGGAAAGTTTATCCGCTACCACCCGCGCCACGTTTGCTATCCGAGAATCCCTCCGTACGGGCAGGCCAGTGTCAGTGGACTGAAATCCGATCCATGAAACACACGAAATCAAGCCTAAAAATTTTGTCCTTTCGTGTTAGTTCGTAGATTTTCCCCTAAACGACGCAGCAGTTGAGATCGCGATTGTTCCTACCCACCCAATCGTCACTGCTGCAAATGCAAACAGAAAATGGTAGAGCGCCAGGATGTATCGATACTCGGTGTGAGTCGCTGACTGCACGCAAAGGTAATACGCCGGCACTACGAGCAGGATTGCGAGAACGCGCCAGCTGCGCTTCGTCACCGTCAGCGCAATGCCGCAAAGTCCGAGCGGCAGCATCACCGCCGTAATAAAGAGTTTCTGTACGCTGCGAATGAGGATGCGAGGGTATCGGGTCCACACAAAGGAAGCGGGTCCTAGCTGGAAAAGTTTTATGCCACCCACGTGAACGACAGTCGGCCCCGGCGCGCCTTCGTTTGCGAGTGTCAGCCGCAGATGTTGGTCATTTTCGGACACGAATGGCAGCTCGACATTCTGAGTCGGTTGTGCCAGCGGCGACTTTCCTTCAAGCGTGTCAACGATTGTTGTGGCTTCCCAGTTGAACTGTTGCGTGTTTTCAACTCCAACTTTGATTCGACCCTGTTCGAGTTTGATGGGTAATCGCCATAGATACTCGACGTGCTTCTGCACTCGCACCGGCGCTGTGGCAAACTGCTTTCCGCGAGCGGAATCATCACCCGTAACAATCAAACTTTGGCCATCGGTTGAAACTACCGCCGTTCCCTGGGGTGAAAGGACTATGCCGGTGGTCAGCAGGCTCGCGGGCTCTTGCGCCCAAAGAGGTTCCACTGTGTCTGCTAAGGCAAGGGAACGGGTAACGGGTGGCCTGGCCGAGACGAGAGGCGTTCGTTCCAGTTTGAGCATGCTGCCGGCGCGCCGAATCATAACGCCCATAAACCAGAAAGGCCGCGAACGAACCATATTCAGTCCGCGTGAAAGGCGCAGGCGCTCGCGTCGAATTCCATCGGGACCAAACAGGGTGTCGCGATAATCAGGACGACCAAACGCGTCCGCTTCCTGATACATGATGCCAAGATCGGTGTTGGGCAAGTCGAATCTTTGGCCCTTGTCGTAATCAGCAATACCTTCAAGAAATGTTTGCCCGGCCCCTAAAGAAACCGGAATAAAGTGTCCGACGGCCACCGCGTTTCTGATCGTTAACGGGATGATGATTAACAATGCACCGCAGACCAGGGCCATTGAATAGCGCAACCGCACCGGAGGCCTGGACAAGAAGAAAACGAGCGCGGCCAGAAAGAATGGAAGCAGCAGCGCATTGGCCCGGAGCCAGCAAGACACGCCGGCCATCACCCCTGCTGTTATGATTAACCCCAGCCGCGGGCGTTTGTAGGCAAGCACCAGACAATAGACGGCCAGCATGATTGGCAGCACCGCAAGTGTGTCGGGCAAGAGCAGGACAGAGTTCCAGGCAAACTGCGGCGCGAATGCGGAAAGTAAACCTGCTACTGTGGCCACACTTACGGACAGGAGTTCTGCGATGATGAGAAAGAGCACTACGGCGGCGAAGGCATCGCACAGAATTTGTATTAGCTGAACCGTGGTGTCTGATTGGTTAATGATCTTCTGCGCCGCGGCGATCAGAATTGAGTAGCCGGGCGGGTGGCCGAGATTGTCGGGATTGCTAAGCGGCGATGAAGAACTGAAGAACCCTGATAGACCGCCTTCCTTTAGAAGATGGGCCACACGCTTATAGTCGGCAGCGACGGATGATTGAACCCTTCGCGCTTCGACAATGCGTGCGTCCTGCCAGCTCAGGAGTCGGACACCAGAAGCAATCGTGAAAATTACAAGGCTGATGAGGATCAACCGGCGACGCTTTTTCGATTGGGAAACGTCTTCAGAAGTATTTCCGCCGTCGCGATTGGTGTTAGTAATTTTCATTCGCCGGGATGCAGAAGGATGCGGGTACATTATAGACCATAAGAAATGTACGCTGGTCAGATTGCACGCGGGAGATGCCGGTGCAGTTTCGAAGATGATCCAAAGAGAGGCTCCGTAGGCGCAATCAAGACTGTCATGTGTGGGATTGTTGGAATAATTTCTACTGAACCGGAGCGGCACATCGCCGGCATGATGCAGGCTATAGAGCATCGAGGCCGCGACGATGAAGGCTTCTGGACATCAAGTGCTATTGATGAACGCAACCAGCAGATCTGTTTGGGTCATCGGCGTCTCGCGATCATCGACACCAGCAGCGCAGGCCATCAGCCCATGCATTCCGCTAACGGCCGCTTTGTAATCACTTTCAACGGAGAGATATACAACTATCGGGAACTGCGTGAAGAGTTAAAGTCGAAGGGCCATCGGTTTCAGACTGAGACGGATACGGAAGTTCTTCTCGCCGCTTTTGCCGAGTGGGGAAAACAGTGCCTGGTTAAGCTAAACGGCATGTTTGCGTTCGCGATTTGGGATAACCAGGAAAAGACCCTGACGCTGGCGCGCGACCACGTCGGCATCAAACCGCTTTACTACTTCTATCAACCTGCCCGAGTTGGACAAGAGGGCTTGTTGATTTTTGCCTCCGAAATAAAAGCCATTCTGGCTACCGGCCTGGTAGAGCGTTCAATCGATCCTGAAGCGCTAAACCAGTTTCTGACTTTTCTCTGGGCCCCCGATCCGAACACGCTGTTTAGTGGAATCAAAACTTTGCCGCCGGCCCATGTGCTGAGTCTGAAAAGTGACTCCGTTGAGATCGATGAATGGTGGGACGTTTCTTTTGACAAGATAGAGGAAGGACGCAGTGAGTCGTGGTGGCGCGAACGCGTTCTTGAAACGCTCGATCGTACAGTCAACATGGAAATGGTTGCCGACGTGCCGCTCGGTTCCTTCCTTTCAGGAGGTGTGGATTCCTCCGGCATCACCGCGATGATGAAACGCCACAGCAACGGGCGACGCGTTTCCACTTACACGGTTGGGATCGAAGCTGACGATCTCCGGTACGACATTATTCCGGACGACGTGAAATGGGCGCGTCGCGTGAATTCTTATCTCGACACTGATTACCACGAGATCATGCTGAAACCATCGGTGGCGGAGCTATTACCCATGTTAGTCCGGCACATGGACGAGCCGCCGATCGACATGGCGATTCCCAGTTACCTTGTTTCCCGCGCGGCGCGGGAGACGTTGACGGTGATGTTGTCGGGGATGGGCGGCGACGAAGTCTTTGCGGGTTATCCCCGGCAACTGGCCATGAAGTTTGCCGCCATGCTGGATCCAGTGCCTTCACTTTTGCGGAGACCCTTGCTGCAATCGATCGAAAGATCACTGCCGGGTGGCTTGCCCGGCCGACTAACGGCGCCTTTTCGCAACGCGAAGAAATTTGCGCGGAGTGCCGGCCTGGATTTTGAAGAACGCTATCTCGGCTACGGCACTTACTTCACAGACGAGGCAAAGCATCAACTGTTCTCCGACGGCCTGCGCGAAGCAACCGCCGAATTTGATGCCTATTCGCCACATCGAAAGTATTTCGCGAGAGTTCACGAGGCTGCACCACTCAACCGCCTGCTCTACGTCGATCTTAAAACTTTTCTGCCGTGTTTGAATTTGATCACGACGGATAAAACCTCGATGGCTGCAAATCTTGAAGTGAGAGTCCCCTTTCTCAATCGTGAAATGATAGAGATGGCGGCGACGATGCCGCCGGAGTTTAAATTGCGCGGGTTCAAACGCAAATATATTCTCAAGCGCGCGCTCGAAAGCGTGCTGCCTTACGATGCTATTTGGCGAAAGAAGGCCGGCTTCGGCGCTCCCATCAGGTCGTGGCTCCGCGGCCCGTTGCGCCCAATGATTGATGAACTGCTTTCGGAGGAGACCATCAAACGCCGCGGACTGTTTCGTCCCGCGGAGGTGAAGCGAATTATCGATGCGAATCTGGCGGGGAGGGAAGACTACAACCTGCAGGTTTTTCAACTGTTGAACCTCGAACTTTGGCAGCGAGAATTTATTGACCAGGGTCGCAGGTGACCGTGAATACTGGTGTGGTTGATCCAGGATTACGCAAAGGAAATCTTTCAGCTTCAAAATGCACAACGCGTGACAAGTGAAATTATTGACAGCGTCATGCGCGGGTTCTAATCTGTTGATACATGGCTTCAGGCCAGACGTCCTCAAGTGAGCGAACCACACTTCCACGTTAGAAGGCTTCCAAAATAAGAATGGTCCCGAAAAACAATTCAACATCGGAATTTGAAAGCGGACTGCTTCAGAAGGACGGGAGCGCGCCGCGGTGCGTGTTGTTGGCAGAAGACGATCCTGCGTCGCGACGTTTTCTGGAGATCGTGCTTGAGCGTGCGGGTTACAAAGTGATCCCTGCCGGCGACGGGCTGGAAGCGATGAAGCTGGCAATCTCCACGCAGGTAGACATCGTAGTGACGGACGCCACGATGCCGAATTTGAGCGGCGATGAATTTTGCCGGTTTCTTAGGAACAGCCCCAGCCTTTCGCACCTTCCGGTTATTCTTCTCAGTGCGCAGGCACGAAAAGAACCGGACGAAAATGTGGAGCAGCTTGATGCTTTTTTGTTGAAGCCGGTGTCGGGTGAGGATCTGGTCGCGTGTATTGAGAAGCTGCTGGCTCGGAAGCGTGATAGCTAGCGCGCAAACAATCTCTTCCGGGGATGAACGTCGGCGTAAGAAGTGCAGACGTCAGCTTATTCGATGATTGAAGTCGGGCAGCTCCGTCAGGAGCCAAATGTTTATAGCAATGGTTTCACACTGGTGATGCTGCCCCGCAAAAAGTTTTTGGCGTCACACGCCGCTATAAACATTTTGTTCCTCGCGGAACGACGAGTATGTAGGGCAGCAGCAGTAGTGGATGGACAGTAGTGGATGGATAGTAGGGACGACATGCCGTGCCTCTGCTAGAAAACTCTAAGCCTACATCGGTCCAAAAAAAGCGGCTCCTGTTTTCAGGAGCCGCCCATTGTTACTCAAGACAGGACCGATCATCCCGCCGAGGCGCTGTTCACTTCAACTAACGCATCGATACTGGTGTACGCCAGGCCCTGCGATTCGGCGACTGCCTGGTAAGTGCAGTGACCAGCATAGGTATTGACGCCTTCCTTCAATCCATTGTCGGTGCGAATTGCCTCGAAGAAGCCCTTGTTTGCCAGCGTCAGCGCATAAGGCAGCGTTGCATTTGTGAGCGCAAACGTGGACGTGCGCGGCACTGCGCCAGGCATGTTGGCCACGCAGTAATGCAATACACCCTCAACATAATAAGTCGGATCTGAGTGGGTGGTTGGATGCGTGGTCTCGATGCAGCCACCCTGGTCCACCGCCACGTCGACAATCACCGCGCCATTTGGCACGTCTTTAAGCATGCCACGGGTGATCAGCCTCGGCGCTGAAGCACCTGGCACCAGCACCGCGCCGACGATCAGGTCAGCGTTTGAGACGGCGTCGTGAATCATGTAAGCGCTGGAAGCGAGAGTTGAAATTTTTGAAAGGAAGATGTCGTCGAGTTCACGCAGGCGATCGAGGTTGTTGTCGATCATAGTGACGTGAGCGCCCATGCCGACAGCCATCTTGGCCGCGTTAGTTCCCACCACTCCGCCGCCGATAATCACTACTCGCGCGGCCGGCACTCCCGGCACGCCTCCTAACAGGATGCCGCGCCCGCCGGCCATCTTCTCGAGATAATGTGCGCCGACCTGGATTGCCATGCGACCGGCAACTTCAGACATTGGCGTTAGCAGTGGCAGACCTCCGCGCCGGTCAGTAATCGTTTCGTAGGCGATGCCGGTTACTTTCCGCTTCAGCAGTTCATCGGTGAGCTTGCGGTCAGGAGCGAGGTGTAAATACGTAAATAGCAACTGCCCTTCGCGCATACGTGGGTATTCAGGCGCGATAGGCTCTTTAACCTTGACGACCATTTCGGCCCGGGCCCAGACATCGTCTGCAGAATCGATAATTTGTGCGCCGGCCTTTTCATAGAGCGAATCTTCGAAACCGGAACCCTCGCCCGCATTCCTTTCCACAATAACTTCGTGGCTGGCATCCGTCAGAGCTCGGACGCCTGCGGGTGTCAAACCAACCCGGTATTCGTTGTCTTTGATTTCCTTTGGCAAGCCGACAATCACAATGATGTCCTCCGGAGCGTAGAAGTCAGAGATCAGGGGCAGAGATCAGAAAGTCAGAGATCAGAAACCAGAAGTTCAGATGTTCAGAAGTCAGAAATTTCAGAGGTCAGAAGTGAAATTCGGGTCTTGATGCTTCTGACCTCTGATCGCTGACTTCTGATCTCTGTTTTCTATCCGTCGATCTGTGCGCGTTGGAGCTTGCCACTGTAATCGACGTAGATGGATTTCCACTCGGTAAAAATATCGAGCACCTGAGTGCCGGCCTCACGGTGGCCATTGCCGGTTCCCTTAGTGCCGCCAAACGGCAAATGGACTTCGGCGCCAATCGTAGACGCGTTCACGTAGAAGATGCCGGTATACATGTCAGCCATCGCTCGGAAGGCGCGATTGACGTCGCTCGTGTAGATCGACGCTGACAGACCGTAGCGAACTCCATTCGCAATCTCCACGGCTTCGTCCAAAGACTTCGTCGGGATGACGGCCGTAACCGGGCCAAAAATTTCCTCCTGGGCAATGCGCATGTCCGGCGCGACGTCGGTGAAGACGGTTGGCTCAATGAAATAACCACGCGCGTATTCGCCTTTGGTGAGATGTTTTCCTCCCGCTGCGAGTGTGGCGCCGTCTTCATTTTGACCAATGTCGATGTAACCCATGATTTTCCGCACCGCGTCGGCATTGATAACCGGTCCAACGTCAGTTTTGGCAGCCGCGCCGTTGCCCACGCGCAAGGCGCGAGTGCGCTCCACCAGTTTATTGCAAAACTGTTTGTAAACTTTCTTGTGGACCACGATGCGGGAGGACGCTGTGCAGCGTTGACCCGACGTACCGAAGGCTCCCCAAAGAGCGCCCTCAATTGCGAGGTCGATGTCGGCATCGTCCATCACCAGGATTACGTTTTTGCCGCCCATTTCGAGTGAGCAGATGGCGTTGCGTTCCGCGCAGGCCGAGGCGACGATGCGGCCGGTATCGGTGGAACCGGTGAATGAGATCAAACGAAGCGCTGGGTGATTAGTGATTGATGCTCCCGCGTTTTCGCCATACCCGGTCACGAGGTTTACAACCCCCGGCGGAATGCCGGCTTCCTCGCATGCCTGGACCAGATTGTAAGTGGAGAGCGGTGTGTCTTCGGCGGGCTTGATGACCAGGGTGTTGCCGCAGACAAGTGCGGGGATCATTTTCCAGGATGGAATTGCCATCGGGAAATTCCATGGCGTGATTAAACCGCAAAGTCCGACCGGCTGGCGCACGCACATGGCAAACTTGTCCGGCATCTCGGCCGGAGTGGTAAACCCGTGCAGGCGACGTCCTTCGCCGGCAGTGTAATAGGTGCAGTCGATCGCTTCCTGGACATCGCCGCCGGCCTCAGCGAGGACCTTGCCCATCTCGCGCGTCATGTCCGCGGTGTACTTCTCTTTGTTGCGGATTAGGATTTCACCGAGCCTGAAGAGAATTTCAGCGCGACGTGGTGCGGGCGTGTTGCGCCAGCCATCAAACGCGCTTTGCGCGGCATTGATGGCGGCATTCACATCGGCGCTGGTTGAGACGGGAAAACGTCCAATAACGTCGTCGGTGTCGGCCGGGTTGATGTTCTCAAAGACCTCGCCGGATTCGCTGGGAATCCACTTGCCACCGATGTAGTTATGGTACGTTTTTACCGACGCTCGGGTGGTGCGTTGGGTGCGTCGCGAACTGTTTTTTGCTAGAGCTTTCTTTGCTTGGGCCATTTTTTAAGTTTCGCGTTTCGAGTTCCAAGTTTCGAGTTTTCAACTTGAAACCCGGAACTCGAAACCCGAAACTAATTTCATTGGTAAGTGAACTGCACAATCCGCATGGTTACGCGTTTGAGAACTCCGGAGTAAGTAGCAATTTGCAGAACCACCGGGTCGCCCGGCTTGAGGCCACTTAACACCCGTTGAAAATCAGCCAGCGTGGTCACGGGCACACGATTCAGGCGGGTAATCACGTCGCCTTCGCCGAGAGCCTGTGTTCCGTTTGCCAGTCTGACTTCCGCCGCCAATCCATTTGGATCCACATCCTTGACGTAGAGACCCCGGACTCCGGTTAGGCGTTTTTCAGTAATGAGCTGGGGCGTCAATTCAGCGAGCGTGACTCCCAGTTGCAAACCGTTACCTTTCGGATCGGCCTCTTTCACCGATGAAGGCACGGGCTCATCCGAGTCGCCCAGCTGTTGCAGCGGTGGGCGTTCCCCCAGCACCACGTTGGCCGTGCGCTTTTCGAGTTTGCCGTCGCGGTCGCGAAGGAAAGTAAACGAGGCCGACTCGCCAATCGGACTGGCAGCAACTTTTTGAATTAGATCCTGCGCGCTGGCAACCTGCTGCCCGTTGAATTCAGTGATGATGTCATTGGTCTCCATGCCCGCTTTCGCCGCCGGGGTAGGTTGACCATCCTTGGTCATGTAGACGTCCATGATGATGGCGCCTTTTGCTTCCGGCAAGCCATAAACGCGGGCGTATTCTTCTTTGACCGAATCGAGCGTAACGCCGAGATATCCTCTGCGAACTTTTCCCTGCGAAACGATCTGTCGGTAAACAAAATTCGCTTCAGAAGCGGGAAGGGCGAAACCGATACCGTTGTAGTCACCGGTCGAGGTTGCGATTTGAGAATTGATCCCGATCACTTCGCCGCGCATGTTTACGAGTGGTCCCCCACTGTTGCCACGGTTGATCGCTGCGTCCGTTTGCAGGAAACGCTGGAAGGGAGTGAAGTAAGGGGTCTCTCGCTCTTTCTTCGAAATGATTCCGGCAGTGACCGTCTGGTCCAGGCCGAAAGGCGAACCAATCGCCAACACCCAGTCGCCAACCTGCGATGCGTTTGAATCGCCGAGGGTAACGGTGGGCAGGTCGCGTCCAGCTTCGATCTTGATGACGGCCACGTCTGTTTCATCGTCGATGCCTATAACCCGGCCGCGGAATTTTTCGCCAGACTGCAAGCCAACGATGATTCGTTGCGAGCCCTGCACTACGTGCTCGTTGGTCAGAATGTAGCCTTTCGCGTTAACGATGAAACCGCTGCCGACACCGCGATCCGGGCGGCGCGCCTGACGGCGAAACATGTCGAGCAGCGGGTTGTTTGTCTGATCTTCCTTCTCATCCGGATCCTTCGTGGCCAGGACAGGGCTCGGCGAAATCGTTTCAATATTAACGACCGCCGGCTCGACGCGGCGCGCAATCTCAGCAAACGAAGCAGAGAGGGCTTCGGGCGCTCGCGCAATCTGGACTTCATTTTGGGCGATTGTAGGCCGTCCCGAAAGCATCGCGCCAACTCCAATACCGGCCAGCAGGCAGGCAGTTCCCAGCGCAATGATCCAGACGCGGAGTTTCCGCAGAATGGCCCGTTCGTCAATTGGGGAAGGATTTTTGGTTTGGTCTAACATAAATACCGCCTTCGAAAAAACTACCTGTTGCACGTCCGATCCTGCGACTCAGAGAAGTTCAGAATCGGGCGCAATGGGAAGGGCTGAAGTATAACGAAACGTTTAGCCAGGGGCAAAAGAACTGTCGGCAGCGTGGGTAGACGGCAGGTGCGCGTTGAAGAATTCCTGCTGCGGTGGTTAATTGGGCAGGGAACTGCCGACTGCGCCTGCCGTCTGCCGATTATTCCGCGCCATCGCCTTCTGATTTCACGGCCTAAGCAAAACCTTCATGACACCTTTTTTCTCAGCCCGCTCCATCGCATGCACGCCTTTGTCCAGTGAATACTCTTCGCTGATCAGGCTATCGATCTCGATCGCGCCCTTCTTTAACAAATCAAGCGCGGGCTGGAAACGACCGCAGCGCGAACCGACGATTGCAATCTCGTCAACCACTAACCGCACCTGATCAATGGTCGCCGGATCCGCTCCCGCAAACGTTGACTTAAGGACCAGCGAACCGCGAGGCCGCAACATTTCCAGTGCAGTCGCGAAGCCTGACGCCGCACCTGACGCCTCCACCACTACGTCGAATTCCCGCTTGCGCTTGATCGCTTCTCGGGTCGTTGAGGTTTCGATGCCGCGCCGTTCGGCGATGCGCAATTTTTCCGGATGCTTGCCAACCAGCAACACCTGCGCTCCGCTCAAGGCAATCACTTGAGCGCAGAGCAAACCCAGCTTCCCATCGCCGATTACCGCGACTCGCATAATCTTTTCTATAGCCACCCGTTCCAGAATGCCGCACGCTGCTGCCAGCGGCTCGGTGAAAACGGCGTGCTCGTCTTCAATTACATCAGGCACCGGAATCAGGTTTGCCAAAGGCAGTCGCAAATATTCAGCGTGGGCTCCGTCTCGGCCGAGTATTCCGAGAACCGTGCGGTTAGCGCAGTGACGCGAGTCGCCGGCGCTGCAAAGTTCACACTGTCCGCAGCCGGCATTGATCTCGCCGACAACTCGCTGGCCCACCATGGCGCCGCCGGGAGACTCTTCAACCACTCCTACAAACTCATGCCCAAGAGTCCCTTTGAATCCCGCATACCCGCGAGCGATTTCTATGTCGGTATTGCAAATGCCTGAGAGATGAACGCGCACCACTGCCTCTTCGCCGCTGGTTGGTTTCTCAACTTCGCGGACTCGAAGGGTTTTTCGTTCAACTCTTAAGGCCTTCATAAAAAAGTAGGACAGGCATTCCTGCCTGTCTGTTCGGGTCGCTGGAGAGGGACAGGCAGGAATGCCTGTCCTACTCAAAAACTTCGTGCTCGCGTGTAGACGTTTTGCGGGGTGAGCTCAACGATCTGCTTGCTGCCGGCAATGTTAACTGGCAGACGCCATTCCAATTCTTCTTCGCCCTGCAACCGAGCATGGATCCACCAGTTGCCTGCGCGGACCACGACAGTGCCCTGGCCCTGCTGGTCCAATTTTGCGGTCACGGTTTGCCGCCCCTGCATTCGCTCGTTCAGGAAGTCGTCGAAACGTTTGCCTGCCCGCCGTTCAGTAAAATATTCGTGCCGGACAGCCACCACGTCGACGGGATAAAGCTCGACCGGGATGTCCAGCCCCCCTGCTCCTACCCCCTCAGACTGCCGGAGCACAATCTGCAGCGTCGTTTCGCCGTGGGATGCCTGAGTAACTTCAACTGACTGGTGAGGCAGCTCGCGGTAAATCCACCAACCTGCAACTATGAGCGCGGCGATCATTGCTGCGCGAAGCAGTAGCGTCAGAAATCGATAGAGGTTGCTGGTAGGTTTCACGGCAGATAGTAATTACGGACGCCGCTGTCTGCATCTGGACTAACACTGGAGTGGCGTTGCCTCCAATGATACCGAAGGCGCGATAATTTGGGTATGCGAGGGCGCACGTTTTGAAAATGAAATGGCGGCGTGAGGAAGCTCCCGCAAAGTTGGCGCTGCATGTCTTATGAGTTGAAAGGTTGGAGAATGCGAAGTAAGCTCAGAGCTGTAATCTTCCAAAAAGATAAAACCTGCGGGAAAGATAGCCGGAGCTAACGACGATTTTGGACATAACTCTCGACAAATTTCGTGACGAGTGCGGCGTCTTCGGCATCTATGGTCACCCGGACGCTGCCCGGCTGACATATCTCGGACTTTATGCTCTCCAACACCGCGGTCAGGAATCGTGCGGCATCGTTTCGTCAAACGGAGCGGACTTGCGTCAGGAACGGGCGATGGGCCATGTCGCAGATGCCTTCGATCAGTCGGCGCTTGATCGATTGACTGGCGCAAATGCAATCGGCCACGTTCGTTACTCAACTGCCGGAGAAGTTTCCATTCGCGAGGCCCAGCCGTTTCTGGTTACCTGCCAGCACGGTCAAATTGCAGTTTGTCACAACGGTAATTTGCCATTTGCTCGCGAGGAGCGTCGCCGCCTCGAACAGGAAGGCGCGATTTTTTCCGCAACGTCTGACACGGAAGTGATTCTTCACGGCGTGGCGCGTTCAAAAGCTGCCTCAGTGCGCGAAGCGATCCCAGAAGTTTTGCGAGATACCGAGGGCGCATTTTCCATGTTGTTTCTGACGCCAGGCGAGCTGATAGCCATCCGCGACCCGCGTGGCTTTCGTCCGCTCGCGCTGGGGCGACTGGGAGATGCCTGGGTGGTCGCGTCGGAAACGTGCGCATTTGATCTTATCGATGCGCAGTATGTGCGCGATGTGGAACCGGGCGAGATGATCGTGATCGACGCCGATGGTTTGCGTTCGTCGCATCCGCTGGAGAAACAACAATCTTCGATGTGCCTTTTTGAGCACGTCTATTTCGCGCGGCCAGACTCGCTAATCTACGGCCAATCGGTGAATGAATCGCGTCACAGAATGGGCAAACGTTTGGCTATAGAACAACCTGCCGAGGCTGATTTGGTTGTGCCCGTGCCTGACTCCGGCACCGTCGCGGCAATCGGATACTCGGCGCAAAGCGGGATTAGTTTCCGTTTTGGCCTGGTGCGAAATCATTACGTGGGCCGCACTTTTATCGAGCCGCGCCAGTCAATACGCTCCTTCGGTGTCCGCATTAAACTCAATCCAGTGCGCCATTTGATCGATGGCAAACGCGTGGTATTGATCGACGATTCGATTGTGCGCGGCACTACTTCAAAAAAGATTGTGCGCATGGTGCGGGAAGCCGGGGCCAAAGAGATCCATCTGCGTATCAGTTGCCCGCCGACAATAAGTCCTTGCTACTACGGAATCGACACGCCCAACAAGGCCGATTTGATTGCGGCACAGATGTCGGTGGAAGAAATTTGCAAGTTTATCGAAGCAGACTCGCTTGGCTATCTCTCGCTCGAAGGAATGGTCGAGGCAATTGGAGTGAAACGCGACTCGTCTTGTGTCGCCTGTTGGACTGACCAGTATCCGACGCGAATTACGCGCAACGCGGAGACGATGTGGGAGCGGGACCATGAGGCGGTGGTGGCCGAGAGTTAGTTGAAAATCATCTTGAGCTTTCTGTTCTAACACGAGGATAAAGTTTTGGCGGGGCGATCTTTCAAGGGCTGTGGATGTGCGATTGCCGTTTTGGTAGTGGTGCTGGGCGCTGGAGGATACGTTGGCTGGAAATATGCTTTGCCATGGTGGAAAACGAAGCCTCCGCCGGCGTCAGGTGGGGAATTGCGCGTCCACGTGCTGGATGTTGGACCTGCAAACGGTGATTCAATTCTGATCGTTTCGCCGTCCGGCAAGACTGTCCTGATCGACGCGGGCGACACTGGTAAAGGCAAGGCAATTCTCGAAGCGCTGAAGCGAAACAACATTCAGCAACTCGACTATTTCATCGGCACGCATCCGCATCCGGATCATCTTGGGGGCGCCGATGAAGTTTTCAAATCCATCAAAGTCCTTAACGTGATTGACAATGGGCAGGGCCCCGACGTGCCTGAATCATTGGCTCCGCCGAAACCCCCGGAACCAACTGCCGGCAAAAAGCCAGTCGCCGCCAAACCGCAGCCGAAGAAGAAGCTGGATCAGGCAGGCGTCATCACAAAGTTTTACAACGAATATAAAGAGGCAATCACAAAGGTTGGAGCGCACTATGAGAAGGCCGTGCCGGGCACAAAATACGATCTCGGCGGTGGCGCGCGGTTGACGATTCTGGGTCCGAATGAGCCGCTCTTTACCAGGGACAAGATCAGCTCCGGCGGCAACCTGCCTAACGCAAACTCCGTTGTCGCGCGGCTCGACTACGGCGATTTCTCAATGCTCCTGCCTGGCGATGCGGAAGAGCAAACCGAGCATCAGATGCTCACCAAAGACCTCAGTCTCAAGGCAAAAGTGCTTAAGATTGGGCATCACGGTTCGAAGTATGCATCGGCGCAGGATTTCCTGGATCGCGTCAAACCTGACGTGGCGATTGTTTCCTGCGGTGAGTGGAATCGTTATGGCCACCCGTCGCAAGTGGTCCTGGATCGATTAAAAACCGTCAATCCCAATGTGAAACTGTATCGAACAGATCTTCATGGCGAGATCACGATTACTACCAGGGGCAGAGAAAACGACCACGTCATAAAAACGGCGAAGGAAGCGAAGACGGATTTGTGGGTTGGTCGCCTGGCCCAGAAGGACGACTCGACGCGTTCGGGCTTTATTGCCTATGGCGATTTTGGACCGCCGCCAAAAAAAGTAAATAGTAAATAATGAATGGTAAATAGTGGTTAGGTGGAGGTATGAGCCCTGCGTTTCTCCATTGACCATTAACCATTTACCATTCACCAGCACATGAAACCAATTACCTACAGCGACGCCGGAGTTGATATTGATGCAGCTACGCGCGCGACCGACAAGATCAAAGAACTAGCTAAGAGGACGTTCAACCAGCGAACGCTATCCGAGATCGGAAGCTTTGGTGGAATGTTTGACGGCGCGTTTCCGCAGTTGCAGCAACCTGTTCTGGTTGCTTCGGCAGATGGCGTCGGCACGAAATTGAAGATCGCTTTCCTCGCCGGCGTTCACAACACTGTCGGTCGCGATCTTGTGAACCACTGCGTCAATGACATTCTGGTTCAGGGCGCGCGCCCGCTCTTTTTCCTGGATTACATCGCCACCGGGAAGCTGATGCCGGAAGTTGTCGCGAGTATCGTCGAAGGCGTGGCGAATGGCTGCCGCGAAAACGGATGCGTGTTGCTGGGTGGCGAAACTGCAGAGATGCCGGACTTCTATTCCGCAGGCGAATACGATATTGCCGGGTTCATCGTAGGTGTCACGGATCGGGAGAAAATAATCGACGGTAAACGAATTACGCCGGGCGACGTTCTGCTTGCGCTGCCTTCAGTGGGTTTGCATACCAACGGGTATTCCCTGGCGCGCAAGTTATTTTTCGACGTTGCCGGCTATACGGCGGATTCGCCAATCGATGAATTGGGAATGACGGTTGGTGAAGCATTGTTGCAAGAGCACGTGAGTTACCTAAAGCCGATCGATGGATTGCTGGATTCCGGAAAGATAAAAGGGCTGGTCCACATTACCGGCGGCGGGTTGACGGACAATATTCCGCGAGTGCTTCCGGAAAACTGCGCGGTCGAAATCGATAAAGACGCCTGGCCGGCGCTACCGATTTACGAATTGATGCAACGGATTGGAAACGTTTCGGAAGCCGAGATGTACCGCACGTTCAATATGGGTGTCGGCATGGTTTTGGTAACCGCGGAACGGGATGCTGAAGCGGTGAAGGCGCATCTGGATCAATACGGGGCCGTCTATGAAATCGGAAAAGTCGTTCCAGGCAATCGAGAGGTAACAATTTCATGAACAGCCGTCGAAGACGCCGTCTACAACGATTTGCTGGGCTGGTGTTATTGACCACTTTGCTAATGGTGAGTTCGACGCAAGCTCAAGCTGATGGGTGCGCGAGTCTTCAGCGAAGTATCAAAGAAACTTACAACTTCAGTCCGGCCAAACTTAGCGAGGACGAAAAAACGGCAAAATCAGCAGCGATGGATCGAGTCTGGGACGCCGTAAAAAACAACCGTGCGACGCTCTTGCCTTGTTTGCGGGCGGCAGTTGCTGATCGGAGCGCAAACTCATTCTTCCGTTTTGACGGCAGTAATCTTCTCCTAAGTTTGGATCCCTCGCGTGAATCAAAACTAGCTTTGATTGATGCCTACACTCAGGTGGACCTGGGGGATGTAAATTTAAGAGTGTGGGTTGGGCGACTCGCCTTGATGGGTGTCGAAGGGTTCGACGTTTCTGAAGCCTCCGACAAATGGCTTCGTTTCCCGAATGCATTTTACTTTTTGCCGGAACATGGTGCTTACAAAGTAACTGTAGACAACGGAGCACTGTTCCTCTTCGGAAGCATGGACGAAGCCCACGCCACTCCCGCGTTACTTAAGATCGTTTCAGACAAGAGCCATCCAGGACGAGAGACTGCGCTATGGGCGTTGATGAATCAGGCAACTCCTGAGTCTCTTCAGGCGCTCAAGCAGATCAACCCGCGCGAGTTTTCCCCCAACGCGCAGAAGAGTTTGAACGCTTTGCTTACCGGACCCGTGTTGGTGCAACCACGCGCCCAACCGGGAAACACGCGGCAGGAATTTGTGACGGCCTTTGAAAGTCTTCTGGCTGGAAACGGGCGGGCGTTTCTTGATCTCGTTTCACGGGTGCCGGATGGCGAGAAGGATGTCGTTGCAGTTCTTAAGCCGGAAGATTTGCCTCTCGTTCGCAAGGTTCGTCGCCGAATCATCGCGAATGGAAGTCAACATTCGATCCAGTTTTATAACAGTTTCACTTCAATCCTGATGGCCTTCATCTGGAAGCCAGCACTAACGCAGTGATATGGCTGAGCAAACTTCTCGTTTGGGCATCTTGATCTCCGGCCGCGGCTCAAACATGCTGGCCCTGGCCGACGCGGTCGACCAGGGCCGCATTCCAAACACAGAGATCGCTCTCGTAGTCAGCGACAAACCCCAGGCTGCCGGAATTGAACATGCTGCAGCTCGCGGCTTGAATACGCGAATCAACGAACGCCGTGGCCGCAGCCGGGAAGAACATGATCGGGAGACGATCGCTGCGCTCCGTGAAAACGGTGTCGAGCTGGTTTGCCTTGCCGGCTACATGCGTTTGCTCTCGGCCTATTTCATCGAGGCGTATCGCAATCGCATTCTTAATATTCATCCAAGTTTGTTGCCTGCTTTTCCAGGACTCGACGCGCACCGGCAAGCGCTGGCCGCCGGTGTGACAGCGAGCGGATGCACGGTCCATTTTGTCGACGAAACGCTCGATGGTGGACCAATCATTGCGCAGCGGACGGTGCCTGTTTTGTCAGGTGATACGGAAGACATATTGGCGGCGCGGATACTTGAACAGGAACACCAGCTTTATGCTGAAGCGGTCGCGCTAATTGTGACCGGAGAGATTGAAGTTGTCGGCGACCGAGTTTTACGCAAGAATCAAGACGATGACGATTGAAGAACAACTCGAATACTTGCGCAAAGGGACGGCAGACATCATCCCCGAGCGCGAGTTGCGCGCGAAACTTGAGCAAGCAGAGAAGACCGGCCGCCCCTTGCGCGTAAAGCTCGGGGTCGATCCAACGGCGCCTGATATTCATCTCGGCCACACGGTCGTCATTCGCAAGCTGCGTGCATTTCAGGAACTGGGCCACACGGTCATATTCCTGATTGGAGATTTCACCGGATTGATTGGCGACCCCTCTGGGAATTCCGCCACGCGTCCCCAACTCACCCGTGATGAAATCAACGCAAACGCCGAGACTTATAAGCAGCAGATTTTCAAGCTGCTCGATCCGGCGAAGACCGAGTTGCGTTTTAACTCTGAATGGATGGACAAGCTGGGTTCAGATGATTTCATCCGGCTTGCTTCACACGTTACCGTCAAACAGATTCTCGAGCGCGACGACTTCGCCAAACGCCTGGCGGAAGAAAAGCCGATCGCGCTTCACGAACTGCTTTATCCGTTGACCCAGGCTTACGATTCAGTTGCGCTCCAGGCCGATGTCGAACTCGGCGGCACTGATCAGAAATTCAATTTGTTGATGGGCCGCAACCTGCAGCGCGAGTATGAACAGGAAGCTCAGGTCGCCGTTATCATGCCTTTGCTGGAAGGCACGGATGGCGTGCAGAAGATGTCGAAGTCGCTGGGAAATTACATCGGCATTAATGAGCCGGCGCAGGAAATCTTCGGCAAGGTGATGTCGATTTCAGATGATTTGATGTGGCGATATTACGAGTTGCTGACTGATCTGACGCCGGCGCAGATCGCTTCTCTGCGAGATTCCGCGACTGCGGGCGAACGCAACCCACGCGATATCAAAGTGGAGCTGGCGAAATCAATCATCCGCGATTTTCATTCTGCTGATGAAGCAACGCATGCTGAAGAGGAATTCAATCGGCGGTTCCAACGGAAAGAGGCCCCCGAGGAAATCGAAACTCGCGAAATAAGAGCGGGAGTGTGGCCCTTGCCGCAACTATTAGTCGAAACCAGCCTTTCCGAATCAAAGGCTGAGGCACGCCGGCTCATCGAACAAGGAGGCGTACGAATCGGAGGCGTTCGTCAGGGAGACGTTGGCATCGTGGTCGCAGTCAAAACCGGTGAAGAGTCACTCTTGCAAGTAGGCAAGAGACGGTTTCTGCGCGTTCGTGGAGCGTAGCCAGTGCCGGAGCACGAAATGTTTATAGCTGACGAGCATTCCTTGGCTCTTGAGCCCGTTTACGGGCGGCACGTTGACAAAACATTACACTCCTGACGGAGTGGGGTTTAATTTTATGCAGCTTGGTCTATAAACACTTCGCCGCAAACACTTCGCCGCTACGCGGCTGCGTTTATTTTGAATCCACCCAATGAGGCTCGCCCGTAAATGTCTGCAGCACTTGCCACTGAAGACACCTTAATTATCGAAACGCCGGAGCGCGTGCCGCTTCACTTTGCGCTCGCCTCAATCGGCAATCGTTTTCTCGCCTGTGCAATCGATCATGCGATGCAAATCCTGGCCATCATCCTGATGGTTATCGCCTTCACCCTGATCGCAAACTATTCGAGCTTTGGCGATCAGCTCATAAACGCGCCGAAGTGGATCAAGGCAGTCCTGATCATAATCATCTTTTTGATCGTTTCCGCTTACTTTGCTTTCTTCGAGTGGCTTTGGAACGGACAAACTCCGGGCAAGCGCTGGCTCAAGCTCCGGGTGATTCGCGAAGACGGGCGTCCGGTAACTTTCTGGGAAGCCGCGGTGCGCAACCTGCTGCGCACGTTCGACATGATGCCGGCGCCTTTCTATTCGGTGGGCCTGATCTCAGTTTTTATTAGTTCGTCAGATCAGCGCATCGGTGACATGATCGCGGGAACTGTGGTGGTGCGCGAACGCGAGGCTGAGGCGCCTGCGTTTGCCCAGGTCTTTGCTTCGCCGGTTAGCGACCCCGCTATGCGCCGTTCGTTTCCTCCAGTGGATTTCAACGCGAGCATCAATGAATTAACCGAGCGCGAGATTCGCGTGGTGGAAACGTTTTTGCGCCGGCGATGGGATTTGCCTGACCTACCGCGGCAATGGATGGCCTGGCGGGTCGCGTTGCCAATCCTCTACAAGCTGCGCCCGTCTTACGATCTTCCAACGTTTACTTATGAGGGTTTCCTGGAGGAACTGCTGCATCGCTATCGCGCAGTACACAGGTTTATTGAATAGAGGTTCTGAACCCTACCAGTCGAATGGAAAGAATTTGGCAGCGCGTTCGGGTTCAATTTTCACGTCGAGCAACGCGGCCGCATGCGACAACACCGAGTCTCGTCCCGAGACGATATCGGCTTCAGTAGGCAGCACTATTTCGTCGGGTATCATCCCGAAGTGCTCGAGGCTCTTGCCATCGGCCATGACAATGTCTGCGTCGGTGATGCTAACTGCGAAAATCGATCTGGTGGTCCTATTGTCGGAATCAAAGACCGGCTTCTCATAGTGACGTCCTCTCATCACCGCGCCGGCGGAACGATCGCCGATAATCGTCGCTCGCTTTCTCATTTGCATGGCGCGCGCAAATATCTCCGCGGCCGAGGCGGATTTGCTGTCTACGATTACTACCAGCTTGCCTCTGAATACATTCTTCCCAATCGTCTTCGCTCTTAAAGGTAACCGCTCCTTGCGCCGGACCAGTTCACCGATTTGCAGATCTTCGTCTATGAAGTGCCCTATCAGTCGCAACATCGTCTCTTCGTAACCACCGCCATTACCCCGCAAGTCAATGATTAGGGTCTTGAACTTCCTGGCCTTATTCATCATTTCGTCAATGCGATCTTTGTGAAAATCAAACGAGTGCATGCGCCAGATAAACAGGTCCTGACCGATTTCATGATAGCGGCCCGCCCATACCGCCATGGACAGTTCCTCTTCTCCCTTCTCAGGCTTTTCTCTCCACTCGTTAATTCGTTCCTTCCTGCTCTTAAGCACCTTAGACTTGATAACCAGATCTCGCGGTGGTTCTCCCGGACTCCTAACGGTCAACTCCGCCTGAATCTTGGGCGCAATGTTGTAAAAATAATCGATCTTCCAGAGGTCCGCATGAGATGGCCGCATCCCGCCCATAGCCAACACTTCGTCGCCGGCTTTTAGTCCCCTGGCTTCCGCATCACTGCCCGCCTTGACGGCCACCACGAGGCACTTGTCGCCAACCATTTGCATGCGCCAGCCATATTCAACCGGAGCGATTCGGAAAGGAGGAATAAAGTAGGTGTGAGAATCGTTAAAGTTAACCAGCAGAAGCGCGATGATGGCGAAGATCTCTCCCTCGGAGGAAGCCTGCTTGATCATTTCTTCAGCCTCATTGAACCTCGAATCGAGGTCGATTCCGCGAAACTGCGGATCGTAGTAATGCTCCTTCATTTCCGACTTGATGATTTTCAGAATCGTGCGGCCGCGATGAATCTGGTTGTTGCTGAGTTTCTGGGCGCTTATCGCTTGGGCAAAGGTAAGAATGACGAAACAGACCGCTGCTGCCAGATACGGCCGCAGTTTCTTCAGGTTATGAATCTGTTCCTTCATGAGGTTTATCCCGTCATTGTCTAAAATCAAAAGCGGCTCGCCGGCAGAGAAGTGTGACGAAGAAATATAGCAAGCGAAAGAGACTGTCAATCCTTAGACAACCGACCGCCTGAAAGCGGGATGCAGCTCTCTTTGATGCGTTAGTGACTGATCTGATACTCTTTTTCGTTTCAGCAATCCACACTTTTACTTACTTAGATATTCGGAAAGGGTTTAAATCAAGATTATGTCTCAAGACGTTTTTATTTTGGGTGGTAAGCGCACGCCGATGGGCAAGTATGTCGGCGCGCTGAAGGACATTTCCGCAATCGATCTTGGCGCAATCGCAGCGAAAGGCGCTTTGGACTCGACCGGCGTCGCGCCGGATGAAATCGATCACACCGTAATCGGGAACGCGCTGCAAACGTCCGGCGACGCGATCTATGGAGCGCGACACGTGGCTTTGAAAGCCGGCGTTCCTTTCGAGAAGCCGGCGTTGACCGTCAATCGTTTGTGCGGCAGTGGCATTCAGGCGATCGTGTCGGGCGCACAAATGATTCAGCTTGGAGAAGCAAAGACCGCGCTGGTGGGTGGAATGGAATCGATGTCGCAGGCGCCACACGTCATCCGTGGCGCGCGCAACGGGTTCCCACTGGGTGGGGGTCAACTTGAAGACAGCTTGATGGTCGCGCTGCTCGATACGTATTGCAACACGGCAATGGCCGGCACAGCAGAGAATCTGGCGCGAAAATTCGAGGTTTCGCGTGAAGCTCAGGATGAATACGCGCTTCGGTCGCAGCAGGAAGCGAAGCGTGCAAATGATGCGGGCTACTTTGCTGAGGAAATGGTTCCGGTTGAACTCAAATCGCGCAAGGGCAGTTCCTTTTTTGCCACTGACGATCACATGCGTCCGGAAACAACTCTGGAAGGCCTGGCGAAATTGCGGCCCGCTTTTGCGAAAGAGGGTTTTGTAACGGCCGGAAACGCGTCGGGAATTGTTGATGGTGCGGCGGCGCTCGTCATAGCCGGAGAAGATTTTGTGAATGCGCGAGGTTTGAAACCGTGGGGCAGGATCGTCAGTTGGGCTTACGCGGGTGTAGAGCCCGAGTTGATGGGAATCGGACCCGTACCGGCGACGCGACTGGCTTTGGAGAAAGCAGGACTCAAGCTTACTGACATGGATCTGGTTGAGGTTAATGAGGCGTTTGCTGCGCAGTATCTTGCAGTCGAGAAGGAACTGGGACTGGACCGCTCGCGCACTAACGTCAATGGAGGTGCAATCGCACTGGGCCATCCCTTAGGCGCGACCGGAACTCGTCTGGTTCTGACGGTGCTTCATGAGTTGCATCGCAGGGGCGGGCGGTATGGTCTGGCAACAGCCTGCATTGGCGGCGGCCAGGGTATCGCCATGATCGTCGAACGGGTTTGATGGCTACCAGAAATCGAAATCCCTGTGGCGAAATCGAGAGCTAAAGTAATGGAGCGGATATTTGGATAGGGCGGCCGCCGCGGTTGGAGCGGCTGGGGATTCTGGACCCAAACTGATCTTTCGATTTTCCGATTTCGATCCAAATATCTGGCTTCGCAGCTGAGTTATTGAGTGGTCAAATCGCCATAATTCTCTAAAACTCGCATAAAAACCAAGGGTGACGGTCTATTTCCGTGAGGGCATAAATGTTGCGAACCGTATTGTCAGCACTATGAACCGCATTTCGTCTTCTGACAGCCGAATCAGCAACGCAGATTTTACTAAGACTTAACATGCATTAGGCTTGCGCCAAATACGTCAAGCATGATAGAAGTTCGCCTCTATCATTGTTGATACTTGTGACCCTTTCTTGATTTGCATAATTTCAATTTGCTCTTGATTTTCCAAGGTCGCGGCTCGGCCCACGAGGTTCCGCAAACACTTCAACGTCATCTCATTTGCTAAGGAGTTCCCCTGTATGTCGAAACTTGTGAAGCTTTCTTTCGCGCTCTCGCTCATCTTTGCGATGAGTGCGCTGGCCTTTGGTCAGTCGACTGTAACGGGCGCCATTGGTGGCACCGTTTCCAATCCCAATAACGAAGTAGTGCCAAACGCCAGCGTGACTGTGAAAAGCACTGACACGAATAAAGAAGACACTGCGACCACCGATGATCAGGGTCGCTTTAAGATTTCCAACCTGCAACCGGGAACCTATGCCGTCACCGTTAATGGAGCAGGTTTCAGTCCTTACATACAGGAAAGAGTTGTTGTCGAAGTAGGTCGCGAAACCACTGTTAACGCTGCCCTTTCAATTGGTCCACTTTCCGGGGCCGTAGAAGTGACCTCGGAAGCTCCGGTAATCAATACGTCGCAGCAGGATTTCTCGACCAACATCAACCAGACTTCAATCAATGAACTGCCGACCAATGGTCGTCGCGCGTCAAACTTCGTGCTGCTGACGCCCGGCGCAGTTCCCGATGGCGATTTTGGTCTCATCAGCTTCCGCGGTATTTCCGGTCTGCTCAACAACAGCACAGTTGATGGCGGTAGCAATAACAACGCATTCTTTGCCGAAGAATCGGGCCGCACCCGAATCAGCTCCTCGATTAGTCAGGGCGCAGTGCGAGAGTTTCAGGTGAATACTTCAAACTACTCTGCCGAGTATGGTCGAGCGGCAGGCGGCGTGGTCAACACCGTGACCAAGTCCGGCACAAATGAGTTTCACGGACAGCTTTATTATTATCTGCGCGACAACAAATGGGGCGCGCGCAATCCGCTTGGGTTCCGCAATGTTTTGGTCAACAACGTGGTTGAGCGCCAGGCTCTTAAGCCGACCGACAAACGTCATCAGTTCGGCGGCGCCATCGGCGGTCCGATCGTTAAAGACAAGGCGTTCTTCTTCTTTAGTTATGAGAAGCAAAAACGAAACTTCCCAGGCATCGCGAGCTTCGATACCGCGACCTTCCTGAACAATTTCACCAGCGCGGCCAACGTGACTACCCTGACGGCGCGCGGAGTGACGGCGGCGCAGATTACCGCCACCAGGGATTTTCTGGTCAGCCTTTCAGGCGAAACACCACGCCGGCAGGATCAGTATTTGCTGCTGCCAAAGCTTGATTGGAATATCAACAGTGACAACACATTGACGTTTACCTACAACCGGCTCCGCAGCGAGGCGCCGAATGGCGTCCAAACTGGTCCAACGATTACCCGCGGCCGTTCCAGCTTTGGCGACGACTTTGTCAATATCGACTACGGTATCCTTCGCTTGGCCTCAACCATCAGTCCAGTGCTTGTCAACGAAGCGCGCGTCAAAATCGGCAAAGAGGATCTATTCCAATTCAGCACTCCCGGTTTGCCCGGTGAACCTACGACAGGTCTTAACGGACGGTCGCCCTCGGTGGCGATCACGGGCGGTCTGACATTTGGTAAGGCAAACTTCCTCGAACGCGCACACAATCCGCTTGAGCATACCGTTCAAATCGTGGATAACGTGAGCTACACCCACGGGAATCATAGTTTCAAGTGGGGCGGCGACTTCCTCTACACCAGGGATCTGCTGGACAACTTGTTCCAGGAGGGTGGTGTTTACGCATACAGCAACGTGCCCGATTTCGTGGTTGACTATGTCAACTGGACCAGTAACGGCGCTCTCCGTGCCCTCAGTGCGGCCACGCCGACTACGAATCCGATTGGCCGCTGCGCCACCAACACCGGCGCCCGAGCGAGTTTGCGCGCTGGTCAGTGTTACACCAGCAACTACGGCCAGGGATTTGGCATACAAGGCGCCGAATTTTCTACAAAGGATTTGGCCTTTTATATCCAGGACGATTTTCGCTGGTCACCACGGCTGACCGTGAACCTCGGCCTGCGTTATGAAATTGAAATATTGCCGGATCCCCAATTCCCCAATCCGTTGGCTCCGCAGACCAGCAAATTCCCGCTGGATAAGAATAACTTCGGGCCACGCGGCGGTTTTGCTTACGACGTATTTGGCGACGGCAAAACTTCAGTTCGCGGTGGTATCGGCGTCTATTACGGACGACTGATTAACTCAACGATTTCAAACGCCATCACCAATACCGGCACAGACACTGCGCAGTTGCAGGTCTCGCTAGCCGCCGGTTCAACTGGTTCGCCCATCTTCCCGAACGTGGTGCCTGAGCCTGCTCAGATCGCAAACCCAAGTGGTGGCCACATCGCCGGGTCGAGCATCGTGGTACTGGCAGAAGACCTTCATATGCCGCAGATCGTTCAGGGCGACATCATTCTTGAGCGTGAAATCGCACGCAATACGCTGCTTTCGGTCTCCTATCTGAGCAGCCGCGGGAAGTACCTGCCAACGTTTATTAACAAGAACATTGCTCCCGCAACCCAGTTTGCGACCTTGACCGTCGCCAGCGGCACTTACGCCGGACAGACCGTCACGGTGCCTGCATTCAACGCGCGCGTTAACCCGAACTTCTTCAACATTACCGAAGTTCGAGGTGCGGTCGACTCGTCGTATCATGCGCTGGTGGTGCAGGCTAATCGTCGACTGACAAATGGATTGCAGTTCCAGGCGAGCTACACCCTTTCGCGAGCGAAGGATAACGGACAGACGTCCGTGACTTTCACTTCGACTAACACTCCAGCCGATCCCTACAACCTTGAGCAGGATCGAGCGCGAACCAGCTTTGACCTTCCGCATCGCTTCGTGGCGAGCGCTGTCTGGTCTCCCAAGTTCTCGGGCGACAGTGCTGCAAACCACATTATCAATGGTTGGACCTTCGCGCCGATCGTTACAGTCCAGTCGGGTCGACCCTTTTCGCCGTTCGTAAGCGGTCGACCGCCTACGACTGGTGCGCAGGCCCTGAACGCCAGCATTACCGGGTCCGGCGGCGACAGCTATTTCTTTCCTCTCGGACGCAACAGTTTCCGTCAGCCGAAACTATTCAACGTTGACGCGCGGCTCTCGCGACGATTCAATTTCACTGAGGCGACGAATATCGAGTTTCTCGTCGAAGCCTTTAACCTCTTCAACCGGACTCAGATCACGGGCGTCAATAACAGGCTTTTCAACATCGTTGGAAGCACGCTCGTTCCGGATGACACGTTTGGAACCATATCAACCACCGGCAACTCGATCTTCCGCGAGCGCCAGGTGCAGATGGCCGTCCGCTTCAACTTTTAACTGAGGCGAACAATAAGACAAAAGCGGGTGGGCTTTGAAGTTCAAAGTCCACCCGCTTTTGCATTTGCCGAACTGCGTTACAGTTTCTAAATCAGGCGATCTCCTTCGCTGGCCGCCGAGTCCTGGCGGAAGTGACAGCCCCGGCTCTGCCGATTATGGCGGGCGGCTTGGGCCACGATGAGCGCTACTTCAACTGCGTTTCTCAATCCAATCAATCCATCGTCGAGTTTAGTCGTGCGATAGAACGTCTCAATCTCGTTCCAAAGGTGTCGTAGCTCGCGGATCGCGCGCGACAATCGTTCAGCGCTGCGCACGAGCCCGACGTAGTGCCACATGATATTTTGAATGGTTTGCATGTCGCCCTGGATCAGGGCCGGGTCGGCATCGGCAACGAGTCCGCTCTCATCCCACGAAGGAACATTTTCGAATTCGATATGCGGTAGACGCCCATCAATAAGAGATTCCTCAATTCGCGCCGCGGCGCGATTGCCCCACACCAATCCCTCCAGTAGCGAAGTGGACGCTAATCGGTTTGCTCCATGCACGCCCGTGCAACTAATCTCGCCAACCGTAAAGAGATTCTCAATACTCGACCGTCCCCATTCATCAACCAGCACACCGCCACAGAAATAATGCGCAGCCGGAACTACCGGGATGGGATCACGAGTGATATCAATGCCGGCCTTCAGGCACTGTTTGTAGATATTAGGAAAGCGTTCGCGGATTGCGTCGGCCGATAAGCGCGAAGCAATATCCAGCAGGACATACGAGTAACCGTTTTTTTCCATCTCGTGATGAATCGCGCGCGCAGCGATGTCGCGAGGAGCCAGGTCTTTCCATTCGGGCGCGTAATCCGACATGAAGGCCCGACCTTCCGGCGTAATCAGAATGCCACCTTCTCCGCGAACGGCTTCGCTGATTAGAAAACCTTCAGCGCCCGGCACGGCCAGCGCGGTCGGATGAAACTGGACATACTCCGCGTTAGCGATGCGTGCGCCCGCGCGATTAGCCATCGCCAGTCCGTCTCCACGCGCACCCGGCGGGTTCGTAGTGTTGCGATAAATGCGACCCAAACCTCCGGTAGCAAGCACAGTCGCGCCCGCCAGGTAGCGATGAACGGTCCGCTCGCGGCGATCAAACATGTAGGCCCCATGGCAGGAGATCGCGCGATAGTTATCCAGCGGATTACGTGAATGGTGCGGAAAGGTGATTAGATCAACGGCGGTTATCTCCGACTCGACCGTCACGTTAGGACAATCATTCAGTGCCTTGATTAATCCGACCATGATCGACTGGCCGGTCGAGTCGCCCACGTGAAGGATGCGGCGACGTGAATGGGCTGCCTCGGTGGTGAAGAGCGGTTCGCCATTCACGTCTTGATCAAAGGCGACGCGCGCAGTTTTTTCCAACACTTCATGCAGAAGTGGGGGGCCTTCTTCAGCCAGGATGCGGGCTGCCTCAGGCGAGGTTACGCCGGCGCCTGCCTCGACGATATCCTTCGCGAGAATCTCCGGATTGTCGTCCTCGCCGCGGCCGACGATTCCACCCTGGGCATAGCGGGTATTTGATTCGTGTGGATCTCGGGCGCGCGTGACGACAGTAATCTGGCGCCGCGGATTTCGCGCCAACCGGAGGGCAGCTGTGGCGCCGGCAATGCCGCAACCGATGATCAGGACATCAGTTCTGTTCAAGAGTCTCTTCTTCCAACCATCAGCCGATGGCTATCATTCTCTCAACTGCCCGCGCCGCGCGTTTCAAAATGTCTTCCGGAATCTCGATTACATACTGAATCTTCCGCAGCGATTCGAGCGTGTCCTCGAGCGTAATCTGATTCATGTGCGGACAGCGAACATTGCATAGACGCAGCATGTCCTTCTCCGGATTAGCGGCCGCGATGTTGTCGCCCATGGCACATTCAGTAAGCAGCAGGTAATGGGGTGCGGCCGTCTTTTCCACATGCCGGATCATCGCCGTCGTACTGCCGGAAAAATCCGATGCGGCCACGACTTCAGGACTGCATTCCGGATGCGCGAGAATGGTGACGTCGGGAAACTGTTTTCTGACGTTTACAATGTCCTCGACGGTAAACTTGTCGTGCACCTCGCAGCGACCCAACCATCCGATCATCTGGTAGTTTAAGTCGTTTTCCACTGTCTTCCGCGGATCCGTGGTGGGGAAGATAATGTCCATGCCCGTTTCTTTCGCTACGTTTTTTGCCAGATATTCATCCGGCAGGAAAATGACCCTGTCGGTGTTTAGCGATTCGACCACCGCGCGCGCATTGCCGGATGTGCAACAAATGTCAGATTCAGCTTTCACATCGGCGTAAGTGTTCACATAAGTGACCACCGGCACGCCGGGAAATCTTCGTTTTAGTTCGCGCACATCTTCAGCAGTAATACTGGCGGCCAGCGAGCATCCCGCTTTTTCCGACGGAATGAGTACGGTCTTTTGCGGATTCAGAAGTTTTGCCGTCTCTGCCATGAACTCGACGCCGCAAAAGACGATGATGTCTTTGTCCGTTTCGGCTGCCCGTCGCGCCAGCTCCAGCGAGTCTCCTACAAAGTCTGGAACCGAGTTGAAAAGCGCTGGTTCCATATAGTTATGACCGAGGATGACGGCATTTCTCTCAATCTTGAGCCGATTAATCTCGGCGGCTATTTCAGCCTTTATTTTTAGCTCAAAGTCGGGCACTACGGTTCCTAATTTCAACCGCATCGCCTCATACATCTTTTCCGGGCTGGTTTCAGTAATCACAATTCTTTGATCCTAACACTGAAGTGCTGATTAATTACGTAGCCTGCTTTTCCACCAACAAACTCACGTCAAATACTTTTGGCGAATGGGTGAGCGCGCCTACTGAAATGAAATCTACTCCAGTCTCGGCAATTGCGCGCACCGTTTCAAGATTCACGTTACCTGATGCTTCCAGCTTTGCGCGACCTGCCGTTAGTTGCACGGCATCTTTCATCGTTTCGAGCGACATATTATCCAGCAGGATGCGGGTCACCCCCAGCGACAGCGCCTCTTCCACATTTTCAATCGTGCGACACTCGACTTCGATCTCAAGTAAACCGCCCTGCACCCGTGCCATCTTTACAGCCCGGGCCAAACTTCCGGCATAGTCGATGTGGTTGTCCTTGATCAGAATCATGTCGTAGAGGCCCTGGCGATGATTTTGTCCGCCACCTCGCCGCACCGCGATCTTATCTGTCGCGCGAAGACCCGGAGCAGTCTTGCGAGTGTCGAGGACTGTTGCTCCGGTACCCTCGATTGCTTCTACAAACTGGCGAGTCAGAGTAGCAATACCAGACATGCGTCCCAGGAAATTGAGGGCCGTTCGCTCACCTGTCAGTAAAGTGCGAGCCGAACCGTGCAGTTCTGCGACTACGTCGCCATGCTCAACCTTCTCTCCTTCATCGACGCCTGCGGTAAATCTGAGTTTGTCGTCTAACACTGTAAATACTGCCTGAGCCACATCCAGGCCGGCAATGATCCCAGACTGCTTGGCTACTATCCGAGCGCGCGTCTCTCCCTCCGCGGGCACGATGGAATTTGTCGTGACATCTCCGCTCCCGATGTCTTCCGCCAGCGCGTGACGAATGTAACCAATGATTTCCGGCGATTCCAGAGCGCCGGGTTCGGCCAGGTGTTGTTTGAGAAATGCACTCATGTCGCTCTTGCCGTTGTATGTGCCCACCTGCGGTTGCACTGGAAATCAGCACCTGCGTCTGTGTCAGGGCGCCGCTTTATCGTTCTCAGTTTGAGCTTAAAAGAGATGTGAAACTTTAACATAGGATCGTAATTTACCGCCGAGCAGGGTCTGGCTAGCGGACTTACGGCCTGCTACATGCACGCAAAATTAGCCCTGGTTCAAGATTATCCCCCCGGATATTGCCTTGCGACGCGTCAATGCGTCGGCCTCGAGCCTGGGCGCCTGGGCCAGGTCAGTCGCACATTTTTCTGGCCTGGGACTGCCGGGATTTGCTAGGATGCAATGCCTCCCGACGAGCGCCGTTCGAGCGCTTCGCGACTTTCGCCTTTAAAAGCAAATGAATTAACATGCCAGATAGCCAGCCCCATAACTCTCCCGAAGACCAGGTCTTAACGGATCAAGCAGACACCGATTCGCTGCTCAGGCGTGCGTTTGACGCATTTCCTGACGCCGCTTACCTGTTCGGTCCCGACCGGCGCTTGCTCAGTGCCAACAGGGCGGGCGACCACTTGGACAGAAATGGGTCACAGGCAGGAAAGGGCTGCTGCGAAATGTTCTGGCACGTCGAAGGCGCCGATGGCTGTGTTGTAGATCGTGCAATTGAAACTGGCGAAAAAGTGATCGTCGAGGTACTGGCCGGCGCGGAGGGTAATAGTCCCATCTCGATAATTGTCGAGCCGCACCACCCAAATACTCAGGGCGCGGAAACGGGTGCATTTGTGATTGCCCGCGACATTTCCGATTTGCGTCGCGCTGAAGCTGAAGCGTTGGCCCACAAGTCTTTCATCGCCAGCATTGCGGATCGAACGCCGGATGAGATTTACGCCCTGGACGCGTCGGGAAAAATCACCTGGATGAACGAACGTGCCGAAGCTTACAAGCTTCAGATGCTGCCCGCGGTTAACTATCTTGACCTCGTCGCAGGCGACTCTCGTCAACTCGCGCACGATAATCTGTTAAAGACACTGGCCGGAAACGACACCGAGTGTGAAGTGGTCCTGGTTCGTCTTGATGGTTCGATCAGGCATGCCGAGGCTCATAGCTCTCCGTTATGGAAAGACGGCGAGGTTGATGGCGCTCTGGTGTTTCTCCGTGACGTGACCGAGCGCAAGCGCGTGCATGAGTTAATGGCTCAGTCCGACAAGTTGCGCGCAGTGGGAGAACTGGCCGCCGGCGTGGCCCACAATCTAAACAACTCGCTAACGGTGATTCAGGGTCGAGCACAACTCTTGTTGAGAAACGCAACTGACGAGGTGTCAGCCAAAAGTTTGGCGGTAATAACCAACGCGGTCGAAGATGGTACCAAGACGTTGCGGAGGATTCTCGAGTTTGCCCGGCGGGATTCGGCCAGTGAGTTTACGCCGGTTGAGCTGGGCTATCTCATTAGTTCAAGCATTGATATTGCCCGACCCAAGTGGCAGTCGAAGTCTTCTAGTCGAAAGATTGAAGTCAAAGTTGAAGGAGGTGAACCCGTCTACGTAATGGGCGAACAGGCCGAACTGCGTGAAGTTGTGCTTAATCTTATTTTCAATGCGGTGGACGCCATGCCCGAGGGCGGCACGATGGAAGTAGGGGTGCGTTCGGAAATTGAGAGCGGCTGTTTTTGGGTTGCGGATACGGGAGTGGGCATGGATCCTGAAGTTGCTTCGCGAATTTTCGAACCCTTCTTTACGACTAAGGGAACTCTTGGCAGTGGGCTCGGACTTTCCGCTTCTCATGGCATCATCACGCGACACAACGGCGAAATTCTGGTGGTTAGTGAGCCCGGTGAAGGCACGCGGTTCGAAGTTCGGTTGCCGGTTTGCGAAAAGAATGCCAGGTATCTGAAGCCGAGTGCCCCTGTCGAATCGGTTCCAGTCCCGGGCTGAACACCGCTGAGTAGCACAAAACGCTGATCCCACAATCAATCGTCCGAAGATAACTCGCTTGCTTGCCTGAAACAGGACACACTTTTCAAGACTCGCGCAGTTTGCGCGGGTTTTTTGTTGCGCGGCCCATGTCCCGGGAAGCTCAACTCCGTTTTTCCCAAGGAACGCCCATTGCTATGTGGTTCCGTAGTGACCGGTCGATCTCCGGGTACGAACTCGAGGAGCAAGAGGAGGAAAAGATGGGTTTACCAAACAACGATGAGATTGAAGGGAAATTTGATCAGGCAAAGGGTTCAGTGAAGGAAACGGTCGGCCGTGTGGTCAATGACCGGGAGCTCGAAAACGAAGGACGCGGTGACAGAGCCGGAGGAAAAGTGCAGGAAGGCTTCGGCACAGCTCGACGCAAAGTCGGCGAAGTGGTCGAAGACATCGGCGACGCAATAGGTAAATAGTCGCCAGTCAATCAGGCTCTGCGGATTCTACAATCCACCCCAGCCACAAAAAAGGGCTTTCGACGCACATGCGTTCGTAAGCCCTTTTTGAGATCCGCTCCAACTTATTCGAATCCGATCGTTATTCAGATCTCACGTGGTCGCCGCCGATTGCTTCCAGCAGTTCCTCCAGTTTGTCTGTTTCTTCGTCCGACTTTCCTTCGACGCCGATTAAGATGCCGCCACTCTTGAGCCCGGCTTCGTAAACTTTCGCGCGGTACTCCGGGATACCGGCGCCAATGAGCGCACCGATAACGCCACCGGTGGCCGCGCCTGCACCAGCCCCGGCCAGAGCTGCCGCGATCGGTCCGGCGATGACGAGATTCAGACCAGGCAGCAGAATCGTACTTCCAACTGCAACGATCGCAGCCAGCACGGCGCCCACGACGCCACCCAACGCGCCGCCTATTCCCGCGCCGTCAGCCGCATGCGTTCGTGCCTGGAGTGCAAACTCTTTGCTATGGGTAGCGTCGGACATGAGCACACTGATGTCATCACGGGTATAACCTCGCTTCATGATTGCATCCACTGCTGCTTCCGCAGCTAGTCGATTCTTGAATAGTCCAGTTACCAATTTGGGTTTAGCCATCGAAATAATCCTCCTTCAAATTCGGGTGATCCATATTGCCAGCAAAATACTCAGGCGCCTTTGAACAAGAACGCTTGGGAAAAAGGATAGGTGGCAACAGTTATGCCGTTTGTCTTTACACACAAACGCACGGTTTCCTGGAACGAATGTCAGAAACACGAAGCGGTAAGCAAACAGGCGAGAGCCCGTGTGTTCCGCTTCGGTACGGGCACGCACGGGCACCTGAGACGGAAAAACCGGAAGTAGATGTGCCGGCGCCGGTGTTTTTGTATAGCTCGCGTATTGGTTCTTGTGTACATTCACTCGGATTACGTGCGAGTGAGACCTGCCTTGAAGATTCTTCAGATAAGTTCAGCCGATTCACTTGGCGGTGGCGAGAGACACCTGGTGGACCTCGTCCACGGATTGGTTAGTCGCGGCCATGAAGTTCAAGTCGCAGTGCGGCCGAATTCTCCCCTGATTGACCAACTGTTGCCGGACAAGGTCCAAATCTCAACGCTTCCCTTGCGCAATGCGCTTGACGTTTCCAGCGCACGAAGCCTTGCCAGGCTGGTGCGCCGACATGACATTCAAATCGTGCATGCGCACATGGCTCGCGATTATCCCCTCGCTTCTTATGCCGTGCGGGAAAACAAGCAGGCGCGCTTAATTGTGACGCGCCATGTTCTTTTTCCCTTGAACAGGCTGCATCGCATCACGCTCGGAAAGGCCGCGAGGATCATTGCCGTCTCCAACGCTGTGGCAACGCAACTTCGGGTTGATGAGATCGCGGCCGCCGATCGGATCAGCGTTGTCCTCAATGGCGTCGATGCGAAGAGATTTGAAAACGCGCGTGGCCGATTTGATCGCGATCAGTTCCTCGCTGCGGCGGGGCTTCCGGCAAACACTTTGCTTATCGGCACGGTCGGTGAATTGACGCCATTGAAAGGCCAGGAAGAGTTTCTAAGAGCGGCAGCGGAAGTTCGAAAACAGTTTCCTGCGTCATACTTCATAGTTGCGGGCACTGACAATTCCAGTGACAACAAAAACCGCGCATTTCTCGAACAACTGATTAAGGACCTGGAGTTAACCCCGCATGTACGGCTGGTTGATTGGGTTGACGATCTGCCACAACTCTACTGCGCACTCGATGTTTTCGTCTCCGCTTCCCATACCGAATCGTTCGGTTTGGCGATTGTCGAAGCAATGGCCAGTGGCACACCCGTGGTGGCGACTGAAACGGAAGGCGCGCTTGAAATAATTCAGGCGCGGGAAACCGGCTTGCTGGTGCCGGTTGGCGTTGTTGCTGCTCTGGCGGCGGCAATAACGGAGTTGCTGGAAGACAGTGACAAGAGGGTTCAGTTGGCGGTGAGCGCTCAGCAAACTGTTATTGCGCAGTTTGGTATTGAGCGGATGGTCGACGAAACTGAGGCGATTTACCGAGCTGAAATTCGAGAGGGTTCGAGTTAGAGAAGGCGAAGGATTATCAGCCTTGCGTGCGACTTTCACCCGACGCGGGCTGGCCCAGAAGGCGCAGCATATCCGGTTTATCCTTAACGAGCAGGTACAGAACGCTGCGGAGACGGCTGACATCAGTTTCGATTAGTCCCATCCGCGAACCCATCCCGCGATCAAGCGAGTCGATGCGAATGTGCACTCGCTCAAACTCACCCTGCATCGTTGTTTCTAATCTCGCGAGACCCTCTTTGGTGGCCATCCGACCCTCCAGGCGGTTCAGATCAGCCTTCGTAGCCATTTCGCTTTCCAGGAGAGCAATCTTCGATTCCACGCGGGCAAGGTCCTCTTTCGTGGCCATTTCGTCCCGGAGATTCGCCAAGTCAACTTTGGTCGCCATCCCATACATTTGGTCGTTGATTGTGTCGACCCGGACACGCAAGGCTTCGACTGTGCTGGCGATGAAGTTAAGGAGGTTTGAGTCGCTTTGCTCAGACATACATAAATCGTAGCACGGTACCCACTTGGGATCGGCATCGCTTGCGTTCATGCTCCAAGTCTCCTAAATACAAAAATCCTGGCTGGGCTGGGACCGGCGATGTCAGGGCACTGGTTGCAAAAGATGATCAATTTTTGCGGCGAGGATAAAGTCACTTTCCGTCAACCCGTCTATCTTATGCGTCCAGATAGTTACTTCCGCGCGGCCCCAACCGAAGCAAATATCCGGATGGTGCCACTGCTCTTCCGCCACGTCTCCGATTCTATTCACAAACGCTTGCGTCTCTTTGAAGTCCTTGAATTTGTATTCCTTGCGCAAGTGATGCTCATTAACAACTTCCCATCCCTCGATCTGGGCTAGCAGTTTTGTAGCTTCCTCACCCTTTAGCGCGGGCACGCCGCCGCGACATGGAACACAGTTTCTACTTGCTAGTTCGTTCATTTGTTTGCGCCTGCGCCGATTGCTTTCTTCAAAATTGCGATTTGACCTGCGTGATAGAGGGTATGTTGAATTATTCCATGCAGCGTTACATAGGTTGTTTTGAGTCCGGCAACGATTGGCTGGTCCAATCTCGATTCGTCGAGCCTTGAAATCGCGTCTTGAAATTCATTGTGAACAGCTCGGAGCATATCTTTAGTTTGTTGCCAGGCTATTTCGCTGGTATCGGAAACGGCGGGCCAGTCCTCATCGTCCGTCAGATTGGCAGGATCGCCGGCCATCCTTCTGATTCCCGCTCTCTCCCATGCTGCAATGTGGTGGACAAGTTCCCAGATGCTGTGCGCACCGCTAAAAGGGCGCGAAGCCGCTTGCGACGGACTTACATCTGCGAGGATCGTCATCAAAGACGGCCCATGCCAGGCGTCGCCGTCAAAGACGCGCTTCGATTGATCTTTGATTCTTTCAATTTCCGTCATGGAAGATTCTCCGCTGCAGTGGCCGACCATGATACACACCAGAGACTTTCATTCTACACCCGGGAATTCCTTTGCCGTAGCCACGCGACGCCCGAGGTGAAGTTGAACAATGATCTGCGCGCCGAGCGTGCCAGCCACAATCAAAATCGCCAGCAATCGATTTGTTTCTCCACTTGCTAAGACCGCGGGTGAGCGGATAGTCTTAACAAACAAGCCCTCTGCAACATCATACGTTTTCGAAAAGTGCGCCGCCCCGAGTCTGCCCTTACGTGGAAGATAAACTGGCTGCGCGGGGGAGGATTCAGTGGCGGATATTCGTCCTTTTCAAGCTTTACGCCCTACGGCTGAACGGGCGGGCCAGGTAGCAAGTGTGCCTTATGATGTCGTTGACAGAGGCGAAGCGCGCGCCCTGGCTGCGGATAATCCTCTTAGTTTCTTACACGTATCTCGACCGGAAATAGATCTGCCGGACGGAACCGATCCCTACAGCGATCAGGTGTATCGCAAAGCAGTCGACAATTTTGAAAAACTAAGCAAAGACAGCCCGCTGGAGACTGAGGATACGCCCAGCATCTATCTTTACCGCCTGATCATGGGTGACCATGAACAAGTGGGGGTAGTTGCGTGCTCCTCGGTTGACGAGTATGACAACGATTTGATCCGTAAGCATGAACGCACGCGGCGAGATAAAGAGGACGATCGCACGCGTCATCTAATCGCTCTCCGCGCTCAAACCGGACCCGTGTTTCTAACCTACAGGGCAAACCGCGAGATAGACACGATGGTGATGGAGACGATGATGGCAAACGCTATCTTCGATTTCACCGCCCCTGACGGAATTCAACACACTGTCTGGCGGGTCCCTGATCCAGTGCGCTTTGTGCACGCTTTTCGCGAAGTGCCCTTTCTTTACATAGCCGATGGTCATCATCGCGCCGCCAGCGCCGCGCGCGCGCGCGCAGAGCTCAGGGAACAAAGCTTTGGCCACACGGGCGACGAGGAATACAACTTCTTTTTGACGGTGATGTTTCCTGATGAGCAGTTGAGAATCTTGCCCTACAACCGCGCGGTGAAGGATCTGAATGGACTGTCCAAAGAAGTGTTTTTTGAGGAAATAAAAAAGAGCTTTGAGTTGACGGAAAACGGCAATCCGGCACCGGCAAACCGTGGAACGTGGAGCATGTATCTCGATGGTCGTTGGTACGGATTAAGACTTCCGGCTGGCGTGGCGCCGCCGGATGGAATTGTTGATTCACTTGACGTGAGCATTCTTCAGGACCGTCTGCTGGATCCAATCCTGGGCATTAAGGATGTTCGCACGGACAAACGAATAGATTTTATCGGCGGCATGCGCGGCACAAAGGAACTGGAGCGGATAGTCGACGAAGGGAAAGCGGCGGTAGCTTTTTCATTGTTTCCCACCACGATTGAAGACCTTTTGCGAGTGTCGGATGCTGGAGAGATCATGCCGCCAAAGTCTACCTGGTTTGAGCCGAAGCTGCGAGATGGACTCTTGATTCATACGATCTAAGTAGGACAGACATTCCTGTCTGTCCTGCATGCCAAATGAGGACCCGGGACAGACAGGAATGTCTGTCCTACGATACCAATGCTTGTCTTAATCGCTGACAAATTTGAACAATCAGGACGCGATGGTCTCAAGGCCATCGGCTGCGACGTTTCATTTCAACCAGACCTGAAAGAAGAGAGTCTCGTCGAGGCGATTCGCGCCGAGAATCCCGACGTTCTGGTAGTGCGTTCGACCAAAGTAACGGAACCGATGCTGGCGGCCGGCCAAATCAAACTCGTCGTCAGAGCTGGAGCTGGTTTCAACACGATTGACGTTGCCGCTGCGTCGCGTCGCGGCATTTACGTTTCCAATTGTCCCGGAAAAAATTCAATCGCGGTGGCGGAGTTGGCCTTCGCGCTCATACTCGCTTTAGATCGACGCGTGGCCGATAACGTAATTGCCTTGCGGCAGGGCCAATGGAATAAGAAAGAGTTTTCCAAAGCGCGCGGACTTTTCGGCCGCACGCTGGGGCTCGTCGGCGTGGGAAAGATCGGCCAGGAAATGATCCCGCGCGCCCGTGCTTTTGGCATGCCTGTGATTGCCTGGAGCCGCAGCCTGACGCCTGAACGTGCCATCGCTCTGGGCGTGGAATACAAAGCGACGCCTGCTGAGATAGCACGCGAAGCCGAAATTGTCAGCGTTCACGTCGCCATGAATTCGGATACAAATGGATTTTTGGACGCGGAATTCTTCGGTCAGATGCGCGAGGGCGCTTACTTCATTAATACTGCGCGCGGTGAAGTGGTTGATCAGACCGCTTTGATTGCGGTAATGAAATCGCGAGGAATTCGCGCAGGCCTCGATGTGTTCACTGGAGAACCTTCATCGAGCACAGCGGAGTTTACCGACGAAATTCGCACCGAGCCCAGTCTTTACGGAACGCACCATATTGGCGCTTCCACGGATCAGGCACAGGAAGCGATTGCTGCTGAGACAGTCAGAATCGTTCGGGAGTTTAAGGAGACCGGCAAAGTGCCCAACGTGGTAAACCTCGCCCGTCAGTCGCCCGCTACGCATCGACTGGTTGTACGACATCTTGATCGTCCCGGCGTGCTGGCTGCAGTCCTCGACGCAATCAAAGGCGAACACATTAACGTGCAGGAAATGGAAAATATCGTTTTCGAAGGGGCGGCGGCGGCGGTGGCGCGCATCAATCTCGACAATGCGCCCTCACGTGAGTTGTTGGATAAACTGCAATCAGGTGGTGCTGACATTATTGAGCTGGACCTGCTTGAATTAGGTAGTCAATGAACACCACGCTCATCACCGGCGCGTCGAGCGGCATCGGCGAAGTTTTCGCGCGCAAGCTGGCTGCCCGCGGGCGAAATGTTTTATTGGTTGCGCGTTCCGAAGATAAGTTGGTCACGCTTTGCAATGAGCTGGGCCGCTCGAACAGCATTCGCGCGCAGTATGTAGCACTTGACTTGAGCCAGCCCGATGCGGCTAAACAGTTGTTTGCTGAAACCGAGAAACGCGGTCTGACAATTGATCTGCTTATTAACAATGCCGGTTTTGGGTCAATGGGTGAGTTTGCCAAACTCGACCTTGCGCGCGAGTTGAACATGATCGATCTCAACATCAAGTCGCTCGTCGAGTTGACTTACAAGTTTCTAGCGCCAATGCGCGAACGCAAGCGCGGAGCAATCATCAACGTCGCATCCACCGCTGCGTTTCAAGGTGTACCTTTCATGGCGACTTACGCGGCCACAAAAGCATTTGTGCTGTCGTTTTCCGAAGCGCTGTGGGAGGAGAACCGGCCTTTTGGAATCAAGGTGATGGCGCTGTGTCCGGGGGTAACCGAAACAAACTTTTTTGAGGCCGCGCGAGGGCGGAAGCCACCAGCCCGCGTAGCGCAAACCCCCGAAGAAGTTGTGGAAACAGCTATCAGCGGACTCAATCGCGGCAAGAGTCACATCATTTCCGGTTGGACAAATTTTGTGATGACCCAAAGCGAACGCCTGGCGCCGCGTTCGCTGGTGACGCGGGTGGCCGGCCGCATGATGCGTTCGCAGCATGAAGAGAAAGAAGGTAAATAGTGAATGGTGAATAGTAAATGGTAGGGACCGGGTTCGAAACGTTCAGCGGGAACGAACGATGCCAGGATGAAAACCATTTACTATTTACGATTTACTATTTACCTCCACGGAGAACTGAATGACAGACCGAATATTTAACTTCAGCGCCGGTCCAGCGGTCCTGCCGCTGCCGGTATTGGAAGAAGCCCAACGCGATATGTTGAGTCTTCCCGGTGTGGGCATGTCGCTGATGGAGATTAGTCACCGTTCGAAAACCTTTGACGAGATCTTTGGCCGTGCCGAGTCAGGACTGCGTCAACTGCTGGGGGTGCCGGACAATTATCACGTCCTCTTTTTGCAGGGCGGCGCGAGTCTTCAGTTTTCGATGATCCCGATGAATTTTTTGCCGGCTGAGGGCAGTGCGGATTACATCATCACCGGGAGCTGGGGAAAGAAAGCACTGAAGGAAGGCAAACGTGCCGGCGCCACCAGCGTCGCGGCAACCACTGCTGACGGCGGCTTCACCCGCGTGCCCGGAGACGATGAACTCAAGCTGGATCCGCGAGCGGCCTATGTTCACTTTACGACAAATGAAACGATTGAAGGCGTGGAGTGGAAAAAGGAACCGGAGGTTGGCGAGGTTCCGCTTGTTGCCGACGCCTCATCCGATATTCTTTCGCATCCGATTCCGGTCGATAAGTATTCACTAATCTATGCCGGAGCGCAGAAGAACATGGGGCCCAGCGGAGTGACCCTGGTAATCCTGCGCGACGACATGCTTACGCGGATTCCTGACGGCTTGCATACAATGCTCGACTACCGCACGCACGTAGAAAACAAATCGCTGTACAACACGCCAAACACCTGGGGTATTTACATCATTAGTCTGGTTTGCAAATGGCTGCTCGAAAAAGGCGGACTGGAAGCGATGCACCGCGAGAATGAAGCGAAGGCGGGTTTGCTCTACGACACAATTGATTCCACTGGATTCTACCGCGGACACGCCGATCCTGATTCGCGTTCGATCATGAATGTTACCTTCCGGCTGCCATCCGAAGAGCTGGAAAAGAAATTTACCGCGGAAGCGACCGCCGCGGGGTTGGATGGGCTGAAGGGCCATCGTTCGGTTGGCGGCGTCCGCGCCTCAATTTATAACGCGTTTCCGCTCGACGGTGTTCAGGCGCTGGTGGCTTTCATGAAAGAGTTTGAAAAGAAGAACGGATAACGCGGGATAACATTTGAATTCTGTTATTTCCGCGAAGACTTCCGCGGGCTCCGCCCCCTGATGTGCGGTGGTGGCTCAGCCCCACCGGCCAAATCCGACTGAGTTCTTTCGGGGCTGTGCCCAGTCAGGGCATGGCCCCAGATTCTTTAGTCGACAGCACGGAGGGTCATAGACCTTCCGCACATCACGCCGCGAGGCCGTAGATGCTTAGCGGGCCATTACGTCTTCTTCGCAAGCCTTGCCTTTAAAATAGGGTCGGAATGGATTCAACTATTACACCAGGCGCCGCTGACAATGAGGTCATCACGCTGCGTGTCGATGAAAGCGACGAAGGCACCCGGCTCGATGCATATCTCGCAGCCCGGATTGATGGCTGGAGTCGCGCGCGGCTGCAGCGGCTGATTGAAGAGGAAGACGTTCTTGTGAACGGCAAAACCGCGAAGGTTTCACTTAAAGTCAGAACAAACGATGAAATAGAAGTCGAACTCACGCCTCCGGCTTCCGCAAACTTCATAGCCGAAGACATTCCCCTCGATATCGTGTACGAAGACGATCAACTGATCGTAGTCAATAAACCTGCCGGCCTGGTGGTTCATCCTGCTGCCGGCGTTAATTCAGGAACACTGGCTAATGCGCTGGCCTTCCACTTTCAGCAACTCTCAAACGCCGGCTCGATTCGGCCGGGCATCGTGCATCGACTCGACAAAGACACTTCTGGATTGCTGGTAGCTGCGAAAACTGAATCGGCCCACGAGCACCTCGCCGATCAATTTCGCGCGCGGAAAGTTTTCAAAAGTTATGTGGCGCTGGTTTATGGAGTGGTCAGGGAGGAGAGCGGACGTATCGAACAACCGATTGCTCGCGATCCGGGTAACCGCACGCGCATGGCTGTGGTCGCGGGTGGGCGCGGAGCCTTGTCGCTTTATAAGGTCCGAAAGCGTTTTGATTCTTTCACCCTGGTCGATGTTGAACTAAAGACCGGGCGCACGCATCAGATTCGCGTGCATCTGGCGTGGATGAAGCATCCGGTTGTAGCCGACGAACTCTACAGCGGGGGACGCGAGAACAATCTCGACGTGCGCCGGCGCGCGCTGATTCGAAAATTGAAACGCCAGTTTCTGCACGCGGAGCGGTTAGGTTTTAACCATCCTGAAACCGGAGAGGAGATGCGCTTCACCGCAACCTTGCCTGAGGCGCTCACTCAACTACTCGACGAGTTGGAAACAGTTTAGGGGATTGGTTCGAAGCGACTAACAAGTTGTTTGAAACGCGAGTCTGATCTCAAGCCGTCAAAAAGCGGTTCCACTCTGATGAGCACCAACCCGGGGTGCTTACTGGCGAACGCTTTATTCAGATAATCGATCGCGCGAGCGTTGTCATTCAGGCCGGTGTAGAGGATTGCGAAGTAGAGTCCGGAAACGTAACGCTGCTCCGAAAGCGCCGTGAGCCGGGTGAGGATCGATTGTGCTTCCTGGCGGCTTCCCGCTCTCGCGTAAACAAAGCCAAGCGACGCGGCAAGCTCCGGATTGGCCTCAACCGTTCCGTCTTTTAATGGGCCTTCGCCCGGTGAGCCAATCAAATCTCTGAGCTCTGCAATTGCCTCCGCGTGTCTCTGCTGCGCTGCATAAGCAAGGGCACGATAATGACGCGCCACCCAAAAGTTTGGACTCATCTTTAACGTTTCATTGCAGTGTTCGATGGCAACGTCGAAGCGCCGCTCGTAATAAGAGTAGTGGGCGAGATTGGCGCTAATGATCGGTGAAAATGGATCAAGCTGCCTGGCCTCGTGGATCTCCTGCTTAGCCCGCTCGAATTTACCCATCTGCATAAAGTAAGACGCATACCACTGATGGGCCGTAGGATATTTTGCGTTGAGTTCGATCGCTTTCCTGAAGTCGGCTTCGGCGCCGAGCCAATCCCAGTCGTAAGCAAGCTTCACAAAGCCGCGCGAGGTGTACGCTTCCGCGAGCGAGGGATCAATGTCCACGGCACGCTGCGCCGCTGCTTTTGCCTTTGGCATCTCGTCGTCGGGTTTGACCTTACCAATATCTGAAAGCAGCGAGTAGGAGTCCGCGAGACCGGAGTAGGCTAGTGCATATTGCGGATCCTTGACCTCCGCCTGCCGGAAATACTTGATACCGTTTCGAAGGCCTTCTTCGTCGCGTCTATTCCAGTAATAGCGGCCTTTCAAGTAAAGTTCGTAGGCCTCGGCATCTTTGGTGTAGCGCTTTGCCAGCTTCTCCTCGTCGGCGCCGGTAATCTTCACTCGCAGTGTTTCAGAAATACTTCGGGAGATTTCATCCTCGACGGCGAAGATATCCGCGAGGCTGTTGTTGTATTCACCGCCCCATAATTGCGAACCGTCAGCTACGTCGATTAGCTCCGTCTTGATGACCAGCCGGTCGCCCTGTTTGACTAGCCGGCCCACCAGAACGGCGCCCACTTTGAAGTTTCGGCCCACTTCCTGTGGATCCAGGTTCTTGTCCTTGAAACGATAAACGGCGGTCCGCGACATCACTTTCAGGTTCGGTAAATGCGAAAGTCGACGAATAATACTTTCAGTAATTCCCTCGGAAAGGTATTCCGCGCTGGCGTCGTTGCTGTCGTTTACAAAGGGCAAGACCGCTACGGAATTAATGGTGCGCCGCGATGAGTAAAAGTAGAAAGCTGTGACGGCAACCGCGAGGACTGCAACTGCGAGCGAAATAGCTACTATCTTTCGACGGCTGCTGTGGTGAGAAATCTGGTCATCGCCTGCCACAGTTGAGGCGGCCGAAACAGGGTCGGTGTCGAGGCGCGTTCGATTTGCACGCGACAGACTGCCGGAGCCTTGCACGTTTGTCGTCAGGTCCGTCGCATGTGTTTGCGTGCGCTCGCCAAGGGACAGCTGCAGCTCCTCTCGCAGTTGTTCCAGGTCTATTTTTAAGTCCGTAATGGTTTGATACCGTTTCGCTTTGTCCTTTGCTAAAGCTTTCGAAACGATGCGCTCAAGATGGCGCGGCACGTCAGTCGACTGTGTCATCAGGGGTGGAGGATCGTGATCAATGATTGAAACCCGCACATGGCTATCTGTTGGACCACTAAAGGGCGGATGACCCGCCAGCATTTCGTAGAGCACCACGCCCAGACTGAAAATATCCGTGCGAGCATCAATTGCCTCTCCCTGCGCCTGCTCCGGCGACATGTAACCGCTGGTGCCGAGCACGGCGCCCGGGCTCGTCTTGCTGACCGGAATAGTTACCGCTTCAGCATCATGAGCCGGCGATTCACGCTCGGTAAGTTTCACCAATCCGAAGTCGAGCACTTTCACAAACCGATCGCGAACAAAACGATCGGGTCGCAGCATGATGTTCTCCGGTTTGATGTCCCGGTGGACAATGCCTGCTGCATGCGCCGCCTCCAAACCCATAGCAACCTGTATGGCAATGCCTAATGCTTCATCGACCTTGATTGGATCTCTCCACAGACATTGCCGGAGAGTTTCGCCTTCGATAAATTCTGTAGCGATGTAGTAGATGGAATTGGCCTGCCCGATTTCAAAGATGGTGAGAATGTTTGGATGATTGAGCATGAGCACCGCTCGAGCTTCCTGCTTGAAGCGCCGCAAACGGCTCTCGTTTTGAGTCAGCTCTGTCGGGAGCACTTTCAGTGCTACTTTGCGACCATGCTGGCGCGTGTCTTCCCCAAGAAAGACCTCTCCCATGCCTCCCTTGCCCAACCTTTTGAGAATGCGATAATGCGCGATCAGCTTGGGGATTTCTGAGTTAGAAACGTTTTTGTCTTCCGGGCCTGACATTGGCGAAGTTTTCTCGCGAAAGGTACGTGAAGCTTCTTCAGCTTGGGAACTGTCCGCATTGTAGCACCGCGACGCAGTTAACAAATACAAAGAGGGTTGTTTAAGAAGGCTAACAGGCGGTCGTGTTTTGTTTGTTGTCGGCTGTATGCTTTATAGTCTTTGAATGCACAAACGGGCTAACTCTACAGAGGGCAACGGGCTCCGAGTGGCCGGGCATCAAAGCGCCGGTCTCCGCAATTTCACCAGGCATTGTAACCATCTTATCCATCAACCAATTATGACGCTGTCTCCTGCAAGAGTTTTACCGCGGCTGTTGCTCCTTATCGTGATTTGCGCCGGAGTTTGTCAGGCGCAGCAGTCAACCCCGAGTCCGACGCCGCCGGCAGGTCAGGATCAGGACCCGATAGAAAGAGTCACAATCCGGCGTGTACAACTGCCGATAACGGTAATCGACAAGAAAGGTCAGCTTGTTTCAGGGTTGACCAAAGCCGACTTTCAAGTCTTCGAAGACAAAGTACCGCAAACCATTGATACCTTCTCCGACGATCAAGGTGAAGCTCTGCCACTTTATGTGGCCGTCCTGATGGATACGTCGCCGTCGGTATTAGGGAAGCTCAAGTTTCAACAAGAGTCTGCGATGAATTTCATCCAGTCGGTAGTCAGGCCGCGCCGGGACCGGGTCCTTTTTGCCACCTTCGATCATGAAGTGAATTTGCGTCAGGATTTTACTGACAAATTCGATCTGCTTGACCGGGCGATGCGCGGCGTAAAGAAACTCGGAGATCAAACTGCGTTATACGATGCCGTCTGGCAGTTTTGCGATGAGAAGCTAAGAACAGCTGCAGGGCGCCGCGTACTGGTGGTGATCACTGATGGCGAAGATACTTACAGCCGCGCCGACCTGCGTGACGCAATTGATATTGCCCAACGCACCGAGACCACGATCTTCGCCATTTCCACTAAAGGCGGCTTTACTTCAACAGTGCCCGGAGTGGAATCAGGCCAGGTGAAGGACTCGAAGGATCGCGCGCTTACAACCTTGGCGGAGGAAACTGGTGGAGTCGCATTTTTTAGCGGCGACATGCTTACGCTTGAACGCTCATTTACCAAAATAGCCAAAGAGCTTCGGGCGCAATACCTGCTTACCTACAAGCCGGTTAATGATCGCTACGACGGCAACTTCCGCAAGATCGACGTTAAGTTGGTGGAAGGACGCAAGGACCTAAAAGTACGAACCAAGCGCGGCTACAAAGCCATCGCTGATAGTGTAAGACCATAGGTATTATGAAGATGTTCAATACGGTTCTGAGAGCTTTTGGATTCGCTTTGGGTTTGGCAATCCTGCTGCCGGTGTTTTCGTTGCCGGGCGGTATGCTGGCCCAAACTCAGTCTGCGCCGGACGTCCAGGAAAAAACGCGAACGCGAAAAGTTTCTGAAAACGCGTCGCCGTCGCCCACTCCGCCGAAAGAAGAAGCGCCCATGGAGTCTGACGATGTGGTGCGAGTGGAAACCAATCTTACGAATATTTTCTTCACTGCTGCGGATCGCAGCAAACGCTTTATCAGTGATCTGAAAAAAGAAAACATTCGGGTGCTGGAAGATGGTCAACCCCAGGAGATTTTTACCTTTCAGCAAAGCATCGACCTGCCACTCTCGATTGCCATCTTGCTGGATACCAGCATCTCGGAGCAACGAACACTCCCGGATGAAAAGGCGGCAGCCCAATCGTTTCTGGAGGCAGTCGTGCGGCCGCAACGCGACGAGGCGGCCATCCTCTCTTTTACCGGCGACGTCACGCTGGAACAGGGCTTTACTGGGAATATCGAACGCCTGCGGCGGGCAATTGACCAGGTGGAGTTCGTGCCGCCCTCAGGCTATGTGGGTGGCAACGTTGTAGTTCAATCAGGCGGCGCTCAACCAACCCCGCCGATCTCTGACGTGAATAGAGACTTGGCAGGATCAACCGCGATCTGGGACGCAGTCTGGGTCTGCTCCAACGACTTGATGAAAGACTCTGCCGAGAACACTCGTCGCGCCATCATCCTGCTTACCGATGGCGTTGACACCTCGAGCAAATTGAAAATTCACGAGGCAATTGAACGGGCCCAAAAATCTGATGTGTTCATTTACGCGATAGGAATCGGTGACAGCTATCACGGCGGCGTAGAAATGGGTTCACTCCGCAAAATTGCCGAACAGACGGGAGGCAGGGCTTACTTTCCCCATAGCGAGAAAGAGCTTCGTGACGCCTTTGCCCAAATTCAACGAGATCTGCGCGAACAATATCTCCTCGCCTACTCACCTTCGAACAAGGCCCGCGACGGTTCTTACCGGAAGATTCAGATCGAGGTAATCGACCCGGAACTTCGCAAGCAGAACCTGAAACTCAGCTATCGCCCTGGTTACTTCGCCCGGACGCCGGAGCGCCCAGCTACGCAGGAAAAACGACCATAACCCGTATTCAGTCGGCAAAGGGCCCCAAAAATAAGGGTTTTCAGACCGTAGTTCCTGAATGACAACCATAGCCAACTTTGTTATACTCACTCGGCGGTGAGTGACCAGCCGACTTTCCCGAACTCGCTTTTCACAGAATTTCCGCTTCAGCTTAAGTCCTGAGCCTCCTCTTTCAGTCCTGATCTGCCAGGCCTCCAGAACATTCGCTCACAGTCAAAGCCCGGAACGATGATTCAAACCCCTTCAGAGAAATGTCGAGTATTGATCGTTGACGACGACCAGAAGGTACGCTCGTTTCTGGTGGAACTTCTTGAGCAGGAAGGCTACGAAGTGGCCGCAGCGAGCGACGGCGGTAGTGCGCTTGATCAGGTTCACACATTTGAGCCTGATGTTGTAATCAGTGATGTGGTCATGCCTGTCCTGGATGGGATAGCGCTTTGTCGTAAGATTAAGAGTGCAGCTCAGACGTCCAGCATTCCGGTGCTGCTAATGAGCGGCCTCCGCCAAGGGTCACATGACAGTATCGAAGGGCTCACTGCCGGCGCCGACGACTATCTCGCCATTCCATTTCGGCATGAAGAACTATTGGTCAAGGTTGCCAGGCTGGCAGAACGCAGCCGCGTTGAAAGGCATTATCGCGAGCTTGTCGAGCAAGCAGCCGATATCATTTATACCCGTGACCTCGACGGTTACGTCACGAGCATCAATGGCGCGGGCGCCCGCTTTTTTGGAAAAACCGTTAACGAGATTCTCGGCAGTCATCTGAGTACCCTAATCGGCGCCGAAGCTGCAGAGCGAGATGTTGAAGCGACAAAAAAGGCAGTCACGGACTCACCGCTGCGTTCAGTTTACTACGTTCAGGATCGCGATGGCGCGGGCCGCTACCTTGACGGCGTAATTACGATCGAACGCGATCGTCATAAACGAGCAACCGGCATCCGTGGTGTCGTGCGCGACATTACAGAACAGAAGCTGGCCGAGGAAGCGCTCAGAGAGAGTGAACAAAGATATCGTCAACTGGTTGAAGTTTCACCGGAGGCGATAGTAGTCCAGAGCGAAGGAAAATTTGTTTACGTTAATCCTGCTGCGGTGCGTTTGTGGGGTGCGTTGAGCGCTGAAGAGCTTTTGGGCAAGCCGGTGCTGGACGTGGTCCATCCTGACTATCGGGGGCTGGTGGCGGAACGCATTCGTGGGATTCAGGAACAAGCAGTACCTGTTTCATCGAGCCTTCTGAAACATATAAAGCTGAACGGTGAGGTTATCGATGTCGAAGTCACAAGGATGCCGTTTCTTTTTCGTGGCGCGCCCGCCGTGCAGGCAGTGATTCGTGACGTCACCGAACCTGTAAGAGCCCGTGAAGCTTTGAAGCAAACGGAAGCCCGATTGCGGACGGTTATTGGCAGTGCCTCGCTCGTGTTGTTTGTTCTCGATCAGCGTGGCGTGTTCACTCTGCTTGAAGGCGAAGGCCTAACGGTTCTGGGGTTAGACCCGAAAAAAGTTGTCGGGCAACCAGTAACCAGTATCTATCGTGACAATCCAGCAATCATCGAGAATTTTCAACGAGCCCTCGCGGGTGAAGCGTTTTCCAGCGCAGTAGACGTTGGAAACTTCACCTTTCAGACTCGCTACACACCGCTTACTGACGAGCACGGTAACATCGCCGGCGTCATCGGGGTCGCAGTCGACATCACCGACGGTCGGAAAGCGCAGCAAGCACTGCAGAACAACGAGCAGCGCTATCGCGAACTCTTCGAAAATGCCAATGACATCATCTACACCCACGACCTCGCTGGGAACTTTACCTCTCTGAATCGTAGCGGTGAGGCGTTGACCGGTTATAGCCGCGAAGAAGCGACCCGCATGAATATCGCCGATGTGCTTGCACCGGAGTACGTGGCAGTGGCTCGGCAAATGATGACCAAGAAGACGGACGAGCTGGCGCCGACCGTTTACGAACTTGAAATTGTTACCAAGAATGAGAGGCGAGTGCGGTTGGAAGTCAGTACTCGAATCATTCTGCAGGATGGAAAGCCGGTCGGAGTTCAGGGCGTTGGACGCGATCTCACCGAGCGTAAACGTTCTGAAGAGGCTCTGGCCTACCAGTCTCAACGCGAAGCGATGACGCACCGTATCTCACAGGCGGTCCGTTGTTCGCTGGACAGCTTGGAAGTTTTCTCGACTGCCGTGCGAGAGTTGGGGTCATATCTAAACGCCGATCGATGCTCCCTCTTCGTCAAGGATGAAAAAGGAAACCGGGCCCGAAACGTGGCTGAGTATCATGCCGAAGGCGTGCTTCCGGCGGCCAGCGATTTTGCCCTGGCCGATTTGAAAGCCCTGATCGACGCGCTTGATGAAAAAGGTGTGCTTTGTTTTGACAATGCTGCTCACGACGTGAGAATCGCCGATGTCTACCAGCGGATCCTGTCAAAGGCCGATGTGAAATCGATTATGTACGTGGCGATTAGAGTAGGTGACGAGGTGACCGCGGCATTTGCGCTCTCCACTACGCGCGAACTGCGACACTGGAGCGCCTCCGATGTTGCGCTCGCCAAGGGAGTAGCTGATCAGACCGGCATTGCCATCCGCCAGGCAGAACTCTACCAGAAGGCCGAAGCGACCTCGAAGCGTGAAGTGTTGGTTAACAGTGTCACGACCGCCATCCGTGCTTCGCTAAGTTTGCCGGAAGTTTTGAGCACTGCCACCCGAGAGCTTGGCCTTGCCCTCGATGCTTCCAGGGTTCACATGCATCTTTACGATGCGGAGGATCCGATTTCCCAAGTCGCCCACGAGTACGTCGCACCGGGTTGCGCCAGCATTGGTTCCTTCCATGTCAGTTACGAAGATCCAATCGGCAGGCATCTCCTGGGGATGGCCAAGCCGCTTGTGGTCGATGATTCACTGAACTTCACTGAAGAATCGGCTGAATTCAGCTCTGCCGTCCGCGAACATGCGCGCAAGGTCAACTTGCGCTCCCAAATTGATTACCCGCTGATCGTAAAAGGCCTTTTCCGCGGAGTGCTTTGTATACACCAAATAGATCGCGTGCGTCGTTGGACCGAGGACGAGTTATCCCTGGTCCACAGCGTCGCCGAATGTTTGGCTATTGGTATGGCGCAGGCTGAACTTTTCCAAATGGTGGCCAAAGGCAAATCGGAATGGGAAACCACTTTCGACTCAATGTCTGACGGCATTTTTATTTTCGATCGCTCAGGACATCTGAAGCGAGTGAACAGCGCCGGCGCTGCGATGGAAGCATCAAACCCACGCGCCCTGCTTGGGAAAAAGTGTTGCGACGTGCTGCGCACCAGCACTCAATCTGCGACGTGCGTAGTGGAGAAGGCGATCGCGGAAGGCCGCAGCGTCACTATCGAAGTAATACCGGACCGTCTTAATCGTCCAATTCTGGTTTCAATTGAGCCGGTCCTGGATAAACTCGGCACGGTAACTGCCGCGGTGTGTACGGCGCGTGACCTTTCCGAATTGCGTAATGTGCAGGCGGTAGCGCGCGAACACCAATCTCTTCTCACTAATATTCTTGAGAGCGCACGCGAATCCATTTATGCGGTGGATATGGATGGAAGTTTCAAGTGGTGCAACAGCGCGACGCTACTGGCGCTGGGGCTGAAGCGCGAAGAATTTATTGGCCGGTATCTCCCCGATTTTGTTCATGAATCCGACCGTGAGACCGTTGCGGCAAAACTCGGCCTGGCGCTTCTGGGAGCATCGCAAACTTATGAAATGCGATTTCTGGCGAAGGACGGCGATTTGCGCTATGCGCGAGTGGACAATTCGCCACTCGTGGTTGAGGGGCGAATCACGGGCGTGCTGGGGATTGCGCGCGATATCACTGAACAAAAGGCCGAACGCGAACGAGCCGCCAGGGCTGACAAACTTCGCGCGCTGGGCCAACTGGCGTCGGGTGTCGCACACGACTTCAATAACTCACTGGCCGCGATCCTGGGCCGCTCGCAATTGATTCGCCGCCAGACAAAAGACGAAGCTGTCGTGCGCAATCTGGAAATTATTCAGACTGCTGCCGAAGACGCGGCCGCGACTGTTCGCCGAATACAAACCTTTGCTCGGAAGTCTCCAGCTAAGGAATTTGAAATGCTTGACGTGGCTGGATTGCTTAACGACGCGATTGAAATTACTCGCACACGATGGCAGAACGAAGCCCGGTTGCGGGGACTGGACTACAACGTAACGCTCGATGCAAACGCGAATCTGCATACAATTGGCAGCGCTTCTGAATTGCGCGAGGTATTCGTCAATCTGATCGTGAACGCGGTTGATGCCATGCCGACGGGCGGCAAGCTCGAGATTAGTTGTGTGCCGGCGGATGGCCGATTGCGTTTGCAGTTTGCCGATAACGGCACGGGGATGCCGGAAGATGTCAGGCAGAGAATCTTCGATCCGTTCTTTTCAACCAAAGGAACACAGGGAACTGGCCTGGGTCTCTCCGTCAGTCATAGCATAATTGAGCGTCATGAAGGGTCGATACGTGTAACCTCAGAAGTCGGAGGCGGCACTGTATTCACCATCGATCTGCCGGCTGCCGTGCCAAAAGTAGAATGTGCCGACGTCGTGGTCGCACAACCGGAAATGCCGTCGCTGTCAATTCTGGTTGTTGACGATGAGCCATCAGTAAGAGAAACATTGGCGGAGATGCTTCAGACCATGGGCCATCGCGTAATGCTGGCCGATGGCGGCCAAAAGGCATTGCAATCGCTCGCAGCCAACGCTTGTGATTTGGTGTTTACTGACCTGGCGATGCCGGAAATGGATGGATGGGAAACGAGCCGAGAGATTCGCAAACGCTGGCCCGAAATGAGTGTGGTTCTCGTGACCGGTTATGGATCGGGAACGCGGCCACCCGCTGGAGAAGACGGGCTCGTCAACGGAATCATCGGAAAACCGTTTGACTTTAACCAGATAAGCCAAACCATCCTCAGTGTCGTTGCTAACGAGCCCACCCTGGAAAACGCCGCGGCCTAAATCTGCGACGGTGAGGCGCGCGTCTTCCTGTTAGTTGTAGTTCATGATTCCGGCACTCGCGGTGAACCCTACGCCAAAACCCACCACCATTGCAGGTCCTTTCCATTCGTTTTTCTCAGCCAGCATGAAGCCGGTGGACGCGCTCGAGAGATTCCCGTAGTTCTTTAGAACTTCGTATGAGCCGTGGACCTTCGCCGAATCTTTCTCAAGATCCAACTGGGAACAGACGCCATCGAGAATCTTCTTGCTCCCGGTATGAATCAGGCAGTTGTCTACCTGGCTGAGGGTCGAAACCGGCGAGTCCGGATGTTCCAATACGCTCTTCACAGTCGAGACCGCGTAATGCGCACCCCGAGAGGGCACCATCGGACGCATGAAATACTGAGGCCTGCCCTTCAGGAAGGGGTGTGAACTCTTGCTGTTCATTGTAAGAAGATTCAGGTCTTCTGTTTCTTCGTTGGTTAAGTGGGAGATTGGTCCAAAGCTGGGTTTTCCTTCTTCAGAGCCGACAAGCAACGCTACTGCTCCGTCTCCAAAAAGCATGGACTGAATGACGAAGGTGGTATCCAGCCTTTTTTGTTCAAACTCGGCATGATCTACTTTCTGCTCCTTTCGCATTCGGACGACTTCGCGATAGCCGATGTATTCTTCTCTGAGCAGGGGCGCCACATAAGGCGTGTGAGCTTCTGCCATAAGCACCATAGCCATCTTTCCGGGGTTGGCAGCCAAATACCACTGCGCAACTTCGATCGATTTCAACAGGACCGAACAACCTTGGGATTGCATGCTGACCGTTCGAATTGATCGGGACAAGAGCCCATGAGTTTTTCCAATAACTTCGGAGGCGAGGCAGGGAAGCATTTGGTCCGGAGTGTTGGTAGCGGCAATCAGCAATCCGATCTGCGAGGGGTCGCCTTGCCATTGCTCGATGCAGCGCTTCGTCGCGCCGACTCCAAGGTCGGTGGTTGAGCTGGTGGCATGCATCGGTTTGCCGGCCAGGAAATCGGGGTAATTATCCATCACCGAATATCGCTGCTCGACGCCAAGCGAATTGATGGTATTGATCAGCTCGGGGGAGAGCTTGTGCATAAGTGCGCTCGTAAGATCAGTGGTTTGGAATGCGTGTTTCGGAGTTGAAGTAGCTGCTGAGAGTAAGTTCATCATGGTCGTTGCTTTTCCCTGGGGGATTGGAAATGTCCGCTTCGGTCGGCCGCGGCGGTTAGAAATGCTAATAATTCACTTGGATTGTTATCAAAGCGTGTGCCATGGGGGCGAAATGCCCCAACCGACTCTAAACGTGGAAATAGCAGGGCTTATGGGGATGGTGAGTCGTGACGGTTAAAAGGAGAAACTGGATACTGTGTATCCAGAATTCGTGCAAGATTCTGGGTCGAAGGTATTACTGAGGAATCCTGCGCTAGTGACCTGATTAGCAGGTATACAGCTGTGTAGCAGGTAACCAGAGATACGGCTTTGCCTAATAAGTCGCTCTTGCCCAAATAGTCGTGACGTTGCCCAAAAAGGAGAGCAGTACAAAAGAAAAGGGCCGCTGATTAAAGCGGCCCGCTGGTCATGGAAGTAGGATTGGTTAGTTAAGCCACGGCAGTGGCTTGTCATCATCGAGGAGCAAGCTGCTTTCGATGCCGAGGCGTTGCAACATAGCCTCGGTTTCTTCCTCTCCGTCCTTTACCGGTTGATAGATGAAAGACAGATCAGCTCCCTGTTGGTTGTCACCTATATGCACAATATAGGTCACGCCGTGTTCGGCGTAGGCAATGTAGTAGATGCAGACCGGGCCAAGGCTCATCATGAAAATAAATGAGAGCGAGCCAGCAAGTGCGAAGGCGGAGTTGATCGGACTAACAGCCAGTGTTTCGTCAATGGCTTTGTCGATTGTCGAGATCAAGCCGATTGGTTTTCCGTCTTTGCCTTGCTCCGATTGATCGCTGTAACGTTCGTAGTCCTGCTCGGCTGTCGTCGTGAGCAGAACTTGATAGTTGAATGCCATGGGAAAACCCTCCCCGTGCTAACGCTGCGATTTCTTTTTACGAATTGCTTCTCTCACTGCAGAAATAGGTTTTGTCCGCTTGCTGAGAATATCCTGCATACCAGCAAGCAGACTCGACAGTCTCAGGACGCCGATTTATGAGCGATCTTCGGGATGCTAAAGCGAAAGGGCATATCTCAAAACTCCCCTGCTACAACTCGATCTTCAACTACTTTGAGGATGAAGCATTGACGCCTTATCTCGAAATGTTGATCGAGGAAAGTAGTTTGCCTCTTACTGCCATTGAATCAGACTTTGCGGTTGACTCATCCGGCTTTTCGACTTGTCGGTTTGTGCAATGGGTTGAGGCGAAATATACCAACCCTAAATTGATGACTAAGCGCGAGTGGGTCAAGGTGCATTTGATGTGCGGTGTCAAAACTAACGTGGTTACTGCGGTGAAGATCACTGATCGCTACGCAGCCGATTGCCCACAGTTCAAGGATTTAGTAGACGCAACGGCAAAGAATTTCATCATGCAGGAAGTCTCAGCGGATAAAGCGTACTTGTCTGCGCAGAACCTTCAGACCGTAGTAGACCATGCAGCAATGCCTTATATCCCGTTCAAGTCGAACAGCGCATCCGAGTGGGGCGGTCTGTCTGGAAAGCGAGGTCAGGACACAAACGCGAAGTGGCGACGTAAGAGTAAGCTTTGGCGTCAGATGTATCACTATTATGAATTCAACCAGCAGTGGTTCTTCCAGCAATACCACAAGCGAAGCAATGTTGAATCAACCTTCAGCATGATCAAGGCAAAGTTTGGTGATAGTCTACGGAGCAAGACTAAGACCGCACAGATAAATGAGGCTCTCTGCAAGGTTTTGGCTCATAACATTTGCTGCCTGATCCAGAGTATGTTCGAACTGAAAATCGAGACGAAGTTTTGGGCTGAGGAATCGCTAGAAACCCTTACATGATTTCTGGTATTACGACCTTGCGCACGTAGGCGATCTCGACTACAATCCTGCCGGTTTTCGCAATAGGTTGGGTCCCACTCCAGTCCACTACACAATCTGTTGGAGTGTCTGTCTGCCAGGAACGGCAGCGCCTGAGCGTGGCATGACCGCAAAGAGACGTAAGTCACCTTTACAGGTGTCCGCCGGCACGGCTCAATTTCTCACAACGTCAGAAGCGTCTGCACTCGCCGGGTATTCGCAAGACCACATCGGCCTTTTGCTCAGACGAGGATTGCTCGTCGGTCAAAAGATGGGGAGAGACTGGCTAGTTGATTCTAAAAGCCTTTTGAAGTATGTCGAAAATAATCCCAAGCCCGGACCAAAACCAGCTTGACAATATATCGGCTAGGCGATACATTTCACCTGTGAAACAAAACGGAAACCGGCCAACGCGGTCAAAAATTGAGGCAAGCTACGTCAGCAAGAATGGCATTCTATTCCGCGCAGACTGTCTCGATATGCTGGCGAATATCCGGGAAAACACGGTGGATTTGGCCTTTGTTGACCCTCCGTTCAATTTGGGAAAAGAGTACAACACAGACTTCTCCGACGAGATGGAAACAGAGGCATACCGGAGCTGGTGTCGCGCGTGGTTGTCGGAGTTAACTAGAGTCTTGAGGCCCGGCGGCGCGTTATTCCTTTATCACTGGCCCCGGTGGCTGATGGAGATCGGCGCGTGGTTGAATACGCTCCCGGCACTGGAGTACAAGAGCTGGATCGCGCTGAAAATGAAAAGTGGTTTTCCGATCCGCAGTCGCATTCACCCCGCACATTACGGCTTACTCTATTATGTGAAGCGCGGAGCGCGTCCAACGTTCAATGTCGTGCGTCACAAGTCTCCGACTTGTCGGCACTGCGGAGGGTTAGTCAGAGACTATGGAGGCTATCGGAAGAAGTTTGAGAAGTTTGAAGATGACGAGGGCGTGCCCTGGGTTCAGATAAGCGACTTCTGGGAAGATACTCGCCCGGCACGGCAAGACAAGTCACGCGAGCTCCAGATCAACGAGTTGCCACTGCATATCCCTGAAAGGGCTATTCTAATGGCGAGCAATCCGGGCGATGTTGTTTTGGACTGCTTTGTTGGCGGAGGCAGCACCTTACAGGCGGCTCATATGCACGACCGTCTTTGGATTGGCGGGGAGCTTGGCGAGCCTGTTGCCGCCCTCCAGAGAATTGCCACTTTCATCGGTGAGGCAGAAACCAACAAGCCTTCTCAGAGACTGCTGAGTTGTTTTACCGATAGTCAACAGCTCGCGCTCAAGACCAGCGTCAACGGTCATAAGCGTCCGATCAGCGCGGTTGGGAAGATAGGCGAAGTCAGCGGCTCTATGGATAAGTTTGCAAGCAAAAGTAAAGTGATCGGCTTCTAAGTTGTTTCAGTAACCCCAAAGGTTTCAAAACTCACAGGTGGCGCTTGGATGCCCAGAGTCCCGTCAAATATCGGAGCTTCCAAGGTAAATAACCCGTCCGTTCGATCCTCAAAGCCGAAAGAATCGTGCTCAATCCCGATTAAGACCAACCCCGGCAGGATAGCCGCGCCAGAACCGATGAGTAACGCTAAGAGACGGTCAAGTTTTTGCTTCTCGCTAGTGAAGTACGCCCCGCGATCCGCCTTGTATTTTTTTAGTTGATCCGAAGCCACCACACAAACACCAGCGATGATAGATTGATCGATGATTGCTTCAGATAACCTTTGAAGGTCCGCTCCGAATTGATAGTTATTTCCGAACTGCGCTTCCATTCCAAGTCCAATGTTAGGCGGTCCATAGGAAATCCCGCTTGGGATCGACTTGTACCAATCTACTTTGGCGGTTGCACCGCCCGCGCCGGGGGCTCTCAATTGGTCCCAACCCAGACTGCGCAAAGATGCAGCGAGGCCGTTATTTAGTCCGGACGCAAGACCAGGGACGCCTGTTGTTCCAGAGCCTGACGTAGTGATGGTGGGTTTGTCTGAAATGACTAGTTTAGCTTGCAGAATACACTGTCGAATCTCGTCCAAGAGTTGACCGGCACCTCGTTTGAAGATCATAGCTTCGCCAGAAACTTCCCCGGCAATTCGTGGCGAGTAGTATTGCTTGATCTGCACGGTAAGAGAGTACCGCAAGACCCAGAGTGAGTAAAATGACTTTTTGGGCAAGCATCGGACTATTTAGGCAAACGAGACTATTTAGGCAAAGCCCAGAGATACAGAGATACAGAGATACGTATCTCTGTGTTTCGGTAACTAAAGATTCACCGTCAGATGTTTGCTCGCGTTCGATCGTATATTCGACGGCAAAAATGTGTTTACAGCGCAGCTGGCGCGATTCAAAATCAGGACAAGTGCAGTGTGGGTGAACAGTATCCGGTTTAACGGTGTAGTAGGTTCCCCGTTTTCCAGTTTGCGCAGGAACAAACCAACGATCGCCGCTTCGTTGTAATTTTGCCTTAGCCGCGATCTCAAGCGCTTTCAGTTCTCGTTCAGTCATGTAGGCCTTGCCTTTCTTAGGGCGATTGGCTCACAATGACTTTATCGGAGACTGAATGTGAGCAATCGCGTTTGGTTTTCAAAGGCTCTGATGGTTCGCGCCGTCAGGGCCTTTTTTTGTCAAAACATTGTTCTCATAATTCCACGCGGCGGGTGCTCACCGCCTTTTGTTTGAAGGAATGGTATCGGGTCTAGGTGTCGCGCTCGCATGTAAGCGCACCTATGTTGTTGGACGTAAGCCTGGGTGAGCGAAGTTCTCGAGGTAATAAAGAATTGTTGTTTGAACGCGCTTGCATCGAAACGGATTTTGTAACCTGTGGAATAGAACCACGAGGTGAACTTCTGCAGCGCGCGTCTACAGCACTTCCTGAGTGCGAAGAATTCTCGGCCAATTCAAATGATGGAGAAGGAAGCGGGCTCGATAAGAGCGCTGGCATGAATATGTTGACCGAAGCGCAGTTTTTAAAACTGCGCAGTTTTAAACTTGACAGCAATAATCTCTTGGCATAAATTCTCGCCGCGTATTCAAAGTTCCCTCGTTTGCGTGCGGCTCAGTCCGGCGTAAGTCTCGCGTTGAACGACTTCTCTTAACCTTCAACTGAGAGTCCCTCCCGCTATCTGGACTCTTGCATTCGAAACGAATATCTCCTTGACGGATTCAGGTCGCGATTGCCTGATAATCCGCAGGCTCTAGCGTGTACGGCTTCCAAGGATCCTACGCGAAGCACGCCTCTAGCTGACACTGTGCTCACGGAGTCTACTCTCGGTAGACAGATCGCTCAGCATTCACACCGCCTTAAGTTTCGGAGACCCCCTTGATGTTGGCTCAATTTTTCTCGACTCGGACCCTTACGATAAGCGTAGCCGTCGTAGTCTGTTACTCGCTTTTGCAGATTCCCATTGCGGCGCTTGTAATGGCGGGAGCAGGACGAGCTCTGCCACCGCATAGAACTGTGCAGGATGGAGTAACGCCGAGGAGCGGGGCGCCGGAAGGAGTTTTCCCGAATCTAGATGAAGTGAAGAGACGATCATCTGTACGACCACGCGCGCCACAGGCCATACCTTCAACTGCGCGCTCACGGCGCAAACCGCTCGTGTCGAGGAATGGAAGACGTGTCGGTGACCCTCTGCCGATACCATCGCCATTTCCATCGCCTCGTAGCTCGCCGGTTCCTTCACCTCTTCCATCGCCACCGTGGCTGGGCGCGGCCCAAGGCGCCGAGTGGACTATGATGGGTAATCTGCTCGCCTGGAACTTCTCTCCAATCGAGTCATTTGGTGATCAATTATTTGATCGAGGCAGAGTGGTTTCTGATTTACCGCTATCGCGCTCGCTTCATTTCGGCTCAGACGTTCGCGTGAACCTCGGCTTCGATTTCTTCGCGATGCCAGTGCCGCAAGCGGGAAGCTCAAAGATAGTCTTCACCAGCAATCGGGATGGTAACGCAGAGATCTATTCCATGAACGCAGACGGCAGTAGTCTCAGTCGTCTTACCACCAACGACTTCAATGACGACCATCCGCGCTGGTCGGCTGATGGCACCAAGATTCTTTTCCAGAGCGATCGCGACAACCCCGAGACTGGCAACGCGGACGTTTACGTGATGAACGCGAACGGCTCAGGCCAGACGCGCCTGACAACCGATATTGCTGATGACAGCTCGGCGGTGTGGTCGCCCGATGGCACCAAGATTGTTTTCCAGAGCCTCCGCAACGGCGTCTACTACCAGGTATACGTAATGAATGCCGACGGCACGAATCAGTTGAACATCAGCAATGGCATCGCGGCTGACACTCAACCATCATGGTCTCCTAATGGGCTAAAGATCGCCTTCGCGAGCGAGCGTGATCATGCCGGACGACCGAGTGTCTATGTAATGAACTCGGATGGCTTGAATCAGACGAGACTTACTTTTAGTAATGAACCATTCCGCGATGAACAGCCTAACTGGTCACGTGATGCAACCAAAATCGCGTTCGTCAGCACGCGCGATAGCGTCATCGAGACGTGGCAGGAAACAGATGATGAGGGAGGGGCTCTGAACAGAAGCAAGGTAAATACCAACAAAGAAGTCTATAAGATGAATGCCGACGGCAGTAATCAGATAAGACTGACGAACACTCTGGAAAACGACGATTCACCATACTGGTCACCTGATGGCACACAGATCATTTTTCACAGCGACCGTGAACGCGAAGCCTACGACCCAACTCAACAACTATGGACGATGAATGCCGATGGCACGAGTCAAACGCTTATCAATGGCAATGAGTTTGGCGACTACAGTCCTAGTTGGAACACGGGCACGGCCAACCAATCGCCAATCGCTAACCCGGGTGGGCCCTACAGCGGCGTTGTGGCGCAGAACGTGCCATTCGACGGTTCGGCATCATTTGATCCCGACGGTTCCATAGTCAGCTACTCATGGAATTTTGGCGACGGAAATATCGGTTCGGGCGCTGTCCCTACCAACACTTATGCTTCCACTGGAAACTACGCGGTCACGCTTACCGTGACGGACAATCAGGGTGCGCAGGCCACTGCCAACACGAGCGTCAACATAACCGCCGCTGGTGGCGAGCACTATCTGGCAAACTTCAATCTGTCGGCCCTGGCGCGAGAGCCTTACGCGAACGAATCCGCGTATTGGCTTGATATCCTGCGCGCCGCGCATGCTAACGGCCAGAACTCCAAGTTGCTCGCGGTTCGCGAGATGGGCAAGACTCTCTTCGAATCTGCTGATTACGCCGTTCGCAATCGCAATAATCATTGGTATGTCTACGATCTTTACAAGACGTACCTGATGCGCGAGCCCGATGCGCCCGGTTGGGCATGGTGGGAAAACGAACTCAACAAGCCCGTCAACCCATTGACTCGCGAGCAATTGCGTGGGGCTTTTGATGAGAGCATAGAGTTCGGGAATATCGTGGCTACTTTGACACCGGTCGGCTCTCCATCGAGTGCTGTAACCTCGGTCGCTTCGGCGCGGGTCGATCCATTCAATCAGCCCGGGAATGGTCTAACCGCTCGAGATACGGCTTGGAGCGTGCCGCTCTTGAATCTACCAGGTCGCGCGGGTCTTGATCTCGGATTACATCTTTCTTACACGTCACTGGTCTGGACGCGTTCCGGCCCTTACATCTATTTCGACGAAGACAATGGCTGGCCGAGTCCCGGCTTCCGTCTCGGCTTCCCCACAATTCAGGGGAAGGTGTTTGACGCGCAGGCGGGCGACAATGTCTATCTGATGATCACGGGCGGGAGCCGCGTCTCGCTCCGGCAGGTGGGAACATCGAACGTCTACGAAGCAGCCGACTCGTCCTATTTGCAGTTGATCGACAACGGCGGCAGTCTCCTGGTGCGCACAACTGACGGCACGCAGTTAAGCTATCAACCTTTTAACGATGGGTGGCACTGCACGCAAATCAAGGATCGCAATGGCAACTATCTGACAGTCAGCTACGACTGGCGGGGGGATATCACCACTATAATCGACACCCTCGCGCGCCCGATTACCTTTAACTACGACACCAACGCCAACCTGACGTCAATTACTCAAACTTGGGCAGTGAACGGAGTGCCAACGACCCACACATGGGCCACGTTTGGATGGGAGACAAGAACCGTTCAGTCAAGCTCTTCTGGTGTGATGGCAACCGGCGCGTTCAATGGTTCAATGCCTATGCTCAACCAGGTGGGCCTCGATGATGGCTCTCGCTATAACTTCGAATACACGCCAGAAGGTCAGGTAAAACTCATTCGCCGTCATACAGCAGACAACCAGCAGCGTTCTTCGACGGCTTATAATTACGAATCAATTGCAGATGACTGTCCGCGTCTCTTTAACACACGCGTGTCAGCCGAGAATTGGACGGGCATCAATGGTGTGCCTAATGAAGTCGTGACGACCTACAGCGATCCAGGCGACGGATCGCATACAGTGACGGCACCGGACGGCACACTATACAAGGAGTTCTATGGAACGGGTTGGCAGCGAGGACTAACAGTCCAATCTGAAGTGTGGTCGGCGGGAGTGAGGCAAAAGTGGACTACCAACACGTGGAGGCAAGACAACGAAAGCCCGGGCATCACTTATCAAACAAACCCGCGCATATCCGAAACAAATGTCCATGATGCGAGCAACCATCGCCGCACGACTATTGATTATCAGGCATTCGCCCTACCGTCCGGCGCGAATTGCACCCTACCGACCGACACTCGCGAGTACGCTGGCTTTGCAAGTACAGCCTTGCGACACACGCATACTAGCTATCGCATGGATCCGGTTGCGGATGCTACATATCTAAATCTTCATATCCTCGGCCTGGTGAAAGAAAAGAGCCTCTTTGAAGTTAATACCAGCGGCGAGATACCCATGTCCAAAGTCGGTTTTCAGTATGACGAGTCCGGCTCGATCGATGGCTCGGATGCGCCCGTAGGACATGACAACGCGTATGACGGCAACTTTATTATAGGTCGCGGGAATCTGAGCAGCGTGAAGCGCTACGATGTTTTAGTAACCGACAATTCGCAGTTCAGCTTGTCACGCATGAAGTACAACACGGCCGGCGCCGTGGTTTCGACTAAAGATCCACTGAATCATGAGGTCACGCTTAGTTACGTCGACTCGTTCTCGGCGAATGGCGCCAACCTAGACGCACCACGTTCTTTCGCTACGTTTGCCTTTCCGACTACCATTACAGATCCTGCTGGTAATAGTTCCTATCTGCGGTACCATTACGACATTGGCGCAAAGACCCGCACCGAAGGACCAGCGCCGGACAACCAGCCTGAGGGCGCAATTCACATCTTCGTCTATGACGCTGCTGCTCGAATTGAGCGCGTGACGACCACGAACAATTCTGCGTACCAGCGCTTCGTCTACGGCCCAAACTATGTGCAAACCTTTGGAACTGTGAACAACGTTGCTGACGAAGCGTATGCGATTCAGGCATTCGATGGAGCCGGACGAGTGATGGCCACGTCAAGCCATCATCCTGGCAGCACGGGAGGATACAAAGCGCAACTCACTCAATATGACTTTATGGGTCGCGCGGTTAAACAGTCGAATCCGACGGAGATTGATAGTGTCTGGAGTCCAGCAGGTGACGACGATACAGGTTGCCTGTTTACACAACAGACTTACAACTGGCAGGGAAAGCCGCTGGTGACTACTAATACTGACGGCACCATTAAAGAGGCTACCTACAGCGGCTGCGGCTGCGCGGGTGGTGACGTGGTAACACTCACCGATGAAGGCACGATGGATGCAGGCGTCTTCAAGCGTCGGCAACAAAAAATTTATTCGGATGTTCTTGGCCGCACCGTAAAGACGGAATTGCGTAACTGGGAAGGTGGCAGCGTCTATTCCACGGTCGTAAACGAATACAACGCGCGTGATCAGGTTACCAGCGCCAAACAATACCAGGGCGCAGCACCAACCGGCGTCTATCAAGAGACGACGATGACCTACGACGGCCACGGGAGATTGAAAACAAAGCACATTCCCAGTCAGCAAGTAGATCCCTACAACAGTGCTTCATCAGATCATACAACCTGGACATATAACGACGACGATACGACTCACACTGTCACCGATGCGCGGGGCATAACTGCTACTTACGGCTACAACTCTCGCCATCTCTTGACCGGCATCGGCTACTCAGTGCTACCCGGGGTTACCCCTACCGCTCCTGTTACTTTTGCTTACGACAGTAACGGGAACCGCATTTCCATGACGGACGGTCTTGGCAAGGTCGTTTATACCTATGACTCGCTCTCTCGAATGAAGTCGGAGGCTCGCACCTTTACGGGTGTCGGTACGTTTCCGCTTACCTACTCCTATAACCTGGGCGACCAATTAAAGAAAATAACTGACCCAACAAACGGGACAATCAACTACGAATATGATAGCTCCGGCCGAACCTTTGGGGTTACCGGTTCTGATGCCCTTTATGCAGGAGTGTCAAATTATGGATCCAATATCGGGTTTCGAGCTTGGGGTGGGGTGCAGCGCTATTCGTTTGGTAACAATCACCAGCACGATGTATCGCTGACGCACACTAATCGAATGCAGATAAGCCGCTACGAAATTAATTATACAGTCGTTAATACCGTTACAACCGGCGCCGAATACGACTATTACCCTGACGGTCAATTGGAATCATCGGTTGAACTGAACGACACCAGGCATCAACGGTTCTACAGGTATGACCATGCATCGCGTCTGGTTCAAATGCTCACCGGCGCTGAAGCTCGCGGCGAGACGGTCGTCCCGGGATTTGACCCATCAAAACAAAATTACAATTTCGACGTCTGGGGTAATTTGACCAGTAGGACAGGGCATCATTGGGGAGTTAATCAGGCGGCGCACTCGGCCACTTATCAAAACAATCGCAATATTGACGCTTTGTGGCACTACAGCGCAGATGGTGATCTCCTGCAGCAGGCCAATGCTCAGGTCACTCGGCAGTATTCCTATGACGCTGCGGGGCGGCAGACTGCAACATCCGAGGACCCGAGGCGATCGGGTCAGCCAACCCTAACTATTACACAAGATTATGACGGCGACGGGAGAAGAATCAGGTCCGTGCAGAACAACGTAGCCCTCTATGAGATTCGGTCAAGCGTACTCGGAGCTCGGGTCATAACTGAGGTGGACTCGTTGGGAGTTAAGAAATCCGGTTATGTTTATGCTAACGGCGCAAAACTGGCCAAGCAGACCTTGAATCAGGTTACCTGGGTTCATGAGGCTCCTGACAATAGTGGTGAGTGGGAGTCGAACAACTCAATAGTGATGCGCACGCTTGTTCTCGATTCTTTAGGTAATGACCTGGGAGTGGATAACCCTTACGAAAATGGCGAGGACGGCGGGCTGGGCAGCTACCCCTCAAACGGAGACGCGTCTGATTTCCAGATGGGCTGTGCTATGGATGGCCATATGATGCCGTGCGACGCGGTGATGAAGATGGCCAAGTTTGCCAGTGGCATCGAGATTCATCGGAGCGTTGGGATGATGCTCCCTAGGATCGTAAACACCTGGGTGCCTGATGACAGCAAAGACCAATGGAATCCGAATCTTCAGGGCACAGGTGACTCGTCTGGTGATTACTACATTGGAGATGGTGGACATTTTGAAGTCCATGCGGATGAAGGCGGAGTTCAGTGGCTCAGCCTCTTGCCAATTCTTCAAGCCTCACTGCCGGTTCCCCTTCAGAGTGCGAATGAGCTCAGAGAAGAGTTCAAAAAGCTACTCAGTAATAAAGAGTGTGCAGATTTTGTAAACAGCGTGATCGCAGAAGCTGAAGGCAAAGTTCCGGAGGCGCAACGGTTAAACTTGGGCATGGAAGATCTCTTTGAGAACATCAGTGGTCAAGGAGGATACGTATTGGACCCCAACATTACCTTTGGAGGATATCCCGTGAACGGATTGGCCCGAAGAGGCACAACCTCAATAGATCAAGGGAATGCTCAGGCAGTCATCAGAACGCGGTGGTTCTATACTACCGATAGTCCTAGGACTATTGCACGCAACTTCGCCTTTCAGAGACGTTCATACTTAGCTACAGCGTTTCACGAGTCGTTTCATTTTATTGGCCGCAGTTATGCGGCTTATTCTGATGAAGCGCTTGGAAGGGCAGCATTCAAGATAACCGGTAATACGCGAGGGCTTCCAAGTTCAGAGAACAAAGCGTTGGATTGGAGCAGTTACTTTGACAACCAGCTAATGTTGAAGTGTATGCCAGATATGGCCAGACAACCCGCTGGTCGCTAATGGTTACTTACCAGCAAGGACTGAATAGATTTGTCGGGTTGCGAAACGCGCCCCCTAATCAGTCGAAGGAGTATAGTGCTTTATGACGTGGTTTAGACGGTTTCTCAGCATGTCCATGCTGCTGGCCGTTTTTTCAGTTGCGAGCGGTAAGGACTGGAGGGGCATCACGCCACTACACTCTACCAGAATGGATGTGGAAAAACTTTTGGGAAGGCCTCCTAGTCAGGGAAAGTACGTTAGTACTTACGCTCTGGACACTGAGACTGTAGAAGTAATCTATGCGAGCGGTCCACCCTGTGGTGCTGGTCTCACAAATAGCTGGAGAGTACCAAAAGATACAGTCCTAAGTATCCGCGCCATTCCCAAGAATGAATTGCGTTTCGATTCTTCGAGACCATACAAAATAGAGGTTGATCCAATAGACCCCCTGATCTCTCACTACAGCGATAAAGAGGAAGGCCTGCGCTATACCATTAGTTCGAGTGCTTCAAGCTCAGAATTAGTAGTCGTCAGTCTAGATTACCTTCCGACTGCTAAGGACGATCGAGATTTGAATTGCTCACGTGTCAAAGGAAACAGTTCAAATCGCTTGATCGCACCCGTCGAAAAATATGGCTCAATCTCGCAAGACAGGGAATCCGCTATTCTCGATAACTTTGCTATTGAGTTAAGGCGTAATAAAGAAATGCGTGGCTTCGTTATCGTATATCCTCAATGTCGAAAGGCAAAAAAAGGATTTGCCAAGCTTCGATATCTAAGAAACTACTTGATCAATACTCGTCGGCTTAAACCTAATCGGATTTTCCTAAGTGAGGGTGATTGTAGCGACGAACTCTTAGTGGAGCTCTACTTAGTGCCCAAGGGCCTACCAGCGCCTCGGTAGCCGGCTGGTATATGGAGCGCTTCCATTCAGATGAAAAGAGCCTTGGGTGTCCGATGCGTTTTCTGACCGTTGAAAACCTCCTCAGGCCTCCCTCAATCCTGCTGGTCACCAACATCTGCCCATAAAGTCTGGCGGCTGCCCATAAACTCACTTCGACCCTTGCCTTTGTAGGCAAAGCCCAGAGATACAGAGATACAGAGATACAGAGATACGGCTTTGCCTACAAAGGCAAGGGTCGAAGTGAGTTTATGGGCAGCAAACAGACTTTATGGGCATCATCCAATCGACCGACCAGGCGGACACGTCTTTTATGGAATTGCAGTTATTCTTGCCCCATACTCAATGGAGTTCTCCGAGGGCCCCTGCCCCCCCACAAATGCTCAGTTTGCCTCCGCCGTCGCATGGGACTTGGCAGGTACGTTAGATCCCGTGGGACTAACAGACTTGATAAATTGGGCGGTGGGGTTGTAATGATTCAGAGGCCTAGTAATGCTAGGTGGTCGAATCTTAGCGGCGGTTAGGAACTCAGGGATTCGAGAGATTCAGAGGCACAGAACGCCAGGTACCTTCGGGGGTTAGGGTTGGGTATCGAATGAATCGCGGCGGCGGCGGCCGGGCTCGTGAAGTTAGGGCCTCGTTGGAAGGCGGTAGCGGCCCACAGTGCTTTCGCCGATGCTGCCGAAATAGAGTGAGCCGTCACGCTCCACGGCGTTGGCGATTTGAGCGTAGCAATCGGGTGCGCCATTTTGCAGATTGTCAGTGACTTGCCCGTTAAGGTCCAAACCCAGGACAAAGCTATAACGCTTGGGTGCGGGCTGCAGAAACTTCGGCAGGCGCATCACCACTTTCCTCAGAAAGGGCTGCGGTAGAAGTCTGTCCAGGGTCGCATCCCGCGGTGTGACCAGCGCCAGCCAAAACCGGTCCTTACCGTTACTGGTGATGCCATCCGGAAACCCGGGGAGGTTGTCGATAAAAATCTCCGATTGTCCCGCCTTCGGACCCGCCAACCAAACGCGGTGGACGCGGTACTTCGCCGTCTCGACCACGAGCGCGAACGACTGATCCGGACTAACCGCTACGCCGTTCGCAAACACGAGGTCTCGCATCAGCGTGCGGGTTGTCTTTGTTTTAGGATCGTAAGCGAGGAAACGTCCGTTGCCGCGGTGCTCCATGAGGTCGGCCTTGTAATTCGTGAGCGGAAACTTGAACGACGCATCGGTGAAATAAATAGTGCCGTCGGCTGCGATATCGAGATCGTTCGTACAGCCAAAAGCAACTCCGTCTGCCGAGGTAGTTAATACAGATACTGAGCCATCGCGACCGATGGAGAGCAGTCCCTTGATTGCGTCAGCGACGATCAAGTTACCCCCGGAGTCGAATACCATGCCGAGCGGGCGTCCGTGAGTGTCGGAAAAGTTTGCCCAGTGTCCGTCCGTCCCTTCCAGCCGCATAATTCGGCCATCGTCCAAGCCGGTGTAAACACGATTCTCGGCATCGAGCGCCAGATCTTCGGGAGCGAAACCTTTCGCCGGCGGAACGATTCCGAGGCGTTCGACGTGTGCGAGTCTTGAGTTTTGTTCATAGGAACCAGTCAAAGCAGGAGCTGGCGGGGGCGTCCAGGCAACTGGCGAGATCGCCACGGGCCAGAGAAGAAGATAGAGAATTGTGACGAGAACCAGAACGGCGAGGAAAAGAAAGACGCGTCTGACTTTGCTCATTTGGCTGTTACGTCGAAGGAAGGGTTTATACGTCCGCCGGTTGCTATCTCTCACCGCGCGCCTTTTCCACCTGGCTCTCGAGAGCCACCACCAGCTTGCGGATGCCGGGCTGGTCCATTGGTTCGATCAATCGCAGCGATTCATCGAGAACGCGCCGCTGATGCTCGGGCCAGTTTGGAACCCCCGCCACGCTACCTAAGTCGCCTCCGTAAAGAGCTGCGCGCGGCGGGCGCACGCTTTCGATTACTTCCTGGTCCACGGCCAGGGTCATCGTCGTGATTCCGGCGGATTCAAGGGAACGCGCCAGGAGTGAGACTGACTGGTGACAAAGCCGGGAGGCGGGAATCAGCAGGACCGCCTGCACTTCATAAGCTCGGACTCGTTCGACGATGCGTGGCGCTGTGTCCTCTACAAAACGCGCGGCGTCCGGAATGAATCCTGAGAAACTCCAAAACACCGAGTTGAGCCGCCCAATAATTCCATTGCTTTCAAACTCGGAGAGTCGCCATAGAGGCAGAAGTGAATTTGCATCGGCGTGAACGTCGGCCGGGTCGTAACCTCGCGCCGCGAATCGCAGGTCTTCCGGATCTACCAGGGAAGGTATTTCACGAAAACTAAAATCGCCGCCGGGCGCGGTCAGGTCAAAAGGATCAGTTCCATCGAGGTAGGCGCCCGCTGAGGAAATAACCGCAAGGTTGATCATGGGCAAAGCGCAACGTGCGGGAGAGAAAGGCGCACGTTTGTTTTTGACAAATGGATAGGAGTCACCGAGTTCTTCGCTGCCGGACTTCGCGCTTTGTGAATTTTGCCAATCGGCGAAACGCTTACGCCACTCATCAATGTGTTCAATAGTATCCACTTCCATGCCTTCCTACCCGCGTTCAATTCGAACACGCTTCGAGATCACAAAGAACGCTATCAACGCAGCAATCATTGCCACTGAAAGCGCGACGACAGAATAACCGTGCAACGCTGCGAACGCTATCCGGCCGGCATCTTCCACTGGCACTTGATCGATTGGCAGCCGGAACGCGGCGCGCAGTAAGCGCATGCGCGGAGCGATCACCCATTCTCCCCCTGCGGTCGCAACGGCCATGATTAGCAACAAGATGATCTGAAGGTTAAATGTGCGCCGCGTCAGCGTTTGCCTCAGAGCGAACGTGGTGACCAGCACCAGCATGCTTATGATCACTCCAAAAAGATTAATGCGAGAAAGCGTGTGGCTCACTAAAGCGCCGGCAATCTCGCTTTGATTTGGCAGGTCAAACGTCCGTAAGACGCGAAAGGCTCCGGGCGCCACGACGGAACTGAAGAAAATTGCGGCGCCCAGCCACAATCCGAGCAATAGCAGACGCATGTTATTCAGCACGGACAAGTCAGTTGCTCCTAGTCGAAGTCATTAATCTCGGGTAACAATCTAATTTTCGGAACCTGAAAACTTGGGGGCGTTAACTCACGAGGGTCGGCGACGGTCCATAACCAGGACAGCGCCCGATCGAGTTGCGCCTGATAGTCAATCAGATCAAGCGACATAAATACGCTGGCACCCAAGCGCGCGAATTTCTCTTTGGCGCGTTCGTGCATTTGGCGCGCGGCGCCCGGCCGTCCGATCTCCAGATGATGAAAGGCTACGGCTGATTGAATCATCGCCTGCAGGAAAAGTTTTTCCTGTTGGCCCACTTCACCCATCCATCGATCTTCCCACGCGTCGTGAGCTGCATGAAATTCCCCGGCATTGTACAGATCAATTCCAGCAATATATTCGACCGGATAGGCCGCGATGTGGGCGTCAGTGTAAGGTTCAGAGTCGTTCTGTATGTCTGAAGTTGCAGGAGTCATGATCTGAGCCGCGACCAACCAGCACCGACGACGCTAACCGATCTATTTTTCGCTTTCCGGCCATTTGAAAGATTTTGACCAGGCGAGAAAATCTGCCACCCGAGTCTTGTTCGTGGCCAGCCATTTCGCTGTCTCTTCTTTACCGTCTACCTGCGTGATGTAGTAAACGAAAGGCTCTACATAATTCTTTTGCTTCATCTCAAAGAAGTAGGGCGCGTAGAATTTCCAGGTAAACTTGCTTCGGTCAGCCTTGCCGCTTTGTTCTGACATGATCGCCAGGAATGTTTCGAATTGTCCGACCAGCAACTGCATCTCAGACTTGCCCTTGTTCGATCCGGTCATGCTGGCAGCTTTGCCGAGCCCCAGAATTAAATCGATCGAGCCAAAGTCGCCTTCGTCTTTTTTCGCAGCCGTGTCGAAGAAAATATTGATCTGGTTATTGGGACCTGCGCTCACTCCCGCCCCCATCACCTCTTTGACGATTTTGAGCAAGCCAACTGCTCGCTGAGAACGCGGTTCGAGCACCAGAAACCTGCCGGCAGCAAATAGGGACGGGGTCCTGTATCGTCCATCATGCCACATGCCTGCGAGGACGGCATGACTGCCGGGGTGCTGTGGATCAAGCGTAACGGCATGCTTGACGGTTTTCCTCGCGTCGTCCAGCTTGCCCATATTGCGGTAAGTAACCGCAAGGTTGAAATGGAGCAAAGCCATTTTCGGCATCATCTTGATACCGGCTTTATAGACTTTGATGGATTTCTCTGGCTCACCCAGCAGATCCAGGTTGTTTCCGATTTGCACATAAAACGCCGGCAGCATGTCAGACTTATACATGGCGCCTTTGTAAGCAGCCTCCAAACTTTTTCGAGGTTCGTTCTTCATCGAATAGGAAAAAGACATTTCGTAAATCGCTTCGACGTTGTTGGGGTTCTCATTAAGCACTTCCTCGTACCGTTTGATCGCAGCGTCATAGTTTCCTCGATCATGTTGTTTCACTCCGTCTCGGATAAGCAGCGCTTGTTGTCCCGTCGAGGGCGTCGGGTCTAAACGAGGAGGATCAACCTGGCCCAGTGCAACGGTGGTGGAGAACAAAAGAATGGTGATGATTAGACTTGTTCGAGTGAACATGAGATCTCCTTAAAACGACTGCGGAGTGTTTCAGCTATTTAATCGAGAGGCAATCAATTTTGCGGCGGTTGCGCCCGCGCCGGTTGCGCCGCTGATTGTTGGAGCGAGCGGATTAGAGACATCGCCGATAGCAAACACATTTGCGACGTTCGTTTCATGTTCGCTGGTCACCATAACGTAACCTTCATTGTTCAAATCCAATTCCTGAAAGAGTTCCGTGTTTGGTTCGACGCCAATGCGAATGGCCACGCCTTGGACGGCCATCTGAAAGGGTTTTAACGCGTCCTTGCGAACTATTTCAACCGCCTCGACCGCGTCGTTACCCAGGATTCTGGTGACCCGAGACTCCGGGAAAGCAGTGATGGAGTGCGCGCCCTGCAATTGTTGAGCTAATGTTGCCCGCGCCCTCAACCTTCTTCGTCGATGTACAAGCGTAACGGTGGGACAGACGTCAGCGAGTATCAGGGCGTTTTCAACAGCGGCGTCCCCGCCTCCAATCACACAGACGTCCTTGCCGGCAAACTGCTCTCGATCCCTGCTCGGTGACTCAATGATACCGCGTCCGTCAAACTCTTCCTCGCCTGGAATACCGAGCCGGCGGCGTCGGACGCCGGTAGCGATGATGATCGAGATCGATTGCAAATCCTCCCCGCTCGCCAGTCGAATTCGTTTCGCATTTAGATCGACGTTTTCAATTTCCACTCCGGTCCAGAGATCGAAATCAGCCTCAGTGACTCGTTCAGCGAAACGTTCGAAAAACTCAGCACCGTTACTTGCGCGCCGTCCGGGATAGTTTTGGATTGGACCGTAGATGGAATGTAACTGTCCGCCCGCCAAATCCCTTTGTTCGAGCACCAGGGTGTCGAGACCGAGCTCATCGCACCAGAGCGCTGCTGAAAGCCCCGCCGGCCCCGCGCCAATAATTACGACATCAAGCATTGAGTGTAGATGGTCTGACAAAAACCACAGTTACTAAACGACAAGACAGGTATGTCGGAGGTCAAGTAGACGCACTTGCGCCGAAAGCGTTTGCGACTTCGTCGGGCGTCAACTTTGAGGCTCCCAGCCTACCATCGGCGCCGAGAAATTTGATCGCGGAGGTCATTTCACCGTCATCCAGTTTCCACGAACCTTCCGCGTCGTCCTCCAATCGATTCAGCTTAGCAAGAACAGTCGAAAAATCCCGGCGCGGAATGCGTGGCCGCACGACCGTTTCTGCCCACGAGTAGTAGGGATAATCAATTCGATAAACCCAACCGTTCTGCAGCGGAGTGGTGATTATGAAGAGCTGGCCCTTCGCATAACGCGAGATCGCCGTGTACGGCGCTGCGTGGCGTGTCGGGTTGAAACCATTTGCACTAAACACTTCCGGCGCCAGCGTGACCATTGATATTCCTCTATCTGTAAACTCATTGACGCTGGATTTCCCGCGCTCGAAGCTTTCAATAGCCCGGGCGATTCGGTCCCAGGCAGGTCGCCAAAGCGACTCGTAGTTATCCGTTTGAGTTAACAGCTTTTCAATCTCAGGCAACACTAACTCGTACGCTCTGGCGTCGTCTGCGATGCCTGCTCCTGCCAATTGGAGAGCGAGTGGCGAACCGGATTCTTCTCCAGGGGTTACCTGATCGGAACCCTGAATGGCGATACTTGCGCGCACCGCATTTTCGTTGGTGAACTCGGAAAAGTCTCCCGCTTCCGCCGCCGGAATCAACTTTTCGCGAAGATCCAACGCGCGCTCACCAGCCAGAACCGTCCAAACTGAAAGCACTCCGTCGGTGTCGAAATGGTTGTTGGTGACCAGTTCGATACCTTGCGTGAGTTCATTTCTGTTTGGGGCTGCGATGAGATTAAGCGCAATTTCGGTGGAAGTATCCGCCTTCAGCTCGGCGGGAGTTTGGTTCCCCTGCCAGTGTGAAAAATGGAGGGCGTTATCAACGGTGCCGTCAACGGAAAGTTTGGGCACCTCGTCCAGACCGGGATGATAAAACTCAAAGTGCATGGCGCCTCATCGGAATAGAAACAGAGTCGAGAAACGAGTGTAAGTTAGTTTACCGAAGCCGGCGAAACCGATCCACGAAATACCACTGACGGGCTTTTTCGCTAAGCTAAATCTTTAATCTGGAATCCACCTGGTCAACTACACTTGTCCACCCATCCGCGCGTGGATAGAATGCCCCGTCATCAATGAAGTCATTCTCAGAATAGATCTGCCCATGGAGGACACATGAACGGAACCAGTCAGGCAATGCCAGAGATTACCGCCACCGAACTCAAACAGCGCATGGATAACGGCGATGACATCCAACTCATTGACGTGCGCGAAGCCGACGAAGTGGCCATCGCAAGCATTCCTGGCGCGGTCCATATTCCGTTAGGTCAGGTGATGGCGCGCGCTTCTGAAATTGATCCGGCGCGCGAGACGGTTATTCACTGCAAGATGGGCGGCCGCAGCGCCCGGGCAATCGAAGCCTTGAAGCGTTCCGGTCATGGAGGCAATCTCATCAATCTCAAGGGTGGCATCATAGCCTGGTCCAATGAAGTGGATCCCAGCGTCCCGAAGTATTAACGGCGACAGCTTCCTTTTGAACATGCAGAACCGCAAGCTCCGCAGGCGGGTGCAACAGAACTCGTGCCTCTTCCGCTCATAATCGCCCCGCGGTTCTGAAACTGATCCGACTACCAGAAAATTCAGGCCACCGGCACGCCCTACGCGTCTAAGTTTCAGCAAGGGGTCTTCCCGAAGTAATGCCGACCAATTCCACCGGGACTCGTTAGCGCATCTGCGTCGCGTGTCCCAGGGCGGAGTGTTGTCTCTCCTCCATGCTCTCGGCGAACTCAGAAACTGGCACGAGTGCGCCAGTACTAGTCTTGGAACACATAGTCAATGGAGGAAAGCAAAATGAGGAGAACACTATTACGAAGTTTGTTTGCAATTACTATTTCCCTGGTTGGTTTCTCGGCCACGGCGATGGCGCAAGATTCTGGTCGCTGCCGGTTCGCTCCCTGGGATTGCCAGGAGCTTCGAGCTGGCCGGAGAGAAATCAGGGCGGACAAGAGAGAAATCCGTTCTGACAGACGTGAGATCACCCAGGATCGTCGCGAGCTGAGGTCGGACATCCGCGAGTATCGACAGGATAAACGCCAGGGTGCTTCGCAGGCCGAGCTTCGTGCAGACCGGCGTGAGATTCATGCCGACCGGCGCGAATTGCGTAGCGACTATCGCGAGGTGCGGCAGGATCGTCGCGATTTGCGCGGGGACGTTCGCGACTACCGGCGTGACCGGCGCGACGCTCGCAGAAACTAAAAGTAGGACAGGCATTCCTGTCTGTCCAGGTTTTGCCTGGAAACACTTTGTGCTTTAGAAACCAGGGCAGACAGAAATGTCTGCCCTACTTTGTTATCCCTTCGAGTTTGATGAACGGGCTCATTGCGATGATCGACATCCCTTCAATCACTTCCATGCGGCATGAGAGTCCCGGCCGGGCGTCGTCTTTACTCTGGCCTTCGGTGTGATACCAAACCTGGCAGTTTGTGCAGTCGCCATTCCAGCAAAAATCCCCGTAGGAAATTGTGTTGAGCGAAAGGTATTGAAAACATCTCAATAGACGATTCTTCTCGGGCACCCTGACAGTTTTCCCAATGATTTCGATGGAGACCAGACGTTCGTAGGGGTCGAGTAAATCGCTCAGTTCGTTTTCTGGGGGCAGGACGGTTTCGACTTCTGAAACGGGAGGCTTTGGGTAAGTCTGCTCGCTCATAGTTCGCGGAGTATAGCGGTTTCGTTTGGGAAATGACACAGATGAAAGCACGGAATCGTCCCGCGCGGTTTCGCTTCTATCGGTAGACATTGCTAAAATGACGGCACACGGAGGTCGAGAGTTGCCGCTGGTCATCTATACAAAACCGGGCTGTCCTTATTGCGAGCAGGCCCGCGCGCATTACTATTCGGAGGGAATTCCCTTCATTGATTATGATGCGCAGAATGATCCGGTGCGCCGCGCGGAAATGTTTGCATTTTCGGACGGCGACCCAACGGTGCCTTGCATCGTCGAAGACGGCAAATACATAGGATCAGGCTGGGGCGATCCACCGCGTGGTTGAACAGTCCACGACTAACCGGCCGTGGGCGGGTAACAAACAACTGAGATTATCTGAAATCGAGTTAGCTCGATCTGCAACTGCAACCGAAACTCCCCGTTTCTTTATGTCTATTGCGAAAAACCGCAGACTTTAATTCCTGGCAAAGAAGGTCCCTCATGAAAAAACAATCGAATACCCTGATAGCTTTTGCGCTGTCCGTTTTATTTTTGACCGGTAGTTCGGCGGCGTTGGCCCAAACTAATGGAGGAGGCGCCTCGGCGCCAAAACCACCAATGGCAGAAAAGAAGACCCGAACCATAAAAATCCACGGCGAAACAATTGTTGATGATTTCTTCTGGCTGCGCGAGAAGTCGAACCCGCAGGTCATTTCCTATCTCGAATCAGAAAATACCCATACCGATGCGGCGATGAAGGCCACCGCAGCACTGCAAGAGAAGCTCTACAACGAAATGGTGGGCCACATCAAAGAAACGGACGAAAACGTTCCATACCGCGACGGCGATTATTTCTACTACTCGCGCACGGTCAAGGGACTGCAGTATCCCATCTATGCCCGCAAGCGCGGCAGCCTCGAGGCCAAAGAAGAGATCACTCTGGACATGAACGAGATGGCTAAGGGTTTGAAGTATCTCGGACTCGGTGCTTACGCGGTGAGCGATGACGGCAACTACCTGGCCTATTCCGTCGACACCACGGGATATCGCCAGTACAAACTCCAAATCAAAGACCTGCGCACGGGCGAGATGCTTCCGGAAAACATTGAACGCGTCGGCTCAGTTTTGTGGGCTTCGGACAATAAGACGATTTTCTATTCGACTGAAGATGCGACGACCAAGCGCTCCGACAAGTTTTTCCGTCACGTAATCAAGACCGACAAAAGCGATCTTGTTTTCGAAGACAAGGATGAGTTGTTCGACGTTTATGGCGGGCGCACGCGCGACAAGGCGATGATTCTGATCGCCTCGGGAAGCAAGACTTCGACGGAGTATCAGTTCATACCCGCCGACAAACCAGAAAGCGCGCCGAGAGTAGTTCTCCCGCGCGAGGCAGACCACGAGTATTCGGTGGATCACCGCGCTGGGCTTTTTTACATCCGCACCAACCAGGGCGCCAAAAATTTCCGGCTCGTGACCGCACCTGTCTCCGATCCCGGCAAGGCAAACTGGAAAGAGATCATCCCGCATCGCCCGGTAGTAAAAATCGACGATATGGATCTTTTCGCGGATCATCTGGTCGTTTCCGAACTGGAGGGTGGTCTGCAACACCTCCGGATCACAAACCTCAAGAACAATGAAACGCACCGGCTGACTTTTCCGGAACCCGTCTACACAGCCTTTGTCAGCACTAATCGGATATTCAACACTCCCACGCTGCGTTTTGGTTACCAGTCGATGGTTACGCCAAACTCGGTTTTTGATTACGACATGAACAGCAAGACGCGCGTACTCAAGAAACAGACCGAAGTTCCGGGCGGCTTCGATAAAGCAAACTACCAGTCGGAAAGAATCTTCGCGACCGCCGCCGACGGAACAAAGATACCGCTTTCGGTTGTTTACCGGCGCGGCACGAAGATGGATGGCAAGGCGCCGTTGCTGCTCTATGGCTACGGTTCTTATGGCGCCTCGATGACGCCGAGCTTTTCGTCAAACCGCTTGAGTTTGCTTGATCGCGGCGCAGTCTACGTGATTGCGCACATACGCGGCGGCGGTGAGATGGGCGAAGAATGGCGCGAGGCGGGCAGGATGATGAAGAAGATGAATACGTTTACGGACTTCATCGCCAGCGCCGAGCATTTGATTAAGAATAAATATACATCGTCTGACCGCATGGTGATCCAGGGGGGCAGCGCCGGCGGGTTGTTGATGGGCGCGGTAAGCAACATGCGTCCTGATTTGTTCAAAGCCGTCGTCTCGCAAGTTCCTTTTGTTGACGTGCTCAACACGATGCTCGATGCGAGTTTGCCCTTGACGACCAGTGAATACATCGAATGGGGAAATCCCAACGAAAAGGCCGCCTATGACTACATGAAGAAGTATTCACCCTACGACAACATCGCGAAGAAGGATTATCCCGCGATGCTGGTGAAGGTGTCGCTCAACGACAGTCAGGTGCCTTACTGGGAAGGCGCGAAACTGGTGGCTCGTCTGCGCACAATGAAGACAGATCACAATCCGCTGCTGCTCAAGACCAACATGGGCGCTGGCCACGGCGGATCGTCAGGGCGCTATGATTATTTGAAGGAAGTCGCCTTCGACTACGCCTTCATGCTTTGGCAGATGGGACTGGCGGAGTAACAAGCAGCAGCCCGAGGAAGCAGAAGCCCGACCGTCAGGGAGGGTTGATCAGTCCGCAAAGCGGACGCTTGAAAATAGCACAGCGATTGATCGCTGGGGCGCAGGCAGGGTAGAGACAATGAGTCCGTGAAGCGGACGGCTGAACAGATGTTTCAGTCGTCCGCTCCACGGACGTATTTGTGTTCGTCCTGCGGCACCCAGCAGTAAACTGCTGGGCTATGTTCAGACGTCCGCAATTGCGGACTCCTTTTATTTATTCGTTGATGTTTTCGAAGCTGGTGACTTCCAACCAGTCCGGGACGCCGCGCTCCCAGTAAAAAGTTGCTCTTAACAATCAAACCGACCCACTACGGTTGTTTGTTGACAGGTGGATTTAGGGAGCTTATAAGCGGACTGTCGCATTAAAAGGTTAGCCGGAGTCCGGCGTCTCCAAAAAAAGGACCTCGCTCCTCCTAACTCTCCTTTCATCCGCATTTTCAATAGATGTGCATTTCGTGCTCGTCCTGGAAATCTCTTTCCTCCGGAGGTTCCTATGAACAGAAGACAGTTAGCGATCTCGCTTTGCTTCGCCGCGCTGCTAACGGGCGCGATCTTTTTATGGACGCCTGCGCCCAAAGCTGCCCTGCCCGCAGCGCGGGAGATCCAAGCCCTGGAGCGACCGCGAAGAGTTTCGGCTCCGCCGCAGGTGGTCTATAGCGCCTTGTTTCATCACGTCGTAGCCGTTAAGGAACAAGCTGAGGCGGAAGAGCGCCAGGGCAGAGACGCCAGCTCGCTGCGTTCCATGTTTCGGCAAAAAGCAGATCTGAGCGACGTACAGGGGCATTTGCTTGAAACGATTGCGACGGACTGTGTGCGCGAGGTGGCGGCGCAGGACGCGCGCGCCCAAATGATTATCAACGCTTTCAAAGTGCGCTTTCCTCCCGGAAGACTCCCTCCCGGCGTCAAGCTTCCGCCACCTCCGCCCGAACTCAAGCAAATGCAGGAAGAGCGCGACGCAATGATCCTGCGCGCCCGCGAGCGACTGCGCCTTTCGCTGGGCGAGGATGAATTTCAGCGTTTTGAAGGGTTTGTGACACGGCGAGTCGCTTCGCAAATCGAGCCAACGGCGCTTCAGTCGAGGTTCTCAGAACGAACGCAGGCTGCGAGTTTGAATAGCAGTCGCGTAGGCACGACAGAAGGAGGCGCAAAATGAGAGTGAGAATTAGCGTTCTCTTGCTGACCGCGCCGGTTACCTCTTATTCGCGTCGCCAGCGCGCGCGACAGACTATGCCTACGGTTACACTTCGGTTTATGTGGACGGCAGTGTTGTCCGTGGCTATCACCGCACGGAAGTGGACTACAATACTGACGTTTATTACCGCCCATACGTTTGCGCTTCTCTCTACAAGGATGGAGCTGAAGTAGTCAGGGCTTGTGGGGGCGGCTTCGCCAGCGCCACCAGGAACACTCAGACGCCCTACTTCAGCGAGTCAAGTTATTCCGCGCTGACTGACCATTATGTGAACATCGAATATGAGGAGGAAGACCCTTACACCCCGGTTATTACTATTACCCGGACTATCTCGGATACTTCTTCTCGGGTGCTGGAAGCCAGCCTATAGACTGGTATTACGTTGCTTCCGGGATCTACAACTCGAGACCCGATGAGTCCGTTCACCTGGGTAATACCCATGCGGCAATCCCTGGGGTATCGTTGGACAATGCAAAAATCTACGAGATAACCGGCTACTTCAGCGGTTTGAGCGTTTACGATCGCATTGCGAGCTTGAACGTCAGATCGAGCTCACACGGTGCGGAAATCTGTGATGGCGATGACCCGCAGTTATTCACAATCACTGTAAACTTCACGTTACCTCAAGGAGGGCAACTCGTACCGTCGCGTTGCAGTGCAAAGCCCGAACAAATCCCTGATCAATACTATGACGTCGGAACAGTAACATGCGTGATGGATGACAGTTTCTTTAAAAAGGGTCACATGTCTATTTCAGTCCGTCGGCGAGCAAATGACGGAGGAGACAGTCGTCCTGGCATTCGTTTCATAGTTGGCGCCAACCAGACGGGTCAGGTCGGAACAATTGATACTCCAGGGCGCGTGAAAGTACTCTGTAACCAGTAAAAAGGAGTTGGTCATGCGATTCCATCTTAGCACTTTGTTATTTCTGTTGATCGGGGCCACTTTTGCAAGCGTTCAAGAGGTTATGCCGCAACGAAGCAAGCGTGTTGTCGTGGTGCCGCGAGAGGTTGGCTTGATTACCGTAGCTTATCAACCAAATTGCCCGCTTCAGTTCGAGAACGCGAAACTTTTTGCCGGCGTTGACGGGGGCGGCTTGGAGAGCTACGACATCCGGAATATCGGAACGAAACCGGTGCGCGCTATCACCATAGGTACGAGCAGTGGAAACAGATGGACCTGGGGCGTATCGGCCGAAGAGGGTCCCGTTATGCCCGGACAACTCATCCCGCCTGGAGCAAGGAAGAATGGGTGGAAGTCGTTCCTTTGACGAAGGAATTGCGCCAAAAACTAGAATTGCAGGGGCCCATGAGGGCAACAGTCGTGTTGATGGTCATTCGCGTTGAATTTACAGACGGCACTGTCTTTGACGATGAAGCCGTCTACAACGCTTTATGTGCATTTCTTGAAGACCTACAGTTCAAACTTGAACGGCTGGAGTATCTGGAGAAAAAGCGAAAATGAGCCGAAACCTAGCTGCCTGATGCCCGCCGCCGCATAACGCAGTCCGGATTACCGTTAAGGGAAGTGTAATCAGCGAAGGCTTCAGCACCCCGGCAAGCGTACATATAGAGTGTCCGTAATAAACCGGAGGATGACGATGAGATGGTTCTTGTTCAGTCTTCTATGTGGTTTTATGGTGAGCGCTGGTTACCTTCAGGAGAGTAACGCCCAAGACCGCCACCGCTTTGTTGTCGTACCCTCGGATCAGGGTCTGGCATTGATAGCTCCGCAGCCTGACTCCCCACTTAGATTCGAGGACGTTAAACTGGTTGCTAATGTAGCAACTGGTTTATGGAGTCCAAGTTTTAGGCTGCGCAATCGGGGCACTAAGCCTATCCGCGCGTTTACGGTGGCCGCAGCCGGCAGCGGTGAGTGGGGACTGGAGCCGGATTCAGGGCCGCACGTTATGCCCGGACAGATCGCACCCCTTTATGAAGACAGTCGGGATAAAATCGTGCCCCTGACAGAAGAATTGCGGGACAAACTAAAGCTGCGCGGATCAATGAAGAATGTCCTTGTCTTAGTTGTCGTGCGAGTTGAATATGCGGACGGGACAAGGTTTCAGGAACCTGCATTTGAGGGGTTGAAATATTATTTTGAAAAAATCTATGCGGGTTGTGCTAAGGAATGAAACCTGGCCGCGAAATCAATGAAAGGCACAACCGAGGAAGATCCGAGAAGCGACGTACCAGAATGGCAATAAACTCACTGTCGCCAGTGCCGTGAATCTCATATGCTCTTGAGCAACACACAGAAGTGGTTATGCGAAACAAATTGATCGTGTTCCTTCTTATGGTTTCGTACTTGGTTAGCGCCGTGAGCGTTTCCCAGGGCGAAGAGCTAAAGAAAAAGCAATACGTTGTGGTTCCACCGGAACACATCCTTCTTGTCATAGCCTCTCAGCCTGATTGCCCGCTGAAAATTGAGAACGCTAGGCTTCTCGCGGGAACAAACGGTGGCGGGGCTGGAATTTATCAGGTACGCAACCAAGGAACGAAAGCAATACAAGCGGTCACATTGGCGACATGGAGTTCGGTAGACACTGGCTCGACGACATCCTGGCCCAGAAAGCTAACTAACGAAGTAGTAATGCCCGGAGGCTTGGTGCCATTCGATGAAGAAGGACCGTTGGAGATCGTGCCTTTAACACAAGAGTTGCGGGAGAAGCTCAAGTTCGGCACCATGTTAGGAGTGGCAATCTTAATGGTGGTGAAGGTCACATTTACGGATGGTTCTACCTATGACGCGGAACCCACATTTAAGGCCTTGCGGAGCCACCTGCGGCAATTAAATGGAGACTAGCCAGAGAATGGGCAAGCAGATGTCGGCACAAATTGCGGGTTTCGCTCTGTTGGTCTTGTCGGCGGCCTCGCAGGTAAGTGGACAATCGGTTGCCGCCAAGCTACAGGAAACCCGTGAGTTCAATTCTCAAAGTACTACGCTACGAGGGCAATTAATAGATTTCGCGCAGAGTTACGGAATACCAATGGGGCTTGAACTGGTCGCGGGGAATGAAAGACCCGTAAAGCCAATCCGTGCCCAGAATGATACGGCCATAAATGTACTTAGGAAAATCATTCAACACCAGCCAGGCTATGACTTTGACTCAAGCGACGGCGTTGTTAATGTGTATTCGATCAACTTGGTCAACGATTACAAGAACTTTCTCAACCTTCGGCTGCGGAGATATGAAATCACGGATCAAAACCTATTTGGTGCTAAGTACTATCTTCAGCTAGCCATTTCGCAAACCCTTCATCCCAGCCAAAGCTACGGTGGCGGGTATGGCGGGATGGGACTCAACAACAATCTCCATGTCGTCAAGATTTCGTTTTCCGGCGAAAATCTCACGGTCCGTCAAATACTCAACCGACTGATCTCTATTCACGATGGCGCCTTATGGATTGTGCAGCTCAATCCAGCGAAAACGATGAAGGGGGACCGGTTCTACACCCAGACTCTGGCCGGCACGGGGGTGAGTGGTCCTGAGTTCTACTGGGAGTTCGTCCCTCTGCGCTGATATGAGGGTTGTAAGATAATCTTCTTCGTTTCCCTTCGTTACAGTTGTTGCCTCAAATTCTCCTCGCAGATGCAGAGTTGGGTCTAAAGAAAGTCAGGAAAGTCTGGACCCCTTTGGAGAGGGAGTCTTTGGCTCGATCCGGCTGGACACGGTTGCCGAGCGACCGCCATTGGGAGTTAAATAAGACGAAAGCACAAAGCGATGGTTGGAACTGTATTAGGGAATTACAAGATTCTCGAAAAGATCGGTGCGGGCGGACAGGGAACTGTCTATAAAGCTGTCGATTCAAAACTCGGCCGCACGGTTGTGATCAAGGTTCTGCCTGAAGAGCTGGTTGCCAAAGAAGCCAACCGCAAACGATTCGAACGAGAGGCCCGCCTGGCCTCATCGCTGGACCACCCGAACATCTGCACAATCTTCGACCTCAATGAAATTGACGGCGTGCATTTCATCGCCATGCAGTACATTCAAGGGCGCAATGTGCGGCAACTCGTAAACGGTAAACCCCTCCAGCTTGAGAGCGCACTGTCTATAGCCATTCAGGTGGCGGACGCGCTCGCCGTGGCCCACGCTCAGGGCATCATTCATCGCGACGTGAAGGCAGGAAACGTCATGGTGAACAGCAAGGGCCAGGTGAAGGTGCTGGATTTTGGCCTGGCAAAATTGCTCGACGAAGAAGCAGCCAGAACTTCCGGCATTCATCACACCGAGTTAACGGAAGTCGGCGTCCCTTATGGCACCGCCACCTATGCGGCGCCCGAACAGGCGCGAGGTGATCGAGTAGATTCCCGGGCCGACATTTTTTCCACCGGCGTTTTGCTCTATGAGATGTTGACCGGCACCTGGCCGTTTCGCGGGCAAACTGCGGTTGATGTACGTCACTCAGTGTTGCATTCGGCGCCGATCCCGCTGAGCGAAGCGCGACCCGATCCAGTGCCGCCGCGCCTGCAGCAGATACTCGATCGCGCGCTGAAGAAGGATCCTCGAGATCGTTATCAACAGATGTCTCAGTTTCGTGATGACCTGCGGACCCTCGTGCGGGAGACCGCAATATCGGAAGGCGGCGTGATCGACGAAAGCGGCCTGCCTGTCGCCCCTCGCCATCTGCATAACGAAGGGCCGGTATCGCGGGTGCTGCGCTGGCTTGGTGTGAAAAGCGGCGACAGCTCAGCCTCTTCCGGCCGGATGTCCAGCGGCTCTTCGCAGCCGCGTGATGCTCACGAAACGCCAACCACCTTTGGCGATCGGGACAGAAAGAGCGTTGCGATCCTGCCCTTCAAGAACCTGGGCAACGATCCGGAAACCGCTTTTTATGAATTCTCACTTGCGGATGCGGTGATAACCGAGCTCGCGCGCGTGCGAAATCTGGTGGTGCGGCCATCGTCAGTTATTGTTAAGTATCAGGGAAAGCAGCTTGATCCGGGTGACGTGGGCCGCGAATTGGACGTGGATGCGATTCTCACTGCCAGTTTCCTGCGTGCGGGCGCTCATCTGCGCGTCACAGTTCAACTGTTAGACGTGAGAACCAGCGAAATCCTCTGGAGTGATCGCATCGACGCCGATGCCAGCGACATCATGGCGGTGCAGGACACGATTGTGCACCACATCGTTGATGGCCTGCGCCTGGAATTGACGCCCGATGAAAAAGTGGGCCTGGCGAGGGGAACCACTACGGATGCGGCAGCGTCGGAAGAATACTTGCGCGGGCGCAATAGTCTGGGTCAGTTTATCTACCACACTACCGCCCGCGTAGATCTGGATTCGGCTATAGCCCACTTCGAAAGGGCAATCGAACTCGATGCAAAGTTTGCACTAGCCTATTCAGCGCTCGGGAGCTGTTACGTTCATCGGGTGCTCAAGGCGTTGGGCGGAACTGAAGATCACGACAAGGCGCAAAAGGCGTTCAGCAGGGCGCTGGCGCTTGATCCCAAACTGTTGGAAGCACGGCTGCAGAGCGTTTTCATTTACATCACTCGCGGGCAAAAGCCGAAAGCGCGTGCCGAAGTTGAGTTGTTGCGGGAAGAGTATCCTAACGACGTCGGCGTACACTTCGTCCGCGGTTATCTGGCTCGGCTTGATGCGGAATATGAAAAGGCCTTACGCAGTTTTGAACGCATGGTGCGACTCAATCCGGCGGAACGCGTGGTGGCGAGTTATCATCGCGCGCGCATCCTGATGTATCAGACGCGTTACGACGAAGCTCTGGCCGAACTCAACGAAGGAGCCGCGTTAGAACCGGATCACCCGATGATCCAAACCTGGCGCGCGCGCGTACTCGACTATCGCGGTGATATCGAGGAGGCCCGGCGCATACTCGAGCACCTGCTGGAACGCCAACCGCACATGGACGGGATCCGGCCAATCCTGGCCATCTGCCTGAGTACCCAGGGCCGGCACGAAGAAGCAAACAAACAGTTGACCGATCGCGTGAAGACTGCCGCAGCCGCTGACCACGACATTGCTTACTGGCTCGGCACGGCTTATCTCCTGCAGGGCCGGCAGGTGAAGGCGCTGGAGTGGCTGCAAACCGCGATTGAACTTGGTAACGAAAACTATTTATGGTTTGAGTCGGATCCAAACTGGTCTGACTTGCATGATGACCCGCGTTTTAAGGATCTGATGCAAAAGGTGCGAACTTCACTCGGAAAACGCGAGGACACTGCGGCCTGAAGAACTCTTGGGCAGCAGAGTCTGGTAGAGGGTACAGTTTGTGTTTGTCACGAATGATCTCATTAGCACCTGACTTAAGTCAGGTGACTACGATGCTCGACTGGTCTCAGAACCGTTTTAACGGTTTATGCTGGAAACCGTTGAAACGTTTACATCAATTGTAGTCGCTCGATCACCGCACTAAAGTGTGGTGCTAATAATGATATTTACAGATGAACCAGCATGCCGCAATGTGCCGTCAGTCGTAAAAAAACCTATGAAAACTTTCGTCGTCGGAGACATTCACGGGCGCAACGCCCAATTGCAACGCCTGATTGAATTGATTCCGCGGGATGAATCCGAGGACACGCTGGTGTTCCTGGGCGACCTGATTGATCGAGGTCCTGATGCGCCCGGATGTGTCGACTTTGTAATGAAGCTCCAGCGGGAGAATCCGAACCGGGTGTTATGTCTGCGGGGCAATCACGAACAGATGCTCCTGGATTTCATTGAGGGCAGCGCGAACCTCTGGGTCACGCCCGTTACCGGCGGCGAGCGAACCTACGAGCAGTATGCAGGCAAGGCTTTGCGAATAGACAAAGAGCAGGATCTTGACGATGCTCGCCGCGCGATCGAAAACAGCGTACCAGCCGAGCACCTCGACTTTATTCACGCGTTGCCGTTTTTCCATGAAGATGAGTATGCGATCTATGTGCATGCGGGCCTGGATCGCACCAAGCATCCGAAAGACACTCCGCCGCAGGAGTTGCTATGGATGAGAGACATGGAGTTTTACAAAAACTACCGCGGCAAGCCCTGCATTTTTGGTCACACTCCGACACCGCTGCTCCCCTTGTGGGGGCGTGTCGGTCGCCATGGAATCTATATCTCTCATAGCGCTATCGGCATCGACACCGGCTACAACCTGCAGTCGCCGCTAAGTTGCCTTTCACTGCCTGACTTTTCGCTATATCAAACCTTTGCCGATGGTCACGATGAGACACATCACATCACGGCGTTTATCCCGGATACGCTGAAAGCGATGCAGCGGAAAGGTGAGCAAGATGGCAGAAGCTCGAGCCCGCGCGTAAGCAAGGGCTCCGTTTAAGCAAAAGCGCGTTTAGAAATGGACGGCTTAACTCACTTGCGGCTTGCCGCCGCGGTGAGGCAAGCCTCACCGCACTGTGTGGCGGCAAAGGCGCAAGCTCAGTTGATACTTTAAGTAGGGAAACTATTCGCCTGGTTGGCGGCCGGGACGCAAGCTCGGATTGAAGTTAACCGGGAGGATCTATCGCGACCAGAAGTGATGAGCCGCACGGTTAGCCATCCGGCAACGAGACCCGAGCCCTTATTAGAGTCGGGCTCCTGTTTTCTCCATGAAGAAAAAGACACTTCTCTATGGACTTCTGTATGGTGTCGCCGGCGGCATCCTGATCATGGCCCTCAAGCTGATTGAGTATCGTTTCCTGGTGGTTGAGCATTCAGTTGAGATTTACGGCGGATTGATAGCCCTGTTGTTCGCGCTCCTGGGCGCATGGTTGGGATTGAAACTAACCAGAAAAAAGGAAGTGGTCGTCTTCAAGGAGGTTCGGGTTTCTGATGCAGGGCCTTTTTCACTCAATGAAGGGAAGTTGCGTGAGCTTGCAATTACGCCGCGCGAGTTGGAAATACTCGAACTAATCGCACGCGGCATGAGTAACCGCGAGATTGCTGAAAAGCTTTTCGTCAGCGAGAGCACCGTCAAGACCCACTCCAGCCGGCTTTTCGATAAACTCAGCGCCAGGAGAAGGACCCAGGCAGTGCAGATTGGTAAGGAACTCGGTCTGATTCCCTGAAAGACCCACCAGTCGTTCGGGAAGCTTTCGCGGGCTCCGCACGCTCGTTGAGTGCTCTAAACTAAAGTACTGTTTTTCAGTTCACGCCCCAAATCATCCGAAAGTATGACGACAAAACCTGCTCGATAAAGCTACTTTCTCGCCCGACCGCTGAAATACTTTTCAGTATAGGAGAAAACGTATGAAGAAAACTGTTTTGACCTTCGGGCTGATTTCCGGGGCCATATCTTCGTTGTTGATGTTGCTGTTAATGATTTTTCTTGTCGACAAGATTGGTTTCGACAAGGCGATAATCGTAGGTTACACGTCGATCGTCGTTTCCCTGCTGTTGGTACCTTTCGGCATTAGGTCGTACCGCGAAAACGTTGGCGGCGGCAGCATCACTTTCGGTCGAGCATTTGCGGTTGGCATTCTCATTACTGTGATCTCGTGCATTTGCTACGTAGTGGTGTGGGAGATCGCTTACTATAATTTCATTCCGGATTTCGTGGATAAGTACGCGGCTTACATGGTCGAGAAAGCCATGGCCTCCGGCGCGAACCAACAGGCAATTGACGCGACGCTTCAGCAGATGAAGGACCTGAAGGTAATGTTAGACAACCCTCTGATCAACGCTGCCCTAACCTTCACGGAACCCTTTCCAGTCGGAGTGCTGGTCACACTGATCTCGGCCGCTATCCTGCGGAGGAAGCCTGGACCTTCAAGTGTAGAAGCCCACGCGTAGGCAAGGACTTCGGCTGCGAATGGGGTCCCTCGGTGACTCAATCATTCCGGACCACGCCGCAACGAACTTTCACAATTGCAGTATAAACCTGAAAAATCGATCGCTCTTTGAGGAGGCAGTCATGGAACTCGGAAATTTTTCGATTAGTTTAGCGGTAAAAGATATCGAGGCGTCAAAGGCCTTTTACGAAAAGCTCGGTTTTACAGTTTTCGGCGGAGATCAATCGCAGAATTGGTTAATCATGAAGAACGGCGATCAGAATATTGGGTTGTTTCAAGGCATGTTTGAAAACAACATTCTCACCTTCAACCCGGGCTGGAATAGCAACGCTCAGCCCCTCGGTGAATTCACAGACGTTCGAGAGTTGCAGCGGCAACTCAAAGCGAGCGGCGTGACCATGATTGCAGAAGCAGACGAAAGCTCCACGGGTCCCGGTAGTTTCATGATTGCGGATCCGGATGGAAACACGATTCTGGTAGATCAGCACGTGTAGACCGATGTGGCGGAAGCCCGTGCGTAAGCAAGGGCTCTTCGAAATGGCTATGCCATCTGATGTGCGGAAGGTCTTTGACCTTCCGAGAAGCGTGCAGACTGGTTTGTGCTATGCCCAACTCTGGGCGGAGCTCCAGAATTAATAACAGAATTTCCTGCCGGTGGGGCGGAGCCTCCACCGCACATCAGACGGCATAGTCGTCGTTCGACTTCTCAGTTCAAATGGGATTGATTTGCAATCCTAGCCCTTCCCTGACGATCGGGCATTGCTTTGGACTAGGTGGTGCGATTCAGGATGTAGTCGGCGATGGCAGCCAGCCGCTCAGTTGGGCGCTCGATTTGATCGAGGACGGCGCAGGCCCGGCCGTGAACGCGGAGTGCCAACTTGCGGGCTGCATCGATTCCATGGAGGTGTGGATAGGTAGCCTTTTCGGAACGTTGATCTTTGCCGGGAGTTTTGCCGATGGCTTCCGCAGTTGAGGTTACGTCCAACACGTCGTCCGTAATCTGAAACAGCAATCCCAACTGCGCGGCATACTCAGTTATCGCATTGAGCTCACTTTCTTTTGCGTTCGCGATGATCGCGCCGCATCGCGCAGCCGCAATAATTAACGCACCGGTTTTCAGCCGGTGGATTTGTTCAAGCTCTGATGGACTCACCTCGCGCGACTCTGCCTCAAGATCAAGCGCTTGTCCCGCCACCATACCGAAAGGCGTCCCCGACGATTGCGAAAGATCACTGATGACTTGCAATCGCTTTTCGGCCGAAAGGTTTTCGTCTGCTGAAATTATGCGGAAGGCGAGCGTCTGCAACGCGTCTCCCGCGAGAATGGCAGTAGCTTCGTCAAACTGAATATGACAAGTTGCACGTCCGCGTCGCAGATCATCATCGTCCATGGAGGGCAGGTCGTCGTGAATCAGCGAATAGGTATGAATCAATTCGAGCGCACAAGCGGTGGGCAACAGGAGTTTTTCATCAACGCCAAACGTTTGGCCCACGGCGAGGGTTAGCAGCGGTCGAAATCGCTTACCTCCCGCAAACACGCTCCAACGAATGGCGGCATGAAGCTTGACTGGCTCGACTGAATTACCCGGCAGCAAACGATCGAGCTCAGCATCGACCCTGCTCCTTGTCTGAACGAGGAACTGCCGCAACTGCGGTTCGATAGTAACGTCAGACGTTTCTGCTGTTTCTGCAGGCGTGGTCATAGATCTGCTATTCGTCCGCTGCGTTCACAGGTTCGAATTCGCTGACGGTTACGCGGCCCTGGTTGTCGCGTAATAAAATTTCGATGCGGCGTTCCGCCTGGCTCAGTCTCTCCTGGCATTCACGAGAAAGGCGGATACCCTGTTCAAATAGTTCCAGACTCTTTTCCAAAGGCAGTTCGCCCTGTTCGAGGTCCTGAACAATTTGTTCGAGCGCCTCGAGCGACGTTTCAAAACTCTTCGGTTGTTCCTTATCGTTTTTCATTCACCACTTCATCCTCACGGGCGTTGTTCAGAGTACAAGCTTTAGCTTGCGGCTGATCAGGATCAACGTAGACGTTGAACTCTAAACTTCATCCTCACTGGCTTCAACACGGGCGTCAAGTGTCCCGCGGGCTAACTTCACCCTGATCGAGTCGCCTATGGAAACCGAGGCGGCATCTCTCAAAATTGTTCCGTCCTGCTTCAGGGCCATCGCATAGCCGCGATGTAACACTGCCAGAGGCGACAACGCATCGAGCGACGCAGCGGCTAATCCTAATCGTTTCTCGGCCCCGGTCAACTGCTTGTCTATCAAAGCATGGCAAGCACTATACGCCGACTCGAAGCGCGCGCGCGCCTCGGCCAGGCGAGCACGGATATGGGAGGGCGCGAGGCTGCTACTGAGCGCATCGGCTCTGAGCTGCGCGCTCCTGAGCGTTTGGCTCATTTGAATTCTCAGGCGATGCTGAGCTGCGTTGGTCGCGGTGCCGGCATCGCGCAATCGTCCGCGCACCTCGTCAAAAGCCTGAGACAATGCTTGTTCCTGCACGCGGCTGCGAGCCCTGACGATCTGGTAACGCATCAACCGCGCAAGGTTTTGGCCTGCTTGCGCCAGATGCGCGCAGATCTGATCTTCGCGCGCGGCAACCAGTTCCGCGGCGGCCGATGGAGTGGCTGCTCTCCGGTCAGCCACAAAATCTGCAATCGTGAAGTCGGTTTCATGGCCCACCGCCGAAATCACGGGGATTGAAGACGCCCGAATCGCACGCGCTACTTCTTCTTCGTTAAATGCCCAAAGGTCTTCAGTTGAACCTCCGCCGCGCCCGACAATCAATACATCGACGAAATCTGCCTCCCGTCCGGCTTGCCGTGCTTTTTCATGATGCTCGTTAAGCAGTTTGATGGCCCGCGCGATGTCGCGACCGGCGCCTTCCCCCTGCACGCGCGCAGGAGAGAAGAGCACGTGAACTGTGCGAGTGCGCCGCGAGATGACGTTGAGAATGTCGCGAATGGCCGCGCCAGTTGGGGAAGTGACTACGCCAACTCGTCCCGGAAAGATCGGTAGCGGGCGTTTCAATTCCGGTGCAAACAGACCTTCCGCCTGGAGCCGATCGCGGAGTTGCTCAAACGCGACCTGCAAGGCCCCTGCGCCAACGGGATCGAGCGCCTCAACAATTAGTTCGTATTCGCCGCGAGCTTCGTAAACCGAAAGGCGGCCGCGCGCCCTCACCTTTAAACCATCTTTGGGACGAAAGCGTATGCGACTGTTGGCCGAACGAAAACATTTGGCCCGCAGCTGAGCGCCTTCGTCCTTGATGGTGAAATACCAGTGGCCCGAAGAATGCGCTTTGAAGTTTGAAATTTCACCTTCGACCCAGACGGAAGAGAAACGCGCCTCGATTGCCTTGCGGATTGACTCGGTCAGCTCGCTGACGCTCAACGGGCGGCGCTCAGTTTCGTCAAACAAAGATGCGAAGAGTGGCTCAGACATTGGAAGGATGAAGGATGAAGGATGAGGGGTGAAAAAGCAACAGTCTCATTTCTCACGCGATCAGTCTCTTTACAAGTGAGCAAGGACTTGTTGGAAGTGGCTTCGCCTTCTGAGGTGCGGAAGGTCTCCGACCTTCCGGAAACGCATTTGAATGCCGCACATCAGACGGTGAAGCCGCGTTCACCTATCATCCTTAGAGCTCATCAAGGTGTGGCCACAGTCACGACCGGACTGAGGCGTACCGAAGCTCCTTCGCGTTTGGTGCGAACGCGTACGCGTGGGTTATTGGCAGGAGTTAAATTGGACGCGTAGGTAATGGTGTAGGCGGTGCGCAGTTGGACCACTACATCATCATACGCGCGCTGTAATTCTTCGAGACGACGAATCGGATAGTAAACTCCGCCGGAAGCTTCGGCGAGCCTCTGGCCTTCCTCGTGGGCGCGAGTTGTCAATGTCAGGTAGCGGGTGCGCAGTGGATCGATCGTGACCTCTGGTTTGGGGACGCTCGCTTCCGGAATCAATCCGGAAGGAACGTACAACGGATAGACGAGCGCGCCTGATTCAATCACCGCTTCCAGAATCGCGTTGAATGGAACGAAGGACTTGTTATCGTCGCCGTCGGAAAGAATCACCACGGCAGTCCTTTCGCCGCGGAGTTGTTTTAAAGTGTCTGCCAGCACGTAGCCCAGGGAATCCCAGAGTGCGGTGGCGCCGCCCGCATCTATGTCTTCCAACTTCTCCGACAGCATCCGGCGGTCGGAGCTAAAGTCAGAAATAATCTGAATGTCGTCGCGGAAACTAATGATGGCGATGCGGTCCTGTGGGCTTGCAGTTCTCAAAAAGTCGCGCGCCGCTTTCCGGATGAAATCGATTCTTTCTTCCACGCTGCCCGAGACGTCCAACAACAAGACCAGGTTGAATGGCTCGCGAGTGGATACAACTTTTGTTACCTGGCGCTCCTCGCCGTTTTCAAAAACGGTGAAATCGGATTCATTCATGCCGCCGATGGCGCGACCGTTGCGATCGGTAACGCTCGCGTTTAAGCGCATCATTTGCGGCGACTGTTCGCTTACAAACTTGCCGGGAGCACGGCGAGTCATCAGCGTCGGCTCGCGTCCCGGCGGCGGCAGGGTCTTAGCGTAGTCGCCAAACATTTTCGGCGACACTTTGCGAATTGCGTCGATCAGTTGGCTATCACCGCTGCGCACAATAGCCCGGGCCGCTTCGGTGAGAGGTCGCTCGCGCAGATCGCTCGGCACCATGGCGGGATCAACGTTGAGCAGGACCACGCCTCGCTGCGTAAGAAAATCAAGTTGCACTCGATCTTCTTTCGCCGGTTTCTTCTCGCCGAGTTTGCCGGAAATCTTGAAGATGCCGCCTGCTTTTTCTTTGATCTCCGGCAGTTCGACGTCGCTCAAAAATCGCGGCCGGCTGGCGCTCCACATAAAATCAAATTTCAGCGCTTCGAGGGGAACGTCGGCGTGGATGGTGCCGGTGTTAGTGCTGACCTCAGCGCTCTCGACATTGCCGACGATATCAACCGAGCCCGCTTGGCTTTCCACCTTGACTCTCGAACGTGCGGGAATCCGCACAATTAGATCAATACGATCTTTGTCAGGCCGCTCGCGAACTTCAATCTCAATTGAACCTTTCTTGCCTTCGGCCCGCACATCCGTCGCATCGATGGCCAAGCCCGCTGAGCTCGCCTCGATAATCACATTTTTGACCTGCTCGTCATTGGCGATAACGCTCACGCGCCCGCTGCGACTCTTAACGGAAAGCGAAACCTTGTCGCTGGTTTCCATCTCTCGCCGGTAGCTCTGCGAGTGAACGAGGTTGGCCGTGGCGCCCAACAACAGCACCAGGATTATCCCGCCGAAAATTCTTTTTTTAGACTTATTGCGGCCAGGGTTGGCCGCGGGGGATTTGCGGTAAAACATAGGCTGCGATCTTGCCCGAGCCAACTCTGCGGGTCAAGGACGCGCCTAACTCGAATGAGATTCCACCCGCAAACTATATAGATTAAAAAGCAGGGGCACGGCATGCCGTGCCTCTACGTTTAGTTAATGTAACCACGCACCCCGCTTCAGTAATCGCCGACAACAACATCACTTCGTTTCGTATTGGAATACGCCATAACCTGCACTACGTCTACAACCCGAAACGAATCATAGACCTTCTTGGGTGAATCGCGTGGCTTCGGTTTTCGCGATTACCGCAGTTCACACTTTCGAATGTCACCGAGCAAGCAGCAATGCAAGTAATGGTGGCGAATCGAGATTGATCCGCTATCATACCGGGACCCAGTACGACGAAAACCACTCACAGCTTGCTCTGCGGGTTATCTGGTTTAGCGGCATGGGGGAACATGGGGGCGCGCAGATGAGAACTCAACCGGCAGAGATCACGGAAGTAAAATTCTCAATCCATAACCTCGTCACGCGCGAGCCGCGGGCGGGGCTTGCTGAAGACGTGCGGCGTGGTCTCTCTTCGCAGCCTAAGCGTTTTCTACCGAAGTACTTCTACGACGAGTTGGGCTCGCAGCTCTTTGAAGCTATTTGTCTCCTGCCTGAGTATTACCTTACCAGGGCGGAGAACGAGATTCTTACCCGCTATGCTGATGATATCGTTGCTGAAATTGACGGCAAGATTACGCTGATAGAAATGGGCAGCGGCAGCGCTTCCAAGACGCGACTGATTATCGAGGCATTACTCAGACAGCAGCGAGAGCTCTTATTTATCCCGGTCGATATTTCCGCCTCGGCGCTGGACAGCAGTTCGCGAATACTCTTGCAGTCGTATCCGCAGCTCAGCATCGACGCATATGCCGGAGATTATTTTGCGGGACTCGCGGAATTGGAAAAAACAACTCGGGCTCGCACGCTGGCCCTTTTCCTCGGTTCAAACATCAGTAACTTCGATCCTGATGAAGCCCTGAAATTCCTACATGCGCTTCGACAAGTGTTGCACGCCGGCGACGCGCTCTTGCTGGGCGCTGATTTGAAGAAAGACCGCCAGACTCTTGAAGCTGCTTACAACGATGCGTTGGGCGTCACTGCGGCGTTTAACCTGAACGTGCTGGCCCGCATCAACCGCGAGCTCGGCGGAAATTTTGAATTGCGCGGGTTTCGGCACCTGGCTTTGTACAACGAAGAACGCGGCCGCGTAGAGATTTATATCGAAAGCATACGCGATCAATCAGTATTGATTAGTGCGCTCGACATGAAAGTCGACTTTGCCGAGGGCGAGCAGATTCATACCGAAAATTCTTACAAATACGATTTATCCGACATAGCGAACCTGGCCGCCGAAACAGGTTTTACTCGAGGGCGCACCTGGCTGGATTCTGAGGAACGCTTCAGCAGCAACCTGCTGTTGGCGGTGTAAACAATCGCGGACAGGGTTTACAGAATTAACAAGATAATAAATTTGAGACCGCCATTTGCAATCATGTTCATTTTGTAAATCCTGTCATTGAACCAGATCTCACGCCGAATGCCTGAAGTCGCCGACAATCCCCTCGTTGAGTTTGACGATGTTAGTTTTACTCATCCTGGTTCTGCGTCCCCGGTAATCTCCCTTCTTAACTTCTCCGTTCAACGCGGCGAGATCCTTGTCTTGCTTGGCGAATCAGGTTGCGGCAAGACCACTACACTCAAACTCGTCAACCGCCTGCTGCTGCCGACTGCGGGGAAAGTCACGGTTGAAGGTAGGACCACGACGGCCTGGGACTCGATCGCCTTGCGGCGCCGCACCGGTTATGTGATTCAGGACGGCGGTCTATTTCCGCATTTCACTGTCGCCAAAAATGTCGGCCTGGTCCCGGCACTGGAAAAATGGGATCAGCCAAAAATCAAACGGCGAGTGGATGAACTCTTGTCCATGGTGGGCCTTGAGCCGAATGTCTTTGCCGATCGTTATCCGCGAGAGCTGTCCGGAGGCCAACGTCAGCGTGTGGGAGTGGCTCGTGCTCTGGCTGCCGAGCCGCCGTTGCTCTTGTTAGACGAACCATTCGGCGCGCTCGATCCGCTCACGCGCGCCAGCTTGCAGACGCAGTTTGCGGCGATCACAAAGCAACTCAATAAGACGGCCATACTTGTTACTCACGACGTACGCGAAGCTCTTATGCTCGGCTCGCGCATTGGCCTGATGCATGAAGGCAAGCTCCTGCTGCTCGAAACCCCTGAAGATTTTCTGAAGTCGAAAGAGTCTCGGGCCCTTGCTTACCTCGAAACGCTTAAACTTCCGGCAAAAGCTCACGAGAGGTCGAGGGAGGAAAGGCCGTGACCTTCGGTAATTTCCTTCAGCAAAACTGGCCGGAACTGCTGACGCTTTTGCGCCAGCACCTCTGGCTGGTTTTTATTTCGACGTTGATTGCCGTTGCCATCGGCATTCCCACCGGCATTTTGTTAACTCGAAAACAATCGTTGCGCGGTCCGGTGTTGGGGGTTGCGAATGTGATGCAGACGATTCCCAGCCTGGCGCTTTTTGGGTTTCTTATTCCGCTTCCTTTTATCGGCGGCATAGGCGCGCGCACTGCGATTGTGGCGCTCGTGCTCTATGCGCTGATGCCGATCATGCGAAACACTGTGACCGGGATTCTCGGCGTCGATCGCAACGTGCGCGAGGCGGCGGTGGCGATGGGAATGACGGATCGTCAGATTCTCTGGCAAGTGGAACTGCCGTTAGCGATGAAAGTAATTCTGACTGGAGTCCGCGTGGCGACGGTGATCGCCGTAGGCGTTACTACAATTGCGGCGGAAGTTGGCGCCGGTGGTCTGGGCGTCTACATCCTTCGGGGCTTGCGACAGTATGACAATAATCTTCTGCTGGCCGGTGCTGTTCCAGCGGCGTTAATGGCCCTGACGGCCGATTTCTCTCTAGGGTTACTTGAGCAGCGTTTCTCGGTAGACACGAAGATCGCCAGCCGGCGACGCATGGTTGTGAACCGGATTTTCCTCGGGGCTATCGGGCTAATCGCATTGGTCGGAGCTTATGGCGCGTGGAGCGCTTCGCGTCCTGATCCGCGCTCAGCTGCCGGCGCCGGACGCGTGGTGGTGGCTTCGAAGGATTTTACGGAGTCGGGACTCCTCGCGGAGATCGTCGCGCAAATGTTGGAAGCGCGCGGAGTCGTAGTCGAACGCAAGTTTGAGTTGGGCGGAAACCTTCCGCACGACGCTCTGGTTGCGGGTCAAATCGATCTATATCCGGAGTACACCGGCACGGCATACACCGCAATCCTGAAACATCCGCCGATAACCGATCCGCGAGTGGTCTACGAACAGGTCAAAACGGAATATGCGGAGAAATTCAAACTGGCGGTGAGCGAGCCGTTGGGTTTTGAGAACACGTTTGCGATTTTAGTTCGCGGCGCCGACGCTCGCCGGCTGGGGTTGAAAACGATCTCTGATGTCGCGCCTCATGCGCGCGCGTGGCGCGCTGGTTTCGGACAGGATTTCATGTCGCGCGCCGATGGCTATCCAGGATTTAGCAAGGCTTACGGGTTGAAGTTTGCCGGCCAGCCGCGCGAGATGAATTTATCGCTGACTTACATTGCGCTTTCAACCGGACAAGTGGATCTGATCGCCGGCAATTCAACCGAAGGAAGAATCGCAGCGCTGGATCTGGTGCAACTCGAAGACGATCGCCGCTACTTTCCGCCCTACGAAGCTGTTTACCTGGTGCGGCCAACTGCTTTGACTGCTGTGCCGACGCTCGCCGAGGTACTGAAAAAACTCGCCGGCGCAATATCGACGGACGAGATGAGGCAACTAAACTACGAAGTGGATGCGAACAAACGCGGACAAGCGGAAGTAGTGCGCGAGTGGATAAAGAGCAAGGGGTTTTGAAGTAATAAGAATTAATTGGCCCGAGAAGAAGTCAGAACCGGGAGCGGTAGCGACCGGGTAAATACGGCGATTCCTGAACTCGGCGATTCACGACGACCCGGTCGCTACCGCTCCCGGTTCCGAATTAGTCGGACCACGTTAGTTGAGCTTTGGAGAAGCAAATGAGAAAGCTCCTTATTCTGATCGTCATTGTTTCATCGCTGTTCCCGAGCGCCGCGTTTTCGCAAGCTCAAGCGTCAGCCGCAAAGCCCGGTACCGTTTATCTACTCAAGCCTGCCCGCGTCTTCGACGGCCAGTCGGCGCAGTTGCATGACAACTGGGTAGTGCTCGTACGTGGTGAGAAGATTGAAGCGGTAGGCCGTCCGAACGAAATCAAAGTTCCCGCCGATGCGAAGGTGATCGAGTTACCCGGAATGACGCTGATGCCGGGACTCATTGATGCGCATTCGCATGTGCTGCTCCATCCTTACAGCGAAACCTCCTGGAACGATCAGGTTGCACGCGAAGCCCTGAGTTTGCGTGTTGCACGGGCCACCAACCATTTGCGCAACACCTTGCAGGCCGGTTTTACAACGCTGCGCGACCTTGGCACTGAAGGCGCGGGTTACGCGGACGTCGGACTGAAGCAGTCAGTGCAACAGAAAATTATTCCTGGCCCGCGCCTGATAGTAACGACGCGAGCGATTGTGGCCACCGGCACATATGGACCAAAAGGCTATGCTTCGGAGTGGAGTGTTCCTCAGGGTGCAGAGGAAGCCGACGGAGTTGATAGTCTGACACGCGTCGTCCGTGAACAAATCGGCAAAGGCGCGGATTGGATCAAGGTGTATGCTGACTATCGATGGGGCGCCGGTGGAACCGCGCATCCGACTTTTACTTTGGACGAGCTGAAACTAATCGTCGAAGTAGCCAGGAGCGCAGGAGTTCCAGTTGCCGCGCACGCCACGAGCCCGGAAGGAATGCGCCGCGCAATTCTCGCCGGCGTCGAAACGATCGAGCACGGAGATGGCGGCACTCCGGAATTGTTTCGATTGATGAAGGAACACGGCGTGGCGTTCTGTCCGACGTTGTCAGTTGCCTCCGGCGCGAATGTCGAACGGAAGAAGATCGTGTTCAAGCAGGCTCTGGCAGCGGGAGTGACCATCGCCAGCGGCAGCGACGTCGGTGTCTTTGCCCACGGGGATAACGCGCGGGAAATTGAAATCATGGTGAACTGGGGAATGCCGCTCGTCGCCGCCCTGCGTTCCGCCACTTCGATCGATGCGCGCGTCTTGCACATGGAAAATGAGATTGGCCAGGTGAAAGCCGGGCTACTCGCTGATCTAATCGCTGTCGAAGGCGATCCGGCGACCGATGTTACCGCTTTGCGGCGAGTGCGTTTCGTAATGAAGGGCGGGGAGATTTACCGCCACGATAAGTGATTAAGTCAGAACGGCGAGCGGTAGCGACCGGGTCGTGATCCGCTGGAACTTCTAACCCAATGCTTACCCGGTCGCTACCGCTCCCGGTTCTGACTTAATGAAGGAGACAGAATGACATTAATCGATTTGATAGTTTTGTTAATCATCGCCGGACTCTGCGGCGCGTTGGGGCAGGCGATTAGTGGCTTTTCGCGGGGCGGTTGTCTGGTATCAATTGCTCTGGGATTTATTGGCGCGCTGCTGGGCTCATGGCTCGCGACCAAATTGGGATTGCCTGAGATTCTTCCCTTGCGGATTGGCGGAGTAGGCTTCCCGATCGTCTGGTCGATAATCGGTGCGGCGTTGTTCGTGGCGGTCATCGGCCTGCTTTCGCGGCGCAGAGTTTAGCAACTCGTTCGCGGGCGATGCTGCTTATTAATCAGTTAAGAAGAACGTGGCGCGGAAACTCCGGTGAGCATCCCTGCGCCACGCTATGCTCGAATTAGGATTGCGCTCTAGCCGCCACTCGTCCCCGTTTTGTTATAGTCACCCGGTGGATCATCGTCAGTATCATTCGGTGGCGGGTCTTCGTCGCCATCATTGGGCGGTGGATCATCGTCAGGTGGCGAATCGCCATCAAGTGGTGGATCGCTCGGATCTCTTGCAAGAATACCGATGTTGAATTGAGTATCCTCATATATCCCACAGTGGGAATTCTGTGTCATTTAATGTCCTCCCTCTTGAGTTGCGGACGTTTGTAGTTCAGCGGCTACGCCGCCGCGATCTAATGAGAGAAAGTCGCCTCGCTTCTTCAGGGCAGTGATGCAGCGCGAACCTGCTCGTCCTGAGCGCGGCGAAACTCTTCCAGCTTCGCGCGCAATTCCGGGCGACTGTTGGCCAGGATAGAAACTGCGAAGAGCGCGGCGTTGACTGCGCCGGGTTTGCCGATCGCTAATGTCGCCACAGGAATCCCTGCCGGCATTTGGACCGTAGATAGCAGGGAATCCATTCCGTTGAGCGCATCGCTTTTCATGGGAACACCGAGCACCGGCAGGGTGGTGTGCGCGGCGAAGACACCGGCCAGATGAGCGGCTCCTCCCGCCGCGCAAATCATAACTTCCAGCCCGCGCGCGACTGCGCCCGATGCAAACTCAGCTGCCAACTGCGGCGTGCGATGCGCCGAGATGACACGACACTCGTGTTCAATTCCAAACTCAGTCAGCTTTTCGTCAGCATGGCGCATCGTGTCCCAGTCAGACTTACTGCCCATGATGACTGCGACTAATGGATTTGAGGCTTGGGAACTCATTGATTAGTGCTTCTCCAATTGGTTTTGAGTAGGACAGGCATTCCTGCCTGTCCGTTCTTTAGCAGATCGTTCCTCGAACAAAAGGACAGGCAGGAATGCCTGTCCTACCAGTTATTCAGTGTTGACGTTCTTTTCGTCCTTAATTTCCGGGCTGTCCGGGTTCTGGGCCCCGGGCACTTCGCCGCCTGGAACCAGTTTCTCGTTTTTCGGTTTCTGCATGTCGCGAAGCTCCTCAGTTGGGCCCTTCTCAACTTCAGAACGTCCCGGAGCATTTCCTTCGTCTTGATTCATTGTATTTGTCCTTCCTGATTACCAGCCGATCAGAAACTTATGCGCCCTGATCGAGCGAATACCCTCGTTCACCATCGAAGTTGTAGAGATTCTCGGTCTTGATGAAATCGTAACCCGCATCGCCGACGCGTTTAAGCAGGGAAATAATTTGCGCGTGGGCCACAGCTCCATTCGCGTCTGAAATGAACCGGCAGCGCCAGTGATCGGAACAGAATGTTTCGGCATGGCCGCCCGGCCATACTTTGACGCCCCGGTTGCTCATCATTTCCAGCTTTAGCCCGTCGCCGCCGAGCTTCGACAGACCGTCCCCAAGATCGTTGGCCGTGCCTTCGGTCCAATCAAGAAACACGTCGACGCCTACCAGATCCTTCCGGGCGCGAGGCCTTGCGGGCCTGGCTACCTCCTCAACTGCACTTACCTCAGCAGCCGCTTTGTAAGCCGCAGCTTTCAGAGTTTGAGGCTTTTGGCCAATACGCTGGCCGACAGCTTCCGCAAATTCTTTCGTTCCTACCTTCTCCTTGCTCTTGCCTTCCTCGTAGATGTCGTAAGTGTGAATGCCATCTTCAATCGTGCGCAGCCAGGCATTGTGCACTCGTTCCGCTTCCTCTGTGAGGCCGAGGTGGACCAGCATCATCACTGCGCCTAGCAGCAGCCCCGAAGGGTTTGCTAAATTTTGCCCGGCACGACGGGGCGCCGATCCATGAATCGCTTCAAACATCGAAACGTGTTCGCCGATATTCGCTGAACCGGCTAACCCAACTGAACCTGCGATTTGAGCAGCAACGTCTGACAGCACATCGCCATAAAGATTTGGCATCACCAGCACGTCGAAAATTTCTGGGGTATCCGCCAGCTTCGCGGCACCGATATCAACTATCCAATGCTCGTTTTCGATCTCGGAATACTCGGTCGCGATCTCGTCAAACACTTTGTGAAAGAGACCGTCGGTCAACTTCATGATGTTGTCTTTGGTGAAGCAGGTGACTTTCTTGCGGTTGTTCCGGCGCGCGTATTCAAAAGCGTAGCGCACAATCTTTTCCGAACCTGGTCGCGAGATAAGTTTCAAACACTGCATCACTTGTTCAGTTTGCCGGTGCTCAATGCCGGCATAAAGGTCTTCCTCGTTTTCGCGCACGATGACCGTGTCCATCACCGGATGTTTGGTATCGATGAACGGATGATAGGAGACACAGGGACGCACATTGGCATAGAGACCCAGCGTTTTGCGCACAGTCACGTTGAGACTCTTAAAACCACCACCTTGCGGTGTCGTGATCGGGGCTTTGAGGAACACCTTGGTGCGACGAAGAGAATCCCACGAACTCGGTTCAATACCCGAACTGTTCCCGGCCAGATAAACTTTTTCACCGATGTCTATTGTTTCGATATCAAGGTTGGCGCCGGCTTCCTTGAGAATGTGGAGCGTCGCCGCCATGATTTCGGGGCCGATGCCGTCGCCATGTGCGACAGTGATGGGGACAGATTTAGACATATCTAAACAGGGCCTTTCGCGAATTGATTAAACTTGATTGTGAAGCAATATATTCCAAACGAGGCAGAACTGGGAAATCGGGAAGGTCCCTGGTTATGTGGTCGTTACGATTCCCCAAACTTACGAGTCCGATGCGACGAGCCTACGGAGCAGGCGAAAGCATGCAGCCCAGGGTGAAGCGAAGCGAAACCCTGGGTAGGTGAGCAGCGGGAACAATCTTCAGTTTGAAGCATTCGCCGTTGCGCATTAGTAAACGTTCCCAATATGAGAACCCTACGGTCGACTAACCCTCAACGTCTTCCAGTTTTCTTGTCAGTCCCAGCTGTCCGACCAAACCACTAAACAATAAACACAATATCAATAACCAGGTGGCGACGCTCACGATGCCAGCCACTCGGGCTCGTGGAGGCTCCAGAAATTCGAGCTGCACAAGTGACTGCTCGGCCGGCACCGATATTAGAAGGGAACCATCGTGAGCAGGTCGGACGTCAAGTTTTTCGCCCGAGCTCGTAGCCACCCAGTGTGGGTAGTAGAAGGTTCGGACTCGGACCTCCTGAGCCGCACCTGGGCCAATCCAAAAGCCCCGCGACTGCGGCTTCCAGGAGTTGATCGCAACTGTCCTTTCTCCCGCATCAACCTCCGTGGGGATAGGTTTGGGACGTTCATTCACCCACACCGGCAACCAGTAATCGAGACTATCATTGGCAAAGCTTGCTTTGCTGCCAAACTCAAATTCAAAACGAGGTAGGTAGTTCGCATCGCGCATACGCGCTCCGCTGTACGCGAGGGCAACGAGCACTCCGCCCACCGCAACGATCGCGGCCCATCGAAACCTGCCTCGCATCTGGTGTTTCCAGAAAGGAATGCTGGCGGCCGTTAATAAGGGAAGGGCACACGACGAAATCACAAGCCAGCGCCACGGAAATTGTACTTCCTTGAGTTTCGGAATCATGGCCCATAGTGGCCGGCTCAGATCCGTAGCCATGAACAACGAAAAAGCGAAGAGCGCAAAAACAGCCATCAGTCCGCGATCTAACTTCTTTCTGTAGGCAGAGAAAAACATTACAAATGGTGCGAAGGCCATCGAGAGCGTCGCCAGGGTAAACATGTTTGAGAGCCAGGAGTTTGTATTACCGAGAGTGAAAGGCGATAAAACAAAATTTCTGCGATAGTCGAAATACACAGTAAGTTCTTCATTACGTGTTAGCGAGGCGTTTTTCAACCAGGAGAGTTCGGCAGTCAGTGTGTTCCAATAAAAAGCACTGGCTGCCAGGCCCAAAGCAACTGCAACGACGAGCACAAGCAGAGTTCGCCACCGAGTCTTCTTCCCGATATTCCAAAGCGCATAGAAGCAGAGTGACAGCGAACCTATAATCGCAACTGGGAGGTTTGTCAGTACCAATAGCGCAAACGATATCGCCAGACCCGCAATATCCGGCAGGCGTTGTCCTCGGCAAACTCGCACGACGAAAGCAAATGCGAACGGCGCAATCGACGCCGCGGCGTACTCAGCCAGCAGCGACGCTCCATAGAATTCATTTACGTGGTAGGGAACAAACGCGTAGAGCACGCCTGCGACGATGGCGAGGTTTCGCGGCAGGTAGCAGCGGGCCCAGAAGTAGGTACCAATGGCCCCCAAAACTGAAAGCGCTATAAAACCAAGGAGTATCGAATTGTACCAACTTCCGGAGACTGCTCTGGTGGCAGCCAGCAGGTAGTAAAGAGCGGGAGGATAGAATCGGATTCCGGGATCGCCGAAGCCTCCATTTGCCTCCGCTCCCCAACCCGGCCGAAGGGTTCCCGCAGAGATAGCATTGTAGAAAGGCTGGGCAAACCGGAGGTGACTTGGCAGGTCACGACCTGCCGGAATTCCTGAGACGATAGCTGGAATCAACGCAGCCAACCCCGCTAGCGCGACCAGGGCGTAAGCCCCAAATCGACTTGTGAGGAGGTTGAATAATCGTTTGCGCAACTGCAGCTTGACCTCTGGGTGCGATGGGCGAGAGAGGGGACTACTGAAGCTACTTCCGCGCCGCCGGAATGATCTTCATTTTCATGCGCTCACCGTTGCGCATTAGCTCAACCTCGTATTCCTGCCCGGCTCGCATCTCTCCGAGCGCCGCGGTGTAGTCGTAGACGTTGCGAATTTCGCGGCCCGCCAGTTTTACTATTTTGTCGCCGGCTTTGATTCCCGCTTTTGCCGCTGGGGTATCATCGCGAACGCCGTCGATAAGCAGGCCATCGGTTGAATCCGCGTAACTGGGAATGGTGCCGAGCGATACGCTGAATCCGCCAGTCCGTCCAGCAGCCTGGCTTTTGGCAACTGCATAGGTCGGACGTTTCTCTTCCGCATCGACGTCGCGGACTATCTTTGCGACTAAGCTCAGGATTCGTGCTTCATCTTCGTAATTAATCTTGTCGGCCGTGTCCGAAGGCTTGTGATAATCCTCGTGCGTGCCGGTCCAGAAAAATAGCACCGGGATTTTCTTCGCGTAAAAAGACGAGTGATCGCTCGGACCGAAGCCGTCTTCATTTAACGTCAACTGAAACTGACGGAAAGAATCGCTGGTAACGATGGTCTGCCCGTTGGCAGCGACAACGATAGGAGCCCGATTTCGCACCACGCCGCCGACGCTCACAGGAACTCCAGTGAGCGATACTGTTAGACCCTGTGAAAGATTTGCGGCTTCAACCAATGGCCGCCACTCAGTGGCCGTGCCAATCCCGCCGACGATTAGGTTCTGATTCTTGAGTCGCCCAATCATGTCCATGTTGAACATCGCCGCTGTGTTAGCGAGCGGCACGATCGGATGATTCACATAGTAGTTCGAACCCAACAGCCCTTCTTCTTCGCCGCCGAAGGCTACGAAGACGATGGTTCGTCTAGGTCTCGCGCCTTCCGAGGAAAACAGTCGCGCGAGTTCAAGCATGCCGGCCGTCCCAGATGCGTTGTCGTCAGCGCCATGATGAATCTCGCCTTCTTTGGGCGCGAGGCTGCCGTCGCCGCCAAGGCCGAGATGATCGTAATGCGCGCCGATAATGATCGCTTCGCTTTTTAACTTGGGATCGGAGCCGTCGAGGATGCCGACGACGTTGGAGGCGGCAACCTCGCGCCGGACAATGTCGGTCGAGAGTGAGAGTCTATCTGGAACAAAGGAAAAATAGCTGCTGTCTATTTTCGCAGCGGAGCCGGGCTGAGCCACTCTCGCGAGCGCAACACGATTCGTTTCTCCTTCAAGACCGGCGAGTTGCGTCGGGCTCTGCATACCAAACAAACTCGCGGCGGCCCGGCGCGAGATCACAACGACCGGAAGTCCTGCATCCCCCGCACTATTGTCGTATCGCAGGCGCGATAGTCGATCAATTTTGAGGTCTTCCTCGCGGGCAATGACAATCAAGGCGTTCGCACCCGCGTTACGTGCAGCGATCGCTTTCCAGCGCACGTCCTCATAGCGCGCAAATGCTCCATGAGGATTGTCGCTGTCAGGCCTGCCGGACAAGGCAATCGCTATTCGCCCGCTCATATTCAGCATTTCATAGTCGTCATATTTGAGTGCTGAAGCGGTGATCCCGTAGCCAACGAAACTAACTTGCGCATTTTCGATCTTCGCGTTCAGCGAAAGACTTAACGGCAGCCAATCTTCACCAACGCGCAAACTCGTCGGCGAAGTATTCTGGCCCGGTCTAAACGTCAAGCTGTTACCCTTCCCCAGTTCAACCGCGGCCACGTAAGGAAACTTCTGCAGATAGCGGTTGGGTGAGTCGGCCTCCAAAATCGACATGCCGGCAGTGTCGTGACCAATGCTGCGGCGCAAACCGAGACGGGCAAACTCGCGCGCGATGTACTCCGCGGCAAGATTTGCCCCATCGCCGCCAGTTTTGCGGCCGGCCAGTTTGTCGGAAGCAAGATATTGGATGTGCGCGCGCAGCCGTTCAACGCTGGGCGCGGTCGGTGTGGTTTGTTGACCGGCTACCGCAATTGAAATCGCAGCGATCAGCGCCAGAACAAACGGCGTGCGGAATGGTAATTTGTATTTCATAGATAATCCTTCCGAAATGCGCTGATCCTGGCCATCTGCTTCCACGCCTCAGGCGCGCGTTAGTTCACTCAATCCAATCGGCAATGAACACGTTCGTTTCGCCGCGTCCCTTCGCGTTGCGGTTTGAAGCGAAGACGAGTTTCTTCCCGTCCGGCGAAAACATCGGGAAGCCATCGAAGGTTTCGTTATCTGTAATGCGCTCGAGGCCGGTGCCGTCGACATTAATTTTGTAAATGTCGAAATTGCGGCCCCTGGGGTCGTCCATGTTTGAAGCAAACAGTATTCGTTTGCCGTCGGGAAAAAAGTAGGGAGCAAAGTTGGCTTTGCCGTTTTGGGTGACCTGGCGTTTGTTTGATCCGTCCGAGTTCATCACCCAGATCTCCAGGGTCGTAGGGCGAATCAGATTCTGTTTCAACAATGCCAGGTAGTCTGCCTTTTCCTTTTCCGTTTTCGGATGGTGAGCCCGATAAACGATCTGCTTGCCGTCATACGACCAGAATGGGCCGCCATCGTAGCCGAGCTCGGTGGTCAGACGGCGCACTCGTTTACCGTTTGCGTCCATCGTGTAGATATCCAGGTCGCCATCCCGCATGGAAGTGAAGGCCAGGTTGCCGGACTGCGAGATCGTTGTCTCCGCATCGTAGCCCGGTGTTTTGGTGAGCTGTTTGATATCAGAACCATCAGGGCGGGCAGTGAAAATATCAAACGAGGGATAGACTGCCCACACGTAGCCCTTGGAGAAGTCAGGCTTTTCCGGACATTGCTTTGCCGCCAGGTGTGTTGACGAATAAAGTACCCGTTTCCCATTTGGAAGAAAGTAAGCACAGGTAGTGCGGCCCGAACTGGTGAGTTGTTTTAGATTCGAACCATCCACACTCATCGTGTAGATCTGATCACATTCGCTCGCTTCACGAGTGGATTGAAAGATGAGTTGCTTCCCATCTGCCGAAAAGTAGGCTTCAGCATTTTCGCCGCCGAAAGTCAGCTGCCTGACGTTTGCGAGATGTCTTTCGTTGGGCTCTGACGGTGGGTTGCGAGGCGGTTTGATCGTCGATGAGGTTCCGGATGAACCCAAAACAGAGAACAGAAGAATAGCCGTCATTAGTCCCAAAATTAGTTTCACTGGTGTAGTTGCCTTTATGTGGTTAAGTACTGGGGAGCCGATCTCTTGCAAACGCTGAGCTCTAACGATTTGTATTGCCTGGCTTTCAGGTCCGAAGGACCGTTAGTTAGTAGCCCCGTCCGTGAGGACGGGGACAATTGTAATCCTGATCGCCAAGGCCCGAAGGGCCGACACCAGTTGCGCACCTTCGGCGCTCATGACTGATCAGGATTGCTTACCACACCCTCACGGGCGTGGCTACTAACGAACGGTCTTTCGTACCTGAGAACGAGCGTTGTCGTTCGGCGCACATTTTTCAGAAGTAGCCTATGGAGTCACGCGCAATGCGTTTGCGATCAACTCGCTCTGCTCAGCCTGATGGATTGAGTAGGAACCAGTCGCCGGGCTCGCCGAAGCGCTGCGGCCCACGTAAATCGGACGGTTGATATTGGGCACGAAGTCTACGAGGCGCGGTTCGACAAACGTCCAGCCGCCCATGTTCTTCGGTTCCTCCTGTGCCCACACCAGCTCGGTCGCCGACGAATATCTCTCCAGCATCTCGCGCAAACGCGTTAGTGGAAACGGATAGAACTGCTCGAGCCTGATGATCGCGAGGCGTTCGACATCAGCGTTGCCAGACTCCCGCATTTCTTTACGAGCCGCCGCCAGATCGTAATAGATCTTGCCACTGCAGAGGATGATCCGGCTGACAGACTCCGGTGTTTTGACCTCAACGTCGTCAATGACGGGACGAAACCCGCCGGTGGTCAGATCGTCGAGCGCAGATGCCGCCGCCGGCAGTCGTAATAAACTCTTCGGGGTGATCACGATGAGTGGCCGTTCCATGCCGGGCCTGACCTGCCGGCGCAAAAGATGGAAGTATTGAGCCGGCGTCGTTGGGTAACACACCTGCAAATTGTTTTCTGCGCACGACTGCAGGAAACGTTCGAGTCGCGCGCTCGAGTGTTCCGGGCCCTGGCCTTCGTAGCCGTGGGGCAACAGCATCGTGAGCCGCGACGTCTGTTTCCATTTGTCTTCAGACGCAACGATGTACTGGTCGATAATTGTTTGGGCGCCGTTTACAAAATCGCCAAACTGCGCTTCCCACAGCACGAGGGCTTCGCGCGCCACGACCGTGTAACCATACTCGAACCCGAGCACGCCTTCTTCCGAAAGCGAACTGTCAAACACTTCGAAGCGAGCGTCCGGACGGGTTTCTGAACGCAACTCGGAAAGCGGCGCCCATGATTTTCCGGTTTGCGTGTCGTACAAAACTGCATGACGCTGGCTGAAAGTGCCGCGGCCTGAATCCTGCCCGCTCAAACGCACGCGCGATCCTGCGACGACCAGCGATCCATACGCCATTGCTTCCGCGAAGGCCCAGTCGATTGGCAACGCGCCCGTGCCCATCTTGGCCCGGCGAGCGAGCTGGCCCACCATCTTGGGATTGACATGAAAATCCTGTGGCACGAGCGCAATTTTCTCGGCAATCGTCTTAATGAGCTCGGCGCTCACCGGGGTTTCAATCACAGCCGAGCCATCCAGCTCTTCAATGTGCGCGATCTTGACTATCGGATCCTTGGTAGCAACGATTGCCTTGGCCCGCGCCTGCGCGTCTTCATAACGCCGCACGCGTTCCGCGATCAGTTCGTTCACTTCGGCTTCGGTGATTGTTCCTTCGCGTATTAGCCGTTCCGCATAAACAGTGCGCACGCCGGGATGGGCTTTCACGCGCGCGTACATCAGGGGCTGCGTGTAACTCGGTTCGTCGGTTTCGTTGTGGCCGAGCTTGCGGAATCCCACGAGATCCAGCACCACGTCTTTATTAAACTCCTGCCGGTAGTCGAGCGCGATTTGCAGCGCGCGATAAGCGGCTTCGGGATCGTCGCCATTGATATGGAAAATCGGCAACTGCGTCATCCGCGCCACGTCGGTTGAATAAATCGTGGAACGCCCGGCTTCAGGCGACGTGGTAAACCCAATCTGGTTGTTGATGATGATGTGAATTGTTCCGCCGGTGCGATAGCCCTTGAGGCTGGCGAGGTTGAGCGTTTCCATCACCACGCCCTGGCCGGCGAACGCGGCATCGCCATGCAATAACACTGGCAGCGCAAGGTCGATCGCTTCTTCGCGCGGGTGGCCGAGCCGGTCCTTCAAGTCATCGTGTTTGGCGCGGACCATTCCCTCGACCACTGGATCCACGGCTTCGAGATGGCTCGGGTTGGGCGACAAAGTCAGGACCACTTTTTTCCCGTTGGCAGTTTCTCGTTCGCCGATCGCGCCCTGATGATATTTCACGTCACCTTCGTCAGCAGGAAACGATGGATGAACCGATCCTTCAAACGAAGCAAAAATGCGTTCGCAAAAATGGCCAATCACATTTGCCAGCACATTGAGACGTCCGCGGTGGGCCATGCCCATCGTGATGTCTTCCACCCCGCGAGTCGCCGCCCCTTCGATTAGCTGGTCGAGCAGGGGAATGATCGTCTCGCAGCCTTCCAACGAAAACCTTTTCTGCCCGAGATACTTCGTGTGAAGAAAGCGTTCAAACTGTTCAGCTGAAATCAGTTTCCACAGCAGCTGTTTCTTAACGTCAACTGAAATGGGTTCGGGCTCGACACACTGCTGGCGAACACGCTCGCGAAGCCACAGCTTTTCTTCCTTGCTCTGGATGTGGCGATACTCGATGCCCACCTTGCCGCAGTAAGCGCGGCGCAGGATGTCGAGAATTTGGCGCAGCGTGGCGACCTCGTGCCCGGCCAGTCCGCCACTTATGAATTCGCGATCGAGGTCCCAAATTGTGAGTCCGTAAGTTTCGATGTCCAGTTCCGGATGGTAGAGCAGCGGCATCGCGTGCAGCGGATCGATATCGGCAATCAGATGCCCGCGAACGCGATAAGCATTGATCAGCTCGATTACGTGAGCTTCCTTCGTTGCCTGCTCTCTGACCTGGTCGCCGGGTAAGAACAAAGGATTGCGATCGATGTTCCAACGCAACGGCGCATGAGCAATCCCAAGGTCCTGGAAAATTTGGTCGTAGAAATTGTGCTTGCCGATGATCAGTTCATGCACGCGCGCGAGAAACGCGCCCGACTCGGCGCCCTGCACAATTCGGTGATCGTAGGTGCTGCTGATGTTGATCGCTTTGCTGATGCCGAGTTGTGACAAGGCTTCCGGCGCCATCGCCTGGTATTCAGCCGGATGTTCAATTGCGCCCGTCGCGATAATTACTGACTGACCCGCCATTAAACGCGGTGTCGAAGCGACAGTGCCGATTGTGCCCGGGTTGGTGAGGGAGATGGTTGTGCCCTGGAAATCGGAAATTTGTAGTTTGCCGCCGCGCGCGCGCTTTACCACGTCGTCGTAAGCCGCGAGAAACTGCGAGAAGCTCAGCTTGTTCGCGCTCTTGATATTTGGAACGAGCAGGCTGCGCGTGCCGTCTTTCTTTTCCAGATCTACAGCCACGCCCAGGTTTACGCTGGGGCGGACCAATCGCGACGGAACTCCATCAACCGTTTCATAGCCATCGTTAAGTTGCGGAAACTCTTCCAGCGCGCGCAACAGCGCAAAGGCGATGACATGCGTGTATGAAGCCTTGCCGCGGTGATTTTCGGCGAGATACCTGTTGATGACTTGACGATTTTCATCCAGGAGTTTCACTGGAATGCGTCGCTGCGAAGTTGCGGTAGGAACGGAAAGACTGGCTTCCATGTTCTCAACGATCTTCAGCGCGGCGCCGCGAATCGGTTTTGCTTCGACTTGTTCTACAGGTACAGGGGACGGTTTGGTCCCAGATGACGGCGAAATGGATGCCGGCGAGGGGCCGGTTTTCGCTGTAGCCTGGGCCGTTCCTGTGGCAGTCTCACTTTTGACAGCAGCCGGCGATGCGCCGGTCGAAGGCGAAGCTTGAGGCGCGGGTTCGGAGACGTTAACCGGCGGCGCCGGTGCAGCCCCATCACCATTTCCCAGTAGCTCAGCGAAGTAGGAGCGCCAGGATTCGTCTACCAGGTCGGGATTACTCTGAAATCGGTTCAGCAATCCTTCGACATAGCTCGCGTTTGCGCCAAAATTTTCGGCGATTACTTCAGATAAATCAGTTCTCACAGGCTGAGCCAACTCTCACATCCTTCAGATAAAATACGGTCAGGTACCGGCGGCGTGGTTTCAAATAGATTATCACCTTCGAGAGCGGTTTGCATCCGGGCCCTTGCGGCGGTGACATTGAAGTTGTTGGCGGGGATTGTGCGCTCCCGGTTCTGACTTAATCTGGTTACAGCTCTAAGAAGTCTTCTATAGCCCGCCGCCAAATGGTATCTTAAGCGACCACTTCAGTTTGATATCAAATTCCTAAAGGTATGAAAAAACCAAACCCCTTTCGCTTTGCCGGCACGCGCCTGGCAATCCTTTGTGCGCTCTCAATCGCCATGATAACGACGACTGTCTTCGCGAGAAACCCGAATCCCGAAGTCTCAGCTCCGTTGACTATCATCCTGGTTCGTCACGCCGAGAAGGCAGTAGTGCCACCGGAAAACAAGGATCCGGATCTGAGCACCGCGGGATTAGCGCGCGCGGAGGTGCTTAAGAAAATGTTTGGCGACGCCGGCGTGGCAGCTGTGTATGCAAGTCAATACAAACGCACGCAGCAAACTGCCAAGCCACTGGCGGACAAACTTGGGTTGCCGGTGACTCAGGTTGACGCCAGAAACACTGCGGAACTGGTAAAGCAAATTCGCGCTCAGAGTCCCGGACAGGTGATCTTCATTACCGGTCATAACAACACCGTGCCGGAAGTTATCGCCGCGCTGGGCGGGCCAAAACTTCCGATCATCCCTGAGACAGACTACGACAATCTCTTCATCCTGACTGTGCTGAGCGACGGTTCGACAAAACTTTTGAAACTCAAGTACTGAAGCAGTGAGCAGTGAGCAGTGAGCAGTGGGCAGAACGGAGCGGGCGGCCGTCAGGTCAGAACCGCCTGCGTTAGCGGCGGGCCGTTTTCATCCCCTTCCCTTTGGGAAGGGGAAAGAGGGGAAGGGTCTTAGCCAAGGCTATACCCCTCTCCCTTCCCTCTCCCAAGGGAGAGGGTGATGCTTTCTTTTGACAGAGTCTTCACAGAGGCTCGGTAGCGGGCCGGGCCAGACTAAAGCATGAAAAAATCAGATTTGAACAATAAGCCTGGTGTGAAAGCGCCAACCGAGTCAGGAACCAAAACCCTTAATCGGCGCACCTTCGTAAAACTCGGCTCAGCGCTCGGGGCCGCTGCAATCGCGACACCGCACCTGAACATCCCATCGGCCCTGGCGCAAACTCCGACTCCGAGTCCTTCGCCATTGTTGTCCCCATCGTCCCCATCCCCTTCGCCGACGCCTTTGCGCGTAACGAAGGACATGCTTCGGCAAGCCGAGAAGCTGATCGGCATCGAGCTCACCGACGCTCAGGAAGCAATGGCCCTCGCTAACGCGAATACAAATCTCGAGCGCTATGAAACGCTGCGAAAGATCGATGTGCCGCTCGACATTGAGCCTGCCACGCTCTTTCACCCCGCACTTCCCGGCAGTGAATTCAGCCCAGGACCGGCGGCGACCAATCGCAACGCTACCGGTAAGCCGAAAAAGTTTAAGCTGAACCGCCCTGAAGCGGTGCGTTTCAACGAGCTGGACGATCTCGCGTTTTCCGGAGTGCCTCAACTTGCTGAGTTGATCCGCACGCGCAGAGTTTCTCCAGTTGAACTTACCAAAATGTATCTCGCGCGGCTGAAACGCTTTGGGCCGAAACTCAATTGCGTAGTGACCCTTACCGAAGAGCTGGCGCTTTCACAAGCGTCCGCCGCCGAACGCGAAATCAACAATGGTAAGTATCGTGGCGTGTTGCATGGCATTCCCTGGGGCGCGAAAGATCTGTTTGCTACGAAGGGAATTAAGACGACCTGGGGCGCGGAGCCTTATCGCGATCAGTTGATTGACTACGACGCTACGCTCGTCGAGCGTTTGCATTCGGCGGGCGCCGTTTTAGTGGCGAAGCTTTCAATGGGCGCACTCGCCCAGGGCGGTCGTTGGTTTGCCGGCATGACCCGAAATCCCTGGCAGATTGCCGAAGATCGGACCGGCTCCAGCGGATCTTCGGCCGGACCGGCGTCGGCCACCTCGGCTGGACTCGTCGGTTTTTCTATCGGCACGGAAACTCTGGGCTCGATCATTTCGCCGTCGTCGCGTTGTGGTGTAGTTGGGCTGCGACCTACTTATGGACGCGTCAGCCGGTATGGCGCCATGGCGCTTAGTTGGACCATGGATAAGATTGGACCGATCTGCCGTGGCGTCGAGGATTGTGCCGCGGTGCTCGATGGAATCTACGGCCCCGACGGAAAAGATCTTACCGTCGGAAATGCGCCTTTCAATTGGGACCCGGCGCTCCCACTCGCGCGCATGAGAATCGGTTATCTGAAGAATGAATTCGATCAGCAACAGGATCCTGAGCGCAAGGCGATTTACCAGCAGGCACTAAACGACCTCAAAGCTTCCGGCGCAAACCTTCAGCCGATCGAGCTGCCCAGGTTCTCAGCCGCAGCTTTACGACTAATCCTGGTGGCTGAAGCGGCCGCAGCGTTTGACGACCTGACTCGAAACAAAGGCATCGATCAGCTTTCCGGACAGGAACCGAACGACTGGCCCAACACCTTTCGTAGTTCACGTTTCATTCCGGCGGTGGAATACATTCGGGCGCAACGAGCGCGGACACTGTTGATGCGCGAGATGGCCGTGCTGATGTTGAAGTGGGATGTGTTCGTTTCACCCGCGCCCGGCAGTGCGAGTCTGCTGGTCACTAACCTCACGGGCCATCCGGCAGTTTGCGTTCCCTGCGGATTTCTGAAGAGCGGTCTGCCGCAGTCAGTCATGTTCACCGGTGGACTCTACAACGAAAGCGTGCCACTCCGTGTCGCGCTGGCTTATGAACGCGCTACGAAGTGGCACACGATGAATCCGAAACTGAATTGAGATAGCCGGAAGGTTGACCGCTCGCAACCTAATCGCTCTTGTCGCACTCTTTGGAAGTAAATGTTTCATCTCTAGCGCTTGATTCCAAGCGATTCTTCGTATGCCTGGGCAGCAAGACCAAACCCGCGCACATCAATGAAGCTCTTTGTAAGGTTCTGTGTCACAATATCTGCTGCCTCATACAATCCATTTCGAGCTTCGAATGATCCGACCTTCTGAGCTGACTCATTGAATGCGTAATTACGGTTTCATCTGCGCTCTAGTTGCTGTCCTTTTCCTCGCGGCAGCACAAGAGCTTAAGTCCCAGCCAAACGAGTCCAACAGCAAACGCCAACAGCAACAACCCGCTGGCACGCCCTCTCCAGTTCTCCAATCGCCAGTCAACGACGCCGCCGAAGCTTCACGCGAAGCCTACCGCAAGGAACGCGACGCCAAAGATGATGAGTTTAGAGCGGATCAGTTTGCGCAAAACCAGATCATCGCCAAAGCTAGTGACAGAATATTTTGGGCGACCGCTCTGAATTTTGTTATCGCTGCCATCTTTGCGTTCTTCACTTTGCGGGCCGTGACAAAACAGGCTGAGTACGCTGGCGAACAAGCCCGCACTATGCACAACGAATTTGAGCTCATGGCCTTGGGCTTGAAAGAGCAACACGATGCGCACAATCTCGAAATGAAGAACATGGTGCTTCAAGGCGAGGCAATGGATGGACAACTCAAGGCCATGCAAGACGCGGCTGAAATGGCAAAAGGCCAATTGGTTGCTATGCAACACCAGGAGCAAGCTCAATTCGCCGCGCTTGAGGAAACGCGAAAGATGGTTGCCCAAAATGAGCGGAGCGTCGTGGCGGCTGAAACTAGCGTGGAGACCGCGCGCGAGGCATTCCACGTTGGCGAAGCTCCCTACTTTGGGATCGCCAAGATCGCACCAGAGTACTTTACTGCGAGCGACTATTACGCCCCTTACGTTAAAGTCACCTTCACGAATGGCGGCAAGACACCAGCGTGGCACTGCCACTCGACGGCTAAAGCTGTGGTTGGGAAGACACTTGAGAGCGGTCAAGCCTTTGACCTTAGTACTGAATGGCACGATCTGGAGAATACATTTTTTCCAACTGGTGAGTCCCGTACCTTCGGATACAGAAGTTCTGACTTTAGGATTTCCACAGAGCTGGAAAACGACCTCGCTTCGGGCCGCACTTACATCTTTGTGATTATCAAGACCCACTACCGGGATTTCCGCAAGGTATGGCACGGCCGCGATTTTCGGTTGATCTGGGATGCGACTTTCAACAACTTTAGGGACTACGACGCGGCAGCCCCAAACTGCGGCAAATGCCAGAAAGTCGAGAGCGCGACTGACCATAAGTCAGCCCCCTGACCCATAAGCCGCCTCTGTTTCCAACTATTAGGGCAAAGCCGAGAGATACTACTTTGCACAAAAAGTCTTTCACGGTTGTCGTAAGCGCGGCGCGAAATGTAAGAGCCCAGGCCAACGGCCTGGGTGGTGATGTGTTGGCATTCTCTAAGCCCTGAAGGTGCGCAATCCAGCGATTACTTGCGAACCAGGTATTTCGCGCTTTCAGCGCTTTGGATCTTTCGCATCGGCTGAACCCTGGGCCGCTGGCCCAGGCTATTATATTTCGCGCCTTTGGCGCTTCAAGAAAAGACTATGAGCCCTAAAGGGTTACTTTTTGTGCAAAGCCCAGAGATAGGTTTGGTTGGAGAACGTCTTAACCAGCCCCGCTCTAATCGAATCCCTCACAGATCCGGATTGGAGTACCCTTAGAATCAAGTAGTGGGTGTTGAGATTCTCAACTTCTCTAAACGGACGCCCAGCCTCAACCCGAGCGAATTGCAGTTCCAGATCGTGTGATTACGCGTGCTCCCCCGGTGAAGAGAAAAGGCGCAATCCACGAGAACAACATCCAAAGATGGATTGGGCCTAATCTCACGGCCCGAATCGTTGTAAGTATTCGCTCGAGGTGATAAATGCCTTCACCATCTCCGACTCTATATAGTTCCCGTTGAATTGGTTCAACTTGTTCAGCCAGAAATTGTAGCCCTCGAAGTTCGAGTCAGGAGACTCATTCGGAGCTCGGCGAAGATATCCAAAATACTGCATCAGAACGAAGGCCCGGTTTGTTTCCATGGCCCGAAAACCAGCGTCGTCGGAGATCTTGCGCATAACTGACGCGCGACCTGCGTTGGTATTGTTAGCTTCAAGTTCAGCCACCAGAGCGTTGCGTTCCGACTGCGAAAGCGATCCCGAAGTGTTGGTGTTCAAGGCGTCAACAAACTGCGCGGGCGACATTGAAACAGGGTAACTGCTGAGGAAGCCCGGCTGGTCTACGAATCTCAAGGCGTAAGATTGTTTATTCGCGTCGAGAGTTTGTTCCCAATTTGCCTGGCCCACAATCACTCCGTTTCTGACTTCGCCAACATCGGCCAGAAACCGGGCGAGCTGCAATTGTTCACGGCTATTGAAAGCAGCCTGATGAAAGAGATAGACGAAGTATCCGGTTTGCTGAAACTCTATTGAAAGGAAGAAGGCGGCGGAAACGTTTATGCGCCTGACCTCCCGGCACCCCTGTCTCTCGGCTGCCGGCCTCGTCTCACATTCATCGATTTGACCCTTCCAAAAGTTCACGCCCGAGGCGTCGGCTTCGCGACCGAGAAAATCAGCATAGTGTTGGCGCACGAAAAAGTCTGAGTCAAAGGTTGGATCCTTGACGGGATTGGAGCCAGTTACTGCGTCATCACTGGTAACGTTAATAGTTGCGGTTGCCGGAGTTCCGATAGTGGCGCCGCTGGAATTTGAAAGGGCCACGGAGAAAGTTTCGCTGCTCTCCTGGAAACGATCGTCCGTGATGAATACGACGATCGACTTTGACGTTTCTCCCGCGGCGAAACGCAGGGTGCCGTGAGCCGCATTGAAGTCAGATCGCGAAGATGCAGTGCCGTCTTGCGTTGAGTAATCCGCGCTGGCTGCGCCCGACGTGTCACCCGTTCGCGTTACATTAATAACTGCCGAGCCTTGCGAGGTTGCGCCGGCTGCTTCCCATGAATTCACTTCGCCGGAGGCGAGTCCTGAAGGTATCGAGCCAGGCGGCCCTTCACTCACTTCCAAGGTGGTTGCACCAAACTGAATTGTGTTAACCGCTGAAGGAGTTGGAGTCGGTGTCGGAGTGGGAGCAGCTTCGAAGGCAAAGACATACGCCGCGCCAGTGCCGTCATTCTTGTTCGGCGCGCCGGCGATTATCGAGTTTCCATCATATGCGACGCTGGTGCCGAGCCCGTCCGGGCCCACATCGCCATGAATTACCCTTTGCGTTTGCGTCCAGGTCGCACCGCTGCGCGTGAAAACGAAAACCGCGCCGTGATTTACAGCAGTGTTTGGTGGCACCTCGTAGGATCGAGCACTGACAACCGCCGTGTCGTTTTTGAGAGCGACGTAGTAGCCCAGCTCGTCGTTAATCTCCGGATCGTTATGGACGATTCGCTGCTGCTGCGTCCAGGTCGCACCACTGCGTTGGAAGACATAAGCGGCGCCCGAGTTGATGCCGGGGTTCGTCACTCTTCGGACGGCGCCGGCGATCGCTGTATCGCCCGAAATCGCCACGGAGAAACCGAATGCGTCGCCTGAGGCCGCGTCTGCCGCGACAAGTTTTTGCTGCAGCGTCCAACTCGCGCCCGTGCGAGTGAACACGTAGGCTCTGCCGTTCGGATTGCTGAAACCAGCCAGTCCCACTGCGCCGACGATTGCCGTATCGCCGCTCAACCCGATGCTGTTACCGAAGAACTCTCCCAACACAACATCACTCGGAGAAAGCTTTGCTTGTTGCGTAAAGGCACCGCCGGCGGCCGGACGGGTGAAAGCGTAAGCTGCACCGACAAACGGCGTCGAGCCATTAGTCTTATTGCGAGCGCCAATGACGAGCGTGTCGTTTTCAAACGCGAGCGACAGACCGAACGTATCGCCGGCCGTGTGATCACTCGGGGTGAGAACCTGCGTTTGCGACCAGGTCGTGCCGCTGCGCTGGAAAATGTAAACGAAACCCCGACTGCGAGTGCCGAGCAGATCCTGGTCGTTGAGCATGCCGACCGCCGCCGTGTCGCCGAAAACTGCCACGCTGTAACCGAATTGATCGTTTGCCGCGCCATCGGAGGAAATTAGTTTTTGCTGCTGCGTCCACGTCGAGCCGGTGCGAACGTACACATAGGCCGCGCCGCGATTCGGATTGCCGTTGACAACGTTGCGTGGAGCGCCGGCAATCGCAGTATCGCCGCTGATGGCGACGTTGAAGCCGAGAAAGTTGCCAGTGGCGCCGTCGCTCGCCGTCAGTTTTCCCTGCTGCGCAAAAGCGGTTAATGCGTCTGCCGAGGGGCCTCCTCCCTCCGCTGAACTGGCCGAATGCAGATCCGCGAAGACAACTATCAATAACGTCAACGACAAGAGGACTGAGACTACAACGATGCGCTTACTTATGTTTTTCACGAGTGGACGACTCCTTAATGTTTAATATGCGGACCCGCTCAACACCTTGGGCCAACGTTATGATTGCCTGGTTTCAGTCCCGGAGGGACCAAATGTTTATAGAATCAGCACCCCAAAGAACTCCAAAGCTACGAAGGAGCGAAATTTCGCTTATTGGAGGTACGTTGCGCTCCTCCGGAGCTAAGGGCATCTTTCAGCACCACCAGCTGGACACATTTGGTCCCTCCGGGACCGAAGTCTGACACGCTGGAAACGGCAGGCTTTCTAGTTGCGCATACTTTAGAAACACGACACTAGAACTTGAACTCCGAACTAATTCGTACCTTCTGAGTTATTCCTTCGACGCGACCGGCGGTGCACTGTCGACTGAAAATGCCGAAAGCTCTTTCGAGTTTCGCAGGTTGAAAACGCGTCCCACCGCCTCGTCAACCTGATAGTCCGGCTCTTTGTCTTTAAACATGATCTGGCGATCCGCGCGTCCGGTTTCCATGTGTACTCCAATCAAACCCGCGCCCTTTTCTTTTCCTTCCCTCACCGTCGTCAGCACATAGACGTAATTACCCGTGCTCTTGGTCGCGCTATAGCGCTTGCTGACAAACTGTTCGTAGGCGGCGAGAGAATTGATTCGCTGGCTATTCGCCCAACGGTTTTGCGAGGTGCCGTAGTAGGTGTTTGCAGCCGAAGCCGTCGCGGACGTGTAGGCGAGCGCTGTCAGACCCGCCATCGCAATTTTCTGCCAGCCGGGAACACCCGGTGCTTCATATTTCACTGACCATGCGATGTTGCGCGAGCGAGGATCGAAGGCGAGCAAGTGTTGCTTGCCTTGCACCACGACAGTGCCATTCTCACGACGATACAGAGCTACCGGTTCATCGGTGGTGTCGCCGCCTTTTGATCCCAGCGCGGAGAGTCCGCCAAAGCCAAACTTCACAACCTTCGCCGCGGTGGCCGCTGCGCCGAGGTTATTCTTGAACTCAAGCTTCATCTTGTATGTCTCTTTTGCTTTGCCGGCACTGGCCGTATCGAGCGCGATAACATTCTTTGCGTCCGCAAGCAGGACCAGGTTCTGCTCCCGCAGCACGACCATGTTTGTCACGCTGTCCTTAGCTCCTTCGTAATACCAGAGCGTTGCTCCGGTGTGACGATTAACAGCGGCTACGCCAAACGGCTTCTTGTTTACATATTCGCGTTTGCTGAAATCGTAAAAGGCGCCGCCCAGCCGGCCGTAAATAACGTCATCGACCTGCTTCACTTCGGCGACCGCGCCGCCAAAGTCTTTGCTGGTCCACTTGAGCGTGCCCGTCTGTTTGTCGATGGCGCGCAACTGGCCCTTGGCCGAGGTATAAACGGTGTCTCCGACAATCAGCGCCTGGCCGTTACCGCGTTTGATCGACCCTTCGGTCACGTCATACTTCACGCCCCACAAAAGTTTCCCGTCCTCAAGCGCGTAGCGATGCAATCCGCCGTATGTGAAATAGACTGAATCGCTGTCGTGGATGGGTTCATTTGCGCCGGAGAGATCAAACTTAGGAAAGTATTTGCTGCCGCGTTCAATGCCATAGAGATCGACGCTGTCTGGATAGTCAGCTTCCCAAATCAGTTCGCCGGTAGTTAAGCGGAGGGCACTAATCTTCGGTTTGGCTTTGTTCGCATTGTTGCTGGGGACCGTGACGAGCAGGACGAGATCTTTTTCATAGACGGGTTCAACCGCGACCGTGGCGCCTTTGAGCTTGTCTGTCTCCCAAATATTTTGTCCCGTGAGCAGATCGAGCGCGAAGAGCTTAGTTCCTTTGCTAAACGTCCCCGAAGTGTCGGAAACAAACAGTAGCGGAGTGCCGGCGATCATCTCCACTTCAAACTCTTCCGTTCCCGCGAGATCGTTTCGCGTCCAGATCGTCTGCCCGCTTTCACCATCGAGTGTGTAGAGCCCGGTCTTCGATCCGACGAGGACGGAACCGACATCGGTTACGCGATACCACTTGATGTCGGTTGTGGGCTTATGCGTCCAGAGCGGAGCTGCCTGTGTAGAGACGGCCAAGAGCGCGCCTATGACGAGCGCGGAAATCAGATATGAAACGCCAACCCACCAGGGTTCGTTCATACGGCGGGCGGGAATTTCGGATAAGCTACGCTTGAGGGGCAACGGTTGAGCGGACATCTTGAGAACCTCCTGAATTTTTTCTAGGACGTGACGCGGGGAGAAATTTCACGGCGCAAGTTAGCCGCAACGCTGCGTTCAACCTATAATGGGCACGAACGATGGTCTCGCCGGCTTCCCCGTGGGCGCTGAAATTGCGCCTCATAACCAATCGCAAAAAAATCGGGTCGGAAGGGTCAAGATCAAGAGAAGGGGCAGGGACATTCGCGCGCAGGCAACATGAATCGTTTAAAACGGTCGCGCAGAATATGAAGGATGGATAAAGAACTGGCAGAGGGCGTGACGGGGTTACTCAGGCAGGCGCAAGCGGGCGACCGTGCTGCTCTCGACGAGCTATTGCCGCTGGTCTACCGAGAGTTGAAGGGGATTGCCGCGCGCCAGCTCGCGGGCGAGCGCTCCGGACACACTTTACAAGCGACCGCGCTCGTCAATGAGGCGTATCTGCGTCTCGTTGACCAACACTCGGTTGACTGGCGCAACCGCGCACACTTCTTCAGCATCGCTGCCGAGACGATGCGTCGCGTCTTAGTCAACCACGCCGTCAACCGTCGCGCCGACAAGCGCGGCGCCGGAGCTACTATGCTCGCTCTCGATGAGGCCGTGAGCTTGCCCGAACGTCGCGACGTCGATCTCGTGTTGCTCGACGAGGCACTGACGCGGCTCGCTGACCTTGATGGGGTGCAGGCGCGTATTGTCGAGATGAAGTTTTTTGCGGGCCTCTCCAATGAGGAGGTGGCCGAAGTCCTCGGCAGGTCCGAATCAACCGTCAAACGCGAGTGGCGCAGCGCTAAGGCCTGGCTCGCGGCGCAGCTAACCTGAGTCTGACCCTTCCGTAGAACCCTGAATGAGTCAAATGTCCCCCGAAATCTGGAAAGAGATCAAACGAATCTTCGACGCGGCCGTTGAACTAGCGCCGTCCGAGCGAAACGCTTTTCTCGATTCGGCCTGTCCCGACGGAGCGCCGCGCCGTGAGATCGAGCGCATGCTGGCCGCCGATAACGACACGGGACTCGACCGCTCACCGCTTGCGTCCCACTCGTTTACGGACGGCGCGCGCCTCGAAGGCCGGCGTATCGGACGCTATCGGATCGCGGGTGAGGTGGGGCGCGGCGGCATGGGCGCGGTCTTCGCCGCCGTGCGTGACGACGGCGAGTTTGAGCAAAAGGTCGCCGTCAAGGTCATACTGAGTGGCCTCAATACCGACGCCATCGCCCGCCGCTTCCGCAACGAGCGACAGATACTCGCCTCGCTCGAGCACCCGAACATCGCGCGCCTCCTGGACGGCGGGATGAGCGAGGACGGTCTGCCGTTCTACGTGATGGAGTTTATCGAGGGCCAGCCCATTGATGACTACTGTCGCGCGCGCGACGTTTCCCTCCAGGAGCGCCTCGACCTATTTCGGCAGGTCTGCGCCGCCGTGTCTTACGCGCACCGGCGGCTCATCGTCCACCGCGACATCAAGCCGTCGAACATCCTCGTCACGGCGGCGGGCGAGGTCAAGCTGCTCGACTTCGGTATCGCCAAAGTCGTCTCGCTGACAGGGAGTGACGCGCGCGGCACGGCTACCCAACTCGGTCTGATGACGCCCGACTACGCCAGCCCTGAACAATTCCGCGGTGAACCAGTGACGACTGCGACCGATGTGTACAGCCTCGGCGTGGTGCTCTATCAACTGCTGACTGGAGAGTTGCCCTATAACCTGGCTGGCCTTCGACTCGATCAGATGCTGCGCCTCGTCTGTGAGACTGAGCCGCCGCGCCCCAGCCGGGCGATTGCGGAAGGCGGATTACGGATTGCGGATTCAACGGCGATGACTCAGCGCATTGAAGGCAACGAATACGTTCAAGATGGGATTGCGCGCAATCCGAAATCCGCAATCCGGAATCCACAATCGTTGAAGGGCGATCTCGACAACATCGTCCTGAAGGCCCTCAAGAAGGAGCCGGAGCGAAGATATGAGTCGGTCGAACAGTTCTCAGAGGACGTGCGCCGCTATCTGGCGGAGCTTCCGGTCTCGGCCCGCCCGGACACCTTCTCGTATCGCGCGTCGAAGTTCGTCAAGCGCAACCGAGTGGGCGTGGTCGCCGCGTCGCTCGTCTTCATTGCGCTAATCGCGGGCATTGTGGGAACCACTTATCAGGCGCGCGCTGCGCGGCGCGAGCGCGAGCGCGCCGAGCAAAGATTTAATCAGGTTCGGAAACTGGCGAATAACGTTGTCTTCAAGTATCACGACGCCATTGCCGATCTGCCGGGGGCGACCGCCACACGCGAGATGCTGGTCAAAGACGCGCTCGAATACCTCGACAATTTATCGCGGGACGCGCAGGACAACCCCGAGCTCGCGCAGGAATTGGCCCTCACCTACCTCAAGATCGGAAACGTGCAGGGCGAGGCCAACCGCGCCAACCTCGGCGACTCCGCGGGCGCGCTCGTCAGCTACCGCAAGAGCTTAGAGATTCTTGAAGACCTAGCTCGCAAGGACCCCGGGAACGTCGGGTACCTGAAAAACCTCCGTCAGGCAGGCCACCAAACGGCGCTGCTACTGGTGAGACTCCAGCGCTGGAAGGAGGCCGAGGAAACGGGCCAGAAAGTGTTGGACATCAGTCGGAGGCTGATGGAACTCGATCCGAATAATCTGGAATACCGGATATTGCTTGTGAGGAGCTACCACGTGAAGGGCGAGACGGTGGAGTTTTCGGGCGGCGACGAAGAGACCGCCGAGTGGTTCCGCCGCGCCGTGCGCGCGGGTGAGGAGGCTTTCGCAAAAAACTCCGCGGATGAATTGGGCCGTCGCTCGCTGGCCACAGCCCTCCAGCGCCTCGGGACCCGGCTCGAATTCCGCGCCGAACACTTGCGCGAGGTGGGCGCGCCCGAAAACCAGATCATGCCGCTTTACGTCGAGGCTGAGGCGCTGCACCGCCGCACAGTCGAAATGTGCAGAGCATTGCAGCGCGACTTCCCGCAGGTGGAAGTCTACAGTCGTTTCGTCGCCGCCGCCGGTATCAACCTTGGCACGGCGATGGCTCGAGTCGGCAAAGGTGAAGAGGGGATACCCTACATCATGCGCGCGCTCGAAATTCTGCGCGAGATCTCCGAGCGCGATCCGAAGAACAACGAAGCCAAGCGTGACGTAGCCGAGACCTGGCAATATATGGCCTTCGCGCGCGACGCCATGGGCCAGAGCGGCGAGGCTGTGAAGGCTAATCTCGAGTCGCTCAGGATTCTGGAAGAGATCACAACCAACGATCCGTCAAACTTCGAGTTTCTCAAACAGACGCACCTGACCTACAACAAGACCGGTGACATCTTCCTCAAGCAGGGGAGACTGACCGAAGCACTCGCCTATTACCGGAAGGGCGCGGCTTACGTCGCAAGGATGTCCACGCTCAACGAACACAAGCAGATCGTGGTGCTGCGTAGCGAGTCAAACCGCAAAGTTGGCGAGGCGCATCTCGCCATTGCCGCCGCCACACCGGGCGGAGGTTCCGTCGCGTTCGCCGAAGCGCGTTCCCACCTGCTGAAGGCACAGGAAGATTTGCTTAACCTGCGCCGCGCAAATGAATTGGGGAAGAATTACGAACAGAAATTGACTCTCATCTCGGCGGAACTTGATAAGACGGGGGAGGCTGCCAACCCCTGAGGTTGGTGGGAGACTTATTTCCTGTGGTGTCCGGGTGCGATGCTACTAGGCAGTGAAGAGTCCAAGAGGTTAGCGGAATCGTCTATTTTTAACTTGTTCCGCACAAGACAGATGTCGAAGATTCGCGCGCGTGTTGTTTAGCCGTTGCCGTCAATGTGATCGACGGACCTTGCTCGCAGCTTCATATATGCTTTCTCCACGATTGACAGGGATCTTCTTCACCTCAAGCTGCCCTTTCCCGAAGTGGCTTGAGTCGATCATATTTCTTTCGATTCGCTTCGAGAGTTTCCCAAACGTCAACAGCCTCTTGAAGCCGCAGCCAAAACTCAGGAGTTGTATCAAACACACGAGCCAACCGGTGCGCCAAGCCAGGGTTTACCGAACGGCGTTCATGAATGAGACCGCTGACGGTGCTACGCGATACACCGAGCCGCGAAGCCAACTCGGACTGCGTCACTCGCGCTGCGGGCAGAGTCTCCTCGCGCAAGAGTTCCCCCGGATGCGTTGGTCGCCTATTTGTCTTGTTTGCCATGACTCTCTCCTAATGATAACCCTCAAGATGGATATCGAAGGCGTCGCCTTTTTCAAAATCGAAACGTTATTCGCCAGTTACCACTAACCGAGATTGACCACTCACCTTGTCTATCGCCTTTGAGTCGATGTAAGTCGAAACCATGCGCATCTGTGTCCGTTAGTCGCTGAGCTGCGCTAAGCACATCCAGGCGGCGCGCGATTCTGGCCGCCAAGCCGGGCGATATCCCCCGTTTGTTCCCTGTTTCAAAAAACTCTCGGAGTCCTTTGTGGCGGAATGAGGTGATCATAGCCTTTATTTGGCAGTCCGTGAAAGTCTCATTTTGCCCGGATTAGAAGCCTGGGGAGATCGAGGACCAGCGCGAGGGTCCCGTCTTTAAGTGCGGTAGCGCCGGCGATTCCATACCAGCGTCCCGCGTGACGACCGAGACTTCTAACCAAAACTTCCTGCGGCCCTTCCACTCGATCAACGACGATGCCGAGGCACTTCGATTCCGGCTCGTGCCCGGCCCGTTCATCCGTAAACTGGCACGTAATCAGGTGCATCTGATTTCCCGCATCTTCATCGTCGTCAGGTTGGCCCAGGAGGTCGCGCATCGATACCTGGCGCAATTGGTTGGCGCCGGAAGCGCCATCAACCAGATCGATCGCGTCGATCCCGAGGGTTTGATCGGCGGGGATGCAATAACGAATGCCGGCCGAGACCACCACGTTTGCCGCAATTATTCCGAAAGTAACAGGCAGGCGAATCTCAAAGGTCGTGCCGCGGGCTGGTTCAGTTGAAACTCTCAGCTCTCCGCCAACTTGTTCAATCGCAGTTTCGACGACGTCGAGACCGACGCCGCGGCCGGAAATTTCCGATGCTTTGTCGAGCGTCGTGAATCCAGGGCGGAAGATCAAACGCAGGCTCCGATCAATGTCTATGCGTTCGCTGTCAGGAGGGACAACGGCCGTCAACCCGAGTCGTTTGGCGGCGCCGGCAATTTCAAGGGGGTCGATACCTCGGCCATCATCCATGACTCGCACCCGAGATTGACTGCCCTCGCTGATCGCCCGAATGCTGATGCGACCCCGGCCCTTTTTCCCGGCCGCGTCACGCGCGGCAGCATCTTCAATTCCGTGGTCCACCGCATTGCGGACAAGATGGATGAGCGGATCGGCTATGGCATCAGCGATCAGCTTGTCGACACGAAGCTCGCCGCCGGAAATGTCAAAATCGATTTCCTTTCCCACCAGTCGGGCCGCGGCGCGGCCCGCCCGGGCAGCACGTTGAAGAGTCGGATCCAGCGACACCAGGCGCAGGTTGATCAACTCATGCTCGACGCCCAGAAACTGTTTTCGAATTTGATCATTTAGCGCTCGCAACTGTTCCTGTCGCTCTGCTGCGTTCACATCCTGAGAAAGCGCCAGATCGAGCGCGCGCGAGCTCGAGCGAAACAGTTCATCAGTTGACGAAATGAGGCGGTCGAGTTTTTCCAGATCAGTTCGGACAAAGCTGGCAAGACGAGAATATGGCGCCGACGTCGAAACCGTGTTTGAGACCGGCTCGCAGTTCTTTGCCGATCCGTCTGGAATTGGCGTGAACTCTGCATCGGGAAACTCGGCGACACTTGCTTCCAACTTTTCTAGTCGCAGGTCGCTCGCATACAGGATGCGGAAGTTGATCTTGTCGGGTTGTCGATCGTCGACACTGGGCGAGGTGGAAACAATTTCACCATGAGCCGAAAGCTTGTCTTTGAATTTTTGGAATCTCTGATCGAAGTCGGCTAGATCGAAAGCTGTCTCGACGGTGAAGAGTTGGCTTCCTTCGTCGACGGCGCTCCGCAGGCGATGTTTTTCCGTGTCGTTTAATGATCGCCACAATTCAGACTCGAGCTTCTCGATGATCGTTGTGGCGGGCCGGTTCGGCCCGGCGTCGACTTCAGTGGCGGCGGCGCGCAACTGGTCAATCAGTGCGGAATTTGACGGTGCCGTTGTATCCGAAGCCGTACTTCTGACGCTCTCGCCCAACGCCTCCGCAGTAGCTACAAACGTGTTGAGCAGGCCGGCATCGAGTTTGATCTTCCCGGTTCGCAACGCATGGAGCGCATTCTCAAATTCATGGGCCAGCCCGCCCACAGTTTCCAGACCGCTGGTGCCTGCTGAGCCTTTGATTGTGTGAACTGTCCGAAATATCTGGTCGATTGACTCGCGCACCTTACGTGGCGAGCTCTCGCCAGCAGCGCTGGTTCGCAATCTGTCCAGATCGACAAAAAGCCGTTCCACCAGTTCTTCGATCTCGATCAAAAACTCGCGTTGGGTTTGGTCCACAGAAAAGATACTAAATGGTAAATGGTGAATCAGGAAAACAAAGTTGCGAGTTTTGAGTTTCGAGTCTCAAGTTCCGAGTTTCAAGTTTCAGTTTTCACTTCGCGAAGGTCGACCAATCACCTGTTTTGGTTCAGAACTCGAAACTTGAAACTCGAAACTCGAAACTGTTGTTTCTACTCGGATGGTTCCTTCTCGGCAGATTGCTCCACCTCATCGTCTGGCGATTCTTCAGACTCTTCAGGCTCGACGTTTTCCTGCGGTTGTTGCTCATCAAGATCACGCTTGATGGCATCCAGGATACCGTTAATAAATTGTGTGGCTTCGTAGGTGGAAAAGCGGCGGGCGATCTCGAGGGCCTCGTTGATCGCTACCGTGCGAGGAGTAGGTTCGAAGAGAAACTCGTAAACCGCGAGGCGGAGGATGTTGCGATCAACGATCGCCATGCGCGGGATGCGCCAGTGTTCGGCGCGCGAACGAATGCGCTCGTCAAGGTCAGCAAGGTGCGCCAGTGTTCCACGCGCGAGGCGAGTGGCAAAGTCGCGCGCCGTTTCCTCCACATCGGCATCGCCAAGCTGCGCCCAGTAAAGACGTAATACGTCTTCCGGCACAGCGTCGGCAACATCAGCCGCAAAGAGCATTTGCAAGGCACACTCACGCGCCTTACGTCGCGAACCCATAAAACACCAGTTAAAAGTAAAAAGTGAAAAGTGAAAGGTGAGAGGTGATACGCAGCCGCAAGGTTCTACTTTTCACTCTTCACTTCTCACTTTTCACAGTCTTGTAAAGATTAGCCAATTCAACCGCGGTTGTAGCGGCTTCAAAACCCTTGTTACCCAGTTTCACCCCGGCGCGATCAATTGCCTGGTCCACCGTGTCTGCCGTTACCACGCCGTAAACTACGGGCACGCCTGTTTGCAACCCGGCTTCGCCGATACCGCGCGTGACTTCCGCCGTAATGTATTCAAAGTGTGGTGTCTGCCCACGGATGATTGTTCCCACACAAATGACAGCATCAAATTTTTCCGACTCGGCCAGAGTTAAAGCCAAAAGCGGAATTTCGAAAGCACCCGGAACCCTGTAAACCTCGACAGATTTTTCATCTGCACCCAGGCGACTGAGGGCATCGAGCGCTCCTTCGACCAGACGCGAGCTAATGAAATCGTTCCAGCGACTGGCGACAATCGCAAAACGAAATCCCTGCCCGTTAAGTTGACCTTCGTGTATTGCTGTTTGCAAGCGTGAACGACTCCGAATACTCGATGCGCCTCAATTCGTGAGAGCATTTCGAGTATAGGTGATGAGTTTAGGAGCGGCAAGTTAGAGTCAGTTTTGTAGGACGGGCATTCCTGCCTGTCCCGGTATTTTGTTTAAAGAGCGGAGGCGGAGACAAAATATCACCGGCGTGTTCAGCTCGATAACCTGAGTTAGCTCAACTCAGGACAGACAGGAATGTCTGTCCTACCTTAGCAGCCTTTGAAGACCGGCCGGCGTTTTTCCAAAAACGCGCGCGTTCCTTCGCGCATGTCTTCGGTGCCGAAGAGACCCGCGAAAAGTTCTGTTTCCAATGCCAATCCTTCGGCCAGCGGAAGTTCAAGGCCGAGCGTCATAGCTTTGAGGCAAGCCCGAATTGCGAGTGGCGCCAGCTGCGCAATTTCATGGGCCAACAATTCCGCTTCAGCTAACAAATCTCCGGCGCTGGTGAGGCGGTTGATCAAGCCACTTTGGAGAGCTTCTTCAGCATTGACCGTTTTTCCCGTTAGCATCATCTCCAGCGCGTGCCCAGCTCCAATCTCGCGCGCGAGCCGCTGTGTGCCGCCATAACCCGGAATAATTCCCAGTTTCGTTTCCGGCAAACTGAAACGCGCGTTGTTTGAAGCGATGCGAATGTGGCAGGCAAGCGCGAGTTCGCAACCGCCGCCGGCCGCGATGCCGTTGATTGCCGCGATAACCGGTACCGGAGAGTTTTCAATCTGATTACAAAGGGATTGGCCCCGCTCGGAAACTGTTTTGGCGTCGCGTTCCGTGAGCTGAGTTAGTTCGGAGATGTCAGTGCCGGCACAGAAAGATTTGTCGCCCGCGCCGGTAAGGATGACGGCGCGGAGTTGGGCGTCGCGTGCGAGGTTCGTGAAAGTGTCGCTTAGCGAGACGATCATCTCGCGCGAAAGCGCATTGAACTTTTCGGGACGGTTCAATTGAATAATCTCAATTGAGCTGCGCCGCTGTTCTTTGATGAATTCTGAACCCACTTTTACATCCATAGCTGGACATCTGTCTGGGTGCGGTCCCAAAAGGAACCTGAAACTCAAATGAGGAACTGGGAACCTTTAGACCAAATTCATCGGTGTCGGATTCTTCGGATCCTTGTAATCGTAAAAGCCCCGGCCTGACTTGCGTCCGTACAAACCAGCCAGCACCATTCGCTTCAATAATGGCGGCGGCGCAAAACGCTTCTCGCGAAATTCGTCGAACATGATCTCAGCGATGTAGTAGGTAGTGTCGAGCCCGACAAAATCTCCAAGAGTGAACGGCCCCATCGGATAGCCGAGGCCGAGTTTCATCGAAGTATCGATGTCTACTATCGAACCGACGCCTTCTTCCAGCGCGCGAATCGCATCCAGCATATAGGGCACCAGCAGACGGTTCACAATAAAACCGCTGCGATCGCCGGCCCGCACCGGGACTTTGCCCAGACGCTTGCCAAACTCAATGCCCTGTTCGTAGATCGGATCGTCAGTGAGGATCGTGCGCACCACTTCAACCAGCTTCATCAAGGGGACGGGATTAAAAAAGTGCAATCCAATAAAACGCTGCTGGCGCGCGACGGACGTCGCGGTCATCATCGCAGTAATAGATATCGACGAAGTGTTGGATGCGAAGATCGTTTCAGGCTTACAAATCCGGTCGAGTTCCGCGTAGGTTTTCCTTTTCTCGTCGAGGTTCTCGATGATTGCCTCGATAATGATGTCGCAGTCTGCCAGGTCATCAAACGAGGTGGTGCCGGTCAGCAGATCGCGAATTGCCTTTTGCTGTTCGGCGGTGATCGAACCCTTCTCCGCAAATCTAGAGAGCGACTTTTCGATTCCCAGAAAACCTTTTTGAATCAGTTCGTCAGAAACTTCGCGAACTATAGTCTCAAATCCGGCGCTGGCGGCCACCTGCGCGATGCCCGAACCCATCAGCCCGCAACCCAGCACTCCAACCTTCTTTATTTCCATTTCGACTCTTTCTCCTCTTCTTCGTAACGCAAACTGTTAGCTTGCGTCGCTACTGAACCATCAATTGATTTGGAATTGAAACCACAGACTAACAGTTTGCGTTGCAACTATTTTGGCGGCTCTGTTTCTTCTGCTTCAAAGAGGCCGTAATTTTTCCCGTTGGTTTTTAGCCATTGATTATATTCTTTGCTCCAGGCGACAAAATCCTCAGTCAACTGATGAAGGCCAGCCTGGCTCTTTTTCGGGACAGACCCCGCAGACTCTTCGTCGCCCGCGCTTATCTCTTTCGCTCGGAGCAGGAACGCTCTCATCCGTTCCCGCAAATCATCCGCCTTCGGATCCAGCGCAGGCGCTGACTCCAAAGCTTTGACGGCGTCGTCAATCTTGCTCGCGTCGCGGTCCTTCACTGCCTGGTAAAAAGCTTCCTGGGCGGCATTCATCCCTTTGGCCCAGGCCACAAACTTTTGCGTGTTGGGATCTGTAATTTGTTCCGGCTGATTTATCAAACTTGCCGGCAAGGGATCTCTAAAACGCTTTACCGTCATGGCGAAACTGAAAACGACGAGAATGAGGGCAGCAACCTGGAGTACTCGCCACGCCATCGCCATTCCCGATTTCTCGCCCGGCCGGCGGTAGTCGATCACCAGCGCCAGCGCTGCGCCTGAAACCAGCCCACCCAGATGTGCGGCGTTATCAATGAAACCTCGCATCACGTAACCGATGAATAGATTCATCAGAATCATCGGCAACAAGCCGGTACCGAAAGCGCGCTTGAAACCCTCCGGCAACTCACGCCGATATTTGATTCCGAAAACAAATAGCACGCCTACGAGTCCAAACAGTGCGCCGGAAGCTCCCGCCGAGGGCTCGTCCACACTCTTGAAGATGAACCGCACCAATGGACCACCCGATATTCCGGGCCTGACCGTGAGATAACTCGCCACCACGCCGGCGATTCCGGTGATCACCCAAAAGAGGACAAACTTTGCTGAGCCGTAAAGTTTCTCAACATAAGGACCGACAATCCAGAGGCTGTACATGTTCACGAGTAAGTGAAGCAGATTGATGTGGAGAAACATCGGCGTGATAAAACGCCACCACTCGTGCCGCGACTGAATATAGTGGTTTAGCTTGGCCCCGAACGGTATGAGCACTTCGTTTGGCAAAGGCGTCACCATGCTGAAACTGTTTCCACTCGTTTGCCACATCAGGATGAAAATAAAAACGTTCACGGCAAGCAGGATAATGGTGAACTTATAAGGACGGTCGAGGACAGCCCGCGCGAAGCGCACCGTTTCGTTGTCCACTGGAGGGGCACCGGGTCGCGAACTTGCAGGACCGCTAACACTCGCGCCACAGACAGCGCACTCCGTCTGCCCGGCTCCGATGATCGAGCCGCAACTGGAACACATGCTGGGCCGCCCAGCCTTTGTGTTTGGACTTTGTTCGTTGGGAAGGTTACTTGCCAAGCGCTTTACGCCAACAAGCGTGATGCTTTAAATAAAAGCATCACGCTCAATATCTCTTCAAACTTTGGAATGTCGGAGGCGATTCTACACCCAGATCAGGAGAAGGCGGTAACGAGAGATTGCGGCAGCATCTTCAAATCAGAGTGACTCAGCAGGATCGATCCACGAAACAACATGAGGTAACACGAAAATCTTGTTAGTGCTATTTCGTGGATCGTTTGCTCCTGATCTTCGACCTAGGGCCAGATAGAATTCAGCAACGCAGCCAGCCGATATCCTCCCCAGGCCACGCGTTTTCGCACCACCTTCGTGCCGGCAGCATTGTATGCAGCGCTCGGTTTGACGCCATTCATCATTCCCTTGTAAGCCGTAGTCTTCGCAAGTGTGAAGCTTTCCTCCGCCCAGCCCGCATAGTTAAACGGATCATTTAGTTTCACGCCGGCGGCCGTGGCGGGATTTCCTTTCATGGCAATGACCGTCGCTGGGCCAATCAACTTAAGCGGCGGCGGCGCGAAATTGGCGCCGGTTTTTGGAAACGTGCCAATGCCACCGTCCCAGTAACTGTGAAGGTTAGTCGTCTTGAGCTGGCCGTTGGTTCCTGGAATCTTTATCGACACAAGGTTGCCGCCGCGATCTCCCTCAGGATTTGCGCTGGTGACGCGCGTGGCGCAGTGCAGCGGCTGATGAATATCACCGACGAAGTGGATGATAAATCGCAACGCTTGCGCCTGAGCGTTCTTGTCGGTGCTGGTCTTTAAGATGTTGACGTTATCCTCCAGCGCTTTGACGATGTTATCGGGTTCGGGCACGCCGGAGGGCAAAGCTGTGCCGTCGGTTGAGAAGGGCTGATCGATAAAATGTAGTGCCTTGAAATGGTCAAACTGTGTGAAGGGCCGGAGATCGTCAGCCCAATGAGCAGCGTTAATAAAGTTAGTGCTTTTTGCGGTGACTGCTGCCGGATCAATCTTGATCGCAAGCAGTTCATTTGCCTTGGCCCTGGCTCTGGGGTTGAGCCGCTTGAAGGCGATTGACGCCACCATCATGTGTCCTCCGGCTCCCCAACCCAGCGAGAGAGAGGGTGTCAATAGCATGATTGACAGGAGGCCAATTGCGATTCGGCATTTGAGCAGGCGGCGCTTACTTTCGTTTTTCATGAGATTCTCCTTCGGGGTAAATGACCTCAATCACAGGAGCGTGTGCCCTGAGAGCGGGTCAAAGTGAGAATGCAAGCAACAGCACTGAGTGCCGTTAAAAAAAGTATGACTAGCTGTGTACCTTGGTATCCGCGTCAAGCAATGAGAAAGCTTTGACGAAGTTGATGACTTATCTGCGGGTTGTATATCACAAGTGCCGGCTTCTTGCACGAGACTTGACGTGCGGTGCTGCCACAGTTTTGAACCGGTCTGGATTCTCTTTGAATAACTTTGCGTCTTACTTCGCGAAACTTTGCGGTTGTTCCGGGATGTTTACCAAGGGGTTCGCAAAGCGCCGCAAGGAAGCTTCAACGTTGCCTAGAAATTGATTATGGATACGGCTAAGCTCGCAGCTAGCTGCCCACTGTTTCCAGCAGACTCACCAGATCGTCGGCGTGTTCTTCTTCCATCGCCAGAATGCCCTCGAGCATTCGCCGCGAAGTGGGATCGTCGTTGCCGAAATACTGGATCATTTCGCGATAGCTATCGATGGCGATGCGCTCCGCTACCAGATCTTCCTTGATCATATCGAGCAGCGTATTTCCCTCGGCATACTCGGCGTGACTCTTCGTCAACAGGCCGGCGGGATTGAAATCCGGCTCGCCGTTAAGCTGCACGATGCGCGCGGCAATCTGATCGGCATGCACCTGTTCCTCATTTGAATGCTGGAGAAACTCGGCGGCCACGCCTTCCGCATGAATTCCGGAGGCCATGAAGTAATGCCGGCGGTAACGCAGCACGCAGACAATCTCAGTCGCGAGGGCTTCATTCAGGATCTTCACTGCGGTTTCACGATCGGCGGTATACCCTTCCGTGACGGCGCCATTCTCGATATGTTGGCGAGCGCGCTCACGCAAAGTCTTGATGTCGGTCAGAAATGGTTTATCGGTCACGGCTTTTGCTCCTGGTTGGTCAGCCACGGCTTTCACTCCTCGGATTGAATTAGGTGAAGTCTGATGTTACTCGCCGGATTCATGAGGGGCAAGCGGCGACTGGCCTGCTGGTTTCCTTCCTAAGTAGCCTTATTGACCGCCGGTTCGCTATTCATGGACATGCTCTGACATCTCGCCATCGGTTCCGGCGAGAGTTTGGTCAAGCCGGTCAACGGCCCGGCGCAGGTGCGGAATCGTTATTGACCCGCCAACTACGAGCGCGACATTAAACACATCGAGAAACTCGGGTCGCGTTACTCCCGCCGTCACGCTTTGCTTGATGTGATACGTGATGCAATCGTCGCAACGCAGCACTATTGAAGCGACGAGGCCCAGCATCTCTTTCGTGCGCCGGTCGAGCGCCCCGTCTTCGTAAGCTTGCGTATCGAGCGCAAAGAATCGCTTGATTCCCAGATGATTGCTGCCCAGCAGCTTTTCGTTCATGTTCGCGCGATAGCGGTCGAATTCGTCCATCGTTGAATGCCCTTTCTGGTCAGTGCCGGGTATTCTATCCGCGCGCAGCAGAAGTCGCCAGATGAACGAAGATTTGGCAATGCCCCGCAACGGTATTGGCCGTTAACTCCAAGGAGTTTGACCAACACACTAACGGAGCGTTAGTGAAGATTTAGTAGTCCTGGACAGAATTTTTGTGCAAAGATTCGGATGATATGAAAGACGGATTAAGTAACGGTGCGCAAGATTCGGAACACCCGCAAGTTGCAACCTGCAAAGTGCAGCTTTTCCGCGCTGGCCCGCTGCACTTTGGAGTTTCTGAAGAATACGTTGCCACACTCGCCCAGTGGCGCGAGCCCACGCCTTTGCCACATGCGCCCGAATCGGTGCTGGGAGTTGTCAGTATCCAGGGGCGGATGTTGACGGTCCTGGATCTCGCGCGTCTATGCGGCATCGATACTGTGATCTCGGATGAATCGTATCGCCACATAATTGCGTTACGTGGTGACGAACAGCTCGCCCTGGCTGCGTCTGCGCTTAGTGACACAGTGGATTTTTCATCTTCCAATTCGGGCGTCAGGACAAACGGCATCGAACGATTTGTCAGTTGCGTTTTCACTCATTCAGGTGCAGACGCGAGAATGCTGAACGTCTCGGAATTGTTTGCTGCTGCACTGCATGGACGCGAGCGCCGCCGCCGCCGTTTCTAGAATCGTGCACCAAGTGTGAAATCCCACCTGCGATGGTAGACTCAAGTTAGAACCGTTTCAGGAGAATTGACCGCAGTTAAAAGTGTTAGCACGTTTGGAAACCCCGACCGATTCCATTCGTCCTGCAGACTATCCGTCATTATCAAAAAATGCTCGACCAGGCCTTCACGATTCTTGAATACCAATCCTTGCGCGCTCTGATTCGACGCGGCGCCCAAACGCCCATGGGTCAAGCACGTGTCGACGCGCTCGAGCCTCTGGAACATTTGGACGATCTCCGGCGAGAACTCGCGGCCCTGGCCGAGTGTGTAAATTTACGGAAACGTGGAGCGAGATGGACGTTCAGCGAGCTGGCCGATCCTTCACAAAATCTGGCGTTTCTGCGTATCGATGGAGCCACCCTGGAACCGGGAGCAATGCTTCAGCTCAAGCAACTCAGCGAACAGGCGATGTCTGCTCGCGCCTCTGTTCTCGCGGAACGCGAGGAGTCGCCGGCGTTGTGGGCGCTGGTTGAAAGTCTTCCGGTGGACTTAAGCCGACTTGGCGCACGCATCGCCAACAAAATCCTGCCGAACGGAGAGATCGATGATCGCGCCAGCCCCGAGTTGGCCAGGCTTCGCCACGAAATTGGCGCCTTGCGATCGCGCATCACCCGCACGCTCGAAAGCCTGATGCGCAAATCGGAAGAAGCGATCCAGGACGAGTTAGTAACTATCCGCAACGATCGTTTTGTAATTCCGGTGAAATCCGATCATCGCGCGCGAGTCAATGGCGTGGCCCATGGATACTCTTCATCGGGTGCCACGGCTTTCATCGAGCCGCTCGAGACAATTGAAGCGAACAATGAATTGCAGGCCTTGCACGAAGCGGAGGCTCGCGAAATCTGGAAGATCCTGGCGGGATTAACTGAAGAACTGCGCGCCCAGCTCCCCGCCCTTGAGACGGCGGCTGAAGCAGTTGCGCAACTGGATTTCATAAATGCGAAGGCAGCGTTTGATGAAAAATTTGCCTGCGTGATTCCGGAAGTTGCCGGAGAAGGTAACACTCTGGAGTTAGCCGAAGCGCGCCATCCGCTTCTGGAAGAAAATCTGCGAGCCTCGGGTGGCTCAGTCGTACCGGTTAGCTTTGCGCTTGATGACAAGCACGACGCTATGGTCATCTCTGGCGCAAATGCCGGCGGCAAGACGGTAGTGCTCAAGACCGCCGGACTTCTTACGTTAATGGCCCTCTCCGGCCTGTCAGTTCCCGCGAAGCAGGCACGCGTCCCGTTTTACCGTTCGGTTCTCGCTGACATTGGCGACCATCAATCGCTGGCGGCCAATCTTTCGACATTCACATCCCATGTCGGAAACATCTCGCGAATGATCGAAATCTGCGAGGCGCCCGCGCTCGTTTTGCTCGACGAGGTCGGGACTGGAACGGACCCTGAAGAAGGATCGGCGTTGGGCGTCGCTGTGGTTGATCATTTTCGGAAAACGTGCGGCGCTCACGTGATGGCCACCACGCATTACAGTGGGCTGAAGATGTACGCTGGAAACGAAGAGGGCGTGCTCAATGCAAGCGTTGAGTTTAATGAGAAAACGCTGCGGCCAACTTACCGTTTAATAGTCGGGGTTGCTGGCTCGTCTTCGGGTTTGGAAATCGCGAGGCGGTTCGGTATTCCGAGCGCTGTGATTGATGTCGCGCTGGAATCGGTTAAGGATTCGACGCGGCAGTCTACCGAATACCTGCAGCGAATCAAACGAGAAGCCGAAGAAGCTGAGAGTTTGCGCAAAGCGCTGGAGGAAGAGCGCGGCGCGGTGGCCGAAAAGTTTGCTTCACTCGGAAAGGAAGCGGCGAAGAAAGAGCGCGAGCGCGACGCCATATTTGAAAAGACCCTGGCTGCGACAATTCAGGAGTTTGAAAAGCGATCGCGCGAACTCGTCGCTACGATTCAGGACAGGTCAGCGCGGTTGAAGATCGAGCGCGAATCCCAACGTCGTGTGGCGGAACTAAAACGCGAAGCGCAACGCGCAGTCGCGACGGGTCGCGGCGTCTCCGGCGTAACGCGTAGTCCGGAGGTGGGCTTGACGCCGCAATCTCGCGGGGTGCGAGTTGTCCGCGGCGGCGTCGAGCTTTCCGAGACGCCGGCGAGTGAAACTGAGGCTTACAGCGCGGCGAAGCAGCAACGCGATATCGCCGTCGGCGACAAGGTAAGGCTAAAATCGTACGGCTCAATCGGTATAGTTGATCAAATCAAGAATGGCGAAGCGGAAGTGCGCGTGAAATCACTTCGCTTGCGAGAGAGGCTCGAAAATCTGGAGCTGCTCGAGTTAACTAAGCCGGCGAAAACCGCAACCGCGAAGTTCGCGGGACTTCAGAAGGCGCGCAGCGTCGAGGTTAATTCTCCAACGTCGAACAATGGTCGCTCCGAACTCAATGTGATCGGGCAAACGACGGACGAAGCAGTTGATGCGGTTGATAAGTTTCTCGATGAAGCTTCTATGGCAAGCCTTGCCCAGGTGCGAATCATTCACGGCCACGGCACCGGAGCGCTACGCCGCGCCATTGCCGATATGCTAAAAAACCATCCGCACGTTGCGCGCTTCATTTCGGCTCCGCAGGATCAGGGTGGCGCGGGCGCTACGCTCGTTGAGCTAAAGCAGTAGCATAATCAGATGCGTTACCCCCAAACATTCATCGACGACCTCAAGCGCCAGGCGGACATTGTTCGCGTGGTCCAGGACTACGTCCAACTCAAGAAGAAGGGCGCAAACTGGATGGCCTGTTGCCCTTTCCAAAAAGAAAAGACGCCATCGTTTTCCGTTAGTCCGGCAAAGGAAATTTTTTACTGCTTCGGTTGTCACAAAGGCGGATCCGTTTTCAACTTCGTCATGGAAATGGAACGCGTTTCCTTTCCCGAAGCGATCCAGTTGGTGGCGGAAAAATCCGGAGTGCCCCTGCCGGTGATGGTTGATGACAGCCGGTTTCAGGCGCGGCGGCTGGAATCGGAAGAAGTAATTGAACTGAATAAGTGGGCGCTTGAGTGGTGGGAACAGCAGCTCGAAACGAGCACGGAGGCGAAGATTGCTCGCGACTATCTGTTGCGCCGAGAGATTACTGAAGAGACTGTGAAAACGTTTCGGCTGGGCTATGCGCCGGACAGTTGGGAAGCGCTTTCCAGCCATTTGCGGCAGAAAGGCGCGACGCAGGATCAGATTGAGCGCAGTGGGCTGGTAGTGAAAAAGGACAGTGGCAGCGGATCCTACGATCGTTTTCGTGGCCGGCTGATTTTTCCGGTGCTGGATATTCAGGGAAAACCAATTGCATTTGGCGGCCGCACGCTTAAGGACGAAGACGCGAAATACATCAACTCACCCGAGACCGCAGCCTACATCAAAGGACGAAATCTATTTGGACTGAACCTGACGCGGGATGAGATTCGGCGAAATGGATTCGTCATTCTGGTCGAGGGTTTCCTGGATTTGATTGTCCCTTATCAGTTTGGAATTCGTAACGTTGCGGCCAGCCTGGGCACGGCCTTAACGCCGGATCAAGTGAAACTATTAGGCCGGTTTGCCCGCAAAGTGGTAGTCAATTATGATGGCGACAAAGCGGGTGTTCAGGCAGCGAAAAAGGCAATCGAAATTCTCCTCGCGGAAGATCTTGAAGTCAAGATTCTGGTTCTTCCGGACGGCGCGGACCCGGACGAGTTTCTGAGAAAGTCGGGCGCGACCGAATATCATCGACGTCGAGGCGAGGCCCAGCCCCACATACAATTTGTGATCGATCAGGCGGTGGGTGATCGCAAGCTCGGTAATCCGGCTGACAAAGAAGCTGCGATCGATGAGGTGCTGCCTTACGTTCGTGCTGTTCGCAGCCGGATACAGAAGCGCGAATACTTTGATATAGCGATGGATTCACTGCGGGTCAGTGATGCGTCGATAAAGAGAGAGCTGTGGTATTCGATCCGCGGAAGTGTGGTCGACGGTGGGCGCGTAGGGCGAAAGACAGCGACCCTTTCATATAGCAAGCCAACAGTTGCCGAACAGCAATTGCTGGTTTTGCTGCTTGCTGATGAAGCGCTTCGCAGGTCGGTACTCGCCAAACTTGAGCCCGAAGACTATAACCAGCTACCTACGGCACCAGTTTTTCACGCGTTGATTGATGGAGAACGTGAAGGAGCAACTATTGATTTTGATTTCCTGAGCAGGAAAACTGAAGGCGAACCAGTTACCGAACTCTTGCCGGCGTTGCTGATGCATGAGAGTGCTGATTCCGAGGAGAAGCCATCCGATGGTGGACGCCTGGCAGCGCAACGATGTGTTGACGCCTTGAGGTTGATGAACGTAGATCGCCGCATCGGTGACCTTAGGGCGGAGATTGCGGCGGCGGAACGCAATGGAGAAACCGAACGCCGGGATAAGTTATCCTCGGAGCATCTGGATCTTGCCCGGCGGCGAAGCACACTGCTTCCCAAGCCGGAGACAATGCAAACTGGAAACTAAGCAACCCGAGGTTTTGGAGTAGATCGAAGTTGACTATCGAAGAAAAAGATCGCGACGACGTAATGGAGCGGCTCCTTGAGTTGGGCGGCGATAAAAAGTATCTCACCTTCGACGATCTGAATCGCGAGTTGCCTGACAGTGTCGTTTCTCCAGACGACATCGAAGATGTACTGCAAAAACTCGAAGGCTCAAACATTGCCATCGCGGATTCCGACGAAAGATTGTTGGAACAGGCAGCCGCCGTTACTGCAGACGACGACGATGAGGTTGAGGAAGATGTAGAACTCGATCTCTCGGCCGGCTCAATGGACAAAACCAACGATCCGGTCCGGCTGTATCTGCGCGAAATGGGCGTGGTTCCTCTCTTGACGCGCGAAGGTGAGGTGGCGATCGCCAAGAGAATCGAGCGGGGCCAACTCAAAACCAGAAAGTCGATTGCGCGCTCGCCCATCGCTGTCCGCGAATTGTTGAAAGTCGGCGCGGAACTGGAAGCCGGCAAGGCCAACATCCGTGAGCTGGTAGTTTTTTCAGAGCAGGCCGAACTAAACGCCGACGAAGACACCGATAAGACGGAGGAATATCGAACCTGGACTATCGAAGGAATTCAGAGCATCAGTAAGGTGTTCATACATGGGCTTAAAGACTGGGAGAAACTTGACGCCGAACAAAAGGCTGCGCGCGGGAAAAAGAGCGTCAAGGTCCTCCGTCTTCGTCGCAAGGTGGCGCGGTTGCGAGTTGAGATAGCCCAGGAGATCAGCCGGCTAACCATTACTGAGCGTGCTCGCCAGCGTCTGATTGGTTCAATCCGCACTGTGCAAAAAGAAGTGCGCGAGGCGGAGCGCGAGATCGAGAGTTGCACCGAAAAACTTAGTCGCAAGCGGATCAGGCTGGAAGATCAGAAAGAATGCAAGCGCCGCATTGCGGCCGCGAAAAAACAGCTTCACCAGATTGAAACGGAACAGTACATCAGCCCTCTCGAGATCAAGCGATCGCTGCAGGCCATCAGCGTCGGCGAACAGCAGACGGGACAGGCGAAGCGCGAGCTGGTTGAAGCAAACCTGCGTTTGGTTGTTTCAATAGCGAAGAAATATACGAACCGCGGTTTGCAGTTTCTGGATCTGATTCAGGAAGGCAACATTGGTTTGATGAAGGCGGTGGACAAGTTTGAGTGGCGCCGGGGCTATAAGTTTTCTACGTATGCGACGTGGTGGATTCGCCAGGCCATTACCCGAGCGATTGCCGATCAGGCACGCACCATTCGTATCCCGGTGCACATGATTGAAACGATTAACAAATTGATTCGGACGTCGCGCTCGCTCGTGCAGGAACTGGGCCGCGAGCCCACCAGCGAAGAGATTGCCGGAAAGATGGACATTCCAGTTTCGAAGGTGCGTAAGGTTTTGAAAATTGCGCAGGAACCGATTTCACTCGAAACGCCAATCGGCGAAGAGGAAGATTCTCACCTGGGCGATTTCATCGAGGACAAGTCGATCCTGAATCCCGCGGATGCCGTGGTAGCTTCAAACCTACGCGAGATTACGGACGAAGTCCTGGCAACGCTGACGCCGCGCGAAGAGAAGGTTATCAAGATGCGTTTTGGACTCGGCACGACCGGTTCTGAGCATACGCTGGAAGAAGTGGGCCAACATTTTGCCGTGACTCGCGAGCGCATTCGCCAGATTGAGGCTAAAGCCCTTCGCAAACTTCGCCATCCATCGCGTTCTCGAAAACTAAAAGCCTTCCTGGATAACACCCAGCACCTCGGGTAGGACACGGATTCCTGCCTGTCCGTTTTCACGAAGACGCAAAATCGCTTCTCACCCAGCGATTAATATTATTATCCGAATCGAGCTGAGGACAGGCAGGAATGCCTGTCCTGCTTTTATTTGAACGTGAGGAAGGCGGTGCTCTTAACGGTGTGGTCAAACGTGTAATTGTATGTATAACCGGGAAAGTTGATTGGCTTCGTGAACTGCACCGTAATTTCCATTCGATTATCTTTGCGCTCCGGCAAAATCACAGCATCGGCAGGTATGCCGTACTCGGGCGCTGCTTTGGTGAGTTGATTCTTAACCCAGGCCGGTTCATATCCCTGGGTGCTCGCGACGTCAGCGTTATGCTGCATTAGATCCTTGAAGAGATACGACTGGTAAGCGACAGGAATGTAGAGGTAGCCGATGTATGCCACCAGCGCAATGACCAGAACGACGATGATAAATTTGAGCCTTGCTCCCCCAGCTTCACCCCGTCTTGCGTTTGTATTCGTCATAACATTCCAGTCCCCTCTACCGTGTTCTCAAAACCTTATTTAATGATTGCTGCAACAGAGGCACGCTGATCGCTTTGCCGTCCAGGATTCGCGGATGCCCGATGGCCTCAAGCAGGACCCACTGTAGGTGTCCACCGACGTTTTTCTTGTCACGGCCAATCGCGTTTGCGATCTCGCGCAGGTCTAAATCGTTCGCCGGAGGGAGCGGCCCACAGAGAGCAACTCCTTCGCGAATCAATTCTAACTCTGAGGATGGCAGTAAGCCTAGATGTTTTGACAATTCAGCCGCCACCAGCATTCCGTACCCGACAGCTTCGCCGTGCCGAAAGCGGCGATACTGGGTGACGGTTTCAAGTGCGTGCGCAACGGTGTGACCAAAATTCAGAATTCTTCGTGAACGTCTGTCATTACGATTGCGATCCTCGCGTTCGTCGCCCGCCACAATCGAGGCTTTGAAGGCACAGTGTGCACCGATCAGCGCTTCGAGTTGAGAGGTTATTAAAGGACCTCCCGCAGTTAGTCCGCGCAGGAAATTGATTGTTTGTGTAAAGAGTCTTCGATTGGCTACCGCGCCCTGCTTTACGCTTTCGCACCAGCCGCCGACAAGTTCGCGCTGAGGCAAAGTTGAGAGCGTTTCAATGTCGATGATGACGGCGCTTGGTTGGTGAAAAGCTCCCACCAGATTCTTCCCTGTAGGTAGATTTACTCCGGTCTTGCCACCGACAGAAGAATCAATCTGGGCCAGCAGCGTCGTGGGAATTTGAACCAAGGGGATACCACGCATATATGTCGCCGCGGCAAAACCGGCCACATCGCCCACTATTCCACCGCCCAACGCCACCACGCAGTCGTTTCTTTCAAGCCGTCTCTCGCTGAGAAAACTAAGAGTCTTCTCGACGGTGCGGGTCGATTTGTGCTTTTCCCCATCGCCAATCAACCATGGCCACGCGTCAAACCCACTCGCTTCGAGGCTACTCATCACCGCTGGGCCGTAGCGAGCAAAGACGGTTTTGTTAGAAATCAGCACCGTCCGCTGCGCCGCACCGCCGACCGCCTGGCGCACCGCTGCGCCTGCCCGAGCCATGAGTCCGCGGCCAATTCTTATTTCGTATTTATGCTGATGCGCTTTCGTCTGGACGAGTAGTCGAGGCAAATAAACAAACTCCTCTCGCTGGCACAGCGTAAGCAGAAGCAGGCGGGTAAGCAAGGGCTTTGTCGTGAGTACAACGGTTAGGTTGGTAGAGGCGGGCTTAATGCCCGCGTCCGTTAAGCGTGGTTAACTCGCAGGCTCGATCCAGGTTATTTGACAAAAAGAATGGGCGCGAAAACTTGGAAGTTTGTCGCGCCCATTCATGATTCGTGGTCACTGTCCTCACCCCAGCAACCACTGAGACGGAGGATTCACCAACCGTCTCTTCTTGCCCCGCGAGCCCTATGGCAACGCCTGTGCCGAACGAGACTTTCTGATCCAGGCATTGCAAAACGGGATTTTTCTGTTGTTCGGGTTAGATCAGCGGGAAGGGTAAGGTGCTACTCGGCGCACCGTCGTGTAAATCTTTCCATAGCTTCGGGTAAAAACTCTATTGCGACCAGGGCCAACCGCTCAGCTTCCCAGCGTTTCGCGGATGACGCCGGCAAGCTCTTGTGCCTGGCTCTCAATTTCGCTTTGACTCTCGCCTTCAATCATCACGCGCGCCAGCGGTTCGGTCCCGGAGTAGCGCAGAAGCAGTCGCCCGCGCGATCCCAGTTGCGTTTCAATATGTCGTGCAGCTTTCCGGATTGTCGCCACTTCATCAAAGGGTTGTTTCTCTTTGACCTTCACATTCAAAAGTATCTGCGGGTAGGTTTGAAAACCAGCCGTCAATTCGTGAAGCGGTTTTCCTTCCTCGTTCATCGCGCTCAAGAGACAAAGCGTCGTGATTAAGCCATCGCCGGCGAGGCTCAACTCGGGAAAAATGATGTGCCCCGATTGCTCACCACCGAGGCTCGTGCCCGTCCGAAGTAATTCTTCCAGAACATACTTGTCCCCGACATCGGTGCGCACCAGCTCAATGTCCTGTGACTTCAACGCCAGCTCAAGTCCAATGTTGCTCATCACGGTCGCCACGACCGTGTCTCCTTGCAGGCGTCCCTGGTTGCGAAGATATTTCGCCAGCACCCAGAGGGTGCCGTCTCCATTTACAAGTTGACCTTTACCATCAACAAACAGCGACCTGTCCGCATCTCCATCGAGAGCCACGCCGAGAGCAGCGTTTTGTTTTTGCACTTCTTCCTGAAGGCTTTCGGTGTGAAGTGAGCCGCAGTCGAGGTTAATGTTGCGGCCGTCAGGTATGTTGTTGATGGCTGTGACAGTCGCTCCAAACCGCTGAAACAACTGCGGAGCAATATTCGATGCGGCGCCATTCGCGCAATCGATTACGATCCGAAATCCGCTCAAAGAAAGGTTCTTTCCAATTTCATTGGCCAGGAAATCCAGGTAACACTCCCTCAAACCATCTTCGTCTCCAGGCTCGGACGCGCCGGTGGCGGTTGTTGGTGGAAACCTGGTTGTTGACTCAAAAACATCGCGCTCAATGAGTCGCTCGGTTTCCTCATCCAGCTTCCGACCCGAAGGAACAAAGATCTTAATGCCGTTGTCCTGAAACGGATTGTGTGAAGCGCTGAGCACGACGCCTGCATCTGCTACTAGCGAGCGGGTGAGAAACGCGACACCAGGCGTGCTGATAACGCCGGCAGATCTAACATCGGCGCCGGCGTGCGAGGCTCCATCGAAGAGTGCCTGCTCAATCCATTCGCCCGATTCACGCGTATCGCGGCCTATTACTATTAGGGGAGACTTCCCGAGTTTTTCTTTGAGACGCGTGGCCAGAGACGAGCCGATAGTTTTTATGGTTGGGGCGTCGAGAGGAAATAGTCCCGCTTCGCCGCGAATGCCGTCGGTGCCAAATAGTTTCTTCATGTAAGGAATCCGGAGAGCTAATGGCGATGATGCGGTACGGCCGTAGCAATAATGTATGGGGCGCCGGCTCTTTGCGAGCCAACTTTGCTGTCGTCGCTTTTCCTCGCGGCTATCTCAACGCGGACCTCCACGTTGGGATCAAGTATCTCGATCTTCGGATCTGAAATATTTATGGCGACGCGAGCCAGGCTAAAACCTTCCTTTCTTCCGTCAACCCTCACCGTTTCGGTAGTCGCTTTCTGCAGAATATTTACGCGATCTGCCGGCCCGCGAACTCTAATTCTGCCTGGGTTCACACTCGTACCGGTAACTTCGTAGCCCTCGACAACATCGCCTTCAAGTTTAACTTCGACGGGAAGCGCCAGCTCGACAGTTGGTTCAAGGCGAATCGGAATCGTAGCCGGCCGGAAGTACAATATCTTCACTCCGGGCGGCAGATCCATTTGGGCGCTTTCAGGTGAAAGTCGTACGACCCGTTCGCCGGCCTTTTGAGAGCTTATGTCCACCGTCACCACCAGGTCCCGCAGTTTCAACTGGTCGAGCAGCCCCGGACTTCCATTGACGGTCACCTCCACACTACTGATCGGGTCATTGCTTATTTCCAGGCCGGGGTGTTTGAGAAAATTCAGTTGGACTCCTGAGAGCCGCTGGGTGACAGGTTTGTTTTGTCCGGTTACGCTGAGCCAAAGCACGACGGCAATTCCCAGGGCGAGCAGTTTCAGACCCCAGTCTTCCAAAAAAATCTTACGCAGCCACAACTCAAACTGCGTCGGTGGCTGCGGCAGCGGGGTCTCCGCTGCGTCGTCTATGTCCTGAAAGGGCATTAGCTAATCTCGGATCTCCGATTTCGGATCTCAGATCTCAAATTTCAGATCGCAGAATTCAGCAACCAGTATTCAGAACTCAGAATTCAGAGGGAGGCCACCTCTTCGGTGTCAGCGTCCGGTTCGGGTGGCTTCTCAAGTTGTTTTACCTTCTCGCGTCTGGGCACGATTTCGAGAGCTTGTAAAATTGCAGCTTGCAGTTTAGGTCCATCGAGCCCGCGCTTAATCTCGCCACGCTTCACGATCGAAATCAAACCCGATTCTTCCGAAACGACCACCGCGACAGCGTCAGTGTCTTCTGTGACGCCGAGCGCGGCACGATGGCGCGTGCCCAGATCTCGCGATAACCGCGAGTTCAGCGTTAACGGAAGAAAGCACGAGGCAGCTGCCACGCGATGGCGACGAACTATCACAGCGCCATCGTGAAGCGGCGACTCCGGATTGAAAATGCTGACCAGCAAGTCGTAACTAAGTTCGGCGTCGAGCTTAACACCGCCGTCTATGATGTTTTTGAGGCCGACATTTCGCTCGATGACGATCAGCGCGCCGGTCTTGGTTGACGAGAGGCTCGTGGCGGCAAGCACCACTTCGTCATAGACACCCTCGCCAAATTGCCCGTGATGCCGGCGCAAAAACGGCATGCTGAATCGATTGCCAAAGGTGATCAATGCCTGCCGGATTTCGGATTGGAAGAGGACGATGATTGCGACGCCGATGTAGAGCAGTGCGCCTCGCAGAATGAAGGCGAGGGTTCCAAGGTCTTGTTGGACGGCGAGCCAGTAAAGGAGGGCAAAAGCTCCGATGGCGGCGGCCATGGGCGCGGCGCGAGTTCCGCGCACGAGCTTCAAAACTGCATACACAAGCAAGAAGACGAGAACAACGTCCGCGATGTTGCGCGGCTCACCGAGTCTTCCGAGATACTCCGTGTATGGCAGTAGTAGCAGCATTTCTTAAGTTCAAACTGGGGAATAGCGCTCTGCGTTTTAGAAGTGACAAGTTAGTGTCCCCAAAACCGTTTCGTCGGTGGTAACCGATGTGCTCTGGAACAAATTCCTTACGATGTCGCCGTTCACCGGGTCGTCTCGCAGGTTCGCGTGCGCCTTGATCAGGATTTCTGTCGAAAATGATTGTTCCGCAAGGATTATCGCGGAAAAGTGGGACTGTGGCAATGCTGAGGATTTGGACTGGGTAATTGCGTGTTGCTGACGTTTAGGAGTTAGATGCCCGTCCGCTTCTAAACCGACAAGGACCAAGCGGACTTTACGGAAGTGGGCTGAACCAGCATGTCGCTAAGGCCCCAAACCCGTCAGAAAATTACACTGGTCGAGAAAATGCCCCTACTTGAGCGCCGTTCTCTTCACTGCAATGCTCATCGCATCGGCCAAGGTGAAACAGTCGCACCCCATAGCCAACATGAGCGCCGCAAACCTCGCAAATATCCTCAGTCCAGTCGAGCAGATTTTGCTCCATATCCTCCATCTACTTTACCTCCCATCGCAGCACTATCATACGAGCTTAACCGAAGCGGTAACGCGGGCTGCAATTCCTAATGCAGTAAGCACTGCAACGATGTCAGGCAAGCGTCTCCTCACAAAGGGCTGACGAACTTTAAAGCGTCTGCCGTTAATTCTAACTGCGACGAGCCAGCCAATCGCTCGTTCCATTTCGGTCACAGTTGCGTTCTCTAATTGCCATGACAGTTAGGGCAAATTACTAAGACATTCATGGGATGATGCCCTTTGTCAGGTTCAAGATGATGAATTTCGAAATAAGGCTTTCCATCTCGCTTTTTAAAGGTAAAGCCACAGATTTGGCATTTGCCCTGATGAATAGCCTCAAGCAATGCACGAAGAGCCGGTGGCACGGCTTCTGCCCGACCTCTTTGTAGGACTATAACTCGCTTTCTTTCAAGCAACGGCCTTTGTGCAATGAGCACAATTTCTTGAAAAGCAATCTCTTGTACTTTCTCTTTTTTAGATTCAGCTAGCCTACGCAATTGTTCACTTGCTATGTCTGGTGAGTCGGTCGTATATAACTGCCGCCTGGCCTCAACTGCTCGACGCTGCTGGATGAATCTGTCGAGCGCGATTCTGTAAATTCCCTTTATCGGATCTTCTACAGTAATCGTTATTGCATCTCCAGCGACGACCTCACGCTTTGAAAACCAACGACTGAGACCAAAGACTCTGCACTCTTTGATCTTCGGATCAAAGGGGACGTAAATCTTAGGTTCAACTCTGGTTCCATCGTCGAAGACCACAAGGATCTTTCCCTTGGTTGCAGGAAGTTCGCCGCCGAACCTTCGTGGTATGGCCAAGAGACCTTTGGAAATGCGGCTGTCGGTCGCATAGATGGTGAATGAAGAATTCGCCACGGCTACAATGCTACTCCTTCCCGGACGCTATTTAGGGGTTTCGTAGCTCGAAGCTCCATTCGGCGACAGAGTGTCCACAAGTGCGGTCCCGTCGTTTGGAGTCACACCTGACGCATCATAATTGCCTCTCCATCTCTTGGCAATCTCGACTCGATCTAGAACCAGTTAAGAATTCTCGCAGCCAAAAGTGTACAGCGGTACGAAATTCGGATCCGATGTAAGGAGACCTCATTGGGAACAAGCGATGGCCTGCAGACCAGGTCTGAATGGGAGTCAGCAACACCGATTTAACCGCAACCAGTTAGTTATAAGTTGAAACTATTGGGAGCGCGTTTTCTTTATCGAGCCCCGCCTGATTTTTCCGCTGAACAGAAATCCGATGAGGTCGCCTTTACCGTTTATTACGGCGATTGAGCCGACGCCGTTTGCTTTCATTAACTCCTGCGCGGAATCGAGGGTAGTTGTTGGGCCCACAAAAAACTGCGGAACAATTGGACGCATGACCGAGTGCACCTGGGTTTTCGGCCAACGTTCGCGCGGAAGCAGCTTCATGTCCTCGAGCGAAAGTATTCCATGCAGCCTGCCGTCAGCCGCGACGGGAAAACTCGTCTGCCGATGAAGCGGCAATATATCGTCTACAAATCTACTGATAGGCAGCGCCGGATCAATCGCAACCGGCCTCGACATCACATCCGCGACTGTCAGCAACTTAGCCTCTTGCGCGCCCTTTACAACTTTGGTGGCAGTGTCGAGCAGAAAGAGACCCACGAGTATTGACCAGCCCCCCATGAAGTAAGGCTCGGTGACTCTCCAGTTTGGCGCAACCATGATGTAAATTCCGAACAGGATCAGGACGCCGCCGATCAGAATTCCGCAAATCCCCGCCTTGCGTGTTGCGTCCTGCATACTGCCGCTCGAGCGCCAGAGAATCGCGCGCAGCACCCGACCCCCATCAAGCGGATAGCCGGGAAACAGATTGAACAGCGCCAGCAGAAGATTACCGGAGGCAATGAGAAAGAAAACGATATAGGTGGCTTCGTAGTTTCCGATCGAGGCAATCTTTGCGGCCGCGAAGGCAAGGATGGCAAAGACAAAACTCGCGGCCGGACCAGCTACCGCGATTCGCAATTCCGCGCGCGGATTCTGAGGTTCGTTTTTGAGGCGGGCGAGCCCTCCGAATGGATGGAGAACGATTTCTTCGATTTCAATACCTTCAGCACGGGCCATCAGGGCATGTGAAAGTTCATGCCCGAAGACTGAAAGAAAGAGTCCGGCTGTAGTGATAAAACCGAGGATCCAGGCTGTGGCAGGAGCAAGTGGAGGCACTCCCACATTGCCTAATTGCAAAACATGGCTTTGCAGGTTACTGGCGATAAGCCAAACGCTCAGCACGACGACCGCAAACCACCGGTAATCTATGCGAACAGGAATACCATAGACGCGCGCGATGGTTAGTTGTCGTTTGAAGAACTCAGGAAATTTCATGACTGGTTGACTGGGACCAGTTACTGGGGACCGCGGGCGCCCTCGCCCGCAATCGGCGGATGCGGTCAGAACGCGCCGCTGGCCTTTTGCCAATCAACTTCCCATAGGACCACAGGTTGTTCGCGATTTTTGACCGTGATCGGATCGCGCGCTTTTAATTTGTAACGGCTGCGGGCGGCCTTTGCAGTTGCATCGCTGAGCAGGATCTGGCCGCCAAGCGCGTTGGATTCAAGACGTGAAGCTGTGTTTACCGAATCGCCAATGGCGGTGTACTCGGAGCGGCGTTCGGAACCGATATAACCCACCGTCACCTCACCGGTATGCAAGCCGATGCCAACTCCAATCTCGGGCAATCCCTCCTGCTGCAGCTCCATGTTGATGCCAAGTATGCGGCGCTGCATCGCCACTGCTGTGTTCAACGCATTCGAGGCATCTTCCGGCGTAGTTGTGGGAGCGCCGAAGAGAGCCATCAGGCCATCGCCGAGATATTTATCGAGCGTGCCGCCGTGCGCAAAAATGATGTCGGTCATCGCCGAGAAATATCGGTTGAGCAGACCTACAACTTTTTCCGGCGGCGCATGTTCTGAGATAGCGGTGAAGCCGCGAATGTCAGCGAAGAGAATTGTGATTGTCTGATTAACCCCGCCAAGCTTGAACGACTCGGGATTTTCGAGCATCTGCTTGACTACATACTCGGGCAGGAATCGGCTGTAGTTTGCCCGGGCCACTTCCTCGCGGGCCAGGCGCTCGTGAGCCCGCGCGTTTTCAACGGCAATGGCAGTTTGAGCGGCCACGGCGCTGATCAACTCGAGATCGTCAGGCTTAAACGCGGCGAAAGGGTCAAGTCTATCGGCGTAGATTGCGCCGTGCACGCGCGATTCTCCCACCAGCGGTGCGCAAATCGTTGAGCGGACTCCCTGAGATACGATCGAATCCACACCGGCAAACTGTTCATCGGAAGCCGCATCCTGAGATAGCAGCGCTACGCGATCCTTCATGACTTTGCGGGTAATAGTCCGGCCAATCGAGAGCTTGCGGGCATGGTTATTGAGGCTTTCGTCGCGGGCCCGCATCGCAATTGGGTTTAGCACCACGTCTTCGGGATTGCCTTTACCATCACCTTCTGCCAGCAGCGCCACAACGCGATCGGCCGGCGTTGAACGGAAAATGACATCGGTGGCTTTCGCGAATATCGCTTCGAGGTCAAAAACGGAACCTAGCGTCTTGCTCATCTCGTAAAGTGCACTGAGAATATTTGCTTTTCGTTGCAACGCTTCCAGCACTTTGTCACGCGCCGGAGACGCCGGCGTCGTCTCGGATGTCCTGGACCCTAAAACGGTGGACATTACGTCGTTGGCCGAGACGACGAGTTGAGTATGGCCCAGTGGGCGATCGTCGTAACGCACATCGGTCGTGCGTTCTTCCGCTTGCTGATCCAAACGCAGGGTGCTGGCGCCGATCGTTATGCGGTCGCCATTTTTCAGACGGTACTCGGAATGCGCCCCGCCGTTAACAAAAACCTTGTTGGCGCTGCGACGGAGTTGGCCATTGATGATTGCGCCGTCAACGAGCATGAGAGACCCGTCGTCAGTCGGTTGAATATGGGCGTGATAACGCGAGGCGCGCGGATCGTCGAGCACTACAGCGTTGTCGGGTGCTCGGCCAATGGTGCAGACAGTGTTTGGCTGAAAGTCATATTGCCATTGACGGCCGCTAGCATCAGTTATCTTTAGAAATGCCATGACTAAATGAACCGGAGAAAAGCGGTGGGAAGTCCGCTATCGGTCAAATCAGATCAGCTGTCGAAGCTGGCGCAAACTTTCTTGGTCGATCCTAACAGCATGGTTTGGCGGTGACAACTTAATACGTTTATCATTCGACGCAGCTCCCAAACGATTTTTATTTCCATGCCAATATCCGGTCTCACTCGCTATCTGCTCGTCTTCGGCTTATTGCTGGGCTGTGCGCAACTCCACGGTACTGTCACCTCGCAAACAAAATCGATCAAAAAAACTCCGACGGGCACTGTTTCCGGCCGGATTACCCTGCAGGGAAGAGGTAAAGGCGGAATCGTAATCGCCCTGAATACGGAAAGAACAGGACCACAGTCTGGGCCACTGATAAAGGCCACCAGTGACGCTGACGGCAATTATCGAATAACAGACGTCCCGGCGGGCTTTTATCGCGTCGTTCCGCTCGCGCCAGACTACGTGGTGCCTGAAGTCAACCTGAGTTCGTTTGGTTCGAGAGGTAAGGCTCTCAATCTGGCGGAAGGTGAAACGGTTAATGACGTCGACTTTTCCATCACCAGGGGGGCCGTGATTACAGGCAAGGTCACCTACTCCGATGGGCGACCAGTAATCGAAGAACGCATATCAATCGCGCCGGTTAGACAGGATCCTGTCGGTCCTTTCTTCAATGGTGCATTGAGCTTTCAAACGGACGACCGAGGCGTCTATCGAATCTTCGGACTGGCTGCGGGTCAATACAAAATTTCAGTGGGCCAACCGGCGGAAGGGTCGGTAATGGGAATTGGCCGGGGTCGTCCGGTGCTCGAACGAGTGTTCTATCCGGACGTGAGTGATGTCAATGAGGCCAAAATAATTGAGTTGAGCGAAGGAGGCGAAGCGGCCAACATCGATATTACTGTGGGCCGAAGTCTGCGTGGATTTACTGCAGTGGGGTTAGTGCTCGATGGTGAAACAAACCAGCCGGTGACCAATTTGCGGTTGGGCCTGCAAAGAGTGGTGGGCCAACCGAGAGCTTTTGTCGGAGCAAGTGCCGTTTCCGATCAACGCGGTGAATTCCGGATCGAGAATATTTTACCCGGCAAGTACGCTGTATCCATCATGTCTCAGCCGAATCTTCAGGTGCAGGCCGAGTCGGTAAGTTTCGACGTGATTGATCAGGATGTAACGGGGATAACAGTTAGAACCTCAAAAGGAGCCAGCATCGCGGGAACGTTAGTGATTGAGGGCACTGCTGACAAAGCAGTGCTTACGCGGATCCCGCGATTCCAGCTTCAGGTTTACATGCAGAACGAAGGGAATTTTTCAGGTGGGTATCAACAGGCCCAGCTCAGTCCGGACGGTACATTCAGCGTGGGAGGCCTTAGATCTGGCAGGGCAAACTTCATACTTTTCGGGGAAGACTTTGCTCAGCCGAAAGGATTTTCTCTCGCGAGGATTGAGCTGAATGGCGTGGTGCAAGCTCGTGGTCTTGAAGTTAAACCCGGAGAACAAATTTCGGGAGTCAAGGTAGTTTTCACTTACGCGACCGGAATTGTGCGAGGCAATGTAAACATCGCAAATGGCCCACTTCCGATCGGGGCCCGGATTATGGTAAGGCTCGCGAAGACTGGTGAACCTTCGCAGGGTCTGCGGCCGCAAGAGGCCGACTCCCGGGGTCACTTCGTTATCGAAGGCGTTCCGGCTGGATCCTACGAACTTTTTGTCAGCACATTTATTCCCGGCTCACGCCAGCGTCCGCCATCGTCAAGGCAAACGGTAAGTGTGGCGGATGGGGCAACAATCGAAGTCGCAGTGACCCTCGGCCTCAATCCGAAGCGTGATCCGGTTCCAAATCCTTAGATTCCCAGGGTTCTTAAGTAATGAAGGATTCCGCCTTAAAGACTGGTGCTGCAAACTTCGCCATGGTAATCGCGTTGCTTTTCTTTCTGTCATTATCGTTGGCGGCGCAATCGCCCGGAGAAGAGACCTCGGCGGCGCCCACTACCGGAACAATAAGCGGTCGCGTTATCACTGACTCAGGTCAGGCCTTGCCTGGCGCAACAGTTTCCTTGAGAGGCTCTTCGCCACTTTCCCAGCCTCGGATGGTGGCAACCGACAGCGAAGGGAATTTTCAAGTTGGCGGACTTGGCGCGGAGCTCTATGCGGTTTCGGCATTTTCTCCGGGCTTCATCTCGCCGCCTCGTGATCCGGATAGTCCCCCGACCTATCATCGAATTGGCGATTCAGTCGACGTCAGTCTGGTCAAGGGCGGTGTCATAACCGGAGCAGTGATGTCTGCGTTTGGAGAGCCGGTCGTGCAGATTGCCGTGCGCGCGATGATGATTCGGGATGCCAATGGTCAGCCACCTCGGTTTCCGTTGAACCACATGCCAAGGTCAACCGACGATCGGGGCCTTTACCGAATCTATGGGTTGTTGCCGGGCACTTATCTCGTTTCCGCCGGTGGACGAAATACATTTGGCGTTAACTCCGGCGCATTCGACACTGATGCGTCCACCTTCAGCCCATCTTCAACCCGCGATACGGCCGCCGAGATCGCCGTGAAGGCAGGCGAAGAAACCACCGGAGTTGACATTCGATATCGCGCGGATCCGGGGCGCGTAATCTCGGGGGTGGTGGTTGGCCCAATCGATCCCGCCGTCACGTCGCAGCCAACTGTTAACTTAACGCTCGTGTCCAATGGAGTTCCTTTAGGTACAGCTTTCGCCTTTCAGTCACCAAACAGCAAGGGCTTTAGCTTTTATGGAGTGAGCGACGGCGACTACGATTTGGTCGCTCAACTCTCGTTGGCCCCGGGACAACTACTGGTTTCGGATCCGCGACGAGTGACGGTCAAAGGCGCTGATATCACCGGAGTGGAACTGGCGGTAAAGCCGCTCGGCTCGATTGAAGGACGCCTGGTTTTGGAGCCTTCGCCGGCTCCCGAGTGTCAGAACAAGCGGAGACCATTGTTTCCTGAAACTTTGATATCAGCTCGAAAGATTTTCAAGGCCGCCGAGAAGGATCAGGCTTTTCCGCTGGCGTTTTCAGTGGCACAGGGGTCACCTAACAAGTCTGGCGATTTTATGCTGCGAAATCTTTCGGTGGGCGATTACACCTTGCACACCCGCTTCTCTGCAAAGTACTGGTTCATCCGTTCAATAGCTCGTGACACTCCGGCACAGCGACCCCCCGCAAAGGCCGGCGCTGCCAACCGCGGCTTCGACCTTGCCCGAAACGGAGTAAACCTGAAAAGTGGTGAGCGAGTTAACGGAATCAACATTACTTTGGCTGAAGGCGCAGCGTCGCTTCGAGGAATGATCAAGCTTGCGCCAGGAGAAAGTGTGCCGCCGAAGCTCTCCGTGCATCTGGTTCCGGCTGAGAAGGAAGTTGCCGAAGATGTGTTACGGCTTTTTGCCGCTCGAGTAAACGCAGATGGAACGTTTGCGTTTAATAATTTGCCGCCGGGAAACTACTGGGTTGTGGCCAGGGTTGCCAGAGAAAATGAGTGGACCTCGGATGCAAAGCTGCGGCTACCGGAAACGGAATTAAGGACCCGAATCCGGCGCGCAGCTGAAGCGGCGAAAACCCGCGTTGAATTTAAGCCTTGCCAGAACGTGACCGACTACCAAATGCCGATCGCAGCACCGGGTCCTTAACTATTGCTGTCAATATTGCAGTCAATCTCGTGTGCGTTTCCGCACCTTCGCTAGCTGCTTCTGCGACACCGGTAATTTGATAAAGTCAAGCGGATAGAACTTCACACATTGCCCAACTTTTCACTCGCTGAAAGCTGCAACTGATGAGCTTGACGCTTAACGACGCGAGTTGCTAGACTCGATTTACTTACCTGTTAGGGCCCGGCGCTTATCTGGCGCCGCTTCGGATTTTCCCCCAGACCCGCGTGCGGCGCAGTCTGAGTTTCTCAACCAACGGAGGTGTTGCGTGGGCTTCAAAGTCGGCCAGAAAGTCGTTTATCCCAATCACGGTATCGGAACCATCGAACAAATCGAACAAAAGCAAATCGGAGCAAACTCACTTCCTTTCTACACGCTTCGTCTTGCTGCCAATAATTCCCTCGTGCTCGTACCCGTCTCAAATGCGTTGGAAGTTGGACTTCGTTCACCGATTTCTTCAGGCGAGTGCGAACGGCTCTTCAAGATACTCGAAACTGATTTTTTATGTCCCGCTAACGATTGGAAAGATCGTTTCAAGGAGTTCTCGGACAAGATGCGCACCGGCAATGTCTTCGAAGCTGCCGAAGTGCTCAAACATCTCACTTATCTGAATCAGCTCAAGCCCCTTTCATTTCGTGAACAGCGAATGCTCGAGCGGGCCCGCTATTTGGTGATCTCTGAATTGGCGGCGGTTTGCCGACAACCCCAATGCAACATTGAGCCGCGAGTTGAGCAGGCACTACAGCGTGCGTGCGTCAAACATGATGGCCGTCCCGTCAAGGCACGTGCTGCCGTCGCAACCGCAGGTCACTAAAATCCAATTCAATCAGAAGCCCGACTGGCAGGCCCTGCTGTCATGTAGGTCTCGAAGCGCGACCGCAAGGACGTGGCCCTCCTGGTTTCCAACTGGGCCTCGCTGCTGGTCTAACCTTCTGCCATGCTTCGAAACCTGCTGCATGTTATGATTCGTCGCGGTTCACCATCGTGAAAAAGGTCAGGACGTTTGTCGTCGCCTCTCGATTGTAGAATGTCAGAACCTCCAAGTTATGTGCTTAGCCTCGTGATCGAAGCAGCCGATCCCAGCGCATCCCTCAGCGCCACGGCGATATTTTTCAAGATAGTCATCGTGCTGTTGCTGGTCGCAGCCAACGGCTTCTTTGTGGCGGCCGAGTTTGCGCTCGTCGGGGTGCGGCGCTCACGAATCGAAGCCCGAGCCGCGGCGGGGAATCGGTCGGCCAAGCGACTGCTCGGCCTGCTCAATAACCTCAACGCTTATCTCTCGGCCTCGCAACTTGGCATTACGCTCGCCTCGCTCGGATTGGGCTATGCCGGTGAACCGGTTTTCGCGAGGATGTTGGAAGGCGTGTTTGCGAGTCTTCCGGATGCGTGGAGACACGGTCTCGCATTTTTCATCGCCTTCTCAATTATCACCGCGCTTCATATCGTTCTCGGCGAGCAGGCTCCCAAGTTGGTTGGACTTGCGCTGGCTGAAAAGGTGGCGATGGCTACGTCGCTGCCAATGCTGGCTTTTTATCGAGTGTTCCAGTGGCCTATTCGCGCTCTCGATTGGGCCAGCGCGCGCACCGTTCGCCTCGTAGGTTTACAGGCAACTTCAGAACATGCTTCGGCTTACACCGAAGCCGAACTGCGTCAGCTTATCGACCTATCTCGAGAGGGCGGGCACCTGCGTTCTGAAGAGCGGCGTTTGATTCACAAGGTTTTTGAATTTTCCGACACTCTGGTGCGGGAAGCGATGGTGCCCCGCACCGCCATCGCGGCAATTCCCAGTGACAGCAATCTCGAACAGATCACCAAAGCCTTTGAGCACAACCGTTATTCGCGATTGCCCGTTTATCGTGAGTCCATCGACGATGTTATTGGTTTTATCCACAGCAAGGATGTGATGCCATACCTGCTGGAACCTCAAAGTTTTCGTTTGGAGAACGTGCTACAGTCCCCGCTCTACGTTGTTAACACGGCGCGCCTTGAAGATGTGCTCAGACAAATGCAGAAAGCCAAGGTGCATTTCGGTTTTGTAGTCGATGAGCATGGCGGACTCGAAGGGATCATAACCCTCGAAGATCTGCTCGAAGAGATTGTCGGCGACATTTCGGATGAGCATGATGAAGAGGTTAACGAGCAGATAACTCCCGCCGGCGAACGCGAGTTCCTGCTTGAGGGCGGGCTGGCCGTGCGAGATTTGAACCGCCGGTTGAAACTCTCTGTGCCTGAATCGGAAACTTACACCACTATCGGAGGTTTCCTGATGACTGCCGTGGGCCACTTGCTTAAAACCGGTGAGACGGTTGAATACAATGGTTTGGTCTTTACAATCGAACGCGTCGAACGCCGCCGAGTAATGCGTGTGCGTCTTCAGTTGCCACCGGAAGAGAGGTCAGAATCGACGCCCGCTACCGAAAGCGTGCGAGCGGCACACTAGAAATCAGGGGCGTTGTAGGAGTGAATGCAAATGAGTTGGATCGATCAGGTCGCAGCACGGGAAATACTTGATTCGCGGGGTAATCCGACAGTGGAAGCCGAAGTCACGCTTGTCGGCGGCGAAGTAGGCCGGGCGGCGGTACCTTCGGGAGCATCAACCGGAGAACACGAGGCTGTTGAGTTGCGTGACGGCGATAAAAAACGGTACGGCGGCAAGGGCGTTTTGAAGGCAGTCAGGAACGTCAACGAAATTATCGCTCCGGGGCTTGAAGGACTTGACGCGCTCGATCAGGCAGAAGTCGATGGCGCGTTGCTCGATCTTGATGGCACCAAGACTAAATCCAAACTTGGCGCGAATGCACTGCTTGCGGTTTCAATGGCCACTGCCCGAGCCGCCGCCGCCTATTTGGAGATTCCCCTCTACAAGTATCTCGGCGGACCAAATGCGCGCACCTTGCCGGTGCCGATGATGAACATCATCAATGGCGGCGCTCATGCTGATAATAATGTGGACTTCCAGGAGTTTATGATCGTTCCGGTGGGAGCATCTACTTTCCGCGAAAGCCTGCGCATCGGCACGGAGATCTTTCATACCCTGAAAACCGTGCTGAAGAAAAAAGGTTACGCTACGAGCGTAGGCGACGAAGGCGGCTTCGCGCCGAATCTTCGCTCAAACGAAGAAGCGATCGAGACCATCCTCGAAGCGATTGTTCAGGCGGGATACGGCGCCGGGAAAGATTGTTTGCTGGCACTCGATCCGGCGGCCAGTGAGTTTTACGACGGCAAGTCGTATGTCTTCAAGAAGAGTGACAAGCGGAAATTGTCCAGCGATGAGATGGTAGCTTTCTGGAGCGGCTGGGCTGCAGAGTATCCAATCATCTCGATTGAAGACGGCATGGCGGAAAACGACTGGGACGGATGGAAAACCCTGACGGACCAGATTGGCCAGCGCGTACAACTTGTCGGTGACGATCTGTTTGTCACCAACACCGAGTTTCTACGCAAGGGAATTGAACTCGGCGTTGCTAATTCGATTCTGATCAAGGTCAATCAGATCGGGACGCTTACCGAAACTCTCGATTGCATTGAACTCGCGCGTACCAACGGGCGGACCGCGGTGATTTCTCATCGCTCGGGTGAAACAGAGGATCCGTTCATCGCCGATTTGGCCGTGGCGACCAACGCCGGGCAGATCAAAACCGGATCACTTTCGCGCACGGACCGAATCGCGAAATACAATCAGCTGCTGCGTATCGAAGAAGACTTGCGGGGCGCGGCCCGATACCCGGGCCGTTCGGCGTTTCGTCAGCTTAAACCCGCGGTATCGAATAGGATTCGGAAAGTTCGCGCTGCCAGAGGCTAGACCTCTTGAGGATGAATCGCATGAAAGCCGGGCCCGCGCGCGAATGGAAACGAAACGAACACACCATCAGTACCGACGATGCTCTTCTCGATGTCTCTGTTATCCACGACTTCATCGCCAATCAGTCTTATTGGGGACAAGGGCGCCAGATCGAAACTGTCCAGCGTGCGCTCGATAATTCTCTGAACTTTGGGCTCTACAAAGGCCAGCAGCAGATTGGGTTTGCGCGCGTTGTAACTGATTACGCGACCTTTGCCTGGGTCGCCGATGTCTTCATTCTGGAAGGACATCGTGGGCAGGGCTTATCAAAGTGGCTGATGGAGACGATCCTCGAGCATCCGGAACTGCAGCAGTTTCGCCGTTGGGTCCTGGCTACCAAGGACGCGCAGGGACTTTACCGCCGGTTTGGTTTCCACGAACTGAAGCGACCGGAACGGTGGATGGAGCGCCCAGATCCAAACATGTTGGAAGCGCCGGATTATTGGCAAGACACGCCAGATAATTGAGCTCCCGCGCGAGCAGTTTAGCGTTCAAGCTTTAGCTTGCTGCGTTTCGAAAAACACAGACTAAAGTTTGAACTCCTGACTGATCGAGTGAATTCAAAATAGGAGATTTGTTTGGGAGATTCAAAAGGGCCGATAGCTCTCATCATCATCGACGGTTGGGGCTATTCGGCGTCGCGTGAAGGCAATGCGATTGCGCTTGCGGCCACGCCCTACTATGACGAACTTTGCCAGACCTATCCTTATACAATGCTCGAAGCCTCTGGCGAGCGTGTCGGTTTGCCGGCGGGCGTCATGGGAAATTCAGAAGTCGGACACTTGAACATCGGCGCGGGGCGCGTAATTCGTATGGACGTTTCGCGCGTTGATTACGAAATCGCTACGGGTGGATTTTTCAGGAATGAATCGTTAGTCGCCGCGCTAGATGGGGTGAAGCAAACAGGAAAAGCGCTTCACTTGATGGGACTTCTTTCCGACGGTCAGGTGCATTCCTCCCAACATCACCTCTACGCATTGCTGGCAATGGCGAAGCAGCGTGGACTTGAACGCGTTTACATCCACTGCTTTCTTGACGGACGCGACACCCCTCCTTCATCAGCCGTTCATTATGTGGCCGCACTGCAAGCTAAGATTGCCGAGATTGGGTTTGGGAAAATTGCCTCGCTCGTGGGCCGTTATTACGCAATGGACCGCGATAAGCGTTGGGAGCGAACGGAGCGCGCTTACGATCTGCTGGTAAATGCGATTGGCATTCGGGTCAGTGATCCCGTTGCCGCAATTCTCGGGTCATATGAGCGCGGAGTTACCGACGAGTTTTTGGAGCCGGCGATAATAGTTGATGAACATCAGCAACCAATAGCAACAATCCAGGACGGTGATACCGCGATCTTTTTTAACTTCCGTCCTGATCGGGCGCGCCAGCTAACTCGGGCATTGGCGGTGCCGGGCTTTGACGAGTTTGGCGGAAAATCTGCACTGAGACCGCGGATCGATCTTGTTTGTTTCACCACCTACGATCGTACCTTCCCATTGCCCGTCGCCTTTGCGCCACATGATCATAAAAATGTGCTGGCTGAAGTTTGGGACAGCGCCCGCGTGCGCAACTACCGTTTGGCGGAAACCGAGAAGTATGCGCATGTGACTTATTTTTTCAACGGCGGCGTGGAAAAGGAACATGAGTGTGAGCGCCGGCTGCTGGTGCCGTCGCCAAGGGTCGCGACCTATGACCTGCAACCGGAGATGTCGGCATTCAAAGTCACCGAGAAAGTTTTGGAGGCAATCGCGGAAGCGCAAACGGACATCTTCATCGTTAACTTCGCGAATCCTGACATGGTGGGTCATACGGGTAAACTCGATAAGACTATCGAAGCTTGCCAGTATATCGACACCTGTTTGGGCTGGATTACGAAAAGCATAAAGCAGTGTGGCGGCATCACTTTAATCACTGCTGATCACGGTAATGCAGAACAGATGATTGATCCCAAAACCGGCGGCCCACATACCGCCCACACCACCAATCCCGTCCCATTTCATTTGGTAGACGACGCCTCACGAGGATTGAAAATGCGCGAAGGTGGGGCGCTTGAAGATATTGGCCCAACCATACTTGGTTTAATGGGCAACGAAAAACCCACGGACATGACTGGGCGCGATCTGCGCGAATCGTAGAGGAGCAATCCTGTCCTGGAATTAGAGCTCCGACTTCTCAACGGTTAGAATGCAAGTGTGAGTTTCGATCCGCGCAACCTTCTGGTTATAGATTTCGGTCAACTGGGCGACGTGGTGCTCAGTTTGCCGGCCTTGCGCGCGATTCGGAAAAAATTCCCCCGAGCGCGAATCACCGTGGCAGTCGGCAAGCCCGGAGCCGAGGTGATCGCGTTATCCGGTTATGCCGACGAAACCTTCGTAGTGGATCGCGTGGCCCTTCGTGACGGCTTTAAGCCCGTTTCGGTTTTCCGCGTTTTCAAGATTGTCCAGGAGGTTAGACGAAAGAAGTTTGACTTCGTCATTGACCTTCACAGCCTCTCGGAAACAAACCTCCTGGGTTTTCTCTCCGGTGCACCCAAACGCCTCTATTCACGGCGGCCGGGCAGATCCCTCGATTATCTGGCGAACTTTCAGCCGCGCCCTCCAATAGAAACAGACCATCGCGCGCGCCACTTGATCGATCGCTATCTAGACGTTTTGATTCCGCTTGAAATTGCGGACGCTGAGCGGCTCCCAATGTTGAAAACCAAGCCCAGCGACGACGCCGCCATTTCGAGAAAGCTGCGCAAGGCAAAGGCTGATGCGGGAGCCCCTTTGGTCGGTCTCTTCCCCGGCGCCGGTCATCCCAGTCGCCGCTGGCCACTTGAACAGTTTGCCAGTCTCGCAGACTTCCTGGTCAGAAATGATCAAGTGAAGGTCGTTGTCTTTCTTGGCCCGGAAGAAAGCGCACTCGCTAAGGATGTGCGGCAACGGTTTCCCCGCTCCGTAGTAATTCTCGACCAACTTACCATTCCCCAGCTCGCTGCGGCCCAGGCGCGGCTCGCCGCTTTTGTTTCAAACGACACAGGTCCCATGCATATTGCTTCGGCCGTCGGTACGCCCGTAGTGCTGCTGCTTGATAAACGGGCTCCCGAAAGTTATTTGCCACAGGGCGACCGCCACCGTGTTATCTACAGCAGTGTCATCACCGATATCGCAGTGGAAGAGGTTTATGAAGCGACCCGATCAGTGCTCGCGTCTGAGCGCACGGCGGATCTGTTCGCGGGTTAAGCGGTCGCGGTTATCACGCAACAGTCGATTAGTATTCTCCCTTTTGCCCTCGCTCAATTCGCCGAGCGGTTGTGACCCATGACAAAAGGGACTCCAGGAATAATGCATCAGCTGTACAGCAAACATCGAGTAGTTCTATTGGCCAGCGTGGTGGCTGTGGTCGCGGCGCTGAGCATCCCTCTGTTTCGATCTGCGACCACGGGTCGGGCCAGCGACAAGACGCAATCTTCGAGACCGGCCGCAGCAGGCACGGCAAAGTCTGCCTCGACATCTTCGGCGGGCAGGGAATTGTCGAGTCAGATTGATCAAACCATAGACGAAAGCGATCTCGCGTCAGCACGGTGGGGGGTTCACGTAATTTCCCTGACAGATGGATCCACTCTTTATCAGCGAAATGCCGACAAGCTTTTCACTCCCGCCTCAAACATGAAGATCTACACGACCGCGGTCGCCCTCGATTTGCTGGGCTCCGAGTTCCGTTGGCGCACGTCTGTATATTCAACCTCGCAGCCTGATGCGAACGGCCGGATTGCGGGGGACCTCGTCCTCTACGGCCGCGGTGCGCCTGATTTTGTCGCCCGCAGCGAGAATGAGGAACGCGGGTCGATGGCAAAGTTGGTTGAGGATCTCTACCAGCGCGGGGTTAGAAGGATCGATGGCAATGTGATCGGAGACGAGAGTTATTTTCGAGGCGACCCGCTGGGTGAAGGTTGGCAGTGGACCGATCTTCAGTGGTACTTCGCTGCTGAAGCGAGCGCTCTTTCGATAAATGGAAATGAAGTGGGCGTTAATCTGATTCCATCACCCAAAGCAGGCGATCCTCCCGAGTTGAAAGCTGCAGAGCCTTCGGCTTACGTCAAAGTCGAAAACCGAATGGTCACCGGGAAGCAAGGCGCGCGACCGACGATTGGAGTACATCGCGGCCTCTCGGATAACAACGTGCGGGTGTGGGGAGAATTTCCGCCAGGCAGCAAAGGATTGGGCGCGCGTCTCTCGGTGCATAACCCAGCTTTGTGGGCAGCCACCATGTTCAGGGATGCGCTCCAATCGCGCGGGATAACAGTGGCAGGGCCAGCGCAAGTGCGAGACTCAAGATGGGCGGCGAGTCAACGGTTTGACCCGGCCAGAGCAGTTGAACTTGCATTTGTAAATAGCCTGCCGCTGAGTGAGATCGTCAGAAAGACAAACAAGGAAAGTAACAACCTTTATGCGGAATTGATTCTCCGTACCATTGGCCGGGAGCGGGGACAAATCGCTGCGTTACCGTCTGAGATTGGAAGGGAACGCGGAGATGCTGAGGTTGGGTTGGCGGTAATACGCGTGTGGTTGGCGAAGTCTGGGGTGCCGACGGAGCGACTAGCATTGCACGACGGATCAGGACTCTCGCGTCTGAACCTGGTCACGCCCGAATCCACCGTTGCCCTGTTGCGCGCCATCTCTAAAACGCATTCCTATAAGGTTTTCCATGAGTCACTGCCGGTATCCGGGCGCAACGGAACGCTGGCCGGTCGCCTCAGGACGCTCACGGATCGCGTGTCAGCCAAAACGGGCTCTCTAACTTACGACACCACGCTTTCCGGTTACCTCACCGCCTCTGACGGGCAGATTTTCATCTTCTCCATCATGTGCAACGACCAAACTCAAAGAACCAACACAAGCAGCCTCATTGACAAAATATTGAACCTTTTGGCCGCACACCCTAATGTCTCGGCCAACCCGAAGGCAAATCTCACTAAATTCGCACCCTTCCGGCCAGCCAACGTTGGCTATAGACAAACATCGTTTAACCAAGTATTATTAGCGAGCCATTCTGCGGTTGGTCAATCCAACCCAAGGCGCACCGGTCTCACAGGCTTCAGAAAAGTCACACCGCTCCCAGTCAGGAGACAATCAATGTTCAGAACGAGACGCAGCATCGGTTTAATATCAATCACGCTGACCTTCGGCGCTTTGTCGATGTCAGCGTTCGCACAGTCGACGCTGACCGCTAAGGTTACTACCCCTCCCTCGCCCGTTTCCGCTGTTGAGGAAAACGATCGCACCAGAGATGGGTTAGTCGGACCAGTGCGACGTGTGCGCACGGAGATCGTCAAGCTATCGAGCGAGACTGGAAAGCTTGCGGAAGGCAAGCGCGCGGTGCTGGAGATTGTGGCCTACGACATAAAAGGCGCCAAGATTGAAAACCAGTACTTTCCCATTGCTGGAGCGAACCTCACCGGCAAAGAGGTCTATAAGTATGACGATAAGGGCAACATTAGCGAGATGACCCTTACCAATGGGGATGGATCCTTGGTCAGCAAAGAAATCTACAAGTATGAATTTGATTTTGTTGGCAACTGGAACAAGATGAGTACTTCGGTCGCCGTGATCGATGCAGGAAAGATTTCATTCGAGCCCACCGAAGTAACTTACCGTTCAATCATGTATTACCTCGATGAGAGGATGCTGCGCATGGCCCAGCCTGCTTCAGCGCCGGCATCAGCACCGGTCGCGGCAGCTAAAAATGCGTCGAGTCCAGTGGTGGATATGAAGAACAGCGGTACTGCATCGCCGAATAACAACTCGACCGCAGTGCAGAAATCAGTCACCGTGCCGAAAGCGGCCGCCACGATGGACAAGGTCAACGGCATTGGATCGGTGGAATTAGGTAACCGCCAAGCCTCAAGCTCATCAAATGTTTTGGTCAAACTCGAAGGCGAACCGCCGCCGCCAGCGCCCAGGCCAATCCTCAAGCCTGTCTCTGGGGGAGTGCTCAACGGAAATGCGGTCAGTCTGCCGTCTCCCAGCTACCCCGACCAGGCGAGGCGCATGAGGGTATCAGGGGCTGTTACGATCGAAGTTGTCATTGATGAAACGGGCAAGGTGATCTCGGCCCAGGCTACGAGTGGTCCTATGGCCTTGCGCGAGGTGGCGGTTCAAGCCGCAATGAAAGCGCGCTTTTCACCCACGAAACTCTCGGGACAACCAGTCAAGGTGTCGGGAACAATCAACTACAAATTTACACTCTCGCCTTAGTCTTCATGGACCACCGCGTTCAAGCGGAATCCTTCCGTCCTGATTCATCTCTATGAATCTCTCGTCTTAGAGGAGCTAATTTCCGATGGCACTAACCGGACACCTGAGCGACCTTTCGCTTTCCGAACTAATTGAATTCTTCTGCAACCAACGAAAGTCCGGACAGCTCAAGGTCCTCTATCCGCAAGGTTATGGCTCCTTCTACCTTCAGGCGGGCTCAGTGGTGGACGCCCGCATCGGAGTATTGCGCGGAATTGACGCAGTCTATTTTGCTTTAACTTTGCCCAACGCTAGATTTGAGTTTGGCGGCGCCGATGAACCGGTCGAGCGAACGATCAATCAACCCTGGACCCAGGTTGTATTAGAAGGGTTACGTCGGTTAGACGAAGGTATCATTCCCTCGGATGCGTTTCCCCCGGATTATGCTGCGGAGACCAACGACACCGAACCACCTCAAAGCGAGATTCCCGACGTTGATCTGGAAAGCTTGAGAGTCCCGGGATTTCTTTCATTTAACGCTGAACCTGGCGGAAGACGAAAGGGCCTGGTGGCCGCCGCCGTGGCGTTTGCAGTCATTGCCAGCGTAGCGGCTTTGGGTGTGCCTGCGGGCTGGTATGGTCGTAGCAAGCAAGCGGCAGTTAGCCCCCCAACAGGGACGCAGCCGAATAGCTCGGCCGTGCCGGACACTACTGCAGTAACAATACCAGAGGAGATGACCAGCGAGGTTCCGGAGACATCAGCCGAGGAACCCAACGACGCTGCACTTGCGGCAAAGCGCCGCCGAGATATGGAACGAGCGAAAGCCCGCGAAGCGAAGACAGCCACTGACGCGCAAACTGTGGCGAATCCGGCTGCTCCCATTCCAACGCCCGTTGCCGCTGCTCAGCCAAAGAGTGGTCCAAAGAAAGTAGTTGTGACGGTTACTTACGACGAATCGGGTCGGGTGACCCAGGCCTCCGGCGGCGACGCCAGCGCGGTTAGAATTGCGCGTCAGAAACGTTTTCCCCCAGGGAAAGCCGGATCCGCAACTGTGACGATTCCCATCCATTAGTCACAGACGACTGAACAACAAAAGGGCCACGAGACGGACGATCCAGGTTGGCTAGTCCAGTCGCGTGGCCATTTCATTTCTGGTTGGCGATCGCGGCCGGCTAAAACATTTGTCTGATTTCCTCGTCCGTTAAGACCGAGGACGCCTGCTTAGCCCGCTCATAGATCCGATTTACTGTCTCTTCGCTTGCGTCCAGTCCGCGCTTTTCCAGCCAATAAACGACATTTGACTTGCCGCTCATTGGTCCAATTTCTACCACCTGCTCGAGTCCAAACTGTCCGGCTGGAACGCCGGAATAAACGAGATCGGCAAGTTCCGTATCGCCCTTGCGGTAACTTTTTATCACGGCCGCGGCGTGTACGCCGGTCGCGGTGCGAAATGCATCCCGTCCAAAGACTGGATAATTGAGCGGAATGGCCCAATCGCAGGCTTCAGAAGTGAGTGCGCAATACTCACCCAAACGTGACAAGTCGTTTTCGATCCAACCCAACAACTTCAAGTTGACTAACAATTGATCCATCGGAGTGTTTCCCACTCGTTCTCCGATACCTAGTGCGGAACCATGAACCTGATCCGCACCGCCCTGAATCGCGGCGATCGAATTGATCACGCCGAGACCTCGATCCTGATGGCCATGCCAATCCAGCCGTATGTTGCCGCCCTGCTCTTCGATGATGTTCTTAACAAACCGAACCACTGCGCGCGCGCCATCGGGAGTAGAATGTCCCACCGTGTCGCAAACGCATACGGCCTTCGCGCCACACTGGATCGCCGTCGTATAAAGCGCGCGGAGAGTGTCAGGATTTGCCCGCGTCGTATCCTCCGTGACATACATCACGGGCAGTCCTTCGCCCACGGCAAACGTCACTGCTTCTTCAGTTAATCGCAACAGTTTTTCCAGCGTCCAGTCTTCGGCAAAGAAACGGATCGCTGAAGAACCGATGAACGTGCAGGCTTCGATTGGGATGCCGGCGCGTTGCGAGATGTCGACTATGGGTTGAATGTCGTTGCGGTGAGTGCGGGCGGCGCAGTTTGGCCGAATCTTCAGTTTCTTATCCGCGATTTCGCGAGCCATGAGTTCGACTCCGGCGGCGTGAGTCCCACCCGCCCCCGGCAAGCCGATGTCAGCAGTGTCGATGCCGAGCGCGTCCATCAGATGAAGCAGTTCGATCTTCTTCTCGACGGCGGGCTCGCTCACTGAAGGTGACTGCAACCCATCGCGCAAAGTTTCATCATCAAAACTGATCGGACGGTTAGGCGGGATCAGCAACGGATCGATGGTGTTCCAATCGTAAACTAATTCTGCAAGCGACAATCGAAACCTCCGGGAACGTTCTTGGAGTTCAGACTACAACCTTCAGCTTGCGGCTTTCACGTTCGTCAAACCCCAAGCTGAAACTGCATGATCAACTGGGAAGAAATTTGATTACAGCAACCTGCCGCTATCGATGTCAAGCCGCGCAATGTCGGGGCTCTTTTGACGCCGGACGTGGCTCTGTTATAGCCTCTGACGCGCCTAAACCAGGGACGAGTTTCGTTAGATCAACTAACTTTGAACCCGCAAGCCCAGCCCCATGTGAAGACGATCGCGCTAGGCTCTGATCGGGCCGCCAAGATCATGGCCGTGCGCGCAAGCATCTCGCGCGTTGCGGAAATCGATTCCTCGTGGCTTGACGCGAATCTGATTGCCCGCCCGGTCGAGACCAACGTGCCGGCGATGCCTCTGAACGATTGGGAGCTAATGCAGGGCGCTCGCGAGAGGGCGCTTGCGGTTAGGGATCTACTGCGCAAGCAAAGGCGTGACGCCGATATTTTTGTGGGACTCGAGGGTGGATTTCATTCCGTTTCACTCAGCGGCGAGTGGCACACTTTTCTAAAGGGTTGGGCTTACGCAACTGATGGAACGGTTGAAGCGTTTGGCGCCACACCCTCTATCGGTGTGCCGGCGGAGTTGGCTAAGAAGGTAATTGAAGGGCGACGGGAACTGGGATTGGTGATTGATGAAGTGGCAGGAATTCAGGACATCCGCAGCCGGCAGGGCGCCTGGGGAATTCTTTCGCGCGATCTGGTTACGCGTTCGATGAGTTTTGAGGTGGCCCTCGTCGCGGCTTTTGCGCCATTCTACAATAAGGAGTTGTACACCTAGGGTGTGAAGATCAAATGGTCAGGGTTGCGAAATTACTATGGACGAACTAATGGCACAGACCAATGACAGTGAACCAAGTCATCATCCGCGCACGACGGCAGGTTGGGTTGAAGTTATCGCGGGCTCGATGTTTTCGGGTAAATCCGAAGAACTGATCCGTCGCTTGCGACGAGCAAAAATAGCGCGCCAAAAAGTGCAGGTATTCAAACCTGAAATAGACACTCGCTTTTCACAGGATCACATCGTCTCGCATTCTGAGATGCGTCATGAGTCGGCCAACATTCGCAGCGCAGCGGAAGTGCTGGCGAAAGTAGACGCGGACACAGAAGTAGTCGGGATAGACGAAGGACAGTTTTTTGATAACGAACTGGTGAACGCTGCGAACGAATTGGCGAAGCGTGGAGTTCGCGTAATCATCGCGGGACTGGATCAGGACTACACCGGGAAACCGTGGGAACCGATGCCGCAACTGCTCGCGATCGCAGAGTACATAACCAAAACCCACGCCATCTGCATGAAGTGTGGCCAGCCGGCGAACTATACGCAACGCACCGTCGAATCCGAAGAACGTGTAGCGGTCGGCGGCGGCGACATGTACGAAGCCCGCTGCCGCGGTTGCTTCGTCCCGCACGCCGACGCGCCGACCGTGCATCAAGACTGAATTGGGTGTTTGCTGAGAATATCTCTTGAAGTTCCCTTGGCGATGGCGCAGAATTTCCCCGTTCACCGTTAACTCGTCCTAGTCCTCGCTGCGACCGGCAACTCAACTACAAGAAAGGATTGTTCACCATGAAGAGAATATCCGCCTATTCAACTGCTTTTGTCGTACTCCTGGCATGGACCGCACTACCATTCGCTGTGCACGTGGGACAAATCCGCCTGTCACAGCAGGCTGTAAAGCTGGAGGCAAAGGCGCTTCCTCGTTCGCGACCGACGGTCACAATTGTTTTTCGAGGGTTGATGGTCTTCCATCCTGATCCAGAACGTAAGTATTTCGAAGCGGGAATTCTGCAAGCTCAGGAGCATAAGTTTAGGATACAAGTGCGGGAAAACTCCCCGACGGTCGTTTCAACCTATTCGGTACCACTAGGGCCCTTTGGGAGCCTGGAACGGGATGTTTGGTCGTTTGAGTTTGCGAGTTCAGGAAGCCGACGTGTCAGCTTCTACCGGAACGGGTTTTTCGATAGACAGCGCGGCATCGGAGATGAAAGGGATTTCCGCTGGGCAGTTGATCTGGAGGGGAGAGAGTTTTACAACCAACAGTTGGCGACCAAGACCGATCAACTTAGCCCGGTCTTCCGCGTTACCAGCGGCGAGTTCTACACGAAATCGAAAACACGTCCGTTGATGCGAAATCAAGGTGACGGCACGTTCCAATACTTCGGGAGCGCCGCAGATGAAATTGCGGCTGACGCTTTCCTCAATTCCGGAGACGTAGTTTTGAGATCGGGAAAATCGGGGAAGGAGATTCTGAGGTTGAAGCAAAAACCGAATACCACCTATGAGATCATTATCGAGAATGAACCGCTTGCACACCTTGAGCACGTTGCATCGACCTTCACCCACTTTCAATACTATTATCGGCTAATCGCCAAACCAAAGGCTGAATGGTACGAATTCAAACTTGCCAGTGATGCAGTCTCTTCAGCAACCGCCGATTCCGGAAGAGAGAGGTTCATGGTTGCCAGTTATTTAATTCCGGTGAGCCCGGGCACAGATCGTATCCCGTGCATGCCTGCGGGTGTTGGTAGGCGGAAGAAATCCTTGAGGTAGCATTCTCGGGTCAAGCCCTTCGCATTGCGACTTGCGGTGGCTGCCATCAACACGCAACGTTACTTAGTCTGCGAACTGATGACTTTCGAGCGCTTGAGCAATCGTAGACGGGTCGGTTCACTTGGGCAGCTCGATTACGGCGAGGCCTAGTTCATCAACATCCTGCGTAATCGAGCTTTCTTTAGGAAGGGCTAATCACTAGCGACGACCAGCAAGGTCAGAGGCAAACTCCTGGTTCATTTTTACAACGAGCTGATTGAGGAGAAACCTCCGGCGTTGATCCCCCTGATTTAAACTGCGGGCTGTGCTTTCGGAAGGAACCTTGTCGGTCATGACAATGCCGCTTGGGCATTGATCATACCGTGCCCGAAATCGTTGAATGAGCCGGGTAACCGATCTGCCGATTTAATGATCTTGTCGCGCACTTGCGTTGCTGTCAGCTGGGGCCATTTTGACCAAACCAGCGCCGCCAGGGCAGAGACCAGAGGAGCAGCTTGGGACGTTCCGCTCAAGGAGCCATATTTTGTTGGCACACCCTTCTCGCTATTGAGCGTCACAAAGTAATTTGGGAGGGACGAGATGATGTCGACACCTGGCGCAACCACAGTCATTTCGGGACCCTTGCTGGCGAACGCGGGGCGCTTGTGTTTATCGTTCACCGCTCCAACAGCCATGACGTTTGAACACTCAGTTGAATAGGCGGCGGGGAAAATAATCCGGTTGCCCACCTCGTGATTTCCGGCTGCCGCCACAATCAAGGCTCCGTTATCGTTCGCGTGTTCTATAGCAGTCTTTTTGCTTTTGTGGGCAGGGCCGCCGCCGCTGTAGTTAATGATTAAATTGGCTTTGTGCTCCCTCGCGAACCGCACCGCCGCGAACACACCGCATTTGAAAGTTTCACTGCTTCCTGTGATCGATGCATCAAAAACCTTCATGACTAACAAGGGGCCCGGCCAAAGTCCCGCGATGCCGGTGCAATTATTGGTAGTTGCTGCGGCGATTCCCGCTACATGAGTTCCGTGACCATGGTCGTCGGCGGGGTCGTCATCGTAGTTAACCAGATCCCCGCCTAGGAAGAAACGAGTAGCGTCATTCAGATCCTGATGAGAAAGGGCGCTGTTTTCCAGTGGAATCCCCGAATCAAGCACGGCCAGAACGACGTTCGCGGGATCGCCACTCCAAATGTCCCAGGCGCCCGAGGCTTTAATATCCCTTAGGTTCCATTGTTGATGAAAATGCGTGTCGTTCGGAATCAGGGTGCCGTGATCGATCAGAACCGGTTCAATCCAGAGCACTTCCGGGCCCCACCTGTCTGCGGCCGCGATTATTTGTTCCGCCTCCAACGTTGCATCCGTGTAAATGAGCCCGATTCCCAGTTCATCGGGTTGAGTGACGTTCTGAACTTTGACCATTAGGGCGCTCTCGGCTTCCTCAATTGAAACCTTCTCTTTCGAAGTAGTTCGATACACGAAAGCGCCCTGAACAGCCTCGACTTCTTGTCCGTTCCATTTCATGGTGACGATGGGCCGGCCCTGGAACGTCCGAGGGTTTTTCCGCTTGTCGTCTGAATTCTTTGCCATGGTTCACCTGCATTCACAGTTAAGTATATTCAGCATGAAGGAGTTATGGTGCCCAATTGAGCTTCCGAACATTTCCTTGTCCACACATGACGATGCTCTATGTTCGACCATCGCCATCCTGAGCTCCGGACATGCAGGGCGCGTCTACACCAGCGCCGATATCAATGCCAATTCTCCTGTAGAAAAATAAGTCATAACGTGGGTCGGCCGTGTCGATCGCATAATCGTAGTAGGCTTCGAAATCGTCGTGTGCGGAGGCGTCGTCCGGCAAGTTGTCAATCCGAACCAAGTAACCCTCGCCCCCTGTACCCCCTCCCTTCGCAAGCTCGAGCTTCCTCGTACCTTGGTCTTCCCATTCAAGTGTCAATTTTTGATTAGCAGCGAGCTGTATGAATGCTCCTAATTCGGCCGCGATCCGATTCCAACATTTTAGGCCGGTGCTGGGATGTTTTAGATGGATTGCGAGTTTGGCTGGTTCGGTGCGCAAAGCTGTAAACAAGAGTCCATCAGACAATGTTGCCGCCAGGTTGAGTCGCCCAGGACTCGAAGCGGGTGTCGAGCTTTGATGTAGGGCCTTCAGGTCAAGTGACCATCTAAAATCCCTTGGATGGTCTCGCTCAGTTCCGGGGAACGCAGTCTCGACCGGAGTTGAGACGAATTTCGTGACACCGCTGTTTCCGGCATAGATCTTAAATGGAGTGGTGATGGGACGCCCTGTTGGAGTTGGGATGGATCCCAGTGATCCTCTATCGGTCACCGTTACCTTGAGAGCATGCTCTTGCGCCTGTAGGACACCGACGATGCAATTTGTTCCTTGGTCGTCCCGTAAAACCGGAACCAGAAGTAGCAGACCGCCGAAGCGGATCTCGACGTCAGGGCGTACGGTGGGAAAGTTGTGATCAGCATTGGGCTTGAATGGCATGAGTTTCCTCCTTTTAGAATGAAGCGTAGCCTCCAATGGGGACAAAGGCGGCCCAGGTGTTAGGCTCTCGCGAGTTTTGAGAAAGGCTTTTGATCGAATCGATCTGAGCCTGTTGGAGAGCCCTGACTGTAGAAAGGCGGCCCTCTTTGCGGTATTTGTGGAAATTGATCATGAGTTCCGCAGTCGTTTCGGAATTAACCGGCCACAGACTGGCCACCACGAGCGGCACGCCGGCCGCCAGAAACGGACGCGCAAGGCTAATAGCTCCCTCACCGCGGTACGCTCTTTCGATTCCGGTTTGACAGGCCGACAACACGACCAGCCGAGTCCGCGGAAGTGTCATGGTGTAAATCTCAGAAGCTTGCAGGAGTCCTGGTGACAAGTGGTGTGCGGTGATTTCACTCGACCCTCCATTTGCCAACAAGAGCCCTGACATCAAGGGCGATTTTTCGTTCAGGAGTGCATGCGTTGCGAAGTGTGCGACATCAGCGGTTAGCAGATCCCGCTTCACTCTTGCTGGCGTTGCCAGTCCTTCGATCACTGGACTTGAATTGTAGAAAGCAGCAATCTGCTGCGCCTCACGCGTGGCGGCAGGTAGGTTAGGTAGATCGCTGAACCTCGTCGAATCAAAGCTTGGATTGCCCACGCTGAGAAGACTTTCTTGCAGTGGTTGAGCTCGCAGCTTCGCGTTTTGAGTGCTCATCGCGAAGATCGTGGCGCTGGGTGCCAGCTCGAGCGCGAAGGTCTCGATCAAATAACGGCCCGATGTGGGGGATATTAGTGCCGCGAATGGAAGAAAGTTCAGGCTCTTGTCAGGTACGATGCAGAGTTGATGCTCAGCCTTTAGATAACCACGACTCTCAACTGGGGTAATTAGATAATCATATAGCTGTTTGGCAAGCGCTGTTATGTCCTCATTTTCACGAGTGTTGCCTTCTTTCAACAACAACGTCCGATATCTATGTATCGTTTCGTCCAAAACCGTTGCTTTGATCTTCGCTTCAACATGTTTCAGGCCGTCTTTTGTAACAACCCAAATGAGCAGTTTGTCATCAAGCACTGAATACTGAAGGATCTGGACCTGGTCCGAAATACTCCGTTGGACTTCAAGAAGAGTTAAGGGTTTGGTTCCTGACATCAAGCGGTCCGGCCGATCAGCATCGCTCAAAACCCGTGATGTGTTAGTCATCAAATCAAACAGCGATCGCGCGCGGCAAGCTTCGGCATATTGAAAGGCTTTCTCAGCATTGCCTCTTCGAGAGTATTCAAATTCAATTGCGATGTCGTAGGTGTTTTGACCGATGTCGAAAAAACCATTGCGGTAACTTTCGTCGACAATTTTGTCGCGATATGCTTCGAACAGTGAAACGACGCGACCCAGTTCTTGTTCAGCGGCTAAGTCGTCATGCATATCCAGCAGGGCGAGCAACTTTCCTTTTCGGGCCCGGTAGAGATAGATTTCCAGGTTATTCAGCCGTTCTGAAAATTCAAGAGTGCGATCGTAATACTGGATTGATTGAGGCAGGTTGCCGGTGGTCCGGTAAAGCTGACCAAGGCTAAGCATTGTATGAATCTGAGTGACGGCCCGGCTTGATTCTCCCGATATCTTCTCGCCCTCTCGTAGGGCCTGATGCAACATCATGATGGCCGTTTCATAATCATGAAGTTGCTCATAAAGAAGGGCCCGCCGGTCAAGGGATCGAGCCTTCAACAATGGATTGGCCGCGATATCTGCCAGTCTTTCTGCTTCGGATTCGCTATCAAGAGCTGCTGACTGTAATCCGCTATGGTAGAAGGCAAGGGCTGCCTCGTGGTAGAAGCGCCACAATAGAGAAGGGTCATACACTGAGGTTTCGGCGACGCTAAGACCCTGGAACGCTGAACCAAGCGACTCGCGATAACTGCCAAGGTTGAGAAGAATTGATGCCACTTGCCCGTAGGTTCTGACTACATTAACCGTGTCGTTTATCTCTTTTGATATCATCAAAGAGCGATCAGCATGAGCGAGAGCTTTTGAGAATTCATTTAAGGTTAGTTCGGCGTCTGAGAGTGCATTGAGAGATTGGGCATGCAACGACCGGTAACTCTTCCTTTCATAAATCTGCGACAAGCGCGTAAAGGCTTCGAGGGCATCCTTAACCTTTGGTATGCGAAGATTGCAATAACCGGTCCAGCTATCTGCAAACAGCCCTTCGGATTCATTTCCGGCAAGTGTGAATACTTCTCGGGCTTTTTGGAACAACATTAGGGCCGCTTCGAATTCCGCCTTGTAGTAGCGTTCCATTGCAGACTGCACGACTCGTCTAGCTTGTATCGAAAGCGCGAGCTGCTGAGGAGTAGCTTTTTTGTAAAAAGCAATAAGATCAGAAGTGAATCGGTCGCCAGCCTTGTGCTCCTCAATCCACCCTTCATAAAAGAGTTTCTTAAGCGTTTCATCGGCTTCACCAGTAGGACGTTGCGATGATAGTTGCAGGTAGTCGTCGAGCAGTTGTTCAACAATGAGATTTCCTTTGCGCTCTCGGCCGCTGCTAATGGCCCCCCAGGCAGCTTCGCTGTCCTTAACCTGATAGGCGGCGACAAAATCAGACAGGAGCCGTTCCTTATTGCGAGAGGTCTTCTCCTCCCGCTCTTCAATCAGGCGAAGCTTCTGCCTTGCTTCCTCGGCCCAGCTAGAACTTGGATCTCTTCTGAGGTATTCCTGCCAGTCAGTCTTTGCCTGCTGATCGTTCTTCAGCAACTGTCGTGAGAGCGCACGATTAAACAGCGCGTCAAGCAGGTTAGGATCTAGTCCCAGCGCTTTGTTGAGATTCTCCAGGCTGTGACCCAACGCCTCCATGCCTTTGCCGGGCTCTTTACCGTTGAGATCGATTTTTCCTTTCTCCATCCATGCCGCGCCAAGGTCGCTGTAGAGTTGAGGATTCGTCGGATCACCCTTGAGGGCCTCGTCAAACTCCTTAATAGCTCTATCAAATTCTTTTTTTGCCAGATAAACTTGGCCGAGACCGTGATGAACCGCCGCCGTCGGATTATTTTTCGCAGCATTCAGTAGCGTCAGTTCGGCGCGACGCAACTCATCCTGATTGATCTTCTCTGTACCTGGTCCGCGCGTAGTTGAGTAAGGCGCATAGTGGAGACTAGAAAGGCGGGCTTCGACTGGTCTTGCATCACGAAACGCTGATTGCAGGGCGGCTAATCCCTGATTGAGTTCAGAGTCATTGGAGCGGATTCGCCAAATGTAAAAGCCACCGACGACCAGGACGAGCGCGGCTGCAATTGCCAGAAGAGGTTTGAACCAGCTTACGGGTTTGGGGGGCTCCACGTTAGACTTTCGCAATCTTAGTGCCTGAGCGAATTTCAACTTGCTTTGCCGCTCAGGAGATTTGAAAAAATGCTGTTCCATTTGCACGAGTTCGTTCCCTGCAAATTTGCCGGCTACGTAGTCGTCGGTTAATTCGTCGACCACCATGTCGTACTCCTCAGCGAAGTCGGGTTCGGTGAGCAGACGCAACTCGACCTGCTCCTCCTCGGCCTCGGTGAGTTGGCCCAGCAGATATTCCTTAAGCTTATTTTGTTCCCCGGCCATGATTGACGCTCCGAGTCCAGGCACCGCTATTTACTATGCTTCCGCGGCACCTTTTGTTTCCCTTCTAAGACTTTGAGTGCACTTGAGTACGCATACTTCCAGTTTGGCTCTAATCTGATGAACCCGAGCACGCAAGGCTCCCTCAGAGATACCGAGTTCCCGCGCCATGATTTCGTGTTGCTCGATTTTGTCGTGACCTTGGTAGACGTGGTAATCCAAAATCAGGTCACGTTTTGCCGGATCCAGGAACTTGAGGCACCGAACCAGGCATTCATACTCGTCGCTGCTGTTTGTAATCTGGATCGATGCCACCGGGATTAAATCTGCTGTAGCGATTTCTTTTGGCCGAAAACTTTCACGGATGAGGTTGCGAGCAACTCCGTGAAAGTAACGCACCGGTTCCCCTACGTAACTCTCTTGGATTTCAGGCAATCGGCGAGTAACTCGTGAGATTGCCGCATCGGCCAGATCCTCGGCGTTGCTACACCCTTTTGCGATGAAGACCCTAATCAGGCCCGTGCGAATGGTTTCGTACTGCCGCGCCGCAAGATCGCGATCGGGATTGAACCAGGCTAATAAGGCGTCGAATGGGTCAGGTGAGTTAGCCAACTTGCTCCTAATCAGTAAACCCGTAGTTCTTGTGGAAGTTCCCAGGCGAAGCGCCTTCGGATTTTTAATCGGTGTCTGAGGACGGCGAGAAATTATCTCAGACCACGAATCAATAGCAAGGATTTTTGCTCAGGAAAAATATTGAGGATCAAACGAAGCCCTCGGTTTTTCCTCATGTTTCGTCTTTCGAGAGTCTTCTCACATCCCTCTTCCCTCCGTCGCTGCTAAGCATTAAAAATATTTCACTCCAGGAGTGACACATTTTTCTTCATGCGACCATAGAGGGTGGAGATGCTACTTCGGCGCATTAATGCTTGTGGCGGCCCAGGGTTATGGGATTCGAGCATTTCCCTATTCTTAGTGCTTAGGGAGCAAGAGAATGAAGAACAAGAAATCCGGAACTCAGGAGCTGGTCGCCCAGTTTCTACTCTACACGCTGGTTCTCAATAGCTTGATTGGCCTGATGGGCGGGTTGTTACCCGTGAGCGCCCAGAAAAAACGATTAATCGTTGTCAACGCGGATCAGCCAAATCTCTGGACGCTGGAGCAGGCCCACTACCTGCTCGCACAGATGCACCGACGAAATCTGGATCTGAAAGCGAAGAGTCTTGAAGAATTAGATCCGAACGAGATCGCCGGTCTGCGTTTCGACGTTATGCGGATGCTGGTTGAATTCGGCGCCACCTTCAATCAGGCCGACCTCGTATCCAATCGTCTGCTCTCCGCCAATCAATCATTTAACTCCGAACGCCGCCAGCAATTGCTCACGGAACGAGACGGATTGCGCCGGGAGTCGGTGAACTTGGCTGGCGACATTGAAGGACTGGAAACGGAGAAGGCGGGTACCGAAGACAAAGACGCGCAGAAGACTCTTGATGCAAAGATCGCGGCGAAGACCAACCGTTTGGCCAGGGTCGACAAAGAAATAGAAACCCTCAACGGCGAGCTGACAACACTAAACGCACCCTCCGGTCAACCCACCGCAACCTCGGGTGGAGCGACCTTCGATCCGAGCAAGCTACCAAAAAGCGAGTTTGACGAAGCCTTCAAAGCTGCGGCGGCTAAGCAGATCGAGAAGTTCAACCAATCTCCGCAGCTCAACGCCTCTCTCAAGTTGGATAACTTTCTGCAGATGCAGTACGAGATCATCTCCAAGCAGCTCTCGCTGCTGCGCGATGAAGTCGGTCCGGGCGAGCGCCTGGTCTTTCTCGAACTGCCTCAGACGGTAAACGCCGCTCATCACGAGTCGAAAAGGAAGTGGGCGCAATCATGGTGGAAGATTGCTGGTTACACCAGGCGGGAGCTGAGTGGCGAAGCCCTGGCAATGGCGGCACCAGGACCCTCGCCCCAGCCACATGAGAATACTCAACCAATAACTACACTCGATGACGTCAACTCCATCCTCGAGGGAAAAAAGATTGATGTCCGGCTTAAGCCGACCTCGAATCTACGCCCGTGTTCAGAGCCCAGCGAGCTTAACTGTACGCCAAAAATTCTGCAGGCCAAATATGAGGATAAATTCTATCCGCTGAAGGAGGAGAATGTTGTTCCAGCCGGAACGGCGTTGAACGATTATCTAGATCGTGCTAAGAATCCCTCCTCACCAAGGCTGGACAACCGCAGTGTGCGCACGGTCGAACTCATACCACGCCAGAGTTCGCTCAACGTCAACGACATGAATCTGAAGGTGAAGGCGGGCGCGTTGAACTTCGTGTTTTCCACGCTGTTTGGCTTTGGCTCGCAACTCAAGGCTCAGCGCCAGCGCGAGCAGTTCTCACAGTTTGTTCAGCAGGAACTTTACTCGGCGGCGTTCGGAAAAGGTGCTCGCGAGTTTGGCTGGACGTTCACTCCGATGCCCGGCACTGACCGTCTTCATTCGGGCGTTCGCACCACCTATGCCGTTGTCGTCGTTCCAGAGGTGGCGACGTCTTTAGTGCTTGAATCAACCGGCTGCTATTTCCCCAGGTCCTCCTACCAGCCTAATGATTTTGCTGACACTCTTGCGGATGACTGGAATGCCGCCAATCGCACCAGCCGTAACTGCTCGGGTCCGACGGCCAGAGCCTTTGTCGTGCCGATCCCGGCCGCCCGCCTCAACGGCGGAAACGAATTCTGGGTTGACCGTATTCAATTTCAGAACGTGGCAAAGGGAAAGCGCATTGTGGTGTCAATTTCAGGCAAGAATTTCTCGCCTCAAATCGGCGCCCTCATCAACGGTGTTCCGCTCGTTCATTCTATCGGCCTGGCCCAACCCCTCATACGCGACGACAGCGCGACGGGACGAGCCACTGCCGACGACTTAAAGGCCGCCGAAATCGTGGGCTATCTCGAGCGCATCGACTCTAACAAGGTCTTGCTATCCTTCAAGATGCCTTCCGATTTTCAGGGAACTCCGACCATCACGTTAATCGCTCCCGGAAGGGCGACAGACATCAACTCGCTCCCGAACGTAGAAGTCAATGAAGTTCCTGGCACAAAGCTGGCCGACTATCCCAAAAAGATGTTCGGGCATGGGCCGGGGCCGGACCCGTTCAGGATTGACAAGGTTAGGGTGTTTCGTAGTCGACCCGCTGGGAAGCTCACGGCTGAGGTTAGTGGTGCCGGTTTCGGTAGCCGTGCGGCCGATGTTCCGACAGTTTTTGTAAACGGAACAGAAGAGACAGCGACGACCTGGGTATCGCCTACAAGGCTTACCGTCAAATTCCCGATCATTGCGGACGAGACCATCAGGGTAACCCTGGTGTCGACGAACCTTCAGAAGCAAACGGCGGAATCGGACTCGATCGCGAATCCGGTGTTTCTGAGCATTGCCGATGTTGAAGTGGTCAGCTACGAACTCGCCACAGAGGATGAACCCAATGCCACGCTTGTTGTGAAGATTACCGGTAGCGGGTTCAGTGACAACCTAAGCGCTTCAGTTGGCGGGAAGGCCCTCGAAGTAGCCGTCAAGTCGGCGACCGAAGCGGTTCTTACTATCCCTGACCCAAAAGCTGCTTCCATTGTGACTCTCGAAGACACTGTTACTAAACAGAAGGTAAAGGTAGTGGTCGCCCGCAAGTTCAAAGCAAAGTGAGCACCGCTCGTCGACTGTTTCTAATTCAAGCAAAGGAGAAATTGTCATGGCGTTCTATTACGAGTTGCACAAACTCGACAAAACCTTCACCGCAGCACACGCGCAACGCACCGCCGCCGGGCTGCTGCGCTTGAAAGAGGCGTTCAAGACGGAAGCTGTGCCGGAACGCAGGCGCGCGAGCAGGTTGCTATTGGCGAGCTGGAACATCCGCGAATTCGAGTCCGAAAAATATGGCCCGCGCCAACGTGAGGCGCTCTACTACATTGCCGAAATCATCGAACACTTCGACATTGTCGCGCTTCAGGAAGTACGCGAGGATCTCTCGTCGCTCGAAAAGGTGATGCGCATTCTCGGCAGCCAGTGGGACTACCTGCTCACCGACGTCACCGAGGGGCGACAGGGAAACTTTGAGCGAATGGCGTTTGTTTACGACACCCGCAAGGTGACCTTCGGCGGGTTGGCGGGAGAGATCGTCGTCCCGCCGGTGGACAAGCAAACGCCTGCACCCCAGTTTGCGCGGACGCCGTTCATGGTCGGGTTCCGCACCGGGTGGTTCAAATTCACCATCTGCACGACGCACATCTACTACGGCAAAAGCGTAGCGAACGATCCACAGCGAGTGTGGGAGATCGGACAGCTCTCCGACTATCTCGCCAAAGCCGTGGAGAAGGAGCACTCATGGGCGAAGAACATGATTCTGCTCGGTGATTTCAACATCTTCAAGAAAGGCGATGAGACTTACGAAGCCTTAACCAAGCCCGGATTCGAAATTCACCCAGAGCTAGTGGGAACCGGATCGAACGTCGATCAGTCGAAAATCTTCGACCAGATCGCCTTCATCGCTCCAGACCTTAAAGACAAGCTGGTGGATTGCAATGCCGGCGTTTTCGATTTTTACAAGTACGTCTACACCAAAGGCGATGATGAGAAGGGTGTGTACGCAGAGGCCATTCCTAAGACAAAGGCTGGCGCACCCGGTAAGTTTAAAGATTGGCGTACGTATCAGATGTCCGATCACCTGCCGATGTGGATCGAGCTCCGAGTTGACTTCAGTCCTGAGTATCTAAAGCGGATCGCAGAGGGGAAACAGGCAGTGGTTCCGGTCAGCGCTCCAGTCAAGTCGTAGTGAAGAATACATGAATCCCCGGAAATTCTGACCGAGCTCCTCGGTTAACGCATTTCAATTTCGCGTCCTTGCTACTCCCGACGAACGAATTCGGAGGCTGATGACTGGCACGAGATTCAGCAAACCGAGCGACAAAGAGAGGTCTACCGCGTCACCCGGAAAGGGTAGGTGGTGACGTCTTCAAAGGTGCCGTCGGTAGCGCGACCGGTCAAAGCCATGCGGTAGTCGCCCGGAACGAGCAGTTGGGCAGGAATCGTCGAGATGACTAATCGTGTACCGCTGGTTGCCGGCGTCGTCGTGGAGGTTGCCGAATCTTCGACCGGCGTCAGATCGCCGCTGGCCCATACCTCAGATCTGTCATCTGCGAGCAGTCGGGAGCGATAAACTTTGTAGCCAGTTGTCGGGATTATGAGCCGAATCTCAACCTGAGCAGTTTCATTTGTTGGTTTGATCCGCGCGATTTCGCCGCTATCACGTGTGAGACCGGGCGTCAGGGTTACTGCCAAAGTAGTGCCGGCGCGGCCGCCGGGCGTTGTCTTATCTCTCACGGCCAACCAGGTGACTCCTACAACGGCCACAAGGATCACCGTCGCTAACGCATAAGAGAGAGCCGGGCTGAGCGCGGGGAAAAACGAGAAGAAGTTTCGTTTCTTTTCCGGGTCAGCCTTTCCCGAATAACCCGCGGAATCGCGTGACGGCTTATCTGAGGATTCGCTGACCGGCTCGTCAACTTCCGTTTCGTTGGTTTCGCTGAGGTATTTCGCCAAACGACGTGCAAAGTGCAGCTGTTTGCGTCGTTCTGCAGTTACCAGAAAATTACTTTCAAAACCCTGTATTTCAGTAGCCGAAAGCTGATGACCGACGTAATCGTCGACCAGCTCTTCCTCACCAATCAAGACCTCCTGGAAAAAATCACTCTCCGCCAAAAGCCTTTGCTCGACCTGAGCCCGTTCGTCCGATGACAACTGCCCGAGTAGATATCGCCGTATTAATTGAGTTTCATGAGGATCCAAGTTTAATGCTCTCCCTTTCCGCGCCAAACGCCCCTACCTTTAATGTCAATTTAAGCCAGTTCATTTCACGTGGCGGGTTCCTCCAGGCAAAATTCAACGCAGTCCTGCAATTTGGTTCGGAGTCGATGAGCGCGGATTCTCAAGGCATTTAGGGCAATTCCCAGTCGTTTCGCGAGCTTTTTGCGCTGATCGATTTTTTCGGTTTTTTCCCCCTTGTAATACTGTCGCACAACCCGGCGATTCTCGAAGGTCAGCTTCTCAATGCACTTTTCCAGGCACGCATGCTCTTGTTCAATAAGCGCGCAATCGTCTGCCGGAGGGGGCGGGATAGGGGTCGGCGGCCTTCTCTGGTATTCCAGGTACACTTTATTAGCCACGCCATAGAAGTAAGGGGCACGGGCACCCTGATAGGTGGCTTCAATTTTGTGCAGCTTGTCGCTGACCCGGTTTATGGTTTCGTCGGCCAACTCTTCCGATTCATAACACCCTCGGCAGGTGAAAATCTTGATAAGTCGAACCCGAATCTCCTCATATTTTCGTCCTGCTTCTTCACGCGACGGATCGAGCCAGTCGAGCAGGGCATCAAAAGATTCCTGAGTTAGGATCCAGTCTTTCTTCATTCTTGGTCCGTAAGATTGGGATGTAAGAAGTTGCGGTCCGGCAGAAGCGGGCCGACTGGCAGCATTGTAGACTAAAGAGCAAACTTTCGTCGTCGTTTCAGAGCATAGATTCCGGCAGCGGCCAGAACGACCCCGGCAAGTAGCGAGATGGCGAGGTAAGAGATCGGAAAGCGGCTTGGCCTTTCGGATTGTAAATACTGTCCTTGAATCACAAAACCCGCCCAGAAATAAGGCGACTCCCAGCGCTTCTGTTGCGACATTGTCATCTGGGCCTTTCGGAGCGCGGCCGCGGGCGACAGACCATCTCGCAACATGTAGGTATAGAAGAGTCGCATCAGTTCAGCAGTCGCCTGATCATCGACCTTCCACAAACTCGCCACCACACTCGAGGCGCCGGCATACATGAAGCCGCGCGTCAGACCGATAAATCCTTCTCCTTTGACTTCCTTTCCCAGACCGGTGTTACAGGCGCTCAGGACTACCAATTCAACGGGCAGCTTCAGGTTGTAAATATCGTGAAGACGCAGAAAACCATCCTGCTGTTGTCCCTTTTGATCAAACAACGAAAGAACAACGCCAGAGAGCGCGGGGTAGTCATTGTTTACGAATCCATGCGTCGCGAAATGAACGATGCGGTAATCACCGAGAGTGCTGCTCATCGCAGTGGCACGGCTGGCATCAAATCCGATCGCCTTGAAGCCTGACCTCCAGGGGGTCACAGACATGATTGCGTCGGCTTCATCAGCGGAGGCAAACAGTCTGGGAATGGAACCGCCCTGTCCCGAGATGTTCACGTCCCTCAAGACGCGGCGAACCTCTGTTTCCTGGGCGCCGGCGGTAAGCAGGTTGCCGTTTTGATCGCCGTCAATCCGCGGATCATCAGCTTCGAATACCGGATCAGCCAGCACCGCAACATTCCTCGGTGACGGCTTTCGATTCCTGGCCTCAGCCATCAAAAGCGCCAAAGTGGAAGCCGAGGGCTCGTTTACAATTTCGTGATCACGAATCAGTGGAATTAGATCGTCCGCAATCGGGTGAACGCTAGTGTGTTCAGGGCGCGCGAAGTTCCCGGCGGTTGGGGGAACAACCAATGCCTGGAAAGGAATGTATTGCAGGGCCCCATCGGCCACGATGAGCAAGCGTTTCTTCCCCAGCCTGGTCAGCACTGGTTCGAGCACCACCCGGCTGAAAGAGGCGGCTGCTTTCGGCAGTTGCGCGTTGGCTTCTTTAACTCGTTCCTGGTTCTGGGTGATTGTTTCACCGGGCACCGCTTGGTTAGCTGTCAACAACTTGTGAAAAGCGCGCGCCTGATCCTCAATTTGCTCACGTCCCGGCAATTCAAAGGCTGCAATCTCATGACGCGTTACGGCCCACACATAACTGCGATCATCGCCGAGCATATACTCCAACAGCAACGAATCGTCATCCAGAACCTGCCGCTGAATTTCCTTAAGAGTCAGCGGTTCCGGTTGAGTCAGTGCTGCATATCGAGGACTCGTGGTTCTTATTTGGGTCTCTATCTCTTCGTATTCGCCGGTCAGCCGATCAACCTCTCCGGCAACTTTCAGGGCCTCATCTTTCTGACCGGACAGAATCAACTCCGCATGACGCTCAGCCTGGCTATTGAGTTCCTGTCCAACCCTGCGCTCCTGGGCCAGCAGCGATGCGTCAACACCCTGACGGATATCGGCACGCGCTTCTCTTAGCAACTCAAGCAGAGAGCGCGCTCGTGCTTTCTCGCTGGCTTCAAAGGCAGCTGCAGCAAAACCTTCATTAGGGCGGCTAAGATGCAGGCGCATCAGGATGTCCGCATGAAGTTCGAAATATTGATGAGTGGAAGCAACCAGCGAAGCGCGAACATTCTGGCTGGCAACTTTGCTTCGCAAGGACTCGGAGATTTTGAGCCCAGTTTCGATTTGGGCGCGGGCATCATCCAGGAGATTCATGTCTCTCTGGACGTGTGCAAGATTGAAGAGAGACAGCGCTTCGCCGGCGGGATCCTCTGCGACGCGATTCAGTTGCAAGGCTCGCCGGTAATGATCGATGGCCTTTGAGTTTTCGCCCGAGGCTTCGTAGACGCGGCCGATGTAATTGAAGGTATAGGCTTGATATCTCTGGTCCTGGCCCGGACGTGTCAGCCGCAAGGAGTGGTTGTAATGCTTGAGAGCTTCATCCCGGTTATTCCAGGAATCATATACAACCCCCATGTCTCGCAGAGTCTGCGCCTGAAGCCGAGTCATCCCCAGTTGACGAAAAAGTGTTAGAGCACGTTCGTAACTGGACAGCGCCTCCTGGCCATTGCCCAGCGAAAAGCTGATTCGCCCGGCATCCATTTGGGCTTCAGCCTCACCCCAGGTATTACCGATCTCCTGAAACAACGCAATTGACTGATTGATATATTCAAGGGCCTTTTGCAGTTCTCCAAGGTTCTTGTAAGTAAACGCCATGCCCCCGAGCACAGTGGCTTTCGTCAAGCGATCGTCAATGCTGTTTAGCTGTTTCAGAGACTTTTGAAAGAGATCGAGCGCCTGCTGATACTCGCCAAGTCTGGCTTGAAAGGTGGCCAGTGCGCGCAGACTTCTTGCTTCCAGGCGTGGATCCTGCGCCAGTCCAGTCAACCTTACCGCCTCCTGATAGGACTGGCGAGATTCTTCGGTCCGGCTCAGACTCGAATATGCGTAACCAAGATTTAGCAAGACCTCTGCCTGGCCGTGGTAATCACGAAACTCCCGCAGAATATTTAGTGCCTGTTGGTCAAACTCAAGCGTCTTTTTCAGATCACCAAGCCCGTAGTTTGCCTCGCCGGAAATAAAAAGCGCCCGAGCTTCATCGGTGCGGCTGCCGGCCAGTCGACTGGATCGCAGGGCCGACTCAGCTCCCGAAAGAGCCTGACTGTTGTTGCCAATAAGAACCTCGAGAGAGCTCAGGCAGTTAAGAATCGCAGCTTCGGATTTGTGGTTTTTGATTCTTCGCGAAAGCGAGAGGGCTCGCCGATAGTGAGTAACTGCCAGCTTGTTATCATTTAACGCCTCGTAGGTCTGGCCAAGGCCTTTCAACACGTTAGCTTCCAGCTGGGGGTCTGGAAGACCTTTTAGCAAAGCCAATGCTTCCTGGTATTTCTCAATGGCCTTACGATTCGAATCGTCCGTCTGTGTCGCGCGCAATTGATCCGCCGCAGCCAGCATGCTCTCTACCGCAACTCGATCCGGGTCCCATTTAGACTTGACTCTGCTTTCCTTCAGACGAATTCGGTAGCGTCCGACTTTGAGGGGACTGGCGGCCGCTCGCAGCGAGATCACGTGCTTGCCGCTCGTCGACGTGATTACTGAGACGAGCGTAACGTCGTCAGGCCGACAAGTGAATTTAGTGCTTTCACGTTCGGCTGGACTGGAGACGCCTCCAGAGATGCTTAGTCCCCAACGTTCAATTTCGATGGAAAAGTATTGATCGGCATCTGACTCGATTTGGTAGGAGTGAACCTCATCGGAAGCAATCTCCCGATCAGTCCATTGGTGAAGAACGAGGTTCTGCGCAGCCGTCGTTTCCGATTGGGATGATTCACCTGGGCCATGAGCTGAAGAGGTGGAGGTGGTCAGTGACGGGTAGGCCAAAATAGCCACGGTGAGAAGAAAAAGCAGGCCCCAACACATCGCGGGGTAGGGCATGCGAAATAATCCCAGCCCTCTCCAGCGATGCGTATAACAAACTCTCACCAATATTTTCTTGCCGGCGCCAGTTTATTGCGTCAGATCAGAAATCAAAGTCAATCGAAACGACCGGCGGATTGCGCATGCTATGAATCGGATTTCCCGACTTATCCGAACCCATTTTGTCTGAGGCCATCTTGTCTGAGGCCATCTTGTCTGAGGTTCGCTTGTCAGAAGTCCTTTTGTCGGAAGACATTCGGTTGAAGATCAGGATGTCTGGTCCCTTGTCAGATGTTCGCTTGTCGGAAGTTCGTTTGTCAGAAGTTCGTTTGTCTGAGGTCCTCTTATCGGAGGTCCTTTTCACCGCCAGCTTGTCAGCGTTACGAATGTAGTTGAAGAAATTCCCGCCCTGTTCTTCAAGCTCTTTAATTCGTGCCTGCTCCTCGGGATTCCAGGGTTTCTCAGGCACGCGAAACTTGCGCCGCGTAACATTTGTATAGTATGCGAGAAAGTCGCCCCAACCCGAGAGAGTGGCAAACTCGAATCCCCAAAAGTAAGCAGCCACGCTGGACCAGGGGAAGTAAATCGCAACCCCATGAGAATGTTGATAAGTCGCTCCGGTGAAGTCGGACTCAATTACGAATGTATCCTTTAGGAACTTGATGACCGCGTCACACGCAGTTCGAATTTCCTTTTTGGCGGAACGGTTCTTCAAACATTCGCAGAAGTCCACCAGATCCACATACCATTCACCGTTATACGACTGCGCCTCCCAGTGGGCCAGAACGAGGGCATCGGTGAAAGGGCGTTTTTTCTTTTCCGGTTTCCCTTTTAGCTCCGGGTGCTCAGCTTTCAGTTCTCTCAATAAGGCGGAGGTTAATCTCTTAACTACCGGCGCCAGCCGACCTACTCTCGTTACATCGAGCGCTGAAAGCGCAACCGAAACACCCGATTTGACGTAGGCTCGATAGAAAGCCACATACTTTTTGACCACCACCTCGGCGAGTTGATACGGATCCAGAGGTGCGGGATTAGAACCGTTTGAGGGCTCCACTGACTCACAAAGATCCTTCAGGATTGTCTGGTAGGGCCAGCCCGACGATGGAGTGTAAGTTTCAGAGCCAATCACTATGTCAACGCTATCCATGAGGTCACAACAAACCTCGGCCATGCTCATGAGGCAGGTGTCGAAGCCCAGGATGTCGATTTTTTTGGCACGATCGTCGTTGAAGTCTTCTTCCAGGTCGTTCTGCAATTGGTCAAAGACAACCCTCAACTGCCGAAAAGTCATAGCGCCGCCCGAGCTGTCATCCTTCAACAAATAACTAGGCTCGATCCCCGCCGAATGTCCCGAAAGGACGACCATGTAGTGGCGAGCGGGATGAACCTCAATTCCATAGCTAAGAAAATTATAGAGAGTGATGGGAGACGCTGCGTCGGTATCGTTGCGAGATGCACCAAGATCATCAGGCTTCAGGTTGGCATTCAGGGCCATTCCTTTTTCCACTATTCTTTGAGCATATTTCCAGTGTTTCTTGTTTAGAAGGCGTCGGTGCCTGGCCAAATCGCTGGCCTTCCGGCTCTCCTTAGGGAAGTGCACCTCTTCCGTCCAGGGATTCCACCCGGCGGACTCCTGGGGAAGGTCGTCAAGGCCTTGCGGCTTTGCTGCATTCGGTTGTTTGGCGCCTTTGCGTCCGCTATCGTCGAGGATTACGCCCTGCTTGGTGATCTGGTATCGCCTGGTTCTGGCCATTCCGTCGCAGGGATCAAATTGAGCGATGACCTTTATCTTGTCCGAACTCATGCCTCGATGCATTTCGGTGAGCGCCCAAACACAGTCGGCGCTGAGGTTGTTATCACCCGCCATATAGACCATTACGGTCCATTCGGGCAACTCTTTTGTTTGGCGGGTTCCATTCTTACTCTTCGATGAGGTGCGGGGGCGCTTAATCATTTTATTCTCCAAAGGATGTGTCGGACAGGGATCAGTCCGACTAAATTTGATCAACGAATTGGCTTAGGACAACGTCAGTGGAACTGAAGTGTGACTCAGAAGCAGTTGTCTTTTCGGAAACGGATTAAGGCCGAGGACAGCTGCGTGGTGGACTTGAAACAGGACGAAAAGTAATCCCATCTCCTATTTTTGTCAATAAATGCTCGAAAGGGCGCTGAGTTACTTCCCAGGCCGTATGCCGGTCTTTAACTCTCGCTCGCTCCAATTCTCCCTTCCATCTATATATGTCGTTTGGAATGAAATCATTTCAGACCCGCAGGTCAGATCTCACAGCTGGCCACTGATCCGCCACTCGCTATCTTCGACGCATTACCAAAGGAGACTCGCAAATTCGATGCGTGAAACCGCCTGGCGTGAAATGAAATCGCGCAAAACGACATTACGAATGAAAGACCCAAGTTTTTACAAGATTAACGGCAACGAAGCTACCGCCTCGCGCGAAAGGAACCAACGTGCACGCTTCCATCCGAGTTTTTGTCACAACTGTCTTTGCATTAGGTGTCTCATTTCTGATCTGGCCGGTTCAACCGGCGCGTGGTCAATGCATGTTCACCAATGGTGACTTTGAAACCGGCAATCTAACCGGTTGGACGCAATACAACCGAAGTAATGAAATCGGCAATTGGTACAACTACACGGGAACAATGACACCACTGAGCATCCATACAATTTCCGCGCCGCCGCAGGGGACGCGCGCGGCCACTACCGATCAAACCGCCGCGACCACCCACGAGCTTTATCAGGACTTCACTGTCCCGTTGGGCCAGTCTGGAACGCTATCCTTCTACCTCGCCTACAATAATTTGCACACGAGTTTTATATCGCTCAACACGCTGGACTTCGTTGGTAATCAGCAGGCGCGGATTGATTTAATCAGGCCTTCCACGCCGAATGAGTCAATCGCCGCCAGCAACGTATGGGTTAAGTTATTTCAGACCAAGCCCGGCGATCCCAATTTTTTGGCGCCGACGTTGATGACATTTGACGTCAGCGGCTTTGCCGGCGTGACCACACGCTTGCGATTTGCCGAAGCCGTGGGAATAAATTTCTTCCCGCTAGCGGTGGATAATGTCTGTCTCTCAACAACCAGAGGGACGATCACACGACCCACCCCTGTCGGCTCGAACATCCGCCCAGACTTCGGCGGCGTCAACCTTAAGTTTCCAACTGTGGTGAGCGCCGGAACCACTTCGCTCACCCAGTTAGACCCGGCAGTAGCACAGACCGGAGCGCCCGTAGGTATCACTTTCATCGGGCCCGCTTACGACCTTTCCACAACTGCGACGGTGACAACCCCGATTCACATTTGCATGTATTTGCCGTCGATCGCGGACAACAACACCTTCAACAACCTGAGAATGTTACACAAGGTCGCGGGAATCTGGACTGAACTGCTTACCAGTTCGAAAAATATGACGGCCAAAATCCTTTGCGCTGACGCCCCTTCGCTTTCGCAGTTTACTGTCGGCGTTCGCCCAGGATTCCAAACCGCTGCGCCCGGACAGATCAGGGGACGCATAACTGACGCGCAGGACGTGCCGGTAGCCGGTGCCGTAGTGAGATTGGCTGGAAGTCAGAACCGGAAAGTCATCACGGATGACAACGGAAACTACACTTTCGCAGGCGTGACGACGGGAGGCTTCTATACGGTTTCTCCGAGTCGAGCTAACTACTCTTTCACGCCCGGCGAGCGTTCCTTCAGTCAGCTTGCCAACGGCACCGATGCTGAATTCACCGCAATACCAGATGGCGGGAATTCGAATTTACTCGATACGTCTGAATACTTCGTCAGGCAACACTATCTGGATTTCCTCGGGCGTGAACCGGATGAAGCCGGCTTCAATTTTTGGGGTCAGCAAATCGCGTCCTGCACCGACAGCGGCTGCGTCGAACGGAGGAAGATCAATGTCTCCGCGGCTTATTTTCTCTCCATCGAGTTTCAAAAAACGGGCGGGCTGATAGACGCTCTTTATCAAATGAGTCTGGGACGCGCTCCAACTTATGACGAGTTTATTCCCGATACCCAAACGATTGCCCGAGACATTGTGGTGGGCCGGACGGGTTGGGAATCTCAGCTAACCGCAAACAAGCAGTCTTTTGTGGCAGAGTTTGTGCAGCGTGATCTTTTGCGTGGGCCTTTCGAAGGCTCGTCCAGTGATTGTTATGTTGACACGTTGCTGGTCCAGCGGGGAATAAGCTTTGCCCCTGGCGAGCGCGCTGACTTGATAACGGGATTGGAAACCGGAAGATTGACTCGTGAAGTAGTCCTGCTTCGACTGGCGGAAGATGAGCGCTACGTGAGCAAATTGAGGAACGCGGCCTTCGTGAGGATGCAATACTTTGGCTATTTGCGTCGCGATCCTGATCCGAACGGTTATCAATTCTGGCTCACCAAGCTTAACGAGTTTAGCGGAGATTTTGAGCAGGCAGAGATGGTCAAGGCGTTCATAAACTCGGATGAGTATCGGGGGCGCTTCGCCAGATAAATCGAGGAAAGATGACTAGCAGGAGGGTCGGAACTCAAATTCAAGTTCTTCCCGAAGGCGTGGCCTTTCAGGGTGTTTCAGACCCGGAGGCCACGTTCTCCATTTATTGCTGTTATCCGAGACAAAATCGAATCGCTCGCGCAGCCGGGGCACTGAGCGATCATCGAACGGCAAATTGCTTTGGTTTCAATCAAATGCCCAGATACAATGCTGCCCGCTAGTGCTGGGGTGCAGCAATAGCGAGCAGCATGAGGAGCGTGAATTATTGAGGTAACACGTTAGCGGGGGTGATCCCTCCCCAGTGGAGTCGCAACCATACAAGGTCTTAGCTGAGAAAGTCCTAAAGAAAATATTAAAAATCAAAATAAAGCACCCTGAATATGTCGGTTGATGATAAATACAGATTTAGTGACTTTGAGTTAGACACTGCTGAACGCGTATTGCGGCAGAAGGGGGCAATCCTTCCGCTGGCGGTGAAGGCCTTTCAGGCCCTCGAAATCCTCGTTCAAAATAGCGGAAAAGTCGTTTCCCGGGGGAAAATGCTTGAAACGCTCTGGCCTCACGCTGACGTCGAAGACTCCAATCTGACTGTGACCATATGGGCGTTGCGGCGGGCGTTGGGAGATACCGACACTGGAACCGCATTTATCGAGACGGTGCCTAAGCGTGGCTATCGCTTTGTCCCGCTTGTCAAAACGGTGGGAAACGGCAGGTCGGTCCAGGAAAGTTTTACTTCGATGGAAATCGTGCGTCTGACTCACGCAGGGCGCATTCTGGATGTGGCGATTTCCGCGGATGCGCGTTTACTGGCTTATGTTCCGATCGACGCAGGCAATCATAGCTTGTGGCTCTGGGACCTCGAAACGGGCGAAAAGCGGCAAGTGCTGGCCCCTGATCCGGCGCTCTGTTGGGGCCTCCGTTTCACTCGAGATGTATCCAGTCTCTACTACACGATTACCCAGCCTAACAACACAGTCAGCGTTTTGCATTGCGTTGCGGTAAGCGCCGATTCAGAGGAATCGCAGCAGATAGTCGTCAATGTTGATTCGCCGATCGCTCTCTCGCCTGACGGTCTTCAGCTGGCCTTTATCCGCAGTTTTCCCGGTCAACATCGAGATGCGCTGGTTGTTGCCAATGTAGATGGCGGTGATGAAAGAGAAGTGGCGTCTCGACAGCACCCAAACAAATTCAGTTTCTCCAGTCCTTCGTGGTCACCGGATGGCAAATTGATCGCGGTGGGCGCCAGCCGGAGTAATAAACTGGAGTTTAACTTACTGGCTGTGCCTCTCAGCGGCGCTCCCCCCATCGAATTATGCGCATGGGTCTGGAAGGATCTGCGCGCAGTGGCCTGGAATGAAGATGGCAGTAACCTTTACTTTTCCGCGACTGCTAAGAGTTCCAATTCCTTACAAATCTGGCGGCTCCCATATCCTGAATGTGAAGCTCGGCGAATCACAAACGACACGAACAGCTATGAAGAATTGAGCCTGGCATTGGATCCGCCGACGCTGGTGACAATGCAGACCGATGGGCTGGCAAATATCTGGTTAGTTCCCACTATTGGCGCGCCCCGCCGCATAACTTCAGGGCGCACCGAAGGCTTTGACGGTCTGGCGGTGGCAGGCGACGGACGGGTGTTTTATGCCTCCACTGAAAACCAACAACCTGATTTGTGGAGCATGAAAGAGGATGGCAGCGAGATCAAGCGTCTCACTCACGATGGGTGCCTGTTTCCTTCTGTTTCGCGTGATGGTCGCTTTGTCGTATTTGTCTCCGCCGAGGGCGGCATCCATCACATTTGGCGGATCGATGCTGATGGAAAAAACAGGAAGCAATTGACCTTTGGCGATGGTGAGAGCTACCCCTATGTCGCTCCTGACGGCAATTCAATTGTCTACACACCTCAGGGCAAAGATCGTAACACCTTGTGGAGAATTTCGATCGACGGAGGTCCACCGCAGCAGTTAACGCATGAGGGAATGGCGATCAAGGCTGTAATTTCGCCCTGCGGAAAGAACATCGCGTGCACCTACCGCAAGGATGAAGCGGATAAGTGGAAGATTGCAATACTGAGTGCCGACGGCGGCACGCCGCTAAAGGAGTTTGCTCTCCCTTATCCTTATCACCAGGTGATCCGCTGGTCTCCGAATGGCGAGGATCTCAATTTCATCGATCGGAACCAGGGAGTTTTTAACGTTTGGCGGCAACCACTCGACGGTTCGCCTCCTTCCCAGGTCACAAATTTCACTGAAGACGCAATCTTCTATTACGATTGGGACAACGAAGGACAACTGATCGCCTCGCGTGGAGCAAAAATCAGAGACATCGTCCTGATCAGAAACTTCGCCTGATCTGCCGGCTTCATTCCGAAATCATTTTCCTCTTCAAAGGATAGCCGGCGCTCCATTTGATTTTGTTTCAAGGAGCGCCGGCACGGGGGATGAGGAGAGCCGCAAGCGGCCTATTACCGTGAAGAGCCTGCGCGGTTGGATGTCTACTTGATATGACTTAACCGGGCGAAACGTTTCTCACCTTCGTTCGAAAATAATCTCCAATACACCTCTCGCGGATTAACCATGTCGGGGCAACGCTCCGGCCCAACGTGATCGTCTCAATGCAAGAATACTCCCGTAGCTCGTTCTTCCAACCAGTCAGGTGCTAACGCACGGTCTCCCCAGACTTCCAGGGGTTTACCAGGGGCCATCTCCCCAATCGATCTCCCCGGTCAAGAATTTTAATCTTGCAGGGTGGGCCATGTGTGGTCGGTGCCGAAGTGTATTCATTGAAAGTGCGGCAGTTCGATTGTGAGGGGAAAGTTTATGCGGACTGGTCCAACCTTGTAAAAAACAAGAGCTGCGGAGAAGCAGCTCCCAGAAAAGTCCTTGTGGGCTTAAGGAGACAAAGAAATGAAGAAGCAGGCTTTTGTATTAACACTCGGGGTAGTTCTTTTTTCACTGATGGCAGGCGTGGGGATGATCATGAAGGCGCAACGAAGAGGCGCAGCTCGAGCAGCGAAGCCCACTCAGATTCAGGCCGGCGAATATCGCCTTTCCGGCCCTTACACGCATAACAATCTCACCATTTTCCTGGTTCACGGAAAGAACATGTTTGAAGGGAAGACTTTCCTGACGCTGCAGGAGGCGATGGTACAGAAGAAAGTTGTGGTCTATGAGACGAAGAGCGTCAACGAACTCGCGATTCAGAATATATCGAACGAGGACATCTACGTGCAGTCTGGCGACATCGTTAAAGGCGGACAACAGGATCGCATGATTGGGGTTGACCTGATCGTTCCGCGTCGTTCCGGGAAAATGCCCATCGCGGCGTTCTGCGTCGAGAGTGGCAGGTGGAGCGGGCGTGGTAATGAACGCACCACCGTTTTCAGCAGCTCGTCTGACGTTGTTTCAACCAAGGAAATCAAACTGGCGGCCAAGCAATCTCGTTCGCAGGGCGGCGTCTGGGAAAGCGTTTCGGTGGTCCAGAACAAACTGAGCCAGAACGTCGGCGCTCGTGTTAATTCACCGGTTTCAGCCTCCAGCCTGCAACTTGCGGTTGAGAATAGTAAAGTCCGCGAGACCGCCGACAGCTACGTGAAAGCGCTCTCGAATATCGTGAACGGCAGCCAGGATGTTATCGGTTATGTGTTTGCGATCAATGGCAAGGTAAACAGTGCAGACGTCTATGGCTCAAGTTCGTTGTTCAAGAAGCTATGGCCCAAGCTGTTAAAGGCCAACGCGATTGAAGCAATTGCTGAGTTGCAGCAGGACAAGTTTGCGCCGGCAAAGCCTGAGCAGGTCAAAGCGTTTCTTTCAGAAGGAGAAAAAGCGAAAGCGGTTGAGAAGGAAGTTAGCGCGCGGGTTGACCTGGTTACTGCGGAAGACGAGAAGAATATCTTGTTTGAAACTCGTGACCGGGCCAACAAAGACGCGTGGATTCACCGAAACTACATCAAGAAGAACTAACAGTAGAGGCACTCAGGCCGCGGTCCGATGACGTCAGTACCACCACGCGGTAGCGGGTGGTGTCTGGCTGAGCATAAGACCGCGGCCTGAGCGATTAGTGTGCAATCTTCGTCGAATACAGCACGCCGTACATCGCATCCTGGTGGCGCAGAAAATCTTTGCCGCTGGTCGAGAGCATTACGTTAACCATCTGCACCTGGCCGGCATACTTTCGATAAGCCAACCATTGCATGCGGCGAATGCCGTCAGGCGTTTCCGGATCCGACTCGCGAAACTGGACGCCTTTCAGTCCGTCAATCTCTAACCACTTGAGCTCGTCAACCTCGTGATTCTTGAAGCGGGTCATCGCGCCATCGTAAAACGCCTTGATGCTGGCATCGACGGGAAAACTCTCATCGAACGGGGAAATACTCACAATTAGATTTGCCGCATCGCCACCGCCGGGCGAACGCCAGAGCAACATTTTTGATTCCTTACTCGATTCCTTCCAGTTAGGCGGCACGGTCCATGACATGCCCTGGTTCTCCCAGTTGGCAGTCGTGCCTCCTGCCAACGCTTGTGTCTGCGCTGCAGTTGGCGTCGCTTTTTCAGCGTCGCCTCCCGAGTCGGAAGACGCCGACTTGCCGGAGTCTGTCGATTTGTCCGCGGTTTTAAGTTTGTCGCCAAGATTGCAAAGCGACAGGACAAGGCCAAGGAAAAGCAAAACTGGAATTTGTTTCATGGACCACACTCACTTGCAGTGAAACTGGAAGAGCAGTGCGCTTCTAAGCCAAAACGCGTTCCAAGTCAATGGGGAACTGTCCGCAGACTTCGCAGATTACACAGATTGCCGTAACAGGGAACACACCAACCTTGCCTGGTTTGATCCTTTGGTTTCCAAATCAGAGTAATCTGCGCAATCTGCGGAGGTATGCTTTACGAAGTCGCTTGGCAAAGACAGCACCAGCTTACACAGCCGCGCCAGCCGTGTTATTCTACGAATTCCCCTCTTAGACCCCTGCAAAAAATGTTAGAGCCGACGGCGCTCGATTCTTCGGAGACCAAGATGAAAACTGCGCACTTCAGAACAGCCTTATCGACTTCAATATCGCTGCTGGCGATTTGCTTTCTCGCTCTCGCGAATAGCGCTTGCCAGAAGACGGATCCCAACGTGAACGCAAACGTGACATTAAATGCCAACACGCCAGCAAACGCCAACACGAGCGCTTCACCGGCACTGGCTTCATTAATCGCCGCACGCGAGCCCGAAAGATATCGCGCGACTTTGGTTGTCAGCGCTGAGACCGAAGGCGGACAGAAGACTATCGGTATACCGACGTTGTCCGCGGACGTTGCGCGTAACGGCGCTGACCGGCGCGTTGCGTTTAAGTTGCCCGACGGATCTGATCTGGTCTATCTGGACCATGATGGAAAGCATATGGTGCTGGCGCCAGGGCGCAAGCAGTATGCTGAACTGACTAAGGAAGCCACGGGCTTTCAAATGCAGAAATTGATGACGCCGGGCCACATCGTTTCCTACATCGAAAAACTAAAAGGCGTCGAACGCGTGGGTGAGGAGACGCTCAACGGCCGCATCGCAGACAAGTATCGTTACTCGACCACCACCAACACTTCTACCTCCGCCGGCGCGGTCAAAAGCGAGGCTTTCGTTTTTGTAGATAAAGAAACCGGCCTGCCCCTCAGGACTGAGGTTTATTCGGAAGCCAGTGGCAACGTGCAAGGTGTAAAGGGCGTGAAGGTCGTGGCTGAGATGCGCGACATCACGACCACGGTCGAGGATTCGCTGTTTCAAATCCCGCCCGGACTGAACGAAGTGCCACCGGAGCAGGTGCGCCAGCAGATCGACGCATTTACCAACACGATAGCCGCGCTGGTGAAGATGTTAGTCAGTACTATGAACACGCCGGCTGCGACCACAGGGCCATCGCCTGTGTCTAACGTCTCGCCGTCGTCAGCAACTACTTCGCCGCCGGCCCACTGAGAAAACCGATGAAATACATTCTGATACTTTTGCTGGGTCTCGGGGTCGGAGTCGGCGCCACGATCTTTCTTCTTGGAAGCCCGCGTGCGAGCGCCCTTCCCGGAGTGGCGGTAAAGGCTCCCGATGCTGCGGGTGATCCGCCGGCGACGGTCATTATTTCGTTAAGCAACACTTTTTTTGATGGGTTGCTCGGGACAATCTTCAAAGACCTGGGACCGCCTTCGTTTCAACTTGGGAGCGCTGGGCCGCGGCTGGAGGGAAGTGAAATTCAGAAGGCCGCTTTCCAGGGCGGCTGTACAAACACCATCACCCTGGCCCATGAAGGCAACAACACCAAAACCCAGGTTCAGTTTGCGGGCGGGAAAATAACCGCACCACTGGTCTTCAGCGGCAACTACAACCTCCTGGGAAATTGCACCGCGCTTAAAGGTTGGGCTCAAACCACGATTGAGCTTTCGTTCGATCAGCCAAAGCAAACGCTCTATGGCAGGGTAAATGTAGAAGGAGTAAACCTGGAAAATGTCGCGCCGTTTGCGAATACTTTTGTGACTGTCTTCGTCAGGACGGCAATTGACAGCCGAGTCAATCCGATTGAGATACTTCGGCCGCAGCAGTTGCAGATGGTCCTGCCAATTAAAGCCAGTGGTGGCACGGTGAAGGCGAATGTGAAAGATGTGCGCGCTGAGGTTCAGGAAGGATCACTGCGGTTGCACATTACGTACGACTTCAATGGAGCGAAAGGAAACGCGCCAATAGGCTGACGGTCTTCATTCACTGACCTGAAAAGAGCACCGCCCGGATTTCAAAAAGAAGTCCGGGCGGTGTCATCATATGGACCAGAGTAAAGAATCAGTTTAATGAAAAACGATGCCCACTCCGATGCGGAAGTTGTGCTGAGTTGAATCAAACGTGCGAGTCGGATTGTAGTCAAACTGAATCGCGCGAAAGTCTACCCGGTCATTGACACGGATATCGATTCCGCCGCCAAACGCTCCGGCCAGGCCGGTCTCTGTGTCGGTGAAATCACCGGGGCAGGGCGATGGAAATATAGCAGCGCAAAAGCCGCCGCTGAAATCCACTTTATTCCTGACGCGCGCCGCGCCGACCAGGGCGTGAGCGAACGGTTTGAAAGTGCCTTCCTTCGCGTTGTCCTTTACCTGAACGCCGCCGAGAAAGTTGAACACTGTCGAGTCGATGCTCAGGCTCTCCGAGGTGCCACCAAGCGGAATGTTCTTTTTCTTGAAGTGGGCCGAAAAGTCACCCTTTACGCCAACGTACCGGTTGAAATTGCCGACGATTGAGGCGTTGAAGCCGTTGAAGCCTTCGCGCTCGTTGATGATATCGCTGAGTTCAGGCTCGGAATCGTCAATTCCGGTGTCCACGCGGTTATGGGAGAAACCGCCAAAAAACTCGACCTTGTTGTAATCAGTCGACTGCGCAAACGCCATCGAAGCGCAGCTAACGATTAAAACAGCCAAAAACAATAGTCTATACATGATTTAACTTCTCCTGTTGGTATTGAGTACTGGGAGTGATGAGGTAAAGCCGACCTAGTGGTCCTGCAAAAACCCGAAATCGCCCCTCCTTGATTAACCGGCATCTCTTGGACCAAATGCCGCAAACGAACGGACTGAGAGGCAACTGGTCTAACATTCGTTGCCTGAGTCCCGCCAATGAGTGGCAAGCTCGATGCCATTGGGAAATTGAGCAAATTCCGAGGATTGCAGGTTCGTTGAGTCCGAGGATTCCGACGGTTGTCGCATTTTCGGGAGCATTTCGCCCGGTCAGCGCCAAACCTTGAAGCTTCCTCCACACAAACCCGCGAAGCGGGTGAAAGCATAAAGCCTGGGTGAGCGAAGCGAGCCCCAGGGACCGGAAAGATAACAACCCTAGCGCGCGGAGCCACCTTACCCCGATTCATGTTGACGCCGGGTTGTCAGGGTCACGAAATCAGGCAGCGGTTTCGCTTTCCGTGGGGGCCGCGCCCGTTTCCACTAAGGCGCGCTGGCGAGCGAAATGTTCGACGATCTCGCGCGCAGTTTTCTTTCCTACAAACGGTGTCAGCTCCATCTCCGTCGCTTCGCTGACGCGATGAATCGAACCGAAGTGGCGCAGCAGTCGTCCTTTGCGTTTCTCGCCGACACCGGGAATTGCCGAAAGCTCGGAAGTGAAGTCGCGCAACTCGCGGCGCTTGCGATGGTAACTAAGCGCGAAGCGGTGCGTCTCGTCGCGAATCATTTGCAGCAGACGAAGAATCAGCGAATGCGGATCGAGAAAGATTGGTTCGTGCTCACGTCCTTTAACCAACAGATAAGAAACCTGGTTGTGCTTTAAAGGAGGCTTCACCACTCCGACCATCGGGACGGCTTCCAGATCCAACTCAGCCATCGCATCCGCGGCGGCATTGAGCTGCGCCTTGCCGCCATCGATCATGATCAGATCAGGCATGGGTTTACCCTCGTCGAGCAGACGGCGGTAGCGACGAACAACAGCCTCGCGCATCGATGCAACGTCGTTTGCGCCTTCGACACTCTTGATCCGAAACTTGCGATACTCCGCGCGATTCATCTTGCCGTTGTCACAAACCACCATGCCGGCAACATTCTCCGCGCCCTGGATATGCGAAATATCAAACGACTCAATCCGGCCCGGAAAGCGCGGCAGCTCCAGAGTTTCCTGCAACTCTTCCAGCACTCGTTTCATGTCAGGCTTCAGCACTCGGAAGCGCTGTTCGAAAGCGAGCTTTGCATTCTTCTCACCCAGATCGATCAGGTCGCGCTTCTCACCGCGTTGCGTGTAATAAATCCTGACGCGCTTTCCGCGCCGCGCCGTCAACGCCTTTTCGAGCAGCTCGCGATCTTCGAAATCAACCGGCACATGAATTTCTCTCGGGACGTAATCGCTCGAGTAATATTGAGCCAGCACGTCACTTAAGAATGAGGCCGGATCGAAGTCATCTTCGGACAGGTCTTCCCAGAAGAATTCGCGCCGTCCCACGATGTGACCTTCGCGCATAGTGAAGAGCTGCAACGCGAGACGCTGGCCTTCGCGGTAGTAAGCGAAGATATCAACGTCACGATCGGGCGAAGTAGACATCTTTTGCTGCTCGGAAAGTTTGACGACTGTCTTGCGCAGATCGCGATACTTCGCGGCCATCTCATAGCGTTGTTCAGTAGAAGCCTGCTCCATGCGGCCTTCGAGTGTGTCCGCCAGTTCCGTGTTTCGGCCCTCGAGCAACAGGCGCACGTCGCGCACAGCTTCCTGATATTGATCTGCAGTGCAGAGTCCCTTAACGCACGGTCCCAGACATCGTTTGATGTGATACTCGAGACACGGCCGCGGCGCCTTGCCGTCGATTTCGATATCGCAGGTCCGCAGTTGAAACGTGCGATTGATAACGTCGATTGTTTTGCGGGCCATACTGGCCGGTAGGAACGGACCAAAGTAGAGCGCGCCGTCTTTCTGTATGCGGCGCGTGATCACAGCTTTCGGGAAAGGCTCATTGATGGTCAGCTTGAGATGTGGATACGACTTGTCGTCTTTTAGATTGACGTTGTAACGCGGCTTGTGTTTTTTGGTGAGCGTCGCTTCAAGTATTAGTGCTTCGACTTCGTTGTCAGTGACGATGAATTCGACGTCGGCGATTTGTCTCACCAGCGCATCGGTTTTTCGATCAAAAGGCCGCGCTTCTCGGAAATACGATTGCACGCGGCTGCGCAGGCGCTTCGCCTTGCCGATATAGATGATTTTGCCGGCGCTGTCCTTGTAAAGGTAGACGCCGGCGGAAACTGGAATTTCTTTGAGCTTTTCGGCTAATGTCACTGCTTGATACTACCGCTGATTAGACTTGCGACTCGCATTCTAACGCAGCAATCCAGTGAAGACCACGACCCTTCATTCCAGGCTGTCTGCTCAGAAACTAGCAAGGTCGGTGAAGGTTTTCCGTCGCCTGAAGCGCCAAAGGCGCGAAATGTAAAAGCCTGGGCCAACGCCCCAGGTCGGATTTCAATGCAGGAGACAAGCACTGAAGGCGCGGAATAAATCCAATTCTATCGACCCTATTTCTAATATTAATGCAACAGCGTTCGACTTAGGCTCGGTTAAATTCCGCGCCTTCAGCCCTCAGGGAGTCTCTAGCGCTCCCGATCCTGGGCCGTTGGCCCAGGCTTTTACATTTCGCGCCTTTGGCGCTTTGGACACTAAATGAACTTTCCTTTCAAACTTCAAGATAACAAACCATTTGATGCAGTCGGCTTTGGCCTCAATGCTGTCGATCATTTGATCGTCGTGCCCGAATATCCGGCGTTCGATACAAAGATTCGACTGGTGGACCACCAGCAAGGCGCAGGCGGACAAACCGCTACGGCCATGGTTGGCCTGCAACGCTTAGGACTAAAGACGGCCTACGCAGGTCGCTTCGGTTCAGACGCTGAAGGACAGTTTGGATTTGCCGCACTCAAGGCGGAAAACGTCGACATGGAATTTGCTGAGGTGATCGAAGGCGCGCGTAATCAAATCGCTTTCATCATTATCGACGCCAGAAACGGCGAGCGCACCATTATCTGGGACCGCGACGAGCGGGTGAGTTACGCGGCCGATGAAGCGCCGGTAGCTTTGGCTGCCAGAGGTCGGGTGCTGCATCTTGACGCGCATGATCCGCCTGCCTGCGTGTGCATGGCAGTGGCCGCTCGCGCTGAGGGGACTCTGGTTTCCGCGGACATAGACAATATCTACGACGGCCTGCCTGAGCTGCTTCCCCTGATTGATATCCTGATTACCTCGAAGGAGTTTCCCCACCGGATGACCGGGATGGCTGATGAACGCGCCTCGCTCGTGGAACTAAAAGCCCGTTACGGTTGCGAGATCGTGGGCTTAACGAAAGGCAATCAGGGCGCGTTGGTGTATTGCGAAGGCGAGTTTATAGAATCGCCTGCTTACGAAGTGCCAGGCGGATGTCGCGACACGACCGGCTCTGGTGATGCTTTTCATGCGGGCTTTCTGTATGGACTACTGTGCGGAAAGGATGTTCAGGAGAGCCTGCGTCTGGCGAATGCCGTGGCTGCGTTGAAATGTAGATCACTTGGAGCGCGCAACGCGCTGCCGACTAAAAGTGAAATAAATGAATTTCTGAAATCCTAGCGATGAGTAAGGACAATTCAGATCTCAAATTTAAGATCTGAAATTTCAAATATGGACGCAAAGTTTCATCCGGCAATAACAGCAATCATCTCCGGTGATATTGAAGGGCTGCGGACCATGCTGCGCCAGGATCCTTCTTTGGCCACTGCCCGATCATCATGCAGTCATCCCACCTTGCTACAGGCTTTGGCGCAGGATGCTGTGCACGTTTCGAACAAAGTTGAACTCGCGCAAGCGTTAATCGACGCCGGCGCTGAGATTAATGGACCGCTCGGCGCCGCCGCATGCATTGATAATGTTGAGATTACTGAGTTGCTGCTTGATAGCGGAGCAGCGCTGAACGGCGCGGGCAGTTGGTCGCCGTTGGAGGAAGCCCTGTATTGGAATAACCAGGGCGTGGTGGCGCTACTGCTCGAGCGCGGCGCCACTATTCATAACCTGCGCATTGCCGCGGGCCTTGGTCGAATAGATTTGATCGAAGGGTTCTTCGAGAGTGACGGCAGCTTGAAGCCGGAAGCCGGCAAGATCGATTGGCCTTTTGGCGGACTAGAGAAATCAAATCATGCCTCCAAGATCAAGGCAGAGCTGCAAGCCAAGCTCGCGAGTTGGACCAACGATCGGCAAAGCATAGTCAACAACGCTTTCGTCTATGCCTGCATGCACAATCACATCGATGCCGCGCGCTTGTTGTTGGAGAAAGGCGCAGAGATCAATGAGATTGCCCCGGGCTTTGATTTTTCAGGCACGGGTTTGCACTACGCGGCGCTCAATGGCCATCGCGCCATGGTCGAGTTCCTTATTGCACAGGGTGCGGATGTGAACATCAAAGACACGAAAGTAGGCGGAACGGCCGCGGGCTGGGCAGACTATGGCGGGCATCCCGAGCTGAAGAATTACCTGGAGCAGATTGCTGAAGAAAGCCCCTAGCTGGAACATGCGATTCATTACCCTGCTTTTGCTGTGGCTATTGTTTCTTCCCGTTGCTGCTTCTGCTCAGCGCAATGCAGTTCAGTATGTCGATCCTTTCATCGGCACTGGCGGACATGGCCACACATTTCCCGGCGCGACGATGCCTTTTGGCATGGTCCAGCTCAGCCCCGACACACGCCTGAGCGGCTGGGATGGCTGCTCCGGCTATCACTACTCCGACCACGTTATCTACGGCTTCAGCCACACACATCTCAGCGGCACGGGCATCTCTGACTATGGCGACATCCTGCTAATGCCCATGACCGGTGCGCCAAGTTTCGATGCACTCGTGGGCGGCAAAACAGACAAGGGCTACGCGTCGCCGTTCAATCATCGAAACGAAAAGGCCACGCCAGGTTATTACTCAGTGCTGCTTGACGACGGCAACATCAAGGCTGAACTCACAACCACGAATCGCGTGGGCTTTCATCGGTACACCTTTGCGAATGATGGTAGCCGCAGCGTCATTCTCGACTTAGTTCACCGCGACCAGGTGCTCGATTCATACTTGCGCGTCATTGACTCGACGCACATTGAAGGCTACCGGCGCTCGTCGGCGTGGGCCAGGGATCAAGTTGTTTATTTCGTCGCCGAGTTTTCGCAGCCGTTTGAGACCATGATCGCGCTGGACGGCAAGCCGGACGACAGTCTGCAAGAAGCGCGTGGAAAAAACGTCAAAGCAATCTTTGGCTTTCAATCAAAGCGCGGACCCCTGCTGGTAAAGGTTGCGATCTCTCCAGTCAGCATCGAAGGCGCTCGTCGCAATCTCGTGGCCGAGCTGCCCGGCTGGAATTTCGAACACACAGTGCAGGGTGCCTCAGCCGCCTGGAACCGTGAGCTTAATCGGATCGAGGCCGGCGGGGGCAGCGAAGATCAGCTCAAGAATTTTTATACGGCGCTTTATCACACGATGATCGCGCCGAATCTGTTCATGGATGTAGACGGTCAATTCCGCGGGACAGATTTGCAAACGCACACTGCCCGCGGCTTCACCAACTATTCAGTCTTCTCACTGTGGGACACATTTCGCGCCGCGCACCCGCTGTACACCATCATCGATCAAAAGCGCACCACTGATTTCATCAATACGTTTCTGGCGCAATACGACTATGGCGGGCGACTGCCGGTTTGGGAACTTGCAGGCAACGAGACCGATACGATGATCGGTTATCACGCGGTTTCAGTGATTGCCGACGCCGCAATAAAAGGCATAGGAGGTTTTCAGCGAGAGAAGGCGTTCGCAGCCATGAAGCACAGTGCGGAGTTGAAGCATTTTGGTTTGGGCGCATACATGGACCGCGGCTATATCAGCATGGAGGATGAGCGCGAGTCGGTGTCGAAGACGCTCGAGTACGCTTACGACGACTGGTGCATTGCGGAGATGGCGCGCCTGCTCGGCCGCGAAGCTGACTACCAAACATTTATTCAGCGCGCGCAGTTTTACCGCAACGTTTTCGATCCGGGAGTAGGTTTCGCACGGCCGCGCAGGAATGGCGGCTGGCTCAAGCCCTTCGATCCGCGCGAAGTGGATTTCAACTTCACCGAAGCCAACTCGTGGCAATACAGCTTCTTCGTTCCCCACGACGTCTCAGGCTTAATTGAACTGTTCGGCGGCGAAGAAAAGTTTGCGCGCAAACTCGACGAACTGTTCACGATGGAAAGCAAAACTACAGGTCGCGAACAAGCCGACATTACCGGATTGATTGGCCAGTACGCACACGGAAACGAGCCCAGCCATCACATGGCTTATCTCTACAACTACGTGGGCCAACCCTGGAAGACGCAACAGCGTGTTCGGCAAATAATAGACGGATTTTATTCGCCAACACCCGACGGGCTGATTGGCAATGAAGACTGCGGGCAGATGTCGGCATGGTATGTAATGAGTGCAGCGGGGTTTTATCCGGTTACACCGGGCGCGCCACTCTATGCTATCGGCACGCCATTATTTCCCGAGTTACGCTTCAATCTAGAAAACGGAAAGTCTTTCGTGGTCAAAGCGCTCGGTGTTTCGGCAACCAATATTTACATTCAAAGCGCGACGTTCAATGGCAGACCCTTTCGCCGCTCATATCTCCTGCACCAGGATTTGATGAAGGGCGGCGAGTTGATTTTTCAAATGGGGCAGAGGCCGAATTTTAATTGGGGTTCAAGCAGCGCAGATATTCCAACCTCGCTCATTGCCGCGGAAAAGACTGTGAAGCCTATCAGAATCGTTCCCGCGCCCTTGATTGAAGCCGAAGCAAACACATTCAAAGGCCAGATGGACGTCGTACTTCGGGCGCGCGGCACTGGCGAGCGACTCTATTTCACCACCGATGGGTCACAACCCGGCACTAGTTCGCAAGTTTTTGAAAAGTCGTTTGTGATCCGCAATACGACCACAGTGAAAGCGCTTGCCGTCGGCACGAATGGAGCGAAGAGTTTAATCACCAGTGCGGTGTTTAAAAAAATCCCGCACGATTGGAGCATCCGTCTCTTTTCTCGTTACGCTTCGCAGTATGCTGCCGGCGGCGATCTGGCAGTGATGGATGGTGTCAGGGGAAATCGGAACTTCCATACCGGCGCGTGGCAGGGTTACCAGGGGCAGGACTTTGTCGCAGTGATCGATCTGGGAACAGTCCGGGAAATAAGAAACCTGGGCGCGGGTTTTTTGCAGGACGTTGGCTCCTGGATCTGGATGCCTCGACGAGTGGAGTTTGAACTCTCAATCGACGGCCAAACCTTTGCGCCCGCAGCCGCGATCGCCAATGCGGTCTCAGAGAAAGAGTATGGCGTCTCGGTGAGAGACTTCGTCCAACCCATTCCCCCGCGAAGAGCGCGTTACGTGCGCGTCAAAGCGTTTACCTTCGGCCGGATCCCCGATTGGCATCCGGGCGCAGGCGGCGAAGCCTGGATCTTCATTGATGAGATTGTGATTGAGTGAATGATTCTTACCTTAAAGCTAACCGTCAGAGCGATTTCACCCATCTTGAGCTATCAATTCACCTAAGGGCGGCTTGATTTAGACACTAGCTCTGATCTTGCGGTGGCCCGTCTCCATCATGAGAGTAATTTCGACTCGTGTTTGCTACACTAAAGCCAATTCGTTATGAGACATCAATGGAGAATCTTAGGTTCGGCGGGCTTTCAGGGTGGTCTGTTGCCCTTGCGCGGCTTCGAGGAGATATCGGATCGACTATTGCGCGATATCGAGTTGGTCGAAATAGAGATCCCCGGGGGCACTATGACGCGCAACCGCAAGCGGTTCACACCAATACAGGAGGCTTACTTTCAAGCTAGTCAATACATAGACCGTAAGGAGTGGCCGAAAGCTCTCGACGCCCTTCGCAAAGTTACTGCATTGAATCCCCACCCGAACTTCCTTTCAGCCATTTACACCATGATGGGGATGGTTCACACCCGAGCGCGGAATCAAGAGGCCGCCATTAAGGCTTTCAAAGAGGCAATCCGGCTCAATGCAAATGCCGAATTTGCGCACCTCTTTTTGGGTACGGCCCTTATGTTGTCAAATAGATTTGAAGAGGCGATTGATGCAATCAGCAGAGCGCTGGAACTTGAGCCGAGGCTGTTACATGGAAACTTCTATCTTGGTTACCTCTATGCAAAATTGGAGAAGTGGGACAAGGCAATAGATGCTTACAACGCCGAGACCGAGTCTCATGCTCAATCACCCGAGGCTTACCAAGAACTAGCTCGGCTTCTCATTCGACTAGGCGATGAGAACGAGGCGGAAAGAGACCAGTATTATCTCAAGGCAATAGAAGCCTTCAGCAAGTGGTCTCAGATAAGTCCTAAAGACGCAAACACTCGCAACCTAATTGGTTATTTGTTCATGGTGGTTGAAAGACCCGAACCGGCAATCGAAGCCTTCGAAGCCACCATAAGACTAGATTCCAATCATATCCTCGGACTATTTAACCTTGGCACAGCATACTTGGACACTGACCGCAATCGCGAGGCAAAAGAGATCTTTGAACGCCTCACGCAAGCAGGTGAATCGTTCATATTAGAACACTTGGAGCGGATCGCACCGAGCATTGAAACGAATTTGCAGCTTAGCATGGGTGAGGCTTACCAAAAGCTCGGAGCTGCGTCACTGAAGATATATCAGGCCCAAGAAAACCGAACTGCTCGCGAACTTCTCGAAGACGCTGAGAAGGCCTTCAAGACGTCGCTAGAATATGTCCCTAGTGATACACATTCGATGTATAACCTTGGCCTCACTCACTATTTGATGGGCTGCAGGGCAGCTGCAATCAAAGAGTTTCGCCACGTTTTAGAGATTCAGCCAGCGAATGACGACGCCGCGAACAATTTACGTGTCACAGAAGAGGAGTTGGCGAAGGTCAGACATTGGCTTGGGTCGAGAGTGTGGAAACGACTGGAGACTTCTACGGACGCAACCCCGGTACATTCTGAAGACTTGTTGGATGAAATCGCCCAAGCCATGGAGAAGATATACGAAAACATCCCTGCTTCACATCATGGTGATGCGTTCACTTCCGAGGACCTTCTTCAGACTCTCCAGCCCCTCATGGAATATATACCTTCCGTTGAGGCTATCGCCGATCTAATAGTGAGAATTTTCCAAAGAGGGTGGCTAAGCAGCGCTCAAGCTGCCCGACTTGCTGGTACAGACTTAGCCGCTTTCTTGGCTTACTTACATTTGATAGGTGTTTCGCTTAAAGATCTCGCCGCTCGCGAAAGCAATCAACAGCACAACGAAGCAACGATTAAGGCCCTTAAGGAGGTTCTGGAATCCAATCCCACTGACGACGGCGCACGCGATCAGTTGCAGGCAATTCTCCAGGAACGTTTGGATGAGAAACTGAAGGTGTCGGGCTTAATGAAGGAAATTAAGGGACCGATCAAGGATTTCAGTCCATACCAAGACCGCATCCTCATGCCTGTTGGGAACGAGTCGCTTTCAGAGATCGTGATCGAAAATCGGAGGTAAATGGCCCTCTACTTCTTCGACACTAGCGCGCTCGTTAAGCGGTACGCCCTCGAAGACGGCAGGATATGGGTACAGGCTGTTACAGCTCCTGCAGCTGGAAACCCAATTTACATAGCCAGAATAGCCGGTGCAGAGACTGTGGCGGCTTTCATGAAAAAGGTACGCGACAGAAAGATTGCCGTAGCGGATGTGGCAAAATTCATTTCTGATTTCAGGCTCGACTTTGCCAACCAATACCAAATCATCGAGATCACTGATGCAGTCGTTACCCGAGCTATGGTGCTCATAGAGTCTCATAAGCTGAGGGGATATGATGGCGTGCAACTTGCCGCTGCTCTTGAACTTAATGATCTAGTCTTGTCTTCGGGAATGCCTGCCGTTGGGGTTTCGGCGCTCACTCTGGTCTCAGCTGATGATGAGCTAAACCAAGCCGCCCTCTCTGAAGGTCTACTCGTAGAGGATCCACGAGCGCGTGTAGCCCCAGATGACCTGACGCCTTGAAACCTTCGGTCTTAAATTGAACCGATAACCCACATCTCACTTCCTCATTGCGTGGTTCTTTGTTTGCAGGAGGTGCGTCCTGAACAACTCAAGCACACGTCGCCAGGCATCTGCTGCCGCTTCAGCGTCGTAAACCGCTGGACGCGTGTCGTTGAAGAAAGCATGGTCGGCGTCGTAGCTGATAATCTCCAGCGGTAGATCATACTTCCGCGCCGCCTCTTTCAGCTTGTTAACCTTTTCCGGATTGATCCATGCGTCACGTTCGCCGGCGATGAAGAGCGTGGGCACGCTTAGTTTCTGCAAGACGTCGTCGTCGGGGATGTCGCCGTAGAAAGGCGCCGCTGCGGCAAGTTCACTTATCTCGCAGGCGGCGCGCAGGGCAAACGTACCTCCCATGCAATAACCAGTGATCCCAATCTTCTGCACGTTGTAAGCTCGCTTCGTTTCGGCAATCGCCGCTTCAATGGTCGCTATTCCATCATCTATCGCCAGGTCATGCATCATCATTGCGGCCTCATCAGCGTCTTTCGCGAGCTTGCCGCGATAGAGATCGGGGGCGACGCAGATATAGCCTTCGTTTGCATAACGGCGGGTAAGGTCGCGTATGTGATCGTTGATTCCCCACCATTCCTGAATCAGCACGACCGCCGCGGTTGTTTCGATTTCCGGACGTGCGACGTGCGCCGTCGTGGCGCCGCGCGACGGGTTGAGATTAAGTGTTTCCGTTTTCATGATAGCTTCCGGGGAACTTCTCTGATCAAGTTAATTTGTCGTGATTATATGTCAACTAAGGCCACGTCGTAAGAAGACAGCCTCTTTCGCGTTGGTCAGGGCTAATTGCCGATTGACCAGGTCCGAAGGACCGTTAGTTAGCAGCCCCGCCCGTTAGGGCGGGTACGCATTCGTTTCAAAACCCTGAGGCCCGAAGGGCCGACACAATTGTGTCGCACTTTCGGCGTTCGGCAACTAGCCCCCGATCTACCACGCCCTCGCGGACGTGGCTACTAATTGTCGGCCCTTCGGACCTCAGAATCCCAAATGAACAAACGCACACGTTAAGTGCACCCTATAATTTCTCACGTGCAAGTGATATAAAACTTTCGCTCTTGTAATCCCGTCCCGCGTCGTTCAGTTCAAAAAACATATGAAAGTCTTCGTTTGGATTCTGATCGTAGTGCTTTCGGCTCTTCCAGTTTCATTGGCCGCTCAGCAGCCCACAGTCGCTGACATAGTTTTCAAAAACGGCAACATCTACACCGTCAACGACGCGCGTCCGAAGGCGGAAGCAGTAGCCGTGCACAAGAACCGAATCATTTTTGTCGGGTCAAACGTCGGAGTGCAAAGGTACGTCGGCCAGAACACTCGCGTGATTGATCTGAAGGGCAAGACGATGGTGCCGGGAATGACGGACGCGCATCATCATCTTTTTGGTGTCGGGTTTCGCGAGATAACCCTCAATCTTGAAGGCATCACCAGTCTCAATGATTTCCTGGCCAAGGTTAAGGCGCGAGTTGACCAGGCTCGCCCAGGCGAATGGATTACCGGCCGCGGTTGGATTGAGACTTTCTGGAAGCCTGCAGTTTTCCCGACCCGCGCAGACCTGGACAAGATTGCGCCAAACAATCCAGTCTTCCTCGATCGCGCCGACGGGCACGGTGCCGTGGCGAACAGCGCCGCCCTTAAACTCGCCGGCATCGATAAAAACACTGCGAACCCGTTTGGCGGTGAAGTCTCCAAAGACAACAGCGGTGAACCGAATGGAATGTTGCTCGACGCGGCGCAGGACCTGGTCCAGCGCCATATCCCTGGGCCAACTCCCGAAGAAACTGAAAAGGCATTGTTGCTTGGCGTAAAACGCAACGTCGAACTGGGTTGGACCCAGATCCAGGACGCGGGTGGGAATTATCTCGAAGTTGATCTGCTGAGAAAACTTTACGGTGAAGGAAAGATCAAGCTGCGCGTTTACAGAGCGCTCTCGGCCCCCGGCAGAGAAGCGCAACGGCTCTTCGGCGAAGGACCAATCCTCGGTGAACACGAGCAACGACTGACTGTGCGGGCAGTCAAACTTTATGCTGACGGTTCGCTGGGCTCGCGCAGTGCCGCTTTGCTCGAACCTTACTCGGATAAGCCTGACACTTCAGGCTTCATGACCATCAAGGAAGAAGATCTGCGACCGTTTCTTGAAGAAGCTTTGCGTAAAGGCGTTCAGATTGAAACCCATGCGATCGGTGATCGGGGTAACCGGTTCATTCTTGATGCCTACGAGAAGGCCTTCAAGGCGGTGCCGGTCAGCGAGCGCAAGGTTCGCGAACCGCGCTGGCGGATCGAGCATTCGCAGATCATCAATCCAGCCGACATTCCGCGCTTTGCCAAACTCGGCGTTATTCCATCCATGCAGCCTTCACATGCGATTGGCGACCTACACTTTGCGCCGAGCCGCCTGGGAATCAACCGACTTGCCGGAGCTTACGCGTGGTCTTCGTTAATTAAATCCGGATCGATCATCCCCGGAGGCTCAGACGCGCCAGTGGAACGCGGCGAACCAATGATCGAGTTTTATGCCGCTACGGCGCGCAAAGACATGAAGGGATTCTCCGGAGCAGGCTGGCATCCGGAAGAAGCTGTCACTCGCGCGCAGGCTTTGAAGATGTTTACCATCTGGCCCGCGTTTGCGGCGTTTGAAGAAAAACAACGCGGCTCAATTGAAGTGGGAAAGTTGGCTGACTTCACGATTCTCTCCGCGGACATCATGAAGATTCCGGAGATGGAGATTTTGAAAACGCGTTGTGTGATGACGGTAATTGGCGCCGAGATCGTCCACGAAGTGAAGTGACTACCGGGCGGCATTCGGCGTGGTGGGAAAGTGAGTATGAAATTCTTACGGCTGATTCTCACAGGTTTTGTTGCGTTGGTTTTCATAGGCGGCGCAAATGCGCCTGGGCAGAATGCCGACACCGTAGCGCCGAAGATCGCTTCTGGCCGATTGGTAAGACTGAACCTCATTGTTACCGATCAGGCTAATCACTCACGCGACGACATTCGCCAGGAAGACATTCAGGTATTCGAGGGCGGTACTCAGCAAACAATAGTGCTGTTTGAGAAGGACGAAAGGCCAATTGACTATATCCTCGCCGTCGACACTTCCGAGTCATTGCGACCTATATTCGGCGCCCTGCTGGAGGTTGTGAGGCTAATAATTGAAAACAAGCGCGCGTCGGATGAAATCTTTATCGAACGATTCATTAGCGGCGACAAGATTGAGACGCTGCAGGATTTCACCGCAGACAAGGAACTTCTGCGGTCAGCTCTCAAGAAGATGCGGCCAGAGGGGGGACAATCGGCAGTTATCGATGGCACTTACTTAGCAATTGAACACATCGCAAAGCGCGCACAGCCTGAGCGACGCAAGGCCGTGGTCCTCATTACTGACGGCGAAGACCGTTCCAGCTTTTACACGATTGAAAAGCTGGTCAAACTCCTGCATAAGACAAATGTTCAGGTGTTCATTGTCGGTTTAGTCACCGAACTCGATCAGGACGGGGGGAGGATCCGACTCAGTAACCGCCAGCTGGCGGAAAAACTTTTGACCACTATCGCCAAAGAGAGTCGTGGACGATTATTTCTTCCAACGACTATTGGGGATTTGGACAAGGCAACCGCCGAAATTGCCCATGATTTACAGCGCCAATATGTTGTCGGGTACCGCTCCACGAATTCCGATGGAAACCCGGGTTTTCGAAAAGTGGAAGTCAAAATTGTCACTGACCCCAAAACAGAGAAGCTAAAGGTGATCGCACCTCGGGGCTACGAGGTGGTAGCTCCCCGTGCAAACTGAAGCGCCAGAAACTTTCCGGTCGAAGCTGAGTTTTTCCAAACTGTCATCACACCATTTTTATGTCGCGTGAGGTAAGCCACGTATGACGAGCTCAACTGCAATACAGCGACGAAACTTTCTTTCCCTGTCCGGTAGAGGTCTTGGACTCGCTGCGCTGTCTTCGGCCACAGTGGCGTCGCTCTTGAAAGAGGTTGTCGCGGCGAGCAGTACAGTTGCGCATCTCTCGCCCGAGCAGGTGGCAATGGATGAAGATTACTGGAGCGTGATTCAGAATTCCTTTTCGGTCACGCGCGGGATCATCAATCTCAACAACGGGGGCGTCTCACCCAGCCCGCGTATCGTCACCGAAGCTTTGGTTCGCTATATCTGGCAACAGGAAGACGCCACGGCCTACACCATGTGGCAAATACTCGAGCCCCAATCCGAAACAATTCGCACCGGCCTCGCCGAAGTGTTTGGCTGCGATCGCGAGGAGATTGCCATCACGCGCAATGCTTCCGAGTCGCTCGAGATTCTCTTGATGGGGATGGATTTCAAACCTGGTGATGAAATCCTCACGACCACTCAGGACTACCCGCGCATGCTGACGACGCTCAGGCAACGAGAGCTTCGCGAGGGCCTGAAGTTGAAGTTGATCAAAATACCAATTCCGCCAAAGAACCTAAGCGAAATTACTTCGGCTTTCGAGCAGGGAATCACCAGCCGCACCCGGCTGATCCTCATCATGCATCAGGTAAACGTCACGGGTCAGATAACTCCCGTGAAAGCCGTTTGCGAAATGGCCCGCAAGAGAGGAATTGAAACCATCGTCGATGGCGCGCATTCGTTTGCGCAGTTTCAGTTCCAACAAAAAGATCTTGGCTGCGACTACTTCGGCACCAGCCTGCACAAGTGGCTCTACGCGCCAAAGGGAACGGGAATGCTCTACGTCAAGCGCGATAAGATCCCGAAGATCTGGCCGCTGATGGCGGCTGAGTCGAAGAACGCCGCCGACATACGAAAGTTTGAAGAGGTCGGGACACACTCGGCCGCGCCGCGTTTGGCGATTGGCGAGGCGTTGCTTTTTCACAACGGCATCGGAAGTAAACGCAAGGAAGCGCGTCTCAGATATCTGTCGCGTTATTGGATGAACCAGCTCAAGGATATTCCGAAGGTCCGCTTCAACACGTCGTTTGACCCCGAACAATCCTGCGCGATTGCAAACGTGCAGATAGTCGGGATGAATCCTTCGGCCATCGGTAGTTATTTGTTTGATAAGCATCGCATCTTTACGACGCCGATCGTTCATGAGGAATTCCAGGGGATCCGGATCACGCCAAACGTCTATACGACGCTGGGCGAGCTTGATCGCTTTTGCCGCGTGATGGAAAAGATCGCGCGCAATGGGCTGCCTGCGTAGTGATGTAACGCAAACTGTTAGTTTGCGATTTTGCAGATTGGTCAGTAGTCATAAATATGGGACGCAAACTAACAGTTTGCGTTACAAATTATTCAAGGAGCATCCATGTCCAGTTCACCCGCACAACAACCGTCGCCGCAATTATTCTTTTCCACCATGAATGCATATCAACGCACTGAAGCGTTGAAGGCCGCCATCGAGCTTGAGCTGTTTGCCGCCATCGGTGAAGGGAATACCACGGCAGCGGAAATCGCCAGCAGATGCAAAACATCGGAACGCGGTATGCGCATACTTTGTGATTTTCTCTGCACCATCGGTTTTCTTGACAAAGCCGATCAGAAGTACAGCCTGACGCTCGATTCCGCCGTGTTTCTCGATAAGAATTCGCCCGCTTACCTGGGCGGCGCCCTGGAATTCATGGCCACCGAAAAGCTCACCGGTAACTTCCGGAACCTTGCCGAAGCGGTTCGCAAGGGAGGGACCACTGATGAGGAGGGCGGCACCGTCGCCCCAGACAACCCCATCTGGGTGAAGTTTGCCAGGGCCATGGCGCCGCTTATGGCCCTCCCGGCGCAGTTGCTGGCGAAATTAGTCGACCCCTCCGCCGATCGCGAAATTAAGATTCTGGATATTGCCGCCGGGCACGGGCTCTACGGGATCGAATTTGCGAAGAAGAATCCGCTGGCGAGCGTCGTCGCGCTTGATTGGTCCAAGGTGCTTGAGGTCGCCAAAGAAAACGCGCAGAACGCCGGGGTCATGGAGAGATACTCGACCATTGAAGGCAGCGCGTTTGATATGGATTACGGCACAGGCTATGACCTGGTCCTGCTGACCAATTTCCTGCACCACTTCGATCAGCCGACAAACGAAACGTTGCTGCGGAAAGTGCATGCGGCGCTGGCTGACGGCGGTCGCGCAGTCACGCTTGAGTTTGTGCCAAATGAAGATCGCATTACGCCGCCCGACACCGCTGCTTTCAGTATGATGATGTTGGGCAGCACACCCCGCGGCGATGCCTACACGTTTCCTGAGTTGGAACAAATGCTTGTAAACGCGGGCTTCACGCGAAACGAGATGCACCAGTTGCCGCCTTCGATACAACAAGCAGTGATTTCGCAGAAGTAGCCGTGACCGTCAGGGCAAGGCGAGAATCAGAGCGACCCGCGAAATACCACGAAATGCCACTAATCGGGTTTTTTAGGTTCGTTCGTGGTAATTCGTGAATCGATTTGTTTCCACCCACTCAATTGTCAAGCTTGAGGGACCACCCCAAAAACGACTTCTTGACTCTCCGATTACCACGCGTCCATAATCGCTCAGAGACGTAATGCCCCCCGCCCGGTCTCAGCAACCGCGTTCATCTCAGTTATGATTCTCACCAACAGTGTGCTGTCAAGATGATCCGTCATGGAGGAAGAAACTGTGGTTAGTGGACAACTCGAAGATAGCTTGCGCCACGATATAGAAAGCTATATCGAAGGGCGCCTTAGCGGAGTCAAACAGGAAATCGCGGCCCTCCAAAGCCAACTCAATGAGGCACTCAGTCAGCTTCTGGACCGCCAATCTGCGGTCCAACTGGATGGTGGCGTGGCGGCTACGATCATGGAACACCTCCGAGCCGCCCACGAAGAAGGTATAGATCTCGCCGCCTCGGAATCATCGCGCGCCAAAGCCTCCAGCGACATGGCCATCGTCAAGGCCGCAATCTCCGAAATCAACGAACAGACTTCCCAGGCCGAAATTTTGACTATCCTGGTCAATCGCGCCTCGACCTTCGCACCGCGAGTCGCATTTTTCGTAGTAAAGAGCGACCAGGTGATCGGATGGCGGTCGCGCGGCTTTGAAGGAACCGTCGGTGACAATGTCGTTCATCAGATTTCCTTTTCGCTCAGCGCCGATACGGCGATAGGCCACGCGGCGAGATCGTGCGACACCTGGAGTGGTGGACCCGGCTCTCACGCCGAAGACCACATCATACTGAACCGTCTGGGAGACGATCCTCCCGCGCGCATCGTTGCGTTGCCGCTGGTTGTTCGCGATCGGGGCGTTGCAGTTTTGTATGCCGACTCTGCCGAGCTTGATACCGACGCGATTAATCTGGAAGCGCTCGAAACGCTCGTTAGTGTCGCCGGAATGGCGGTTGAGTTATTGGCTGCTCGTTCCGCGCCGGCGAAAACAGCCGCACCAGTGGCGGCCGAAGAACCCGCGCCGGAAGCCCAACCCCAAATTACGCGCGAATACGAAGCGCCCGCTTACACACCTATCGCCGAGTATGACGAGATAACTCCGGTCGTTGAAGAAAGTGCGCCTCCCGAGGTGTTTGTGCCTGAGCCTGAGGTGGTTGCGGAGGAATACGAAGCAGTAGCCGGGCCGATTACGGAGGTCAAGCCCGAAGTCCCCGTCACTCCTTATGAAGTGGCGCCAGAGCCGCCGGCAGAAACCGCGGTAGAAACTCCATACGAGACTCCTGCACCAGTCGAGGCTGTCCCCGAACCGCCGCCGGCACCAGTGGCGCCCCCCGAGCCGCCGGCATCATTCGAGCCCGCTCAACCGGTCGCAGCCCAGCCGCGGCGCCGTTATGGTGCAGATGTTGAATTGCCGATTGAAGTAGCAAGTGATGAAGAGCGACGTCTTCACAGCGATGCACGCCGGTTTGCCCGTTTGCTCGTTTCTGAAGTCAAACTTTATAACGAGCAGAAAGTGGCGGAAGGCCGGAACCGAATGGATCTCTACCAGCGTCTGCGCGAAGACATCGATCGTTCACGGCAAATGTATGACAAGCGCGTGAAGCCCGAAGTGGCCGAGCGATACGATTATTTTCATCATGAACTGGTCAACACACTCGCGGAAGGCGACGTGGCAAAGCTCGGCGGTGATTACCCGGGCGCGACGGTTCGGGCGTAAGACAGTTTCGGGTTTCGAGTTTCAGGCCCCAGTTTCAGGTTTCGAGCTCCAGCCTAATTCTAATTAAACGAAACGGCGCTTATGGCGCATCTAATTGCGCGACCGGCGACTTCGAAACTCGAAACTCGAAACACGGAACGCGAAACTTGAAACGGGACCAGGGAGTAATTCATTCGTGCGGAAATTTGAAAAGTATCGGCTGACGCTTGTTATCGTCGGCCTGGCCATCATCATGGGCGCGTCTCTCCCGCCCTTCATGACTGCAAGCTGTCAGACACGACAGCAAACTCCGGCTGAAATAAGAACACTCGAAAGTCTGCGTGGCATGACGCACAACCTTGTGTTGCCCGCCGATGACGTAGTTGCTCGAATTGAAACGCAGTTTCCGCGAACGAAGGCCGCGGCGCTCGCGAAGTTGGTGCGGGCCCGGATCAAAATAAAAGCGAAAGACTACGCGGGCGCAGCTTTGTTGCTGGATTCCAACCTGGTCCGCGATCACAGTTTGCTGGGCGACTACGCGCTGTTCATGCGTGCAAATGCCCTCGAGCAAAACGGACGGACGGCGGAGGCGCGCGCTCTCTACGCTCAAATCGCTCGCGATTATCCCGACTCCTTGCGTGCGCGAGAAGCAACGCTGGACGCCGCCAGCATCATGTCTGCAAGTGGCGACGCTGCGGGCGCAATCAGAATCTTGGAAACGCTGGCTGACAAAGATGATGGCGCAGCCTTGCTGCTCACCGCTCGCGCGCACGAACAAGCTTCTGACCCGACGCGCGCGCTTCGTTTTTACCGACGCGCCTACTTTTACGCGCCTGCGTCCTCCCAAAGCGCGGAAGCGGCGATAGCGTTAACGCGTTTGGGCAGTAACACTGCCCCTGCCGCCGCCGAAGAAGCGCTGGCGCGGGCTGATAGACTCTACTACGCGAAAAAGTTTTCCGAAGCCGCACCTGCCTACAGCGACGCCTTCGCGAGATTTTCCAGTTCAATAAACTCCCAGGCCCAGCTTCGACGCGTAATTGCCGCGGCAAGTTCGCGAAAGACTGCTGATGCCGCCAGCGGGCTGAACACTATTCCATCGTCCGAGGGACAGGTGCGCGCGGAAGCGCTCTATCATGTGGCCCAGGCGTACGCGCGCTCGCGTCAATGGGAACAGGTGCGCACCACGATTGACGAGTTGCGCCGCTCTTTTCCCTCGAGCGAGTTCACGCCGCGAGCGATGGCAGGCGTGGGGCAGATAGCCAAAGAGGCGAAGAACGATGGCGACGCATCTTACTTTTCGCGGCTTGCAGTTAGCTCATATCCCGACTCCATCGAAGTGGCCCAGGCACAGTTTGATCTGGCCTGGCAGGCCCACGAAAACAAGAACTACGGCGAATCGTCCAAACTTCTGACTCAGCACCTGGCGTTCTATGCCGACAAGAACACGGACAATCGCGGCCGCGCCGGCTACTGGGCTGCGCGCGATTCCGAACGAGCCGGAAAACTCGCCGAAGCACGTGCGCTTTATCAAGCTGTGTTGGTACGCTACGACGCCAACTGGTACGGCTACCTGGCGAAGCAGCGACAGAGCGCAATGCTGCGCGGCGGGGTGGCGACAATTCCGGCGAAGTCGTTCCCTTCTGATTCCATCGTGGGACGCGCCGTCGCGAATCTGGAAACAGTTACGGTTGCCGAAGAAACGGCCGGGCCAGCTGCGGATAAAGCCCTGGCTAAGGCTGACGAGCTGAATATCGCGGGACTGGACGATTGGGCACTGGAGGAGTTGGCACAGGCGAATGATTCCGCCGGAAGTAGTCCGAAGGTTAACCTGGCAATAGCGCGCGTTTATCGTTCGCAGGAAAACAATGTAGGCGCGCTCAATGTGCTGAAGAAGAGCTTCCCGGACTATTCACAGATGAAGCCGGAGGAGATGACGCGCGAGGAGTGGGACGTGTTTTATCCCTTGTCACACTGGGAGATCATCTCCCAGGAATCGCGCGCGAAGAACCTGGACGCCTATCAGGTGGCCGGCTTGATTCGTCAGGAAACAGTTTTCATGACGCGCGCTCGTTCGCATGCGAAAGCCTACGGCCTGATGCAGTTGCTTATTCCCACCGCGATTACGACGGCCAGGAAATATGGCATCGATCGATCGATCTCCGAGGAGACGCTTTACGAGCCGCGTTTGAACATTCAACTGGGCACCGCGTACCTGCGCGATCAGATCGACAAGTTTGGAAAGATCGAATACGTCGCTGCGGCTTACAACGCCGGCCCCGGACGTGCTGTGCAATGGCGCGCCTCTCTGCCGACGGAGATGGATGAGTGGGCCGAGGCCGTGCCCTTCAAGGAAACGAGAGGCTATGTTCAGGGAGTGGTGCGCAATCGCTTGCAGTATCTGCGGCTCTACGATGAGCATGGACGTTTTCGACCAGAAGTGGGAAGCCGCGCGGTGACGAAACAGCCGGTGGCAAGCTCAACGCCGGCGGCAGAGCCCGAGAAGTCAAACGTGCGGAAGCGGCGCGTGAGTGGGAACGAGCGCGGCGAGTGAGCTTGAGAAAGCAGATCGCGAAGCGATGTTGAATAGTTTGCGTAGCATTTTCCTGCCAGTTCTTTTCCTGCTGCTGATTGTCCCTGTTCATTCAATAGCTCAGAGACGTTCAGCTGCCGGCACGTCTGTCACAGTCAACACCGAACCCAATGCAATCGTGTGGCTGGATGAAATTCGCCGCGGCGCGACGGATACCTCGGGTCGCCTTGAACTGAAGAAGGTTTCTCCCGGCAGGCATACAGTTAGGGTCCGCGCAGCTGGCTTCAGGGAGTCCACCGTACCTTTGTTGCCCGGGCGCAAGAGTCTCATCGTAAAACTTGTCAGAACGTCAGATCAGGCTGAGTTAACTTTCCAGGAAGCCGAGCTCGCGCGCGAGCAGGCGAGGGACGACGAAGCGCGCCGGAAGGCGGAAGAGCTTTATCGAAACGCATTGAAACTACGACCGGCGTTTCCTGCCGCCCGTGTTGGTCTCGCGCGGGTGCTCCTCGATCTGAACAAATACCAGCCCGCGTTAGCGGAGATTGATGCGGCCCGGCGCGCACGTCCTGTTTTCGCTGAAGCGTCGGCGGTCGAGGGTCGCATCAACCGCGAGGCTGCGTTCACTGACGACGCTATTCAATCGTTTCGCCGGGCGATTCGCGAAGCCAAGGGCTTTCAGCCTGAGGCACATGTCGGACTCGCCCGCGTGATGGAAGATAAAGGCCAGTTTGCCGAAGCTGAAGCTGAGTTTCGCAAGGCGCTGACTCAGCTTTCGGATTCAGAGCCGGTGATTTATCAACTTCTGGGAGCGGTGCTCGAGAAGCAGCAGAAGTTCAAAGAGGCAATCGTTGCTTACGAGAAGTATTTGGAACTAGCGCCCAACGGCAGTCTCGCTCCGGCGATCAGATCTATGCTTGATCAACTTCGGCGCGATGCCGACGGACAGGAAATCATTCCGTAAATCTCGCGAAAGTGGCACGGGCGTCCCGCCCTCGACGTTAGGCCTACGTCATCACGCTGCAAGATGCTCGGGCCACACTTTTCCTACGGCGCGACGGTTTCGTCAGTCTCACTCGCCGGCTGAGTAGCATTCACATGAATCCTTGACGAGTTTGAATCGATGTAGAAGTGTCGGCCGGTGCCTTTGAGTTCCGGATCCGGATCGGCATTAAGTCGATATGAGCCTTCGCTCGAACCTGTTTTCGGAGTAACGCTCATTGTGAACACGTAACCATAAAACTTTGGCCCGCTGGTGTTGAATCGCCCATCCAGGTAACTGCCCGCGGCCAGTTGCTCAAAGGTTCCGTATTCGTTCGCGTTGGTGATGCTGTACGCAGACTGAGCCCGGGTTATGGCGCGCATCTGGGCGAACACGGCTCCTTCGTCTGCCCTGCCGGCGTTTTGCTCCAAACCCGTGGTATACGATTGGCAATTAAGAGTTACGAGAGATGCAACCAGCAGTGAGATCAAAAATAGTAAGCGGTTCATAAAATAGCCTTTCGTTTTCTGAGCTTTGCACAAAAAGTAGGATTCGAGTCTAGGTAGTATCTGCATTCAAGCGCCAACGGCGCGAAATGTAATAGCCTGGGCCAGCGGCCCAGGAGTCAATCGAGAGCAAAGATACTAAGCGCTG